>Ga0209187_1000196_pt1 | contig 132479 bp, 134 predicted proteins | sample BantaG_FD_187430 | JGI IMG/M metagenome (GOLD analysis project Ga0209187, IMG submission 187430) | Marine algal microbial communities from Bantry Bay, Ireland - BantryBay_4 metaG (SPAdes) (version 2) | ecosystem: Host-associated > Algae > Red algae > Unclassified | place: Bantry Bay, Ireland...
ACACTAAAAGGAAGCATCAATCACTTGACTACAAGACACCAGAGGCAGTATATTTAAGTCACTAAACAATCTGCAAATTGGATCTTAAATCGGCCCAACTATTGTCTAAGGAAAGGGGACCAGGATAGAAATACTTTTCAAAATGAGTGCATTTGCAATCTAAAGACTATTTTTTACTAAGTTTATAACCATCTGGAGCGTCTTCAATGACGTATCCTGCAGCAGAAATTTCATCTCGCAGTTGATCTGACAACGCAAAGTCTTTATTGGCTCTCGCTTGCTCTCTCTTTTCAGCTAAATCTACAATCTCTTTCGGAATTTTACTGGCAGGTTTATCAAGTTTAATACCCAAAATCCTTACAACAATTTCTTCAATAAGTTTTAACGCTCCCTCTACGTTTATCTGCTGACCAGTATCCATGAGAGTATTAATACCTTTTATCTGACCTAATATAAATGCAATTGCATCAGGTGTATTCAAATCATCCCGTATTCGAGCTTTCGCTTTCTCTAACTGTGAATTTAGCTCTAAAGAATCAGCCTCAGTATTGACCCATGATGACTCATAATGCAATAATCGCTCATAAAATCGCTGAATTGTTTTTCGATTAATTCTTGCTTGCTCAAGACCTTTCCATGTAAAATCCATTTGAGATCGGTAATGAGAAAGTAGGTAAAGCATACGAAGATCCATTGGCTCAAAACCTTTCTCCTTGATACTATCCAATGTATAGAAGTTACCCTTGCTTTTACTCATCTTCTTACCATCAACAAGTAGAAATCTGGAATGCATCCAATAGTTCACAAAGTTAGAGTTTGTGGCACATTGTGATTGAGCGATTTCTGCTTCATGATGTGGAAAAATATTATCTTCACCACCTGTATGGATATCAAATGAATTTCCAAGGTATTCCATGCTCATAGCACTACATTCTATATGCCATCCGGGATAGCCACGTCCCCATGGACTTTCCCATTGCATAAGATGATTTTTTGGAGCTTTCAACCAGAGAGCAAAATCCCACTGATTCTTTTTGCAACTCATTGGCTCTTCTAGTCGTGCCCCTATCTTAAGCTTATCAAGTGTATTTCCTGATAACTGGCCATACTGAGGAAAGCTTTCAATATCAAAGAACACATGACCATTGTCATCATCGTCGCAAACATAAGCGTGCCCCTTCGCGATGAGATCATCAATCATATCAATCATTTGTGGAATGTGTTCAGTTGCACGTGGATGATAATGAGCTGGTGTTATATTCATTTCAGACTCTGCTTCACGAGCTGCATTTTCGTAAAACCTCGCAATCTCATAAGGATCTTTATTCTCGATTCGAGCTTTTTTAAGCATTTTATCTTCGCCACTGTCACCCTGTGCAATGTCATCATCAGTAAGATGACCAACATCAGTAATATTTTTTATAAACCGAACCTCATAGCCTGACACTCCCATTACTCTAACGAGAAGATCTGCAAAAGTATATGCTCGAAGGTTACCTATATGAACATAATCATAGACAGTGGGACCGCATGTATAAATGGAAACTTTTCCAGGATTTATTGGGGTGAAAACTTCCTTTTGTTTCGTGAGAGTATTGTAGAGTGTAAGCATAGCTACTTAGGTGTTAGGTTTTATAGGGGATAGGTTATAGGGGTTAGCAGACTGGTAGTAGGTGCTAGGTAACAGGTTTATGGAGATAGTATATAGGAATAAGACGAAGTAAACATTTATGAATACATTTTTTGAAAATCTATTTTTGATCTAGCTTTGAGATTAGTCCATTAAGCATTTTCATGATCTCGGATAATTCTTGTATTATCTTGTCAGCTTTATCGTGTGGAAGGAAACCCAAGTTCTTTGCAATTAGAACCTGAGTTTCTAGTTCAGCCCCGGAGCCAAATGCAATGATGATAAAATGACGATAATCCTTTCTCGATCCACGACTACGACCCTCAGCGATATTTGAAGGAATTGACACTGAGCAACGACGCATCTGAGAAACAAGCCCAAACTTCTCATCCTGGGGAAACGTATTCGTAAGCTTATAGACTTCTGTAACAAGCGCAAGTGACTTCTGCCAAACGATAAGGTCTCTATATGATGTAATTTCACTCATAGTATGTATTCTAGCAATAATTCTGTACTTAAAGATATCCGCATATTTCCCACTATCACCTAATCCTTATAACCTATTACCCAATCCCCATTTCCTATAACCCATAACCTATCACCTAAAACCTACACCCCCCTACAGCCACTTAATAAGCTTGAAAACGATCACCGTTACGATTGAGATCATGATCATTACGCTTAAATGGATCAGAAAGCCCGCAGGATGATCTGCGAGTGGGGTGATCACATTGATCCCAAGTACGTTTGCGTATAGCGTCATCGGGATAAAAAGAACCGTAAAGATCGTGATAAAGTTCATCTTTGAATTGATCTTTTCACTAAGGAGTGAATTGTTCGTCTCCTCAAGAGAGCTTAGAGTTTCCTTGGCGCTCTCAAGCATATTCCACAAGCGGACATTTGTACCGATCAGATCACTGAAATACGGCTTTATATCAGGTGCTACGATATTCCCAGGTTGCGCGATGATCGATTCGAGAATTGCGCGCTGCGGCATCATAGTACGACGAAAATTTAGCACGTCTCTTTTAGCTATACTGATCTCATGGACCATCTTTTTTTCCTCTCCACTGAAAATCCCAGCTTCTATGCGCTCAAGATTACGCGTGATGTGGTCCAAGCGAGGGAAGCACGACTCGACAAGGGCATTGAGTATCCTGTGTAGCAGATGTGAAGCAGTTTTACCCATGTGAAGCTTACGCGCACCTTCACCGCTTTGGAGTTTTTTCATCATCTCTGAAATCTGATAGATCTCCTTTTTGTGCCCTGTGATGATATGCGTTGACGTCAGGATGATATCGATCTCACCCGCATAGGTGGTGCGCTGTTCTCTATCATAGAGGGGGATGTGAATCGTCAGATAAAGGCACGTCGAGTATTTCGTCGCTCGTGGACGATAGGTAGGCGTAGCAAATTCTTCGACAGCTAGTGGGTGAAGGTCAAAGTTCTCCCGTAAGTAGGTAATGTCTTTGTCAGAGGGGTTTTCAATATCAACCCAAGTCAAATTCTGGTACTGGACTTTTTGCATGCAAGATTTTTTGTATTTATAAGCTTATTTTATCAGTAAAGAAAGTATTTGTATCTATTGACTTTTTAATAAATGAATGATATTATAAAAGTTGTATTGTCCCCCTACCAAAAATTCGAATCGAGAGGATTTATGATGACCAATGAGATGAAGTGTATAGTTGATATTGAAGGTTTACAGTGTTATTTCCGAACGGAAGAGGGCTATGGATTAATCGAAATCGGTAACAATCTTAAGCTTGTTGAATTTCAGCGTCATAAAGACGTGCAAGCTCTAAATCCAAAAGGTGTAAGTAGAACAATCAATGGTTCTGATATCCTTTTAAAATTAGAGGGTGGGAAATTAACATATAAAGGCAATGAAGTGGTAATCGGTACAACCCAAGAAGGCTTTTAAAGGTAACCACTCACACCCTTTGATCACTAAATAAAACCCCTTAGCGATCTATACAAACAAGAGCTAAAGTGACCAGGTCACCCTTGTCGCCCGTGCCCTGGTCACTGATAATACATACGTAAGAGGTAAAGGTATAAATATACTGTGAGGATTTACTTTGTAGCACCCCGCATCAAATAGATTCGGGGTGTTAGAATTTTACAATTGAAATTTATAAATCATATACTTAAAAAACCGCGATCTCTGCTGTAATAATGATTTTTCACACTTGTCAATTTGCAGATACATTCATTATGTGATTCAATTTTAAATGTAATGTTGTTCTTTATCTTACAAATTATTTCATTATTGGAGAAAGCGATATGCATCCATCTGCTAATGTTGGTTTTGATAAGGCCATGACAGGTTTTATGAATATACCTGAAAACAGCAACCGCATCAAATTGGTGAACCTCTGTCGGAAAATACCAATAGGGGACACAGGCGATCCTTTTAAAGACTTGCCCTAGCACGAGCAAATTTTTTGTTTTTTGATCCAAGGTAGATATGACTTAATTGTAAGGCGGTATAGCTCAGTTCAAGCAGTTAAAAATATATTACTCTATACGTATCCAAACCTAGATAAACTTGTATCACTAGGTAAGGTGTCCTTGCAAGACCGACGCGATGAGTAAGTATAAGCCAATCAACGAAATGCATCGCCTCAAATGATGGCGCTCACCGCAAAAAATCTGCAGTCATCCTATGATCATAAAACCCGTATGCATCATTATGCCGCGGGTTTTCTATGTGCGAAATTCCTTAGCTCTTAATGCGATATCCGGTACGAAACATCCATGAAAGAATAACTCCACAGATAATCGTAAACGCACAAATCATGCCAAAGCTTACCATGGGGCTGATGTCAGTGATGCCAAAAAAACTCCAGCGCAACCCACTGATCATGTATACAATCGGATTGATCAACGAAAGCTTCTGCCATAGTGGTGGGAGGATGTCGATTGAGTAAAAAATCCCACCCAGAAAAGAAAGTGGCGTGATGACCAAAACGGGGAAGATTGAGAGCTTCTCAAAACTATCTGCCCAGATACCAACCACAAGTCCAAACAAACTAAACGCAAAAGCTGTTAGAGAGGCAAAGAGGAGAGCCAGAAGTGGATACTCCACAGGGATCGGTGTGAAAAAAAGAGATACGAGGTAGATAATGATACTGATAATCATTGCTCGGGAGGCGCTTGCCAGCGCCATACCGAGAGTGATTTCTAGGTAGGACAGTGGTGCACTCAAGAGCTCGTATTTCGTACCGATGAACTTGGGAAAATAGATCCCGCTACTTGCAGCGCTTAGTGCGTTCGTCAGAAGTGCCATCATGATGAGACCTGGCACGATGTACTGGGCGTAGGTCACGCCGTCGATACTCTCAATTTGCGTGCCCACCGCACTCCCAAAAACGATGAAGTACAAGGCAGTTGTGAGGACAGGAGACAGAAGAGTTTGACCAGGCACACGAAACGTACGCATCATTTCTTTTTTGTATAGCGTCAGTAGTCCAATAGTGTTCATAGGTGAAATTTAAGAGCTAGGAGAATCTTTCTTATGTGTGAGATTGACAAAGATCTCTTCAAGAGAAGTCTCTACCGTCGAGAGGTCGGTCATGATGATATTGTTTTCTTTGAGCTTGTTTAGGAGTACGGTGATCCCCGTGCTCTCACTCTTCTTGTAGGTGTAGATGATGGCCATACCATCATCGCTCAGAGAGAGTTTTTTTCCATCGCACCAAGAGGGAAGTTCTGTAAGTTTTTCACTTACATAAATTTTTAGGTTCTTACTACCGAACTTTTGCATAAGGACCTCTTTTTGTTCTACAAGTGTAATCTTGCCATCGATGATCACGCCAATCCGATCGGCCATGTCTTGCGCTTCTTCTATATAGTGCGTGGTCAAGATAATCGTCGTACCTTTGGCTTTGAGTTTGCTCACCAGCTCCCACATACCATGACGCAGCTCCACATCGACTCCGGCAGTCGGCTCGTCGAGAAAAAGCACCTCAGGCTCATTCATCAGAGCCTTACCGATCAGTACACGTCTTTTCATGCCACCAGAAAGCTCTTGAACCTTGTTGTCTTTTTTCTCCCACAGGCTCAAATCGCGCAGCGTTTCTTCGAGGAGCTTCGCATCGGGTTTTTTTCCGTAGAGACCACGCGCAATCTGAAGCGTTTCCACCACTGTCTGAAAAGGGTCAAGGTACAGCTCTTGGGGAACCAGGCCAACCATTGAACGCGCTTTGCGGTACTCTTTGACATGATCGTATTGGCCCACGCGTACCGTGCCGCTTGTGGCATTTACCAAGCCACAGATGACGCCGATAAGCGTTGTCTTGCCAGCACCGTTAGCACCGAGAAGTGCAAAGATCTCACCTTGTTCGATTGATAGGTCGATATCACTCAGCGCCTGGAACCCATTGTCGTAGGTTTTGTTGAGTTTTGAAACGTCAATTATATTTTTTTGCATAGTCTGCCCAGTGTATCAATCTCCAGCGTCGTTGACAATATCCACAGCTATGATAAAGTAATCGACTGCCACAAAAGAGCATTCTACATTTTTCTGATAAGCAGATTTAATACCAGTTCCAAATATATGGTCGTGGTCACGAAGGTGTGTGCTTGGTAGGGTTTTGATGTTTGAATATAGTATAACAAGTGGTATCATAAGAGCTATGACACAGCAGCAAGTAAAACCAGCTACACACTTCACACCATTTTCAGATGATGTCGTCTTTTTTGACGCAGAATTCACAGGCCTTAACGCGTTCTCTGATGATTTGATTTCTGTCGGGATGATCTCATATGATGGTCAAAAAGAGCTGTATTTCGAATTACCATACGATGACGCAAAGCTTTCAGATTGGACTCGTGAGCACGTTGTTCCGTATCTCACAGGTGACACGATCACACACGACCAAGCTCGCGAGGCAATCACACGATTTTGTGGTAACACCAAACCACACTTAATTGCTACGGCAAACAGACGAGATATGGCCTTTTTTCAAGTTCTCTTTGAAGGCCTAGAAGAACCTATCCACCGCATACCAATCGATTTCGCGACAATACTTTTCTCGATGGGTCTCAATCCCGCACGCACAATTGATGATCAAAAAGAGAAGTTCTACAAGAGCTTTGGAATTGACCTTGCCGACTATGAAATGCACAACGCTCTAGAAGACACACGTCTCATGCGAGATCTCTACACAAAGCTCGCAACCAAAAGTATCCACTAGATAAACCAATCTTGATCCAATGGAGGTGCGATCACTGATACAATTGGTGTGGAGAGTGACGTAGAAAAAACCTCTACTGCGACACAAGATCACATTACTTCTTAAAAAACAAGAGGCATCCACTATTCAAAAGGATGTATGAACAATTCGTTTCGAGAACGTGTATGAAGTTGTCAAAAATGTACCGCTTGGTAAGGTCATCAGCTATGGCGAGGTCGCTCGCCGTGCCGGATCACCTCGCGCTGCTCGCGCAGTTGAAAGTCTTATAAACGCAGATGCTCAGTTTGCACAATTACCCTATTCATAGAGTAATTTTAGGTAATCGGCATGTAGGAGAGTATCGTGGTGAGCCCCAAGCAAAGGTAAAAAAAAACAAGCAGAGGGTGTAATTGTTGAGAATGTAAAAGTATTAGAAGAACAAATGCTATAGTATATCCCCATTACTCAAAAATGAAAGATTTACTGAGTTTTCTATTCGTGCTATTGTAGTATTGATATAGACAAACGTATATGAAATATTTTGCACATGTTATGCAACCGCCAATGGCTCTCATCTTCCTGCTACTATTTATTGCAGGGTGTTTAGTGTTGATCTACTCCATAGACACCAAAACCCAAGCGCGCGGAGATCAAGAAGAAGCGCAAGAGGCGGTGATCGCAGTCAATGAACAAAGTGATTTGCTTACCACAGATCTTGATGAGGATAGCATGTTGAATCAACTAGCAATCGGTGGGCCAGATGACACCGATAGTTATGTGCCAGAGATAGGAGACAGCGGACAAGAGCTATCAGCTTTTGTGGTTGTGTCAGAAGTAATTGAAGATTCTTCACAATGTACTCCACTAGAGAAGTATGATGCAGTACGTCAAGTTTGCTACTTTACGTGTGATACAAAAGAGCAGTGCGATCAAAAAGAGCAAGAGGTCAGTGACCTCCTTATAGAAATAGAAAGTGTCTATGATGATTTCGCTGGAACAATCACAGAATCAACTACCCAAGATGAAAAACTCAAAACATTGGCTACCTATAGCGTAGATGAGGGCGAGTTGTTAGTAAATGAAACAGGTAATGACTTAGAAAAATACAAAGACATCTGGACACTCTTTGCAGCAATTTCGCCAGATGATATATCTGATACCTATATGCAAAAGTATACTGTTTACGAAAACAAAGAAAGTGAAACAGCAGCACTTGTCGAACGTACGAAGCAAGCAGGACGGCAGTGGGAATTAGCGGTAAACATAGAGGCAATCGATGAGCAGTCACGAGCGCAGAATATTTTTCTCTTAACACATGAATTTGCGCACATCCTTACACTAAATGAGAACCAAATAGACACCCAAGTAGAGGAGTCAGTCTGTTCTGGATATTATACAGATGAGGGGTGTGCTACAGATTCTTCCTACCTTGGGCTATTTTTTAAAAAGTTTTGGTCTCAGGCTGATGTGCTAGCACTTGGAAACAGTGATTTCAATACAGTAAATATCCTTTTTGAGCAAGACCCTGAAAAATTCTTAAACGAGTACGCTGCAACGAATCCAGAAGAAGATATTGCAGAGTCTTTTGCAGCTTTTATATTTAAACCAAAACCAGTTTCGCAAGATCAAAGTAAAATGACAATAGCCAAGCAAAAAGTTAACTTCTTTTACGATTTTCCAGAGCTGATTAAGATGCGAGCAGACATTCGAGGTGATCTCAACATTGAGCGAAAATTTGAACGAAGATAGAGACCTATTTTGTAAAGTGCGAAGTATTGATTTCACAAATCAAAACAAGAATGCCAAAAAAAACCGTCATTACAATTCACGGAGGAGATTCCTTTGTTGACTATCAGCAATACGTAGAGAGTTTGCATCAGGCAACCGTTGATCCTTCCATTATTTATCCTAGTAATTGGCGCAAGCAATTACCAGAATTACTGGGGGATGAATATGAAGTCATAGCGCCAAAGATGCCTTGTAAAGAGAATGCGAAGTACCAGGAATGGAAGATCTGGTTTGAAAAGTACACCCCGTATATCAATGAGAATACGCATCTCGTCGGACACTCACTTGGAGCCATGTTTCTAGCGAGGTATTGTAGTGAAAACGTACTACCAGACGTTGCAAGTGTGCATCTCGTGGCCGGAGGCTATACGCCAGTAGACACGCACGGCAATCAAATCATAGGAGGAGGTGATTTCTACACGAAGGCAGAAAATTTAAAAAATCTAGAATCACTGAGAAATTGTATCGTATACCACAGTGAGGATGACCCAATCGTTGCTTTTGAGTGTGCTTCATTCATATGTAAGTATGCGCCCTCTCTAGAGTTCAACTCATTTCTCGGACGTGGACATTTCCTCCAAGCAGATTTTCCAGAACTAATTGATAACTTATAAAAAGAGACAATCTTTGACAGAAAAATACAAATATGATTATAATAGTGAGGTTATCTTGAGTGCAAAACTATCTATTTAACTAACTATACACCTGAGGAAATACAATGCCAGCAAGTCATGAAAAAAATCAAGCTACTACCGATAACATTAGTTCAGGAAAATTATCACAAGACTCGATAACATCAACTACTCAGTTTTGTCAAAGTGAAACTGGATCCGCTGGAAGAGCTGGTGGGCACCACACTGAGCGTTACAGTCAAAAACGTCCATGGGAGCATGCAATGCCACGCACTATAGGAATGAAAAGAATACCTTTGAAGTGATAGTTTAAGTACCATGCACTCAAAAAAGTTAACTAAAGATCAAGACGCTATCATCGATAGCGTCTTGACAAAAAACTTCCAATCAGTCATACTCAACAGAGTCAACAAACCAACAGAATGTAGGTCAAACGCCCATCGGCATAATGATCTCAGTATGTTGGTGCTTTATATTATTGTAATCAATTTGCTCTAAAACACGTATAATGCCAACGATCAACCAACTGAGGCGAAAACCTCGAAAGTCCAAGTCATCAAAGACGAAGTCTCCAGCCATGACCCATGTATTTAACACACTCAAGAACAAGCCCGTCAAATCACAGGGACCATTTAAACGTGGAGTGTGTGTGAAAGTTTCCACGATAACCCCAAAAAAGCCAAATTCAGCGCTTCGAAAAATAGCTCGCGTAAAACTCACAAATGGCATGGAAGTAACGGCCTACATTGGTGGAGAAGGTCACAATCTCCAAGAGCACTCCATCGTCATGATCCGTGGTGGACGTGTGAAGGATTTGCCTGGTGTCAGATATCACGTTGTGCGAGGAGTACTCGACTGTGCAGGTGTAGATGGACGTAATCAGGGACGCTCAAAATACGGAACCAAGAAACCAAAAGCAGCGAAATAACCGTTGGTAATTGATCACTAGTAACTAACTTTCATTCCGAAATCCCAGCCCAAGGCTTCTCAGCCTTTGGCTGATAACTCTCTAATCTGCAAACAATGCCTAGAAGAAAACGAACATTCAAAAAATCATGGCGTCCAGATCCAATCTACTCGAACATGCTCGTCGGACGGTTTATCGGACAAATTATGTTAGACGGCAAAAGAAGTGTGGCTGAGAGAATTGTCTATGATTCCTTTGAAATTATCCACGAAAAAACCAAGAAAGGTGGACTTAATGTGTTTGAGCAGGCGCTCAAAAACGTCTCACCACTTGTCGCTCTGAAGTCACGACGTATCGGTGGAGCCAACTACCAAGTCCCAGTACCAGTCATTGGAGACAGACGTCAAACACTAGCGATGCGCTGGATCCGAGAGGCATGTCGCAAACAAAAAGGAAAAAGTATGGCAGAGCGACTGGCTATGGAGCTACTAGCTGCAAGTGAAAAAGATGGTGCAGCAATGAAAAAAAGAGAGGAAACACATCGTCAAGCAGAAGCCAACAAAGCCTTTGCGCATTTCGCTTAGAGCTATTTCATACGTGTGAAATGCATGAGACTAGCTTAAATACAAAATAAATACAATTGGATGTAGAAATTTGTATTGTTCAATCTTCATTCTAAAATTACTATTCAAATTCTATGGAACGTAAAACGACGATCGACATGGTACGTAATATCGGTATCATTGCACATATTGACGCAGGAAAGACGACCACAACAGAACGTATCCTCTATTACACGGGTGTCAGTCACAAAATTGGAGAAGTGCACGACGGTGACGCGACAATGGATTGGATGGCCCAAGAGCAAGAGCGTGGAATTACCATCACCTCTGCTGCAACGACTTGTTTCTGGAAAGACTATCAATTCAATATCATTGATACCCCAGGTCACGTTGATTTTACGGTAGAGGTAGAGCGTTCGATGCGTGTACTTGATGGAGGTGTAGTATGCTTTGACGGAAAAGAAGGTGTAGAGCCACAATCAGAAACTGTATGGCGACAAGCTGATAAGTACAAGGTACCGCGTATTTGTTTCATCAACAAAATTGACAAAGACGGGGCAGATTTTGATCGCGCTTATGAATCAATTGTTAATCGTTTGACGCCGCACGCGATACCGATGCAAGTACCAATTGGAGAACGAGGTGGATTTGAAGGTGTCGTAGATTTAATCACGCTCAAAAAAGTTACATTTGATGGAAAGATGGGAGAAGAAGTAATATACAGTGATGACGTGCCAGAGGACCTCAAAGAAAAAGTTGCCACCTGGAGAAATAATCTAGTCGAAAAGGCAGTTGAACAAGATGACGCTCTAATGGAAAAATATCTCTCTGGCGAGGAAATAGCAGAAGCTGAGTTAAAAGGAGCGATCCGAAAAGGAACAATTGCAAATACGCTTGTGCCTGTCTACACTGGTACTGCTCTTCAAAATAAAGGCGTGCAACTCGTTCTAGACGCAGTTGTCGACTACCTTCCTTCACCAAATGAAATCCCAGCAATTGTTGGTGTGGATGTTGATGACGAGGAAAAAGAACTAACGCGTGAAGCAACAGACGAAGCGCCATTTAGTGCGCTCGCTTTCAAGGTTGCTACCGATCCATTTGTTGGACAGTTAATCTTCTTTCGTATCTACTCAGGATCACTAAAGTCAGGTTCCTATATCTATAATACAACCGGGGAATCCAAAGAGCGCGTCGGACGAATCCTACGGATGCACTCCAACGACCGAGAAGAAATTGAAGAGTTATTCTCTGGTGAAATTGGTGCGCTTGTTGGAATGAAAAACACACGCACAGGAGACACACTGACAGATCCAGAGCACAAAATCATACTGGAAAAAATAGAATTCCCAGAACCAGTAATCTCAATCGCTGTTGAGCCAAAGACCAAAGCTGATCAAGAGAAAATGGGGGTAGCACTTGGAAAGCTCTCAGGCGAAGATCCATCTCTGCGTGTACACACTGACGAAGAAACAGGTCAGACAATTATCGCCGGCATGGGTGAGTTGCACTTGGATATCATTGTCGATCGACTCAAAAGAGAGTTCAATGTCGAGGCAGCTGTAGGTAAACCACAAGTATCATATCGTGAGACTATTACGGCAGATGCTGAAGGTGAAGGAAAATTTGTGAGGCAATCAGGTGGACGTGGACAGTATGGTCATTGTAACGTACGTGTGGAGCATCAAGAGCCAGGCACAGGATTTGAGTTCGTGGATGAGATTAAAGGTGGCTCTATCCCACAAGAGTTCATCAAGCCAGCAGCCAAAGGGATGGAAGAAGCGCTCAAAAACGGTGTCATCGCTGGTTACCCAATGGTTGATGTTAAAGTCACACTCTACGACGGGTCATTCCATGATGTTGACTCATCGGAAGCAGCCTTTAAAATCGCTGGCTCTATGGCTATCAAAGACGCCGTCAAAAAGGCAAATCCTGTGATCCTCGAGCCTGTTATGGCAGTTGAAGCAAAGACGCCAGAAGAATTTATGGGTGACGTTGTCGGAGACATCAATTCAAAGCGTGGCATCATCAAAGAAATGAATGATATCGGTGAGGGAAATGCTAAGCTTAAGGTAATCGACGCAGAGGTGCCTCTATCATCCATGTTTGGGTATGCAACACAGTTACGCTCTATGACTCAGGGGCGAGCAAGTTATACAATGGAATTCCTTCATTACGCCGAAGTACCAAAAAATGTAGCCCAAGAAATCATGGGAGAAAACGCATAAAAATTATCACTAAAAAGGAAAATACAATATGAATCATCCAAAAAAAGAGCGATCGTTTGTCATCTTGAAACCAGACACTGTTCAAAGAGGATTATCAGGCGAGGTGATCTCACGCTTTGAACGGGTTGGACTTAAGATCGTTGGTATGAAAATGATCATGGCTCAAGAAGATCTTTGCTGGAAGCATTACAACAAAGATGATGAGTGGTTTGAAAAAAAAGGAAAGATCACCGTTGCTGATAGGGAAGCCAACGGAATGCCTGTCGATAAAGAGCCCATAGAATACGGAAAAGATATTATTAAGGTACTTATCAACTACATCGTAGCAAGTCCAGTAATAATTATGGTATTAGAGGGAAATGCAGCAACGACAGTTGTCAAAAAACTCGTCGGTGGAACCGAGCCAACGACTGCTGACATCGGCACGATTCGAGGTGATTTTGCAATAGACTCCTATCAGATTGCAAATGTCGACGAGCGTGGGGTGAGGAATCTCGTACACTGTAGTGACAATGCTGAGGAAGCAGAGTATGAAATCTCACTATGGTTTGATAATGATGAATTAATTGATTATAGGCTCGTACAAGAAGCAATGCTCTACGATGTAAACCTTGACGGGATTATGGAGTAGATCACTTTCGAAAACCGGGCTAAGGCCCGGTTTTTTGTCCAGATAAGAAGTGCAGGAGAAAATGCTATAATACAAACATGCCAAAAATCGACCATAAAAACCTCGCAATATTTATCTCAGGTGCAATTTCTAGTCTCGTACTAGCCTGGCTCTACGGGGCAGATTTTCGCTTTCCAGATGAGAGGAAGAGTACGCAGGAAACTCTTGATCAACAAGCAGAAAGTGTGACTTCTCAAGAGGGCCTCAGTGAGCAAGCAAAAATTCGTCAGGTGATTGATGGAGATACGGTAATTTTGGAGTCTGGAGAGAAAGTTCGCTTACTGGGGATTGATACACCAGAGATTGGTGAGGATTTTTATGAAGAGGCCTCAGTCAGATTACGAGAGCTTGTGGACAACAAAGAAGTGCGTCTTCAAAAAGACATTTCGCAGACTGATCGTTACGGGAGATTGCTACGACACATATACATCGATGATATGTGGGTAAATGAGACGATGATCAGTGAAGGTTATGCCAGGTTTATAACCTATCCGCCAGATGTGAGTCATGTAGAGAGATTTAAGGAACTGCAAAGAGAAGCGCTTGAAAATAAACGTGGAATGTGGCAAAATAAATAAAAGCAATTCAATTTTTTTATGAAAGCAAGTATAGGCAGCTACACACCATTTATACAAGAGGGCTGGCGATTATTCAAAGTAGAATGGGGATTTTTCATTATTGCAATCTTGATTTTTATCATTATAGAGACATTTGACGGTTTGTTTGGTATTGATAGTCCAACTGGAAGTATTATTGTCACAATCCTCTCAGGTATGGCTAGCCTTTTACTAACAGTGGGATTTTTTCAAGCAATTATTAACTATATCGATACAAGCACGATGCGTTTCGAAACGTTCTTTCATGCCTATAAAAAACCCAAGAAAGTTGTTCGGTATATGCTTGGGTACATCATCATGTCTTTCGTGATCTATGGCTCAGCTACTGCCATAGCAGGTTTACTCATAGGTACGTTGTACCTCACTGAACCAGAAATATTTACAGATGTATCTTTAGCAGTAGCAGCGAAAACCAACATATTCGAATCTATTAAACCAATTCTTGTGCAACTTGTGGCGATTTTTACACTTGTCTTGAGTGCGATCATTTATCTTTCTACACGTCTGAGATTTACGATGTATCTCATTATCGACAAAGATTTTGGCCCAGTTCGAGCCACAAAAAACAGCCTTCATATTACAAAAGGTAATTTTTGGTACATTTTTTGGTTTACCATGTGTCTTATTGCGCTGAACCTTCTAGGACTTATCTTTTTTATGATCGGTTTGGCAATCACAATTCCTGTGTCAATCATCGCCTACACACTATTCTATAGGTCAATAGTCCAGAAGCACGCCTTCTAGTGACTAAAAACTCTTATGACAGATACTCGAAAGATAAATCATGATGCAAAAGACACGGCTCTTGCAAAAATTGCGCAGGAGCCTTTTTCTCGTCGAACCATCTCTTTTTATAGATATGTCACCATAGAAGACCCTGCATCCATCAGAGACATGCTCTTTGATTCCTTGGACGAGTTGGGTTGCAAAGGTCGCATCTACATAGCCTCAGAGGGTATTAATGCTCAAATGAATGTACCACTGCCAGCCTGGGAAAAGTTTGATGCCTTCATCCAAGGAATGAGTCACTTCCACGGTGTGCCATATAAAATCGCCAGGCAAGAATCAAACCAAGCTTCTTTCTGGAAACTCACAATAAAAGTAAAGAAAAAAATCGTTGCAGACGGCTTACAGGATACGTCGTTCGATCCTAGTGACACAGGAAAATATATGTCAGCATGTGAGGTCAATCAAGCGATCGAAGATCCTATCACGCTACTTGTTGATATGCGCAATCAGTACGAGGCGGAAGTCGGTCATTTCGAAGGTGCGCACATCATGCAAGTTGATACGTTTAGGGAGCAACTCTCTGTTGTAGAGAAAGAGCTGGGTGATAAAAAGGAACGTAAAGTTCTCATGTATTGCACGGGAGGTATTCGCTGTGAAAAAGCCAGCGCATGGTTCAAGCACAAAGGTTTCAAAGATGTAGCTCATGTAAAAGGAGGTATTATTGATTACGATAAGCAAGTCAAGGAGCAAGGTCTAGAAAACAAGTTTCATGGCAAAAACTTCGTCTTTGACGAAAGGCTCGGTGAGCGAATCAGTCAAGAGATTATCGCAACATGTCATGTCTGCCACACAACAAAGGCTGACGATCATTATAACTGCAAAAACAAAGCTTGCCACATTCTCTATATAGCCTGCAGAAATTGCTTAGAAAAAAAAGCAGGTTACTGTTCATCGTACTGCAAATACTACACCCAGTTACCAGACAAAATAAGAGTACCACTTACGAGGTGGCAAAGTATTTTTAAGAAAAAGTTTCTGAAACCGCGATTTAGAAAAGGGGTATGAGCAAAGCCTAGTTTGACAAAGCCAGTTAAACGTTCAAATTATCCACAGGTTATCCTTCGTGTCATGTATGATAGAGATAAGCGCTAAAACTTAAACACTCTATCATGATGAGAAAAACACATCTCATACTCTTTGGTTTATCTGGGAGCATTTAAGTAAAGATTTGTATTAGGTGAGGAAGACAAAATCCAGAATAAAGCAGATATATTAGAGACCCTAGCATTCAATACAAAAGAAAGACTTAATGCGGCTATGCAGGCCAGAGGTCACATACTGACAGGATACAGTATGGGTGTGACTCCAGGAAATAGAGAGGAGTACAAAGCATTGATGCTTTCTTCATGTGACTTTGATCCACAGGATGACTAGGTCAGTGTGAACAAGTGAAAAATATACAAATATTAATTATGCAACGAGACCTAAGCAAAATGTTTGTGACTTAAGTCAACACAAACCAGAGGTGAGGCAGCATAAGAATTCAAACCGGCCTGTCTGCCGGCAGGTAGGTACCTCGACAGCTCTACTGCGAAAGATATGACACGAGCCCTGTCACTCGCGAGCAACAAGGCGAGCGAAGCCAGGTTCTGTGTCATACGTAAGTGCTCTGACCCGTCACTCACGGGTGACAGGGCTCTGCATCGGGTTAGTTGATTTGCAATATTATTGCTTGTGTCATAGTGAAGGCACAGTGACAAGGGGAATCGCTGAGCAGAGATAACATATTTTCATATTGTTAACGCATAGTTGTTGCGCACTAGGAACAAGTCGAGTCAGTGGCTCTATTGTGCGGGTCGGTTTACATATGATGTGCCTGCTGGTACAGTATTAGAACCATAGAATGGTGCTACAATACTTACAGATAATGAACCATGGAAATACCCACACAAAACACCTTCTCAATCATTATTATAACCGTCGGCCTAATTGCCGCACCAGGACTCTACTTAAATATTCAATCCAGGACTCTACAGGGCAGCACTGAGCAAGCTCTTCAGGGATATGAGCCAAAAACTTTATCCAATAAGAATCAAATCTTATCACAGCCTCAGCTTGACTCACTTGATGAAAAAGTAGTCAAAGATCACAGCTTGGAAATGTCCAATAGAAATATTCTTGATCTCTTAGAAAGAGTGAACAATGACAATGCTATTTTCAATGACTTTAATCGCTTGCACGACAACTCGCGATTCTATTACAGGCGAGGAAGTTCCGTTGGTGATGATAGTTTACGTAGCTTTCTAAAAGAGTTAGGGTTTCAAGATTTTTTTGATTTGAAAACTGTAGCAGGTGGTAGGTCCCTTGTAAAATCTGACTGTGAAAAGATTAGGGTTTATATTAGTTCACGAAATAGCCATAATACCTCTCTTAATTGCGACGATGAATTAACGCAAGAGAAGATCTATTCAACAAAACAATCACCTTTCTCTCTAAATCTTTTCCAATTAGGTGACACACACTTCTATTTCAGCATTGTCAGTCAAGCCCAAGGTGGTTACACACTTGTGAGTACACTGTACAATCGCGCTACAGGGGAAATTACTGAGATCGATCCAGATCTTGTTGGGGGAGATGCATACTTTGAAGATGCTACACTATGGTTTATCCATGGGCCCAAAATACATTTTTCATATAATACAATTTCAAATCAAAGAAAAGACTATAGCGCGCAAACACACAACAAGTCACGAAAATGGTGGGTAAACAATACACCCTACGGTTTTATCGTAAAATCATTTGACACCAAAAAGACCATAAATTTAGGAATCTTAAATTTCCACAGTTCACCAAATCATGAGTTTGTTACTCCACAAGAGTACTTCGAAGTTAATGCTATCGGAACGAAATTTGCCATGGTAAGCGGTATTCGTTGTACGCAACCTGATAAATTGACTGATTGCGCGGTAAGAATACTATATGGTGATTTAATCGATGGGGGCATAGACTCTTCAGATACATATGAAGTTCCTTTTCACTCAAGTGAAACAGCCTGTGCACAATCGGCTAACTCTGCTTTCTTTTGGGACGGTGACTATATTGTGACGACGTCAGGTTGTCCAATTAATCTAGAGTTGACTGTCTTTGATATAGACGGTAGTGAGTTCCTTTATCAGCACGGTTTAGTGAGGAGAAATTACATTGCAGACATTCTTACAGAGCTCTTGTGAGGTATAGGCTCTGTTGCAAAAAAGTCTAAAGTCAATCATTCGATAATGGCCACAGCAGAGGTGCAGACCAAGAAATTCTCATGAAATCATAAATCCTATGAGGAGACGAACTCTGTGCGTTAAGCAGACTCTATGGCGTGTCTCGCAAGACTATTTACCTAGTAGTTAATTACAAAATTGAATGGACGCGTGATACAATCAATTTATCAGGTCATCCATTTGACTCTTTGTATTAGTATAATACTATCTGTCAGAGGCCTTGGTTTGGAAGCATCACAAAACGTATACTATGATACAGTTTTGATAGTAAACGCTATCCTCAAGACCATTACTGATGTAGATATGAGCAGGCAACACGCCGGAAAAAAATCATTCTATCAAGAGGCAGTGCTTTAGGATCGCGTATGTTACAATGAGTCAGTAGTCTTGTTCGTAGTGTGCATCGAAGAGTCGGCAATAAAATCAGATGTATTATACCGAAGATACACAAACTACATAACAGGACAATCTAAAACAAAAAAAACAAATGGAAATCTCACCTGGATCAAACACTGACCGAAAAATTGGATTTATTACCTCACTTGGATTTCTCTTTGGTCTCTCTGTGGCGCTCGTTGCGTATCTTGGCTCATCATATTTTAAAGAGGCAACAGGTGTAGAAAACGTGGCCATATTTTTTGTTATTAGCTTCTCTTTTATTCTCTTGGGACTCTTCAATCTTCATAAAATCTTTGTGAAATTTGGACGACCACGAACCTTACTCATTCTCTTGGTAATGCAGATTTTCGTTGTCTTTTTCCTGTCGATCATACCCGTTTCACCGCTAGGCGCATTCTTTCTCATACTCTACTACATCATTTACGGAATCATTTGGGTAGTCTGGGATGCAGTGTTAGAGGCATACTCAGCAGATGCCAAAACAGGACGCATCCGTGGCATGTTTCTCAGTGTATGGGGCATTGGTGCCATTATCGGTCCTTTGCTTTCTCTGACACTTGTGGAGCAGTTTGGATACAGCCTCATCTTTTCAATTGTGCTTGGACTCTACAGCCTCATGTTGGTTGTTGCCCTTATCACCCTCAATCAAATCACAGGTAAGATCAACACAAAACGTGTTCCACTTTCAGATATGATCAATCGTGTCAGAAAGACGAAGGCACTGTGGCAGGTCTATTGGGTGGCTATAAGTCTCAGCTTCTGCGCTGCAACTATGGTTGTCTTTATCCCACTCAAATTACGAGAACTTGGGTTTGAATGGTCAGAGATGGGTCTGATATTTACCATCATGCTCCTCCCCTTTGTCCTACTGGAATATCCAGCAGGGGTACTTGCAGACAAGAAATACGGAGAGAAAGAAATTATGCTTGCTGGCTTTGTCATCCTGATTGTTGCAGTGAGTTGTATCACTTTTCTCAATGAGAAGTCCTTTGTACTTTGGACTAGTGTCTTACTCCTCTCACGCGTTGGATATGCACTAATTGAAGCGATGCGAGATACGTACTTTTACAAGCAAATCGACGGTACTGATGTTGCGCTTATAAATCTTTTCCGCACTGCTCGTCCTGTAGCCTATATTCTTGCGATGACTCTTGCCACGATTATGCAGATGTTGTTTGGTATGATGGCAGTCTTTATAGGGCTTGTAGTTGTACTACTCATCAGCCTCTATCCAGTATGTGTGCTCAAAGACACGCAACCACAAGGATAAAAATAAGCATTTCCATGCATGTTGCAGCCACAAGAATACGCACTTGGTGGGGCTAAGGTTCATTTGAAATAGTATAACTGCAATGGAAGAGGGATCTACGCGCCTCTCTTCTCTTTATGCTATAATTTCACCATGGAATATAACGTCAAAACTCAGCATTATGAAGGTCCACTTGACCTCCTTCTAAGCTTAATCCAAGAGCAAAAGCTAGATATCACTATGGTCTCCCTTTCTGAGATCACAGATGCCTACCTAGATTACATTGCCAAGCAAGAGAATATCTCCTTAAGCAATTTGGCAGACTTTCTCTCAGTCGCTGCAAAGCTTGTGCTCATTAAATCAAAGGCCCTTTTGCCACTACTACAGTTTGATCAAGAGGAGGAGTCTGACATTCATGAGCTTGAAAGACAGCTTGCAGCTCTCAAGGCGATCAAAGATATCATTCCCAGATTTCAGTCGCATTTTGAGCATGCCAGACCTCACTATGCAAGAAAAAGTCTGTGGGGTTCACAGGTACAATTCTTGCCACCACCAGACCTAACCTCAGAGATTCTTGAGCAGGCATTTCTGAAATCTCTCAATGCAATTCCAAAGCTTGATGACATTGAAGAGAAAATTATCACAGATGTCATCTCACTAGAAAAGCGTATCGCTTACGTACAGCAAATGGTCAGCGACAAGGCTCACGTAATCTTCTCGCAAATTCTTTCCGAAAGAAACGATACGACAGAGGTAGTGGTTTCCTTCCTTGCTCTATTAGAACTTGTTAAACAAAAAGTGATTGTAGCAAATCAAGAAGGTATATTTAATGATATTATCTTGCAAGCCAAAGACCATCAACTTCACAAACAATCTGAAAAAATATAGTAATTATGAGTCAAAAAAATTTCTCAAATAAAAACCGCATAGATCAAGATGTACTGTCACAAGAACCGTTGCCAGTGGCACCTACGAACTCTAAGCATCAAAAACAAGAGTTACCTGAGACAGCTTCGATCGAATCAATTCTATTTATGCATGGATCACCGATCAAGTTTGCCAAGATTTGTGAGATAACAGGCGCGCCAAGAAAAGATGTGCTGGAGTCCTGTGAGGAACTCGCAGCATCCTATATTCAGCGCCAGGCAGGTTTACGTATTACCATACATGAAGACACGATTCAAATGGTGACAGAAAAGTCGCAGCATGAGCTTATTGAGAAATTTATGCAAAAAGAACTTGAAGGTGATTTATCAAACCCAGCCTTAGAAGTCTTGGCTATCATTGCCTACAGAGGACCACTCTCAAAACCTGACGTCGAAGCAATTCGTGGTGTTAATTGTTCCTTCACTGTACGCAACTTACTTTTACGAGGCCTGATTGAGCGATTGCCGCATCCTACCGACAAACGAACAAAGCTCTATCATGTAACGCACAACTTCTTACGCTCGCTCGGCCTAGAATCGATTGAACAACTGCCACAGTGGGAAAATCTCGTTGGTGACAAGCGCATTGATGCTATCTTGTATGGACAAGTAGATGATGATCGCTCCAAGTAGTAGTAAAGTGTAAAGGTAAAGGTAAAGGGGAAGTTTTTTCCACAGAATGTATACATGAAAAAAAACTGTATAAAAAAAAATACTCTTGCTATCTCTTACGCAACCTTCGTTTTTGTAGCGGGTCTTTTTGCTGTTGCATTGATCACCTACGAGGATATCACAAAGCTTACAGCACCATTTTCATTCTCTCTCTCAGACGCCTGGGAGAATATTGACACAATTCCTGCAATCAAGCCTACAGAGAACTTGCCCGTACCAGGCATAATCCCAAAAAAAAGAGCAGATGCGCAAGTTCTAAATCTTCCCACGGCTGCAGCGGCCGCGATCGTCGACGTCTCCTCTGGTGAGATCCTTTATGAAAAAATGAGCACGCAAAAAAGAGCAATTGCTTCCATTACAAAACTCTTTACAGCCATGGTAGTGATTGATAATATTGAAGACCTTCGCACCAAAATAACGATTCCACAGGAGGTATTCCTTATCGAAGGGACACGTGTGGGCTGCTCCACATCAACTCTATGTGAAGGTGAGCGACTACGCACAGGAGACAAAGTAGCAGCTCGATCTCTCCTGCAAGCGATGCTCATTGCAAGCGCAAATGACGCCGCAACCGCGCTAGCGATTCATATCGGTGGTAGTGAGGAGGGTTTTTCACAGATCATGAACGCCAAAGCAAGAGAGCTCAACCTTGTTAATAGTAATTTTTGTCGACCTTCCGGCTTGGAAAGAGATAATGCGCAAGCAGAGCTTGCGTGTTATTCCAGTGCTAGAGATCTAGGGATTCTCATGGCCACACTCGTCAAGGATGAGAAATACCAAGAAATTGAAGAAATTCTCCAAATGACGAGCGCGACATTTACTGGAGAGGATGCTACAATACGACATAACGTAAGCTCAACAAATAAACTGCTCACGAAGGACTTTGGCTTTGAAGTAATTGGCAAGACAGGTTTTACACTTCGAGCAGGACCTTCATTGATCATGATGGGGCGACAATCAGCACTCAGGCAAGACGTTGTAGCAGTTGTACTAGATGATCCAGATCGGTTCGAAGACATTACAAAGATGCTTACCTGGGCATTTGCCAATCATTCCTGGTATGATCAATAAAAGTCTTAACATAAGTACCCAGCAATATAACGTGTAAAGAGAACTTTCGCACTTTGTACCCTCAAGGGGCAGCTCCGACCCTCAAGGGGTATAAACCTACGCTTCTTCCAGTCAAAGACTGACAGGCGTTGCTACGCCAGTATTTTTGAATCCCGTCGCTCGCAAGAGACGGGGTTCTACATCAGGATCGTTGATTATCAAAAAAAGTGAGGTAATGGATATAGCAGAAATACAAACAATTCCAGGTGCTCTAGAGATGTTTAAAGTGATGACAACTGGCTTTTTGGCCTTTTTGGTTGCCTTTTTATTTACGCCAGCGTGGACGCACATTCTGTACAAATACAAGATCGGCATAAAAATAAAAAAAACTGGCGTAGAAGGTGACAGGCTGACGTATGTTTCAAAGCTTCATGCCAAAAAGGGTGGTACTCCGACAATGGGTGGTGTCATCGTCTGGGTCAGTGTGATTATTCTCGCTATAAGTTCCCAATATCTTCTCCCATTCGTTGCAAAGCTCTATGACACCCATTTTATCGCAAGATTAGATTTCCTTTCGCGAGAGGAGACATATCTCCCACTTTTTGCACTTGCTGCAGCGGGCATCTTAGGACTCTTTGATGATATTATGAGCGTCAGGGGATGGGGAAGCAATAAAGGAGGTGGTATGCGCTTTATTATGCGCTTCGGATGGCTTGTTGCGATCGCAGGATTAGGCGCATGGTGGTTTTATCACAAACTCGAGTGGGACTTATTACACCTTCCTGGTATTGGTGATTTTGCGATTGGTCTGTGGTACGTCCCACTATTTATCTCTGTAATTCTTTTTACAGCCTTTTCTTCCAATGAGACAGATGGATTAGACGGCCTCAATGCAGGCGTTCTATTGATGGCTTTTGCTTCGTTTGCCATTATCGCATTCTATCAAGACAAATTTGATTTGGCTGCATTTTGTGCAGCAATTTCAGGAGCATTGCTTGCATTTTTGTGGTTCAATATCTATCCTGCAAGGTTCTTTATGGGTGATACAGGAGCCGTGGGGTTAGGAGCCACCTTAGGCGTTGTGGCACTGTTGACAAACTCTGTCATCGCACTATTTATCATTGTCTTGATCTACTCATTAGAATCAGGAAGCGCTTTTGTCCAGATTATATCCAAGAAATACTTTCACAGAAAGGTTTTTCTTGCAGCCCCGATTCACCACCATTTCGAGGCTCTCGGTTGGCCAGAGCCAAAGATCGTCATGCGAGCCTGGGTTTTCACCTTTTTTACTGCTGGCGCTGGTCTCTTGATCGGTATTATAGGCGGTGGAAGTTAAAAAAATGATAGGACTTCCTCACTTTGTACCCGCAAGGGTATAAGCTTGGACTTGAGTGACGTGTCTTGATTCGCCAGCTGGCAAAGCGCGAAAGTATGAAAGTCATAATCAAATCCCAAAAAACAAAAAAAATGCAATTACGAAAAATTCAAAAAGTTGACCTGACAAATAAGCGAGTTCTCTTACGAGCAGATTTCAATGTCTCAATTGATCCCTCAGGTGCTGCCAAAGAAACATATAAGATCGCTGCACTTAAAGAAACTGTCGACTACGTGTTGTCACATAAAGGTGTGAGTTTGGCTATTGTCTCACACCTGGGAAGACCGTCATCTCCAGATGACACCGCGTTTTCGCTTAAAAATCTCAAGGACGAAGTTTCACAAATTTTGGGGCGACCAGTTGCTTTTGTCTGCAATTGCGTTGGAGTGTGCGTGCAAAGAGCTATCAGTGAGTATAAGGAGGGTCAGGTAGTTTTACTGGAAAACTTACGTTTTCACGAAGGAGAGAAGAAAAATGATTCCCTTTTTGCAACCCAATTAACAACGGCCTTTGATATTTATATAAACGATGCCTTTAGTGTTACCCATAGAGCGCATGCATCTGTGCAAGCTATAACCCATTTGATTCCCTCATACGCTGGTATATGGCTCCAACGAGAAGTTCAAATGCTCACCAAAGCAAAGACTGCTGCAGTAACACCATCAGTAGCAATCATTGGTGGAGCAAAAATTCAAACAAAGCTTCCTCTTATCGCAACGCTTGAAAAATCATACACAAAAATTCTTGTGGGTGGGAGGACTGCAGTAGAAGCCATAGATCAAAAAATGTCCTTTAGCCAGAAGGTAGTCTTACCACAAGATTTTGCAGGAGAAAAAAAATATGACATTGGTATCCAAACGATTACACAATTCAATACGTACATAAATGATGCCAAACTCATCGTGTGGAATGGGCCAATGGGGAAATTTGAGCAACCTCCTTTTGATAATGGAACCAAAGAAATAGCCCAGGCAATTGCCAGCAACAAGCAAGCCTTCAGGATCGTTGGCGGCGGAGAGAGCGTGCAGGCCTTGAGATCTCTGGGCTATGACAAAGACGTAGACTTCGTCTCCACGGGCGGTGGGGCAATGCTTGCTTTTATGGCTGGTGAGCCGATGCCAGGCCTTGAAACATTACAATCACCAACTAATTAGAAATTTTTTTGCTGATGCAGAAATTTCTCAGTGAGATAGTGTATAATTAAGGTACAATAAACAGGATTCAAAAATGCTAGTGCGCGCCTTGACGCTGTCACTCTCGAGTGATGTGTCTTGATCGGCCAGCTGGCGGAGCACTAAAGTGTAAAAGTCCTATAGATAAGTGCCACATCAATCACAAATAAAAGTACGCAAATATGAAAAAAGTAGCAAAAACTATAAAAAAAAGTAGCAAAAAAAGCCCCTCGAGCAAGTCAGTAATTACAGCAGTCTTTGCTAGTGAGATCCTTGACTCACGTGGTGTGCCGACGATTGAGGCAGAGGTTCATTTAGCTAGTGGAGCCAAAGCTTGGGCACAGGTACCTAGTGGTGCCTCCACGGGGGCTGCAGAGGCGCTAGAATTACGAGATGGCGACCCACACCGCTATTTTGGAAAGGGTGTGCTTTATGCAATCAAAAATATCAAAGGCGAGATAGCTGAGCTTGTCATTGGCTTGGACGCTTGCGATCAGGAAGCTCTCGACGAAAAAATGATCTACCTTGATGGAACCGACAACAAATCACGCCTTGGAGCAAACGCCATATTGGCAGTTTCCCTAGCAGCTTGTCGAGCTGCTGCCGTGCACAAGAAGGTGCCATTGTATGAGCACATAAGGAGCTTGTCTGGCGGTAGGCAAAATGACTACCATATCCCTACACCTATGTTTAACATTATAAATGGTGGTGAGCATGCTGACAGTGGCCTGGCAATTCAAGAATACAAGGTGGTGCCCCATGGGGTGGAGAGCTTCAAAGAACAGTATCGCGCTGGCGCAGAAATCTTTCATGCGCTCAAGAATTTGCTTGCAGATTCAGGTATGGTAACTGCAGTCGGTGATGAGGGTGGTTTTGCTCCAAGACTCGCCAATAATGAGGAACCATTAAATGAAATTGCTAGTGCCGTCGAAAATGCTGGCTACGTTATGGGCAGAGATGTAAGTATTGCAATTGACGCAGCTGCAAACTCATTCTATCGTCCCACCTGTGATCATTATGTATTTGAATTAGAAAAACAAGCCATGTCAAAGTCAGAACTTTTCGCAGTCTATGATTTATGGATCGCAAAGAAGTATCTCATGTCTATTGAAGACGGACTACGAGAAGATGACTGGGAAGGGTGGGGGCAAATGAATACACAATTAGGAAACAGGGTAATGCTGATTGGTGATGATCACCTTGTGACAAACGTAAAAAGACTCGTCAGAGCAATCAAAGAAAAAACCTGCAATGCAGTTTTAATCAAACCCAATCAGATTGGCACCCTCACAGAAACATTGAGATGTATGAAGCTTGCACAGAAAAACAATATGAAAACAATTGTTTCACATCGTAGCGGAGAAACAATAGATGACTTTATAGCGGATTTGGCTGTCGGAGCTAGGGCTGACTATATGAAAACGGGCTCACTCTCTCGAGGCGAAAGGCTCGTCAAGTACAATCGCCTTCTGGCAATTGAAAGACAAATTGCAGCGATTAAATAAACACTTCAAAAAGTCTAACCTTGCAACGTATGAAATCAAACGCAACAAATCAGTCAATGCAAGATTTTGTTCTATGTCTTGGATCCATGGGAAAAGATATTTTTCTACCCACTGATTGTGGCGTTGTGCAAAAAGCTTCACAGGGGATCACAACGACCAAGCAATGGGCTTTTGGTTATGGAGCCAAAATGCACATCGAAGATCGCTTTCAAGCACCTGGAGGATGTGCTTGCAATGTAAGTGTTGGTCTCAAAAAACTTTCTGTTGAGGCAAAAGCTTGTGGCCTCATTGGTGACGATGCAGATGGTAAGTGGCTTGTGGATAGTCTCGCGAGTAAAGGTGTTGACGTGCAGCACATTAAGCAAGTAAATGATGGAGCCACGGACGCTTCCATGATTTTGGTCCATACACCCTCTGGAGAAAGGACAATTTTTGTGAATCGTGATGTCGGAGAAAACTTCATTTTTGAAAAGCATCTCCTCGAAGGTGCACCATGGATCTTTATTGGCTCAATGTATGGGGATCCGATACAGCAAAACATGAATACCATCCACAACGTGCTCACATCAACACAAACAAAGTTAATCTACAATCCAGGCTATCGCAATATCCAAGCACAGCCACGCACAGTTTGCGATCTCATTCATCACACCAGCTTATTATTTGTAAACAAAGTAGAGGCGCAGGCAATTGTCGGTAATCTAAGGACGGGGTATAATGAAAGCCAGATGGAAGATGAGTTATTTCTTTTAGAGGCCCTGTCGCAACAAGCCGCAACGGATGCAAAGATTGTGCTGACAGCAGGATCACGTGGGGCTTGGGTAAAAAGCTCTAAAGAGCGACTATATATCGCTGTACAGGACAAGAATATCATCGACACAACAGGTGCGGGTGATGCTTTTGCGAGTGGCTTTACCGCTGCACACATTTTGAAGTTAAGTCTTGCCGACTGTATGCGGTGGGGTGGCGCAAATAGCCATAATGTCATAGGATATTATGGAGGGCACGAAGGCCTCCTGAGCAAATCAGATTTAGAAAATAGTACAAATGATTTCGAAGTAATTAAATGCTAGCAATCAGGACACAATACCGCACAATGCAATTTCACTACACATTTCCTATCTCATCTTATGAGTCTATTTTCCAAATTTTCACACAAGAATAAAAGTAAGGGGTACTACCTCTCGCTAGATATTGGTACAGAGGTCGTAAAAGCCCTCGTTTTTTCGATTGATGAAAAAACAAAAAAAGGAATTGTGGTTGGTAGTGCGCGAGTTACACAAGCATCAGGTAATATGCAAAGTGGCGCTATTTCAAATATAACTGGAGTAATTGATACATCACGCGAGGCAATTGAAGCTGCACAAATACAAGCAAATATAGGCCGTGTTGCGCAGGTAGTTATAGGGATCGCAGGGGAGCTAGTCAAAGGGACTACAACAACTGTGCATTACGAGCGACCTGAACCAAATGAGCGAATTGATCTAGCGGAGCTCAAGAGTATCGTGGGGAAAGTCCAGTGGAAAGCGTATGAACGCATCAAAGAGCAAATTATATGGGAGCTCGGCGACGAGGTGGATGTTCGTTTAATCAACGCTGCAATTGTAGATGTACGGATCGATGGATACAGGATTACAAATCCCCTCAACTTCCAAGGAAAAAAGGTTTCTATTGGAATTTTCAATGCTTATGCTCCAATGATTCACCTTGGTGCAATTCATACAATCGCCAATGCTCTAAACCTTGAAATCATTAGTGTTGCTGCAGAGCCGTATGCTGTTTCTTCTTCTGTGGGCCATGAAAACATCGCTGACTTTGGAGGAATTTTTATTGATATTGGTGGGGGCACCACAGATGTTGCTGTTGTCAGAAATGGTGGCCTTGAGGGAACCAAGATGTTTGCTATCGGTGGTCGCGCCTTCACAAAGAGACTTTCTTATGAATTGGGCGTAAGTGTGGAAGAAGCAGAGTCTATAAAGCAAAAGTATTCTGTAGGCCAATTGACACAAGAACAAGCACAAAGAGTACATACAATTGTCGCCCAGGATGCCCTCGTCTGGCTTGGCGGTGTAGAGCTATCACTTGCAGAATTTGCGGAGAATGATTTGCTGCCATCACAAATCTTTTTATGTGGTGGAGGGAGCGCCCTTCCAGAGTTACGCCAAGTTCTTCTAGGTGGTGAATGGGTAAAGCACTTACCTTTTTCTAAAGCACCCCAAGTAAGTTTTTTACAACCACGCGACATTATAAACATGACAGATACAACAGGATCTCTACGCTCACCTCAAGACGTAACACCTTTGGCTTTGGCAAATCTTGTGGTAGGCGTACTAGATGAAGAGCGAGTTCTTGCTCAGATTCTACGTAGAGCAATGCGATCTATACAAGAGAAATAACAAATAGGAGTCATCTTTTTAAATGCCCATTATGAACACTGAGCAATACAATCTATACATCGAAGCAGATGAGGAGGTAACTACAATTATCTCTAGATTGCATGTTGCACATCATGAAAATGTAGCATTAATTGTGCCACAGCACTCTCTTTTATTGCAGAGCATAATTAACTTAAGGCTCTTAGCGCGAGAGGCAAAGAAACAGCAAAAGAATATTATCATTGTCACGCAAGATGATGAAGGATCCGTCTTTGCAAAAAAAATCGGCATTCCCACAATCCCACTTTCTCAATGGCAAGAAGACGCTCGTACTCGTGAATCAGTTCAGCAATCTATAGTGCAAGAGTCAAAGGCAATTTCAACAAGTACTGAGCAAATACCACCATCACAGCCAGTGGAGTATGTACAAGACGAATCACACTATAGTGTAAAAGAAGATCATGTCGAGGATGAAACAGGTGAATTAGTAACGCGCTCGTATCAAGAACAAATTCACAGAAAAAAACGTCCAGTCGGTATGGATATTTCCCCATCACATCGTCCAAATGCTACACAAAAGCCGACCTTGAAACAAGAGACGCAAGTAGAAATAATTACCCCAATACAAGAAATATCACCACCACAAGAAGAACATGCTCTTGTGCAGGAAACTTTCCCCGTGCAGGAAAAAAAGGACCAATCAAACCCTGCGCGTACGTTGTCTGATCCATCTCCAATAGACCACCAACAAACGCAGTTCACCCTAAGGCCTAGTAAAGATAAAAAATTTGCAAAAAAATCTATCGGCTCTAAGGAGCTAGAAAAATCAGAGAGTGCAAAAGTGTCTGACAGTCCAAAGAAAATTCATGCTTTTGGATGGCTTCTGGCGTTTTTTAGTGCTGCCTTTGTTTTTGGCTTCCTTGTACTTCCTTACAGCGTTGTGAACGTTACTCTTAGTGAGAGCGCTCTAGAAGAATCGCTCTCTCTCACATCGAAAACAAGTTTCACGGAAGTAGATGTACAAAGGAGGATGATTCCACTGCGAAAAATAGAAAAAGAAATTGTCAGGACTATTGCCGCACCAGCAACAGGAAAGGAAGATGTACAAGCAGGAAAGGCTTACGGCACGCTAAAAATATACAATACCTTTTCTCAACAGCCACAAGCCCTCGTCGCAACCACAAGATTTGAATCACCGCAGGGACAAATCTTTCGACTTGTTAAGGGAACAACAGTGCCTGGTGCTACACAGAAAGATGGAGTTGTGGAACCTGGTGTTGTGGAAGTGTCTGTTGAGGCAGATAAGGCTGGCGAGATAGGAGAGATCAGCTCCGTAAAATGGACCATCCCAGGATTCGCAAACAACAAAGAAAAGTTCAGTGGCTTCTACGCCCAAAACGAGCAACCAATGACGGATGGAAATGCCGCAGGAAAAGACGCCACAGTTGTAACAGTTGGTGACATTAAAAAGCTAGAAGAAAGTTCGACAGAAGGTCTTCCAGAATATATCGCGCAGCAACTAAGTGAACTACTGCGCGAAACAGAAACGCTTTTACCAGAGGCTATTTCTTATGATATCACCCGATCTCAGAGTACGGTAACACCTGGTACGGTTGCAAAAGAAGCCCAATTTGTTATCAATGCACAAGTCACTGCTTTTGTCTTTGACGGTCAAAGTATTGACCAAATTGCCGATGAAACCTTTTTTGCACAAAGAAACATTGATCGTCAGAGTATTGAAAGTACAATATCTTTTGAGGATGTAAATATTGACACAACTGATGAGAAAATCTCTTTTACGGCTATCCTGAGTATTTTAAGTGATACAGAGTTTGATCAGGAAAAGTTCAAAGACCAGATGAAAGGAAAGAATCAGGAGGAAATTAGAGAAATACTCGAGAATGACTATCCATTTGTTTCTGAAATTTCGCTAAAAAGCTACCCTCCATTTCTCGGCTCTAAGTTCTCTCGCTATTCCTGGATGACATCTATCAAAGATGAAGTACTCACAGAACTCTAAGAAGGGAAGCGACCAAATTCACCTGAACCTGACAAAACCACAAATACGTACAACAAGCAAGACATCCCAGAAAGTACTGAGTGGACAAACAGAAAGGGTATTAAAAGACTAAAACTTGACAGAAATACCGCATCTGGTAGTATAGGTACTACAAGTTAAGATTGCGCTAGCAAAAAGAGGTTTTTACTCAGATTTCAGGATCAAGGATTGCACGACTCCAAAAACCCCCTCTTAATTTTTTTGTTTTGCTAAAACAGTCTCACAATTTATGGCCAAAAAGAAAGATACAATAACAATGGAAGGAGTTGTCACTGAGATGTTGCCAAATGCAACATTTAAAGTCAAACTTGACAATGAGCACGAAGTTTTCGCGCATATCTCAGGACGCATGCGCGTACACTATATTAGACTACTACTAGGCGATAGGGTAGTAATCGATATGAGTCCTTATGATCTATCAAAAGGTCGCATCACAAAGAGGTTGTAAAAGGATTCCTACCACTAGAAATTATTCTCTCAAGTAAACATCATGAAAGTCAGAGCATCAGTAAAAAAGATTTGCAAGCAATGTAAAGTTGTCAGAAGAAATCGTTGCGTCTATGTCATCTGCTCAAATCCAAAGCATAAGCAGCGTCAAGGGTAGCCTTTTCAATAAACAAAGTAATATTCATCAAATGATTCGCATTGCAGGTATAAATATTCCAGATAACAAACGTATTGAGATTTCACTCACTTATGTTTTTGGCATTGGGCACAGCACGAGCAAAAAAATTCTCAGCGATTTAGACATAGACCCAAACACCCGAGCAAAAGATATAACTGAGGCAGATGCGAAAAAACTTCGTGAAAAAATTGAAAAAGATTTCTCCGTTGAGGGTGAATTACGACACACCGTAAAAATGAACATTCGCAGACTTGTAGAGATTGGTTGTTACAGAGGCCTGCGTCACAACAAGGGTCTTCCAGTCCGAGGTCAAAGGACCAAAACAAATAATCGAACAGTCAGAGGAAATAAGCGCATGACAGCTGGTAGTGGAAAAATTTCAGTAAGTAAAACCTAAATCATAGGTCAAGCATCTCACATACGAGAAAGGTTACAAACAACAAGAGTATTATTTAGATTCAAGTTATAAACGCTATATGAGTGAGACAAACGACAATAAGAAAGAAGTTGAGAAAGAGAAAATCGTACCAACAGCTCAAAGTGACGCATCAGTGGCGCCATTACCCCGGAAAAAAAGAGGTAATAGGCAAGTAACCAAAGGTCAGGCACGAATCCAATCAACATACAACAATACCATTGTGACCATTACTGATCTAAGTGGGGCAACGCTTGGATGGGCCAGTGCAGGACTCCTTGGCTTCAAGGGTGCCAAGAAATCAACGCCGTATGCAGCATCACAAGTTGTTGCAAACGTCGTCGAAAAAATAGCGAAGCATAACGTGAAAGAATTGCAAGTGTTTGTGAAGGGTGTAGGAAGTGGTCGAGACGCAGCAATTCGTGCGCTCGCAGGAAATGGCTTTGACATCTCTCTCATAAAAGACACGACACCAATTCCACACAATGGTTGCAGAAAGCGAAAACCAAGACGCGTTTAGAGCAAAGCTTACACATACTTATTTATTTCTACGTAAAATCTATGGCAAGGCACAGAGGACCAAAAGCAAAAATTTGTCGTCGCTTCGGTGAAAACATCTACGGCAATGACAAATACGACAAAATTCTTTCTAGTAAGGGTTACGGCCCTGGAATGCATGGGAAGAAGTTTGCAAGGAACATTAGTGAATACGGAAAGCAACTTCTCATGAAGCAAAAAGCGAAGTACACCTACGGAGTCTTAGAGAAGCAGTTTCGCAAACACTATGAGGATGTCAAAAACAAACCAGGCGTCACAGGTGACTTACTCTTGTCACGCCTGGAACAAAGACTGGATAATGTAGTGTACCGCATTGGACTTGGCAACACTCGACCACAGTCTCGCCAGATCGTTAACCACGGAATGATTTACGTCAATGGTAAAAAAGTCACGATCCCATCTTATGAGGTAAGTATCGGAGACGAGATAAGCCTCAATCCTAACAAGGCATCAAACGGATATTTTAAAAATCAAGAACAGTACACAAAGGCCAAAAAAAATATCCCATCATGGCTTCAGATGGATGCAAAGTCGATGAAAGGAAAGGTTTTAAGTTTACCAGTAAAGGATAATTTTGATGCAAATATAGATGCATCAATCATTGTTGAGTTCTACTCAAAGTAGCCGCAGTGATCCCCCCAAGCTTCGCTTAAAAATAATAAAACTATTATGTCTACAATCTCTCTACCAAAAAAAGTAGAATATAAAGCCGGCAAAGATCATACAGGTACAGTAGAAGTACTCGGTTGCTACCCTGGATATGGGACAACTCTTGGAAACGCTTTGCGACGTGTTCTCCTCTCCTCTCTCGAGGGTTCAGCAGTCACCGCTGTCAAGATAAAGGGTGTTTCCCATGAATTTTCAGCAGTTGATGGTATCCAGGAAGATGTTGTACAAATGGTACTCAATCTAAAAAGCCTTCGCTTTGCTGTTCACTCGACAGAGCCAGTTAAGGTAAAGATTAAGAAAGATAAAGTAGGTCCTGTTACAACAGCAGACATAGAAAAAAACGCAGATATTGACATTGTTGACAAATCACAAGTAATTTGCAATATTACTGACAAGAAAGTTACATTGGATATGGAGCTGACAATCGAGCGGGGAATGGGGTATGTTCCTGTTGAGCAACAGCAAAGAGAGGAGATTGAACTTGGCGCTATTGCTATTGACGCAGTATACACACCAATTAGGAGAGTAAACTTCATCGTCGAGAATATGCGAGTTGGAAAGAGGACTGACTATGAAAAAGTCACGCTCGAAATTGAAACTGATGGTAGTGTAAACCCGCAAGAAGCGTTTATGCATGCAGTTGAAATCCTCAACGCGCAATTTGGTGCCCTTTCAAGTCAAGAAAAGAAAGTTGCCCCAAAAAAGGAAGAAACGAAAAAGGAAGACATAAAGGAGTAGTTGCACGCAAAGCATGAAGATAAATCAAGTCAAAGTGACTTTATAACCCAGACCTATGAAACATCAAAAAACGGGAAGACAATTTGGCAGGAAGCGAGCTCCTCGCAAAGCTCTGCAACGAACGATGCTTGGCTCACTTGTCTTGAGAGAGAGAATGGAAACAACGGAAGCCAAAGCGAAAGAGCTCAAGGGGGTAATTGATAGAATGATTACACGAGCAAAAAGAGCCCAAAAGGCAAAAAATCCGCAGATGGAAATACTCAGAAAGCTGGAGGGTGATATGCCACTTGTAGCAATAAAGAAACTCTCACATACGATGATGAGTCGGTTTGATTCTCGAACAAGCGGGTACACACGTGTGATAAAGCTCTCACCGCGCAAAAGTGATGGCGCTAGAATGGCACTGATTGAGTTTGTAGACAAAAAAGCAAAAGTCAAAGAAAAGACCATACCAAGCAAGGCAACAACTAAAAAAGCAGCTTAAAGCACAAAACTATGGAGCGACAAACCTATTTATACGATGCAAAGGGAAAGGTACTAGGAAGGCTAGCAACAGAAATTGCTACTGTTCTTAGTGGTCGTGACCGCGTTGATTTCACACCACACATAGATGCAGGAGGTCACGTCGTTGTGATCAATGCCGCGGAGGTAGCGCTTACAGGAAACAAGGAAGAGGATAAATTATATCATCGTTACACAGGATACTCTGGAGGTCTTAGAAGCATCAGTGTAAAAGACCAACGAGAAAAAGATGCAACAAAAATTATCGAGCACGCTGTTAAAGGAATGCTTCCAAAGAACAAATTGGCAAATGCGATGATTCGAAGATTGCATGTAGTAAATGATGATAAACATGGATATCAAATCCACGTTGATCGAACAGAGCTAAAGAAATAATTATCATCCAAGTATGGCTACGAAAACGACAACCAAAAAAACCTCCAAGACAAAGGTTAAAACATCTTCCTTGAAAAAGAAAGTGAACACCAAGTTGGTTTCTTTCACTGGAGAGTACTTTTATGCAGTAGGTAGGCGTAAATCAGCAGTCGCGCAAGTACGCATTTACAAATACGAAGGAGCAGATGAAAAAGCATACGTTGTCAATGACAAACTCATGAAGGAGTACTTCCCGACATCAAACGAATGGGATATCTTTCTGGAGGCATTGCGCGTCAGTGGTACAGAAGGACGACTTGGAGTAAGTGTGCTCGTACGAGGTGGTGGCATCTCAGGACAAGCCCAAGCAATCCGTCTAGGAATTGCTCGCGCTCTCACCAAGATGGACATCGGCTTGCGACCAATACTCAAAGCAGAAGGTTTGCTTACTCGTGATGCACGTGTAGTCGAGCGTAAAAAGCCAGGTTTGCGCAAAGCTCGACGAAGCCCACAATGGAGTAAACGATAGTTTGCAAATTGCAGAACCCACAAAAAACCCTTCATAGGGTTTTTTGTGTATAATGGACAAATAACTAGCTACAATCAGATCTATGAAGATTAAAGACAAGGTGATCGTCGTAACAGGTGCAAGTGACGGTATTGGCAAAGAAATTGCATTGCGACTAGCCAAGGAAGGAACAAAGCTTGCGCTACTGGCTCGCAATACTGAGCGATTAGAGTTAGTAGCTAAAGCTGCACGTGAGGCAGGCGCTCAAGAAGTAAATGTGTACTCATGCGACATCTCAAAATCTGATCAGATAGCACAGGCTGTGAGTCAAATAACCTCAGATTTCCCAAGCGTGCATGTCATCATCAACAACGCAGGCGTCTGGCAGAAACTATCCCAGCTTGACGATATCGAGGACGCAATCGTGCACGAAGTCATAGCAACCAATCTAACTGGTATGATTTTACTCTCCAAAAAACTAATGCCAACATTGCGCAAGCAAGATGAAGCAGCGATTATAAACGTCGCCTCCAAATCAGGGATCACAGCCCAGGATGGACAATCAGTCTATACAGCTAGTAAATACGGTGTAAGAGGCTTTACGGATGTCCTTAAAAGCGATCTAAAAGATAGCTCTATACGAGTTGCTGGCGTATATCAAAGCGGAACCAATACACAGATGTTTGCCAAGTCAAATCAAGACTTTCCAGTAGAAACGTTCTCAGAGCCAGCAGATCTAGCGGACATCATTGCCTACATGCTCATGCTCCCACCAAAGATCTGGCTTCACGACGTACGCGTAGAAAAATGTTAGCCTAAAGCATTGTTTCAGAGCTAATTTCCATTTTTTTGACTCACGAATACCATGGATACAAAAAAACGATGCAGGTGGAGTGAAGGTGTCGATGAAAAGTACATAACCTATCACGACCAAGAATGGGGAGTGCCGTCTTTCGACGATAAGACACTTTTTGAATTTCTCATTCTAGAAGGTGCACAAGCTGGTCTCTCCTGGGCAACAATTTTACAAAAGAGGGAGGGCTATAAAGAGAACTTTATGGATTTTGATGTTCAGAACGTAGCGAAATTTACAAATGCAACTTTGGATAAAATCCTCAAAGATCCCAGTGTCGTGCGCAACAAACTAAAAATCTATAGCGCAAAAAAAAATGCAATCGCATTTATCAAGGTACAAAAAGAGTTTGGATCATTCGCCAGCTACCTCTGGGGATTTGTAGACAACCAACACATAGTAAACACCTGGCGAACTCATGAAGAAGTGCCAGCATCATCACCACTTTCAGAAAATATTTCCAAAGACTTAAAGAGTAGAGGATTCACATTTATCGGACCCACCATCATTTACGCCTACATGCAGGCTATCGGTATGGTAAACGACCACCAGCTCGACTGTTTCCGTTATGCTCAACTAGAAAACAATGAATAAGCAAGAGAAAGAAAAGGCGATACAAGCATTAACAAGTGGCTCGGTTGTGGTGATGCCGTCAGATACCATTTATGGCATCTTTGTAAGTGTTTATAGCAAGAGTGCCATTGAGAGTCTATACAGACTAAGAGGTCGCGACACAAAAAAACCATGTATAATTTTGTGTGCAGACATCAATCAAATACAAGCCTTTGTAAAGCCTCTGACAAGCGCAAAACAAAACCAATTAGCGACGTTTCTGCGTAGCTCACAGTACAAACAAAAACCGACGACCTTTATATTGCACAGTAAAAAACTTTCGCATCTTAGTCGTGGCACTATGACACTTGCTTTTAGGATTCCAGGAGAAAAAACCAAAAGAAGTAGAGACTTGCAATGTATTCTAAAAAAAACCGGACCACTGCTTGCGCCGAGCGCAAATCTCGCAGGAAAGAAACCTGCACAAACAATTACTGAAGCAAAAAAATATTTTGGTTCCTCCGTTGACTTGTATGTTTCACATGGTAGAAAGTTAGAAGCAAAACCTTCACAAATATTTGATCTCACCGGTAGTGAAATACGTAAACTTCGGTAAAGAAAAAAAATAAAATAAGAAAATGCATTCAACGGAAAATTTTTACCTGTGCATAAAAAAATTTTTAAGTATTGTACGAACGCAAAAAAAACTTTATAATACAAGTACAAAACAAAAATTTGTTTTGTAGCGTTTGAAAAAAAGGAATGCGAATAATAAATATAAATAGAAAGGAAGGTGAAACTCATGCCAGCAAAAAAGAAAGTAGCTAAAAGAAAAGTAACAAAGCGAAAGCCAGTACGAAAAACGGCAAAGCGAAAAGTTGCAAAGCGTAAAGTTGCAAAGAAAACTGCAAAGCGAAAAGTTGCAAAGAAAACTGCAAAGCGAAAAGTTGCAAAGAAAACTGCAAAGCGTAAAGTTGCAAAGAAAACTGCAAAGCGTAAAGTAGCAAAGAAAACTGCAAAGCGTAAAGTAGCAAAGAAAACTGCAAAGCGTAAAGCAGTGCGTCGTCGACGATAGATATACATCATTAATCAGGAGGAGAAACATATTTATGTTTCATGATTAATATATCGCGACAGCAAAAAATTCCACATTTGTGGAATTTTTTGTTTTCACGATAATACAGCTGTGTTACGACGCACGTTCAATTTGCAGTATCTATAGGACCTTCGCACTTTTGTAATCTTCCAACTGGCAGATCAAGGGTAGAAGATCACACTACATCTCAAAACAGCACACACGAATATGTCCAGACAGATCCTTCTGAAACCGCACATGAGTAATCAGAGAGTCAAATTGAAAGTATTCACAAAGAAGAGTGTGTTGCGATGGATCAATCTCAAATAGACAATACACTTTCTCAGTTGGATGAGCCAGCTTTATCACTTTTAGCTCAGCCACGAGACTCTTGTAGAGTATGAGACCGCTATCCTCAGCCCACAATGCAATGTCAGGTTCATACGTGAGTTCAGTGCCAAATTCTTGACTGCATATATATTTCTTCTTAGAGAGATCAACATATGGAAGATTGGCAACAATAATGATTGGTCTACTAGAGTGGACGTCTTCTTTCAGTAATGGTGTGTCACTCAGTAATGAACTACATATAAATGAGATACGATTCGTCATATTATGTGTCTGAGCATTACGTGATGCAACCTCAAGTGCTTTTGTCGAAATATCCACACCCAGAAATGTGTGGGCAGGATCCTGACAACTCAACTCTTTGGCAAGAGTAATAATAATGTTCCCACTTCCAGTGCCCACATCAACAATGCTAAAGGCAGTCCCTGGATTTTTCTGAGTATAATCTAGGACCAGATCGATCATCAGCTCTGTTTCAGGTCTAGGAATGAGTACGGATCTATCTACAGTAAATGTTCGGCCATAAAAGTCGCGCGCTCCAGTGATATAAGCCAAAGGTACGCCAGAAATTCTTCTGTTAAAAAGGGTAAGTATATCACAACAAAGCTTGTGAGGTAGTATTTGCTCCTTGTCCAGAATCAAATCTGTAGGCGACAATTTCAACACATAACATAAAAGAACTTCCCGTTCATTGCGCGCGAGTAGTAAATCCATCAAAAGGAGATCTTCAATTGTCCTACTACGTTCTTTACGTGGAACTACTTTATGGTTTGGCATTTGTGCGGTATAATACATCTATATGATTAGCAAAAAACAAAAGGGATTCAGCTTGATCGAATTACTTCTGATCATCGCAATAGTCGGTCTCCTTTTATCAATCATACTTGTCAATTCAGGTACCTACAAGGACAAGGCCCAGGAATCGGCAACGCTCGTACAGATAAATACTGTGCTACGTACGATAGAGTCGTGCGGACTTGAGCGTCGCGTTTTGTTTTGTGGTGGATCACAAGGGATTCGTGAGTCAAACATCAACTGCAAAGGCGATAATACAATTGCCAGCAAGCCAGAAGGCGGCACTGCAATCTGCGGAACGATTTCTCCAATAGGCTGGTCAGAAAGCGTATGGCCAGATATAGAAAAAAATGGATACTCTTACGCAAACTATGCTGGATCACAAACAGCGAGCGGCACCTATACATTTACAGTATTTCGTGATAAAAATCAAGACGGCACCCCAGACTCTACAGATGCACTGTGTTGTTCTCAAAAAGGCTGTACAAAGATACCAGAAACATCTGGAGCTTTTGGTAGTAATTGCTATACAATAGCAGGTATAAGAACTGAAGACTAAGATAATGATTGAAGACTTTACGCACTACCTCCACGATAAATCTCATGGATTTATAAAGACCCAAAAAGAAGCGATGTATGTGATCGTCGTACTTTTTTTAGTCTCTGTCCTCGTCATTTCACTATTTGCAAAAGTACTAATCACCTAGAGATATTGACAGTAGGGAGCTATTGACAGCTTTACTTGACTGTTTGTTTTTGTAGAAGCATACGTACATCCTCTTCTCGCAAAGCGGTAATGATCTCTTCGATGTTCCCAGTAAGAATATTCTCAACACCACTCCAGTTTGTTTTGATCCTGTGGTCAGTGACACGATCTTGGGGGATATTATAGGTGCGAATTTTCTCACTACGGTCACCAGTGCCAACTTGCGATTTTCGCGCATCTCCCATTTCCTTATCTCTTTCCTCCTGTTGTTTTTGAAGAATGCGAGAGCGCAGAACTTTCATCGCCTGATCCTTATTTTTGTGTTGTGATTTACCATCCTGACAAGAAACAACGGTGCCAGAGGGTATGTGCGTAATACGAACTGCGCTCATGGTTGTGTTGACACTTTGACCACCTGGACCTGAAGAAGCAAAGGTATCGATCCGAAGGTCCTTTGGATCAATATGGAGATCTACCTCCTGTGCCTCTGGCAAAACAGCCACAGTTGCAGTGGATGTGTGAATCCTTCCTTGCTTCTCTGTTTCAGGCACACGTTGCACCCGATGTACTCCAGACTCATACTTCATAAGAGTGTACACAGGATCTCCACCAGAAGCTCCGATGTTAAAGACAACCTCCTTGAAGCCACCAACGTCACTTAAACTCTGAGAAACTACCTCCACTTTCCAACCTTGGGTTTCCGCAAATTTTCCATACATACGGAATAAACTAGCGGCAAATAGTGATGATTCATCACCACCTGCACCAGCTCGTATTTCGACAATGATATCTTTCTCATCGGAAGGATCTTTAGGAAGCAACAGAATCTCCAACTTCTTTTCAATGGCCGGGACTTGAGCAGAAAGCTCTATATTCTCTAGGGTTGCAAGCTCTTTGAGTTCCTCATCAACGTCAGAATTTATCAAGCCAGCGTTATCTTTCATTGTATTCTTGGTATTTCTGTAGAGGTGTATTTGATCAATCACAGGTTGTAAAGACGATCGTTTTTTGCTTAATTGTGTTAGTTTTGCAGAATCTTGCGAAACAGTAGGGTCCTCAAGTGAAGTAGTAACCTCAGCAAACTCGTCAAGAATTTTATCAATAATTTCATCCATAGGAAGAGAATCAAAGGATTTTAGCGGGCATGGACTAAAGACAAAAAAGAAAACACCTAAAAAGAAAGGTGTTTTCTGTAGATACGCTAAGCCGCAATTTTTTGCTCCTGTTTCTTGCTGCGAAGCTCTTTTTTCTCCTGCTTTGACTTGAGGTTTGATCGCGTGAGCTTGGTATCCTCAGCCTTTTGCGTCATCTTCTTAAATCGGTCTACGCGTCCCGTCGAATCAACAATCTTTTGCTTGCCTGTGAAGAATGGATGGCATTGAGAACAGGTCTCAACATTCAGCAATTCTCGTGTAGACCCAGATGTAAAAACTGCGCCACATGAGCACGTCATCTGAGCACCATCAAAGTACTCTGGATGTATATCTTTTTTCATAAATGAGTTGGGTAAAAAATTTTTTAGGATCGTTGAGGAGTTACCACCTGAGTGTAACCTTCTACTCCCTAGAGAGTATTTCTAAGCGGATGGACACGCTAGAACTCAAGTAGAGAAATAATAGCATGATATCGGCACCTTAGCAAGCCAAATAATCAGTCAAATAATCAGTCAAATAATCAGCCAAATAATCAGATCAAAGACGGAAAAAAAACATTGAGGCTCGATATATACCGAGACCACGTGCAACACATTATTGATGAGAGGCTAAATACAAGAAGTAGAGACTTCATATCAAAACACTTATGAGGCATATCTTGAATTGACACAGTAATCAATATCCTGTACTATTCCTTGTATTAATATCTTGCAAAGATCGCTACGTAAGCCTTTCCTGCGGTACACATGTGCCGTGAGGCGTACAGAAAAAGTGGCAACTTTGTCTAATCTAAAGGAAAAATATGACCGATGAGAAAAAGGCAGACCTGACAGTGCCAGTAGTCGCAAATCAGACCAAGGAGAACATGTTTAAGGAAATAGACTTTGATCAGCTAGAACTTTCTATGGAGGCAATGCTAGCAGCTGGTGTTCACTTTGGACATCCTAAGTCCAGACGCAACCCAAAAATGAATGATTTTATCTTCACAACCAGGAGTAACATCAATATTATCGACCTTTCAAAGACGCTTCCGCTGTTCAAGACTGCCCTCGAGTTTATGCAGGAGGTTAGTGGCAAAGGAAAACAAATCCTGTTTGTAGGAACAAAAAAGCAATCACAAAGTTTCGTCACTGATATCGCTGAATTCACAGATAACCCATACGTGATCGAAAGATGGCTTGGTGGAACACTTACAAACTTTTCATCAATTAGAAAAAGGTCCAAATACATGGTTGAGTTGCGAACCATGTTTGAGAAAGACGAAATGGGGAAGTACACCAAACTCGAACGCTTGAAAAAACAAGAAGAATTGGAAAAGCTCACACGACGAATGGGTGGAATTGAAAAAATGAGTGGGCTCCCTGGAGCAGTTTTTGTAACTGATATCAAGGCAGATAACCTCGCCGTCAGAGAAGCAAAACAACTAGGTATTCCAGTAATTGGAATTTCTGACACAAACGTCAATCCTGAACATGTAGATTATCCCATTCCTGCAAACGACGATGCACTTGCATCATTGAAATATCTCTTCTCACAAATCGCAAAAACACTGAAGTAATTCTCAAAAAGAGATCGAATTATTACTAAAATTTCCTACAGTGATCGCGCCAAGTATAAATTATTCTCTCTAAGCACAAAAGCTCTGAGCAAAAATGATACAGTGCCAACGCGCAGCAGGAAAATAATATTTACAAAACCTATGAGTACATTAGAACAAATTAAAGCACTACGTGAACAAACAGGAGCAGGAATAGTTGAAGTGAAAAAAGCGCTTACAGAGTCAGAAGGAAATGCAGACAAAGCAATTGAAATCTTGCGAAAACGAGGCGGAGATAAAGCGATGAAGAAATCAGATCGTAGCGCAAGTGAAGGCGTAATTGGTACCTACGTTCACTCCAACCTCAAGCTTGGTGCAATGGTAAAGCTGATGTGTGAAACAGACTTCGTCGCTAGAAATGATGACTTCCAAGTACTCGCAAAAGACATTGCTATGCACATAACAGCTGGTGCACCAACGTGTCTTTTATCTGGAGATGTAGATGACAATCTCATAGCCAAAGAAAGAGAGATCTGGACTCAGCAGTTAAAGTCAGAGGGAAAAGAAGGTGTGATGATAGAAAAAATTCTTGAAGGAAAAGAAAAGAAATTCCGTGAGGAGTCAGCTTTGATGACCCAAGCCTTTGTCAAAGATCCAGACAAGACAATTGAAGATCTCCTCAATGAATCTATTATTAAGATTGGAGAAAAAATTGAAATTGGAGATTTTGAGCGATTCGCTCTATAGGCTATAATATAGTGGCTCCAACACAAGGCACAAGATCAACAATTGGTATCAAGAATTTTCCGCACTATCAAAAAGGCGATCAATGGGTCTTCGTTTACACAATCTATACTTAAAGTATTTTTATGATCGAATTGATCATTCCACCGATCATTATCATTGTAATTATTGCACTACTCATCGTGCTTTTGACGAGGGCCATGCGGCAGTCACAGGACGTCGATTTGCAAATGCAAAATTTGAATCCAAAGAAAAAAAAGTGGATTTCTGAGTACACATCAAGAGCTACAACTCAGTTACGTGTCATCAAGGACAAGACAGAAAAATTTGCACAAAAAAGAAGAATTACGGCTGCAGTTGAAGAGGCTAGAACAAACAACCGTATCCAGCACACACCTGTTGAAGAGCAAATATCGATTGACGAGTACACTCAGCGGCAACGAATGTCCCGTATGGGTGAGATCATCCTAAATTATCACAGAAACGCTGCAGATGACCAATCCGGTAGTGCGCATGATCCTGCTGAGGCACACCTGATCCAGTCGGTAGAACGCGATCCTCAAAACTCAGATGGTTATGAACGACTCGGTGATTTCTATATGGAGCGACAGAATTTTGAAGACGCCAGAGAGTGTTATAAGTATGTCTTACGACTAGATCCAAGGCATCGACGAGCACAAGAAGCCATGAAAAACCTCGATCGTGTATTGGGCTAATGGAAGTTAGTCGTATCAATGCAGAGCAAAGAATTGCATTTTTTACCAAAACAACATATAATAGTTTTTGTAACTTAGAAAGAGTCGAGTGTCTACAGGCTAGGTATAGCAATCATAATTACGCCACTTTAGCTCAGTTGGTAGAGCATCGGTTTTGTAAACCGCAGGTCGTCAGTTCGAATCTGACAAGTGGCTCAGTCAATGAATAATTCAAACAGGGAAAGTGCCCTCGTGGTAATTCTCCCAATTGATTTGAAACTTGACGTTAGTATAGTAATAGCGGGTCGATGGCAGAGTGGTCAATTGCTCCTGGCTGTAAACCTTGGCGGTCTTTCGGTCTACGGCGGTTTGCCATGCACTTGCATGGCACCCAGCGTATGCAGGGCCTGTACGCCCACCGCATGCAGGGCGAATCCTTAACAGAGCGCGTATGCACTATATTTACATTCTCTCTAGTGAGAAAGATCATAATCTTTACGTCGGATACTCAAAAGACCTGCGCAGACGTATGCGAGAACACGAGTTAGGTAATGTGACATCTACAAAGCATCGAAGACCTCTTCGCCTTGTATGCTATGAAGCATATAGGACGAAAGGATAAGCGATGGCGCGAGAAAAGTATTTAAAGTCAAGTGATGGAAAGAAAGATATTAGACTTCGCGTTATTTTATAGAACATATTGGGTCGATGGCAGAGTGGTCAATTGCTCCTGGCTGTAAACCAGGCGACTTCGGTCTACGGCGGTTCGAATCCGTCTCGGCCCACCGAAGGATAAAAGCGACCAATCTAATAGTTGAGTCGCTTTTATCATAACAAGCCGATATAGCTCAGTTGGTAGAGCATTTCCATGGTAAGGAAAAGGTCTGCAGTTCGAATCTGCATATCGGCTCAGATAAAGAAATGCAGACCGTGCCTAACCGCCCAAGTTTTTTTCCAAGCAAGAAATTGAGAGCAGGCCTGTCCGCCCAAGTTTTTTTCCAAGCAAGAAATTGAGAGCAGGCCTGTCCGCCCAAGTTTTTTTCCGAAGGAAAAAAAATTAGGCGGGCGGGATTGGTTAAGTGGTATAACGTAGGTCTCCAAAACCTGAGTCGGGGGTTCGATTCCCTCATCCCGTGCAATTGATAAAAGACGTCCTACTAGGGCGTTTTTTGTTATTTCACATGAGGGAATCGAACAATTGAAGGGGTCGGGAAACGATAGTTTCCAGTTAGAGGAGGTGTGTGGAACCGTGGGTTCTGCAAGAGTGTAAGCGACGTGATATTCCCTCATCCCGTGCAATTGATAAAAGACGTCTTAAAAGGAGCTTTAAATTCTTGGATACAGGTTTACAATAGTAAAAGCGCAACACAAAATCAGGGCAAAAGCACTGAAATATCCAGTAATAAAGCCGCTAATGATTTCCTGGAAGCCTGCCTGTCGGCAGACAGGCGATTTTTCTCCATGTACCGTATGGTACAGGGTGTGAAAAATCTCTATCCCTGCCCGAAATGCTGCAGCATATGCGAAGCAGGCGGGCGGGATCCAGAAAGTATCGATAAGTCCTAGGTTTAGCAAATAATAATACATTTTTGAGTTTAGTGCGTTTGCCCTGAGAACAGTATTCCTCACTAAACAAAGGGTAGCTCTAGCAACTTGATATCGACAAGAATCTCTGATACACTATAGCCACTCAGAAACCCATTCAGAAACAACAGGAGAGAAGTGATGCCAATGTGCCACGAAGCTGCGATCATGATACACAGCCCCTATTGGAGCCAAGCATTCAAAAATCCCAAAGGATTAAAAGTCCATATGATCAAAAAGATGACAAGTGAGCTCGGTGCCAGTCCGATCACTCTCATGATTCACTTGGATCGTAGCGACTACCCAGGCCTCCTAAAGGAGGTAGCCAATCAGTTCCTAGGGCAACATGTGAGTAAGCTTTTACCAGAGGAGCTGCAGGAAGGCGCCACCTTTCACAATATAATGACTCAAGCTAAGAATGACTTTGAGACAAAAAAAGAGCAATCATTTACCAGAGATGCTCTAAACCTCGCAAAACCATACGTGGACAAAAACAGTCCATCACATGAAAAATTTGCCCTAGTGGCCCACATAGAGTTCTGTACAGAAAACCCCTTACGAGCCATATCACTGGGCATCGACGTATTAATTGAGAACACAGTTCCAGGACCCTGGATTAATTCACCAGCAAAAATTAGACGCAAGAGGGAAATGATTGAACAAGTAGAAACACGACTAATCCAAATCTTCCTAAAAACCATAGAGCAAATGCACAACCAAAAAACCTAAAGCCACCAGTAAAACCGATGAAACCATCAGCACGCTGGTGGTTTTCATTTTGGAGGCTAACACCACCAAATGAGAGTCTCCTCTCCCCCTGTTAAGGGGGAGATGTCCGAAGGTCAGAGGGGGTTTGGATGGAGACTGTAACTGCTTTACTAGGCACCATAACAACCTGGGCTATGTCATTAAATCTGCCTACCAGCAGGGATGTACTCTTAAATGGTAGTGACTGAGATGATAGTAGAGCTACTCTAATCGTATAAGCAAAATTATTTCGGTCATGCTGTTGTAGTGCTCAACTTGATTCAGTAGTTCTTTTCACGTATATTTAATAAAGAAATTCTCGTGTAGATACAAAAAGTTGCGCATCGATTGCTAAATCGTAAGAGAGGGTAAACAGTGGTATGACAAACAGTAGCAACAGTGAAATAATTATCTACACCTCTGATGATGGTGATCCAAATGTAAAGGTTCGCATCGAAGGTGAGACAGTCTGGCTGACCATAGCACAAATGGCAGAGCTTTTTGGTAAGGCGCGCTCTACGATAAATGAGCATATTATCAATATTTATACTGAGAAAGAGTTGATAGAAGCTGACACCATGAGAAAAATCGGAAATTCCGATTTTTCTACCAAACCAACCAGCTACTACAATCTAGATGTTATCATCTCTGTGGGTTATCGCGTTAAATCCACCCAAGGCACACAATTCCGCCAATGGGCTACAGTGCGCCTGCAGGAGTATATCGTCAAAGGCTTCACGATGGACGATGAACGTCTCAAAGAATCTGGTGGTGGGAACTACTGGAAAGAACTCCTCGATCGTATAAGGGATATCCGCATTAGTGAGCTTGATCCGTCTTTAGTTATCTGGAAATTTCGGATAACTGCCACCTGAAAAGTACTAGAGAACGCTGGAAAAATTAGTACTGGTAGTTTTCATTTTCCAAAAAAAGAAAAAAACACAGGCGACTGTTAGAATTCAACAACCTCTCAAAGTTGCATCGGGGTAGTTGATTTTTTCTGTATTACGAAGTGTTATACTTGGATCAGTTATATATAAGGAGGAGGTATGGTAACAGGAAAGAAGATTCTCTCAGGCCTTGCTTTGGCTGGTGCTGGTTTTGGTGGTGCAACAATCATAACCACTGGGGATTCAGAGCCGCCAGTAATTACAGAACAAGCGCAAGTAATCGTCCTCGACGAACAAGTCGGTGATGATGAAGTGGAGCAAGGCGAAGCATCTGAGAAAACTCAAGTAAAAGTAGAAGCAGAAGTAGATGAGAACACCCTCGAAGGGGAAGAGTTTTTTGATACGTATATCAGCGGAGAAGGCTCCGTAGTCGTCAGTGAAGGCATCGCCTACAAAGCACTAGCCTATAGCAGTGAGGAATCAGTAGCAGATGACGCAGACCAAGTCCGCATCATAGGAAAGAAAATCGACGGAACAGTATTTGAAGACCCTGGAGATCAAGCAAGGCTCAGAAGCGAAAGCCAAGACCTCGTCCCAGGCATCACCAAGGTACTAGAAACCATGAAACCAGGAGACAAACGCGAGATCGTCATCGCACCAGGCCAAGCCTACGGTAGCAAGGGCTTAAAAGGCAAAGTAGAGCCAAACGAAACACTCATCTACGAAGTAGAAATAATCTCCGCAGACGAAGTGAGGAAGCAAGAAGGGGAAGGGGCAGCACAGAAAGAAAAAGAAGAAGCCGATCGCATAGCTGAAAAGGAAAGGATAGCGCAAGAAGAAGCACAAAGAGAAAAAGAAGCCCAAGAAACTAAAGACGCCCAAGCTGAAAAAGACCGCCAAGCAAAAGAGAGAAAGGACAAAGAAGTGGCTGAGGCAGAAAGACAAAGAAAAGAGAGAGAGGCTAGCGTCAGCCAGGAGCCAGTATGGCAACCGCCCACATATTCATGTAATTGTTCAAAGACCTGCTCAAACATGAGCTCATGCGACGAGGCGTACTATCAGCTAAATAATTGCGGATGCTCAGTGAGGGATGGTGATGATGATGGAATCCCATGCGAAAACATATGCTAAGCAATCTTCATAAAAATAGAAAAGAGAAATATGGATTTTTGACATAACAGCATCAGAAGCGCTGAAAGCCTTCTTTACACCCGTAGCTGTACTATGGATTGTATTTGCGCTCAGTGCGACCGCAGCATTAGCAGGCTTTAGAGGACTACTCAATCGCGCAAGCGCCCACCTAACAGGAAGAGAAAGGATATTTCACAACAGCACCACAAGGGTAGTAGCACTTTTTTGCATAGGTCTAACCATAGCAACACTAAGCTACTGGGCAATACAAAACATAGGATAAAATATCACTAAAAATAAACTAATTAAACCAACAGCAAGCTAGTGCATCTAATATAAAAAAATGGAGATGTAAATCCGTAAACCATTGCAGTATTTAATTGATTGAGGACTACTTATGATGTATCATAAGAGTATGAGTAAAAATGAAATAAATTTTGAAGCGCAGCTTTTTAAAGCTGCGGACAAACTACGACAGCAGATTGATGCTGGTGAGTACAAGCACATCGTTCTAGGGTTGGTATTTCTCAAGTATATTTCTGATAACTTTGAGGAGCACAGAACAAAGCTGATTGCAGGTGAAGGTGAGTTTGAGGGTGCGGACCCAGAAGATAAGGATGAGTACAATGCTGAGAGCATTTTTTGGGTGCCAAAAGAAGCGAGATGGAGTCACTTGCTTGCAAACGCAAAGCAGACAACTATAGGGAAAATCATCGATGAAGCGATGGATTTGATAGAGAAAGAAAATCCAGTACTCAAGGGCGTCCTCCCAAAAGTTTACAATCAGGAAAAACTCGACCCTGCACGTCTGGGTGAGCTCGTGGACCTCATAGGAAATATCGATGCAAGTAGCGAGAATGTAAAGTCAAAAGATGTCCTGGGGAGAGTCTATGAATACTTCCTTGGAGGATTTGCAGGCAAGGAAGGGACAAAGGGTGGCCAGTTCTATACACCGCGCAGTCTTGTCACACTCCTCGTAGAGATGCTTGAGCCGTACAAGGGCCGCGTCTATGACCCATGCTGTGGCTCAGGTGGAATGTTTATCATGAGTGATAAATTTGTACAGGAGCATGAGGGGATACGTAACGACATTTCCGTCTATGGACAAGAAAGTAACAACACGACATACAGGCTCTCACGGATGAATCTCGCAATGCGCAATATCGACGCCTCGCACATCAAATGGAATTCACAAGGTACGTTTCTCGGTGACGCACATCCAGACCTAAAAGCTGACTACATCATCGCCAATCCACCATTTAATATGAAGAAAGATGATTGGTGGAATGAAGCTCTAGTGGGAGATGCACGATGGGCATATGGCACACCACCAGAAGGCAACGCCAACTACGGATGGATACAGCATATGATTTATCACCTAGCACCAAAGGGAAAGCTAGGATTTGTGATGGCCAATGGCTCACTTAGTAGTAACAGTGGTGGAGAGGGTGACATAAGACAGAAAATTCTCGAAGCTAGTCTTGTGGATTGTATAGTCGCACTACCAAAGCAGTTATTCTACTCTTTCCAGGGTCCAGCATGTTTGTGGTTTGTCTCACGTGGTCGAAAACGGACTGGCGAAACGCTCTTTATTGATGCATCAGAAATAGGCACCCTCGAAGACCGTACGCATCGGGTATTCACAGAAGAAGACATCGACCTCATCACATCCACATATCATAACTGGCAAAAATCATCTGAAGAGTATGAAGATGTAAAAGGATTCTGTAAATCTGCAACACTTGATGAGATTGCTGAGCAGGGACATGTACTGACGCCAGGTCGCTATGTGGGTATCCCAGACGAGGTAGATGATGGTATCCCATTTGAGCAGAAGATGGACGAACTAAGCGCTGAGCTTGGGGAGCAAATGCAAAAAGAGAAAGTGCTCAATCAAGAAATTAAAACGCAATTTGCAAAGATTGGTGTAGATATTGAAATTTAAGAAAATACAAAGTAAATATCGATGAGTGAATGGAAAGAAGATAATTTGGAGAATCTGATAGATGAAATAATCGACCACAGGGGAAAAACTCCCAAGAAATTAGGTGGAGACTGGGTTTCTGATGGTGGTTTTCGTGCTGTATCCGCAAAAACAATCAAAAATGGTCGCCTCGTGAACGAATCTCAAATGAATCGTTTACCAGAAGGTCTGTATATAAAATGGATGAAGACTGAGGTTGAGAGTGGGGATATTTTTCTTACATCAGAAGCTCCTTTGGGTGAACATATACTGTGGAAATCTCCAGAAAAAGTTGTGCTTAGTCAGCGAATCTTTGGAATTAGAACAAATCCAAGTAAGCTAAACTCAACCTTTTTTAACTACTACATTGATAGTCCAAGATATCAGCATGAGTTGAAGAGTAGAGAGTCTGGTACGACAGTAACGGGAATTAAACAATCGGAATTACTAAAAACAAAAGTTAGATTTCCTAGTGATATTGGTGAGCAAGAGAGTATTGCAGCGGTACTGAGCTCATTGGATGATAAGATAGAGCTCCTGAAGGAACAAAATAAGACACTAGAAGACATGGCACAGCTACTTTTCAAAAGATGGTTCGTCGATTTTAATTTTCCAGATAAAAACGGAAAACCATACAAAGATTCGGGTGGTAAGATGATTGACTCAGAACTTGGTCCAATTCCAGATGGGTGGAACGTTGGCAAAATTGGTGATATTGCATCTTTGAATCAGCGTCAAATTTCTCAGAGAGATAATATTGATAGTATTCTGTATCTAGATACTGGTTCGCTTACTGAGGGAATAGTTGATAACTTAAAAGTATTCACTATTGACGAAGCACCTAGTCGTGCCAAAAGAAAAGTTCAGCATAATAGTATTCTGTATTCCGTTGTCCGTCCTGCACAAAGACACTATGGATTGATTAAATATCCACAAGAGAAATATATAGTATCAACAGGTTTTTGTGTAATTGATAGTGCTAGTGCTCCACACTACATCTATTTAACTCTAATTCAGAATTCAGTTGTGGAATATTTTGAAAGTATAGCAAGCTCAAGTGCATCCACCTACCCAACTATGCGTCCAGAAAATATTGGTGAATTTAGAATAGTCTTGCCTCCAGAGAAAAAATTAAACTGCTTTGAATTTGCAGTCGAGAAAACTTTTGACAAAGTTTATATAAATTTAGAGCAAGTGCAATATCTTGCTCAGTTTCGCGATAACTTGCAGTCAAAATTAATGACGGGTGAAATAAGACTATGATTGATGAAGTACACACAACCAGTATTGGCAGGGGTATTGCTGATGTAAATAAGGATTATATCCTACAAGAGGAGCCAATGGCTCGTCTTGTATTTCGTCCGCAAATTCATAATGGCGGTATTCGTGGTCGGATTATTAGACAACGTCGAAGAGAGAGGGATGATGTATGGTCAGATGACGAGAGGATTGACATAAGAACTTTAGAGAAGGGTGAAAATTTCAATGTTGAAATCAAAACTGAGGCTGTAGTGAGATTGGATGAGGCGCTTCAAGAGTTAAAACAACTCCTGAGTGAGCAAGGCGTTCAATTTGGATCAAATAGCTTTCAGATTGTAGATAGTGATGCGTTGGTGATTACTGATGAAAATAAAGCTGAGATATTTAAGAAGATTATCGACGGAGGGTATGGTGATGATTTTTGGGTAGAACTAGCTTCTGCAGAGCCTATTACAGCTAGTGGCATTGCGTCAGGTCGGATTATTGATGAGAAGAGGGGTGTAATAGCAGACTTACAACAAAGATTGATTCCTTCGAATATTAGTCAATATCATGAGACTAATGGTGATGATTCTTGGCAAAATTTTATACTAGATAATAACTGGCTTTTCGGGGCTAATTATTTAGAGCCGATCGATAAAACAAAAATAAATATAGCTGGTAGTATGCCAGATTTTATCTATCCGTCAGCTGATGGATATGCGGATATTCTTGAGATAAAACTTCCGACAGAGAACGTTGTACTACAAGATGCAAGTCATGTTGGGTCATGGCGCTGGTGTGGGGAAACAAATAAGGCTATTGGACAAGTCACGAATTACATTGTAGATATCGAAAGAAACATCCTTGAAGTGGAGAAGCAAGTGCGTAGTAATTATGGTATCGAAATTTCTTTTCTCAAACCTAGGGCATTCATACTGATTGGTAATTCAGAAGGCTGGGAACAAGATAAAAAAGATGGGATGAGAAAATTAAATTCAGTGCTGCACGGTATTGAAGTGATTACATACGCAGAACTTGTAAGTCGCGGTATAAATATGTTACATGACAAAAATAACTGAGCAAAACTTAGAAGATGAATTGGTTCTACCGCTCCTGAAAGAGGTGGGATGGCAATACCTTTCTCCAGAAGATGTGGAGACTTTTAGAGGTGATGATTTTACTGATGTTGTGTGGTGGGACCAGTTGCGAGAGTCTCTTGAGCGTATAAACTCTGGCGTACAGCCTCAGGCGATAGACCAGGCAGTCACCAAGTTACGAAATATCAGTGAGGAGAGTCTCATTGATGCAAATATCGAGTTTCATGAGTATCTCACGGCCGGCATCACTATAAACGTCATGCGTGATGGTGTAGAGCGCGGCGAGACGGTGATGCTAGTGGATTGGGAGGAGCTTTCAAGCAATGTATTTGTTGCGACGCAACAGATGTGGGTTAAAAATGGTCGCAAGACGCGCAGGCCGGATGTGATGCTATATGTAAATGGATTGCCATTGGTCGTCATTGAACTCAAAAATCCAGCGGACGAAAAAGCAGATGTGCACAAAGCATACGTACAGCTTCAAAACTACAAAAAGGCCATCCCACAGCTCTTTATCTATAATGTTCTGATGATTGCGTCTGATGGGCTTGATGCACGCGTAGGAAGTTTAACAGCTCCTGAGAATCGCTTTGTAGCATGGAAATCGGTTGACGGTGAGAGTGAAGTGGCAAATACATTACCGCAGATTGAGACCCTCATCAAAGGCATGCTTTCACATAAGACATTTTTAGATGTGGCGAGGCACTTCATCACATTTGAGGAGTACAAATCGGAGAAAAATGGCATCACGCAGGTTGAAAAAGTAAAAATCCTTGCAGCGTACCATCAATACTATGCAGTCAATAAAGCTCTGACAACAACATATAAAGCTGCAGCGCAGGACGGTGACCAGAAAGCTGGTGTCGTCTGGCACACACAAGGCTCTGGAAAGTCACTCTCGATGGTGTTCTATGCAGGGAAGTTGGTCCTATCATTGGACAACCCTACAATCGTAGTCCTGACAGACCGTAATGACTTAGATGAGCAACTCTTTGGGACATTTAGTATGAGCAGAAACCTCCTACGGCAAAATCCTGTACAAGCAGAGTCGCGAGATGATTTGCGAGAAAAACTTGATACAAATGGTGGGGGAATTATTTTTACAACGATTCAGAAATTCGCATCTGATAATGATACAGGCGCAGTGACAAACAGACGCAATGTCATCGTGATGGCAGATGAGGCACACCGTTCGCAGTATGGATTCAAAGCAAGGATTTCTGAAAAAGAAGGTGAGCTCACGACAAAATATGGATTTGCGAAGTATTTGCGTGATGCGCTACCACATGCGAGCTTCATAGGATTCACAGGGACACCAGTAGAAAAAGACGATGCAAACACCAAGGCAGTCTTTGGTGAGTATGTAGATGTCTATGATATACAGCAAGCTGTGGTAGATGGTTCTACCGTAAATATATATTATGAATCACGACTGGCAAAGATTCGGGTCCGCAATGAGGTGGATATCGATGCAGAGGTTGAGCAATTGACGGAGGGAGAAGAACTTACGGCTAGCGAAGAAGCAAAAAAGCGCTTTACTCAGATGGAGTCCATTATCGGGAACTCAGAGCGTGTAGGGGATATAGCAAAAGATTTCGTAGAGCACTTTGAGCAACGCCAAGAGGCTTTTGCTGGTAAGAGTATGTTTGTTGCTATGAGTCGGCGTATTGCAGTAGATGTCTATGAGGCTATCATCGCCTTACGGCCTGAGTGGCACCATGATGATTTAGATAGAGGTGCTATCAAGGTTGTAATGACCAGTAATTCGAGTGACCCAGAAAATTGGGAGGCACACAACACATCGAAAGCTGACCGCAAAGAATTGGCTGAGAGACTGAAGGACCCAGATGACCCACTGAAAATCGTTATTGTACGTGATATGTGGCTCACAGGATTTGACGCACCAGTTCTCGATACTTTGTATATTGACAAGCCTATGGGTGGACATAACCTCATGCAGGCTATTGCGCGTGTAAACCGTGTCTACAAGGAAAAAGAGGGTGGTGTCGTCGTTGACTATATCGGTATAGCTGGCTCTTTGAAATCAGCTCTCAATACATATACTGAGAGTGGCGGTGAAGGTGTCCCAACTCTCAATCACTCAGATGCGGTGGCTCATATGCAAGAGAGGTATGAAATTATCAAAGGCATGATGCATGGCTATAGGTACATGGAGTATTTCGAGGCACCTATGAAGAGAAAATTAGAAATAATCCTCGAAACGCAGGACTACATCATGGGACTCAAGGAGGGTGAGGAGCGATACAAATTGGCTGTAACCGCCCTCGCAAAGGCCTTTGCTCTATCGGTCCCTAGCTATGAGGCTCTTGAGATAAAGGATGAGCTCGCATTCTTTGAGGCAGTGAAAGCGCGGTTGGTCAAATATGAACCACATGGCTCTGAGAAGAGTGACCAGGAAGTTCAGACAGCTATTCGTCAGATTGTAGATGATGCAATTTCAAGTGATGGTATCGTAGACATCTTTGATGCTGCCGGCATTAAGAAGCCAGATGTTTCCATACTGAGTGAAGATTTCATTGCAGACCTAAGAGGTATGAAACATAAAAACGTCGCTGCAGAGCTCTTGAAGAAGTTGCTGGCTGATGAGGTGAAAGTCAGACAAAAAACAAATCTTGTACAAAGTAAAAAACTCAGTGAGATGATTGAGAGTGCGGTCAATAAGTATCATAACAATATGATTGACAGCACTGAATTTATCGAAGAGCTCATAGCTATTGCAAATGAGATGAAGTCTGATGACGAAAAACAAGAAAAATCAGGGTTGAGCTACGAGGAGAAGGCATTCTTCGATGCACTTGTCTCTCATGGAGATGTTGCTACTGTAATGGGTGATGAAAAAATCAAAGAGATATCCCTTGAGCTTTTGGAGAAGGTGCGCTCAAATGCCTCAATTGACTGGCGCATTAAAGAAAGTGTGAAGGCAGGGTTGAGAGTTCACATCAAGAGAACTTTGAGAAAGCATGGCTATCCACCAGACCAGGCAGAAAAAGCAGTGAATACAGTTCTGGAACAAGCTGAACTGATGGCACTCAAAGAATCACAAAATTAGAAAAATGAAAAAACTAGAAAAGTTAGAGCAGGTTCCATTGAGGGATATATGGTTGCATGAAGCACATGACTTTACGCAGTGGCTTGCGCTACCAGAAAACCTTGCCTTATTAAGTGAGACGCTCGGCATTGCGATACAGGATGCACAAACAGAGGTTGGTGTTGGTAGTTTCAATGTAGATATAGCAGCGCAGGATGAGAATGAAAAGATGATAATTATAGAAAATCAATTAGAGAATACTGATCATGATCACCTTGGTAAGATAATCACTTATGCATCTGGTATTGATTCGAGTATCATGATCTGGATAGTAAAGAAGGCTAGAGAAGAACACCAACAAGCAATACAATGGCTCAATGAAATTTCAACTTCTGAAAGACATTTCATATTAATCGAAATTCAAGCATGGAAAATTGGAAAGTCACACCCAGCACCTCGTTTCAATATCATAGTACAACCTAATAACTGGGCTAAGGTTGTCAAGGAAGGTGGTTATGAGAAATCAGACATAAGTGACTATAAGCTAAAGCAGCAAGCTTTCTGGAGTAAATTCCGAGATTATAGTGTAGAGCACAATAAGGTTGTGAGGAACTTTCAACAAGCTCGACCTCAAATGTGGTTTCCTATAAGTATAGGCACGTCTAAAGCTCACTTGTCTTTAAGTATTCTCAAAAATCAAACGATCAGATGTGAGCTATGGATCCCAAAAAGCGAGTCACTTTACAGAAAACTAGAGAAAGAGAAAAATAAGATTGAAAGTGAAATCAACCGCAAGATAATATGGGATGATTTGCCAGACAAAAAAGGATTTAGGATTTACGTATCTAAACAGCTTAATTTTCTAGATGAGAAAAGTCATGCAAAAACCCTGAAGTGGCTCAATGAAACTGTGGAGTTATTTCATACAACATTTAGTAAAAGGGTAAAATGAGGACATCAATGAATAAAAGTACACACTTGTGATACGGGTTAAAAGGAGAATAATACCAGGCAGTTAGAAAGAATTGCGCAATAGGATCGACAAATTAAAAAGAACAACACATGTCACAAAAAGAAATAGCACAGTTGGAAAAAAGGGTGCGTAAGCTTGAGGAGGCTCAAGGGTCAGCGCATTCTTCTCCAGATCGTCATGATCTGATGTATGAGCAAGTTAAACAAGTGGTTATAGAAGCGGGGAAAGCGTCGACATCGTATATCCAGAGACGTCTGCGGGTTGGGTATTCTCACGCAGCGCGTTTGATTGATGAGCTAGAAGATGAGGGTATCATAGGGCCATCAGAGGGCAGTAAACCACGAGAAGTTTTTGTGAGTAGTAATTCACCAGACGAATTACTTGCGATGAAGGTCTCCCGCGCTGTTGAGCAATACACAAATAACGATGGAAGTTTGGATTCCGTCAAGACAATATTACAGAAAATCTCTGACGACTTGTAGTCATTGATCTCGCTTAAAGAATCAATGAAAATGTCCGCATTGCTCTAAGTCTTTTGAGGTTGATGAATCCAGCTACGCTGAGATCGTCTCGCAGGTGCGAGGGGCTCTAGTTTGAGTTTGAGTTGTATGAGTATTTCTACAAGAAGAGAGGTAAAATTATCTCTATTTTAAGGCAAGAAGTATTGCTTTATCATCACTAGTATATTCTAATATACTAGTACAGTAGGTTTGTAGTATAATCTAATATACTAGTATAGTAGATTTGTAGGATGATCTGAGACCATATCTCACTCATTTCTTACAGCTAGCACATAGATAAAATCATATAATGTCACCAAAAAACCACTCCAACACATCGCAAAGAATCACACCACGTGAAGGTGAGTTTTTGTTCTACACAACGCCAAATGGTGGAATTAAAATTGAGGCACTTTTCCGTGATGAGAGCATTTGGATGACACAAAAAAGACTTGCAGAGCTCTTTGATGTTGATCGGTCAGTCATCGCAAAGCACATCATAAACATCTACGATGCAGGTGAGTTGCGCGCTGACGCAACCTGTGCAAAAATTGCACAGGTTCAAAAAGAGGGGACTCGTGAGGTTTCTCGTGAAATCGACTTTTACAACCTCGATGCGATCATCTCTGTCGGATATCGTGTCAACTCCGTGCAAGCTACAGCATTTCGTACCTGGGCTACTGCTACACTGCGGGAGTTCCTTGTGAAAGGTTTCGTCATGGATGACGAACGATTGAAAAACGGCCAGCATTTTGGCAAAGATTACTTCGATGAGCTCTTAGAGCGGGTGCGGGAGATCCGCCTCAGTGAGCGACGTTTACATCTCAAACTCACAGACATTCTCGCACTCGCATCTGACTATAGTGCACAAGCGATACTTGCGCAGGAATTCTTTGCGTTTATCCAGAACAAGCTCCACTACGCGATCACAGGCGCTACTGCTGCCGAGCTCATCACTGAGCGCGCTGATAGTAAGCAGCCTCGCATGGGGCTCACTTCGTGGAAATGTTCGCCAGAAGGGAAGATTCTGCAGAGTGATGTCGTCGTTGCAAAAAATTATCTGAATTCTGAGGAGTTGCAGCAGCTCGCACGTGCTGTCAGTGCATTTCTCGATATCGCAGAAAACCGTGCCAGTCAGGGAAAAGTCATGACCATGAAAGATTGGATCGGAGTGATGAATGGATACCTCGACCTAAACGACTACCCGAGACTTAGCGGTGCAGGCACAGTTTCCAAGGATACAGCAGATGCACATGCCATAGAAGTCTACAAGAAATTTCGCGTGCGCCAGGATCGCGAGCATATCGGTGACTTCGAACGTGCTATAAAAAACATTGAAAAAAGTGCAGATGACAATTAAACTGTAGTGATCTCGATCAAAAAATAACGTACAAGGCACCAAGCTATTTATCTGTTTGAATATACGAAAGAAAGAGAAATCAAGAATAAGAAAAGAGGCTATGGTTATTATGCAACGAGCTGAGAGAAATGCCTGTGACAGAGTCACACGTATTTCCGAGGCGAGGCAGCATAAGGATTCAAATACCTCGCAGCTTTGCTCCGAAAAGTATGACGCGAGCGAAGCGAGTTCAGTGTCATGCTCAGATGTTCTACATCGGGGTAGTTGATTACCCACATCTCTTCTCAAGTGCTATAATTCTAGCAAATTTTAGGAAAATATTAATATGAATGAAATTAAATGTCCGCATTGCTCGAAGTCTTTTGAGGTTGATGAATCCAGCTACGCTGAGATCGTCTCGCAGGTGCGGGGGGCTGAGTTTGAGCGCGAGTTGCATGATCGCCTCACGCTTGCCGAGAAGGACAAATCCAGCGCGGTCGAGCTCGCCCAAGAACAAACCAAAAACGAGCTTCGCACGGAGTTTGTGAAACTGCAGAAACAGATGAGTGAGATGAAATCCGAAAAAGAGATGGAACTCGCTAAACTTACCGCGCGTATCGCTGCTACTGACAACGAGAAAAAAATCGCCGTTACCGAAGCACTATCAGCTGTCGAGAAAGAACGCGACGCTCTGGCGAGCGATCTCAAGATCCGTGAAGCGGAGGTTAAATCGCGCGAACATTCGCTCAAAGAAAAATACGAATCAGAACTTTCCACAAAAGACGAGATGATCGCCTACTACAAAGACATGAAAGCGCGGCTCTCTACCAAGATGGTAGGGGAGACGCTTGAGCAACACTGCGAGACAGAGTTTAATCGTCTGCGCGCTACAGCCTTTCCCAAGGCCTACTTCGAGAAAGACAACGACGCTAGTGCAGGCACCAAAGGGGATTACATCTACCGTGAAGAAGACGAGCACGGCAACGAGATCATCTCGATCATGTTTGAGATGAAAAACGAAGGCGACGAAACCGCTACCAAAAAGAAAAACGAAGACTTCCTGGCTAAGCTTGATTCAGACCGTACAAAAAAGGGATGTGAGTATGGCATTCTTGTCTCACTTCTCGAGTCTGAGAGTGAACTCTACAACACAGGGATTGTGGATATGTCGTATAAGCACGCAAAACTCTATGTCATCCGCCCGCAGTTTTTTATCCCCATGATTACGCTACTGCGCAATGCTGCTATGAAGTCTCTGCAGTACAAAGCAGAGCTCGCAGTTGTCAAAGCGCAGAACATCGACATCACAGATTTCGAAGACAACATGGAGAGCTTCAAGGTGGGATTTAGCAGAAATTACGACTTAGCTAGTCGCAAATTCACCGAGGCAGTCGACGGCATCGACAAAACGATCAAGCAGTTAGAGAAAACCAAGCAATCCCTTCTCGCCTCAGAAAACAATCTCCGTCTAGCCAACGACAAAGCTCAGGACCTCAGCATCAAACGGCTTACAAACGGAAATCCAACCATGAAAGAAAAGTTTGCAAAAATGAAAAAAAGCGAATAAATCGCTCAAGACGTCGTTTAATGATAAAATGGATCTAGAGAGACTAGTGCAAGCCCCTCATAAATGTAATGCCTTAATGGTAGATTCAATGAAATATCAAAACAAAGCCTTCACCCTCATTGAACTTCTGATCGTCATCGCCATCATAGGAATTCTTGCAAGTATTGTGCTAGTCAGTTTAAATGCTGCCAGATCAAAGGCCAAGCAAGCCAAAGCATCACTAGAGCTCAAACAAATGAGTACATTGATCCAAATGGCACAAAACCAAAACGGTAAATCCCTCAAAGATATAACAAGCAATACCTGCAGTGACTGTGACTGCCGTAGCGGAGCGGACATGACAACCGTCCCAACGTCACACGCCTGTTATACCAATTGGAGTGCTGCCCGCATTGCTATCGCCGCTGAGACAGGTCAAGGCGCTGACGCATTTGATGATCCCGTGACTGACCCCTGGGGGAGCCCATATGGCCTTGATGAAAATGAAGGAGAGCTCTCAGGTAGTCCATGCATTCCAGATAGCTTACGCTCCTATGGACCCGATGGAATGTTCGACACAGGTGATGACGTAGCTGTTGTAATCCCATTTAGTGGAAACTACAGTTGTCCCTAGAGACTGTATCCCCAAGGTATACATAAGGGATAAAATCTAACAATATTGAGAAACGCTATAATTCAAAAAAAATAACATCATGATCAAAAAGAACGTCCTTGCAGTACTCATCCTTGGCCTCCTCACTTTAACTTCGCCTTATCAGACTTCTGCAGTTGATGACCTACCGTCGGGGTTTGGTATTGAAACTATTGCGGAAGGCTTAATACAACCGACAACTGCCGCTTTTACACCAGACGGACGTATTTTGATTGCTCTGAAAAATGGCGTCGTGCGCGTCGTAGATGCAACTGGCGCACTACTTCCGACGCCACTGATCACACTTACAGATGTCAACAGTGCAGAAGACCGCGGCTTGATCGGCATCGCTGTAGATCCTGATTTTGCTACAAATGGCTACGTCTACTTGGCTTACACCTATGAAGTAGACGCATCCCAAGGAGGTGGATACGCATTTGATCCAAACCTCCCAAATTGCACGAGTACTGTGAATGATTGGAGTGACACAGATTGCTATAGTATCCCCCAAAAGACAGCGCGAGTCGTCCGCGTCACAGTGCAGGGTGACACCGCCTCACTGGGCTCGATGCAAGTCATCTTGGGGTCTGTCGGAGGATCACCTGCCCAGCCTTCTTGCTTGGACTATCCCAGCGTAAATGATTGTATAGCTTCTGACTCTGGTAGTCATTCTATTGGTGGTCTGCGTTTTGGCCCAGACGGAAAACTCTACGTAGCCACGGGGGATGGTGCAGGTTTTTTTCGTCCGGAACAGCAAGCCTTTCGCGCTCAAGATTTAGATCATCTCAGTGGGAAGATTCTCCGCGTAAACACTGATGGATCAGGGCCCTCTGACAACCCATTTTATAATGGCAATCCAAACGATAATCGCTCAAAGGTCTATGCCTACGGGTTTCGCAATCCCTACCGCTTCAACTTCAAGCCAGGTACAAATGAAATTTTCGGTGGAAATGTGGGCTGGTTTCAGTACGAACAAGTAAACAAAATTACCGCTGGCGATAACTTTGGGTGGCCCTGCTACGAAGGCGGTCTACCGGCAACAAATGGGTATCAAAGTATGTCAGGGTGCCCACTGACCACTGCGCAACAGTCAGACTTCAAAGCCCCATACTATTCCTATGCACATGATGCAAATGGTGAGGGTGCTATAGCTGGCGGTACATTTGCAAGTAGTAATGATTACCCCTCATTTTTTCGTGACTCCTACGTCTTTGGTGACTTTATTTTTGCGACACTAAGCTATTTCAGCACATCTTCTGTAGGGCCAATCACTGCAAGTGACGTTACGACATTGGGCTCGCAGTCATCTGGAGAGATGCTTTTTCCGGTAGAGTTTATCACAGGTCCTGATGGATTGGTGTACTTCATCAACATTGGCCAAGGAGAACTAAACCGAATCGTATTTAGTGCCGTAAACCCACTTGCTGTCATCAACCATGATATCGTCTTTGGGAGCTCCTTGACACTACGTTTTGACGGAAGTGAATCATCCATTGTCGGCAATGATACGCTAAGCTACGCCTGGGATTTTGGCGATGGGACGACAACCTCAGGTGTCAACCCAACACACACGTACGCTGCAGCAGGAGACTACACTGTTTCGCTTACTGTAACCTCATCTTCTGGATACGTCACCACAGTGACCAAGCAAGTGACCGTTTTGCCCCCACTATATGATACTGATCCACAGATTACCAATCCTAGTATTATCGTGCCATCAGGTTCTCAAAACGTCGGTAATACGCTCACTGTACCAACGCAAATAACAAACATTACTGGCACAGGTGACGATCCATTTCGTGTCATTTATAGCATCAAAGACAAAAACGGCAATGAGGTCGCTCAAAGTGAACACCCTGATATTATCACATTAGGCGAGGGGCAAACTACAACCATAGAGCACGCACTTTTCCTTACATCCATCGGGTCTTTTGATGTGTCTATTATCCTTCGATCTACCGACTACACGAGAGATTTCGACATACGCAATAATGCCTTTCCACTAGACGTACTTTCACGGGCACCAGTCGTATCGGGGCATCCAGTCTACAGGTTCTGGAGTCCTGTCTATCGTAGTCACTTCTACACTATCTCCAAAGCAGAAAAAGAAAGTCTAGAGCAAAACGACCCAAACTGGACATACGAGGGTATTTCTTACCAAGCAGGAAAGACAGCACAAAATGTCCTAACACCAGTCTACAGGTTCTGGAGTCCTGTCTATCGAAGTCACTTTTATACCATCTCCGCCCAAGAAAAGCAAAGCATTGAACAAAATGATCCAAACTGGAACTACGAAGGTGTTGGCTGGTATGTCTACGAAAAAACCTCAACTGATACCATGGGTGTGCACAGATTCTGGAGTCCAGTTTATCGCAGCCATTTCTACACAGCATCCCTAGCAGAAAAACAAAGCGTAGAGCAAAACGACTCAAACTGGCTCTACGAAGGCATCGGCTGGTATATCAAAGAGTAACCCTATATGGTTTAGATTTGCTATAGACAAAAAGAGAGGTCTCTGAAATAATAGCTTTAAATCTCAAAGGAGAACAAAAAGATGATTTTCGTAATGGTAAGTTTGTGTGCAGTGTCTGTTACTCTACTATTGGCTGCTGTGTATTTTCACACGCAAGCCAAAGACGAAAAAAGAGACATATTACATCAAAGGAAGTGTATCAATGATGTTACTCAAGCGACGTTGGAAGGTTTCTATGGATATTCTGATTTAGAACCATTTCAACGCGTCGCAAAAAAGAGCGCTAAAGATCGTCATCAGAGATTCCACGCATCTTCTAGAAGTTTTGCGACATTTTTCTTTGTAGCTGCAGGGTTTCTGCTGCTGACGATATTTACCGGTATTTTCGTAACTCTTCCATCTTAAAAAATTTCTCTATGAAAGCAAGGAGAGGCTCGATTTAAATGGTCTTTTCACAAAGGATATACGCAACCCGTATGTCCTTTATTATTTGATCAATTACCAGAATCCTGTATACTATCCTATACATACCACTGACGTACTAACACTACCGAGGTAGAGGAAGAACCGTAGATCAAGCATCTACCCAGTAGAACCTCATCAATGAGTAAAAAGTAGGGTGGCACCGCGAAGATCATAAAGACCATCGCCCCTGCATAAAGAATCATAAGAAACACTTGTTTCCAAAAATTCTTTATGGAGGGTTTTTTATATGAGATTAGGCATTAGCAATCAGTAACTGGTAACTAGCCTACCAAAATTTTTTAAAAAAACTTAGGCAGGCACGCCCCTACCATAAAAAAATATCATTTTCCCACTAACTCCTAACTACTAACTCCTAACTACTAACTCCTAACTACTAACTCCTAACTACTAACTCCTAACTACTAACTACTAAATCCTAACATATGTTTCGAACGCACACATGCAACGAGCTCACCAAAGATCACGTCGGCCAAGAAGTAACACTCTCAGGATGGGTGCACTCGCGCCGCGATCACGGTGGTATCATTTTCATCGATCTGCGTGACCGCTACGGTCTCACGCAAATCACGCTTGATCCAAGTACGGTTGGATCACTAGCAGATCATGCGGATAAGCTTAGAAGTGAATGGGTGATCAAAGTAACCGGCACAGTTGTCGCCAGACCCACTGACATGGTAAACAAAAACCTCCTTTCAGGTGAAATTGAAATCGAAGGGGCAGAACTTGAAGTCCTCTCACAAGCCAAAACTTTACCATTTGAGATCGCCAAGGGAGATGAGGCCAACGAGGCTCTACGTCTTAAGTATCGATACCTCGATCTCAGGAGGGACAAAGTCCAAAGTCTCATCGTGGAGAAGTCTCGCTTTATAGCAACTATGCGGGAGTACTTTGTCGGTGAGGGATTTACAGAAGTACAAACGCCAATCCTTGCATCATCCTCACCAGAAGGAGCAAGAGACTTTTTGATCCCTTCACGACTCTATGAAGGAAAGTTCTACGCCCTCCCTCAAGCGCCGCAGCAGTTTAAACAACTTCTCATGGTAGGAGGATTAGATAAATATTTTCAAATCGCTCCATGCTTCCGCGACGAAGACCCACGCAAGGATCGTCATTTCGGAGAATTTTACCAACTCGACATGGAGATGAGCTTTGTCACCCAAGAAGAAGTTTTTGCCGTCATGGAACCACTGTTTCGGCAACTCACCAGGGAATTTAGTGAAAAACAAATGGATGACAAGCCTTTTGTGCAGATCCCGTGGAAAGAGGCTATGACCACCTACGGCGTCGATAAGCCAGATCTGCGGTTTGATATGCATATCCTTCCAATTACAGAACTCGTCAAAGAATCTAGATTTGGTGTGTTCTCTGGCGCAGTTCAAGACGGTGGTGTCGTGCACGCCATGCGTGTAGAAGGTGGAGCGCAGTTCTCTCGCAGTGAGATCGACACCATGACAGAAATCGCCAAAGAAAAAGGCGCCAAAGGGCTTGCCTATATCATCATGAAACAAGACGGTCCGCAATCACCAATTCTTAAATTCCTAGGTGAAGATACTGACCGAATTTTAAAAGAGGTTGGTGCAAAATCAGGAGACATCATCTTCTTTGGAGCGGACAAGTGGCGCACCGTCTGTGACGCGCTTGGTGCAGTGCGTAACGCCTGCGGAGACAAACTCGGACTCAAAGACCCCAAAAAAGCTGCCTGGGCATGGATCGTTGACTTTCCACTGTATGATTACAGTGAGATTGAGCATGGAAAAATCGACTTTTCTCATAATCCATTCTCTATGCCTCAGGGAGGCCTAGAGGCGCTAGAAAACAAAGATCCACTAGAGATCCTCGGCTTTCAGTACGATGTGATTCTCAACGGTCTAGAGATCTCAAGTGGAGCGATCCGAAATCACCGACCAGATATCATGTATAAAGCCTTTGCAATCGCAGGCTACACCAAAGAACAAGTCGATGAAAAATTTGGTCATATGATTGAGGCCTTTAGCTATGGAGCGCCCCCACACGGTGGAAACGCTCCAGGAATCGATCGACTCTTTATGGAGCTAAATGATTGTGATAGTATTCGCGATATCTACGCCTTTCCAAAAGACGGCCAAGGTAAAGATCTCATGCTCAGTGCACCAGGATCTGTTTCCCTTGATCAACTAGATGAGCTCCATCTGCGCATCAAAAAAGACTAGTCAAAACGTACCCTATGAAATCAGCTCTCCTCAAGCTTATCTACTTATATCAGAAAACACTCTCCCTAGACCACGGACTTTTGTCGTATCTCTACAGCGAAAGACTGTGTCGCTACTATCCAACTTGCTCCCAGTATACCTACGAGGCTATAGAGCGCTTTGGCGTCATTCGTGGTACCTATATGGGCATGCGTCGCATCCTTGGGTGCCACCCCTGGTCTCCGGGTGGAGAAGACCCGGTACCTCCCGCAATAGCAAAAAACCATAAAGATAAACACAATAATTAATTGCTCCACAATGCCATTTATGGTACAGTAAAATCATGAAATCATTTCTTGTGTTTACGGTCGGGGCACTCTCATTTATCTACTTGCTCAACCCCACTGCGGGGGTCTTTGAAATTATTCCCGATCTCGTACCAATTTTTGGAAACATTGACGAAGCCACAGCAACAGCTCTTTTGATCAGTTCTCTGGGCTATTTTGGTATAAATGTCAGCGATTTTTTTTCCAGAGATAGAGACAAAGACACCACAACCAAATAATCACAATCCTAATACACATCTATGCCACAAAAAGATACAGGAGGAAATAAACTACCAAAAAACCTTCGCTTATTCAGCAAAAAGGAAAAGGCATCACTACGCCCAGACGCAGACAAGCAATCAAACGATACCACGCAGACACCAGCAACCAAGCCAAATCTGGTAGGCCAAAGGGCAGACACAGATACAGATTCAAACATAGAGTTCGATACCTCTGTTGACCCTGTAGTGTCGCGGTCAGAAATTAAATTTGAAGCAAGTCAAAAAGCTCCTGGAGTTGGCAAAGAACAAGTATCTCCAACCGAAAAGGCATTTACCAAAGAATCAGAAAAAAACAACCCACAAAATCCAGAAACCAGGCACAAAACAAAAAGTGATACCAAACAAGAAAGTAGCAATACGCAAAATAATTCCCACCATACAACCTCTAGGCAGCCAGCCTCAACCAAAGCCACCACAGTCGCTGCAACCGTTCCAGCGAGTCTGGAAAAAGTAGTTACCAAGACACACCCAAAACCTGAGGTAAAAAAGCAAGTCAAAAAACAAGAAAAATCAAAACGAGAAGTTCCCTCAAATGAATCATCAAAACCCGTTTCAAAATCTACTGCAAAAACAACGCCAAAACACGTTACTGCATCCAAATCACACACAGCGCCCAAAAACACAGAGATCGGTGCAAAGTCACCCAAGCCCACAAAACCACCTACCAAGAACAACAGCAACCTAACGCATGTCTTTACGGGCATTATGATTGCCTGTGTAATGCTAACACTCGCATTCCTATGGCCGTACCTCCCATTTAACAGGGAACAGATTGTGCTTCCTGGACAAGAAACAGGAGATACGATCAGAGAGATGGTGCTTGGAGAGTCAGAAATCGATGAAATCGACGGTGAATTACAACTTGATGAAAATGGTTTTGCTATTATAGATGAAATCGACGATGAGGCACTAGCCCAACAAGAAGTCCTCGAACCAGTTTTGGCGCAACAAGACACACCGCCTGTGGTAGACACAACACCACCACAAGAACCAGAAGTACTAATCGAGGAACCGATTGTTGATACAACGCCAATAGTAGTAGATCCGCCAACAGTTACACAAACACCAGATCCTGTGGTCTATGTTGCACCGACAAATACTGTGGGTGAGTGGGGATTGGTCAATCTTAACACCGAGACATTTGATATCGACGATGAAGATGATGACGTGACACAACTCTACTTAAAAGATGTTTGCAAAAGCGTCTATAGACAGAATTCTAATGCCTTTGACTACTGCCGCGAAACATCAAAACTAAAGAAATCTACGTCTGAAGACGTAGGAAGAGATAAGTGTGATGGTGGCGGGAGTTGTCGCGTGGGGGATACCTGCCTTCTCTGGAATAGTGACGAGGAAGACGATGGAGACCTCAAATCCTACACAGCAACCTATCTTTGTGAATAAAAAATGTAGGAATGCAATATGCCGACAGACAAGCTATAAGTGCAGATTATGTAGGGGCGTTTGACGAAATATACACCGTCACCTCCGATGCAGAAAATCTCGTCTTACAAAAAGCTTTCAAACAAAAAGGCCTCACACTATACATGCTAAGCGGTGACTGTAAGTCCTCACACCCTTCATCGAGTGTAAACGAAACCCTCCTTAGATGCCTGTTATAAGGAAAACAAAAGTGACCAGGTCACCCTTGTCGCCCGTGCCCTGGTCACTGATAAGACATAAGTATAGAGGAAAAGTTATAAATATACTGTAAGGGGTTGCATTTAACCAGGGCAAACGCACTGCAATCTCTTGCAATACAGCTATTTATAACTTCCCGGAAGCGATTTTTCTCTCTGAACGAAGTGAAGAGTGTGAAAAATCTCTATCCTTGCCCGCAGTGCTGCAGCACAGGCGAAGCAGGCGTGGCGGGATCCAGAGAGTATTTATAAACTCTACATTTAGCACATAATATGCTTTTTGAGCATAGTGCGTATGCTCTGTGCATTTAACAATATTTACAATAGTAGTAAAAAATGCTACTGTAAAAAGGATTTCATTTCACCAGTCAATCAACCATCGGAGTAGAGTATGAACTTTGTGCGAACACTAATCCTGTCAGGATTAATACTGCTTGTATTTACAAATGCAACGCAGGCAAATGAAACCAAAGGATCTAGTCCAGTCGAGGTCACGATTCTCCAGGGTCATTACATAGAATCAGTTATACACCAATTTCATCTCTCTAATTACAGCGAAGTAACCTGTCTTGCCGACAACTACGTAGAGCTCCAAGGTGTTATAGACGCCCAAGCAATGCGCCAAGCAGAGATTAAGTGTAACACCTATATGGTAGATGAAACCTTCAGCAAATCCGACTGGTCTAGCCTCCTTCATTTCTATGAGCAAGTTCTTCGTGCCTCTTCTGTAGAACAATTTGCAACAACAACCAGAATTTTAGAAAAATCCTTACTGCGCGTTGAAGATTAGTAAATGTAACGAACTTCACGGAATATTTCTGTCGCAAGAGAAACCCAAAGCGCCTCAGTGGAAAACACTGCAGGCGCTCTATTTATGCTGTAAAGTATTCTAAAAGAAATTTTGTCTGATTGCGCAGACTCACGTATAATGAAGCCATGAATACAACACAACCAGATTATCAAAACATTTTTGAATCACAATACAAGAAGCTCAACCCCGAGCAAAAAAAGGCAGTAGAAACAACCGAGGGCCCAGTAATGGTCATCGCCGGCCCAGGCACAGGAAAGACAGAGATCCTCACGCTGCGCATCGCCAATATCCTGGCCAAATCAGGGGCAGGAATCGCACCAGAAAACATCCTCGCGCTGACCTTTACCAATGCAGGCGTCATCGCTATGCGCGAGCGTCTAGCACGCTACATCGGCCCCCAGACCGCCTACCGCGTCGGGATTTTTACCTTTCATAGTTTTGCAGAAGAACAGATGTCCATCTTTCCAGAATACTTCAAGCGTTTCGCTTACGGCACTGCAATCTCAGATATCGATCGCATCGCTTTGACAGAGGAAATTCTCAAAAACGGCCACTTTGAACACCTCAAAACCTTTGGGAGTGATTACCACTATGTAAAAGCCATCATTGCCGCCATCGATGAGCTCAAGAGAGAAGGAATCACGTCGGACGTCTTCTCAGGTAAAATTGTCGAACAAGAAAAAAACACACTAGCCGATGAAGATAGTTACTACAAGAGAAAGTACAAAAACTTTGCCAAAGGGGATCTCAAACCACAAGCGCTTGCAAAAGTGCGCAAAAACGAGGAGCTTCTCACAGTCTACGAGTCTTATCAAGAGCAAATCGCAAACCGCTCACAATACGACTTTGCTGATATGATCATCGCTCTCACAGAAGCTATGGTGACCCAAGATGTGTTTCATGCAAGCATCCTCGAGCGCTATCAGTACATCCTCGTTGACGAGCACCAAGACACCAACGACGGGCAAAACAAGCTCCTTGAGTTACTGACTGATACACCTGAGGGCATAGAGCCAAACCTCTTTACGGTGGGCGATGACAAACAAGCGATCTACCGATTTCAAGGCGCAAGTGTAGAGAATTTCCTGCATTTCAAAGAGCAGTTTCCCGATATCACAACCATCGACCTAACGCAAAATTATAGATCATCCCAGGAAATCCTCGACACAGCCCACACACTCATCTCCACGCCCGCTCACACCAAGGGATCAAATGAGGTCTCACAAGCCAAGCCAAAAATGCACACCGAGTTAGTTGCTGCAGGTGCTGTAGAGCATGTCGCAATCGATGTGCACGAGCTCGCAAGCTACGAAAACGAGCTTGCCTTTGTCGCTTCTGAAATAAAGGAAAAGATTGAGGGAGGTGTCGCGCCTAGTGACATCGCTCTCATGTATTTGCAAAACAAAAACTTACCAGCCATCAGGACAATGTTAGAGAAAAAGGGTGTACCCTACGTCGTCGCCTCCAGGGAAAATCTCCTCAATGATCCCATCGTCCATAAACTCATTCTCTTGCTGAGAGCAGTCGCCAATCCAATGAACGACGAGGTCATGGGGCAAGCCATGCTGATTGACTTCTTGGGCGAGAAATTTGGACTTGAGATGCTTGACGTACTGGCCGTGTTTGATAAATATCGTTACGGAAGCATTGATAGCGAGAAGAAAAAATCATACCAGCGATCTCTCACGCACTTAATCAGTCACTTTGGTGATATGAAAGATCTGGAACTGCGCAATCCAAAAGGTATGCAAAACTTTGCCACCTATATCATCGAGCAAAAAGAGAAGGGGGAGAACTTACCATTTCTCGAGTTCTTTGATCAGTTTGTGCGTGAAAGTGGGTTTCTTACGCATATGATGGGGGAGACGTCACATCTGACGCATCTGCGCCAAGTAGACACACTGCTCACAGAAATCAAGAAAAACATAAGCAGCAAAAACGTCTACCGCATCACTGACTTCCTGGCCTATATCGACATCCTCCTGAGCTATGAGATCGCAATCGACGTACCAGCAAGCGGCGCTACGGAGGGCGTTCAACTCATGACGGCCCACGGCTCGAAAGGCCTTGAGTTTGGTCACGTCTACATCACCAACGTCATCCACGGCAAATGGGACGGCAAGAAAAGGCGCTCTAGTTTTGACCTACCGCTCCCAGCCAACAAAAGTGATCTAGAAGATGAGAGGAGGCTCTTCTACGTAGCTCTCACAAGAGCCAAGCAAAGCATCACGATCAGTTACGCTCGCACAGACAGCGAAGGCAAAGAGCGCACTGCCTCACTCTTCCTTGATGAGCTCGACAAAAGGCATCTTCACACGCACACACATGAATACGAGCAACTCCCAGCTGAGGTGCAGTTTGGTGAGAAAAAGCTCTTCATCCCAAGCGTCACCGACACAGATTATATCGCCCAGTCCTTTATGAGTACACCACTGAGCGTCAGTGCACTCAACAACTACTTCACCTCACCAATCGTCTATTTCTTCCGCAATCTCGTGCGTTTGCCAAGCGGTCAAAACAAATCCATGATGTACGGAAACGTCATCCACGGAGCTTTGGACGCCTTCTTTGGCCAGTGCACCAAAGAAAAGAAACTACTAGATAGTAAGGTGCTCATCGAAGAATTCGAAAAAGCGCTAGCAGCGACACCACTACTCCACGAATACTACGACGAATTTCTAGCAAGAGGTACCAAAACACTAACCAACTACTACGCCAAATACCAAAACGAATTTGTCCTAAACCTGAGCACAGAAAAAAAGATCAAAGGCATCCCTTTTGAACTACCAGCCTCATGTCATCCCAATCTCGCCCCGTGTCATCCCGGACTTGATTCGGGATCCGCCCCAAGCCCCCAGGGTTCGACAGACAAACCACAAATCCTCCTCCACGGCATCATCGACAAACTAGAATTCCTGAGTGACGGTACCGTAAGAGTCATCGACTACAAAACAGGTAAACCCTGGAGCGAAAAATCCAAAGAAGAAAGAGAAAACCTCGAACGCCAAATTGTCTTCTACAAGCTACTCCTAGACGGCTACACAGAAGGCTTAGACACCAAATTCAACATGACCCAAGGCGTACTAGACTTCGTAGAACCAGGCAAAAAAGGCGAGTATGAACGCCACATCATGAACGTAACCAAAGCTGACGTAGAAGCCCTATCCCAAGAAATACAAGACTTCGCCCAGGACATCACAAGCGGAGACTTCCTAAAAAGGGAAGTACCAAGAAACCGCCACACCGCACCATATTTAGACCTACTGGAAGTCTTAAGAAAATAATTTTGTTATATGAAATTAACTAGAATTGAAGTCAATAACTTTAAATCAATCAGTAGATATGACTTCCCAGTAACTGGCTTAAACTTTTTTGTAGGTCAAAATAATCATGGAAAAACAAATTTATTTGATTCAATTAGCTGGTTTGATAGCGGCAAGACAATAGACTCATTCAGATATATGAATGATTTAAAAAAAGAGATCTCAGTGAAAATTCACTATAGCGGAGTTCAGGCTGAGCTTGATGAGCTAGAAAAAAAGAATCCAAAGTATGCAAAATCTATAAGAGGCGTAGTTGAGACTGAAGATGAAATAGTTGTAGAGAAAACAAGTGCAAATGATAAGCGCCAAATAATTATCAATGGCGTTGGAAAGGGAAATCCAACTGGCTTTGAGAATGCGCTAAACTATTTCCTTCCAAAAATAGAGTACGTTACAACACAAGTGAGACTTAAAGATGTTGCAGGCTACAGATCAAAGAGTCCAATTTCTGAAATGCTTTCAGGAGTCCTTGAAGATGTTGTGCAAAATGATCCTAAGTATACAGAGTTTGTTAATCTTTTCGATGAGCTTTTCAATACTTCAGACTCAATATTTCGTATTGCTGTTGATGAACTTGAGAGTGGAGTTGAGAAATATTTACTTAAGCAATTTCCAGATGGGGCATCAGTTGACTTTAAGGTATCCGATCCAAAGATAGAAGAGATGCTTAAGGGATTTGAAACAGAAGTTGATGATGGCATTAAAACAAAGGTTGAAGAGAAGGGCGATGGAATGCAGAGGGCAGTCATGCTTGCAATCATCCAGGCATATGCAGACTATAGAAAACAGAAGAAAATTGTCTCAAACTTCGTTTTTCTAATTGACGAGGCAGAGCTACACCTTCATCCATCAGGACAGAGATCACTGAAGGAAGCGCTAAAAGACATGGTAGAGAATGGTGGACAAGTTTTAGTTAATACCCATTCATCAATTTTTATTAATCAAGAATGGGAGAACCAAAATATTTTCAATGTCATTAAAAGCGATAAAAAATCCGAATTAGAAATTATTTCTGGAGAGCAAGAAAGATTAAATTCTATATACAACCTATTGGGTGGTAGTCCTAATGATCTACTGTTACCTCGTGCCTTTATTATCGTGGAAGGGCAGTCTGAGTATCGCTTCCTGGAAATCATTATCAAAAGATTCTATAGTGATGCAGAGAATATAAAAGTCCTATTTGCGCGCGGTGATTCAGTAAAGCATAAAAAAATATTTTATAGAATATGTGATTGTTACACACCACTTCACACAAATGGTGTTTACAGAGAAAACACATGTTTTTTGATTGATGCTCCAAATAGTGATCAGGCAGATGACTATAAAAAATTCAGATCCAGTCATGACTGGCTAGTTGATGATAAACATATATTTCTGCTATCAACAGAAACTTTGGAGGAGTATTATCCTGCTAAGTGGAGGAAAAATAAAGGTGAAATTAGTTATGAAGAAAAAGTTCCGTTAGCAATTAAAGTAGCTGAAAATATCTCCGAAAAACAACTTAAGGAGGAAATGACTGTGATTCATGAAATGCTAACATCTTCAATCAGAATGAGCTATAAATAGCAATATCATATACCTGAGTGTGAAATTCATCTGTTTAATCAACACTTTGCTAGTCAAGTTGACAAGAAATTACTCCTTATTGTATACTCTCATTATGAACAAACAAATCGTAATCATGTTTTGGTACCGACACTTTTCTCAGAAGAGTGGTTTTCTGGTTACCTAAGGATTGCGATCTGTGGCTGGCCGAGAAATAAACTCTTCACTACGAAGGGTTTTTTTGTACAAACGCAAATTTTTATCGAAGGTAGAAAATGTAGAATCATAGTATGCTGATGGCGTCCGGAACCCATCAGCAAGGTGTGATTCTACACCACAAAAGGGGAAATTATAGATGAATGCAAGTACGCTAAAGCAGACAAATCAAACACCTGTGCAGACAAGTTCTTTTCAAACAATGCTCACAACACGAGCTGACATAGAGCACTACTTACAGCAAACAGGCTATTGGTCAGACCATGATCGTCGCACAAGAAACGAAATGGTGCTGACGCCAATGACTTATGTGATTTCTGAGAAAGCACTGAGCACACTGCATCAAATGGGGCAGCGTACCTATAGTGCTGTCCAAGAAGTATCAAATCATTTAGCAGACTCTGTACGAGGACGTCAAACAAGGCGGTCGCAAGAGTACATCGGGGTGATGCATAGAGCTAGTAAGAAATTACTTACCCCAGAGACTTCTCACGATCAAATGATCCCTCCGATCATTAAGCTTGATTTAATCGCAAAAGACCAAGAACAGTTTGCGATCACACATATCGATGCTTATAACCTGAGAGGGTTAGGCTATAATCTTCTCCTTGATGGTTTGGTCGAGCAAGGCGTCATGATCTCTCGTGATCAAAGACGCGGTGTGTGTCAAACTTTAGGGACGAGCGATCGCATTGCACAAATCCTAAATACTTCCGCAGGATCGGGCAACTCAATAGGTGTCATTATTGCAAGAAACGAGCAGTATTATGTACCAGCACTTGAAATACTCGCAGCGGCGATGCGCTCCAAAGGCTTCACGCTTACTTTCTATAGCGAAGACAAGATCAATCACTATTCAAAGTCAGCGCTAGCAGAGTTATCTGACGGTAATCTTCTGATGATCCCTAATAACCTAGAAAGCCCATCATTGCGAACAAACTTGTTAGAACTTTACAAGGTCGGAGATGTAAGGCTGGTGATGCCTCCAAAGGCTTTCTTGGGATCTAAACTTCTCACACCACAATTAAGAAAGTGTGCTGGTATGGAGAGTTACATTCCAGAATCAGTATATCTATCACGTCATAATGATCTCGCAAACGTCTCAGAGGGAAGTTGGGTACTGAAGAGAGGGCAAGTAAGGAGTGGGAAAGCACTGTACTTTTCAAATGAAAGTGATTTCCATAGTCAGCTAAGGAGACAAAGTGCTGTAAAAAGAGCTTCCTGTATCCTGCAACGTGAAGTCAAGCAAGAGCCTACCAGTCACAAGCTCTACACGGAGCAAGGAGCAATCACTTATAGAAAGGATTATTTTCGTTTCGTAGCATATATCTACAAAGATGGCTTGCTCGGCCTAAGTGCTATAAGTAGGCCAGATCGTCGCGTCTACGGCGCAAAAGACTGCACATTAGTCCCATGCGTAACGCAAAACATCTAAGTTTCCAACAAGGAGTGATAGCCCCCTGAACTGAATAGTTCAGGGGGCCAAAATTATACATAAAAGGTAATGATATACTTTAATCGTAAAATACTCTAAAGTATAGCTATGAAAATACAAGCAAAAACCATGGCGGAATTTTGGGCAGGGTGCGGCGATCGCAAAGATGAGGTCAAAGCAATCCACAAGATCATTACGGAAGCCACAAGTCACAAAGGAAGACTCTTCAGTGGCATGGGTGCCATGACAGTACTCGCATACAAGGTAGGCAAGTACAAGGCAAGCTCTGGAGAAGTAGAAAAGTGGCCACTGATCTCACTTGCACCGCAGAAAAACTACATCTCGATCTATATCTGCGCTGTAAAAAACAAGCAATACCTCATGGAAAAATACGAAGGAAAACTCGGCAAAGTAAACGCCTCCAAAAGCTGTCTACGCTTCAAAAAAGTAGAAGATCTTAATCTCCCAGAGCTCAAGAAGCTACTCAAAGAAACAATCAAAGAAAAAAACCCATTCGCGTACGAACAATAGTCGTTCGCTGGATCCTCAGAGAGCCCTGGAAAAAAACGTGCACACCAAAAAAGGAGCCCAAAGAGAGATTTTCAAAACACGTCAATAAACCCTGTGAAGCTAGTGTTTATATGGATTTAGTAGTTTTCCCTTGACTATATTTTAATTTTGTGTCAGTATTAATTATCAATCAAAATTTCAAGAGTAATCGATAGATTATAATCTATGCCCTACACAAATACACTTATAACAATCGCCAAGGACTCTCCTGTTGAAGTAAGCGAAACACCAACATCAACCAGGGAGAATACGCCCATGCACATCGTCGTGTATGAGCTGCTTTTGGGAAATCCTTATGGTCACAACCACGAGCAGTTGATCTTTGAGTCTCACATCATTCACAAAAAACTAGGAGAGCTCTCACGCGAAGAAAAAGAAGTTCTCTGGGAAAAACTAGGTAAGCGAACACACGCCTGCTTGCGCACATCTCCACTGACCAAAAAATACGGCTACGGAGCGCATTATGATGCAGTCGGTAACATCGCTCTTTATCCAGCTGAATCAATGGTGTACAAAAAATTTGTCAAAGACAAAGATATCAAAAAAATCCCAGCGATGAGCAACAAAAAATAGTACGTACGTTAAGAAGCCTTTCCCAAGGCTTCTTTTTGATTCTCAGGACACTCTGCTATAATACAGAGAGAAAAAAACTATGGACGAATCATCACAATACGAACAATACATCCAACCATCATGGGCACCACCTTCCTTTGTCTTTGGCCCTGTGTGGAGCGTGCTCTACACAATCATATTCGTAACTTTTGGGTATGTTTTTTACAAAATCTTTAGAGGTGAACTACCAAAGAAAATCGCACTTCCATTCATCCTAAATCTTATTTTCAATGCAGCCTTCACACCAATACAGTTTGGATTGAGTAATAATCTACTAGCTAGCATCGATATCATACTAGTCCTCATCACGATCATTTGGTTTATGATGGCTATTTACAAATATGAGAAATATCGGTGGATCGTCTATACCAATATCCCTTATCTTTTGTGGGTTTCCTTTGCTACTGTCTTACAATTTACCATTACTTTTCTCAATGCCTAGCACATGAATGAAAAATATCCCTCTCCCTATAGACATATTACGCACGCCCAGCAATTCACACCCGCATTTCTTTTTAAACTCTTTGCGCTAACGCAAAAAATGAAGAAAGACCCAGCTTCCTACAGTGGAGAACTCAGTGGAAAAGTAGTTGCCACACTGTTTTATGAGCCTTCGACAAGGACACGACTATCTTTTGAGTCAGCTGTACATAGGCTCGGTGGCAATGTCATCACAACAGAAAATGCTGCTGAGTTTTCTAGTGCATCAAAGGGTGAGTCAATCGAAGACTCTGTGCGGATTGTTTCCTCATACTGCGACTTTCTGATCTTACGACACAATGAAGATAACTCTTCAAAACGCGCACTCACCACTTCACATGTCCCTTTGATCAATGCTGGGTCAGGAAAAAGTCAACATCCAACACAAGCCTTGCTTGATGTCTACACCATTTATGAAGCATTTGGGCATCTCGACAATCTACATGTAGCAGTGGTGGGGGATCTACTACATGGGCGCACCTGTGATTCTCTGGTGTACTTACTTTCAAAGTTTCCAGAAACAACCTTCTCTTTTGTCTCACCGCCAAATTGTCGTGTCAAAAAAAGCCTTCGCGAGCATCTCACAGAAACAGGACATTCTTTTGCAGAGTATGGTAGCATACAAGAAATTCTAAGTAGTGTAGACATCCTCTATATCACAAGAGTACAAAAAGAACGCTTCAGTGATAATGCGCAATACCTCAAAGCAAAAAGTTCATATGTAATCACCAAAAAGCTTATCGCTCATATGAAAAAAACTGCAATCATTATGCATCCCTTGCCGCGTGTGGATGAAATTGCCACTGAGGTAGATGATGATCCTCGAGCGAGATACTTCGAGCAAGCCAAAAATGGACTCTATGTTCGAATGGCAATTTTGCGAACCTTAAGTGATCACCAAAAATAGCCAAAAACGCAGAGTCTCATTAGTTTTTGACCCAAAAATTGAAAAGAGCTATAATATTAGAGTTGCGCTCAATCCAGAAAAAAAACAAAAACAATCAAAATCAGTACGAGCTGATTTTTTGCGTAATACAACCTCACACAATCATGAAAAGATTTGTCGATCGTCTCGCCAGGAGCACGCGCAAGATTACCAACAAAGTTTTTGGAAGTCTATCCAAAGACATTGGAATTGATCTCGGCACTGCAAACACACTCGTGTATGTTGCCAATAAGGGCATTGTGATCAATGAACCTTCTGTCGTGGCGATCAACAAGCAAACAGGTCAAATCTTGGCGATCGGCACACAAGCCAAGCTTATGGTAGGGAAAACCCCAGGACATATAATTGCCTCAAGGCCTCTTGTGGACGGCGTCGTCAGTGATTTTGAAGTGACAGAAAAAATGCTCAAACACTTTATCGACAAGGTACATTCTGAGTCATTCTCCCTTTTGTCGAGACCACGTGTTCTCATAGGAATACCCTCAGGTGTAACAGAAGTAGAAAAGCGCGCTGTAATTGACGCCGCCATCAACGCAGGAGCACGCGAAGCCTACCTGATTGATGAGCCAATGGCTGCTTCAATCGGAGCCAGGCTGCCCGTGACAGAAGCAGGGGGGAACATGGTAATCGACATCGGCGGCGGCACAAGTGAAATCGCCGTCATATCACTTGGGGGTGTTGTCACTTCCAGATCCTTGCGCACAGCAGGAGATGAAATGAATGAAGATATCATTCGTTTTTGTCGTGATGAATTCAATATTCTAATAGGTGAAAGAACAGCTGAGGAAGTAAAAATAAATATAGGGAGCGCCTATCCGCTATCAAAACCATTAGCTACCAAAATTCGTGGCAGAGACCTCATCACTGGTTTACCAAAAGAAGTTTACATAAATGACGAACATGTACGTGAAGCATTATCACATTCTATTCGCATCATCGTCAATGCTGTAAAAACAATCATCGAAGAAACACCTCCAGAACTAATCTCAGATATCATGCAACAAGGCATTATCCTTGCAGGAGGTGGTGGTCTCACAAGGGGTCTCGACAAGCTCTTAGCCAACGAAACCGGCATTCCTGTGCGGATGATGGAAGATTCCCTGACAGCAGTTGTCAGAGGTACGGGGATCGTCCTAGAAAATCTCGAGGAGCTCAAGGACGTTCTCATAGAAAAAGATTCTGCAAGGCCACTAAGAAGCTAAAAGAGGGAAATCCAAATCGTATTAATAGTCATATCGCTAACCGCATGCAGTCACTTCACTCTAAAAAATCACATAAATGGATTATCGTACTGGCAATTACACTCGCTATTTTGCTCGTAAATCCTTTTGCTGTCGGCGATCGCTTACGCACTACTATTGGCAACTTTTTTAATCCAATTACATCTTATGGCACAAAGATCGGTACTGTGTTTGACAATGCATTAAAAAGTGTCGGGCGATTGACTACTCTACAAGTGCAAAAGCAAGCCCTACAAGACGAGGTAGCTTCATTAAAAACCCAAATTGCCCTCAGCCAGAAAACAAATGGTGAAAATGAGAGATTACGAAAATCTCTCAATCTGTTACCCAAACACAAGTACAATCTCCTTGGAGCAGACGTGATCGGATATGATCTGCGCAGCGCAGGAGAATGGGTAATGATCGACAGAGGGAGTAGTCACGGCCTAGAGGTTGGTATGAGTGCTATTCTGGGCAAGGATATACTAATAGGACTCATCTCAGAAGTATTCGACAACTCAGCGCGCGTTCAATTGATAACCAGCAAAGAGAGTATATTGGGTGGCATTGAGCCCAGCAGCGCAAGCAAAGTAATTATCAAAGGCGATCACGGACTCGGCATGATCGCGACTGAAATACCCAGAGATATTACAATTGAAATTGGTACAACACTCTTGAGTCTATCAAATGAATCACATCCTGACGTGAAAGATTTAGGCATTGGCTTTGTAAAAGAAGTCCTTCCTGCACAAGATAATCTTACCCAACAAGCAATTCTCGAACCATTATTTTCCCCAGGTGCATTATCAGAAGTCTACATTATCACGAGTGTAGTCTCCCTATCAGATGAATCAGTCTAAGCAATAACAAACGATAATGCTGGAATTTCTATTTCGCTCATTTATACTCATACTTTTTGTCATAGTGAGTTTTGGAGTTGGGCCAGCAGTCTTTTCTACGAGTAGTTTCTTAGCATTTCTCTTGGTTGCCATTTCTACCCATATCCAGGCGGATGATCTCAGCTGGTACGCCTGGATAATCGCCTATGGAATCATCGCAGATGTTATAATAGGGGTAAACTACGGTGTCCATAGTGCTCTGTATCTGATGTGTGCAATTCTTTGTCTGATAAGTAGTCGCAAAATTTCACCACACCACACAACATCAAAGACATCCCTAGCAATATCTTCCGTGCTCATCGTTGTAATCATGACATCACTCTATGAAGTAGTACTAAGCGACATGAATGCATATATATCTACCTGGAAAAATATCTTCGTCATAGTCTTAGGAACCGTAGTCCTCTACCTTCCTCTACGAAGTACAATAATACTTCTCGAAAAAATATTTCAAGAATTTCTCTCTGCAAGAGACTTCAAAAAACACCAATGATCAAAAATTTCCAAAAAAAGAATGTGCAAGAAACTTCTTTTCTGGCGCAAGAGATTATTTCAGACTCGTGCCAAGCGCAGGGTCCGAGAGTGGTTTTTGAGTTTGATCGGAGATGGTTTAATGCCATGTGGCTACTGATCTCTATTGCGCTTTTGGGTCTCATTTCGCGGTTGTTCTTCGTTAGCGTCCTAAGTCACGACACCTACGCCTATAGCGCCCACGGCAATACGCACAGAGAAAAGCCAATCATCGCCCCTAGGGGGAGAATCTACGCAAATGACGGTCAGCTGCTTGCTGATAATGAACCAAACTACGTATTGATCTATTCACCGAGAGATTTAGCAGGTACAACACCTCAAAACAAGAGTCAATCTCCGGAATTTGCGGACCTCGCATACATTGCCCAAACATTTGATATTCCAGTAGAGCTCATAGATATTTCTTTGCGAGAAGCCATAAAATCTGGAAAAGACACAGTGATTAAGGACAAGGTTGAGTCAGACCAAAATATTGCCTACAAAAGTGGTAATAAACAAATTCCAGGATTTACCATACGACAAAATGCTAGCAGGATCTATCCACAAGGAGAGCTTTTTGCACATATCATAGGATACGAAGGGCTGATCAAGAAAAAAGATTACGAACAAAAAGTAAATGATGGGTATCTACTAACAGATCGTATTGGAAAAACAGGTATCGAATTTCAGTATGAAGATACACTCAGAGGACACCATGGACTGAGCAAAAGTATTGTTGATTCACGCGAAAGGATTGTGCGAAGCTTACAAGATCAAGTGGCAACTCCAGGCAAAAATCTCCATACGCATATCGATAAAGATCTTCAAATATTTATTACCAATAGACTACGTCTAGAATTAACCAGAGCAAAGACACCGACTGGCGCAGCAGTAGCGCTCGACCCACGAACAGGGGCTGTGAAGGCACTTGTGAGTCTCCCATTGTATGATAACAACGCTTTTGTCCACGGGATCGACTCGCAGACATATAGTAAGTGGATCACAGATCAAAACAGGCCTTTGTTCAATAGAGCCGTAGCTGGAACATTTCCACCAGGCTCAACAGTAAAGCCAGTTATGGGCGTTGCCACAGTGATGGAAAAGGTCGTTGCGCCAAGCTATCAAATTGAGAGCAAAGGAGGTGTCATGCTAGGTAATCGATTCTTTGGAGATTGGAAAGCGCATGGCTTTACTGATCTTCGGAGGGCTATCGCAGTCTCAAGTGATGTCTACTTTTATACTGTCGCAGGGGGTCACGGTGGTATCAGCGGTATGGGCATTGAACGTATGAACCACTGGATGACACGTTTTGGTTATGGACAAAAAACTGGCATTGATCTACCGTCTGAAGTTGCTGGCACGTATCCAACACCCAAAATCAAACAAGAGCTTGTCGGAGAAAAATGGTACGCAGGCGATACGTACAATGCCGCAATTGGCCAAGGATTCGTCAATTCTACACCACTACAAGTAGCCAACTCTATCGCAGCTGTGGCAAATGGTGGTACACTATACACGCCAACAATCGCCAATTACTTCCAAGGTGCTGATGGGGAAAAAACAGTTATTGAACCAGTCATACGCAATAAAAATCTTTCATCACCCCAAAGTATAAAAATCGTCCAAGAAGCCATGCGTCAAACAGTAACCGAAGGTACTGCACAAATGATGCAGTCTATCCCTGTCGAAGTCGCTGGAAAAACTGGCACAGCCCAATTTGGCACTCAGGAAAAAGTGCACTCGTGGTTTGTAGCTTACGCACCCTATGACGACCCAGAGCTTGTCTTGCTTATCCTGACCCAAGGGCAAGCAGGTGAAGTATCCTCAACCACAATGCCAGTCGCCAGGGATGTGTTACAGTGGTATTTTGACGGTCGAAGTAACGACTCTCCGTACTTAAGCCACCAGGAGACCCAAGCTCAGAAATCCCAACAGGAAGACCAAGAATAGATTCTTCAGACTTCAGACACGATAAGTAGTACTAACTACCATCTCTATGAACTTCTTGAGCTACACACTAGATCATTCAAAGCGTATCTTTTTTCACACTGCAGCAGCTCTTACCATAACATCAGGGTTGAGTTACGTTGCAGGGTTTATGCGAGATCGTGTACTTGCACAAAGATTTGGCGCAAGCACTGAACTTGATACGTATTTAGCAGCCTTTATTGTACCTGATTTTATTCTTGCAATCATTGTAACAAGCGCAATCGGATCAGCCTTTATTCCCTTGTTCACACAAAACTGGCAAAGAGATGCCAAAACAAACAAACAAACATCAAGAAGAAAGTCCAAAAGTTCAGAGTCAGCCTCCAAATATACATATAGCGTACTTCTTTTTCTCCTTATGATCATTGCCTTTTTGATCATTGCTGCTATGGTACTAGCTCCAGTAATTGCCAATTTTCTCGTTGGATCCTACACCCAGCAACAAAAAGAGGTCTACATCACTTTGATGCAAATCATGCTTTTTTCCCCTTTGATTTTTGCGATTAGCAATGTTTTTGGTGGCGTTCTCCTCTCTACGCGTGATTACTTCTTCTATGGCATCGCTCCTGTTTTTTACAACTTGGGCATTATAGGGGGTGTCTTATTTCTCGAACCAATTTGGGGAATTAATGGTGTAGCACTTGGAACAATCTTTGGTGCATTCTTACACATGCTTTCACGCACTGTAATTAGCGTTGGAAGAATTGGGTTTCTTTCAGGAATTTCTCGCGTCCAAATATGGGGAAATCCTGAGATCAAAGAAACAATCCTATTAGCAATACCTCGTATTTTTCATATTATCGCTTGGCAAATACTACTACTATGGTTTATTCGCTTGGCTATAGAAATTCAAACAGGAGGTGTAACAATCTATAGCTACGCTCGTAATTTCCAAAGTATGCCCGTCTCACTTATCGGTATAGCCATCGCATTAAGCGCCTTTACATCTCTATCATTCGCAGCAGCTAGCAAGGACTTCACAGCTTTCAAAGAAACACTATACAAAAAAATAATTCTCATCACAAGCATAACACTCTTGGCTGCTCTGGCCTTAAATGGCTTGGCACCACTGCTTGTGTCTACACTTCTTGAAGGAGGGAAATTTACGGCTGGTGCAGTTGAGCAAACTGTCTTTCTTTTACAGATCTATGTCTGGAGCATCCCCTTTGAGAGTTTATTGCACCTCTTAGCAAGAGCCAACTATGCACTCAAGAAAATACTCGCTCCATCAATAATCAATATTTCTTGTATCGCCTTTATGATTGCACTCTCTGACTATCTGGCGCCATCTATGGGACTCAATGCTATTGCTTATGCATTCTTGGGTGGACTCATTGTCCAAAATATTCTCTTGTCTCTGTTACTGCGCTACAATCTCTACAAAGCAGTGAGTGCAAAAGCCTAGTCAAAAAAACTCTACGTTCTCTATGGACGTAAAAACATAATTTTGTTAGAATGATCAAACTACCAAATAAAACACCACAGAGGACTCTCAAAACATTCTAAATTTCTCATAATACAATACAACGATGGGATTACTATCAAAATTTTTTGGCTCCAATGAGAAGGAAATTCGTAAGTCGCAACCTCTGATTGACGCAGTTAATGCGCTAGGTGACGACATGAAAAAACTACCAGATGAAAACTTTGCGACCAAAACGCGAGAATTCAAGGATCGAGTTACTGCTGGAGAAAGCCTGGATGATATTCTTCCAGAAGCATTTGCACTAGTAAGAGAAGCAGCACACCGAGTGATTGGCGAAAGGCACTATGACACCCAAATTCTAGGTGGAATCGTACTACACAGTGGAAAAATTGCAGAAATGAAAACCGGTGAAGGAAAAACACTGACGTCAACACTGCCAGTCTATTTGAATGCACTAGAAGGAAAGGGAGTCCACATTGTCACAGTAAATGACTATTTGGCGATGCGTGACTGTAACTGGATGGGGAGTGTTTACACAAAGCTCGGATTAAAAACAGCTTGCATTACACATGAAGGTGGATTTCTCTATGAACAAAAAGTACTTGATGATAATGAGGTGAGTATAGAAAACCAAAACCTCAAAAGTATTCCAAAAAAAGAAGCCTACCAAGCCGATGTCACCTATGGAACCAATAATGAATTTGGTTTTGATTACCTTCGCGACAACATGGCCACTAGTTTGGAACGTGTAGTCCAACGTGAGCCACATTTTGCAATTGTTGATGAGGTTGATTCTATCCTTATTGATGAAGCCCGAACCCCACTAATCATCAGCGCTCCAGACGACGAATCGACACGTCTCTATAGTCAATTTGCAAGTATCGTGCCACAACTCATCCAAGATGAAGACTATACTATTGACGAGAAAGAAAAAGCAGTCTCCATTACAGATCCTGGTATTTCAAAAGTTGAAAAAGCCCTAGGATTTGGAAATATCTACGAGGACGGGAAGTGGCACTACGTACACCACCTCGAACAATCTCTCAAAGCACAGATCATCTTTGAAAGGGATAAAGACTACATGGTGCGCCAGGGCGAAGTCATCATTGTAGACGAATTCACAGGGAGAGCTATGGAAGGACGACGATACAGTGATGGGCTACATCAAGCAATTGAGGCTAAAGAAGGTGTCACTGTCCAAAGAGAGTCTAAAACCCTTGCCACTATTACCTTTCAGAACTACTTCCGCATGTACCAAAAAATTGCAGGGATGACAGGTACCGCAACTACCAGTGCAGAAGAATTACAAAAAGTCTACGAACTAGACGTTGTTGAAATCACGACCAACAAACAAATACAGAGAGAGGATCTTCCAGACGTCATCTATAAAACCGAAGCCGGAAAATTCAAGGCAATCACAACAAAAATCAAAGAGCTCCATGAAAAAGGGCAACCAGTACTTGTGGGTACGGTAGCCATCGAAAAATCAGAAGCACTTTCTAGCGCCTTAGAAAAAGCGCGCGTCCCACATAGTGTTCTCAATGCCAAATTCCACGAAAAAGAAGCGGAAATTATCTCAAACGCAGGGAAAAAAAGCTCTGTTACTATAGCTACAAACATGGCTGGTAGAGGTACTGATATCAAACTTGGAGAGGGAGTTGTTGATCTAGGTGGTCTGTACATTATCGGGACAGAGCGCCACGACGCTAGACGTATCGACAATCAGCTCCGTGGAAGAAGTGGTCGACAGGGGGATCCAGGAACAACACAGTTTTATATTTCGCTCGATGATGAATTAATGCGTCGCTTTGGTGGTGATAAACTCAAAGGCATTATGGAAAAACTCGGGCTTCCAGATGAGCAACCAATCCAAAATGCCGTAATCTCAAAGCAGATTGAAAACGCCCAAAGCAAAATTGAAGGATTCAACTTTGATATACGAAAACATGTTCTACAATACGATGACATCATCAATAAACAACGTGAAGTCATCTATACAAGACGACGAACAGTACTCAAGAATGAGAACATCAAAAATGAGTATGTGGAAATGATCCGAGAAGAAGTAGAATCTGTGGTGAGCTTTCATGCTGTAGAAGGACAGCACAAATGGGATATGCAGAAAATCTATGATGACATCACTGCCATTTTTCCACTGCCAGATAATGCTAAATCAAAACTTGAAGGAATCATTGGAGATCCAAAATTTGATGAGAAAGAATCAATCGGCGCCATGATCGAGTACCTCGTAGGAGAGTCAAAGAGGGTCTACGGCTCAAAAGAAGTTGAAATTCCTACAGAAACAATGCGATTAGTTGAGAGACAAATTCTTCTTCAAACAATCGATAAGCAATGGATGAACCACATAGATACAATCGATCATCTCAGGCAAGGTATAGGACTCAGGGGGTACGGCCAAAGAGACCCACTGATCGAATTCAAAAGGGAGTCGTTTGACCTTTTTTCAGGATTGATCTCAAGTATTCGCCACGATACATTACGAAGCATTTTCCGAGTTGTGCCAATAGACAAGAAAGAAATTTCTACAGAAATAGCCGCTCCTGTAAAGAGTGGTGATCTCACATTTTCTGGTGCTGACAACATCGCAGGAAGTGGTCCAATTCCATCACGAATGGGAGACCCCTCTCAAGAGACAAGTCAAAACGCAAAGCCTATTTCTAGCGAAAAAACAATTGGTAGAAATGACCCTTGTACATGCGGTTCAGGAAAAAAGTTTAAGAAGTGTCATGGAAAGGGAGTCAAATAAAGCAAGTAGTAAAGCAAGCAAATGAACACATCCCACCTCAGACAATTTCCTCAGATTACAGCCCCATATTGTATCGCCCTTGAAAAATCAATTGGCGCGATCATCTTTCGACACGTCAAAAAAGGAGATGAGCAAAAAATTGAATACCTACTCATGCGATACCCGCATGGACACTGGGAATTTCCCAGAGGTCATGTAGAACCAGGAGAACAGAATGAGCACATCACAATGTACCGGGAGATAGAAGAAGAAACAGGGATCACAAAAAAAGATTTAGAAGTACAAAAAAACTTCCGAGAGTATTATTGCTTTTCCTATAGGGCTCGTGGTGATGAAAAAACTGATCGCATAAAAAACAAAAAATGCCTCTTTATTCGCAAGCGAGTAGTTTTCTACTTGGCAAAGTCAATCAAGGATGATGTTCTCCTCTCACATGAACACCAAGAGTTTGAGTGGCTCCCAATCGACCAAGCGATCGAGAAGCTCACTTTCTCAAATGCCAAAAAAGTCATCATAAAAGCTAATAGGCATCTCATCAAAAAAAGTGACTAATCCCGTACGATTAAGAATTGAGGGTACCATCTAGTGCGATTTACCAAAAAAGGCTATAATACCAATTATAATATCCACAACTTCGGAAATTTCTATGCATAATAAACAACTAGTAGGGAAAGTACTTCTCATTATTTTTCTTGCCTTCACTGTAGGCGTCCTTGCCTCAGGTAAAATGCCACTACCCATAACATCAATGCAAAACTGGCTTGATTTACTAAGGATCAATCTCGGACTCGATCTTCAGGGAGGTTTACACTTAGACTACGAGATAGATCTCTCTGACATTGAAGATCAGGACACTGATGACGCTCTTGCTGCAGTGCAAGCAGTCATCGAAAGAAGAGTAAACGCCATTGGTGTAGGAGAGCCAACTGTACAGATCGCCAACCGTGGATTCGATAAATTTCTCATTGTAGAACTCCCAGGAGTCAGGAATATAGATCAAGCCAAGGAAATCATCAAAGAAACACCATTTCTCGAATTCCGCGAAGAGCGGTCACCAGAAGAGATAGAGGCATATTTCGAACCACTCAACCGCGAAGCCAAAGAAGGAGCAGATGCGGCGCTAGAGCGCGTAAATAGTGGTGAGGACTTCAATCTCGTCCAAGCAGAAGTAGACCCACTCTCAGTATTGCAAGAAGACACCCAAGAGGAAGGTGAGGATAATCAACAATTTGTCAAAAGAGGAATTCTCGCAGGGGCGCCAGCCATTGAGGCCGTGCTTTTTGATGATGCAGTCTCACCAAACTCCGTCTTTGAAGAGATCGTGGAATCAGAGGTTGCCTACCACATCGTCAAAAAAGGCGATGTCAGAGGGGAAGGAGAAGATCAGGAAGTTGGCTATGAGCTCATAACCTTTATTAAGCAAAACCAACGTACAAATCCGTCAGAGCTTTACAAATCTACAGAGCTCACAGGTGAATTCCTCGACAAAGCAGAGGTCACCTTTTCCCATCAGGGAGCGCAAAGACCAGAGGTGTCGATCTTCTTCAATTCTGACGGATCAGAAATGTTCCGCGAACTCACAGGTCGCTCAATAGGAAAAACCATTGCTATTGCAGTAGATGATCAAATTATCAGTGCACCCTCTGTCGGTTTTGAATTAGCTGGCGGCCAAGCGCAGATTACGGGGAATTTCTCAATCGATGAAGCTTCAGCTCTCGCAGGAAGACTCAACGAAGGAGCGCTACCCGTTCCCATAGAGCTCGTATCACAACAAAGCGTCGAAGCTTCCCTTGGTGCTGAAGCTCTCACTACAAGCCTGAAAGCAGGACTTATCGGACTAGTCTTTGTTATGATTTACATGATCATTTTTTACAGGTTCTTTGGACTTGTAGCAGCTTTGGCGATCGCATTTTACGCTCTGACCCTAATTGCCATCTTTAAACTCTCTAGCACACTACCAGCAGGCCTCTCAATAACTCTAACACTCTCCGGTATCGCTGGACTGATCCTCTCTATTGGTATGGCAGTAGACGCCAATATCTTAATTTATGAGCGAATCCACGAAGAAATCAAAAGGGGAAGAAGGATCCACCACGCGATCGAGGAAGGCTTTGCACGAGCCTGGAGTGCCATCCGAGATGGTAACATCTCTACCATTCTTACGTGCCTTATCTTGACTATTATTGGCACAGGATTCGTCAAGGGCTTTGCTCTAATTCTCATCATCGGTGTGCTTCTCTCTATGTTTACAGCTGTTGTGCTAGTACGCATTGTCATCAGAGCAAGTGCTGGTAGCTGGTTATCACAAAGACCGTGGCTGATCGCAAGAGGACTTAAAGCACCAAGCTCCACCAAAGAGAGTAAATAGAACGTTATTATCTAGATTCTCAAACCTATGTACGATATTATTGGAAAAAGAAAACATACTTACATCTTCAGCGCCCTCCTGATGATAATCAGCCTGAGCGCACTTGGAGTATTTGGTCTCAAACTAGGCATTGATTTCATCGGTGGAACTCTCCTAGAAGTACAGTCTACAAACGCCGACCTTCTCACAAGAGAAGAGCTCTGTCAGTCTATCTCTCAAGATATTTGTACAGAGAGCTTTATCGTCCAAAAATCTGAAGATAACCGCGTTATCATTCGCTACAAAGAATCAGATGAAGATGAAAATAAGGAAGTACTCGCTGCAATTACAGCAACCGATCCTGGTATGGAAATTCTCCGCACCGATTTTATCGGCGCAACAGTTTCTGAGCAACTTAAGTCAAATACAGTTACGGCAATTCTTTTGTCTGTTGCAATGATTCTGATCTACATTGCATTTGCCTTTCGACGGATTTCCTTTCCAGTCTCATCGTGGAGTTATGGCTTTAGTGCCATTGTGGCCCTCGTGCACGACATCGTCATCGTACTTGGATTGTTCTCAATCTTTGGATATTTCTTCGACGTTGAAATTGGTATTCCATTTATCGCAGCTCTACTTACAATCCTTGGGTACTCCATCAATGACACAATCGTCGTATATGACCGCGTACGAGAAAACATTCTCCGTACCAAAAACCTCAACCAATTTCCACAACTTCTCAATCAATCACTCAACGAAACGCTAGCCAGATCAATGAATACTTCACTGACAGTGGTGGTGGTGCTCATAGCTATGATTATCTGGGGCTCACCTTCACTCTTGTGGTTCTCTGTGGCACTCCTCATCGGTGTTCTAGCTGGAACATACTCATCAATCTTTGTAGCTACAGCTCTCGTAGTAAGTATCTACTATTACAAGAAGAAGAAAGGCCTACTCAGTGATTAGATAACCGCACCAACTTAAAAGACTTACTCAATATACTATGTTTAACATCTTCAACAAGAAAAAAAAGGAGGAAAAAGAAATTCAAAAAAGAGAAGAGGTCCGAGAGCAAGTTAAATCAGCTGAGAGCATGATGGGAGGCGAGCTTCCAGAAATCACAGATGAAATGATCGACCAAATGCTAGAGGGAAGCCTACCAGGCATGCCAAAACTAGGACCCATGCAAAAAATGGCCGTCAAAGGCATCAAAAAGATGAGCCCAGACAAAAGAAGGGAAGTATTTGCTCAAGCAATGGGAAAGATGCAAGAGCAAGGAGGAGAAAACAAAGAAGAAATGCTCAAACAAGTAGAAGAAATGCGAGCAGCAGGCCAACTAAACTCCAAGCAATACAAGATCGCCAAAAAGAGACTAGGGATTAAATAGCGCTAGAGGTAAGGTTCAAAGTACATTTATGTCAATTCAGCCAAGGAAAATTCTACAGTTCGTTTAAATAAAAGTATATCCACTCTTATGAACGCACTCGTTCTTATCCATGCAATTTGTGCTACCACGGCGTTGCTGATTGGTCCAATTTGGATTTTTAGTAAAGTAAAGAGTAAAAAAATAGAATATGCACTCTACACTTGGATCATTCTAATGATTATTGTAAGCATTACATCATTTTGGATTAGAGAAATAAACTTCGGAAAACTAAGTTACATACACATACTTTCTGTCATAACACTCCTGAGCATTGTGCAGTATTATTATTACACTAAAAAATGTGGTAATCCATGGTCATCAGTCAAAAAAACATTGCACGGAGTGTACATTGGATTAGTCATAGCATTTATCGGCACATTACTTCCGGGACGATTGATGGGTGGTTTATTTAGTGAAAGACCGTTTGTTTATGGATCAGTGTTCATCGTGTATATGCTAGCAATTGGACTCTACTTTCAAAAACAAGATGCAACAGGAAAGGGTTAAAAGGTATTTGAGTACAAGTGTTACCTCTTCAAAGGATATTGAAGCTTGTTCAAATAATGTCATAATTCAGTTATGGAACCACTACAAAAAACCTTCTGTTGAGTTGTTTACTTACATGTATGATCTTTTGGATTTTGCAAAAGTTTCAAAATTTGATAAAATTTGTAATAAAAGAATTTGTGATAAATTACAAGTACTAAAAAATGCAAAATATGAAAATTGACAAATATTTCAGTTGGGCAATTTTGATCTTGGTATCTTCTTGTATAGGATTTGCATTTTGGCTAAATTATGGATTAGAAAAAGACGCTCAAATTTCAGATACGTATGATGTAGGTAATAAACAAACAGGAGTAATGCGCGAAAACAATGTAATTGATCAACCAGGTCTATCCTTAGGAAACGGAGATGCAGTAGAGTATTCCAACTTAGACCTTAGTTTGCAATACCCAAACGATGGGACGTATGGAATTGAAGAATCTAGCGTAGATCATTTTGTAATTTATCAGAGCCATCCTGGTATTAGAATTCACGTACAAAGAAGTGCAGATCATGACTTCGGTCAAAACTTGGAAACAAAAACTATCAACGACAAAAAATATGAAAAATTTGAGAGGGTAGGAATGGGTGATCCCTACGGGTATATAATAGAGCGTAACGGTACTGTATATACTTTTGAATCTACCTCAGGCCCAGAAAATAGTATTTTTGAGTCGATAATGGAAACAGTCACTTTTAATTAGATATCAAAAAAGTTCCGACACAGTAGCGCATTCGCCCCGCACGACCCTAAGCTATCCTCATAAAAATTGAAAACCACTCACCTAACTAAGGCGAGTGGTTTTATAAAAACTCAGAAACTACAAATTTTGCTCTTAGTCGTAATATACTCTTTCAGGCTTTTCAACTCCTATTTTAGGAATGCACAAACTTAAATCAAGAATTTGTTCAAAGTAACGTCCCTTTAGTGACTCCGGTAAGTCTGACCCATCAGTTACCAGAATGTATCTCTCAAATCTTCGTAAGAAGCGACTTGGTGGAGCGGCGTGCTCAAGATCTTCTGAAATAAACGAAAACTCAACACCTCTCGTGTCAAAGTCTCTTCTGTGATCAGCGTGGATACAGAGATCTAATCGCCATCCTCTTTTGAGAATTGCTTGCGCTAAGGGTCTGAAGAAAGTGCCATCCTCTGAATACAACGTTAACTCTTTCGGTACAGGCGCATGATACTCAAATATAGTATTAAGCACGTTATCAATACTGACTTTGAGCCAGTCTTGGCTTTCTTGACCTGTAGGCCCACCAAACATTACTATACCTGCTTGATAAGTCATAAATTTTCTCCTGTTGTGGCATTGACTTTCGACAACTATCGTAACACAAGACTATTAATATGTCTACTTCTATGCCATATTGCTAAAAAATCAACTCTATGCTACTGTCTAATGTAATCTAATTAAGATAATTTATGAGATATACTCTAATATTTGCGGGTATCCTTGTGCTTACTGGTTGTGGATCACTCACAAACAACGACGTTGAGTCAGAGATTGAGATCGACACTCCAACGAGCCTAAATGCCCAAGGTGAAGAACTAGAACTATTCGCGCCAACAGAGGGAGACAGAATCAACCTTCAAGAAGATGCTGAACCTGCAGTCGTAAATGAAGGAGAGACAGCACTCGGAATAGAGGGTGAAGACCTCACACAAGCACAACAAGACGTGCAAGAAGAAGAGCTTGTTGACGTGACACCAGAGGTTGTAGAAACCATCACAAACCGAGTTTCACCTGTCACAGGACCAGCAATCCCTGAAGCGCAGCTGCTCGAAATACTCGAAGCAAAATAATACCGCTTTCCATGAAATACCCCTTCGCAGGGGTATTTTTTTGTCCCTTTCTTTCTAGTTGATTTAAGCAGCTCAAATTGATATGATAAGTAGACATTAGATGTAGGACTACTATGAATACAATCACCAACAAAGAAAAAATAGACCAAGTACTCGAGCGAGGAGTAAGCGAGGTAATCGGTACAGATCATCTCAGTAAAAGACTTCAGTCAGGAGAAGTTTTACGTATAAAACTCGGCATTGATCCAACAAGCCCAGACCTCCACCTTGGGAGAGCAGTGCCACTTTTGAAGTTGCGAGACTTCCAAGAATTAGGCCACCAAATCATCTTTTTGGTCGGGAACGCCACTGGTGTAATCGGAGACACATCGGACAAAGAGTCTGAGCGACCCATGCTTACACACGAAGACGTCAAAGCAAACATGGAGAGTTACATCAAACAAGCAGGTAAAATCATCGACATAGAGAAGACTGAGATCGTCTACAACGCTGACTGGCTCGACAAACTAGGATACAAAGAAATCGGCCACCACGCTGATGCTTTCTCGCTCCATGAATTCATACAAAGAGATAATATCAAAAAAAGACTGGATGCCGGTAAACGTGTTTCTCTACGAGAGCTACTCTACCCACTCATGCAAGGCTACGACTCTGTAGCTGTACGCGCAGATGTAGAACTCGGTGGCACAGATCAACGCTTTAACCTCTTGGCTGGAAGAGTCCTCCAGGAGCAAGCAGGACAAGAGCCACAAGACATCATCATGGGGAATCTTATTCTAGGAACTGACGGCCGTAAGATGAGTAGTAGCTGGGGCAATACCATCAAGCTCACGGACGCAGCTAGAGACATGGGTGAGAAAATCATGAACATGCCAGACGACATAGTACCAATCTACTTCGAAAACTGCACTCGAGTGCCACAAGCAGAAGTTGATACAATTCTTGCACAAGATGATCAGAGACTACAGAAAGTAGCATTGGCTAAAGCAGTTATTGAACTCTACCATTCTAGTAAGGTGGCGCAAGCTGAAGCAGATTTTCTCAAAGAGAAATTCATAGACAAAAATGACTCAGCTTTAGATGTGTTAAATATTCACCCTGATCAGCCACTTATCGACTTTATCTTTTTGGCAGGAGCTGCAAAAAGTAAAAGTGATGCCCGACGAATGATTGAGCAGGGTGGCGTGACTATACGTGACGAAAAAGGAAAAATGAAACCGCATATTTATCATGTATTTTCTTCTGAGGATCATGGTAAGACTCTACAAGTTGGAAAGAAATTTATCGTCAATCTCAATTTCACACTATCGACCGACTAATCCAACTCAGATTGAAAACAAAACATTAACATGTCATCCTGGAAGTAGTATTTCGTAGGGAACGTAGTGAATGATGAGAAATAGTGCTATCCGGGATCCACAGTTTGAACTAGATTATAATAAGTAAGTAGGCTTCCGATGTGCGCAGTAAAACTTAACTACAAAAAATGACCGTAGGCATCCAAGGAGGGAAAGGATCGTTCAATGAGCAAGCTATGCAAGCGCTTCAAGAAAGAGGCGATATAGAAGCTGAAGCCTCACCACATTACTTATATACAACACAAGCAACGCTAAAAGCCGTTGAAGATCGTAGCGTTGAGTACGGTCTTTTAGCCATCTACAACTCGAAATCGCAATTGGTCGCAGAATCCTCAGCTGTAATCGGTCATTTTCTCTTTGACGTGGTAACCTCCATCACGATACCCATCCAACACCATATGATGATGAGGCCCGATAAAGATGTTAAAGACATAAGCTCAATCATGGGCCACGAAGAAGCCTTCGCGCAATGCACCAACTCACTCAAAAAGCGTTTTCCTGAGCTCAAGACAAATAGCGGTGAAGGAAATCTAAAAGATGGTGCAGGCGTCGCGAGAGCACTCAAAGACGGTCAGCTACCACCCACCACGGCTGTTTTGGGCTCTGAAGTGATAGCCACAACCTTTGATTTAAAGGTGGTGGCTTCAAACCTTGCAGATGATCCACACAATACTACGACATTTCTCTTGGTCAAGAATTTTCAGACTTCTTAGAATGAGGGATTTTTGGTACAATGAAGCAAATATAAACGATCAATGATGGAAAAAGAAATATCACAATTAGAACAATCCGCTTTGGAGGCAATTGATACTGCCTCGTCGGCTGACGAACTAGAGCAAGTCCGTGTGAACTACCTCGGAAAAAAAAGTGATTTCACAGCCATAATGAAAAGCCTTGGCAGCCTCGATCCTGCGCAAAAAAGATCGATCGGGCCGCTTGCCAATGCGGCAAGAAGTGCGATACAGCAAAGCGTAGAGCAAAAAGAGGAGGAACTTGAAAACGCGTTCGATGCCCAGTCTCAGTGGATCGATGTAACCGCTCCAGGCAAAACCAACAAGAGAGGTCATCTGAACCCGCTATCCATCGTCCAAAGAGATATCGAAGACATCTTCACATCAATGGGCTTTGAGATCGCAGATGGACCTGAAGTCGAGACCGAATTCTTTAATTTTGACGCGGTAAATGTGCCAGATAATCATCCAGCCAGAGACATGCAAGACACGTTTTGGATCGACGCCCCAAAAGGGGAGAAGCACGTCCTGCGAACACACACATCTTCTGTGCAAGTGCGCTACATGCAGCAAAACAAACCACCCTACAGAATTATCATCCCTGGAAGAGTCTTCCGGCAAGAAGCCACAGACGCCTCACACGAGCATACCTTTCATCAACTAGAAGCACTAGTTATAGGAGAAAATGTCAGTGTCGCAAACTTCTTGGATATAGCGCAGTCATTTTTTAGCACGTTTTTTGGTAAGGAAATTAAAGTGCGCGTCAGACCAAGTTATTTCCCATTTGTAGAACCAGGGTTTGAGTTTGATATTTCTTGCACACTCTGTAGTGGTGATGGCTGCAGCGCCTGCCAAAAAACAGGTTGGATCGAAGTGGGAGGAGCGGGGATGGTTCACCAAAACGTCCTCGAAGCTGGCGGTTATGAAAAAGGGGAGTACACTGGCTTTGCCTGGGGATTTGGACTCGAACGCCTCGCAATGATGAAATACAAAATTGATGATATCCGACATTTTCATGCAGGAGACACACGCTTCAGTGATCAATTTTAGAAGAGTGCGTCTATCTTTATCACAATGAATTAATAATTTCCTTTCCTATGCTCTATAGCTACAAATGGCTCCAAGAACTCAGCCAAACGAAAAAATCACCAGACGATATAGCACAACTTCTCCTGACACACTCTTTCGAGGTAGAGAGTGTCATGCCGCAAGCTAAAGGGCTTGAGGACGTCTTCATCGGTCATGTACTAGCCGTACAGAAGCATCCAGACGCTGACAATCTCAACATCGCCACAGTTGATATGGGTGAGAAAAAACTCCAGATCGTTTGCGGTGCTCCAAATCTCCGCGAAGAACAGAAAGTACCCGTCGCAATCGTAGGAGCAGTACTACCAGGAGACTTCGCCATCAAAGAAACCAAGATCAGAGGTGTTGAGAGCGTTGGGATGATCTGCGCCCCTGATGAGCTTGGTCTCAATGATGATCATGATGGCATCCTTGTTTTAGAGAAGGATGCACCAATCGGTAAAAGCCTGTCCAAATTTCTACAACTAGACGATACAATAATCGACATCGATGTACTTCCCAACAGAGCCCACGACGCTCTCTCACACCGTGGTATGGCTCGTGAGATCGCCATGCTCGAAGGACGTAGATTATCCTTTGCACACAGCAACCTTTCAGATCTTCCTGCGGGCATAGACGTCGAAATTCTTACGCCAGGGTGTTCGCGGTACGCAGCCCTAGAATTCACTGGGATTACCGTGCAATCCTCTCCAGATTGGCTGAGAAATCGTTTGCAATCCCTCGGACACAAGTCAATCAACAACATCGTCGATATCACAAACTACATCATGCTTGAAACAGGGCAACCACTGCACGCATTTACCAAACAATTCGCGCCAAGGATAAATATCCGCCAGGCAAAACCAGATGAAGTCATGATACTTCTCGATGACACAGAGATCGCGCTGTCAGATCAAGACATCGTCATCACAGACACCAAAAACCCGATAGCTCTAGCTGGTGTCATGGGAGGGAAGGGTAGTGCAATCAGTGATGATACATCTGATATCGTACTAGAGGTAGCCCACTTCAATGCGCGAAGTGTACGGGCTACCAAGTCACATCATAACCTACAGACAGATGCAGCCTACCGATTTGAGCGAGACATTGATCCAAATCTCGTAAACGAAGCTCTCACACGCGCGATAGAATTATTTTTTGAAGTGTGCGCTGTCAAACCCGCTGCCATCACTGATATCTACCCAGAACCGATCAAAAAGTGGAGCGTAGCCCTACCACATAAAGAAATAGAGAAACTGCTCGGTATAAGCCTAGAGCACGCACAGGTTCAAAAAATTCTCACCGACCTCGAGATAACGATATCGCAAAAAAGCGATGTCTACCTCTGTCACATACCAACCAGGCGCAGAGACCTCAGCACACCAGAAGATCTGATTGAGGAAATCGGAAGGATCTACGGATATGAGAAAATCAGACCGCGACCATTACAGGAAGCTGTACATGCCCCAAGCGTCAATCAGCAGCGATTTTTTGAGCGCAAGACCAAAGACCTTTTGATCAGTAGCGGATTCAGTGAAGTGCGATCGTACTCGTTTTATAGTACCTCTGATGCACAAGCTGCTGGTGTGAGAGACGCACATGTCACACTAAAAAACCCCATGAGTGAGGAGCAAGAGTGCATGCGTCGCACATTAGCCATAGGATTGTTACATGCCTCTAGGCAAAACCAAACTTACACAGATCGTTCATACCTCTTTGAAATTGGGAGGTTATACGCACCCAGCGCAGATAGCTTACCAGAAGAAAAACTTATGCTAGGCCTAACGATCACAGACAAGAGTTCTGATGGAGGCCAATTTTACACACTCAAAGGATTAATTGATACCTATCTGAACACGCTAGGTATCCATGATCACTATTACAGCGAACAAATTCCTACAGATTTAAATCTCCCACAACTTCACCCTTCACGAGCCTCCATGATCCACCTTGCCTCAGGAGAAGTGATAGGAACCTTAGGTGAAATAGGCAAAAAATTAAACAAACACTTCGGGATCAAAAACGCTTTTGTTGCCTTTGGTGAATTAGATCTTGACTTGGTCCGCACAGTCTCCCAAGAAACCCGTGCATTCAAACCACTTGCCAAGTATCCATCGGTCCAAAGAGATCTTTCCATGATCGTGCCAAGTCGTACACGTGTGGCAGATATGGAAAAAATCATAGCCTCTGCCGGCACAGCACTTCTCCAAACAATTGATCTCTTTGATCTCTATATCAATCCAAAAAACCAGGAGCGATCCATGGCTTTCCATTTAATATTCTCTGCTAGAGAGAGAACACTGAAATCTCAGGAGGTAGAGGAGATTATCACGAACATCATAACAGCCCTAGAGTCAGAAGGAGCAATGATAAAAAGATGAGTCGCATAGTCAAATAGTATTATGAAAATTTCCATAAGCATCGACGTTCCAGATCTCGAAGGAGCCCAAAAATTTTACACGGAGGCACTCAAGTGTAACAATGTACGTACTCAAGGCGAGAAAATGATCATACTCGAGATAGATAAAACCCAACTCTACCTGATCAAATGTGCTGCAGACTCAAAACCAATTCCATCACAACAAATCAAAAGGACTTATAAGCGTCACTGGACACCAGTACATCTAGACTTTTTATGCGATGACGTCGATCAAGCTGTTGAGAATATTCTACTGCATGGCGGATCATGCGAAGGGAGAGAAAGTGACGACTGGGGAACCATTGCCTATTGCTCAGATCCATTTGGTAATGGCTTATGTGTCATAAACGAAATTTGTAATAAGTGAAAGATTGAGTAATTCAAATACGTAGTACTATAGTGGATTAGGGCAAACGCGATGAAATCTCCTGTACTAAAACTGTTTATGGTTTCCCGGAAGCCTGCCTGTCGGCAGACAGGCGAGTTTTCTCTCTGAACGAAGTAAAGAGTGTGAAAAATCTCTATCCTGCCTGCCGGTAGGCAGGGATCCAGAGAGTATCAATAAACTCTACGTTTAGCATACAATAATACTTTTTGAGTTTAGTGCGTTTGCCCTGCATAGTGGATACGCTTGCGTAAACACATTATTATGCTAAAATATTTCTTACATAATATTTTTTACTATACTCTATGAATACAAAATCACATTTTATTTCACATCTATTCGTCATTACGATAAGTGTATTATTGAGCTTAATCGCAGTCATGGCATACATGACATTCTCACGAAACAATCAAACATCTCCCACATCTTCCTTGGCGATAAATGGACAAGAAACTTCACCTCAGGGCATAGCACCAGTAACACCAGAAATGATTGATCAAGTACAAACCAGAGAACAAGTACTTGTCGACATCGTCCAAAAAGTAAATCCTGCGGTCGTTTCTGTTGTCGTAACAAAAGATATACCCAATATCACACGCTTTCGAGCTGGCACAGGAAATCCGTTTTTTGACCAATTTTTTGGTGACAGCTTTGGACAACCAGATCAATCCACTCCTGATGGTGGTAGCACAAAGCAAGAGGTTGGTGGGGGATCAGGATTCTTCGTGAGTGCTGACGGATTTGTCGTAACCAATAGACACGTAGTAAATGACCGCGATGCAGATTATACAATCCTCACCAATGATGGACAGAGCTACGAAGCAGAAATTCTTGCCGTAGATCCATCCATAGATATTGCTGTTCTCAAGGTCAGCGACCAACAAGAATTTACTTTCTTGAGTTTCGCTAACTCTGACCAGCTAAAACTTGGGCAAACCGCGATTGCCATCGGAAATGCCTTGGCAGAGTTTCGTAATTCTGTTTCAGTTGGTGTGGTTTCGGGACTTTCACGATCGATCACTGCTGGAAGTAGCTTCGGCCAAGCAGAAACACTCGACAACGTCATCCAGACAGATACTGCGATCAACCCAGGTAACAGCGGTGGGCCACTCATGAATATCCGTGGGGAAGTCATTGGCGTAAACGTCGCAGTAGCCAGAGGCAGTGAAAACATCGGCTTTGCCCTTCCATCAAACATTGTCGAGCGAATCGTCACATCCGTCAAAGAAAACGGTGAAATCATCCGTCCATTTCTCGGCGTCCGCTACATCCCTGTATCAGAATCTGTTGCCCAAAATAATAACTTAAGCGTAGACTACGGTAGTCTCATCCAAAGAGGGCAGTTCATCGAAGACCTAGCAGTCATGCCAGGCTCACCAGCAGACAAAGCAGGACTAAGGGAAAACGACATCATCCTTGAAGTTGATGGTGAGCAAATAACAACCCAGAGACCGCTAGCCACGATCCTGAGAGAAAAAGATGTTGACCAGACAATTACATTAAAAGTTTTAAGACTCAAAGAGGAGCTCACACTACAAGCAACACTAGAAAAAGCTCCAAGCCAAAAATAAAAATAAAAGGCGCACCAATATGGCTGCGCCTTTCAATAATACGTCACTATAGTATTAAATTACTATATACTACTGCGACAACTTTGACTTCAACGTTTGAAAAAATTCCTTGGTAAGAGAAGTGCTTTTTTTAGCTATTCTAAAGTCCTATTAAAGCATTTTTTTTTATAATTTTGTCAATATTTTGTGTGTAAGCGGGGTAATCATGAAAAGCTCTCTCAACCATGTATTTTATGAGATTACTGCCTCAGACAGGTATGTAATCCATCAAACGACGCAAAAAAAAGATAATATAACCAGACAAAGAGCGTGAGAAATCAATATATATGACATACAACAAATTCCATGTAATATCTTCATACATAAGCTTAGTGTCGGCAAGCATGATATAATACGAGAAACTAAACTACTATATGAATCAACCAACACTTTTCACTACTGAAGAGCCTAAATCAACTGAAGTATCTGGCCGTGCAGAAACCGTCAGAGAAACCATTCCAAACACTTCAAAGATTGTTTTTTTTGACACCGAAACGACAGGCTTGGGGCCTAAGCACAGATTGTGCCAACTTGCCTATAAAACAAATGGTCGGGAGTACGAATCACTCTTCAAGCCACCACTTCCAATAGACCCAGGCGCTAGCGCTATAACAGGCATCACCAATGAATCAGTTGCTTCAAAAGAGCCTTTCATAGGCTCAGAAATGGCAGCGAACTTTCAGCAACTAGCAAATGACGATACAACAATTTTCGTTGCTCATAACGCAGACTTTGATATAGAGATGTTGCAGCGAGAGGGAATCAGTATAAATAAACACTTTGATACACTTCGTATCGCTCGAGTTTTAGATGATGGTCAAGCCAAAAACTACAGACAAGAATACCTGCGGGAATACTTTGATCTCAACGTAGATGACGCCAGAGCCCACGATGCCCTAGGCGATGTCCGTGTTCTTGAAGCCTTATTTAAAAGGCTCACTGAGATCATCATCCAAAGTGATGACTACAGTGACGACGTAAATACTGAAATGACAAGGATTATGCAAAAACCGATTCTTTACAAAAAGTTTACTTTTGGAAAATACCGCGGACAACTCATATCTGATGTAGCACAAAAAGATGTGAGGTATCTGAAGTGGTTACAAGAGCAAAAAAAGAGTGCTGCAGCAAATGGCCAGAAAGATCCTGATTGGGTACACACATTAAATCACTATTTAGGGAAGAAATAATTACAATCTATGGTAACAAAAAAACCTAGAAATCAAACACTCACAAAGCAACCCTTGCTTGATTTTTCTGGCACCGAGCCGTGGTTCAAACCTAAACGTTTTTGGAAATACTGGGCTGCCTACTATCCAGTCTCTTGGCACGGATGGTCGATAACGCTATTTTTGATCGCTACACTACTGGTGATATACATCATTATAGCTCTCAAAACTTCTTCGATGTCCCTGATCATTGCTCGCTTCCTACCATTTCTGTTTGTTGCCCTCATCTTCTATGACCATATGTCACTCAAGAGGGGACTCTACCCAAGTTGGTGGAAGAAAACCTGGCGTAAGGAAAATACAAATAAAGCTGACACTGGACATGTTTAGACAATAAACATAATCAATTCCGCTCAAAGTTGTCAAAGATATATCTTGGAAAAATGGACGAACTATTTACAACACTACTAGATCACACAAACCCACTCTACAAGATTATCCTCGGAATAGGCCTTGGGATTTTTATTGGTCTCAGAAGAGAGTACGATCGACTTTCAAAAAATAAAGGGCATCACATCAAAGCTGATATCCTGGGTATCAGAACAACCACACTAATCATCATCTTAGGCATCGTCGCCACGTTTTTTGATGACATGCCTCTAATACGGATACTCATTTTTTTGAGCGTTCTCATCATGCTGATCATTGCCTATATAAATGGTGTGTGGAAGCTAAAGCGCTACGGACTCACAGCTGAGATTTCTGGAATTCTCATGTTTCTTATCGGAATGCTAATAGGAAATGAAAAAGTCTTTGAAGCAGTTCTCTTGAGCATTGTCCTTGGCGCATCAGTTGCCTATAAATCAAGTATTCACAGATTCGCACAAAACTTCTCACTCAAAGAATGGTCAGGAACGTTACAGATGCTTGTGATATCAGCAATTATTCTTCCACTACTCCCTGACACACCCATTGATCCGTATGGAATAATTGTTCCTTTTGATATATGGATTTTAGTCATTTTTATCTCGGGCATAAGCTTCGTAGGATACTTTTTCTCCAAATATTTCGGTAAAAAGAAATCAATTCTTTTTACATCGTTTTTTGGCGCTCTTGCTTCCAGCACAGCAACTACTACAGCCTTGGCTAGAGAGTCAAAGATGATCCCCAAAGAAAAGGTTGAAGTGATCTTTCTACTCGTTGGCATGATGATTGCTATCGGCGTCATGCAACTCCGCGTGCTGATGACGATTATCGTTATTGCACCACAAAACTATTCTCAAATTATCGTTCCACCACTCATGATGGCAATCGTCTCATTTACCTTTGCAATTGCCTATTTCATACGCTTACCCAAAGAAAAAGCAAACAACAGGGCAAAAAGCTTCGAGCATTCGAAACGCAGTCCTTTCGAAATCATACCAGCACTCTACTTTACAGCGTTTTTTGTCCTGATATTATTTATGATTCACTTTGGACAATCCATCCTCGGGAATGTAGGTGTGTACATAAGTGCTTTCCTCGCCTCATTTGCAGATGTTGATGCGGTAGTATTTACATCCCTTCTCTCTCTAGAAAAAACATCACTCACCCTACAGACCACAATATACGTCATTGTGATAGCCACTACTGTGAACACGATTGTCAAAATTCTTTACATCTTCCTTTTTGGATCACGTACATTCTTCCGTAAGTCACTTTTTCCGATTGTACTTATTACACTCACAGGAATAGCTACAGTTTTCTTTCTCTAACAACGAGAGTGTGTAGGACTTTCAAACTTTAGTGCAATTCAAGGCACGAGTTAGTATTTTGCATAAGGCATATAAGTATATGGCCTTGGAAAAGACTGACCAAGTCAACGCAGAAGTGCACAAAGTACGAAAGTCCTATATAATCAAATTATGCACGATACATACTCCAAAAAACAGCTCGAAGCGCACATGCAAGAAGAGCATAGCCAGTCAACAATTTCCGCCTATCTCAAAGAGGTTGTATATGGTGGTATTGATGGTATCATCACAACCTTTGCTGTCGTAGCAGGATTTACAGGCGTTGCATCCCTGGAAGGGGAAAGTGCTGTGGTCATCCCGATCATTGCAGTACTCGTGTTTGGACTCGCCAATCTCTTAGCCGACGGTTTTTCTATGGGCATCGGAGAATTTCTCAGTGCCCGCTCTGAGAGAAAGCTTTATGAAAAAGAGCGCGCCAAAGAAGAAAAGGAAATCATCGAAAGCACCGATATGGAGATCGCAGAATCAGAATTGATTTTGCGCGAGAAAGGCTTCACATCAGAACAAGCCCAGCAACTCGTCTCAATCTATAAAACCAACCCTACCTACTGGGTAGACTTTATGATGCGCTACGAGTTAGAAATGGACGAGCCAGACGAGTCACCATTGAAAAACGCCATGGCCACATTTTTTTCCTTTATCTTTTTTGGATTTCTCCCTCTTATTCCATATTTCATCAAAGGTTTCACACCAACGGAGACATTTACTCTCTCTGCAATCAGTGCAACACTTGCACTCGCAATCCTTGGCTGGCTCAGAGCACTAGTAACTCATGAAAACCTCGTTCGCTCAATCAGTGAAATAGTATTTTTAGGTGCTCTAGCCGGCAGCATTGCCTTTGGCGTTGGTATGCTTTTTGGATAAATCGTAATACTCAACTGGACGTACAATCTGGATCTATGCTATCCTTAAATCAATAGGGTTTCATAGTTTCTCTATGAGCTCTAGAGTAAGTAAATAAAAGAAACCATTATGGGATTACTAGGAGACATGGCTGACAAAGCCAAAGACGTAGCAGGAGACGCAGTAGACGGCGTGACAGATGCAGCAAGTTCTGCAACTGGAGCAGTAGGAGATGTAGCTTCATCTGCAGGCGATGCAGTAGGAGGTGCAGCAAGTGCAGCAACTGGAGCAGCAGGTGACGCAGCTGGTGCTGTAGGAGATGCAGCAGGGGATGTAGCTGGAGGAGCTATGAGCATGGCTGACAAAGTTGCAGATGGAGCCTCTGGCATGGTAGATGGAGCTATCGACAAGGCAGCAGACGCTATGGGCGTAACTGGCGAAATGGCTGACAAAGCCAAAGGAATGGCCGGAGACGCAATCGACGGCGTAGCAGACAAATTTGGTGGCAATGGCTAGTCCTTTAGCAACCTAAAGCAAAAAACAGGCGAAAGCCTGTTTTTTTGTTTGATCAATTCTCTACTATGTGATACATTGCGCAAGCTAATGCAAATGCAAAAAGCCTTGAACGTTTACAATTACTTGGTATTCCAAAAGGAGAAACCACAATGAACTACCAATTTAGCGAAGCTGAAACTCTCCACGCGCGCCGCGTTGTTCTCGCGCTAATGCGAGAAAAAAGATTTATCCTCTGGGTTGAGGATAAATCTTTAACCCAATTGATTCATACTATGAGAACCAAAGCTCTCCCAATACGCTTAATCCTACAGTATTTGCTGCTGAATACAATTTGCAAAATGACATCTCCAAAGCGTATAAAAATGTAAAAAGTAATGCTCAAAGAGATTTACTGGAGCAAGAGACAAAGCATGGCTTCGCAGAGCCAGTAATTCCTGAAAACTGTGCGATCGTACAATGTAATCGCTATAGTGGGGGATTTGATATTTGCGCAGCGCTTTCCTTGTCTTGCGTTGTAGAGCAGTTTCCGGGAAACCTCGATAAGATTTTTCAGGAGTGCTTCGAAATCGATATAGAGAAGTCATCACCTGACGACCTTTCTCAATATCAATTGACTCGGCTTAAAGAAAAAAATGCTTTACGAGCGCAAACAATCTGGAACACCTGGGTAGATATCCAATCGTGCGACAACTTTAGACACAAATGCCTCGTCTTACTAAAGACAAGATTTAGTCCAACAAAACACAATTGGGACTCATTTAAGCAAAACACCCAAACCTCATACAGACATTTTCTCGGGCATATCCTCTATAAATTTTCTCAGACAGTCCGACTTGTGCCAAGTGACTGCATCGTCTGTGGAAGCTCATTTAATGATCACACCAGGATAATACATAAGTCAAAAGCGAGTCCTGCAATTCGACATGGATGTGGCGGTGGATTCTCATGTCGGGTATACATACCTCTCATTTTGTAATTACGACAGTAATTTTACACTTCTAAAAGAAAGGCTCCGATCAGTCTCAAGCTCTACATACAATAATAAATGACATCATGAACAATCTTCTATCAATATTCATATTCTCTCTACCTATTCTTTTGGCAGGGTGTTCTTCACAGTACAATAATAATAATGCGCTAGATACAACTCTCGCAATATCCTCTAGTGTAAATCAGGCAAATGAGACTCACATATTTGATACGAATGAGCTCGTCGAGCTCAATGATTGGGTACAAAAGGATCATCCTCAAATCACAGTTTCTAACGTTACTATTGAACGCATAGATGATTCGTATCACTTCAATTACACATATATAAATAATTCAGATGAGATGGCTTCAAATGATGCCATGATATTGGTTCAAGATATCATCTTTGGCCTTGCGTACAATAAGCTAGACAAAAGTGTAGTTCACAAAATCATACGTGGTACGGAGGAAAAAAATTGGCTAAAGATACACTTCCCAAAAAGGTAACCGTGTAAAACAAGCAAAAGGGTGATATTATATTTTTGAGATATTGTAGTGACAAAAAGCCTGTTCTGTAGTAGGGTATGTTAGAATGTAAATATCGTGGTAAGAACCACCAAAAGACTGTAAGTAATGGCTCCGATCATCTCTTGTAGGTGATTGAGAGAGGAAAGTCCGGACACACGCACTTCGGTGCAGCATGGTAGTGGGTAACACCCATCCAAAGTAATTTGCGAGGTGCGAGCAGAGACGTCCCGACCGAAAGGAGAGGAGATCCCTCTGGGATCAGCCTCCACAGCAATGTGGAGGGTGAAACGGCTAAATCCTTATCAGTGTGCAAGGTCGCGCTCCACGCAAGTGGGGAGAACCGCAAAGATCTCTATGGTAACATTAGAGACAAGACAGATCATTACTCCTGACAGAATCCGGCTTATAGCACTCTTTTGGTGGCTCTCATTGTGATCACATCTTAAACGATTCGTCTAATAGATTGCAGGCAAACTATTCTCAATCTACGCACTCATGAAAAAATCAGAATTATTCTTTAGTTTCTTACAAGTATTTATAGATTGGGCTGCAATTCTTTTTGCAGCTGGCATTGCCTATTGGCTCAGAGACACTCAAATCGTCCAAGAACTCATAAACAAAGACGCGACATACTCGCTAAGCTTTTCGCAATATATGTGGACCGCGTTGTGGGTTTCCTTTTTTATCGTTGCTGTTTATGCTTTTGAAGGCCTCTACAGAATCAGATCAACCAGGCGCTTTACGCGAGAAGTACGTCTCGTAGCCAAGGCAACCACCATCTCTCTTGTGTTTGTGATGATTGGCTTTTTCCTTCAGCGCGAGTGGTTCTCCTCACGTTTTATCATCGTTGCCGCTTGGTTTTTGACGATTATCTTTGTGCTCTTCGGAAGGTTCTGGACACGAACACTCCAGAAGTACCTCCTCAAATCTCGTGGTATCGGACAACATCGCATACTCATCATTGGCAATAGTCAAAAACTCAGTCATATTTGCCGTGTCATCCAGCGATCTCCAAGTCTGGGGTACAGAATCATCAAACACATCGACCACATCAACCTCAAGCGCATCAAGAAGATTCGTACTCGTTTTGGAATTGACGAAATCATCGTCAATGAGTCAGAGATGCCAGATGAAGTCGTCAAAAAACTATATGACTATTGCCAAATAAACGACATCACATATAAAATCATTCCTTCATCTCGTCAAACAGCCAGGTTTGAGATGCGCATTTTTGGTGGGGAACCAATCATTTCGTTTATGCATACACCTCTTCAAGGTTGGGGTACAATTACCAAGCGAATCTTTGATGTCATCGGTGCGATTCTTCTGATCATCATCACAGCACCTCTGATGATTCTAGTCGTCATTCTTGTAAAAATAGAAGATCCCAGTGGTCCAATTATCTTCAAAAACCCACGTATAGGTGCAGATGGCAAAGAATTTAACCTCTACAAATTTCGCTATATGCTTTGGAAGTGGTGCACAGACAAGAAAAACCCCAACTACGACAAAGCACTTTCATACGAAAAAGAGCTTATCGAAAAAAGCTCATCACGCGTGGGACCAATATACAAAATTAGTAATGACCCAAGGAAGATGAAAGTAGGCAAAATCCTAGAAAGACTTTCAATCGATGAATTCCCACAATTCTTCAACGTCCTAAAAGGGGATATGAGCCTTGTAGGGCCACGTCCACATCAAGCGCGAGAAGTGGAAAACTACCAAGCCTACCATAGAAGACTCCTCACAATCCGCCCTGGCATCACAGGCATGGCACAAGTCTCAGGTAGGAGCGACCTAGCCTTTGAGGATGAGTTTCGCTTCGACGTTTACTATATAGAAAACTGGTCTATTTGGCTTGATATTATCATCATGATCAAGACAGGTCCTGCAGTCCTAAGGCCAAGAAAAAACCTTCTGTAAAAGTCGTGGTATAATAGTCTCATAATACCAATAGTATCAATTATATGAAGTGGATTATTAAATTTCTCGCAGTCTCTGGAGCTCTCTTTATGGCGCCCTCACTCGTTAGCGGAATCGAGGTCAGCTCTTGGTGGCCAACAGCTTTTTTTGCTGCTTTCCTCTTAGCCCTTCTAAATATCACCGTCAGACCCATTCTTGCACTTCTCACACTACCCATAAACCTCCTCACCCTAGGTTTGTTTACCTTTATACTCAATGCACTAATCTTCTGGCTACTGAATTTTATCGATGGGATCACTATCGATGGGTTTATCGCAGCCTTACTAGGATCATTGGTCATCACTGTTGTGAAGTGGGTAGTTGATCTATTCTTCGATAAAGGGAACTAAAACCAAACCCCCAGCCAAACTTGATATTCCACAGCAAAACCTCTACGATTATGAAAATAGCTCTCGTTCACGATTATCTCGTCCAAGGTGGGGGAGCGGAAAGAGTCCTCAAGGCATTTGCAGACACCTTTCCCGAGGCGCCGATCTACACACTCCTCCATGACAGAGAGCTTATGCGTGGCTCCTTTGATGATCACACAATCATCACCTCATCATTACAAAACCTGCCCTTTGCTAAGAGAAGGCACCGAAACTTTCCAGCACTCATGCCTAGCGCAATCGAAGAATTCGACTTTTCCATGTATGACATAGTCCTGTCTGACTCCTCAAGCTTTGCCAAAGGCATCATCACACCACCACAAACACTACACATCTCTTACGTTCACACACCCATGCGCTATGCTTGGGATGACTGCCAAAAATACACCTCCGACTTTGGTCTGCCACAGCTCATCGAAAAAGCCGTACCATTTCTCATGAATCCGATTCGCATCTGGGACTTTGCTAGTGCCCAGAGAGTTGATAGATACCTCGCCAATTCTCAATTCGTAGCCAAAAGAATAAAAAAATACTACCGTAAAGATGCCACAGTCATTAATCCTCCAGTAGACATTAAATCTTTCAGACCAAAAGCTCCCGTCAAAAAACAAGAGTACTACCTCATGGTAGGGAGGCTCATCGCCTACAAAAAACACGACATCGCCATTGAAGCCTTCAACAAGCTAAAGCTTCCTCTCAAAATCATTGGAAGAGGTCCAGAGCTCAAAGCGCTCAAAACCAAAGCCGCAAGCAACATCGAATTCCTCGAGCGGGTCGATGATGACAAACTAGCTGACTACTACGCGCAGTGTAAGGCCTTTATCTTTCCACAAGAAGAAGACTTTGGGATCGTGGCCATAGAAGCACTTGCGTCAGGAAGCCCACTCATCGCCTATCATGGTGGAGACATTGCCGAGCACATGTCACAGGGGAAACAGGGAACCTTCTTTCACCAGCAGACACCAGAAGCCTTAATTGAAGCGGTAAAGCGGTTTCAAAAAATGAACTTCAACGCAACAGAAATCTCACAATCAGTTGAGGCATTTGACATAGAAAACTTTAAGCGTACAATAAAAAGTTACGTACTGAAGTGCGCCCAAGAGCATGCGAGTTCTAGAAAAGAAATCACCACGCGCAAAAAAGAAAACGCAAGGAAATACGCAGACTCTCTGCAACAATCCTAATCCATTCACCTAATTCAATGGAACTTCGTAAATTCCTCTCAGTATTCACAGATCAAAATGAGCTCTTTATAGCTTTACTTCTGTTTCCGCTTGTATGCACAACAATCTATACACTCAACCAGCCCATAACATATGAATCTACTCTAACACTAACAATTGTCCGCTCAGCGCAAGATATAGATCAGGCAAGTTCTCTCAGTGAAGATGAGTATGATTCCTATTACAGACTAAGCGCCGATGAAAAATTTGCACAGACAATCAAACAATGGCTACTTTCGCCAAGTATCGTAGATGAAATTCTTCAAAGTAGCAACGTGGCAACACAAAACTTACGCGTAAGCGATCTGGAAAAAGAGTTTACTGTAACCCAAGAATCACCACAAGTAGTAAGTGTCAAATACAAGTCTCACAACCCTGAAGTCGCGTCGACTAAAGCGCAAGCGATCACAAAGGTACTCAACAACCTCACCAAGCAACTAGACACCATCACAAAAACGCAAAGCTGGTTTGTTGTCCAGGCACAAGAACCACTAACCAGACAATCATCAAGCAATTTCCCATTATTGATCATGACAAGTCTCACAGTAGGATTATGCCTAGGAATCCTTGGGACACTTCTGAGGTACTACTACAAAAAAGAGGATTGATACCCCACGACATATACCGCAGTCTGCAAAAATAAATCTAAGAAATTTACTGCAATCAAACCGTATGCGAGTTGGAATTGATGTGAGATGTTTTGCAGGAGGAAAAACAACTGGAGTAGAGCAGTATACAAGGAGTCTCTTGTGTGAGGTTTTTAAGCAAACGCAAAAGCAAAATATCACGAAGCCCAAAGAAAAGCAGATCAGATTTGTTTTGTTTTTTAATGCCTACAAAGATATAGATGTCGATTTCTCTTGGGCGCTTGAATATCCACATATTGAAATCAAAAAATTCCAGTACTCCAATAAAATTCTCAACATGTCACTTTGGTATTTCAAAAAACCCCTCATTGACAATCTCTTAGGTGGAGTAGACATCTTTTATATGCCAAATGCCAACTTTGTCGCTTTGTCCAACAGGGCAAAGCTCATCACAACCATCCATGATCTGTCCTACGAACACTTCAAAAACACCTTCTCTTTCAAGAGAAATTTATGGCACTGGCTTGTTAATCCCAGAAGGCTCGCCCAAAAAGCAGATACTATTTGTACTGTATCTCATTCTAGCAAACAAGACATTTTGGCAAGTTATCGTGTGGATGAAGCAAAGATTCATGTCATCCCTGGTGGTCATGACAAAACGCAAAACACACTCACCAGAAATAGTTCAGCATTAATCGAAGTCAAAGATCACTACAAATTGCCGCGTAAATTCATCCTCTATTTTGGCACGATTGAACCGCGCAAGAACATCGAAGGTTTAGTGCGGGCGTACTCTACTTTGCGCTCAAATAATCCGCACATAGATCATAAACTCATTCTCGCCGGAACCAAAGGATGGAACATGCAAAAAATCGAAAGCGCAATCAGCTCATCACTTTTCACAAATGATATTCAAATCTACAATGATGTCCCCAGTAGAGATAGGGAAGCTTTCTACATCCTCGGAGAAGTATTTGTCTATCCCTCACACTTTGAGGGTTTTGGCTTCCCACCTCTGGAAGCCCTTTCTAGTCAAAAACCAGTCATTACCTCACATACCACCTCACTACCTGAAGTAGTGAGGGATAGAGCGATCATGATCGATCCCACGCGGCCAGAAGAAATCTATCAAGCCCTCTTTGAGGTGCTTACCTCAAAAGATCTTCAGCAAGAACTCACAAACAGCACAGATTTTGAAAAGTATCTAAACAGCCATTCTTGGAGTACGTCGGCTAGTCATTTAATACAAATCCTCAAGCAATACAACGGATAGCATATCACCGTAATATCAAATAGCACTACAAAACAATATACTCTTCGTTTATAATATGATACACTTGATTTATGAAGAATATACTACTCACACTATCACTTATCATTATTCTGTTACTAACCCTAGCTGTCCTTTTGTTTAAGTTTCAATCACAGGACACTGAGCATGTGCCAACAGCTGAACAAGATGAAATTCCATTGTATTGGTTAGATGAAGAAAATCTACTCTATAAGGATGCACACCACTTTTATCTCTATAGCACAAATGATAAAAGATCAAAATTGGCATCGATAGTGAAACAACCAGGTGTAAGTTATTTAGGTAAAACTGAGGGTACAGAAAAAATAGATGCAGTTTGCTACAGTGACGGTCGTTTAGCATTTAATACCGGTATAGGATTTTATGGCGCAGGCTCCAGTAAGTTTACAGCTATAAAAAAACCTACGATCTATACCGGGAAAGTCGTAAAGAGTTCATCTGACAGTTATGAAATCCAAAATTTCGAAGCGTTACCTTTATCAGATATCATGATTCAAAAAATGATGATTGATGCAGATTGCCAAGTTGTTATGGATCAACCAGAAGATAACCCCAGAAGGCGAGATGGTGTAAAATTTAATTTTCCATTGTGGTCATATTCTGAAACATCTTCCGCTCCAGCTGGAGCGCCCTCTTGGGGAAATATCTACAAAAGTGGCTTGTCATGTGGATATCAAGACTGCAGAAGTACAAATTATTCCCATATCGATTACAAGACAACAAACAGTAGGAACTACGCACAAATTTCTGGTAGAGGAATCAAGGATAGGTATCATGGAATTTATGTATTAACAGCTGAAAATGGATCTTCACCAAAGTGGGATAAGATTATAAGTGACAGTGAAAGGGGGATGGTCGTTTCTCCTGACGGCTGTAAAGTTGCATATGCAAGTGCAAACGCAGAGCTACAGCAAAGGATCGTTCATTTAAAAAATACATGCGAATCTTAATATGCATCAAACAGGAATGTAGAAACTAGCACAGAATATAAGTTACGACATCCCCAAACAAATCGAAGGTTTTTTTTTATTTACTTCTTCGTTAATGCCTTGTATTGTTTAGCATTGCTATGGAGCATTACTCGTGGATTATATATGATGTAGCCTGCATTCAGTGAGAAATTTTAAGGCTTTTGGACGACTAGCAGAAACACTTTAAACCCCAGAAGTCATTGTATTGCAAAAAGTCACATGATCTGCTAGAATACTTCTTGTTAGAGGTTAGAACCAAAATTAAACGATCTTCACTCTCTGTCTCAATCAAAAGACATCAATGGAGCATTGCTACATGTAGTGAAGAATGTTTAATCTTATTTGATAAACTAGACCAATGGCAGTTCCCAAACAACGGCAAACCAGCTCACGCCGCGACAGAAGGCGCAAACACAACATCGGCAAAATCAAAGATGTTGTCACCGTATCATGTAATGCATGTAAAGAACAAAAATTAGCCCACACCGTATGTGACAAATGTGGCGTCTACAGAGGCACGCAGTACAAAGAAATTGTACAACGCGCAGGCTAACAGAGAAAACGGCTTTTGCCGTTTTCTTTTTCAAAAATCAAATAGTACATCAACAAAAAATTATGGCTAATCGACACCTTCAACGCTCCATTGCGATGCAATCACTCTTTGAGTGGGACTTTCACGATCAAAACAAAAAGCGCATCGATGAAGTGATAGCGTTTAACTACAGCGAGTTTGCCCCAGGGACAAAAGATCATGCCTTTACACAAACAATTGTCGAAGGGGTGATCAATCATGTGGCTGACATAGATAAACTCATCACCAAGTGTGCTCCAGAGTGGCCACTCGACCAAATCGCAGCAGTGGACAGAAACACACTACGCATCGGTGCTTATGAATTACTCTACGGTGACTACGACCAAACGCCTCCAAAAGTAGCCATCAACGAAGCTATAGAGATTGCCAAGGCTTATGGTACAGACAGTTCACCAAGGTTTATCAATGGTGTGCTAGGAACAATATATCGAGAAATGGGTGAGCCAATGAAGGCAGATAACGCCCAAGAAGGAAAGAAAAGGCGAAAAAATGACGAGCAAGTAGAAGAGAATAAAGATCCCAAAAGAAAAGATGAATCTAAATAGTGATAACTGAAGTATTCTCACTCTGTGCGATCCACTCTACGAGTAATTTCCTCCAGTGGTAAGTACCAAATGGAAATCCTTCTAAAAAATATGGATGTAAAGAAATTTGAAGAGGTTTGTGATGTCACGATAAACAATCAAGATCTCTACCGAGAAGCAATGACCCACCGCTCATACCTCAATGAGCACCGAGAAGCTTCTTGGCAGCACAATGAACGACTAGAGTTCCTCGGTGACGCCGTACTAGAACTCGTCGTAACAGAGCACCTTTTTGCCAGATTTGAAAACCCAGAAGGCGACATGACTGCTTGGAGGGCATCCCTTGTCAACGGCGAGATGCTTGCAATTGTAGCGAGAGAGATCGGCATCGAACAATTCCTCATGATGAGCAAGGGCGAAGCTCAAGACACAGGAAGGGCGCGTAACTATCTCTTGGCAAACGCCATAGAGGCAATCATTGGAGCTATTCACCTCGACAGTGGCTATGAAGCCGCAAGTAAATTTATCACAGACAAAATAATCGTACATCTCGACGAAGTACTAGAGAAAAAACTCTACCTCGACCCAAAAAGCTACTTCCAAGAACAATCCCAAGAACACGAAGGAGTGACCCCACACTACGAAGTGATTTCAGAAGAAGGCCCAGATCACGACAGAGAATTCATCATGGGAATCTTCCTCGGTAAAAAAGAAATAGCCAGAGGAACAGGCTCCAGCAAACAAGAAGCCCAAAGAGAAGCAGCCAAAAACGGCTTAGAAGTGAAGGGTTGGACGTAGAGGTTGATATGTGAGACACACAAAACTGTCATTCAATACCAAGACTTCAAAAAGTGATCAAAGCAGACAGCTCATGTCATCCTAGAAGTATTTTTTTCTCTCTGAACAACGTGAAGAGAAAGAAAATATACTATCTGGGATCCAGAGAATCAAAATAAACAATGAGTACAGCACAAATATAATGCGCAAGTTTCAGACTTAAATTTTAGTCTGAAACTTGATAAAACTTAGTAAATCAGATAATATGAAAATCCTGTTTGTATAGCTTATGGAGTGAATCATGAAAGAATATTTAATTAGTTACTCAATTTCTTCAAAGAGAAATGTATTCTTGGGTGTTGGTAGCATCGTAATTTGCATAAACAAAACAGTGTCTAATATCACCGACCTTAATGATGTCAAGAAAGCTCTGTGCATGAGCGGTACTGTGACAGAAGATAAAAATATTGACATCTTATCATTCTCAAAATTTATAAAGTAATTTATTCTTTGTGGCTAAGTAGTATTTACGCTTAGTCACCTCAACAAAGCACACCATTTGATGGTGTTTTTTGTTTGCTTGAAAGATCATCCTAAGTCAGTATGAGGTGATTTTTGGGTTAAATCTACATGATAGTGTATAATATCTAGATAAACATAGCTTAAATCTCATCAGTGTATCTCAAGCAGATAGAAATTTCTGGCTTTAAGTCCTTTGCAGCACCTACCGTGCTGTCTTTTGAAGGTACCAAGGACACTAACGGACTTCCAGGCATCACAGCCATCGTTGGGCCAAACGGCAGTGGTAAATCAAACGTTTCTGACGCCATACGCTGGGTCATGGGTGAGCAATCCATGAAAAACCTGCGTGGCAAAAAAAGCGAAGACGTCATCTTTGCAGGGAGCGAATCAAAGGGTAAGCTTTCAAGCGCCCGTGTAGCACTCGTCTTTGACAATACCGACAAGAAAATCCCCGTCGAGTACGACGAAGTAGTCGTCGAAAGAAAGATGTACCGTGATGGCGAGGGGGAATACTTTATAAACGGGGCACGTGTGCGACTCATGGATGTGATCGACATCCTCGCGCAAGCAGGTATGGGTAAGGGAAGTCACTGTGTGGTCGGTCAGGGGATGACAGATGCGATCCTCGGCGCAACACCCGCCCAGCGTAGACTCATGATCGAAGACGCCGCAGGCGTCAAACACTACCAGATCCGTAAGGTCCGCAGCGAAAAAAAGCTCGACAAGACCAAAGAAAACCTTGCACGCACGAGAGAACTAATCGCAGAAGTAGTCCCACATCTCAAAAACCTCAGAAAACAATCAGAAAAAGCCGCCAGAAGCAAAGAAGTTCACGACGAACTTAAAGCGTTGCAGAGGCAGTATTATGCCTATGTCTGGCATCACTTCGAAGACGAAAGGATTGCGATAGATAACAAGAAGCAAGAATCTGGGATAGCTTTGAAAACTGCCCAAAGAGGTCTCGACAAAATAGTCGAGTTGATCTCCGTGGAGGCAAAAAAAGTAGAAGATGGAAATATTGTTGGTGAGCACGAGGAAGCCAAAAACGCACACTACGCTGATCTCCGAAAGGTTGATCAAGCAATCGCCATAGCCAAAGGGCGCATAGAAGTAGAAAAGGAACACAAAATCACCGAACAAAAAGTTAAGAGCATTCCTGTAGACCTCATCTATGTACGTGAGCAACTTCAAGCCATCCAAGAAAAGCAAGATGGGTTCATCACACTACTAGACGAGATCAAAACAATAGAAGAATTAGAAAAACTGAAAAAAAGTTTACATACTATCCAGAAAGATCTTCAAACACTACACAAACAAGCAGGGAAGAAAACAGTCAATCTTCCTCTCACTGTCAATAAGGAAAAAATGGCACAAATCGATGCTGCTATCACAAAAAATGAACAGATTATTCTAGAGAGTGAAGGTAAGAGGAAGCAATTAGAGGAAGCAATTGCTCAAATAGACGAAAAAATTAGAGAAGGCGTCTCAAAAGACCGTCAAGCCAGAGAGCAGTTCTTTGTCCTAGAGAAACAGCAGCGAGAAAGTCAACAAGCCCTCGACGCTGTCCGCGAGAAGTACAATGAGTCAAAGATCGAATTAGCACGCCTAGAAGTCAGAGAAGAAGACGTTACGCACGAGGCTCTTCAAGAACTCGGAGTCGAAATTACTACACTAGACTACGACAACCAATCAGTTGACGTCCCGGATACAGAGCTAAAGATCGCCAGACTCAAAAGCGAATACGAGCGAATCGGAGGAATAGACCCACTCGTTGTAGAAGAGTTCAATGAAACCCAAGAGCGTTATGACTTTCTGACCAAAGAATCCAACGATCTCGAAAAAGCCATGACCTCACTCAAAGAAGTCATTAAAGAAATGGACAAAAAAATCCACAGTGCCTTCGTGAAAGCCTACAAAGAAATAAATGTAGAGTTTACGAAGTACTTTCGCATCCTCTTTGCGGGTGGTAATGCCAGACTCAAACAAGTGAGTATTGACCTCTCACCCAAAAAAGAGACGTCAGGAGACGACGCTCAAGCCACTGAAGAAGCTCTGGAGGAAGTTGAGGAAGACGAAATAACCAAATCTAGAGGTGGTTCACACAAAACAGAAATCGGCATAGAAATCGAAGCCTCGCCACCTGGGAAAAAGGTTAAGCAATTAACACTCCTCTCAGGAGGGGAACGCTCACTCACATCGATCGCTATGCTGTTTGCCATCATCGCCTACAACCCACCACCATTTGCAGTACTCGATGAAGTAGAGGCAGCTCTCGATGAAGCAAACTCCAGAAGATTAGCCAAAATCTTCGCAGAACTCTCAGGGCAAACACAGTTCGTCATCATCACCCACAATAGAGAAACCATGCGCCACGCAGACATGCTCTATGGTGTCACCATGAGCGGAGACGGCGCCTCACAAATCCTAAGCGTAAAACTAGACCAACTAAAAGAAAACGGCGAAGTGAAGTAGGTAGAGGCTTATTTTGAACTATCTCCCTGTGTCGTCCCGGGATTTATATTTCTTCTGCGAGCGAAGTGAGTAGTTTGAAATCAAATACCCGGGATCCAGGAATACTGCATCTTATAAGCCATTATTCAAAAAGCCTTTAGCCAAAGTTGAGTAAGTCATCTACTTGATATCTAAATCCAAAATCTCACCCAAAGGTGATCAGCCTCTGGCTAGCTAAGTACTATATCCTAAAACTTTCCTAAAATCATTCTTAAAAATCCATTTGACAAAAAGCCTATGAGCATGTAAGATTTAACCTACATGTTTCGTTCCTGCGTGGCGTACATCCACGTGAGAATTAAATTCTTATTTAGTATATTGCCCTATGTTAGTTATCAGGTACAACACCGTGGGAAGAAAAAACCACAAACAGTACAGAATCGTACTCCAAGAAAAAACCCAAGCGCCAGGCGGTAGGCACGTCGCCATGCTCGGAAGCTACGACCCACACACAAAGGAAACCATCCTCAAAGCTGACGAGATCAAAGACTGGATCGCAAAGGGCGCACAACCTTCAGACAGCGTCTACAATCTCTTGGTAAGAAACGACATCATAAAAGGAGAAAAGAGAAAGGTAAAAGTCCCAGAAAAGAAAATTGAGGAAGAGGTGAAGGAGGAAAAAAAGGAAGAAGCACCAGCAGAAGCTCCAACTGAGGCCCCAGAAGAGAAAAAAGAAGAATCTTCAGAAGAGCCTAAAGATGAAGCTCCAAAAGAAGGAGTAAAAGACGAGCCAACAGAAAAGAAAGAAGAAAAATAGATCAAATACAGCAAAAACTCCCTGAAAAGGGAGTTTCTTTATTGTATGTGTGGGGGGGGTTGACTAATCCTTATATTCTGATAGGGTAAGGTACAGGCAAAATCAGAGAACATTAACATGCAAAATTGTGAATACCTCTACCACATCATTCTAGATGTAGAAACATGTATGAATCTCTTTTCAACAAGCGTGAATGCTGTTCCAAAAGGATGCAGAATTATCATTCCATGCAGTGTGTATCTAAGACTGCAAACGGTATCAAATGGAAGAAGGAGAACTCAACGACATACTGCCAGACAAATATGTAAAGCCCTCGAAATTCTAGGGCATCAACAATCAGAAGGACCTAAGTGGATCATTGATAAGCCAAGTAAGGCAATCAAGAAATCACGTATGCTCTGCGAGGATTTTACACTAGCCGATGAAGAGTTTAACAACCTCGATCAAATACAATTTCAAATACTGTTGCGAGCATTTTTTACAAGGAAAAAATACAGTGATTACGAGACAGTAATCGTTGTAACGACCAATGAAGCTCTAAAAATTGCTGCACAGCGTAACAACATTCAATTAATAGAATCTTTGGGCAATTTCAAACAGAAATTTCCTGAAGCATTCAAGTAGTAGTGCCAAATGGCATATGAGACACAGCTCACAATATTCGTGAGATGTGTCTCTTTCCTTATCAAGTACACTGTACACTCTAATTTTAAGTAAACATATTTTTTAATTGTTATTGACAAATCTCCGTCTATCCTGTAGTTTATATATACAATCTAAATTTCCGTAGAAACGCAGGCAGTCGCTCCTTAGTGATAGAAGACCTCGTGAGGAATTATTTCTGAAATCCCTTTGTGGTTTTCTGGTCGATAATAGTTCAATTCTGCGTGAAGCAGGATTTTTATTTGTCTTAAAGACGCTCACTATGCTAACACGTAGTCAAAAAGAGGAGATTGTCCAAAAACTCACCAAGGAAATTGAAGCCGCACCAGCTGCAGTATTTGCAGATTTCAAGGGTCTCGGCGCCAATGACATGGTTAGTGTAAAAAGGGAACTCAGAGACGCTGGATCAAGCTTTCAGATCGTCAAGAAGAAACTTCTCGCAATCGCTCTCAAAAACAACAACATCGACCTCGACCCAAAAAGTCTAGATGGTCAAATCGCTGTCTCAGTTTCTCAAGATGAAGTAACAAGCGCCAAGCTTATTGCAAAGATTGGGAAAGACAACGATAACATCAAGCTTGTCGGTGGCGTACTCGATGGTGATCTACTCACACTCGAAGAAGCAGTCGCACTCTCCAAGATGCCGTCACTCGACGAGCTTCGTGGACAGTTCGTGGGTCTTCTACAGTCACCAGCGCAAAGCTTTGCAAGCGCTATCCAAGCACCGCAGAAATCATTTGCTGGTGCGATGGAGGCTCTCGCAACAAGCAAGTCTTAATAAGAAGGACTATATAGTCCTCAGTAACAATCAATAACAACAAATCTATGGCAGCAGACCTAAAGAAGATGGCTGACGATTTCGTCGCCCTAAGTGTAAAAGAAGTAAACGAGCTCGTAACAATTCTCAAAGATGAGCACGGCATTGAGCCAGCAGCAGCTGCAGCTGTAGTAGCAGGACCAGGTGGTGGAGGGGAAGCAGCAGAAGAAAAATCAGAGTTTGATGTAGAGCTCACCGCAGCAGGAGATAGCAAGATCAACGTGATCAAAGCCGTCCGTGAAATCACAGGACAAGGACTCAAAGAAGCCAAAGACATGGTAGACGGAGCTCCAGTAGTAGTCAAAGAAGGCGCTGCAAAAGAAGAAGCAGAAGAAATCAAAGGAAAGCTAGAAGAAGCTGGTGCAACAGTGACACTCAAATAGTTCACTTCATAGGACTTTCGCACTTGGTACACTTCTTCGTTACTACACTAGTATTTTCCAACAACATATGTGAATATGTCTTATGTAAAATACTAGTGCGCGCCTTGAATTGCACTCAAGTGCGAAAGTCCTATTTATTCAAAAATCCCCGCTACGGCGGGGTTTTTTGTTCACCAATTAAACCACTAGCGTTAGCTAGTGAGTGCGCCTACCTGCCCCGTACCATACGGTACAGGGCCTGCTGGTAGACAGGTTTAAAGGTGTAGCCCACGTTGTTATGGCGCCCGACAAAACAGTTACAGCCTCTACCTAAACCCCCTCTGTCCTTCGGACATCTCCCCCTTAACAGGTGGAGAGGAAGCTCTTACTGGTAGTGTTAGCCTCCAAGATAAAAGCCACCAGCGATAGCTGGTGGTAGTTTACTGTACAAAAATTCATTCAATCCTGTACAATATAGAAGTAAAACTACTGTCCATATCCACTTCAAAGTATAATTGCATATCCTAGAAGCCTGCCTGTCGGTAGGCAGGAATCCAGAGTGCATCACAAAACTTTAAGATATCGATAAATTATTCACAGAAAAATCTTCAAGAAACACGTGTGCTTAGGTTTCGAAAGTTGAATATCACTTAAACAATGTTCACCTCCAAACAAAAAACAAGTATTCAAAATAAACTATTTACATGGTACCAGGAAATGGGACGTCATGACCTACCTTGGAGACACACTGATGACCTTTACCACATCCTAATCAGTGAAATCATGCTTCAGCAGACCAACGTTCCCAAAGTGAGAGGGAAGTATGCAGACTTCCTAAAGAGATTTCCTACAGTGCAGACCCTTGCAGGCGCCAAGCAATCTGATATCCTCAGAGCGTGGCAAGGCTTAGGCTACAATAGACGAGCCCTCAATCTCCACAAACTTGCAAAAGAGGTGACTCAAAATTACGATAGCACGCTACCAGAAACACCTCAAGAATTACTCACCCTCCCAGGGATCGGACCTTACACCAGCAATGCCGTACTGATTTTTGGTAGAAATAGAGACCTCTCTACAGTCGATGTAAATGTAGGACGAGTAATCAGGCGACTACATGGTAAAAGGGAATGGGCTCAACACCCTTCACATGAAGACCTCATCGCGAGCTTTGTCCCAAAAGGGTCATCCAGAGACTGGCATGGAGCACTCATGGACTTCGCTTCTAGTATCTGCACAAAGAGAAACCCCAAATGCTTGAGCTGTCCTTTGCAGAGATACTGCGTCTCCTACCCAGACCCAGATGATCATATAATCATCAAAAAGAAAGAGGTAGGTCGCAGCGAAAACGGCAAGCACATACCCAGAAGAATATTTCGAGGTCGTATCATAGAAGCCTTAAGAAAAGAGACACTTTCAACGTACGCCATAGGAATGAAAGTAAAATCTGATTACTCCACAAAAAAGGATAAAAAATGGCTAGAGAAAGTACTAGACAAGCTCTCTAAAGAAGGTATGATAGAGGGAATTGCAAAAAAATGGCAATTGAAATAATTATGCAAAGTAAGTGCTGTCCATCACTTCATAAATCAGTTTACATATGATTTCACAAGTAATTACGGTCTCGCCCAGAGGATTCTGTGCTGGTGTTGCCCGCTCTATAAATGTGGTCGAAGACTGTCTAGACATCTTTGGCGCACCAGTCTATGTCAAACACGCCATCGTACACAACAAAACAGTTGTAAATGATCTCGAAAAAAAAGGAGCTATTACAGTAGAGGAAGTGTCCGAAATACCCGAAGGTGCCATTGCCGTTTTTTCAGCTCATGGCTCACCACCAGAACATTACGATGAGGCAAGAACGCGTGGTGTCAAAATCATCGATGCTACATGTCCACTCGTCACAAAAGTACACATTGAAATTGTGCGCTATATAAAAGATGGCTACAAAGTCATCTACGTGGGTCACAAAGGTCACGTTGAAGGCATTGGTGTACTAGGTGAGGCCAAAAAGCTTGGCATCGAAGTCCCTCTCGTTGACACTATTGATGACGTCCAAGAGCTTGCCTATCCAAAAGACGCAAAAATAGTCATCCTTACCCAAACAACGCTAAGTATTGATGAAACGGCGCTGATTATTGAGGCCATTAAAATGAAATATCCCAACACTACAGAGCCCGCAGCAAGCGACATCTGTTTTGCTACAACCAACAGACAAGGAGCAATTAAGTTTCTCGCGCACAAAGTTGACCTAGCTCTCGTTGTCGGTTCTGTCACCTCCTCCAACTCTAATCGACTTGTGGAAGTTGCCAGAAACGAAGGGATTGAGGCATACCTCATCGATTGCGTCGATGAGATCAACGAGTCATGGTTGCAAGGCAAAGCTGTAGTAGGACTCAGCGCAGGCGCAAGTGCGCCAGAATATCGCGTACAAGAAATCGTCAATTTTTTCGTAGAAAAAGGAGCGAAGGCCTCGCAGTATGACCCGATCCACGAAAACATGACATTTACAGAACCAGCAGAACTTACCAAAGCAAAGGCAGAAAATACAAAAGAGAGAATACAGGATTAGTTGATGTTGCAGTATAAAATAGAATAGGGCTTTCGCACTTTAGTGCAATTCGAGGAGCACACTAGTATTTTGCATAAGACACCTGCCTGCCGGTAGGCAGGTATTCACATATGTTGCTTGTCCTGTCACTCGTCCCGACACTCACGAGCGACAGGACTTGCGAGCGACGGGATTCGAAAATACTAGCGTAGCAACGAAGAAGCGCAGGTTTATGCCCCTTGGGGGTACACAGTGCGAAAGTACTAAGAATTAAAGACAGACACAAAGACATATCTACCAAAAAGTAGTACAATAAGGTTATTACAGGATCGTATAAAAATAGCACATTGCATTACTCAAATTGAGGCAATAGCAAGTAACAGAAACTTCGAAACGTGCAAAAAAAAATGGATCTCAAAAAATCAAATAGTACAATTAGCAGTGAAGCCTCCACAAAACTCACAGACATGCGAAAGAAAAATCGCAAAGTCCGTGGTTATGATATCGTTGTATCTATCATCCTAATAATTGCTGGAGCACTTTTTTTCTTTACATTCAGCAAAGCCGTCGATCAGAGTTCTTGGGTTACACCACTTATTGTATTTTCTCTTTATATAATAGTGTTTTTTATACTCGCCCTCACTGCAGGAAAAAAGAAATTTGCATTGATCGCTACAATCATCTCCTTAACGACAAGTGCATTCTTTGCGCCAAAAGCACTACACATCGCGACAATTCTCGTAGCCACACTCCTTGTCTGGAGAAGCATTGTTCTTATAAGAAATGGTCTCTTCTCAACACTTAAAGTCGAAGCAGGAAGAGCCCTTCACGCAGGTGTAATACCATTTGTCATTGGACTATCCATAGTAATCTCATCACAATATTATTTCATCGTAAACCAGTACGACAAAGCAACCTTGATGCAAAGGGCGATTGGTTCAAACACATCAGCCACGATTGATATAACCTCAAAAATCTTGACATTTTTTCAAACTGACAAAGAAAAAGAATCTACAACAATCGACAAGTATCTCCAAGATACGTTTTTCACGACAAAATCTGAAGAATCAACTACACCTTCACTTTTTGATAGCTTTACGCAAAGTACTGGTCTCGATCCATCTGTAATCCGGGAGCAAGCGGAAATTTTACCAGAATTACAAGACCAACTACAAGTTTCATTACTCGAAGAAACAAGGCAGCAAATATCTCAAAATATCGGTATAGACCTAACAGGATCAGAGCGCATTACTGACGTCCTGGCTGATGTTGCAAAAATGAAAGCTCAAAAACTCGTCGAAGAAAACGCAGCAATTGCGGGAGCTGTGCCGATAATTCTTACCATATTTCTGTTCATCACACTTGTATCAATCGGTTCACTTCTTAGATTCTTCTGGATCATGTTCGCTCAAATAGTGTTCTGGATTCTCAAATTCTACGACATTATAGAAACAATCTACGTTAAAAAGGATGTTGAGGTAATTAAATTCTAATCTTACCCGCAAAGCCAATAGAACACCTGAAGTTGGCACTCTCCCTCAAAGATTGCCAACTTTTAATTCTCATGCTATTATCGTGTAAATACAAGCAGTGCTGATTAACACAAAATTTCCTAAAGATAACCGCAATGGCAGACTATTACGATCTACTAGGCGTAGACAAAAATGCTAGTCAAGATGATATAAAGAAGGCTTTCCGCAAGGCCGCACATAAACACCACCCAGACAAAGATGGTGGCGATGAGAAGAAGTTTAAAGAAATAAACGAGGCCTACCAAATCCTCTCTGACTCTAGCAAAAGAGCACAGTACGACCAATTTGGCTCTGCTGGTCCTGGTGGGGGTGGTTTCGGTGGTGGCCAAGGTGGTGGCTTTGGAGGTTTTGGAGGTAACCAAGCCGGAGGATTCGAATTTAACTTTGGTGGCGGAGGGGCGGAGGACATCTTCAGTGAGATGTTTGGTGGCGGTAGGAGAGGAAGTGCAAGGGGGAGAGACATACAAGTGGGAATGAGCATCACTTTCGCTGAAATGATTTCTGGTGTAGAAAAGAAAGTAAAGATCAAAAAGGCTGTCTCATGTGATCATTGTACTGGTGCAGGTGGTGAACCTGGAGCGGGAGAAAAATCATGTGATACCTGCAAAGGTGCTGGTCGCGTTCAAAAAGTCATGCGCACAATGTTGGGCAACATTGCCCAAGAAGCAATATGCCCTGACTGCCATGGCAAAGGGAAAACGTTTGAGAAAAGCTGTACGGTCTGTGGCGGAGATGGGCACGAAATAAAAGAAGTAGAGGAAGTATTTGACATCCCAGCAGGGATCCAAAGCGGTCAAACCGTTGCCTTTGGAGGGAAAGGCATGGCAGGAGAAAACGGTGCTCCAGCAGGAGATCTACATGTCGTAGTAGATGTCTCAGGTAATGAAAAATTTCAAAGAGAAGACAATAACGTCGTCAGTGACATCCACATCACCTTTACACAAGCAGCACTTGGCGATAAAGTATCAGTAGAGACCGTAGAGGGAGAGGTAAAGATGAAGATCCCAGCAGGCACCCAATCAGGCGAAACCTTCCGCATAAAAGGAAAAGGAGTCCCACGATTGCAAAGCTTTGGCAGAGGAGATCATATGGTAACCGTCGTAGTTGATGTGCCGACAAAGCTTACGAGAAATCAAAAAAAGCTCATCGAAAAACTAGGTGAGTCCTAAAATAAAACCAGCTAGTACAATTGATGTACCGGCTGGTTGTGAAAAAATAAACGAAGTTATTAGTGATCACACCTCAATAGAGGTGATCACTTCGTTAACAATCTCTCGAATTTTCTCAATGGCATTATATCCACTAATTCGGGAACCATTACTATGTGTGCCAATTAGAAGTGTTATCGTGGCAAGTGCATATGTAGACTGCATCTTTACCCTTTCTACGGTGAGTTCTGAATCGTTCTTGAATGAGTGAGTTGATTCAACTTCACTCACAGTTGGTAAACTACCCATTCTCAATAGCCCGTCGATTAAATCACGTAACTCCTCGACAGCAGCATATGCTTTTCTTTCATGAGCAATTCCAAGCTCTCTATAATTAAGTGTAAGTACTGCCAGATACTCAGTCAAGTGGGTATAACTATTTTGAACTAAATAAGAGGAATCTCTTTTCTCTTCACCCACCTCTTCCTCTTCTTCTTCAGCTTGTTCCTCAAGCCAATCCGAGTAGGAATCCTCTGTGGTAAAAGAATCTTGTGGAAAAGCTTTTTCAGTAGTGAACTTCGTCATGCCATATCTCCTATTTTAGGTACTTCTTAAGAAGATACTACATTTGTCAGTAAAAGTCAATAGATAATACCGTGAGTCTGAAAACCTCTCATCCCCATGGTTAAGGTGTTTCTACAAAATGTTTATCATTGGTGATACTTAAATATCTTGAAAAGATACTAAATGAACAAGATTTATAGCCTCTGTAGAGCTAATGGGACTCGTTATATTCTCATAGCAAGAATGTGAATACCTATAATGCTTGTGTTTAAAACAAGAATAGGTTTTCAGACTCGCGGATAATATACTCACACAACTAAACATTTCGACACAAATGAAAACTTTTTACATCAAAACTTTTGGATGCCAGCAGAATGTCGCTGATAGTGAGCGGATGGCTTCGCACTACGAAGGACGTGGCTACAGGCACATCACTGACGAAACGCAGGGCAAAAAGGCTGATCTCGTCGTCATAAATTCCTGCATGATCCGAGAGAGAGCAGAGGAGAGAGTTTACGGCTACATCCGTAATCTCCGCAAAGAGCGATCATCAAGCGAACAACACATTATCCTCACAGGATGTATCACTGGTGCTGCTGCCAGAGAGCCAAGTGGAAAGTTACGCAAAAAACTAGCCACGCGCATCCCAGACGTAGAACTGGTACCTCTAGAAGAAGTAGGATTTGAACACCCGCCAAAGCGAGCGCGCAGTGACACCAAACATGCCTGGGTCATCATCTCAAACGGATGTAATAACTACTGCACGTTTTGTATCGTGCCGTTTTCACGGGGAAGGGAAATCTCTCGACCTTTCAAAGACATCATAGATGAAATTAACGTTCTCATCGCTGAAGGCTACAACTCTGTCACCCTCCTGGGTCAAAACGTTAACTCCTACGGCACAGATCTCGTCCTCGCACAAAAAAAGGAGGAGCAAAAAATTTACACCCTACCCAGTGGAGATGAAGTAGAACCCGTCTTTGTCAAACACCTCGGGAGGCACCGCATACCTACACTCTTCCCATATCTTTTGGATGCCGTAGCCAAAACCAAAGGTCTAGAGACTGTCACATTTACCAGTGCAAACCCATGGGATTACAGTGACAAACTTATCGAAGTGATTGCTGATAACCCAAACATCGACAGACTCCTCCACCTCCCAGTGCAATCAGGTAGTGACCCAATTTTAAAAGCCATGAACAGGTGGTACACTGCCGACGAATACTTGGACCTTATCGACAGACTTCGTGCATCTGTACCAGGAGTTAGTTTTGCGACAGATATCATCGTAGGCTTCCCAGGAGAAACTGAGAGTGACTTTCAAGCCACAATAGATCTCTGTAAAGATGCGGGATTTATAAAAGCTTTTATCTCGCAATACTCGCCACGCCCAGGAACGACTGCCACAGGAAAGATGGAGGATAGCATCTCAATAGAAGAGAAAAAAAGACGCTGGGAAATCCTTAACGATCAAGTAAACATACCAAACAAAGGACTCTCACACAAAAAAGACTGGATGACCACCTCTACAAGAAAAAGAAAACCAAAGAGCACTGCAGCCAAAGAACAGGTTATCTAGGAATTACTAAAAATCCCTTACACTGTTGTCATCCTAGAATTTTCAGCCAAAGACTGATCAGCTCTTGGCTGAAGTTCCTACTGATGGAGTGAGTAGTTTGAAATCAAATATCTGGGATCCACAACCACACATGTAAGCTATAAATCAAAGCAAAATCCGTATTTGAGATTGAATACTCGAACGTTAAAAATTCCTCCCGTTTGCATCACACAAAAAATGTGACATAATATAGTCATAAAACTAACACACATTCATGCAAGAAAAAATAAAAAATCTCAATCCAGCAATGGCAGTCTTTTTGGTTGCTGCAACTGTGGAGGCTTACCTAGCTATCCCATTTCTCGGAGGTCTCACTGTGCTCTCAAGCTTTGGGACGATTTTAATCGGGACGCTTATCCTCCATATCATCGCCTACAAATTTGCCCAAGACGAGGGTATGGCTAACGTCGCACCGATCACAGGTATCATCACAAGTATCCTCGCTTGGATTCCCGTTTTAGGATGGATGCTTCACCTGCTCACATTTGCAGTCTACCTGTACTACATCCTCAAAGGAAAATACGGACTTTTACGGGACACACCTCAAAACGGTGTTACCAGTAGCACTTCACGAAGTACCCAGCACAATTCTGTCGTCACAGTAAATGAAAATCACCAAGACGATCTCACAAAAATAGAAGGTATTGGTCCAAAAATTGACGAACTCCTCAAATCTCACTCAATCAAATCCTACGCCAAACTAGCCGCCGTAAATATCGAAGACATAAAAGCAATCCTCGAATCCAACAGCCTAGGCTCACACGACCCAACAACCTGGCCAGAACAAGCCATCCTCGCCAGAGACGGCAAATGGAAAGAACTAAAAACCTGGCAAGACATCCTTGACGGCGGTGTAGAGCCAAGCAAATAAAGGATAGTATTGAGGAAAAATGAAACCACAGGAGAGCGCTCCTGTGGTTTGTTGCATGTTCCTACCTTTTGGCAAAATTTACCGTTTTAAAGGATGATCTCTTAGGAGGCTTTTCCTTCTCAAAGCTTCTGCTTTCTTGCGTCTCTCACTCTCTCGTATGTCTTTCTCTGTTCGAATACTTTGATCAATTACAGGGAGGAGGGCACCCTTACGATGCTGCGAACACTCTTGTGAATCATTGTATAAGCTGAGCACCCTACCGCATACACTACATCTTCGATTTTGTCCCATTGGATCTTCCAAAAATAACCTAACTAAAGTAAACACGTACAAAGACTAAACGTCAAGAGAACACACTAGACAGGTACACAATTCCATGCTATAATACACACAAATTAATGAGAGGATCTATCAATGATCACAGACTATAGCCACATCACGAAAGGTCGTAGAGATGGTGAGATCGCTATCATCGTCCATGGAACGGATAAGCTAGGCAAAAAGAAACAATGCCGCCTTCTCATGGTAAATCATATCTTTAAACGAGTTAGCGGTCCTTACCTACAAAGAAGCATTTATGATGCGGCAATATCAGATTATCGCAATAAGAAATTTGGTAGAACATCAGCAGAAGAAAAGCAAATGCTAGTTGGAAATGATCCTGTTATACTAGCTGGATCAAAAGCAAATAATGCATTTCATGCACGCATCACAGACTAACCAATGTGCGTTACAATGAAAGCCGTCCTACATCTTTGGGCGGCTTTTTCAATACTAAAATTAAATGTAAAAGAATCCAAATTGACAATTACAAAAATCAATATTACAAATAGAATAGTTTTTTCACAATCATACTGGAGCTCTCATGATCCCAGCGGTTATTCATAAAAAAAGCAACGTCCCAGAGCGTATGCAACTAAAGAAGGTGAAGCAGTATTACAGATAGAAGAACTATTTTCAAGGCGAGACGTACGATTACTATATGTAAAATGTCTCGATTTAAAAAGGGGCAAACAAGTAGCCTGGGAAACACGAATCGAAATTCGAAAGGAGCCTCCATTACACAGAATCTTTGTGTACGGACCTCGCTCAGACGGCATACCAACAGGTCACTTCAAAAGAGTTTCCACTGCTATTGCCACTAGGGTAGGTATCGAGGTAACAACCGAACTATACGCTTGCAAAGAAATAACGAGTAAGCATGAACAGCGCAAAGTCTTCCTCCTTGAACGGCAAAACTTCGAGATAGGGCGACTCACGGGCTTTCCGTTTGTCGTAAATCACATCTCTTCACGTAATCTTGAGAAAAGGGGTGTAGAAGTGGAATTTCGCCACGTTAATAATGCCATCATCCCTACCAGGGAATACGAAAAAATAATGCAATTCCTCGAACGAAGCACAGGCTTCAAGAGAGCCGACAAATTCCCTCAACAATCGTTTAATTTTTTATAGCGTGTCACCACTGTGACGCGCTTTTTTCTTTTCTAGAGCAATATGTCATAATACATATATGAGTATAAATAAACCCCTAGCAGAGCGCATGCGCCCCCAGAGTCTGTCTACATACGTAGGACAGGAGCATCTTGTGGGTGAAGGAAAAGTTCTTAGGGAACTCATCGAAACAGACACAGTCTGCTCAATGCTTCTCTGGGGTCCTCCAGGCACAGGCAAGACCACACTAGCTCGCATCATCGCAAGCGAAACTGAGTCTCACTTCGTTCAACTCAGCGCCATCAATGCCGGCGTCAAGGACATCCGACAGGCCGTAGAAAAAGCCGAGAGTTTTGCCAGACTCGGCACCAAAACATTCCTCTTCATCGACGAGGTGCATAGGTTCAACAAGGCGCAGCAAGACGCCTTTTTGCCCAGTGTAGAAGATGGTACTATCACACTTATCGGCGCTACAACAGAAAACCCAAGCTTTGAAGTAAACAACGCTCTTTTATCCAGAACGAGAACATTTGTGCTAGAAATGCTCTCCGAAGAAGAGATTTGCTCAATCATCGATCAAGCTCTCAAAACTGATGAAAAGTTACAAGTACATACAAAAGATATAAACCTAGATAAAAAGGTAAAGAAATACTTGTCCCACATGGCTAACGGCGACGCTCGCACGGCACTAAACGCTCTAGAGCTAGCCATTCAACTATCCCTTAGTGGCACTAAGACTAAGGAGGGTAAAAGAGAAATCACCAAAGACCACATCAACCAAGCCCTCCAAAAATCAAACCTCCTCTATGACCCAGCAGGGGAGGAGCACTACAACATCATCAGTGCTTTCCATAAATCCATGCGAGGCGGTGACGCAGACGCCGCACTCTACTGGCTCACGCGTATGCTTGCAGGTGGCGAAGACCCGCTCTATGTGGCCAGAAGAATTATCAGGTTTGCCAGCGAAGACATCGGCCTAGCCAATAGCTTCGCCCTCCCACAAGCCACCGCAACCTACGACGCTTGCCGATTCATCGGCATGCCAGAATGCGGTGTAAACCTAGCCCAAGCAACAGTCTACATGGCCAAAAGTAAAAAGTCGATTACCGTCTACGAAGCGTACAACCAAGCCCTAGCAGACGCTAAAGAACTCGGCAACCTCCCAGTACCACTCCACCTAAGAAACGCCCCCACAAAACTAATGAAAGACCTAGACTACGGCAAAGACTACAAATACACCCCAACCGCATCGGGGGAGGAGAATGAGAAACAAACCTTTATGCCTGACGATCTGAAAAAACGCAAGTATATCAGCGATGAATAAAATTTTACACAATTTTAAGTCACACTACCATAAAGACTAATTTAAATTTATGCAAATGGAACGAGAATTTTCTAAGGAAAAATATAAAAAAAGTGGTAAAATAATCTCAAATAAATCAAATTTTACAGAGGCTGAAATAAAAAATGCACAGAATATTTTAAATAATTGGAGAGCAATTCACTCTTACCCATTGACTTCAATGCGCAAGTTCCTAGGTTCAAAAAAAAGTAACAAATTTAGTTTTTTAATTACACAAAGACTTAAGCGCTTATCTTCAATTGAAGATAAGCTACAGAGATACCCTGAAATGAAACTAACTAACATGCAGGATATCGGTGGTATCAGAATCATTGTGGAAACCAAAAATGAACTAGATCAATTATTTAGTGACTTAACAAAGAATGGTAATCAAAGCCATTCACTTGAAAGAGTAAAAAATTATATCAATGAACCCAAGAATGATGGGTATAGAAGTATTCACTTAATTTATAAGTACAATAGCCCTAATGCAGTATATAATGGCCTACTAATCGAAGTACAATTAAGAACAAAATTGCAACATATTTATGCCACCACAGTTGAAACTATAGGTGTGCTAACTAACATATCTTACAAGTTTGGTGAAACTGATATTAGAAAAAAATGGTCAAACTTTCTTAATCTAGCAGGTGCTACTTTTGCAGCACTTGAAGATAAACCATCAGTTCCTGGATATGAAATGATTGCCAAAGAAGAATTATATATTAAATTTATTACGAGTGTAAATCGACTTAAAGTCGTTGACTTCTTGAAAGCGTCAACAATTGCAATGGATAGTATAACCCAAAAAAATCACTTTCAAAACGGATACCATCTTTTGATATTAAACATTCTTGAAAAAAAGATAAAGATTAAGAGTTACTCAAAGGCAAATTATAGTATAGCGATTCAAGATTATGCGAAATCGGAGACACAAAAAGAAAATATTGAAGGGAAGGTAATGACAGTACTTGTTTCGATGGAATCAATAGACAGTTTAAGAAAAACTTATCCGAATTACTTTATAGATACAAAAGATTTCTTAAATAAAATTGAGCTTATAAGAAGAAAATTAGACCCTAAAGATAAAAAAAGGGGAATGCCATTCTGGAGATAGTCCAACTTATAATTCATACAATATAGTGGTCCCACAAAACTAGACACCCCTTTAAGATCCATTTGCTAAAATGGAATTATGAGAAAAAAATTCACACACACCTTCAAATCAAAGGTAGCCCTAGAGGCACTTACAAGTGGTAAGACGA
>Ga0209187_1000198_pt1 | contig 131717 bp, 99 predicted proteins | sample BantaG_FD_187430 | JGI IMG/M metagenome (GOLD analysis project Ga0209187, IMG submission 187430) | Marine algal microbial communities from Bantry Bay, Ireland - BantryBay_4 metaG (SPAdes) (version 2) | ecosystem: Host-associated > Algae > Red algae > Unclassified | place: Bantry Bay, Ireland...
GTAGCCAAAGCAAATGCTCCAGCTACACAGGATAGTACCGTGGTGGCACTTCCTTAAGTATGTAAATTAGTAATTATTGAAAATTAAGATCAAAATCACTTGGATTTAAACACAGTACCTAAAGGGGAATATAGCTAAGCGATCCACCTACAGTTTTGGCCAGCGGTTCTCCCTTCAGGGATTCAGGGGGTAGCTAAGCGATTCACCTACAGTTTTGCCAGCGGTTCTCCCTTCAGAGAGTCAGAGGGTAGAGCAGCGATTCACTCACAGTTTTGGCTAGCGGTTCTACCTACTATGAAACAATCTTAGACGTCTTGACCATATGGGTTAATTGCATCATGAGATCTCTTTTCTTGGCACCGGGACCGAGGATGAAGACATCCACAAAGATGAGTTCATTCCGATCTTCATTGAGAATGACATGCGTTGTGAATGGACCCCCACTGAAACTTTCCGTCATTTCCCAGATACCACGGAGTTCCTTTCCGTAATGGCCATCCACCGTGGTGCCATATTCATAGACAGGTAGATGCATCGAATCCACAGCCATGACATCAGTAGGACTATCAGCAGTAACATATTTACTCCCAAAAGCATCGCGCATCGCAATGATGTTGCCCTTGCTCAGTTGTTTTTTATCCGTGTAAGGAACAGTTTTAATGACAACATTGAGGTCTGCTTTCTTAGTGTTTTTACGCAACCAGATAACTTTGTTTTTTTCGTCGTCTATGGCCTTTATGAAATCTCCTGGCACCTTGAAATCTATGCCATATGAGGTTTTTAGTTTTTCTGTGATACCCAGATTGACTCTGTCCACATACATCCCAGCAGTCAGTTGTTTTTTGTCATGCTCATTGATGCGTTTTGCGACGGTACTGAATTTATCCACTATGCAATTCTCGATCGCTTCTGGACCTTTTCCGGTCAGATAGACCAGCAATTGTCCACGTGCCCACTTGTCCTTACCCAAAGAAGAAAAAGCGACTTTGCCTGGTTCTGCACGATCGAATTTTTCGGTTCCCATATCTCCTATTACCATCTGAGTCGTGGGAGATTCTCGATCATTGATGTCTGCGAGTATGGCGTAGGTTCTTAACTCCTTTCTGATCGGTTGCACTTTCAAATCATTGGGATTGAAGTGTCTGATATCAAATAGGGGTTCTGGCGCAGGCAGGATGGGATAGGCTGATTCAAAATAGAATCTGAAGGTATCGCCTACTGCACTTTCCCATAGCGCATCGTCTGCAATGACGACGATCTCGTTTAATCTACCTAATGCAGTTCCTTTTGACTCTATTTTCTTAGTGACATCAGATCCACAGCCCGAAAGGAGCATAAATATGCCGAGTAACAGGATTAATGGATGATGATATTTGGAGAAAATGTATGTCATATGTGCAGAGTACCGCTGAGTTAGATGTACTAAGGTAGATGATAAATTATAGAGTTTTGGTGTGAAAGCAGAATTCTGAGCACCAGGAAGATCACCCATTGCCTCGCTGAATCATTATATCCCGCTGAACTATTGCCCTATTACCGACTTAAAACAACCCTTGGATTACATTTTCTTCTGTGATGCCCTCAGCTTCTGCTTTATAGTTTCTGACGATTCTGTGTCTAAGCACGTAATTGGCTATGGCTTGCACATCTTCTATGTCAGGCGAATACTTACCAGCGATGGCCGCGTGGGTCTTAGCACCGAGGACGAGATATTGCGAGGCTCTCGGGCCTGCACCCCAGGCTATGTAATTGTTGACTGCATCAGTAGCGCGGTCTGTGTTAGGCCTGGTTTTAGTGGCTAGTGAAACAGCATATTCCAACACATTATCGGCTATTGGGATCTTTCTGATCAGCTGTTGATAACCGATGATTTCTTCAGCAGTAAGTATGTTGGACAGTTGTGCAGTATTGCTGGTTGTAGTTGCTTTTACGACTGCGATTTCCTCTTCATAAGAAGGGTAATCTAGCGGAATATTAAACATGAATCTATCCAATTGTGCTTCAGGCAAAGGGTAAGTACCTTCTTGTTCTATGGGGTTCTGAGTAGCGAGTACAAAGAAAGGTTTAGGCAATACATGGCGTACACCACTGACAGTTACTGATCTTTCTTGCATCGCCTCCAGCAGGGCTGCCTGAGTCTTTGGTGGTGTTCTGTTGATCTCATCTGCTAGGACGATATTGGAGAATAAAGGGCCTTTATTGAATTTGAAGGATCTGTTCTCATCCAGTATCTCTGCCCCTGTGATATCTGAGGGCATGAGGTCAGGTGTGAATTGTATTCTTTTGAATCCTAGATCCAACACCTCAGAAATAGTACTGACTAGTAGGGTCTTGGCTAGTCCTGGCACACCGACTAGGAGACTGTGCCCATTGGCAAACAAAGATATCAGCACGGTTTTGACAACTTCATCCTGTCCTACGATGACCTTGCCTATCTCAGATTTGAGGTCTCTGTAAGCTTTGGATAGTCCATCTACTGCTTCTTGATCATTGTTGAAATTCAAACCCATCTTGTTTTATTCCTTTTACTATTAAAAAAAAAAGCTGCCTCGAACGGTATTGAAGTTCGAGGCAGTGCAAAAGTAGTATTATGCTAGGTTATACGCTGATTTATTAACGTAAATTGTAATATCTAACTTACTAGTTAATAGACAATTTGGTGATATAGAGCAGGCTATTGGCATCGCTGATGGCTATCACAAATATTCCATTAGCAGACAAGTCTCTCAGGAGATGAGTCGATTTGCCTGTATGAATAGGTTTTTGCATCACTATTCTTCCGCTCATGTCGTAGATGTCCATCCTCAGATTATTAGTTTCATAACCGCTTATGTTTATATGAACCCTGTTTTCACTACCATATGCCATTATGCCTGAGTGATTCTCAAATTCTTTGACATCTGTGGAGACTTCGCTGAATGAATCAAAAAACTCCAGTGCATCTAATGAAGCTGGTAATATACAACCACCATGATTCAAAGGCATTGCATCGGTGTCTTTTCTTACAGCGTTGACGGAAGTGGAACCATTGGCTTTCATAACCTCTTCTGCTAGAATAGCATTTTCAAAGGTGACTTGATCATCCCCTTGACAATAGTAAAGATTAGTGGGGACTTGAGGAGTCCAATCATAATTGTCATTATCAGCCAAGGCAATGCTCATAGGATGGATAGGATCATTGAATAATGCATCCACAATTTCGGGGAGCAATGTATTCTTCGGTAATACACTACCTACAGTGCTCTGGAGTCTAGCAATCATTCTATCATTCAATTCATCTAGAACTATGGTTTCAGTTTCAAATTCTTGTATGTCAGCGACATATTCTGGTTGGAAAATATCTGATATAGAAAGACCTCCTACTGTCTGGGGATACGCTCTTTGGTAACCCAGAGTCAACCATGGTAGGTAGGACACAGTCATGTATTCCTCATCTCCGAGAGTGAAGTCCCTCATTTTTTCTGATACGCTGTAAGGGCCTGACATGGGGGCGGAAGCAATCAGATTAAATTCATCTGTATGATTAGTTTCAAGTTCCCTCGCCAAGGCCATCGCAGCGTGACCACCTTGAGAGTATCCTGAAACAAAAACTTGCTCATTCAGAGAGACATTGTCTATCTGCTCTATCATTTCTCGCGTGGCTCTCAGTAAATCCAGTCCCGCTGAAGCTTGTGTCGCAGAATGGATGTATGGATGAACCCCAGGAGAGATGCCCAGTCCCACATAATCCGGCATCGCTGTAACATAACCATGAGAAGTAAATGCAGCTCCTAGGAAATAGCCACCATCAAGATTGGAAGGGACATCATCTCTTCCTTGCACAGTGCCGTGCTGGTAACAGGCCAAAGGGAATACCAGATCATCAGTAGAGCTGGGAATACAAACCAAGCCAGAGGCCAGATGGTCATTGCCTTCCGTGTCTATTGTATAATATCGGACACTATAGCAATCGGCATCATAGGTGCCATTGAGTCCAAAAACCAATAAATTCATAACAAGGACTGATTCCGTTTTTTCAAACTGAAAAGATTCCAGTTTCTGACTGGATAGACCACTGACTAGAAATAAGGCAACTAGTGTATAAATAATGCGATTCATCATAATTTTTTAATAATTGTATAAAGATACCTTTGCTGAAATTTACGGTTTATTTACTAATTCTAATACTTTTGAAAGCGAACCCTGATTTGAGGTGGATTTAATCTATCTATGCGACACATATCTCTAGTATTACTCATTTTCCTAGGAGCCTGCGTGCCAGAGTCCAAGCAACTTTTGACGGAAGTCAAATTGCAGGCCAAGGACCCTGTCTTCCAACAAATTACAACTTTCCAACATCGTAGTCAGCTGGATAGTTTAGCAGGATATCTCGCTTCCGAAGATCCCAATCAGCGCTATCTCGCTGCAAGGGCATTGGCCTCGCATAATAGCCCGCAACTACTCGACAGTCTCAATGGCTTATTGAATGACCCTCTAGTAAAGTTGAGAGCTCTAGCTGCTTATGCTATCGGTCAGCAGGGCAATCCAGCAAGTGTCAGTGACTTGATAGCAGGTTACAGACAACGAGATACCATGTCTGTCAATAATGCTGGCAATGCAGCCATACTCGAGGCCATAGGTAAGATCGGTACTGTCAAGGAAGGTCAGAATCTAGCACTCGCCAAGGGATACCGAGACACCGATACACTGCTCATAGAAGGTCAGATGAAATGCTTTTTTCAACTTTCCAATAGAGGCATTACCGCCCCGGAGATGACCACCAAAGCCCTGGCTACCCTCAGAAATCCTGTCTTTTCAAAACAAGCTCGACTCTATGCTGCTCATTATTTTGCACGGGCCAGACAACTGGATATTTCAGCCATCAAGTTCCAGCTCGCAGAAGCTATGGTCAAAGAAGATGATCCCAATATCAAGATGGCCTTGGTCACTGCTCTGAAACATACGGATGATGAGGAAATCAAAAGCGTCTTGAAAGAACAACTGAATCTACGACAAGATTATCGCGTGACATGTAACCTCATTAGAACCATGACATCTTATGATCCCGCGGGAATGGATTCCATCATGATTGCAGCGTTACGATCTGATAATCAGCATATAGCTATGGCTGCGTCTGAATATATAGGTCAGAAAGCCAATCCCAATACAGTTTCTGTATTCAGAAATGTCGCTAAAGACAGTATCCCGTGGACTTTGCGATCGCAGCTTCTTGGCTCCGTACTCAAAGTCTTGCCTTACTATTACACCAAAACTAAAAACGCCACCAGATGGCAGCTCACCCAGGCACTGTCCAAGGAGGAAAACATCCATGGACAGGCAGCCTATCTCAGAGCACTCGGCAACGATCCTGAGAATTATAATTATATCATGGATTATATAAATGCCAGTGAGGAACCAGTGGTCAAAACGGCCGGTATGGATGCACTAGGTAGTATTCTGGCGCACAAGGATTTTAACTTTGTATACCAAGGAGTCGGTCGATCAAACAGGAAGAGGATTTTGAATTATTTCCAAGAACAACTCTTGGAAGGGGACGAGGGAGTAGTCGGTTCCATAGGGAATACAATTGCAAATCCTATGGCGGAACTGACAGAACTCATAGACAGCATTCAGTTTCTTAAAGTCGCCAAAGAACGATTGGAATTGCCAGGAATGATAGAAAGTGTACATGCCATCGAAAAGGCCATCGCTGCTTATAGAGGCATAACACCAGTATTGACTCAAGCTCAACAATTCAAAAATATAAACTGGGCTGTACTGGATAAATATGCTGATAATATAGATGCCATAGTCAAGACAACTAAAGGGTCTTTTGCGATTCAGCTCAAACCTTTGGATGCACCTATTTCTGTGATAAATTTCATAGAACTTTCGGCGTCCAATTATTTTGATGATAAAATATTCCATAGAGTAGTCCCTAATTTCGTGGTTCAGACAGGGAGTCCTCGTGGGGATAATTATGGAGGAGCAGGAGAGCTCATCACCTCAGAGTTAGGCCCTTTGCAATATGATGACGAAGGCTATGTGGGAATGGCTTCGGCTGGGCCACATACGGAATCGACTCAATGGTTTGTCACGCATTCTCCCACACCACATCTGGACGGAAAGTATACGATTTTCGGGAAGGTTACTTCAGGAATGGAGATAGTTCATCAGTTGCAAGTCGGCGATAGGATTCTGGATGTGATCATCTCTGACCTTTAAGTAATAATAATCTAAAGCTAAATAATGAAACAGACACCACTTACCTCCTTACATAAAGCCCTAGGCGCCAGAATGATGCCTTTTGCAGGTTATGACATGCCAGTGAGTTATACCACGATAAACGAGGAACACCTGACTGTGAGATCCAAGGTTGGTCTATTCGATGTTTCTCATATGGGGCAGTTTTTTGTCAGTGGAAAAGACGCAACCAGTTTGATCCAGTCTGTTACCTCTAATGATGTGAAAGCTATTCTTGTGGGTCAGGCCCAATATAGCTGTCTGCCTAATACGACTGGTGGTATTGTAGATGACTTGCTTGTGTATAGATTGGATGAGTCCGAATATATGCTCGTAGTGAATGCTTCCAATATTCAGAAGGATTATGACTGGATTACGACAGCAGCAGAAGGCAGGGAGGTAACTATCTCTGATAGATCAGATTTCATGGCACTACTGGCTCTGCAAGGGCCACTGGCCACTCAGGTGCTGGAGCAGGTCACAGAGATGCCTGTGAGTGAGATTCCATATTATCATTTCAAAGTGGGTGCAGTCGCTGGAATGGAAAAGGTCATCGTCTCAGCAACTGGCTATACGGGTGCTGGTGGTTATGAGATATACTTGGATAATAAGGATGCGGTCAAGGTGTGGGAGCTACTATTGGAAAAAGGAGCAGAGCTGGGGATAAAACCCATAGGTCTGGGTGCAAGAGATACTTTGAGATTAGAGATGGGTTTCTGTCTATATGGGAATGATATCGATGATACGACTTCTCCTATTGCAGCTGGATTGGGTTGGATAACCAAGACCAAAATAGAGGATGACTTCAATTCCAAGGCAACTTTTGCCAAGGAGCGAGCAGAAGGCACTGCTATGAAATTGGTAGCCTTTACGGTGGATGATAGAAGAGTGCCTAGACCAGATTATCCCTTGGTCAATGAGGCAGGGGAGGCGATAGGCAGAGTAACATCCGGCACTATGTCACCGAGTCTCGAAATTCCCATCGGTCTGGGGTATGTGCAGAAGGCTTACGCCAAAAAAGGTACGAGCATAGGTGTTAAAATCAGATCCAAGATTCTGCCTGCCACAGTGGTCAAACTCCCATTCTATAAGGACTAATCACCACTAGCTGCTTATCTGGATTTATTCTAAAAAAGAAATATGTTCTGAAAAAGTAAACCATCTGAGAGGTTTTACGCTTAATTACTTTGCAACATCAATGAAGAGATCACAAGGTCACAACAAATGGAATTCTCTGAAGCAAAGGCACAATTTATTTCAACCTGGGGAGAACTCGGTTGTAACTGGGGAATATGCAGGACTATGGGTCATATCCATGCCCTACTGTTGATTCACCCTGAAGCGTTGAGTACAGAGAATATCATGGAAGACCTCCAGATTTCCAGAGGTAATGCCAATATGAATCTAAGAGCCTTGATAGATTGGGGTCTCGTCTACAGAAGATCCAAGCCTGGCGAACGAAAAGAATTTTTTACTGCAGAGAAGGACTTCTGGAATGTCTTCAGAAAAACACTTAGAAAACGAAAGACTAAGGAGCTCAATCCGATGCTCGATATGATCAAGTCTATCAGCAAGGTAGAGGAATCTCCCTGCCCTCATACTACAGAATTCAAACGGGTAGTCAATAATCTCGGTATGATATCCTCTGCTGCAGACCGCTCATTGGATAAAGTCCTCGACTCAGAATCCAATCTGTTTTTGAATGCGTTTGTCAGGGTGATGAGGTGATTATTTCTCAGATGCTAGATTTCTAGCCGTAGTGAACGTTTACCATGTACTCTGAACCATATACCTGTAATCCCATAAATTCTCTATTTCCTCGTGCTGCACTCCCTATTGCTATCTATTGCTATGGACTAGCAACAGCAATTCTTCCCAATGAACCTCCGTACCATTGAAGCGCTGGATATAAGACACCATATGACTATGAATTTCTAGAAAGTCCCATATGCCGCATACCTTCAATCATAGACTCCTCATGCCTGAAACCTCCAAATCGTTGCACCATAATAATGCTGGAATTTTGACCCGCTACTTATCTTGACCTCCTTACCTCAACCACACCTCCACAGCACCACCATTATGTGCTTCTACGGTAAATTTCACGGATTCCCTTCCCTTGAGCATATGGTAAGTTTCTGTTTTCAATACACCTTTACCTTTTCCGTGAATGATTGTGAAAAACTTTAGACCAGCAGCTTCGGCGTTTTCAAGGTAGTTTTCTAGAGCTTCCAGCTGATACATTATGATCCTTTCCGGCATGGCTCTGGCCAGATCTGGTTTTAGGGCTGCTATATGAAGATCTATGGAACTAGAAAATTCATGAAAATTCGTCTTATTGGAATCTTTTGTTGGGGTGGGGTTCAGATCGGGAAAGGGGTCTGGTTCTATAGTTGTAGGGATATAGAGCTCTAGGTCGTGGGCGGGTACTATTTTGTCACCTCCCTGAGATAAAATAATAACGGCATGACCATTGGAAATCTTTTGGAATTTTCCAGTTTCTCTCGTCGATGTGATTCTGACGTCATCACCTACCCATAAGTCTTCCAGCTTTATCATAGGCAAAAAAAATCCTGTCATTGCTGACAGGATTTAATCATTTTTGGTTTATCAAACTCCTATTTCTAGGTATTACCAAAATTACCAATAAATGGGAATTCGATGGTTAAAGCACTAAATAATTTATTGCTTTCAGAATAACATTAGCTGTCTTAGAAACGCTTAAGACACTCAATGTGCTGCTCAGCTATATTTTATACCTTCAGAGTATGGAACTACATAGCCTGCCAGGACAATTAAAGACGAACAGACTGGAACTAAGACTAATAGAGCCTCAGGATGCTTCTTTTCTTTTTGATTTGAGGTCTGACCCACAAGTCAATAGCCATATAAATAGGTCTGCTCAAGCTTCCATGGCCGTAATAGAGGATTTCATATCTGATAGAATGAAAGAGCAGTGCGACAAGGAACCAGCAAGATACTGGGTGATTTTCTTGAAAATCGGACAGCATCCCATAGGGACGATTTGTTTATGGAACTATAATCAGGATCAGAAAAGTATTGAGCTGGGTTACGAACTCTTATCTCCATATCAGGGAGTGGGTTACATGATGGAAGCATCTAAAGCGGTAGTCAAGGCAATCATACATCTAGACACTCAGGTCAAGAGGATCTCTGCCTTTACCAAGCCACAAAATATTGCATCTAATAAACTGCTCGATAGAGTGGGTTTCGAAATGAGGGGGTATGAGGGGAAATTCAGGGTTTGGTCAATGGACGTAAGAACTGAGAAGAGCAGCTTATTAAATTAAACAAAAAAGGCCTTCAGAGGAGAGAAACGCATAATCGTTTATAAAAATCTATGCACTTACAAGCATTTAACAGCTATTCCCTTGTGAACAGAATGAATAGAGCGCATTTTTTAATAAAAGAACCTGATCATCAAATAAGGATGGTAGGATCGGCCAGAATAATGATCAAGGAGCAGATGCAATTTGTGGCTTGAATTCAGGAGATGATAATAATGGTCATCCTAATAAAGTATCATGCGGAATGCCTCCATCAGATTTTCATACGATAAAGAATAGAAAATACATATTCATTAGAATAAGTCAATTTAAAAACCTAATTATTGTATTTTATTGAAAAAGAAAATTGTGTTTTCTTTTAAGTTTTTGTCCCAGATTTATTGCGCCTGCTTCACTCAGATGACCTCCATCAAAGTAGTATAGCTCAGAAGTAGCTTCTGACACTAATGGGTAAGGCTTGTGTATCTCTAAAAGATCGATGAAGTAGATGTTATTATTTGACAGGTCAGATTGCTCATGCCACCTCAGTAGTTTGGCATTAATTTGCTCACAACGTGGATGGATGAATTTTTCAGCAAAATGATTAATCTCAATTGGATCGTACGACTTACTTTTCTTAATAATGTATAGTGGAAATTCGCGGTAGATCATTTTGGGCCCAAATATGTAAACAGGCGCTGTGGTTTTTCGTCTGAGTTCTTTTAAAAATATCTCCAGATTATCGAGGTTCAAGTTAATCCAATTGTCATGTAAATAGACTGCTTCTATCTGGGCCCATTCTCTCCAATTTAGAATGTCACTTTTTATCTTCCTGCAGTGATCTATTTCTTTCGCATTTTTGACATTGGCAATCGCTCCAAAATTGCTGCATCTATCTGTAGAGGGTTGAAAATATATATTGGATTGGATTCTGTTGTATGTGAGTGCATAGATCAGATCAATGGCATGTGAATTACCGATGACCAATATGTTACGCTTATTGTAATCTAGACTGTTGTATTTCTTTTTTCCAGATTCTTGCCAATATCTATTTCTTTCTTCGATGATATCATCTGGAGTCATTACGTAAGGATTAGAAACATTGTTTGGAAATCCTTCAAACTGAATTATGAGTGCAGCTATCATTATAATTATAAAGCAAATAAAAATTATACTTGTCCATAGACGTTTATTATTGAACCAGCTTTTCTTGAAAATACTTTCTATGAATCGCCAGCAAAACATTCCTAGGCATATGCTTGAGAAGAAAATCAGTGCATAGTCTAGCGAAATCAATTCTCTAGACAAGAATAGAGTATAGTAGACTATAATAGGCCAATGTAAGAGATATATGGAGTATGAAGATTTTCCAATCAGCCTAACTATTGGATTATCGAGTAAAATTTTTGAGCATCGATTGGGTTTACTTATAATGATAAGCATAGCACCTCCACACGGAATAAGACTAATTGCACCAGGCATTATAGTGTATTCGTTATATATTAACGCTGAGCCCATTATAATACTTATTCCCAGCAGGGTGCTGAATATCGAAGGATAATTGCTTCTCATTTGAGCTTTATCCTCTATGGTAATACACAGCGCTCCCAAAGCAAATTCGAAAATCCGAAAAGGCAAAAAGTAAAAACATGCTGAAAGGTGTGAGGAGTTGAATGTACAACAAAGTAGTAAGGATATCATGCATACGATACCAATTGCTGGCCACAGTAATTTTCGGACTGTTGAATGCAACATAACTATTAAAACAGGCCAGAACAAGTAGAATTGTTCTTCCAATCCTAGTGACCAAGTGTGCAACAAAGGTTTCTGTTCAGAATTCAAATCGAAGTAGCCATCTTCAAAAAAGAAAAATATATTTGAAAATGACATAACAGCAGAGATCGCAGATTTTGCCAAACGAGTAAGGAAATATGGTGTAAGAAAAAATATCCCGACACCTAAACTGAGAAGCAATGTAAATGCCAGAGCCGGAAATAATCTTTTGATTCGCTTGGTGTAAAATTTTCTTAGTGTGAAATTATTTACATTTAAATCAAATAGAATGCTTTTGCTGATCAAGTATCCTGAAATAACCAAAAAGACATCAACACCAAGAAAACCTCCTGGCATCCACTCTGATTTGATGTGAAAAACTAGAACTATCAGGACAGCTATTGCCCTTAGCCCGTTGATGTCATTTCTGTATTCCTTTTTAATTGATTCCACCTATATTAGAATTTATCACTAATGATGATAATTCTCTGCTCTTTACATTTTTAGAAATTTAGAAATAGCCTGCCTTACTTCCTTAGTTTCGCAAAAAACAGCAAAATGCCCGCAGTCGCTATCTAACTTGTGTAAATTGCAATTGAGGTCATTGGCCAAGGCTATTGAAGAACTAGGGTCAACAGCATGGTCCTCTATGGAAACGAGTATCATCATATCGGTTCTGATTATGTCTTGAATATTTTCTCGATAATCATCAGTGCTTCGATATATATTATTGTTTAATATTGCGATGGACTGACACAAATAATTTAAGGGCTCACTGAATGAAAGGTATCTTTTTTTCAGTTGTTTCTCAAGTAGTTCAGCGTCATATCTTCCAGACAGATATTGCGGTGTCCAATCAGTCATAAAAGCTATTTCGGCAACTCGATTCATAGCGTTTTTTAAATCATTCTCATTAGATGCTGCATCCTCCAGCAACTTAATTTTGGTTTGCCATACCAACTTGTCATAAAAGGAAATTTTTGGAGAGCCATTCAAAGAAATAGCTTTATCTGCAAAATCAGGATAGGTTACTACCCATTCAAAGGCTTGCATACCACCCATGGATATTCCTATAATTAGTTTCAAGTGATTTATTTTCAAATGATTCACTAAGAGCTTATGCTGGGCATTGACCATATCTCGTATTGAGATTTCAGGAAAGTCATCACAATTAGATGGAGAGGAAGAGACGCCATTCCCTAAAGGATCTGTATAAATTAAGAATAGACCAGCCGTATCGATGATTTCATTGAAGTATGCATTATCGGCGCTGGTCCCTTGAAACCATAGTGGACATAATACGGCATTATTGCGAGAAATGTCTAGGCGCCCTGATGTCCTGTAGCCAACTATGCAATCATTTATGACTTGACCACTAGTGGTATGAAGATTACCAATATTGACTTTATTTAAGACAGATTGACCTATGCCTTCTATGCCATAGCAGATGAAGAGTATAAGACATACATATATTCTTTTTGACTGCATTTGAATATTTTCTTGGATTAGAGTTATTCTCTTGATGACTGCCCTTATTAGCATTAAAAGTCAAATTACCATTTTAAATGATAATTATAGTAAATGTTAAAAGAATAGAAAAAGTTATAAAATTTGGATATGAAAACTGTGGGAAATATCAATCAATGACTACTATCAAATTTCCGAATAGCGCATTTTGATAGCACCAAGTAAAACTGCCTGTTCTACAGGTTTCTCAGAAGTCGTCCTTTTTGATATTAGGCTTCCAAGGCTTAAATTCCGTTAAGAACTTCAGATTGGGCTGGGGAAAGCCCTTCGGCGATACAAATGCCTAAAGATTTGATGATCAACCAATTAGCCCATTCAGATTAGAAAAGATAGTATATTCTGAATGCGCAATTCAGTAACTATTATTGATTCACCTATCCAGCCAAGCCTTGAAAATGGGCGACTTTTCTGTGCTTACCACTATCTCGTCATCCTGTTTAGGTTTCAGGTTCAATTTTAATCTTCCTTTGAAATAAGGATGGATCTCTGCAATGGCATCGTAATGGGTTATGAATTTTCTGTTCAACCTGAAGAATTCATCCGGATTCAGCATCTGGTCTATTTCGTCCAGGGTATTGTTGACAGGGAAGCGTTGCTGATTCTTGTCTAGTAGAAAAGTCATTTTATTTGCGCTATAGAAGTAGGCGATTTTTTCTGTGGGTATGGACTTAATTTTATTGCCAAGCTTGCACAGAAATCGAGACTTGTAACTCTTGTTTTCTTTGTATAGAATTTTTCGGAATTCTTCATACAGTTCTGTACGATCCAGTGGGGTAGATTGGTTTAGTTTCCGAAATTTGTCTAGAGCTTGAGTGAGTCTTTCTGGTTGGATGGGTTTAAGAAGATAATCAACGCTATTCACTTCAAAGGCTTGTATGGCATATTTCTCATACGCAGTAGCAAAGATAATGGGACAAGTGATGTCCACTTGAGGAAATATATTGAAACATAGACCATCATTCAGATGTATGTCACTGATGATCAGATCTGGCATAGGATTGTCCTTGAGCCAGATGACTGCGTCATCTATAGATTCTTTGACTGCTATTATCTGACAATCGTGGTCTGATTTTTCGAGTAGTGTGATAAGCTTTTCTTGAGCGAGTTGTTCGTCTTCTATGAGTAGGATTTTCATAAAATTCTCTTTAGTAAGTGATTTCAAGTAAAGGTAAGGAGACTTTGAATATACCGCTATGATCTTCTATGGTGACTTCTTGATCAGAGAAGAATGCGTATCTATCCTTGATGTTCTGAAGACCTGAACCTGATAGTTCTTTGGCGGCATACTTTTTTGTCTGAATATTATTCGATACCATTAATTTTTCGGCTGCTGATGATACTATGGAAATTCTGACTGGTTGATCTTGAGTTGCTTTGTTATGCTTGATGATGTTTTCTATGAGCATCTGTATGGATAATGGGGGCAGTGCTTTCTGCATGGCACTAGGATCGATATCCATATTGAATATTAGACTATGACCGAAACGTAAATTAATAAGGTAGATATAGGAATCTACCATTTTCATCTCTTCCTCTAGCGTTGTCAAGTCTGATTGTTCAGACTTGAGTATGATCCTGTAAACTTCGGCAAATTTGTCCAAGTATGATTTTGCTAAATCCACATCTTTATCCATTATAGAGGATAGTATATTGAGATTATTGAAAAGAAAATGTGGGTCGAGATGATTCTTGAGTGCCATCATTTGAGAACTCATATTTTCTTTTTGTAGTCTTTCTGTTTCCAGTTCAGACTTTCTCCAATCCTTAAGAAATTGGTAGCCGAAGTATATGGAGATCAAGGGGAGTATGACCGCACTACCATACATATTCATTACGACGACCTGTCCGATATCTGGTGGTGTCATAGTGTAGTAAAGTTTAATGTGATAATAAGCTAGATTAAAGCAGGCCAGGCACGCTATGCCACCTAGTATCAATTGACAGAAGAATCTTAATCCTGTTCTGTTCTTCCATGGAAGTATCTTATTCAGCAAGCAATCCAGCAAGTATATGACTACGATGATCAGGCTCATACTGATGAGTGCCCAGCCGGTGGTCATGACTTTGGTCAGATTACTTTCGTATATCGATGGGTGGAAGTACATCCAGGTCATTGTTCCTGAGATGAATGAGAGAGGTAGGAATATTCTGAAAAAAAGTTTCTTCAAAAGATTTGAAATTATTCAGCTTGAGTGATTGCTTAGAATATTCTTTTTTATTTGAATAATATTTGGTCTATATTTTCCCATTCTATGTGTTCACCCTTTTCTTCGGCTTGCAGCATTATTATACCTTCATTGTTGTAGTTGACGTCTTGTCTATCTCCAAGTAAATAGCTCTCATCATTTTTCAGATATATTATTGAAAATGATCTGTTTTTTGGAATTATCTTCAAAATGTTGTTGAATGGAATCTTCATTTTGATGTCGCCGTCATCCCCATCTAACATTTCAAAACCCCAGATCTCGTCTTTGTCATATGCAATGGGTCCAGAATGAATTTCGTCATCAAAAGTGTAGACGTCTGCAATGAGATTATTACTGTTATTGAATTGAGAGTAAGCCACCAGGGAAGTAGGAGCTGGTGCAAAAGTCAAAGATTCAAAATAATCCCATTCTATTTCCAAGTTTCCTATTTCGGGATTATAGACACCGATACCTCTGTTACCATTATTACAATCATTGCTCCCATCCAGTTCCAGTGTTCTACCTGATTGGAAGGTGACTTCTACGGCATCTCCTGAATTTATTTTTATTATCTGAGCGATCTTCTCAAAAGGAATTTTTTGATCGCCGTATTGAGTATCTCCATCCAAGATGTCACTACCATTTCTTTCGTCCATATCCCATTGTATGTAGCCAGAGAAACTTTGTCTCCTCTCAGTTTTTACAGTTCCATAAAGTACAGAGCCATAGGGTGGCTCCTCAGAATCGGGGGCTTGTGCGAATTGTATATGAGCTAAGTCATCCCAGTCAAAGACAATCTTGCCCAGTTCATAATCATGCATATGGATATTGGTCTCCACATCATTGGTGCCGCTGCCATCAACTATGATGGTGGAACCATTTTTGAAAGTCAACTCTGCTCTCTCTCCCCGGAGAATCTCAATAGAGGATATCTCTCCGAACATACAGACAAAGACATGATTATTGTTACAGGAACCGCATTGATTATCCTTCCATATGCTACCGAGTGACCAATCTATATTATTCCATATCTGACCTTCTTTTTTCTTCTTGATGGGAAGTTGAAAATTTTCTTCTTTCTCTGCGTTGAACAGATCGTGCCAGTACATTTCTTCCTTACCCCATCTGATGTAACCAGTGTATTTCTCATCTGAATCAGTAGTGATCGTCCCATATATGTATGCACTGTTGTCTTGTCCCTCTACTGCTGAGTTGATGGCAAAAAGGTAAAAGAAAATAGTTGTAAAGAGTATTCTCATAAGATAACGTAACTGTATCATTCTGTTATTCAAGCACAATTTCTTATAAATATAGCTGTCTCACCCAATCCTGAAGATGAAAGTGGACATATTAGGCCTGAGATGGTACGGCAAACTACTCTATACACTGTAATTCCTTGGTATGGACATGGTGGGTCTAGAATTATTGAACTCCATGTGCCGTTTTCCTACCTTTGTGCTCGTGAAAGATACAGCCATATTACTGCTACATTGTCCTGATCAGAAAGGAATAGTAGCAGCCATTACGGATTTCGTGGATAAGAATAATGGAAATATCATCAGTCTGGATGAACATGTGGATTGCGACGTTGGTCATTTCTTTATGAGAGTAGAGTGGGAACTGGATGATTTTTTGATTCCCAATGAGAAAATATCCGAATATGTAGACACATTGGTCGCCAAGAGATTCAATTTGAAATTTGAGGTTAAATTCAAAACAACCAAGCCACGTGTCGCCTTATTTGTTTCCAAGTATTCCCATTGTCTATTTGACATATTATCCAGGTATGAATCAAAGGAGTGGAATATTGAGATTCCGATCATCATCAGTAATCATGAAAAATTCTCTTACATAGGGGAGCGCTATGGTATTCCCTTTCACTATTACGAATTGACCAATGACAACAGGAAAGAAATAGAAGCTCAAGAATATCATCTGCTCAAAACCTACGATGTGGATTTGATAGTATTGGCACGATACATGCAGATATTGAGTGACGATTTTTGTACCCGATTTGAGAATAGGATTATAAATATTCACCATTCTTCTCTGCCGGCCTTTGCAGGTGCTGACCCTTACAGGGCCGCATACGAGCGAGGCGTTAAATTCATAGGAGCGACAGCACATTATGTTACGGCAGAACTTGACGCAGGCCCTATCATCACGCAAGATGTCATCCCTATCTCCCATAATGATTCGATCAAGAACATGAAACGAAAGGGCAAGGACATCGAGAAAATTGTTCTGGCAAATGCCATCTGGGCTCATATCAATAAGAAGATCATCACGCATCAGAACAAAACAGTTGTATTTGCTTGATTAAGGTTTTAAAATTTTAATGCAATGAATCAGGAAATTTTAAATAAATATGCTCAGTTGTTAGTCCACTATTGTGTAGAGCTGAAAGCGGAAGAAAAATTGTTTATTTCTACAACGACACTGGCTGAGCCTCTGGTAAGAGAGATATATAGAGAAGCGACTAAGTTGGGCGCTGTCATGGAAGTGGATTTTCAATTTCAAGATCAATCAAAGATTTTTTATGAGAATGCCAGTGATTTTGTTTTGAGGCAAGCTCCAGTATTGAAGAAGGCAGCGATGCAGGATTTTGATGCTTATATCTATATCAAAGCGCCTTATGATCTCAATGAGACTAAAGGGTTGGACATGAAAAAGAAACAACTTCGTTCAGAGGCTTTGTCTGGTATCAATAAGCTATATTTTGAGAGGACTGCGGACAGAAGTTTACCAGGGGCTCTGAAGAGATCTCTGTGTCAGTATCCGACACCAGCCAGCGCTGAAGCTGCCGATATGACGCTGGAGGAGTATGGTGATTTTGTATTCAATGCCTGCCATCTATCTGCCGAGGATCCTGCTGGTCAGTGGCTCAAGGTGCGAAAGCATCAGCAACATATCAAGGAGTACTTGGATAAGGTCAACATTGTCAGATATAAGGCTCATCATACCGATGTGGAGTTTTCTGTAGAGGGTCGTACTTGGATAAATTCTGATGGTCAGACCAATATGCCATCAGGTGAAGTCTTTTCCGGCCCAGTAGAGAATTCAGTGAACGGTAAGGTGCATTTTACTTATCCATCCATCTATATGGGTCAAGACGTCAAAGGGATTACCCTATGGGTAGAGCAGGGAGAAGTGGTAAAGTGGAAAGCGGAGCAAGGCCAGGCGTTATTGGATGCTGTATTCGAAATTCCAGGAGCTAAGTTTTTCGGTGAGGTGGCAATCGGAACTAACTATCAGATTCAAAGAGCAACCAGGAATATACTTTTCGATGAGAAGATCGGGGGTACTATTCATATGGCAGTAGGGCAATCTTACAAGCAAACCGGTGGAACGAATCAGTCTTCCATTCATTGGGATATGATAACGGATATGACGGAGAGTGGTGAGATATGGGCGGATGGGGAATTGATCTATGAGAAAGGAAAATTTTTGATTTAGAGAAATACAGTTGATTTCGAATCATACAGGCTTTATAATTCCAGCTATTCGACACAGAAATGCGCATGAGGCCATAGAATGGTTTTGCGAACTTTTGGGATTTGATAAGAAGCTGGTTGTTCCGATGGGTGAACAGGGTATGGCGTATGCCCAGTTTACCTTGGGTGGGGGAATGATCACGGTCAGTAGTTACAGTGTGACAGATTATAGCAAACTAATAATTTAGCTATGAGAGGTGGGAGGTAAGAAGTCGTAGTCTTGTCTCATATGTGAAGCTGATGATAAAATGGAAGAGCATTACAACATTACTAAGACTACAGGTGCAGAATTTCTTTTTTAGTTATGGACAGAGGTGTATGGAGGACGATATTAAACCTTAAAGGATTCTGAAGATCATATCTTGTCCATAAGTTCTTATGATTCATATATTTGAAAATTTTGATAGCTATGCTTAATTTTTTGAGAAATATATTTGCTAAGAAAGAAGTAACAGAAATAATAGATCCGAAAATGAAATTTCTATTTATTGGTTTGGGAAACATGCATCCAGATTATGACGATACGCGTCATAATATTGGTTTTGAGGTAGTAGATGTATTGGCTAAGGGCAATGGGGCAAAGTGGAAAAATGATACACTGGGTGATGTAGCGGAGATCAAACACAAAGGCAGATACATTCATTTGCTTAAGCCTTCCACCTATATGAATCGTAGTGGAAAGGCTGTTAATTACTGGATGACCAAGCATAAGGTTAAAGTTGAAAACGTGCTGGTGATAGTGGATGATTTAAACTTGGATTTTGGAAAAATCAGACTCAGAACCAAAGGTGCTGCAGGAGGCCACAATGGTCTGAAGGATATAGAACAAGTGCTGGGTACGAGTAAGTATCCTAGATTAAAGGTGGGTATAGGAGATGATTTCAAGAAAGGCAGGCAGGTGGATTTTGTGTTGGGCAAATGGGATAAGAAAGAACTTGAAGGCTTGATGGACGTACTGAATGACAGTGCTGCTGCATGCCTGAGTTTTGCAACAATCGGCGCCAGTCATACCATGAATCAATTCAACAAATAAAGGAACGTTCCTTCCTCCCAGCTCATCTATCGTGACTAAAAGCTACTATAGATCACCTCAAGAGAACCAAGGCCAAAGCCACCAAGGCCGGCACTGTCTGTACATAAAGAATTTTCTTATCGGCTGTCATCGCACCATAGATTCCAGCCACGGCTATGCAGGTCAGGAAGAAAATAGCAACATTGATTCTCCAGAGTGGATCTTGAATAAAGAAAGTCCAGATTAATCCAGCGGCAAGGAATCCATTATAGAGTCCTTGGTTGGCAGCCATTGCTTTGGTAGGTTCAAATAAATCTTTGGGGAAGCCTCGAAAAACTTTAGGGCCTCGACTGTCCCAAGCGAACATTTCAAACCAAAGGATGTAACAATGGATCAAGGCAATTAGTCCAATTAATATTTTCAAAGCTATGTCCATAGTGGGTGAACTTAGTTATTCAAGGGTGGACATTTGTTACTGGTCCTATGTCATCACACTATTTACAAACTAGTAAATGCTTTGGCATAGACCTTTCTGATAGTCCTGTACCATAGTAAAACCAGTAATGGATAGACAGCAAAGACCAACAGATTATAATAGGCTGCAGCACCCCAATCAAAATTGTGAAAATGCATCACCGCTCGCGTTATGCCACATCCAAAGCATTCTATATCAAAAAATGCTTTGGATGGACATAACTCAAAGCCGGTGTCATCAAAGGTGTCTGCGGGAAGCAACCAACCTATGAAAGGCAACGCAATGAGCAGTGCTAATAGAATTTTAGACAAATATTTCTGTAAGTTTTAGAAACGTCTATTCGGACTAGTAATAGTCTTTTTTCTTGACTAAAGCATGAATCAAGCCTGGCAACCAACAGAGTAAGGTCAATATTAAGTTGATGATCCAGTCATCTCCTGACCAGTCGCTCATCAGCCCCATAGCCAACCATCCCAAACCTAATATTGCTAATAGCACATATAGACCTGATGAAATATTAGCATCAGCTTTTTTCATCTTTTTCTTGAAAAAACGCTGGCCCAACTTGAGCTTGACGGCATTTTTGATACCCAATCTTTTTCCTGTGATTTTTCTATAATCCCTCGGTTTCATATTGAGGAAGTCATCTACAGTCATTTTCATGATGTCAGGATGCATGTCACTGAGATGATGGCCTACTTCCGGGTTGTCGGCATAGTGAGTCATAACGCCGAATACTTGGCTGTAGCTGGCGATAAGGAATAAAATTGGTAGAATTGCTTTCATAATTGTAAAGTTTAGATAGCCAAATTAATAATTCTCTACTTTGTCAGCGAAACTACCCGAATATTTATTTACCAGACCTTCTCGTAGGATTGATTATTCATCCATTTGCTCCATCTTTTATTGTAGGTATGGACTTGCTGGGTGGGATGGTGCATCGGGTCTTCCAGTTCGTAACCACAATTAGCCCATTCAAAGATACTTCCGTATAGATTATGAACATTGGTGAAGCCATGTTTCAATAGCTGCTCGCCTATTTTCTCACTGCGATAGCCAATCGAACAGTAAACGACTATTTTTTGATCTTTACTCATATTGTCCATCTCTTCAAATTTGGGCTCATCATACCCGAAGTGGGTAGCTCCTGGAATATGGCTCACGAGGTATTCTTCTAGTTCTCGAGTATCCAGTAGCACATAGTCATCCAGATTTTCCTTGAGATCCTTGACGGATATGACCTCTACAGAATAATTAAGCATCTTATTGACCTTGCGGTTAAATTCTGCATCTTGGCAACCCGCTACACTGCCCTCCTTCCACTGCCCAAAACAAAATTGGGACACAAGCATACTTAATAGTAGTAGAATTAACTTTTTCATCTCAACTTATTTTGACGGGGCCGCTGCCCACTTGATCATTTAATATTGTACCGCCAGTACAGTATTCTTTTAATTCTATTTTCAATTCCGTAACCTGATCTGTAACGGAGTCAGGGTATAACAAATGTATATTGGGTCCAGCATCCAAGGTGAAATACACCGGTAGGTTGGTTTCTTTTCTGAATTGTTGAATGCTCTTTATGGCAGTCAGAGTATTGGGTTCCATCAGCATATAGGGAGGCTGAGACGCCATCATCAAGGCATGTAAGGTCAAGGCTTCCCGCTCTACTATATCACCGAATTTTTCCAAGTCTCCCTTCTGCATGGCAGAGATGATCTCACCCAGATGTCTATGAGCTTGTTCGAATCTATTCAGTGCATAAGGATTGTTTTCCATCAAGGCATGCCCAGCTCTGGAGGACACGGCTTTTTCTGATTTTGATATGATGAGTATATCATCATGGTAGGTATTGAATATTGGATCCATGCCACTTGAATACGGAATGGCATAATCATTCGACCCTTCTGATACGGTGTCGTTGTCACCCCAGATGGCTATGGGTCCATAGATTGACCTGCTGGCACTGCCACTGCCTAGACGGGCCAGTAAGGAGGCTCGCTGGAGATCCAGAGTATTCGTGTCGTGCAGTTGGGAGGCGATATCAACCAGGCACATCGCCAGGGCTGACATACTGCTGGCTGAAGAAGCGATGCCTGAGGAATGTGGAAAAGTATTACGACTATCTATTTCCAAGTCTAAACTTTTGGCCAGAGGAAATACATCTGAAATATTCCTGAGATAGGCCAGAACCTTTGCTTCAAAATCAGGTTTGGTCTTACCTTCAAAGGTGAAATGCCATTGCGGATTGGATCCTTTATCGTGGTATTTATATTTGACGCAAGTCTCCGTGAAGGCTTTACTCAAAGTCAAACTTATTGAAGGATTGCTTGGTAATTGCCGGCCATGCTTCCCCCAGTATTTTACCAGGGCAATATTGGAAGGGCTGGTCCATTGCACCTTACCTTGCCTATCATTGGGGTAATCTCCTTGTTGGTTTCCTGACACTGTGATTACTTCTTATTGAGTTCTTCCAGTCGGTCCTGCTCTATTCTGTAAGAAATGTCAAAATCATCCAGGACAGCATCCAGGATGTGATAGTCTCCTCGGTTATAGCCTTCCTTCAAGTCATAGCTGTAGAGCTTGGAAGCATTATGCCAGTATGCTGCTGCAAATCTTCCTCTGAGACCTTTGATGAGGTCATACATATTCTTATCCAGCTCCTTTTCTATCATTTTCACCATTATCTTACCTTGTAACTTGGTGAGTTTCATAAGAGGTTCTTCAAATTCGGACTTAAGCTCTTCTTGTAATTTTTTGGTGTGCTTCTTACGCTTTCGTCTACTCATGGTATTGGTGACGTGCTCATTTTCCTTGAAAATTCTAATGGCTTCTTTGGCATAGGGATAGACTATAGCAGCATAGCGTTTGAATTTCATATACTTTCTATAGTCCTCAGCGCTATTGAAAGTTCTGGGAGTGGTGATGCTGACATCATCCAGAGTCGCCATGATCAACGTGTCTCCATCTTCGGTTATCATAGCTGTCATGACCTGTCCATCGACTGTGGTTTTGAACATCTCTGGGTCTTCCAGTGCACCATAGTCCACGGTATCCAGAATGGCATTAGCTGAGTTTTCATCTATGGGAATCACCTTGGGGTTCATCTGTGACTTGGGGCTTTGCTGAGCCAATATGCCTGTTGTCGCTGTAAGCACTGTCAATAATATCGTCGCGTACCTCATAATAAGTGTTTCTATTACTGCAAAAACGAAGGTATTTCCTTATTGTTACTGAAGAATACGTTAACCCTGAGTCATTTTGAGCAATCAGAAAACGAAGTTATATATTAATAAGCAGCTATGACAGATTCTAGACCCTCCAATGGCTCCATTTTGTTCAGGCCCTTGGCTTATTTCTTGTCGATAATGGGGCATCCGCTCTTTATCCTCATATATGTGTTGTTGCTCTATCTCAAGGTGAATCCTTATCTCTTCCCCTATGGCCATGAGCGAGAAATGGATGTGATGGTACTCAAGATCTTCATATACTCGGTGATCTTGCCGGCGATAGGCATACTGTTGATGATATTTGCGGGTTTTGCGGAGAGTGTGGAACTGAAAAAAAGAACGGAACGAATAGGTCCATTGATGATGACAGGGGTCTTCTATATATGGTTGTATCTCAACATACGGACCCATAGTGCGATACCGATTCCATATGCGACTTTTGTGTTGGGCTCCTTGATAGGGATGGCGATTGCTTTTTTTATCAATAATTTTTCGAAGATCAGTTTACATGCGACTGGCCTGGGTGGATTTTTCGTGGGGGTGGTTTATTTGTTTACGCAGTTAGGGCAGGAGTACTTGTCCGTGTATGTGGGCGGAAGCAATTATGAGTTGCATTATATTTTGGTGTTGGCTGTGCTGATGGTATTGATCGGGATGGTTCTGTCATCGAGGCTATACCTGAGAGCTCATGTCAATGAGGAGATTTTCGGAGGGCTGATTGCGGGGGTGCTGGGGCAGATGGTGGCGTATGGGTTGTTTTGAGAGAAGTTAATTATTATGAGTTCTTTGATTTTTTGTTTATAATTGAAATATCAAAACAATTAAATCATGAAAAATTTCTTTCTTCTTTCTTGCCTTAAGCCAAGGCTGTAATCTAGAACCAGAAATGAATTCTGATTCTATGAATAGCTCAAATTCTAACACCTCACTTAATCCATGCCAAAATAGTTCTGTTGATGCAAAGGCATTCAATACGTTTTTGAATCCTGATTGCTCGGAAGATCCAGTATGCAATGATCCGATTTTTTGGATTGATTTAAGTGACTATTCTTACGATATTTCTGAATGTATAAGTCCTACGCCAAGTTCAGGATGTGACGTTTATGGTGCTGCATATTACTTCATATGCGAACCAGAACCCGGAGTTGTTGAAATATCATTATTTGATATTTTTAACATTGAAATTGAAAATTGTTTTTCTACGATTTATATTGACATTGAATGTGTAGAAGAAGAAGTACTTAATACGATTCTACCATTTATGGTTCAAAACGCTGTCAATTATACTGGGGCAGATCCAAATAGTATTTATACCTTATCATACTATAAGCAATTATGTGGTAGTTACTGCTATACTGACGATCCTTACCCAAGTTATGTATTGAATCTTTGTGAGGATAGTTATGCATGTTGTGTACAAGAAAGGACTTGGGCACCATCTATAGATCCCATATCAAAACCTGAGGGTTGGGGTCCTTAATATCCTATAACTACTAGTTATGAATCCTTTGGTTCGTGCGAAGGTGGAACGATTTCAGCTTGTTCTTCTAGAAAGGGTGAAATAAATGGATTTTCATATCCCTGTAGCTCGAGATACTGCTACTCAGAATAATTGTATATTATGAGTAAAATAATTCTCATCTATCTTTTATTGTTGCTCACGGCTAACCTTAGTGCGCAGCAAGGCGGTAATTATATTCCTTTAGAATTTGAGAATGTGGAGCCAATATGGATTCATGTTTCCTCTGATAGTTCACTTATAGGGGTATCGTCCCCAGACTTACCTGGATTAGTGTATGATGGTTATGGACATCTATTGGCAGCTAATGATGTAGAAGATGATTTACCTATTCTAGATGGTTTTGGTTATCTGGTAACTCAAACTTACGACTTCATTGATATGGATGGTGCCTTGATAGAGAAAATTGATCTGACAACTGGCCAAGTTATATGGCAGAATGGTTTTGACTTAAGAGATGAGATCTACAGGGAATTCATATTCCGATCTGTAATAGAAGAATCAGATCTTGTCTTATACTCGATTGAGGTAAGAGAAGATTTTGGGCAGTCTGGCATTTATTGGGGTAATGGTCTAGGTTATCTTAAGAAAAGATTTTACAACCTCGAGACAGGGAATCTTGTCAGAGAAACTTTTCCTGACACATTGTCTGAAAAGTTATGGCCCATAAGGTCTAAGCGTAATGGTCATGGAGGGACAATGGATATATTGCCAGATGACGAAGTGGAGGTAATTACGGTAGGACAAAACAATGATATAGGATGGTATTTGAAAATAGACACTTTGGATGAGCGAAGTAATATTATTTCTGAGTTGGATACTTTCGCCCAGAATATCGATTTGGATTGGACAGATACTGGTATCAATCTTGTTGACTTATTTATACGTGATGATAACGAGGATCTTTATTTTCTGAATTACTATAATCCAAGAACCCAACCTGCGGACTCATCTTCAATACAATTGCTAGTAATAGATAAGGATAATATTGTAACAAATATACCAATCGATTTTATTGACCTAGAAGACTTGGAGCGACTGAGAATAATGAATATTACTCAGAGTCAATTAGTCATACAGGCAACATATGTAGATACGCTTGGGATAAATATTTTATTCATTAATAAGAATACTGGAAACTTAGAACGGAAGGTCAGGTATAGAGATAGAATCACTACACTTCAGAGACAGATCTTGCCCATCTATGATGAAGAATTCATTTTAATGAATTATTCCGTAAGAGCTGATGGTAAGTGTTCATTGGATTTTTACATAAGTGAGGGTGAGGAAATGGTGGCATTGAATAGTTTTATTATGAGCATAGCTGATTGGCGTACTTATCCAGATGATATACAGATGCTGGCCAATGGAGATTTTCTTGTAACTTTGAAATATACTGAATTACTGCCCATTGGCCTTACGAATGGGAGTTTTTCTGCAATACTAAGAGTTACTCCTGAGCAAATAGGATTGTCAACTTCTGTGGCAGAAGTATCAGAAGAATATGAGTTTTCTTATAAGCTCTACCCAAATCCTGCTGTAACTGAAGTAACTATTGAGTTGCCATATAGAAAGACTTATGTAGTGGCCATCCATGATTTACAAGGCAAAGAAATATCTAGGGTAGAGTACGGGTGGGGTGGAACTCAGAGTCTGGATGTGAGAGGGCTTGCAAGTGGTGCTTATAGGGTTGTGATTTATGATGGAGAGCACAGGCATAGTGAATTGTTGAGTATATTGAGGTGAGTTACAAGTTCGTTACATCTTGTATAATCATTCATTTCACCTATGAAAAAAGCTAACCTCCCTCAGAAAATTTGTCTGATATGCCAGAGACCTTTTTCTTGGCGTAAGAAGTGGAAAAAAGATTGGGAAGAAGTGAAATATTGCAGTGAGAAATGCAGAAGAAATAAAGCTACTGTTCAAGAAACTTTTCGATCGAATAAACTCAACTGATCGATATGGTCCATTCCTGCTAGTAATTTAAAAGATTTTCTGTGCAGGGGTGTTGCGCCGTGCAGTTCTATGCCTGCCCTGTGCGCGGCCGTCGGGTAGCCATAGTTTGTTTCCCAGGAGTAGCTGGGATAGCGCTTGGCCATTCTGGTCATGTATTTATCCCGAGCGACTTTGGCCAGTACTGAGGCGGCGGCTATGGAGTAATATTTATCATCGCCTTTGATGATGGTGCTGTAAGGGATTTTTTTGAAAGGTTTGAACTTGTTGCCATCTACTAGTAAGTATTCTGGGATGGGGTCTAACTTTCCTATGGCTTTGTGCATGGCCAAGATGGAAGCATTGAGGATGTTGACACGATCTATTTGCTTAGGGGTGACTTTTTGGATGCTGTAGGCGATGGCTTCCTGTTGTATGAGCAGGTAGAGTTCTTCTTTCTGAATAGTGCTCAGTTGCTTTGAATCCCTTAGGTAAGGATGAGAAAAATCTCTAGGTAAGATTACCGCTGCGGCAAAGACGGGCCCCGCGAGGCAGCCTCTACCAGCTTCATCTGTACCGGCTTCTATTTTGTCAGGTGTATGATAAGGTAGTAGCACTTAGAACTTGAAGTCTTTGAAAGTATAGTTTCTTTTTAACAATATGTAAATAGAAGTCTAAATTAGCAAATATATAGTTGAAATTTGGATGTCGGACAAGGTGGTTTATTTCTCTAATTTGTGGCAGATATCTGAAACCTAAGTACGGTATCTATGTTCAAATACGAGAATCTGGGCGCTTATGAATGGTTGGTTTGAGTGGTATTATGGTAACAGGAAAAAACTGGTGGGTTTTTTCTTGTCCTTGTCCTTAATTTCTTTGTTTTTACTGCCTAAGCTACAGTTCATATTCAACTTTGAGCAGTTCTTTCCGCAAGGAGATCCTGACCTTGATTTTTTCCAAGAATTCATCGCAGAATTTGAGACCGATGATAATTTCCTCTTAGTCGCTCTCGATAATGAACCCTCGGTTTTTGACACGGCTTTTTTGACAAGAGTCAAGGCCTTCAGCAAGGAAGCCCGAAAGGAGTTACCTTATGCCAAGCAAATACAATCCTTGCCGGAGTTCAAGTATCCGGTCATGACCCCGTTTGGCCCTTCAAGCATTTCTGCGATTCATTTGGATGACTTGGAACAACTTAAGAAGGATAGTGTCAGATTAATGCAAGATGAGCGCATTAAGTATAACCTCATCAATACAGCTGGAAATTCCACGATAGTCATCATCAAGACCGAAGACGAAGTATTGCTCAAAGAATCAGATGAGATCATGTCCAGCATCTATATTTTATTGGAAAAGCATGGGTTCGATCCAGAAGATTATCATATGCTTGGCCGCCCTTATTTTCAGTCAGATCTGGCAGTTATTCAGAAAAAGGAAATCATCATGTCGACCCTGATTTCAGGGGTGCTGATTAGTATCATCATGATCCTTTTATTCAGGAGATGGGTGAGTATTTTGATTGCCTTGGGATCGATAGGTGTGGGTTTGCTCATATTCATGGGCATTCTGGCGCTGATAGGCAGAGGACTCTCATTGATGGCTGCCTTGTATCCTGTGCTGATGTTGATTGTGGGTACCAGTGATGTCATACATATCATGACCAAGTATCTGGACGAGCTGAAAAAAGGAAAGCAGAGAAAAGCCGCCCTGGAAGTGACGATCAAGCAGATAGGATTAGCGACACTGATGACGTCACTGACGACTGCTGCGGGCTTTGCAACCCTGCTGAGCTCCAAGATATTACCGATACAGGAATTTGGTTTGAATTCAGCCTTAGGGGTTCTGGTGGCATATATTGTCGTCATAGGATTTACCTGTCCGATTTTATCTTTTTTCGAAAAAGAACAATTGATTTCTGATCACAAGAAGATAGACCGATGGGGTGGATTATTGGATAAGGCTTATCATTTCAGCTTGAACAATAAAAGGTTAATCTATGTGACCAGTCTGGTAATGCTTGTGATTTTCGGCATAGGTATTTCAAAGGTGAATACCAATTATGATCTGGTCAATAATCTTCCTCGTAGTGCTAAGATCACTGCGGATTTCAAATATTTTGAAAATGAATTTGCTGGATTCCGACCCTTGGAATTAGCTGGTTCGATTCAAGAAGGGTATGAAATTTATGATTATGAAGTCGTGCAAGCTGTCGCCAAAGTAGAGGATCATATGAAGTCCCAACCAGAAATAGTCACAGCCCTTTCATTAGGTACCATGGTCAAGTCGATCAATCAAATGAACCATAGAAATAATCCTGATTTTTATAAAATGCCTGATGAAAGCGAGTATAAGAAAGTACGACGTCTAGTTTCTAAAATTCCGTCTACAGGTGTGGATGTGTTGATCAGTAAGAACAAACGAAAAACAAGAATAAGTACCAAGGTCAAAGATGTAGGGGCAGAAAATGTCAAGGCACTGAATAGACGCGTGGATAAATGGATAGCTGAAAATATCGACCCGTCCGTCATTCAGTTCAAACAAACGGGTACGGGGTTACTGTTAGATAAGAATTCTGAATTTGTCAAAGATTCTTTGTTGCAGGGTCTGGGTATAGCCTTGCTCATAGTGAGTGTATTGATGGGGCTGTTATTCAGAGATGTGAAAATGTTGTTTTTAGCGCTGATACCCAATGTTGTCCCTCTGCTTTTTGCTGCTGCGCTGATAGGGTATACAGGAGTTTCCTTAGAGGCAGGAGTCTCTATAGTGTTCGCGATAATCTTCGGGATAGCGGTGGATGACACCATTCATTTCTTGAGCAAGTATAGATTAGCTTCACAACAATATGGCGATAAGGAAAAAGCGATGCAGGTAACTTTCCAGGAATGTGGGAAGGCGATCATTTTCACTTCCATTATTTTATTTTTTGGCTTTTTAGTCTTGCTATTCTCTGACAACCAACCTTCGCAAGTCATCGGTATGTTGATATCAGTGACCTTATTGTCTGCCTTGGTAGCGGATTTGACTATCCTGCCAGTGCTGATGAGGAGATTCAATATCTGATCTAGGAAATAGTAGATTAGTTGATAGTCAATAACTAATAGTATAGAAACTTAACGAACCTTAGAGCTGAGAGAATCGAAAAATCAGTTTCGGCTGGAAAGCCCGTCGGCTAGACAAATGCCTAAAGATTTGATGATCAATCAATTATAGCATTCAGATTAGAAAATATGTAAATTCCATATCCGCAATTCAGAAATTCATAACTCATCTAACTATTTCTCTCCCAATAATTCTGGTCTTCTATTTCTTCCAGGATCTTTACGTAGTTATTGTAGCGTAATTCGCTTAAGCTGCCCTCTTCCAGTCCATCTTTGACAGCACATTTGGGCTCGTTGCGATGTGTGCAGTCTTGGAATCTGCAATTAGGAGATACGGCAAAAAATTCTTTAAAGTTATGAGAGACATCCTGAACTTCCAGATGATTGTAGGATAAGGTCTTGATGCCAGGTGTATCTATGATATGTGTATTGTCACCGAGGTCATACATTTCTGCAAAGGTGGTGGTGTGCTGGCCTTTGCCCATGTACTCAGATATGTCACCGGTTTTTAGATCCAAGTGTGGAGCTAGGCCATTGATGACACTGGATTTACCTACGCCGGATTGTCCACTGAAGAGCGTGACTTTGTTCGTCAGTAGATTATTCAGTTGTTCGTAACCTTTATGTTCCAAGGCAGAAATGATGTAACAATTGTATCCTACTTGTTCATATACTTCCTTGAGGTATTGATAAGTGACAATATCCTCGTCAGTATAGATGTCTCCTTTATTAAAGAAAATAGAGACAGGTATATCAAAAGGTTCAGTCATCAGTATGAAACGATCTATGAAGCCTTGTTTGAGCATTGGCTCACGGATTGTGACTATGAGTATGGCTTGATCGATGTTGGCTGCAAGGATATGTAGAAAGTGTTTTTTGCGTGGAGATTGCCTTATGATGTAATTACGACGATCGACTATCTCTTTGATAAGACCAGTACCTCCTTTACTTTCCATTTCCACCATTACTTTATCACCTACGGCCACAGGATTGGTTACTTTTTTTCCGGCGAGTCTGAATTTGCCTATGATCCTGCATTTGATGACGGATTTGTCAGGCATTCGGACTTCGTACCAGCTCCCAGTTGATCTTACGATAACGCCTTCACGCATAATTCAGGAGTTTATGGGATTTTCCCGGTGTACAGCAATAGAAATATCAATCAAGGCGTATGGATCTTTTTCTAGAATATTGCCTATGACAATAAGATCTGCACCAGCGTTCAATGCCAGCTGTGCCATTTCAGGATTTCTTATGCCACCACCGACTATGAGTGGTATGGAAAGCGCTTGGCTTACGGCGCTGATCATCTGAGTACATACAGGATTGAGTGCACCGCTGCCCGCTTCCAGATAGATAAGTTGCATTCCTAGATATTGTCCAGCCAAGGCCGTGTTAACTGCTACCTCAATGTGCCGTTCTGGAATGGGAGTGGTATTGCTGATATAGGCGACGCTGCTTTGGTTGCCTCCGTCTATGAGAAGGTAACCAGTGGGTATGACTTCCAGTGAATTTTTTCTGAGAAAGGGCACACTCTCTACCTGCTTGCCTATGAGTAAGTCCGGGTTTCTTCCTGATATCAGTGACAGGTAAAGTAATGCATCTGCTTTATTATTCAGCTGTGATACATTTCCGGGGAAGATAAAAGTGGGTATCTCACTAAGTTCTTGTAATAGACCTAGTGTCTTATCCATTTCATTATACTGAGCGGTACTGCCGCCCACAAAAAAATAATCGACTCCTACTGAACTGGCAAGTTGGACCAGTCGAGCCACTTTACTGTTGTCTGTGGATTCTGGATCTATGAGCACGGCCAGGCTCTTCTTTCCAGCAAGCTTGTTTTTTTTTATGATTTCCAGTAAACCCAATTAAGTCTCGTTTGCCCGCTAAGGTAAGGAATGTGTCAGCATTGGTCATTATTAGTTTATCAGGGTTTGTACCAACAATTCGATTTTAATCTATTAAAAAGGCCAATGGACCTGTTGTTGTTACAATACATTGCATAACAATGTATTATTTTATCATCTTTAGGGTATGAACGAGGAATTTCTAGGGAAATGGAAGTCACAGGTAAAGAAGGGAACACTAGCCTTCGTGTTACTTAACATCCTGAAAGACAATGAGTTCTATGGGTATGATTTGATAGAGCAGGTGAAAAGATACACGACAATACAGATAGCAGAGGGCACTTTATATCCTTTGATGAATAGACTGAAAAAAGAAGGTTTAGCGACTTCAAAGTGGGTGGAACAAGAATCTGGGATACCTCGTAAGTATTATCAATTAAGTGAGATGGGCCTTGAGACTTTAGAAGAAATGAAGGACTATTGGAGTGAGTTGGAGAAATCGATAGAAAAACTAACAAGATGAAGAAGTTACAATTTGAAGAGAAATCGGCACAAAAAATTTCTGATTCCTACATTAGAAGAGTGAAGAGAGTGACAAAAATTCTTTCGAAAGAAGATCAGAAGGAAATACTAATGGAGATAAATAGTTATATCGATGAAGGTATGATGGTGAATAAAAATAAAATGGGAGAGGTGTAAAACATATTGGAAATACCCAAAAGACTTGTAGATCCTGAAGATGTACTCCAACCCTTGGTTGCCAGCAAGATGTTAAATCAAGCTACGAGTACATTTGATCATAAACATGTGTTTCAAGCACTATTTTTGAACATCAAGAATGGGTTTGTATATGAACTTTTCGGAGTACTTTATTTGTCTATTTTCAGTTATGGTCATTTATTGATTATAAAAATAATCAGATCGGAAAATAATTTTTGTCAGTATTGCGATGTTCTTTTACAGGAGTATTGATCAAGAATTTGGTTTGTTGGAATTCATATTGCCATTTCTGTTTATTGCATTTTCGACCTTGTTTTTTGTATCCTGTCTAGCTGTTCTATTAGAGGTGGTTTTTCCTAAGATGCGACGAATACAATATGTTTTGTTTTTTGGAATTTTCATGCTGACTTTACTCAGTCCTCAAGCAACCCAAACGGATCTTTACGGTATCAGTTATCCGGATTGAACAATTGATCAGCCAAGTTTCAATAATACATCCTGGAGAAAATATAAGTCTAGCTGTCGGGATTATGCCAGGAAAGAGAGAAGCTGACAAGCTAGTTGCTTTGAAAGCTATTTCATAACCTTTTTCATTTATCAAGTATCGACTGTTTTGGATGCTATTCGGAATGTTTCTAGTAGTGCTCGCTTCTTTGAGGTTTCATAGATTTGATTTGAGCTTAGAAAGAGATACTAATTTGGTAGATCACGAAAAGATATTTAAAACTAGTTCAGATTTCAGAATTGAAAGCATCACTGAAGGCATCACTTTTGCTCCAGGAATTAAGTCTCTTGTATATGCAGAGCTCGTAATGATGATAAGAAAGAATAAGAAAGGTCTTTCTGCGTTGATACTCTGTGGGATGATCGCGATGATATTTGTTCCAGTGAGTTTATCTCATTGTTATTTGCTGCCTACACTGTGGTTCTTACAGATGATTATGTGGACGGACCTCACTACTAAAGATAAAGACTTGAGGACTGACTATTTATCGATGACGTCATTACAGCCTGTCAAAAGAATATTATTTGCTAGAATTTTGGCGGCATTGATAACGGCACTCGTAATTACTTTACCATTAATAATGAGATATGTATTGGTCTTAGAACTTTTGAGCTGTATCAATGTTTTATTAGGAGCTCTAATTGTCGTGTTATTATCTGTATTATTAGGGCAGTTTTCTAAAACAAATAAACTCTTTGAAGTATTTTTTTCATGGTATATGTAAACTTAAATCTAGTACCCATAACTGACTTTTTTGGAGGGGTACATCATTCTGTTCAGTATACAATGGGGTTGTTTACTCTTGTTATTTTGATATGTGGTTTGTCTTACTTCTCAATGAATAGATATGCAAGAGGTTAGTGTAGAACGCCTAATGAAGGAAAAGAAAATTGTCATCTATGATGGCGAGTGCGGTTTCTGTAATGCTTCCGTTAGGTTTATACTAAACCAAAAGCCTTCTGATATCATCCGATTTGTTTCTCACCAGTCAGAACTCGGTACTGAATTACGAAATCGATATCATGTTACTGAAGGTGTTGATTCAATTATTTTCTTAGCAGGTAATCAATACTATGTAAAATCAAAGGCCATATTTTTGATTCTGGAACAGACTAATACAGCTTGGAAATATTTAATTTTTTTTAAATTCATACCTGCAATCATTTCCAATTTTTGCTACGATGTCATCGCAAGGAATAGACATAGAATAAATGATTACACCTGTCAGATTCTCACTGAGGAAGAGAAAGTATATTTCGTAGGATAATTGACTTAGACATACTTTAGTTATGATCAGATACCTGCTTGGCAGATTGATTTCAGATATCGGACTTATTTCTGTAATGATTTTTAAGGAATTATAATATTAAGAAACGTCTATGCTCCATATGACGTTATTCCAGTAGAATCTGTAATACTTAATCATATTAGATACCTTGTGATAAAACAATTTTATGTTGAAATACTCTTTATTTGTCTTGTTTTTTATGTCCTTAGTGCAGATGACCATAGCTCAAAAAGTAGAGGTCAACATTAGTCCAGAATATAAATTGGAACAAAATGAAAGTATACAGGCGCATTTGGATTCTGATGTGACTGGCCATTATGTATATTTTTTTGAGCAAAGAAGGACCTTTTCTTCTGAGTCCACAATGTATATGACAAAGTATGATAATAACTTCGAGGAATTGTGGAGTTATGAATATTTATTGGAGAATGATAATGTTGTCACCTATGGCCTACAGTCTGTCAATGAAAAATTCATTTGGTTAATTTCTGAGGAAGACAACAAGAACACTTTGGAATATAGTCTGATACCCATAGACAGAGAAGGCGAGATCGGTCAAAAAGTCAAAGTTAATACTGTAAAGTTTAAGCATCGTAGAGACGAACCTGCAGTTGATTGGGCGGTGTCAGAAGACTCTACAAAAATTGCAGTAGTGCATACTTTTGACAGAAATTTGCAGAGATCTGATTTTGAGTATAATGTTGCTGTTTTGGATGATGATCTGAATAAGATTTGGTCGCAACAAATATTACTTGGAAAATCTGAATCTCAAGTTGATGTTTTGTCTTCTGTTATAGGAAACGATGGTGCCCATTACATGCTTGTCAAAGAATATGAAACTAAAAACTTAAAAGAAACTAAGAAAAGGAAAGATAGGAGGGGTAAGAAAGAGAAGGTGGCAACTTATGATCTTAAGATTTACAAACTTGGGCAGGGTATGGACCAACCAGAAGTATTAATGCTTGATGTGAATGAGAAATTTGCTAGAGGCGCCTCGCTCAAAGTCGCAGAGAATGGAGACATTACTTGTGTCGGCATGTTCTCTAATCTTAGACGTGGTAATATTAATGGCGTCTATTATCTCAAAATGAATAGCAAAGGGGAGCCTATTACCTCTAATATTAAATCCTTTTCATCTATAGATCTCGAATATCTGGGCAAAAGAAATACGGACAAGGACAGATCTGGTAAGGAAGGCATAGAAGGGTTTTTTAATTTCGGAGATCAATTGATTCTTTCTGATGGTAGTGTTGTCGTTACAGCTGAGGAAAATTTCAATAGAACAATTAGTGACATGAGAGGAAATTTTACAACAACCTTCTATAGTAATGATATCGTAGTTATATTGTTGGATTCAGATGGTACAATTACATCCATCAAGTTGATTCCTAAGAGACAAAGTTTTTATACTGATATTTTTCTTTCACACGTTGCAATGGCGGTGGATGGGAAAGGCGTTTATTTTTTCTATAATGATGATAAGGATAATATGGACAGAGATTTTGGCAAGAGGCCAAAGGCCATGAGCACCATGCGAGATTGTGTGACAGCTTGTGCCCACTTGGATATGGATGGAAATATTACCAGAAAAGCATTGCTTGATAATAAGGATTTGAAAATGCTTCTATTAACCAATGTTTCTAAGAGGGTTAATGAAAACACAATGTTCTTTGCTGGTCAGGGATTTAGAACTATCGGCAAATCTAATTTTAGGATAGGCACCATAGAATTGAAGTAACACGGATAAGTAAGAGCTCAACTCAATGCTCAAATGTATCCGATCTCGTAGATCGTGGTCAAAACAAAGGCCCAATGGCTCTCTACTTGCCTACTTACTAACTTAACAAAACGACAGTTAAAATTTAAAAGCCCCTAAAACACTACGTTTCAGAGGCTTTAAGTTGACCCACAAGGACTCGAACCTTGAATGCCAGTACCAAAAACTGGTGTGTTACCAATTACACCATGGGTCATTAAGGAAGTGCAAAATTAATCCATTTCTAGCTTTTAAGATATACACCTTAGGTTATTTAACCCATTAAACTTTTAGCTTATATATCGAAGGTAGATTTCTTGCCTTGCCATTGAAGTCCAGACCATAACCTATGATGAATTCTGGCTCTATTTCCTTACCCACAAAATCCACCACCACTATGTCATTATGCACTTCTGGCTTACTCAGTAAAGTACAGACCTTAACAGATAAAGGCCCTTCTTTCTCGATTTTGGTGATCATGGACTCTAGAGTAAGACCAGTATCTATGATATCTTCTATGACTAGAACATGCTTGCCCGAGACATCGACGGATAGGTCAAGGATGTATTCCACATCGCCAGCGCTCTCCATGTCTTCATAAGACTTGAGTTTGACAAAGTGTATCAGATGGTCAAAATGCAGCTGCCTGACCAGATCGGCCATAAATATGAAAGAGCCATCCAGAATACTTATCAAGATGATTTCCATCTGGAACTTCTGGTAGGTCGCATTGATCTCGTCTGCTATTCTAGAGACGATTTTTTTGATCTCGTCTGCACTGATCGATTCCTCAAATATTTTACCGTTATAACTAACTGTATCTCCCATACGTGTCTGATTTCCTTTATTATAATCCATTCTGATCGATAAGATAGACCAGGGCAGTAATAGCCGCTGCGCCCATCCTCAATTCCCGAACATTGACATTCTTCATGACATCTGCTGAGGTATGATGAAAGTCGAAATATCGTGAATTATCTGGTTTGAATCCTATAAGCAAGCCTTTCTGTGACTTCAGAGGATTAATATCTGCGCCGCCGCCACCTGCTTTCAGATAAAGGTCATAGGGCTCTAGGAATTCATCGAATTTCTGCAGATTGGCCAGAAAAGGCTTGAATACACTGGGATGTGCAGAGCAACCGAACCCTCTAGGGGTAAATCCTCCGCTGTCGGATTCTATGGCGGCAAGATGATACTCTCCAGCAGCATTGGAAGCTCTAGCATAGGCTTTCCCACCACCCAGGCCATTCTCTTCATTCATGAACATCACACATCGTATGGTGCGCCTAGATCGGTAACCCAGATCTTGTAAGGTCTGTATCACTTGGAGGGCATGTACACAACCCGCTCCATCATCATGTGCGCCGCCGCCCACGTCCCATGAATCGAGGTGACCACCTATCAAGATGATCTCATCAGGAAATTCACTGCCTTTGATTTCACCTATGACATTGTGGGAATGGACTGAGTCCAGCACTTGTGGGTTGTTCTTGATATGAGCAGTAACTTTATTATCCTGGAGTAGAGCGCTGAGTTTGTTGGCAGCATTGGTGCTGATGGCTAGTGAGGGGATGGGCTTGACCCCGGGCACATAACTCTGTACACCTGTATGTGGCAGATCATCTTGTAGTAAGGTAACAGAACGGACAAGTACGGCAGCAGCACCCTCGGCAGAGGCTCTGGCGGCCCCGTGCACGCGTTGGTCCACAGCTTCTCCGTAGGCATGGCCTGTGCTCTGGCGGGTAGGATCCATAGGTCGATTAAAGAATACGATCTTGTCTTTTAATAACTGCGGCCCCATGATTTTCAAGGTATCCAGCCCATGCACTTCTATGACGCTTCCTTGAATACCGGCTGGCCCAGTACCTATACTATTACCCAGTGATAGCGCATCCAAAGAACTCTTCTGACCTCCTGACCATGCAATGGTGACTTCTTCCGCATCTCCTCTGATCCACTTGGGCACTATGCAGGGTTGCTTCCAGACCTTGTCCAGGACGGGCAAGTCACTCATAATCCCGTAGGTGTAGTTTACTGCGGTTTTGGCATTTTCAGATCCTGTGAGTCTACCCCCTATGGTATCAGAAAGAAATGACAGCCACTTATCACATTGGCCTTTATTAAGGGTATGATCATAAATCTCCTTGACGAATAAGGCTGCTTCGTCTTGCCCTATAGATGGGGCCAAAAAAATGATATTCGTAAATAAAATCAAACAAATTCTAATCATTATTGGATATATTTTAAGTATACAAGGAGAATTGTGGAATCATCAGAGTTTAATTATTCATACAGCTTCTCATTCAAAGCCATTGATAAAAGAGCCTTATAAGTAACTTTGCCCACTTTGTTGCGTCTAAAGTTCGATTCCCCGATTTCTAAAATTAACTATTTTGATTAATCTACTGAGTCCATTATTAGCTACTGATCTGAGTAAAAAGGTGACTGATGAAGAATTGGTCAAGTTGTACTTGGAATCTCAGAATGTAGTTTACTTCAATTTATTGTATAAACGCTATTCTGGAAAAATATTTGGAAAGTCTCTTTCATTACTTAAAAACGAAAGTGAAGCAGAGGACGCGACACAGGATATCATGATGAAAATCTTGTTGAATATGGCAAAGTTCAACAATAAGAGCCGATTTTCCACGTGGATATACTCTATCACTTACAATTATTGCATTGATTTTCTAAGAAGGAAAAAGAAAGATCCTAGTGTCTATTTTGATGATTTTATAGAGAACATCGATCTTCCAGATGATGTGGAGGATGCTTTTCTGCTGGAAATGAACGTGAAGAGACTCAAAGTTATATTGGAAGAAATTCCGACGGGAGACAAAACCATCCTTCTTATGAAGTACCAAGATGAAATGTCGATCAGAGAAATAGGTGGCATACTAAATAAATCCGAGAGTGCTATCAAGATGAAGATCAAGAGAGCAAAGCAGAAATTCAAGAAAACGTATAACGAGAAATATAAAGAAGAGGTGTAAAATGGGTAGTGAAGACAAAAATAGCTTTAAACAATTGGAGAAAATCCAAGAGGAAGAGTATTCAGAAAACCTGGATAAAGTAAAAAATAGTATAGATGGCAATATGAATTCATTGAGTTCCATCACAAATATCATAGATTTGTACTTTTCTAAGGTCCTTTCTTATTTCGCAAACATGACTGGTGGAACCACATCAGAATCAGAGGACGACGATCTCTAACCCACAGATTAACCAACCCCAGTTAAAAACACATGTATTTATATTATTTACAAGCATCAGGAGCATTGACAGGACTTATCGAGAGTTTCATTTCTGGGGTGCCTAAGTTCATCATGGCTATGGTTATTACCATAGTGGGTCTCATAGTAGCCAAAATCGTAGCTAATATTATCAAAAAAGCCTTGATTTCAGTCAATGTGGACAAGCTCGGAGAAAAGCTGAATGAAATTGATTTCATTGAAAAATCCAATATTAATATAAAATTCAGTACGATTTTAAGCAAGGTCGTCTATTATGTACTGGTCTTATTCTTCCTAGTGGCAGCTACGGATGTATTGGGCATGCCCGCCGTATCCAATCTTGTGTCCAAAATGTTTGATCTGATCCCTAAACTAATAGTTGCGGCAATAATTCTAGTAGTGGGAACTTTGATAGCCGATGCCCTGCGTGGAGTCGTGCAATCAGCGATGGAATCCCTAGGCATACCATCAGCAAGACTTCTTGCGAGCTTTACTTTCTATTTTTTAATGATCAACATTGTGATCAGTGCACTGACACAAGCAGAAATAAATACAGAATTCCTATCTCAAAACATATCTTTGCTGATCGGAGGCATAGTGCTGGCATTCGCCATAGGATATGGAATGGCCTCAAAGAGTACCATGTCCAACTTCTTGGCTTCCTATTATTCCAAAGGCAAATTTGACGTAGGCGATACGATAACCATAGATGGTGTATCGGGTAAAATAGTAGAAATGGATAAATCTTCCATGATACTAGTTGCTGATTCAGGTAATAAAATAATATTCCCCCTCAACCATGTAAGCAATTCCAAAATTGAAATTCATAACTAAAACTTTTTAACTAACAATTTTACAATGAAACATTTACAACTACTACTTATCATGTTACTGTGTGCCGGTTTCGTTCAGGCACAGGATCTGGAATCTTTAAAGTCAATGAAAGCTGACAAGCAAGCTGCTGCAGATGCGATGCTAGCGGAAGTTGCAGATCTGGACAAGCAGATACAATCGTTACCAGGATGGAAAACTGGTGGCGTGGGTATCATAGGTGCTGATCTTAGTGCCAATGACAACTGGTATGCAATCAATACACCTTTTGCACAATCAACTGGTCTTGGATTGAATGCATCAGCATTTGCTAACAATAATCAGGACAAGTGGTTCTGGAACAACCTATTGACTATTAACTTGAAGCAGACTAAGACTAATTTGGATTCAAGAAATGATCAAGAAGTCAAAGCATTGACTGATGCCTTTGATATTTCTTCTCTTGCTGGTTATAAGCTTGCACCTAAGTGGGCACTTTCTGCAGAAGCAAAATTCACGACAACTTTATTGGCATTCAACAAGCCTGGTAAATTGACAGTATCAGCGGGAGCGACATGGTTGCCTATCCCTAATGCTGTAGTTATCTTTCACCCATTGGCATATGAGAAGAACTTTCCAGGAGGAAACTTGGTTTCTGCTGCTGGATGTAAAATCGGAGCTACTTACTCAGCAGCGATCATACCTGGAGTTGCTTGGAGTACTAACTTGAGTGGATTCATCCCTTATGGAGGTGGAGATGGAACTCTAGAGCAATATGAAGTTAACAATGGCTTTGCAAGAACTGCTGCTGAAGCTGAGTATGATTTTTCAAAACCAATCGCTAATAGCCAAACGGTATTACCTTATGAAGGTAGTGATCTGGCCAACTGGACATGGTTGAACACTTTTTCAACTAACATATTCAAAGGTATCGGTCTAGGTCTGAATGTAGGTCTTAGAAAAGACAAGCAAGTTGCAGACAGATGGCAGTATAACAGAACGGCAAGTACCACTGATTTTTCTCCTGAAAATCCTCTACAATTTTACTATAGCTTAGGTCTTTCTTATACACTGTAAGAAATAATACCAAGTCAAATAATATGAAGAGGCTGCCTATATGGTGGCCTTTTCTTTTTTATAACCACACCTATAAACTATATTAGACTTTGTTTTCTCTAAAAAAATCATCTAAAGTATGTACAGATCACTATACTCTCTGGTACTTGTTCTTATGGTAACTGGTGCTGTGGCTCAAAACGAAATGAAAACCCTCGCCGAGCTGAAAGCTATGCAAGAAGATAAAATCGCCAAGATGGTTGATCTGCAAGCACAGATGGATGCACTCAGTGGAGAAGTGGATGCCTTTGGTGACGAAATCGCTTACCTGTCAGGATGGAGAAAAGGCCTCAGTGGCCTGGTAGGGTTCAATCTCAATAAATCCAATGGCTGGGTCGCCAATCCCAACCCCAGAGCCTCCACTACTGGACTCAACATAGGTTTCACAGCTTATGCCAATTATGATAAAGACAAATTTTTTTTTCATAACAAAGGTATCGTCACGCAGGCTTGGCAAAATGTCAAGCTGAGCGAAGCTGATAATGCAAATAATGACGATAAGTTTTTTGATAACGGAATAGTCGACCTATTGAACATTTCTTCTCTTTCTGGGTATAGAATTTCTGAAACATTTGCCTTGTCAGGGCAGGTGGAGTTGAACACCTCGGTCTTTAATTTTTTGAGTCCCGGGACTTTTGACATAGGGCTGGGAGCGACGTGGTTGCCTATGGACAACTTGACGATCATGATACATCCACTCAACTTTCACTATGCTTTTTCTGGAATAGATAATCTATCCAGTACAGGGACCTTGGGTTGTAAAGTGAGAGCAGATTATTATAATGACTTTGTCATTTTAGATCATGATGTTACTTGGACTTCCACTCTGACGACTTTCATTCCGTATAAGGATGTTGTTACGGATCGAGTCCTTTTTGATCCTAGGGATATTCCTGATTCACAGAAGATTACCCCAGGCTCGTTTGAAGTAGGCTTATTTGAATATACCTGGTTGAATACCTTGTCTTTTGAATTATGGAAGGGTATCGGAGTCGGTTTTTCATGGGGTTTGAGAAAATCAGATTTTGAAGGTGAGAAATTTTCTGATTCTGACCTTATGGATCGAGGCTTTACAACAGAAGAAATAGAAGCTTGTGAGAGCTGTATCAATTCTGAGCCACGACTTCAGAGCTATTATAACATAGGCGTCTCTTATAATTTCTAGAATACGGTACATAGGAACAACGACCACTGGAACGTTGCGCCTACGGACCGCTGAACCTACCATTTTGGACAAAAAACTATTTCTACTGGATGGTAATGCACTTGTGTATAGAGCCCACTACGCTTTCATTAATCGACCGCTCATTAATTCCAAAGGCATTAACACTTCTGCCATAACTGGATTTACGAGATCACTATGGGAAATATTACAGAAGCAGAAACCCACCCACATCGCCGTAGCCTTTGACCCGCCGGGCAATACTTTCAGACATGATGAATATGAACTCTATAAAGCTAATAGAGATGCGCAGCCTGAAGATATTGCAATAGCTTTCCCCTTTATCAGAAAAATAGTGGAGGGTTTCAAAATTCCAATTATCCAAATTGAGGGATACGAAGCAGATGACACCATAGGTACGATAGCCAAACAAGCCGAGAAGGAAGGATTCACCGTCTATATGGTCACACCTGACAAAGACTTTTGTCAGTTAGTCTCTGACAAGATTTTCATGTACAGGCCTGCACGAATGGGCAATGGCATAGACATACTAGGCGTGCCAGAGGTGTTGGCTAAATATGATATTGAGAATGTCTTGCAAGTCATTGACATTCTAGGACTGCAAGGGGATAGTGTCGATAATATTCCTGGTATTCCAGGCATAGGTGCCAAGACTGCTGTCAAATTACTGAAGCTCTATAAATCAGTGGAAGGTATCCTCGAGAACGTAGAGCAGCTTAAAGGCAAGCAAAAAGAAAACATCATTAATTTTGCAGAACAAGGCAGACTCTCAAAATGGCTCGCCACCATAAAAGTCGATGTCCCCATTCAGTTCGATGCGAAGAAATATATAGTAGAACAACCTGATAAAGAGAAGCTCTCTGTTGTATTTCAAGAATTGGAATTCCGTTCCTTGGCCAACACGATTCTAGGCAATACCGTTCCTACCCAAGGCGATCTCTTCGGGAAGGCTGCCGCACCACAATCCGCCTCATCCAAGGCTGCCGCAGAAAATTATTCCGTAGCCAATAATACCATTGAGAATACCAAGCATAACTATAAGCTGGTGGATTCAGATAAGGAAATCAAAGCGCTGATTACGAAGCTGGAAAAAAGTAAGATTTTTTCTTTTGACACGGAAACAACCGGGATTGACGCCAATAAAGCTGAGCTGGTAGGATTAGCATTTAGTTTGAAAGCGGGGCAAGGTTTTTATGTGCCTGTACCTGAGGAACGCCATGAGGCACTTGAGAGGGTAGCGCATTTCAAAGCAGTACTGGAAAATGAAGCCATCGACAAGATAGGACAGAATATCAAGTATGATCTGTTGATAATGAAGTGGTATGAAGTAGAATTGAAAGGAAAGTTTTTTGATACGATGATCAGTCATTATTTATTGGAACCGGACTTGAGGCATGGGCTGGACTTCATAGCAGTTGCCTTGCTGGATTATAAGATGGTGCCTATTTCTGATCTCATAGGCAAGGGCAAAGGACAGCTCAGTATGCGAGATATTGCTATTGAGAAAGTTACTGAATATGCAGGAGAAGATGCCGATATCACGCTGCAAGTCAAGAAAATTCTGGAAAAGGATCTAAAAAAAGAAAAACTCGACGAGCTGTATTACAGAGTCGAGGAGCCGCTTATAGACGTGCTCTGTCAGATGGAATATGAAGGGGTGAATATTGATGGTGATTTTCTAAATGAATACTCTAAGGTACTCGCTGAAAAAATAGCGACAGAGCAAAGCGCCATATATGAACTGGCTGGAGTCGATTTTAATATCGGTAGTCCTAAGCAAGTAGGAGAGGTGCTCTTTGATAAATTAAAGATCAAATACCGATGGAGAAAAACCGGCGGTGGACATTATTCCACTGACGTCGAGAAACTTAACGAACTGGCCCCAGATAATGATATAATAAGAAAGATTCTACAGTTCAGAAAGTACAGTAAGTTGAAGTCTACTTATGTGGATGCTCTCCCACTGATGATCAATGAAAAGACAGGTAGAGTCCACAGTAATTTTAATCAAGCAAGGGCAGCCACGGGCAGACTCAGCTCTGATAATCCCAATCTGCAGAACATCCCTATCAAGGATGAAGCGGGCCGCGAAATAAGAAAGGCATTCGTGCCCAGGGATAAAGATCATATCCTTCTGGCTGCTGATTATTCTCAGATAGAGCTGAGGCTGATTGCAGATATTTCTGGAGATGAATTCATGTTGGACGCGTTTAATAAAGGTTTGGATTTTCACCGCGCGACGGCGGCCAAGGTCTATGATGTGCCGTTCGATAAGGTGACGGCTGAACAAAGACGTAACGCCAAGACAGTTAATTTTTCCATCATATACGGAGCCGGAGCGACTAATCTTTCTCGTCAATTGGCCATATCCAGAGGAGAGGCCAAGGCGCTTATTGAGAATTATTTTTCACAGTTCAAAGGACTCAAGAAGTATATGGAAGACACGGTGAATTTTGCCAGAGAAAATGGTTATGTGAAAACACTGGTAGGTAGAAAACGTATCCTACGTGATATCAATTCCAGGAATGGATTAGCCAGAAGTAATGCAGAGCGCATGGCTATCAATACGCCTATCCAAGGCTCCGCTGCTGACATGATCAAGCTGGCGATGATAGAAATACATGCCACCATGAAAGCCAAGAATTATAAGTCCAAGATGATCATGCAAGTGCATGATGAACTCGTCTTTGATATCTACAAGCCTGAGCTGGAAGAGATGAAAGCGATGATCGTCGATAAAATGACTAAGGCACTTCCCAAACTGTCTGTTCCTATCATCGTGGATCCTGGAACCGGAGAGAATTGGCTGGAGGCGCATTAGGAATTTTCTATTCGCTTTGCTTTTCTACCTTCTGACGCCACACATTCGACTTCTTAGTCGCGCATTGCAATCCTGACGTGAGAACCACAGGCAGCTACTCAGCTTACTTGAAATTACCTACAGGATTGCTGCCCGCTGTTATGCTTTAGTTATCGAGGGCGGGAGGAGCACCTCTTTAGGGGCTGGGGCGAGGGAGGCTATTCCAACACAATCTTCTCTACACCTATTCTGCCCACTCTCTCATATTGTAGTAGATAAATACCGCTGTTCAGATCAGCTAGATCCAAATCTAAAATAGCACTGCGACTATACTCCGCTCTCACCACACGGCCCATCAGGTCTATGATTTTGATAAGGCCTATAGAGCTAGTTGCAATAACTTTCAATTCACCACTGGTAGGATTAGGAAATACTTTCACGCCTTCCACTGCGGCTGATTCGCCCACAGCTGTCGGTATGCACTCAAGAACATAAGGATCATTCGCGTCATTATTTGTATTCACATCCAGCACACCTATGCCACTGAAAGCCCAGTCGTCCTCATTGAAAATCGTGTTACTCCCACCACTTTTTTTCTTGGCCCAGCCATCTGAATATTCCCAAGCTGTTCCTTCTCCATCTTCATCGATGTTACCGAAGACATCTATCACCTGACCTTTCTCATATAGCTCTATGGCATCATTACCATTGAAATCAAGATCGTCTACAAGTAACAATCGCTCATTCGGAATTGGTCCCAGAAATCTCTTTATTTCTATCGTATCATTCGTGATAAAAAAGCAAGCCTCACCTGGAGGTGTTACACCTTGTAGGACGTGTTCTATGCTGTCAGAACCATTACCATTATTGGCCGAGCCTATACCGAAATCTAATAGTCTAAGCTGGTCTACATCTTGTTTGGCGTATATCTCAATGGCTTTGAACTGTGGTGCATCTATGATGCCTCTCAATTCCATATCATTAGTGAGAGGTCCATCGTCATCCAAGATGCCGAAGTAGATAAATGTCTCAAAAGATAAAAAAATTGGAATTGAAGAACCAGCTCTTACCAACTCAAATTCTACATATTCATTGGGTTCTATTTCAAGGTCCTCCAATATCTGAACGGTGATGAATTCAGGAGAAGTCTGACCAGGACCATAACTCAAGGTGTCATTCAATATTCTGTAATCCACATCAAGGGTGGCGGTACCATCTTTGGGTCGTGCAACGACGACAATGCCCTCATTATTTGTATGCTCGTAATACACTGGAATATCAATAATCAAGTCGTTTTCTAACTTACCTTTAAATTCAGGAGTGGCTAACCAGAAACCAAAAGCAGAGCTTTCACGACATTCTGAAACTTCTCCAGGATCTGCATAAAGTTCCCCACCCTGATATAAAATCACAGGAACGTGTTTGTCACTAGTCCGCCAGTTTGTTGGATCATCCATCGGACCGTTTACATCACATATTTTCATCGATGGGCCCAGACCATCAGCCAAGTGCGGCCAAGGCGCGATGTCATCATATTCCAATTGTATGATGGTGTCCTGTAGATTGTTGATTACGGCTAATTCCTCTCCACTATTGCGCAGTGAACCACTAGTCCACTCATAGGCAGTTACGAAGGTCGACCCTCTGTAATTTCTATTGAAATCGATTGAGTCATTTGTAATGACAAAGGTCGTTTGAGGGAGTAAGGTTATATCAGGAAATACGTATTCCACGCCTTCAGCCATTTCATAACCAGCTAATTCCAAAGTTTCACTGGAATTATTATAGAATTCCAGAAACTCCACATCCTCCCCTGGAGAATTATACATGATCTCCGTCAGCACTAGAGCGGACTGACCATTCAGAGTTAAAAAGAGCACACTGGTAAGTAGAGTGGAAATAAGTTTCATAATGCTTGATTTGTAAATCTAATTTACTCCCTTCCTCTGATAATCCTCAATAGTTATGGAATATGATAGCAGGGCATATGATTTAATGGCTTCCTTATGACAGTTAAACTATCGTTAACAGCTTAACTTTGCCACCCTTCACGCCGTTTATAGTAATAGATTGACTTAAATTCATCTAAACAAACACTTAAAATGAAACTACTTTCCACTTTGGCTCTAGCTACAGCTTTCTTGTTTTTTTCTTTTTCCAACAGTTCTTGTAAATCCACTGCTCCGATCATAGATCCCCCATCCAAGGAAATCTTGACTACAACAGTAACTGAACCAGTTGCTAAATCTAATATCATAAAGCCTGCTGGCCATACAATACCCTCTGTAGACGTTAAGACCCTCGAAGGAAAGTCAGTCAATATCCAAGATTATGTGGGCAAAGGAAAGATCACAGTTATGAGCTTCTGGGCGACATGGTGCAGCCCTTGCAAGAGAGAATTGGATGCCATCAATGAGATATATCCAGACTGGCAAGAAGCCTATGATGTGGAATTATTGGCCATCACTATAGATGATGCCAGATCTATGGCTAAAGTACCTGCCCTCATAGAAACGAAAGGATGGGAATACACGATTCTTGCAGACTCTAAGAGAGAATTACAAAAAGCATTAAATTTCCAGACGGTACCTCAGACTTTCTTGCTTGATGCAGAAGGTAACATCGTCTATACGCATTCTGGTTACAATCCGGGTGATGAGATAGAACTTGAAGAAAAGATAGCAGCGCTAGCTGAAAAGTAAATTTCTTCATATAAAATATAAGAAGAGGCTGAATCACTTGATTCAGCCTTTTTTTGTGCCACTAGTTGAACTCAAGCCTTCTGATAAGGGTTTAAAAACTACTTTTGGGAAAACAAAAAGAGATCGATGAGTAAGCGCTTCAATAAGCTGAGAATAGTCAATAAAATCAATGAAACCGACCGAGCACAATCCATCATTTTTGATGCAGTGGAAGGCTATGAGTTCAAGCCTGGTCAATACCTCACCGTGAAGGTTGACTTGCAGGGTACAGAACATCGAAGAGCCTATTCAATATTCACAGTTCCAGGAAGTGTACAGTTAGGTTTCACGGTAAAGAGGCTAGAGGGAGGCTTGGTGTCCAATCATCTGATAGACAACTTTAAAGTAGGAGATGAGATAGAGGTTATGACACCAGATGGAAAATTTGTGGTGGAACCTCAAGTGCAGGCGGTAAGAGATCATTATTTCATTGCGGCAGGATCGGGTATCACACCAGTCATGTCCATGATTGCCACCTTGCTGGAGCAAGAGCCGTTGAGCTCAATTTACTTGCTTTACTCTAACAGGGATGAAAATTCGATCATTTTCAAGAAGGCTCTTGATAAGCTGGCAACAGCATATGGTGGGCAGTTCCATTTGAAGTATATTCTTTCACAGCCTATACAAGAAAAAGCGGGAGGGCTCTCTGGACTATTCGGTAAGAAAGCGCAGCCTAGCTGGAGAGGGCTGAGAGGTCGTATCACGGGCAAGGTGCTTTCAGATTTCTTGGACGAGTTTCCATCCAAGTCTGGTTATAGCAGTTACTATCTATGTGGTCCACTGGGCATGATTTCTACAGTCGAGAATGCGTTACTGGGTAGGGATGTTTCCAAGTCTGAGATTAAAAAAGAATTATTCACTGCGGATATCACCCCTAAAGATTCTAATGCAGCTGTTGCCAATGGTGCAGGTACGCAGGCAGAGGTCAAGCTCAATGGAGAAACCTTTACGTTGACTATTCCTACTGATAAGACCGTTCTCGATGCTATCATAGATATGGGGAAAGATCCTCCATATTCTTGTACCAGTGGAGCCTGTTCCACCTGTGTGGCCAAAGTTACCGAGGGCGCAGTAGAGATGGAGGCTTGCTTTGCCTTGGATGATGAAGAAGTGGATGATGGTTATGTATTGACTTGTCAGTCAAAGTGCACGACCTCTACTTTGAAGTTGGATTTCGAAGCTTAGCTTCAGACAATTATTGAAACTAGAATTTATTTATTGATCTCAGTGGACAATTAGTCGGCCACTATGGATGTGACCTTGCTTCAGCCATTTAACTAGGTAGACGCCAGGTTTATCTGGCGCTATGAGATTTCTATTTTCCTTTACGAAAAGCAATTGACCAGCCAGATTATAAATCTCGACAAGAGCGGATTCCTTCAGTTCGTTCACTTTTATTACGCCACCTGATGGACTCACATTAGGATAGAGTTTTGAAATAGAGGGTTCTTCCGTTTCAGAGGTTTTCACGGTCCTACAGTCCGCGGCTATTTCATCACAGTAGTATCTAGCCAGTCTGCAGTCCAGCACAAAGGGATTCACTTTGCCATCTTGATACTCAGCAATCTTAAAAGTTCTGACCCACTCTAAGGAATCAACGGGATCCAATTCGTGCCAGTCGCACATAATCTCCTGCTGTGCTCCAAAAAAGTCTGGATCGTCAAAATCAGCTTCTTCTTTGTACATCGTATAGAAATAGAAATAAGCTCTAGCAATATTCCCTTTGAAATCCTCCCTGGGCTCGAAACCAAAGTTAGTATCTTCTGACCATGATTCTCTGCCTGTTGTGGGTGGATTACCACGCGTCTCATCATTAAAATACCAGGCGGTTGTCTGATTGTCAGGAAGTTCCATCATAGGATCATTTCCTCTGGCAGAATTCACAGGTACTCTGGTAGGAAATAAATGATGCATGTCACTGCGAGGATTGCCATCACCAGCGCCTTTGGCTTGCGGGTAGCTGTGTTCTAAATTAATATCTGCATTCCCGCCCCCTTCAAATAAGGCTTGAGAGGGATCAGCTGTCAAGTCTAGAAATTTACTCAATCCCGTGTAGACACAGCGAACAGAGTCTTGATGCAAATGTATTTTTCTATAAAGGGTATCCCTAGCTTCACTCAATTCCAATACAACCTGTGGCTTGTAGCTAGATCTCAGTGCATCGAACAATACCTCACCATCCAAGTCCGGAAACACCGACTGATGATCATATTGGCCATAGCCAGTAAAGCAGAGCAGCAAAAAGAAAACTGTCTTCATCTTCTGAAATTGTATTTCTTGAACCAAAACCAAGCCATCAGAAAACCAACTACAGCTCCTCCCAAATGCGCAAAATGCGCTACACCGGGCATAGTGCCAGTGAAGCCACAATAGAGATCAAAGACCACCAATCCAGTCATCATATACATCGCCTTGACAGGAACGGGTATGAACATCAGATATAACTTCTGATGTGGAAATATGGTCGCAAAGGCCGTCACCACGCCTACAACTGCACCTGAAGCTCCCACGGCAGGGATGTGATCAGGGATGAAACCAGTATATTGTACAAGTGATCGCAGTACAACTGCCCCCAGGCCACAAGCAAAATAGAGTATGAAAAAATTTTTACTGCCGACAAATCTCTCTACTGTAGGCCCGAGAAAGAAAAGCCCTAGCATATTCATGATCAAATGATTGAGGCCTCCGTGCATGAACATGTGTGAGACGATCTGAAAGGGTTGGAATCTAGTGTCTCCAGGATAATATAAGGCCAAGGTCTTCGAATAGTCAGACAACGGCGTAAAATTAACAGCGAGAAACACTATGACATTTATTATGATCAGATGCTTGACGACATCGGTAATTTGTCCCATCAGATATTTATTTTGTTATGACACAAGGTAGGAAGAGAAGCACTCTAAGTAAATAACTTTTCTAAGTGTTTTAGATCATATGTGACAAAACATTTTTTGCCAGAAGGGCCTGTGTAAGGGAATTGACAAGCAAACAACTCATCTACCAGGTTGTTCATTTCTTCTATTTCTAAAGATTTGCCGCGAGGAATAGCTGCAGAATAAGCCATGGAACGAGCTAGATTTTCATTCTTACTGAGATCTAAATTTAAATTTTCAGCATATTGATAAATTAATTTTTCCATGACCTGCTGGACATTATTATCCGTAAATCCTGCAGGTATGCCATGAATGATGAAAGTCTCTCCTCCAAAGGATTGCACCTCAAATCCCAAGCGATTCAGATCTGGCATGATCTCTTCATAGATGGGTATCTTATCCTTGGGTATGGTCACGGTCAGCGGAAATAATTGCTTCTGTACCAGCTCATGATTCTGATTGAGGTTGTCCAAGTATCTTTCATAGAGTATCCGGACATGTGCCTGATGCTGATCTATGAAAATGATGCCGGATTTTATCTGGACCATTATATAGTTCTGGTGTATCTGTATAGGATTTTTTTCTTCGGTCTCCAATTGTGGTCCCAGCAAATTCCCAGTGGCGGCACTCGGTAAGATCAAGGGTTCTTCTTGTAGTAATTCAGCATCGTCCTCATCCAGATTTATGGCTTCCAGCCCATCATACAGGGACTGCCAGTTCCTCATGACAGGAGCTGATCGCAATCGCGATGCAGTGGGTGAGGATGGAGAGGATGACCCGGCTTGTCTCTGCGAAAAACCTGCCCCGCCGCCTGCAATCTCGCTGGAATCATTACTGAAATCCAGCTGAGGAGACAGACTATATCTTCCCAGCCCGTGCTTGATGGCCACCTTGAGGTAATTATAGATGAGTCTCTCATCATCAAACTTTATTTCTTGCTTAGTAGGATGGACATTGATGTCAATCTTAGAAGGATCTATGGTAAGATACAATAGATGGAAAGGATATTGTCCATCCTCCAGGAGATTCTGGTAAGCGGACTTGATGGCGTGACTGAGATAAGGGCTTTTCACGTATCGCTTATTGACAAACAAATACTGCTCACCTCTCGCTCTCTTGGAGATTTCAGGATCTCCTACATAGCCTGAAATATTAACCACTTCTGTCTCTTCAGAAATACGGATGAGCTTATCCTCATAAGTTCTTCTGAATACCCCCAATAATCTTTTTTTCAAAGTCCCTTCCGGAAGATTGTATATCTCATTTTCATTATGCACCACTCGAAAGTTGACCTCTGGATGGGCCAGCGCTACCTTCTTGAATTCTTCCAGTAGATGCTTGAGCTCTACAGAATCAGATTTCAAGAATTTTCGTCTTGCAGGTACATTAAAGAAGAGATTCTTTACAGATATGGTAGTGCCTGGTTCTGCTTGACAATAGGTCTGTTCCATGACCTCTGAAGACTTGATGGTCAAGCTAGTTGCGATATCCTTATCTGCTGGTCTGGTTTTCATTTCCACCTCGGCGATGGATGCGATCGAGGCCAGCGCTTCACCCCTGAAACCCATGGTTTTGATATGGAAGAGATCTTCTGTCTTGTTGATCTTGGAGGTGGCATGTCGCTCGAAACTCATTCTGGCATCCGTATCGGACATGCCTTTACCATTGTCTATGACCTGAATGAGGGTCTTGCCCGAATTCTTGATGACTAGAGTGATATCGTCACTGCCCGCATCAATGGAATTTTCCATCAGTTCCTTCACGACAGAAGCTGGCCGCTGGATGACTTCTCCTGCGGCTATCTGATTTGCTATCGATTCCGGTAATAAATTGATGATATCTCCCATTCTGTGACCTCTCTTACAGACCCCAATATTAAAGTATAAGATGGGGGAAAAACCTTCAAGTTTTCAACAACTGTGGATTGTTACCCTATTCTACAACATAGTCATGAACCACGTTCAGTGCTCTATGGGCGCCTTTGCTATCTATGACTAAGCTGATATTCTCCCCACTGATGCTATTACTGAAGAGATGTACCCATATTTTGTTTTTACGCAGCCCTTCTATTGCCTTTTCGAGTGCATAATTATGTCGACCAGTGATGGCGATGATTGCTACAGAGTGATTGATGGAAATATCAGAAATCACCTGTTTTATCAGCTCTTCTCTGAATTCCTCCTTCAAAGTACTTTCAGCTTTAATACTGCATTCAGAATCTATCACAAACCCTATCCCCCGCTCTGAGGAGGCTTGTGATATCAATCTGACGCTGATATTGTTTCTGTGCAGAGCAGAGAAAATTCTGGAATCGATGCCCACCTTGCCATACATGCCCATTCCCTCTATGCTGACCAGACAGATGTTTTCAAGCAGTGAAATGGATTTGATGCCAGTTCCCGCCCCTTCTTTGTCTATCAAGGTGCCTTGCGTATTTCCAGTCTTACTGTTCAGTATTTTCAGCGGGATGTGGCTTTCCATCAGAGGGGTGATCGTCTTGGAATGCAGGACGCTAGCACCAAAATTGGCCAGTTCATTGGCTTCCCTATAGCTGAGGTGCGGAATGAGTTTGGCTTGTTTGACATATTTGGGATGAGCGCTATAGACCCCATTGACATCCGTCCAATTCTGTATTTCTGAAGCCAAAAGAAAATTAGCTATCAACGTCGCCGTATAGTTACTCCCATTTCTACCCAGCGTTGTAATGTGCCCTCGCTCATCAGCAGCGATATACCCGGTGATAACTGGAATAACTGCCGCTTCCAAGCCGCCCAGCGTTCTTATCGTTTTATCTTTGGAGACCGGCATGTTAACGATATGCTGACCCATCACATTTTCTGTAACAATGAATGCTGTAGCATCAAAGTATTTTGAGTTCAGACCTAGTGCTTGTAATTTGCCAGTGATATGTCGAGCGCTCATTCGTTCACCTTGGGCTAATATTTTATCCTTCGCCTCAGGAATATCCAAGCCTAGAACCGAGATGGCTCCCAGAGTTTCTTCCAGCATTTTTCGGAACGGGGCCAGCTCAGTATCCTGGCATTGGTCATAGTCGGAATTTGTTTTACTTCCACATTGATAATCGAGTAAGCTTTTCAGATCTGATTCAAAAGGCTGACCGCTACAGGCCAGCTCATAGAGTTTTTCCAGTTGATCAGTTGTCTTGCCACGAGCGGACACCACCAGCGCGATCGGTTGCTCCAGTGCTGCTTTTCTTATGATTTCCAAAGTCTTTTCCAGCGCCTCACCATTTGCGAGAGATGAACCACCGAATTTCAATATGGCTCGTTGGACTCTGGAGTTTTTCAGATAAGAAGAAATCATCGTTGTCAATTTTTCTGTCTCCAGCAGAAATCCATCGTGCCCATACTCAGAGGCTATTTCCTTGTAAGTACCGTTGGGTAACGCTGTTGCGATTTCTTGTTGGAGCGCGGGCGGGATGAGCAGATCACTGGTGATACCGATGACGAGTGCAGGCATGTTGATACGAGAAAGAGCAGTCTGAATGCCACCTCTGTTCCTGCCTAGATTATGCGTATCCAGACACTTGGACAGATAATAATAGGAGAGTGCATTGAAGCGTTTGATGAATTTTTCTCCTTGGTATTGTATGTAGGAAGACGCCTTGAAATCATCCAATTTATCCTCCTTGTCAGTCTGTGTTTCTATAAAAGCACCAGAGGTTCTGTAAGTCAGCATCCCGATAGCCCGGGCAGCCGCCATTCCTTCGGTGCCGCCCTTGGGTGTTCCGAAAGTCTTATCACTTTTCATAGCCATTCTCTGTGTTTCATGCACGGCGATGGACCAGGCAGACTCCTTGGCACAGGACGCGATGAGTATGAGCTTATCGATTTTTCCAGTATAGACATAGGCAAATTCCAAAGCTTGGTTACCACCGAATGACCCACCTATGGCTACCAGTATGTGTTTGATATCCAACGCTGTTGCCAAGATTGTATGAGCCTTGACGATATCTCTGACAGAAAATTGTGGAAAGGACAGGTTGTCAGGCTGAGTGGTTCCATAAGGAGAACCGATCACATTGGCGCAGATTATAAAATGCTTTTCTGGTGTAAATAAGCAACCCTGCCCGATTAAGCCAGGCCACCATTCCAGCACAGCACTATTGGCCGTAAGGGCATGAAAAACCCATATGACATTATCCTTGGCAGCATTGAGTCGACCATACGTGTGGTATCCTATCTCGAGCTGATCTATAGTGGCACCCGATTCCAAAGCAAATTGTCCCTGGACTATATGAGTTTTCAAGTTTTCCATTCATCTATAATTTAGAAGCGAGCAGGGCTTGGTCTATGTCGGTAAGGATGTCTGAAATATGTTCCAATCCTACCGAGAATCTGAGATACCCAGGGGTGATGTTGATATCCGCTTGCTGTTCCGCTGATAGTTTGGAATGTGTGGTAGAGGCAGGATGCGTGGCTATGCTGCGAGAGTCGCCTAGATTAGCCGTTCTAGAATGCAATTTCAGGGCATTGAGAAATCGGGCCCCTCTTTCTTGTCCACCTTTGATCTGACAGCCCACGAGTCCTCCACCCTGCAACATTTGTCGCTGAGCGAGTTCGTATTGTGGGTGACTTTTCATTCCAGGGTAGGTGACTTCCGTGATTTCAGAATGCGTATTCAGAAATTCTGCCACTGCCAGAGCATTGCTACAGTGTCTGTCCATTCTGACGGCTAGGGTCTCGAGACTCTTCGAGAGTATCCAAGCATTGAAAGGGGAGAGGGCAGCGCCAGTTCTTCTTACAAAATCATAGCAAGCGCTTACATGTCCTTTACTACCGACTATGGCGCCTCCCAGAACACGTCCTTGTCCATCGATGTATTTGGTCGCAGAATGGATGACCAGATCAGCCCCGAATTCTGCCGGCCTCTGGAGGTAAGGGGTTGCAAAGCAGTTGTCCACAGAGAAGATCACTTTGTGAGCTTTGGTGAGTTCACCGATATATTGCAGGTCAGCAATCTGCAGTGTGGGATTGGACGGGGTTTCCAGGTAGAGCATCTTAGTATTAGACTGAAAGGCTTGGGCCCAAGCCTCTTTGTCATGTATGTCTACAAAGGTGACTTCGATCCCCCACGAGGGTAGAATATTGTTGAGTATGTAACTACTGTTCCCAAAGATGTACTTACAGGATATGATGTGATCTCCTGCTTGTAAGAGGGCAGCCATACTGGTGAATACTGCAGCCATCCCTGAGGCGGTTACCATACCTGCTTCAGTGCCCTCGAGGAGAGTGAGCTTAGTGGAAAGTTCTTGAGTGTTGGGATTGGAAAATCTGGAATACAGATTACCAGGTTCTTCGCCTTTGAAGATAGCAGCTCCTTGCTCTGCAGAATCAAAGGTGAAGCTTGAGGTCAGAAAGAGTGGTGCAGAATGTTCTCTGTGAGCTGTCTGCTCAAGTTGTTGCCTGATGGCGAGGGTCTCGAATTTTTTAATACTCATAGGTCTTATTTAGTAACTGAATCTCAAGCTGTTGCCAATGAGGTTTCAGCATATAGAATAGCGTATCAAAAAAGCGATGAAGATTCGAAAACAGCAGTTGAGGTTTTCTGTCCAAGACTTGTATGTGTTATATCTCACAGCTATCCAGGATGATAGTTGTAGGAATTAGCACCTTCTTACCTGGCGTAAGGGTTGCTAAGGTTTCGCAGGGCCTGTCCCTCCACCTTTCTTGATACTATTTCAAAAAATTGAAAATGAAGAAGCTTTTTCTCCTATTGTAAAGGTATGGCGAATTGCAATTCACCGAGACAGGCTTGGGTTACTTAACAAATATTTATGCTAACATCCATCCTTTGATACTGTGGAAAACCTAAAAGCTAGCCTTCAAACAGTTCCACCATTCTGACGATTTTTTCAGACTTGAGTATCAGATAAGATATGAAGGACAATATGATGGCGATGTAAATAATTCGCTTATTGGATTTACGGACAGTGTTTTTCTTGTATTGCTCATCTCCGACATACCTGTTTCTCAGACCAGAGCTGATGCGTTGCTTGACTTTGTCCTGATCAGTCAGGTCTCCCTTATACTGGTTCACTTGATTTTCCAAAGCTTCCTTTTCTGGGTCCCAGAACCTCGGGTTATAATCAAATTTCCTATGCTTGGGTCTTTTTCCGAATCCAGATGATAACATGCTGCAGTGGTTTTTGTCTTTATTACAACTAGATGCAAAGTTGCTGCAGAAAGTTAACTATTTGCGGGCAAATTGTATTTTTTTGCAATGTGATGATTTTTTATCAAGTAATTTTGAACATGCTAAGAAGCATCTTTGATCTAAATAGGAAACCACTGCTATGAGTGATGTAATCAAACATGAATGTGGACTTGCATTCGTCAGATTGAAACAACCGCTTCATTACTACAATGAAAAGTACGGAACCCCTTTGTATGGTATCCGGAAGCTGCAGTTATTGATGCAAAAGCAAAGAAACAGGGGCCAGGATGGTGCTGGTGTCGCCACTATCAAACTAGATCCTAAGCCAGGTACACGGTACATATCACGAAAAAGAAGCAATACTTCCACTGGCTTAGACGATGTGTTCAATGAGATCCATGCCCGATTTGATGAACTCACACCTGAACAGATCAACGATACTGAATGGCTCAAGGAAAACTTCCCCTACACTGGCGAAGTCCTTTTGGGGCATCTACGATACGGCACGCATGGGATCAATTCCATAGAATCAGTACATCCTTTTCTGAGATTGAATAATTGGATCACCCGCAATCTTGTCTTGGCTGGTAATTTCAATTTGACTAATGTCAATGAACTTTTTGATGAATTGATATCCTTTGGTCAGCATCCCAAGGAGCAATCAGACACTGTGACTGTGATGGAGAAGATAGGCCACTTTCTCGATGATGAGGTGCAGAAAGAGTTCAATTGGTTCAAAGCCAAGGGGCTAGAAAATTCTGAGATCACACCCAAGATAGGGAGGCGACTGGATGTGAAGAGACTCCTGCAGAGGGCCTCCAGAAAGTTTGATGGGGGTTATGTCATGGCAGGTATTCTGGGACATGGGGATGCTTTCATCCTCAGAGATCCGATGGCCATACGACCTGCTTATTATTATGAAGATGACGAGGTAGTGGTGATGGCTTCCGAGAGGCCAGCCATTCAGACCAGTTTTAATGTACATATCGACAAGGTCAAGGAATTGCCAGGTGGCCACGCCTTGATCATCAAGCAAGACGGGGCGGTTTCAGTGGAACAGATAAATCATGCACCGGAAAGGAAAGCTTGTTCTTTTGAAAGAATTTATTTTTCCAGAGGTTCTGACAGAGATATTTATCTGGAGAGAAAAGATCTGGGTATTAAGCTCGCAGATGTCATCCTCAAAGAGATCAATCATGATATGGAGCATACCATGTTCTCATTCATACCCAATACGGCAGAGGTTGCATTCTATGGTATGATAGAAGGTATCAATAATAAGTTGGACATTATCAAGAAGCAGAGGATCTTGGAGGCGGGTGAGAAGCTGGATGCAAAAGAATTAAATTCCATATTCAGGATGAAGTGCAGAATGGAGAAAGTCGCCGTCAAAGATGCCAAGATGAGAACCTTCATCGCCAATGATAATCTTCGGGGCAATATGGTGTCTCATGTCTATGATGTCACCTATGGCCTGGTCAGAAACAATGTGGATACTCTAGTGATGATAGATGATTCTATCGTCAGGGGTACGACCCTCAGAGACAGCATCATTCAGATCTTGTCCACTCTTTGTCCTAAGAAAATAGTGATAGTCTCCTCTGCACCACAGATCAGATATCCTGATTGTTACGGAATAGACATGTCCAAAATGAAGAACTTTGTCGCTTTCAGAGCGCTGGTGGCCTTACTTAAAGAGACGGGTCAGGAGGAACTACTGGAAACCACGTATAATCTCTGTAAAGCAGAACTGGAGAAAGGAGAGGATGAAAAGATCAATAACCCTATTCAGGATCTTTATGCAAGATTCCCTTATGAAGCCATCAGTGACAAAATCGCTGAAATAATAACTCCTCCCGGTACGATACCTGAAATCAAAGTCATCTATCAGACGGTGGAGGATCTCAATGAAGCTTGCCCTGATCATCAGGGTGACTGGTATTTTTCGGGGGATTTCCCTACTAGAGGCGGTATGATGGTCGTCAATAGAGCCTTTGTCAATTATATGGATAAAATAGACGCCAGAGCCTATTCTTAGCCGACTAAGTCTATAGACTTCATATTATCAAGTTATTAAACATTACATTTAATTTTAATATGTCGTAAATTTGGGGGCAAATCTCACGTAAGTACGTTAGATAACTGAAATCTTAATTTAAGACAGCTATGGAAAGACTACCGAAAATTATCATAATGCTCATCACTATGACGGCCACATTCCTATTGGCTTTCAACTCTTGTGGAAACAAGGATGAGATGGAAGATGAGACATCTGTTTTGGTGGATGATGATTCAGACGTCTTTTCAGATGATTTGGGAGAGGACATATTCGGGGATGACGACGATGATGATGAAGACTTCTTGTTTTCTGAAACAGCAGATTCTGATTCTGATGATGATGATGACACTGAGACAGATTTTACGTCTGTGCCCTCTAATGATTCTAAACCTGACTATTCAGCACCAGCCAAAACCACTACCTCTTCCAGACCCAAATCTTCATCTGGACAATACATGGTCATAGCTGGAAATTATCTGGTAAAGGCCAATGCAGATCAGATGATACGTAAACTGAGGAATCTAGGCTATGACAATGCTGAGATAGGCATTTTTGAACGTTCTCAATACCATACAGTCATTGCCTCCAGGCATTCCAGCAACAGTGCGGCACTCTCTTCAGCGAATGACATCAAGTACAAAGGTGTGGATTGCTATGTGAAGAAGAAAACATACTAAGAGACAACTAATCAAAAAACATCAGTTTATTTAAGAGACTGCTTCGAGTCGAAGCAGTCTCTTAATTTTGTACCCTTTGACAATCGTTCTTAGTTGTGGATTGTTATGACTCACCTCCGATTCTTATTAAAGAATGAAGCTAGTGCTCACAGTCTTAATAATATTTGAACCTTTCTCTACACTCTGTTCTCTTTGTATGAATCCGATTCTCAGGATTAAATGATTTTTGCTGCCAAACTCATTCGTGATTAATCTTAAGAGCACAGTGGGCAGGCAATTTGTAAACCCCACGTCACTTCTGTAGCTGTAATCATACCCTGTAGTACCCTTGTAGACAATAGTACCCTCCCTGTAGTAGGGCGGAATCAGAGTCAAGCCTTGAATTCCTGTCTTATAAGTACAAACGATAACTATGAAAAATCTAATCACAATCATCGCAGTTCTTACAATCACTTTCACAAGTGCATTTGCAACTACAACTCCTGAGACATTGATCTCCACCAGCGATGTGGAAGTGGTGACTGTTGGAACTTCTGACATTTTCACGACTGCTGATTTTGATGCTATTGCTGAGAACTTGAACTTTACAACGAATGACAACATCTCAGTCATACAAATATTCGATGCAGAAGGTAATTTGGAATTTTCACTACCTGTAATGAGTGATAAGGTAAAAATCAGCAAGAACTTATTCGGATCAGGAACTTATCAGTTGGGTTTCATACTGGAAGGTCAGAGTCAAATGCATTCAACTACTGTTACAGTAAAATAATTTAGAAAAATAAAGGGTGGGAGTCTAGTCAACTCCTTTGTTATAAATAAGAATAGAATATTTAAGGCAATGAAGAATTAGTCACTCTTCGAAAAACAGTCTCTGAGAAGTCAGAGGCTGTTTTTTTTATGTTGAGGGGTCTAAGTTATTGTTGACTTTTAAGAGTACTGTGGCGTAGGCGAAGAAAAGAAGAATTCAATATAGGATCTCGTATAAGGGATTACCTAATTCCAATGACCATCATTGCTTTATCGAATAAGGAGATCTTACAACTGCGACTTTGCTATGCTCAAAATGTAATGGTGGTGTTACTTCTTACTAGGCACCAGGTGAGTCAAATATCTGCATTGCAGGAAATCAAGAGTCGAATTTCTTTCCTGTTAAATCCATCTTAAATTACGACTTTTTTCGTAGAACACTTGTTGTTACGAATTTTGTCGTATAACTTGTCGACGTTAATAACCCAATTATGACTTTCAAGCGCAAGCAACATCCTACTGAATCAGAACTCGAAGTCCTCCAGATTCTCTGGGAACATGGCCCTTCCTCAGTGAGATCAGTGAATGAGAAGCTCAATGAAAAACGGACGGTAGGATATACAACCACACTGAAGATCATGCAGATCATGACAGACAAGGCACTTGTCACCCGAGATACCAAGACGCGTACCCATATCTATCATGCAGATGTGCAAGAAGGGGAGACTCAGAGCAGTCTGCTAGATAGTTTCATACAGAAAACATACAGGGGCTCTGCGATGAGACTGGTGATGCAGGCACTGGGAAATAAGGAAGCTAGTCATGAAGAGCTGGCGGAGCTTAAAGCGCTAATCAATCAGATAGAGAACAAGGAGAAATAAAATATCATCACGGAAAACAACTTGACCATGATCACAGATTTTCTTCCCATACATATGATAGAGGCTCTTATGTGGACCCTGGTCCATTCTGTGTGGCAGTTAGCATTGATTGCACTCGTGGCAGGCATACTGTTGAAGTTTTTTTCCAAGCAAAGTGCTCTACTGCGTTATGGCTTGGCTTTCAGCGCGATGGTTTTTTCTATCTTTATGGTCATCTACACCTTTGCAGTACAGTATCTGACCAGTCAGTCAGGCGTTACGTCAGTTGTGGACCTTGCGATGGATGTGAGTACTGTGACCTTTGTCGCACAACCTGTTACTTCTGCACTCACTTTTCTAGATTTATATCAAAGCCTGATTGTCAATGTATGGCTGCTGGGTTCTTTGCTTTTCCTCATCAGGTTTACATTGGGCTGGTTGCACCTGAGAAAACTTGTGGAGGCAGCTGTCGTAGATCCGATTTCTGAATCCGTGAGCTTTATGGCGTTGAAGCAAGGTTACAATATAAATAGAACTATTCTGATCAAAGTATCTGAGAGTATAACTTCACCAATGGTGATCGGATTTTTGAAACCGATAATCTTATTTCCAGTTGGGATGATTAATCAATTGACACTTGCAGAAGTGGAGGCTGTCATGGCGCATGAATTAGCACATATCAGAAGACACGACTTTTTATTGAATCTATTCCAATCGTTGATGGAGACGGTTTTTTATTTTCATCCTGGTGTCTGGTATCTATCCAAGGTCATTAATAAGGAAAGAGAAAACTGCTGTGATGATATGGCTATTTTACATACGGGCAATGCGGTGACTTTTGCTAGGACCCTCGTCAAGTTACAAGACTTGGAATTCACCCAGCTGAGGCCTGCGCTGGCAATGGCTGGAGCGAATGGCGATTTCTCGCAACGGGTCAAGAGAATTCTAGATGTTCCAGTAAGGTCTAGTGGTTTTAGGGACAAGTTATTCACTTTATTATTGATGGTTTTTGCTCTTGTGGGTTTTAATGAGGAAAATGAGAATGTCATTTCTGAGCCTCAGGAGTTGGATATATATGTCATAGATGATTGCCCTCAAAGTAGCGAGGAGATAAAGTTCTATTTAGATACCATACCTTCGAGAAATAATTTTCATATCAAGAAAACAGATAAGAATAAATCTGTGGAACTGCAAATGGAAGATGGCTTGGTAAAAAAATTAATTGTGGATGGCAAGCTGGTTTCACCAGCTGAGTTAGAGCAAGTAGAAATTAAAATGCTGATAGATAGTCTCAAACCTAATTTCAATAAAGAGATGATTACTGTTTTTCCAGATTGCAATTCAGATTTGGGTCATTTTTATTTGCTTAATAAAAATCAAGAAACCTTGAATCTAGATGCTTTCATCAATAGAGAAAACCTAAGTTCTGAGGCCATTTCAAGTATTAATTTCAATCCAAGTGAAATGAATTTTGAGCAGCTCAGAAGGTTGGATATTGACTCTCTATTGGTAGAACTTCAAAGCACCAAAGCAGACAAGACTAACATTCTAGTAGACAGTTTAAGTGACTTGTGGCCAAGGGAATTATTCGAACAAAAACAACTTTTTCAATTTCGTGACCATTTCAGGAATCCTAGAAAGGTCACGAAAATTGAAGACGGGTCTAGCGTTGTACTCGACGTGAGAAAGGATCAAAAAACCCTAGCGGATAAAATCAGTTGGCATCTGGAAATGGATAAGTTGATCGATATTAGAAAGGAAAACACTGCCACGCTATCAGGTACTGGATTGACTATAAACGACGGACAAAAAGAATCTCTACAACTATGGATGAAATACAGAGATCTTTATGAAAAACATACTGGCCTGATCATCACGCCAGAAATGGTCATCGAGATTGTGGTACCCACTAGTGCCGTCGATCTTTAATTAGAGATAAGTGATGAAATATAAGTTATGAATATTTCAATCATATCTCATCACGTATCACTCTTACCGTCTTTACCCTACCAATAATTTCTTGATAATTCCAGACATGGTTTTACCGTCTGCTTGGCCTGCGAGCTTGGCACTGGCCATACCCATCACTTTGCCCATGTCTTTCATTCCAGATGCGCCGCTCTGTGTGATGATTTCTTGTAGCATAGGTGTCAGCTCTGCTTCTGAGAGTTGCTGAGGCAGGTAGTTTTTCAGTATGGAGATTTCTTCAGCTTCAGTCTGAGCCAGGTCAGCTCTATCTTGCTTGACATAGATGTCGTGGGACTCTTGTCTTTGTTTCATGAGTTTCTGCACCAGCTTTATCTCGCCAGCCTCGTCCAGTTCTTTGCCACTGCCATCTGTCTTGGTGAGGAGTATGGCGGCTTTTACAGCTCTTATGGTTCTGAGGGCTGGTTGATCTTTCGCTTTCATCGCTGTTTTCAGATCAGTCATTAATCTTGCTTCTAAGCTCATAGTGTTTTTATAAGGATGCAAAAGTACGGTGTTGTGGGGAATTAAATTTTTAAAGTTGAGGGGTCGTAGTGAATGTCCCAGAAGAACTTAGGCAGGCTTAGTTTATTTTCAGACTATAAGTATGTCTGTGAAGACATACGACTTGTGTTATTTTCTTATCAGACAAGATAGAACTATATTGATGGTGAATACTTTTCATAATCCAAGTGAAGGCTTCGTGACGGGGGTGAATCTTTACAATACTATAGGGCAATTAATACGTCGATTGCAGTTGAACTATGATCTGCCGCCTATCAACCAACCCAAAACCCTCTTATAAAAAAGAATGTACTGCTAGTTATTTGGTTTTCTGGAATTTTACTATATCCATTACTCTAGTGCTTCTGATGTTTGCAGTTTTACAAGCAGCTCCTACTAAAAAGTTGGTCAGTCTTTCTCAGATTGTCCTTCCTTTTCTTTTTTATTACCAGTGAAATTAGCGGATTGGGTTTTACTTACAATAAGAACAAATGAGAGGAACTCTGCTTACTAGACTATAAGTCTCATTGGAAACCTATATTATACCTTAATGTGATTTTGTGATAGTTTCGTTTTTTGTTATAGATTCTATTTCTGTACCATTAATGGTTTGAATGTTGATTTTTTCGTTTGCATTTTTTAATGCTTCTCATCTCTACCCGCCGCAATCACCTTAGTCAACTCCACAAAATCTTCCACCCCCAAATGCTCTGGCCGCTGCTGCAATAGCCCCGCTTCCAATTCAGGATCCACCTCTCTATCTTGGAAATAAACTTTCAGTGTATTCCGTAATTTTTTACGCCGTTGTTGGAAAGATAGCTTGATCATTGACTTGTATAATTTAGCGTCGCAGGGGAGGGTGAATTCTGCTTTGCGCTTGAGGAGGATGACGGAGGATTGCACCTTGGGTGGTGGATCGAAAGCATCTGGTCCGACATCAAATAGTACTTCCGCATCATAGTAGGCTTGCGTCAGTAAGGTGATGATGCCATTGGCTTTGGTGCCGGGCTTGGCACAGATCCTATGCGCAACTTCTTTTTGGAACATCCCTACCATACAAGGAATTTTTTCTTTGTGGTCCAGCATTTTGAAAACGATCTGAGAGGAGATGTTGTAAGGAAAATTTCCTACCAGATTAAAAGCGCCATCCTGATGGACGGTACTGAGATCGAGGGTTAGAAAATCTTCATTGATCAGATATTTCTTGTCCAACTTTTGCAATAGCACCTTAATCATGTCCCTATCAAATTCCACCGCGTGAAATCGATCATACTCAGACGCCAATTGCTCCGTCAGCACACCAGGTCCTGGCCCGATCTCTAGCAATGCTTCACTAGTGGGACAATGTTCTTTTATGGCCTCAATGATATTGGTGACAACCTGATTGTCTATGAGAAAATGCTGACCTAGATGTTTTTTCGCTTTCACTGGGTCCTTGATTTTTATGAATATTTAATGGTCAGGCATTATTCGCCGTAAGGCTAAAGCTCAGATACCTTGAAACTCAATGCCCCTACAAAGTAACCATTATGCCTCTTTAACCTATCTTTGCACCCTAAAACAACATCATAATGGCTAGAAAGATAAAACTGGGTATAACGATAGGAGATGTGAATGGGGTAGGTCCGGAAGTCATCATCAAAGCACTGTCTGCACCCAAGATGACAGAATACTTCACACCGATCATCTACGGTAATTCCAAAGCGCTGGCTTATCATAAGAATATTGCCAAGGATGTGAATTTCAACTATGTATCCATAAATGATGTGGAGAATGCTGCTTACAACAAGGTTAATATCATCAATGTCTGGACCGATGGTGGCGAAATACAACTAGGAGTACCCACTAAGGAAAGTGGCAGTAATGCCTTTCTAGCCTTGGAAAGAGCGGTAGCGGATGCGCAAGCTGGAAAAATAGATGCGCTAGTCACTGGACCCATAAACAAGCATGCCATGGAAAAGGCGGGTTTCAAGCATGTGGGTCACACAGAATATCTAACAGAAACCTTAAGTGCTACTGAGTCTGTTATGACGATGGTTTCTGACAGTGTCACCATATCAGTCGCTAGTAATCACATTGCCATAAAGGATGTCGTGAATCACCTCGACAAGAAAACAATCATCAGAAAACTGAAAGTGATGTCCAAGTCGCTACGGGAGGATTTCGGGATAGAAAGACCGACAATAGGCGTGCTGGGACTTAATCCCCATGCTGGCGATAATGGACTCATAGGAACTGAAGAACAGGAATTCATCAGTTCTGCCATCATAGAAGCAAAGCGTAATGGCGTGCTGGTTTCGGGGCCCCATCCCGCAGATGGCTTCTTTGGGAAGCGAGAATTCACTAAAGTAGATGCCATATTGGCCATGTATCATGACCAAGGGTTGATTCCTTTCAAGTTATTGTCTTTTGGAGATGGTGTCAATTATACGGCAGGTCTGCCGATCATCAGAACTTCACCAGATCACGGAACAGCCTATGACATAGCGGGGAAGAACATAGCTGACCCCTCATCCATGCGTAAGGCGATGTTCTTAGCCAAGGACATATATAGTAATAGGAAGATAAGTACAGATGGGAATAGGGACGTAGTGAAAAAAACGTCAAAGCCTCAAGAGAAAATCCAAGAGTAAAGGTTGAGATTTAGGTTCTAAAAAAATCTTCTCCCCAGATTGGTTTATTGCTCGTAAGTCCTCCATCGACTCTGACATCTCAAATATATAGAAGTCATTTTAAAAATGATGATTTCGTCCCTTTATTAATATCTTTTTTGCTTCAGAACCGCATAAGGATTTTCAGCATGGTCCAGTTGTTCCAGGCCGTATTCCTTGATGATTTTGATAAGTTTTTCTGCATATAAGGGGTCTGTTGCATATCCAGCTCTCTTGAGCCCATGAGCCCAGCCTTTATGATCCTTGGGCGAAAGCATGAATAATGATTGGTAGTTCTCCCCGTATTTCAGGAAATTACTGTGATCCACATAAGAGTCTATGACTGTTTCATAGGATCTGAAGCAGGATTCTATCAGCTGTCCACGATCGTTGAGATCATCATCTTTGTGATAGTAGGTGCCACCTTTCCAGTAACTTTTACATTTGATTCCGAAGTGATTTTTGGCAGAGGTCGCGAGAGAGCTAGTGCCTTTGTTGGATTCGTGAAGGGCCTGAGCCATGGTTATACTTGCTGGTATCTTGGTACGATACATTTCCATTATGGCCATTTGCTGATATTGTTGAATATAATCCAGCGCCAGTGTCTTGTTTGCCTTGGGTGTAGGGCCATTCAGCACATACACAAACAGCATTAGGTATACAGTGTTCAATTTCAGGTGGTTTAGTCCGATATCAAATAGGCAAAATTTGTTCCAAACGTATGGTAGGTATGTTTAATGTAAGAATTGTCTGCCCTTTAACTTCCTTAAGGGCTGGGGGCAGTGAAGCTCTTCTGCCCTCTGACTCCCTGAAGGGAGGACCGCTACCCGCAGCCCTTTAGCGGTTGGGGGCAGAGAAGGGAAGACCGCTGTCCGCTGCTACTACTGGCTAAATAGGCGGGTGGATCACCCATTTAGGGGTCGGGGGTTGTCAAGGGAGCAGTAATGCCGTTATACCGTTGTACCTTTAACTTATGAGCCTCAAAGCCAAACGCCATCTCAATAAAGACCCCCTCTTCAAGGCTGCCATGAAGGGTATCAAGCCCATTGCTCTGCCGCGATCTGGGAATGTCTTCAATGAGCTGGTCAAGGCTATCGTTTTTCAACAGATCTCATATAAGGCTGCAGATACTATATATGCCCGATTTTTGGACTTGGTGGGAGAGGCGTATACTCCTGAAGACCTGATAGAGAGGAGTTTTGAAGAATTCAGAGGGATAGGTTTTTCTACTCAGAAGGCTAATTACACCCATAATATCGCTCGATATTTTGAAGAGAAATCGCTGTTGCATTTTGACTGGGAACTGCTATCTGATAGTGATATCATAGACCTGCTTACCGAGATCAAAGGGGTAGGGAACTGGACGGTTCAGATGATATTGATGTTTGAGTTACAACGGCCAGATGTTTTTCCGGTGAAGGACTTGGCGATACAACAAGCTATGATGGCGATTTACGAATTTCAATTGAAGAAGAAACCATTGATAAAAAAAATGGAAGAGATCGGTGAGCAATGGAAGCCTTACAGAACCTTGGCTAGTTTATATTTGTGGGGATGGAAAAGAGCACATTTTTGAGTTCGGAAGCCAAGCCAGACCTGAAGCAAGGTAGGGTCATAGGCCGATATGAGGGTACAGAGAATGGGCCTTTGTTCATCTGTCTGGGAGCGATGCATGGCAATGAACCAGCTGGAGTGAGGGCTATAGACCTGGTGATCAAGATGCTGGAAGTCGAGCCCATCAGGACGCCTGGTTTTGTATTCCGTGGCAGGTTATTAGGGTTGATAGGGAATCTGACGGCCTACCGACAACAGCAACGCTATCTGGACAAGGACTTGAATAGAAGTTTTGACGTGGAGCACTTGGCCGTAATCAAGAAACAAGACCCTAAAGAGTTGTCCTCCGAATGTCTGGAATTCCTGGCGCTGGATGAGCTCATCAGAAATGAAATCAAGTCCTATGGGCCCGATAAAATAGTTTTATTGGATTTACATACAACCTCTTCTCACGGCGGTATTTTCACGATATGTAGAGATAGAAAAGAGGATCTTCATATTGCTGCAGCTTTGCATGCGCCCATCGTATTGGGTATGCTAGAAGGTCTCAAAGGCACGACACTGCATTATTTCATTACTGAAAATCTGGGGGTGAAATCAATCCCGATCACTTTTGAGTCTGGCCAGCATGAAGAAGGCATGGCGGTCAATCGTGCCGTGGCAGGAATCATTAATTGTCTGCAAGTCATAGGTGCAGTCGATACTAATGTCGTGGAGAATCATCACGAGCAAATCCTCCTCGATTATTCCAAGCAGTTACCCAAAGTCACAGAACTCATCACCCGACATCCTATCACCCCAGAGGATGATTTCAAAATGAAGGAAGGATACCAGAATTTCCAAAAAGTGGCTGCTGGAGAAGTGGTGGCTCATGACAAATCTGGTCCTCTGACCATAGAGGAAGACAGTCGTATCCTGATGCCTCTTTATCAAGACCAGGGAGAAGACGGATATTTTTTAGTCAAACAAATACAAAGAGCGCTATGATAAAGGAAGAACAGATAGATGCCCAGGTACTGGCTATGCAAGAGCCTGATTTTGAGGATGGATTTGTGGAGGCTGCAGAAGAGTACTGGCATTACTTGAATTCTGAGAGTTTTCAAGGCTTGAGTGATAAGGAGCACGAGTTGTTGTTTTTTCTCAATTCTGTGGTTTATAATGTGGTGGAGGCTGCAGAGGGTTGCAGTATTGACTTTGCGATGGCGCTATTTCAGGATAGAGAGGAGGATAATTGGGCAGTTAGGGAAGAGCACAAAAACTGGGAGAGTGCGGCTGATGCATTTTTTGAAGGGCATGGAGAGGAGGATTTATTGGCTTTTGTGGAGGATATGCTGAATTCTGAGGAATCGGAAGACCTTACAGAAATAGGTAAGGAAGTCTTATTTATCACTACTAAGAGTTATATAGACCTGATAATCAGATAATAAGATATGAAAAAAAAGCATATGAGATATTGCGTTTAAAAACTTGGCAAATCATTGCACAACTTGCGGAATCACGTTATTTTTGCCTCCGCTTATACAGCACGCTTCCTTAGCTCAGCTGGTTAGAGCATCTGACTGTTAATCAGAGGGTCCAAGGTTCAAGTCCTTGAGGAAGCGCTAAAGTCTCGACATCTTAGATCTCGGGACTTTTTTGTTTCTATCTTGGCAAAAATCATTTAAAGAAGACGGCTTCTTATCTTTTATTACTGATAGATCTATCACTCCTCACAGCTTGCAATGATGATTTTTTTCCAGAGGTAGAAGATACCATCCTTAGTGATATTTCGACAGCAGACTGCCCAATTTACAAGGTGGTTCAAGAAATGGCGCGATTTCCAGGGGAAGGTTGCGAAGACGCGAAGACTTCGACGAATAATTTGAGCGAAGGAATTGTGCAGATCAGGCCATGTCAGAGTACATCTACGAGAGTCTAAAATATCCAGCCCAAGCAAGAGCAGAGGGTATTAAAGGATCAGTAATTTGTCAATTCATAATAGACACGACTGGCTTTCTTAATAATATTGAGATAACATGAGATATTGGTGGCGGTTGTGGTGCTGCTGTGGTTGCAGTTATTCAAGGTATGAATGATGATAATCTTCTTTGGATTCCAGGTGAGCAAGACCCAGGTGAAAAAGTAAAAGTGTTATATACTTTATCGGTTAGATTCAAATTGGAATAAGCTGAGCCGTTCTCAAATACCGCTGAAAGAAAACCTCAACTTAGTTTTAAGTTATTTAGAATATCCAGCATTTATAATTTTCTATAAAATCAAAATATTAACATATCTTCTTGCTCAACTATAAATGTCTACGGTTAAGCAAATTTGGCCTGAGTCCTCATAAATAATATTACCTATTTGTTAGCTCTTTTATCGAATTCATCTATGGATGGTTAGAAGCATAAAACCTTATTTAGAATGTGCTGTTCACTTCCTATGGAAGGAATGACAGATAGAGACCTGGACAGAATCATAGGTATGGCCTGGGAGGATCGCACCCCTTTTTCTGCCATAGAATTCCAGTTTGGTTTAGCCGAAAAGGATGTCATTAAGCTCATGCGGGCTCAGCTCAAGCCTTCAAGTTTCAGGTTGTGGAGAGCCAGAGTGCATAGTGGCGTCAGTAAGAAGCATCTTAAGAAACGATCAGAAGAGATCACCAGGTTTCGTTGCTCCAGACAGAAACATATTTCCATGAATAAGATAAGCAAGCGCTAATGATCATCAGTAGAAAGGATATAGCTGCGATGGAGAAGGTGTATAGAATAAATCTGATCAATTCCATCACAGGTATCAAGCCCGCTAATCTCATAGGCACAATTTCAGCAGCTGGTGTTTCTAATCTTGCCATCTTTAGTTCTGTGATTCATCTGGGCAGTAATCCACCGCTCATAGGGATGGTGTCCAGGCCAGACGCTTCAGTGCCTCGGCATACACTCAGTAATTTGAAAAGCGGTGGACTCTATACCATCAACCATCTACCGATTGATATGATAGCAGCAGGTCATGGAACTTCTGCCAAGTATCCTGAAGGCGTTTCAGAATTTGAGCAGTGTGGATTCACTGAAGAATACATGGAGGGTGTCGCGGTGCCATTTGTTGCGGAGAGTCCACTGAAAATATTACTCCAACTCAAAGAGCAAATACCTATTGAGACTAATGGTACGATCCTTATTATAGGTGAAGTTTTACAGTTGATAATAGCTGATGGCTTGGTTTCGGAAAGTGGACATATAGATCTGGAAGCGACGGGTAGTGCGGGGGTAGGAGGCGTGGATACTTATTATGCGCTGAGCAAGAAAGCAATTTTTCCATTTGCGAGATTTGAGGGTAGCTAAGTTTTTTTTTAAAATGGGCTTCCTATCTTTCTCATTAATTTAATCAGAGATTCAATATAGACTTGTACAAAAATCTCACCGCGATGGGGTTCATTCAAACATTTTATAGTTCTGCTAATGATGTTTCAGCTATCTAGGGTTACGACAATGGAATGAATATGATGGATTTTTTCTGAAAATTATTTTGGAATTGCATGCCCAGCCCCTTCCCAATTTTATTGTAATATTTCCGACAATTCTAATTTACCCCTATCCGAATTATTAGATAATGTTGCTTTGCCAACGAACGTCATATGCATCGTTAGAGCGCTTAATATTTGTGACTAAGTTCCACATGAACGTACCTTTGCCCTCGAGAAGTTAAAGTCAACTTTGGTTAAGATTACAACAAGACACAAAGACAAAATTCTCAATATTAAGGGTGTTAATGATAAGGTCCTCGGAAAAGTTCGGGGACCTATCTATTTTATATGAGACTCTATTCTCATTTTCCCTGATTTGGCTTTTTGGTGTAAGCTGTTTTTGTAATTGTCAGGGTCCATCTCCAAGCATTTTTCAAAGTATTTCTTGGCGTTGCCATATTGCCCTTGTTCTTCATAGATGAAACCTATCTGCAATGCTGCATTGCAACTTTGGTAAAGCTCTAATTCTGTATTCATTGTCGCACTGAAGTATAGCATGGCATCTGTATAATTTTTCAAGGCCTGTGTAATACGGCCCATACGGTAATTAAATTCCACTATTTCTCTCTGATCATCTCCATATTTATGGGCATTCTTAGTCAATAGTGTCAAGGCTTGCGTATAGTACCCGCCATCATACAGGATTCTCGCATGTAATAATAGCTCTTCCGGAATGGCGCTGTTCTGAGCTTCATTCATGGCCTGCTTGTCAGCATCCACAACGGTATGGCCAGCCTCCTTGACCAAGGTGATGTGATGTGCATAGGCAGGTGCATTACCTTCCATTAATCTACACCAGGCGTATTTCTGGTGGGCTTCCTTTATATAATGTCTACCATTAAATTCCTCTAAGAATAAATCAAAACTACTTCTTGCGGCGACCCAGTCTCCTTTACGCATAAGACTCAGACCTTGCATGTAATCCAAGAATGGAAAATCAGCATATACGGAGCCAGTGGGTCGATTCTTAAGCAGTTGTAATGCTTTTTCATTGTTACCCGCCCTCTGATTCAGTTTGCTGATCATAAATACTGAGAGTAAACTGCCCTTAGGGTCTAGCCTGGCTTGCTCCAGATAATTGAGCGCTAGTTCCTGTTGGCCGGCTTGATACATTAGAATGTAGAGATAGATGGCATCGACTTCTGCTTGGAAAATGAAGTCCGATTCCTGATGGGAGTAGGAAAGAATCGACTCTATTTCTTGGAGTCCCAACTCCAATGATCCTTGTATCCTCAGCAGTTTTTTGAGAACACCAGGTAGAGACACGGTTTCCACCAAGGTATGTATGACGCTGAGGCTCTTGTTGTTATAGATGAAATCAGGGTGCTTTTCTGCATTTTTTTTAAGCAGCTTGTATGCTGAATACACCTCTCTCGATGCACCAAACACTTCATTGAATTTGGCTCTGATGAGGGCGGACTGTAGCTTGAGCTCTGCTATGGCGTAGCGTTTGTGGGGGTCTTCATCAGATAGATGCTCCAAGGCTTTGATTCTAGTATTCTTATTGGTGATGAAAGTCCGAAAATCAGCCTGCTCTTCGGAGATGAAAACTCTGAAAAAGTCCATATAGCTGGCTATGTGATGGTAAGCCAGATTACCAGCTTCTTTGTCCGAGGTTGCATGTACTACCAGTTTAGAGTGTGCTAGATCGAGTTTGAGATCAATGATATCTTGGTATATTTCCTTGGTGTGGGCGGTATATTCAAAATAAGGTAGGGGCTGACCTTGAGCAGGAATCAGCAGATATAGACATGAGACCAATGTTAGCAGGTCCAAAAAAAGCCTTTTTTCCATCATTATTACCGCGGTTAAAGATACTGCAGATTGCAGTTGTAAGAAAGGGCAGGTGATGATGCGGAAATTGAAAATAGGCACCTCGTCTTGAACAGTTTCAGAATATGACTGTTCCTAGGTACTATATACCTGAATATTAGGCAGTTAAGTATTAAATATAGGTTGTTGGCATTGCATCAAAATGGACTAATTGTTAACTTGTCTTTTTGTAGCTTGATTTGGAATTTTTTGCTCTTAAAATAGGTTCCTTTAGTGTCTTGTTTTAGCGATCAGAGGCTATTTTGCCAATTTGACTTTTAATTCCGCAATAGCGGTTCACACATATGAGTAACTACGATCAACTTATCCAAAAGCTAGATCGATTTACGAGGAAATTTTACCTCAATCAGCTAATACGGGGTTTTCTGTATTCAGCAGCCCTTCTTTTAGCCCTCTTCATAGTCATCAATCTGCTGGAGAATTATTTTTACTTTGACACAGTAGTCAGGAAGTTCTTCTTTTTCAGTTTCGTCGCATCAGCAATATTGTCCATAAGTTTTTGGATAATCAGACCGATGATGAAGTACTTCAGTTTGGGAAGTAGAATATCGCACGAGCAAGCTGCAGGTATCATAGGTGATCACTTTGGATCAGTGGAGGATAAGTTGCTGAACATCTTACAACTCAAAAAACAATCTGAAGGCAGCTCAAGCCTGGACTTGGTTAATGCCAGCATTAATCAGAAAACTGAAGAAATTAAACTTGTACCCTTCAGATCAGCAATCGACCTCAAGACCAACAGGAAATATCTGCGCTATGCCTTGCCACCTGCCTTATTGCTGATCGTAATGCTTATTGCTGCACCAAGTCTCATCACGGATCCGACTCATAGGATTATAAATAATGGAAAGGCATTTGAAAGAGCAGCGCCTTTTCATTTTCAGATGGTCAATGCTGATCTGGATGTCGTACAATATGAAGATCTCACTGTGACGGCAGAAGTCTCAGGAGAAGCTTTACCCGATGAGGTTTTCATCGATGTCGATAATTTCCAATATCGAATGGAGAAGGAAGATGGTAATACTTTCAAGTATACTTTCAAAAATGTACAGAAAAATATTCCTTTTCATTTTTTCTCCGGTTATGTAAAGTCCACAGGTCATGCGCTCAAGGTTTTATATAAGCCGAATCTTGCCGAATTTGATTTGAAATTAGATTACCCAAGTTATACTGGTCGCAAGGATGAAACCCTTGCCAATGTGGGAGACGTCACTATCCCCCAAGGGACAAAGATCACATGGAATTTTGTAACTGATAATACGGATGCCGTCCAATTGAAGTTTGCATCAGATGGTAAGCTGATGGAAACTGAGAGAAAATCAGATTCCAGATATAGATTAGCCAAGGGTATTTTTAAGAATGATCTGTATAAGGTTTTCATTTCCAATGCACTTATTCCTCAGCCTGATTCCATAGGGTATGCGCTGAATGTGATTCCAGACAGGCATCCAGAAATAGGAGTTGAGTCTTTTGTTGATTCCGTGGAGCAGAGTCTCATCTACTTTGTAGGTACGGCTTCTGATGATTATGGCCTGACTAGCCTTAGCTTTAATTATACAGTTACTGCTACAAATGGTGGTCAGAAAAAAGAGACAACCCTGCTGAAGAGTCCCAAGGGCAGAGAGACTCAGTATGATCACACCTTTGACATCAGCGAATTGAAATTGCAGCCGGGAGAGAAAGTCAGTTACTATTTTGAAGTGAAGGATAATGATGGTGTTAACGGATCAAAGTCAGCTAAGACTGCCGTAATGGAATTTGAGAAGCCCACCTTGGATGAGTTTGAGGAGCTAGAGAATGAGAACGAAGAAGATATAAAGGAAAAGCTTAAAGAAGCATTGGATGAATCCAAAAAGATTCAGGAACAACTGAAAAAGTTGAGAGAGAAGATGCTTCAGAAACAAGAGCCTTCTTGGGAAGACAAGAAGGAGCTGGAGAAGCTGATGGAGCGACAGCAGGAGCTGCAAGAAAAACTAAAAGAGGCAAAGGAGAAGTTTGATGAAAATCTGAAGAATCAAGAAGAGTTTTCAGAAAGAAAAGATGAGCTGCTAGAGAAGCAAGAGAAGATGCAAGAGATGTTTGAGGAGGCGATGGATAATGAGATGATGGAGATGATGGAAAAAATCAAAGAGATGATGGAGGAGCTGAAGAAGGATGATATGCTGGAGAAGATGGAAGAGATGAAGATGAGTGATAAGGAAATGGAGATGGAGATGGACAGGCTGTTGGAATTATTCAAAAATCTGGAAGTGGAGAAAGAGATGAAGGACATCATGGAGAAGTTGGAAGAGTTAGCTGAGAAACAAGAAGAACTGGCAAAGGAAACAGAAGAGAAGAAAAAGCCGATGGACGAGCTTAAGAAGGAGCAAGAGGAACTGAACAAGGAAATGGAGAAGCTGGAGGAAAAAATGAAAGAGACTGAGAAGAAGAACGAAGAGCTGGAAAGACCTAAGGATCTCGGCGAAGAAAATGAGGAGCAGATGGATGATATTCAGGAGGATATGGAAGAGAGTAAGGACAAGATGGAAAAGCAAGATAGCGAAGGGTCTTCTCAGAAGCAAAAGCAAGCAGCAAAGAAAATGAAGAAAATGGCAGGTTCCATGAATGCTGCCATGCAATCCGGTGATAAAGATCAGGCAGAAGAAGATATCAAAGCACTGAGGCAGTTACTGGAAAATCTAGTCAATCTTTCATTTGACCAAGAGGATCTTAATGATGATCTGAAGACTACTGAAGTCTACACGCCGAGATATACTAAGATCACCGCTCAGCAATTCAAGCTCAAAGATGATTTCAGTCTTATCCAGGATAGCCTGGTTGCACTGGCCAAGCGTAATGACAAAATAGAAAGTTACGTCAGTGAGAAAGTTTCAGAGGTAAAAGCTGATATGGCTGATGCGCTGAATTCACTAGAGTGTGAAAATTGTTCTCAAGGATCGCAAAGAAAGAGAGGCTTGGATGAGGCAATGGTCCATCAGAGAAGGGTTATGAAAAATGTCAATGATCTAGCACTGATGTTATCAGAATCCATGGAACAAATGCAACAGCAGATGTCTGGTATGATGTCTGGAAGTCAGATGTGTAATAAACCTGGCAGTGGCGCTGGCAAGCCAGGTAATGTTCCCACGGATAAGATTACACAAGGTCAAAAAGAACTCAATGCCGAGATGAAAAAGATGGCAGAAAAGCAAGGCAAAGGCAAGGATGGCAAAGGTGGTGAAGGCGGCAATAGTGCCAAGGATTTTGCCAAGGCTGCTGCACGACAAGCTGCCCTCCGAAGAGCTCTGGAAGAAACAGCCAAAGAACGCGGCGAGCAAGGTAAAGGAGCTTCTGAAGAATTGCAGAAGCTTATAGAAAATATGGACAAGGTCGAAACAGATCTAGTCAATAAGCGCCTGGACAATCAGTTGCTGATGAGACAACAAGACATCCTCACCAGGTTATTGGAAGCAGAGAAAGCAGACAAACAAAGAGACAAGGACGAAAAGCGAAAAGCAAAAAGTGGAAAAGATGTCAAGAAAGAACTGCCACCTGCGCTGAAAGCATATCTCAAGGAACGAGAAGCAGAAACTGAAATGTATAACAAGGTATCACCTGCATTGAGACCTTTCTATAAGCAGCTGGTAGATGAATATTATAAAGCGCTGAAGCAACAATAAAAAAACTCACTCTTTAATCATCCAATTTCTTAATCTAATCCACTGTCGATGCCAGATGAGTTAATCTTGAAAATAAAATCCACGCCTTGTCAGGTGGAGTGTATTGAAAAATTTGTCACAGCTCTGAAGAAACGTGCAAAACTTAATCAAGAGATACACGACAACATATTGATCAGTCTCACAGAGGCCGTCAATAATGCCATCATACACGGTAACCAGGAAGATGAGAATAAATATGTCAGAGTCAATTGCATAGAGGCGACTGAAGAAGTTGTCATTACAATATCCGACGAGGGAGGAGGCTTTAATCCTCATCAGGTGCCAGATCCTACTTTGCCCCAGAACTTGGATTGTTGTGGAGGAAGAGGTGTCTATATCATGAAACAACTATCCGATAGTATTAATTTTTTAGACAGTGGTCGTACGGTTGAGATGCATTTCAGAATTGCTTAGTATGAACAAAGTATAATGACGGGATCATCCGTTATAAGTTTTGATAATGACTCGATCGGTTATCTCGTGGAAAATCCGGAACAGTTAAAAACCTGGCTTGAGGACATTGCTTTATCATCTAAATCGACAATCGGCTACTTGGAGTATGTTTTTTGTTCTGACCAGAGATTGCTGGAGATAAATAAGACCTACCTCAACCACGACTACTTTACTGACATTATTACGTTTCCACTCCAAGAAGAGCCACTCGAAGCTACAATATTCATAAGTGTCGATAGAGTACGAGATAATTCCAATTTATATCAATGTACCTTCATAGATGAATTGCATAGAGTTATGGTGCATGGACTCTTGCATTTGCTAGGTTATGCTGATAAGACAGAGGCTGAAAAGACAGTAATGAGAGCTAAGGAGGATGCTTGTTTAGCTTTGCGAAGTTTTTGAGAAAAGTGAACTAGCCTCTCTTGACACGAATATGAAATTAGTATTCCAATTTTCTAGAACACCAGTTTTTGATCATCAGTTAATTTTCGTTTATGAAATTCTTAGGTTGTATAATAATTTGCTTTTTGACTTGCACCTTGTTTTCTCAAAGATTTGATGACGTCTTGATTACAACATACAAGTTGAATGACAATATGTCTGTGCTTTTCGGTGCAGGTGGTAATATTGCAGTTTTCCACGGGCAAGATGGCGTATTGCTTATAGATGATCAGTTTGCTGAGCTTTCTGAAAAGATCAATGCAACTATAGATTCATTATCAGGCGATAAGGTGAAATTCCTAGTCAATACCCATTGGCATGGTGATCATACGGGTGGTAATTTGGCTTTTGCAGAAGAAGGCGCTTTGATTGTGGCGCATGATGCCGTGAGGAAGCGGTTGGGTGTGGATCAGATAAGACCGTTTGGGAGATCTGTAGAAGCTTCTCCAGAAAAAGCTTGGCCTGTGTTGACTTTTAATGAAGAAATGCAAATTCATTTTAATGGAGAAAGTGTTCAACTTATTCATGTACACAATGCCCATACAGATGGAGATGCTTTTGTTTATTTTCCATCTTATAATGTGCTGCATATGGGGGATTGTTTTTTCAGAGACAAATTTCCTTATATCGATTTAGGCTCGGGCGGGACACCAGAAGGTTGCATAGCAGCGGTAGAAGCCGCGCTGATGATATGTGATGCAGATACTCAGATCATTCCAGGCCACGGCGCTATAGCCAACAAAGAAGACTTGCAACGTTATCACCAAATGCTCCAAATCGTGACTGATCGAGTACAAAGAGCAATAAACAATGGAGCCGCAAGAAACGCTTTACCTCTTGAAGATATCACTAAGGGTTTTGATGGATGGGGAGATGGATTCATAACAGGCGAAAAATTTTCTCAAACCCTCTATAAAGCCTTAAAGTCAAATACTGATACTGAGAAAGCGGAACAAGGGAAAGTGGACAAACCTAAGCGTCGTCAAGAATAGAATAGCTTCGTCATTTTATTTTGAAAATTCTTTAGCCTCATAAGAGTCTTCACATAAAGCATGTTCTTACTTTCAATAGGATAGCATCTAAAGAACACAACACAGTAATTTTTTTAGAATAAAAACTAATTCGACATGTCATCCCACAATCACATTGAACTCCTCTTCAGTCATGATCTTAACCGTTCCCAGGGCCTCTGCTTTTTTAAGTTTGCTTCCCGCTTTTACTCCTACTACTAGAATGTCAAGTTTGGAACTGACAGCAGAGATGTTCTTTGCGCCGGCATCCTCGGCTTTGCTCTGCGCTACTTTTCTGGACATGGTCTGTAGGCTACCTGTGAATAAAATAGTCTTTCCGATGAGCGGTGCATCGGAACTGACTACTTTGGGTTTATCTTGACCGGTCTGAGTGAGATTGACGCCTAAGGCTTCCATGTCCTTGAGCATTTCCATATTAGTAGGTTGCTGAAAAAAAGCCGAAACATTTTTCGCCACCACTGGCCCGATATCTTTTATCTCCAGGTAATTTTCTTCTGTCCAATCTTTAAGATCCAAGACATTATTTATTTCTTGAGCGATAAGTTTGCTAGCTTTCCTGCCGAGATGGTGGATGCTCAGACTGTGTAGTAATCTATGAATAGGGTTTTTTTTGGCCGTCTCTATGGCTTTTTCTAATTTATCTGCGGAGCGGGCACCAAAGCCTTCTAACATGGCAATGGCTTTATAGTCCAGTCTATAGATGTCTCGTAAGTCAGCTATCCATCCTTTATTATAGAAAGTTTCCACATAAGATTTTCCAAAGCCATCTATATTCATTGCATTTTTAGATACATGAAAGATGAGCCTTTGCATGACTTGCGCTTTGCAATCAAAGTTGGGGCATCGCCAAGCAGCTTCGTCTTCGGATTTACTCAGGGCAGTATTACAAAAAGGACAATTGATAGGGAAGGTCAAGGCTTTTTCTTTTCCTGTTCTTATTTCGTCTAGCGCTTTAACTACATATGGTATGACATCACCTGCTCTTTCTATTACCAGAGTATCGCCTATTTTGAGATCTTTTTGAGTAATGAATTCTTCATTATGTAACGAGATGGAAGAAACGGTTACGCCAGCGAGGGCTACTGGCTCCACCTTGGCGACAGGAGTGATTGCTCCTGTTTTTCCTATCTGATACTCCACACCTAGTAATTTGGTATGTGCTTGCTTAGCCTTGAACTTGAAAGCAATTGCCCACCGTGGATGATGTTGTGTAGAGCCTATCATATCTTGTAGAACCATATCATCCACCTTTACGACAGCGCCATCTATTTCATAAGAGAATTTTTCTCTGTCTTGTTCCCATTTGATACAGGATTTTATGGCTTCAGTAATATTCTTACAGAGCTGATCCTTTTCCAGAGAAACTTTAAATCCCAGTTCTTTAAGCAACTTTATGGTATTACTATGTGTCTTGAAAGTTTTAAGTAAATCATTTCCAGCTTGGTCAACGGCGTAGGCGATTTGAAAAATAAAAACTTCCAATCCTCTTTTTCTCGACTCATTTGCATCCTTCATTCTCAGTCCACCTGTTGCGGCATTTCGAGGATTGGCGAATAGCTGAAGACCTGCTTGTGCTCTTTTTTTATTGGTATTTTGAAAAGTGGTTTTGGCTATGACCGCTTCTCCCCGCAATTCTACTTTAGCTATTCCATGTTTTGAGAATCTGGCAGATAGAGGTACAGTAGGAAGCGTCATGGCATTGGCAGTCATCTCTTCGCCTTTAGTTCCGTTACCGCGGGTGGCCGCTCTTATGAGTCTGTCATTTTCATAGACCAGAGCTATACTACCGCCATCATATTTGGGCTCGACAAAATATGGCACTGCACCTGCTTCTTTCAAGGTCAATTTTCTTACTTGCTTATCGAATTCTTGCAGATCCTCAGCATTGTAGGAGTTGGCTAAGGAGAGCATGGGCACCAGATGGGGTACTGAGGGAAAATCTGCAGTCAGATCACTTGATACGCGTTGGGTAGGGGAATCAGAACGAATTGTGAGTTGTGGATTTTTTTCCAACTCTTGTAGCTTCTTGAATAAGATATCAAAATCCTGATCAGAAACTACAGGGCTATTTGAGACATAGTATTGCCACTCATGATACTGCAGTATTGATATTAGTTCTTCGTACTGACTTAGAGTCGGGTCTGTTTTTAGAAAGGTTTTTGTTTTCTGAAGATACGCTTGCTGCTCTAGAGGAGTATACATTGTGTAATTATATGGTGTTCTGTAAATATAGTCGAGATATGCTGAGTAGGGAAGTGACTGTAGACAGTATCCAGCATATTATTTAAGGGGTCTATTCCTTCCCTTTCCTTTCTAAAGTGCAAAATCAGGCGCTGTTCACCTTATGATTTTTACTACTTGTTATGCTAATGCTAACTAACTGATTATCAGGAACTATTTCGTTAAATATGCGATTATTTATTATATGTATTCTATTGTGCTTACTTTTACGTTACTTATTCAATAAAACTTAAATAAAATGTGGAAAGAATTTAAGGAATTTATCTTTACAGGAAATGTGATAGATTTCGCAATTGCCGTGATATTGGCGGGAGCAGTAGGACTTGTTGTCAATGGATTTGTCAATGACATCATCATGCCTATAGTAGGTAATTTTGCTGGTGGAACCGATTTTGGGTCTATGAAGTACGTTCTAAGTCCAGCTGAGACTGGTGCGGATGGAACTATTATCAAACCAGCAAATGCGATTAGATACGGTGCTTGGTTCAATACTATCATCAATCTATTGATTGTTGGTTTCGTATTATTCATGTTAGGTAAGGCTAAGATTAAGTTTTTAGGTGCTGCGCCAGATCCAGACCCGACTGCAGACCAAGCATTATTAGCTGAAATTAGAGATGCTCTAAAGAAATAAAGAGATCATTTTTTCTCAAATATCTGACCGTTGCTCGATTGAGCAACGGTTTTTTTTTGTCCAAGAGTTATGATCTAATCCAATCTCTTATCCATTATATCACTCAACTTGAATATGACATCTCTATGACCTACACCATTAAGGGTTATCAGTTCCAAATCTGGATACAGGTTTTTTAATTCTTCAGAATAGACATAATCCACTACTGTGTCATTAGTGCCATGGATTATGGTAACGGGAGCTGTCACTTCTTTGAGATATTTCTTATTTGACAATTTGTATCTAAGTACAAAATTGGGGATCATCCATAAGTACTGATTCTTGATGTCCATCAGACTTGTAAAGGGTGCCACCAGGAAAAGCCTATGGGGATTATTCTTACTTGCCACATAACTGGCCATGCCGGACCCTAGAGAATAGCCTACTATGACAATTTTATTTTCGGGATAATGTTCTTTGAGAAATGAGTAAACTTTATTGGCATCAGTGAGCAATTGTATGTCACTTGAAATATGGCCATCACTTTTACCATAACCTCTATAATCAGGAATGAAGACATCATAGGCCTTGGGATTGAAGCGGCTGGTCTGGTAAGCACCTCTGGATACATTGCCTTTGTTACCATGGAAATACAGTAGTACACCTTTGCTGTTTTTCCTCTTCTGCCATAGACAGTGTAATTCAATTTCTGAATCTACTTCTATTCTGATTTCATCAGTATTGGTATATTTATCATTGAGCGGATGTGGATAGAATATGAATTTTTCTTGGGTTATATATAATCCAACACATATAATTATATATAGTCCGACTAGTATTTTAATGAACAGTTTCAGTTGAGATAATTTGTGATTTTTAAAAAAAAGAGCGATCAATATGAATTGACCGCTCTTCTGAATATATTTAGTTGACTGCTACTTCAAGGTCATTCTGACATTTATTCCGCCCGCTATGTTCGTTCTAGGGAAATTAGAGATCCCATAAGGCGTACTCATATTATAATCAAAGAAAGCTCTCAAGGTAATATTGTCATTCAGGATGTAATCCACTGTAGGATTTATCTGGAACCCTTTTTCACCTCTCACCTCATTATCTTCTGTTTGGACTTGCTTATCTATCTGATGGACAAAAAATCCATTATCATTATATGCAAAATTCAACATGAAGGTCATATCACTACCTCTGGAGGAAGTGACTCTGCCCCTGGAATTTTTCTTTTTGTCCTCATCTTCATCATCATCTTTTTTCCTGGTCCTGGATCTGGTTCCCCTACCTTTCTTTTTCTGCAAGAATTTGGAATCCTTTATGGTGTATCCTACACCGAATACGAAAGTTTCTTTCTTATCTTCCTCTAACTGACTCGAAGTATTGATTTTAAGATTCAAGTCTCGACTCTTATTGTATTCAAACTCAAGAGTGAAATCATTCTTAGTCTTCATTTTGAGGCCGATTAGCGGATTGAAACTTTCAGAGATTTGTATGGCTGGAATTTCTACTCTGGTATAGTAATTACCATTGAGTCGCTTTTCTGTAAACAGGCCATCAAATTGTACATCCGTATTGAAATTGGAAACTCTCAATAAAGATGAGTAACCATGTTCTATGGTAAAGCTCTGGAAGCGATCCTTGAACCAAGGAATTTTAGACAACCCATCATACCTCAAATTCCAGTTCGGCTTGGGGATGTAGGTTCTTCTGGCAACTCTGGCTTCAAGATCCAGATTTACAGATTCAGGATCTTTATTAGTATAGGCTGCCATGAAAGCAGGTATGACTACAGCAGAACTCTGTTTTCCATATCCATCTTTGTAATCTGTGCCATCTTTATCATGAGGGGCACCTCCAGGATTCAGTCTGCCTGATATGATGGACCTGTAATCTGTGAATCTATTAAATAGTGAATCTATGGAATAACCCCATAGCGTATTGGCATTATAGAAAGTCATGTCAAATGACCCCATATCCCTGCCCGCGAGACTGTTAAATCCTGCAGGAGTTCTGACCGTATCTCCGTCAATGACTTCAATTTTATCCTCCGGAAAATTCTTAAATACTTCTGAGTGCATTGTCCTGTGATTCTTTTTAAAATCCAGAGTCAATTTGAAATCTCTCCAAGGCTCTATTTTGATTTGTGCATCAAAGGTCTGACCGGCTTCTTGAATCACTTCTTGATTCAGTACTGGACTTTCCGTTATCCATCCATTATTAGCCGCTTTATCCAGATAGTTATCTGGGTTACTTCTATTAATATCAGGTTGCAAACCTAGAATAAATCCTACACCTGGTGCATCCCAACTATCTAAGCCAAAATATTCTGGTGCTCTGGTATAGCCCGGCACCACAGTCTTGAAGTTTTCTTTATAATTCAATCTTGCACTTCTCAAAGCGAATAATGGTCTGATAAGTAACTTCTCCACTGTGCCTGGTGTACGAGCTTTCTTTCTGGCCACACGTTTCCCATCTGCATTCTTGCTTACAGTAACTTTATCTTTACTCTGACCTCTTTTTTTACGTTCTCTGGTTTTTCCTCGCTTGTCCAGATTTTTCAGATACTTGGATTTATTATAGAGTTTATCAAAACTGAGGTTGGCAGTGACTGATCGGTCTTGACTGTTCTGTATGACTCCAGTCAGTGGAAAATCAAATGCATCTCTGATCAAGGCTCCAGCTGACCAAGCAAAGCTCGATCTGTAATTGGCAGTGACGTCCATCCAGTCCAGATAGGGAAGATACTTGATCGGAACTTTATAACTCAAACCAATTGAGTGATCATACGCAGTGTTTCTTCCGCCATTACGCAGATTGTCCTTCCAGTAATCTTTAGTGAAGTCAGCGTCCTGCTCTACTTGATTTGTCACATCAGTAGCAACTAGAAAACCATTTCCATTGTCCTGGAAGGCCTCCCATTTCCTGTCTTCTGCAGTTGCTGCGATACCTATCTGTCTGGCTTCGTCTATATAAGATTCATTGAAAGCACTGAAGTTTAATTTCAGGGCCTTGGTGAAATTCCAGTTCAAGTCGTAGCGTCTTTCCCAGGTAAACCTTTTGTCATCGAACTCCAGCACTGGCGTCTCAGGCAATCTGTATTTTCTGGAAGAGAAATATCGATTAATGGAAGAATTAAATCCTATTGAGTTAGGGAAGAGATTAAAATTGAATTCTTTTAAAATCTTTAGATTTTTTGATTTTATTTTCTTCTTGAATGGTTCTATGTACTTGCCTCTGGATGAATAATTATAATCCAATCCTAAGGTCTGATCCAGAGAATTATCTTTTTCGAGAATAGGGTCTCTATATTCTTTTTCGGTATAAGCATAGCTGGCACTGAAGTTGGAAATATTCCACGGCATGGGTTTGCGGTCTTTCTTTGTTTTACCCAGGCCATCACCGACTTTGCCAGAAGTATTACGGCTTACGTTACGACTTTTTTCCTTGGCCTTTTTTGCAGCACTTTTCTTAGAAGGATTCTTTCTGACATTGGTAAAATTAAAAGTCTTGATCGTATTGACTTGTTGATTTCTTTGTGGAATGTCTGCTTGTGCTTCTATAGGTGCATTCTGAAGTAGATCATATTCGTCATCTACTGTAATGTCAAAATCATAGGCGTCAAATTCAGGATTCACTATGGTTTTAGCATACTGAGCATAGAATGGAATTTCTATTCCCCAGTTTTCAGGGAAGAATTTACCAAGGGCTAGATTAGTAGCCACATCATATTCTATGGTTTCTTCTTTGGATCGTTCATTTACTTTCTGATCCAGAGCACCGAAGCCTATCCCATTATAGCTGGCAGAGGCGGAGACGCCTCCGAGGTCAGCTAATTGAATGTCCATTCTTGCGATTCCTGCCACGCCGCCTCTTTCCAGTAGGCCAGTAAGTCTGAGCTCGTTAATCCATACTTCACCTTGTTGGATATCATCACTGATGTTTCTGACACCGACGTTCAGACCTTTGACTCTACCTAGATTGGGGTTTCCTATAATGGTCACGGAATGCCCTGGAGGCAGGTATAGTCTGTCTTCTTGATCAGTTGTGTCTCCACTACAAAAAATACTGCCGTAAATGGCACAGAGAGAATCAGCTTTTTCTTCTATAAAAGCATTGTCCAATACAAAGGGCTGTGTGACACTGGCTCCTATTACATTTCTGATTTTTTTAGCTTGGATAAAAAGATCCAGCGGAAAATCCATCATATTTTCTTCAGGCCATAAGCAGAAACCATCACAAGAGCTGCCAAAACCAGTAGTATCTGATACGGTTAGTGGTAACGAATACTCATAGAAATGTCTTTCAAAATCTTTACCCACCCTTAGGAACGCCGCTAACTCATTGTCATCCAAGGTTTCATCACCTAAGTTTCTTTCCGCATGAATGAACATCTGCATTTTTTCGTAAACCCTGAGATCAAGTTCAGTCAGTTTAGTTACGGATATGTTACAGCTTTGTAGTTCTTCGACGTTGGACTTTAATTCCTCAAATTTTAAAACCATGGAATTTTCATCCTGATTGATCGGTGCAAAAGTACTCTGTAGTCTTTCTTGTTTAATCCCAGGCGGTATAGCATATCCAAATGGTAGTTTTTCTTGATTTTCTTCTATTCCTACAATATCTGTACTGAAAATGGGCTGGGATTCTGATCCATCCAATACACATTGAGTTTTTTGTTTTCGCCATTGATTTCTTACCAGCTCAAAATCTGCCAATCTGAAAGTTGTCTGATCTTTAAAATCTTCTACAATCATTCTGATGAACTGAATGGATCTGAATCCACTAATACCGTTGATTGACTGACCTTCATCCAGTGGGATACGAAAACGATACCAGTCCTCTCTACCCGCTGAACTGGTAAAGGTTTTTCTGTCTCTTATGAATTTATTAGTCTCATCGTAAGTCGTATCTATTCTTCCATCAGTATTCATTCTTATCGGAACTCTATATTCCCAGAAGCTTTCTATCTGATCCAGAGATCTGTTGTTGTTCATATCCTCCTTGTCAGGAAATGGATTACCTCTCTGGAAGTTATCTCTCGAATTGCCTGAGATGTCAGGGGAATTACCTTCTGGGTTATTGTTGTTCTTGTACCGCTGTAATAGATCATTTCCCGTGAGACTCTGATCATTGAAGAACTGAAAATCATCTCCGGCAATATCGTTATCGAGTGTAGCTGGCACCCCTATCGTGCCCTGAATTGCCTCACGCCATTGAAAATACTTTTCTCTTTCTTCCACATTGTCCAGTCCATCCAGGCCGATATCTTGAGCTTGGAAATCTGTGCCAGGAAAGGCATCATTGATAGGAATGTTCTGTGGTACCTTACCCCAGGCTGTTTCATTTTCTGGAACGATGTCACCATCCTTAGCGATAGCATTTTCGTAGAATTGCTGACCATCTGGTAGGATATCTTCTGATACATTTCCTAAGTGAAAGCTCAGATATCCAGAATCTTGTGCCATATGTGGGCCATCTGGTCTATCCCCAAATGGATTAAGCATCCAGAAATCTATGAATTCATAGTTGGCTGCTTGAAAATCATTATTGCTGAGATAACGCATAATACCTGCCCACCGAGTCTCAGGACTTTCAAGTTGTAAGTATTGATCATCTATTATTCCTGAAATTCCTTCTGATATTCTTTGGCCATTTTGGGTGTAACCTTCAGGTAGATCATAATTATAAGGACCTCTTTCTTCTGGGAAGTAAGTCAAGTCAAAGGTCAATAGATCTGGTAATTGACCTTGATCTATCTGTCTGTTATAGAGGTCTGTCTGATTGATTCTCCTAGTGAAAGCATTTTCGTTTTTAGTATCCGGATCGATATTCACAAAACGGTCTATGACATACCACGCCAGCTTCGCACGATTAACACCTGCTAGTATCGTATCGTCTCTGAAAGCATTTTCTGGAAATCTCTCTGGATCATCTATTTCGGGTAAGCTGGCAAGCACCCATCTATTCGGCTGGCTACTCAACGGGAAGCCACTGACTGCACCTTCAAAGTCATCCAGACTGACTATTCCTCCATCATCTTTATTATTCAAATCATCATTAATGGCTCTGTTGTGTCCTGGCTTGATGGCTGCAACTTCTGCTGAGAAATTAATAGTGGACGGTGTATTGGTACTATAGAAAGGAAGCTTATCGACCAGCTTGGTTATGAATGGTGTCTCCTGACTGAAATCCATATCAAGACCAAAAATCTTATTACTGATAGGATCATCACCGATGTTTACTTTTTGCGTAAAAGGCCTTTCTCTCAGTCTCATGAAGGTACCCCCTACATAGAAATTCTCATTGATTTCATATTCGGCTCGTAAGCCCATCATATATTTCTGTTGCAAACTGAAGATGGAGTTGTCCTCAAAGGATATATTGATAGGCACCCCCTGTTGTATGAGTGCTTGGTCTATGATACGTACTCGACCGATACCATAATCTACTTCGTAATGGACGCCTTCCACTAATTGTACACTACCGGCCGTTACGGTTACGGATCCTTGCGGGATATTCCATGCCCCAAGAGAATATTCTGATGACTGGCTGGACTTGACTTTCCCCGCCATCACAAATTTGTTGGCAGCTAAATCCAATTCAGCAATTACAACTGAAGTGTCATAGAGTTCATGGAAAACAAAATTGTCTATGATAAGATTTTTTTCTGCATCTGGAATGTTAGGATCTATTCTATCTAGTATGGCTGTTTCCAATGCATCACCAAATGGCTCTAAAACTGGAAAGACGATACTACTGCTCTGAGGCACGACAGTGACACCTGGCACAAAATCAAAAATACCATCAGGCTGTGGATCATTTCTGGTATTTAATTTATCTAAACCAAAAATGTTGAGCAATGGAAGATTACGTAAGCCATCAATAGGTAGTACTTTTTTCAATGATCCATCGAGGTCATCCTCATAATAAATATCGAATTCAAAATCTGTAGCTGTCAGATTATTGGCTCTGAGTGGATAGACGTTTTTCATCATAAGATCCCACGTCTGATGATTGACATCTGGGTCTACAGGCTTGAGCATCTTGGTGAAGATGACACCTTCTGCACGTGGCTCACCGTTTGCATCTGAGTTCGGTACTGAACCTTCGTCAGTGGTACTTCCCACTTTATAGATGTCTTCACAATTATTGGTGTAGAAATATTCGTATGCTACTGCCAGATTCTGGTTGGGTCTGAGTCTTACATTCAATGAAATGAATCCAAGTTCTGGATTAAAGTAAAACTCATTAGACGTTAATTTTCTACCTCTGAAAGTTCCAAAATCTTTACCGTCCACAAGATTGAATCCAGAGCCTTCCAAGGTTCTGGTCGTATTGTCTATGGTGTTGGCCATAGGATCATTGACCACCCTCTCATAAAGGTCATTGACTATATTGTCAGGTAATCTTCTGCCATTTATGTCCGTGGTCTTGGCTATGACACTTCCATCATTATTGAAATCAATGTTGGCTTCAGTCTGGATGAAATTAGGATCTGGCTCAGCAATATCCGCAAGAGCGCAGATCATAGTTTGATCAGATTGAAAATTCGGTCGATCATCCGATACCCATACTTCGATGTTTGTTATTCTGAAACCATTGTTGATGTTGGGGAGATTCTCCAGAGTTTTTTCGTAGACAGCTCTGTGGTAATGAGAGAGGAAAAAGTGTCTATTCTCATCATACTCGTTAGGTCTGATTTCAAATTCCTGTATGGTGGCGCCATTCTCAATCCTGATCTGTTCTTGCTCTGATTTTTGCTGGGATATAATTCCCGTCAGTGTTAGATTTCCAAATTGCAATTCTGTCTTGAGACCAAACAATTCTTGAGCACCTTGTATGAGCGTAGTTCTTAGAGGCAGACTTACATTACCGGCTTCTACTTTCTTGATGATGTCATCATCGGTCCATTTTTCAGAATCATAAGCTAGTTTTATTTTTCTGTCGAAATCAAAACTCGCATTGGGATCATAATTGAAACCCAAGTCCATTTTATCTCCAATCTTGCCATCCACGTTCATCTTGATGTCCATATCAAAATCTGGCACGATCCATCTTCTTTGTTGTTCTATCTGTAGGGTAGGGTCTTCCAGCTTATTGTATCTGGCTCCGAAGCCCAGATCTATGCTTCCTTGTGGTGTGATTGTAATTCCATTACCTCCGAAAAGCCTATCTATGAGATTTTTCTCAATATTGACCTTGGACATGGGATCCAGTCTTCCGGTGGCACTCCTGTCGTAACGGTCATTTAATCCAGCTAACTTACCAAAGTAACGTTCTTCGGCTTTCTTGTTTTTCCATTCCAGATATTCAGAAAAGGTCATGTAGGTCGGAGTTCTGTAATACTCATCTCCTATTTTCTCGTAGACGACGTAGGTGTCAGTCTCCGCATCATATTCCACATTTTGCTCCAATTCTGTAGGAAGTATATCAAAAGGATTATAAGTTTCATCTGAGATAAAGTCACCTTGTCTGTCCACCAGTGGGATAGTATCAGAAACAGTTTCTATGGGAACGAAGGTCAGGCCCTCCTCTGGGCCTGTTGCTGCATATAAATTATCGACGGCTAACCCATTGATTGTCAGGATGATGCAAATAATATACTGCAATTCGATCTTATGCGTAAATGCCATTATTTTCTTTGTAGTTACTAGCCTCTCAGAAAAGGTTCTCAGCGAGACAAGTCTTTAACGAATTAATTGAGGTTTTATGTCTATTCAGCCACCTTTTATGGCAAGAAAAAACCCAAATAAGTTCAGGCGACAATCTTGCATGAGAAAGGGTCAAGGCTGATGTCAGGTCGGAATCAAATTTAAAATTTAGAAAATCTGGTTAATTCTGGGATAATGATTTAATAACTTATGTAAGTGTCTGAAATACAGTGATTTAGACTGGCTGTTACTATAATTGTCTGAGTATGGTTTTGATAAGATTCTCTACTTGATCCATGTCTGGATTTTCTGACATCACTTTATCCACCACCTTGGCAATGGGGTTGGGTTGGAATCCTAAAGCCATTAACGCTGAAATTGCCTCTTCTCGTATGGAGGTAGGGGCTGAATCTGGAATTTTAGCACCAGTTTCCATAGTATCTTTAGCAATTTTATTCTTCAAGTCTAAAATTATCTGTTGAGCGGTCTTGGGACCGACGCCTTTGACTTTCTTGAATGCGACGATATTCTCCTGCAAGATGGCACTCTTGGTTTCTTCCGGAGTCAGATAGGATAAGATGACTCTAGCAGTATTGGGCCCTATGCCCTTTACTGTCACGAGTTTAGAGAAGAGGTCTTTCTCAGTCATGTCCCTGAAACCGTATAGGGAATGTTCTGTTTCTCGTACTATTAGTTGGGTGTAGAGCTTGGCAGTTTCCTCATTTTCTATCTGACTGAACGTATGCAATGAGATGTTGACGACGTACGCAATCCCGCCTACATCCAGATGTACTGAGGTGGGAGATTTAAACGTGAGTTTTCCTTCTAGATATGCAATCAAAGTGTATGATAATTTGCCTGCAAAGGTAGGTAAAAAACATACAAATTATAATATTATTTAATATGTAAGTCTTTGAAAATTAGCTCAAAACAAAATCTAAGAAATCAATCACTTTCTATGAAAATTGCCTCAAATCTAGGTCTGAAACTGTCAGGATCTGCCATGGACAGGTATTTTTCCCAGCTCTCAGGGCAAGATATGGAGTTGAGCAGGGATCCTTCTGGTATGTAAGGATAGAGCTCATCGTAACTCTGCGACACATGCTGATCGATGCGCTGATAGATATGTGAGCGGGTTATCTTATCAGGATGATCTATCCCTGCAGCTGCCATTAGTTCTACAAAGGACTTGACAGTCTCATGGTGGTAATTAGCGACTCTGACTTTCTTGTCTGCAACATTGAGGCCCTTGACGAGGGCAGGGTCCTGGGTGGCGACTCCTGTGGGACAAGTGTTGTGATTGCATTCCAAAGCTTGTATGCAGCCTACAGCCATCATCATGGCCCTAGCCGAGTAGCAGACATCAGCCCCTAATGAAATGGCCTTGAAAATATCAAAGCCAGACAGTACTTTGCCGGAAAAAATCAGCGTAATTTCTTTCTTGAGATTAAATCCCACCAGACTATTGTAGACAAAGGCCAGCCCCTCCTTGGCTGGTGTTCCCACTGAGTTACTGAATTCTACGGGAGCTGCTCCAGTACCACCTTCGCCGCCATCCACAGAGATGAAATCCGGTCTGATGCCTGTTTCTATCATCGCTTTGCATATAGCCAGAAATTCACTCTTGTGACCTAAGCACAATTTGAATCCGATGGGCTTCCCACCTGAAAGCTCTTGACATTGCCGTATGAACTTAAGTAAGCCTTTAGGAGTATTGAAAGCTTTATGGAAAGGCGGGGATAGCACAGCTTTGTAAGGCTCTATGTTTCTTATCTTAGCTATTTCCGAGGTGGCTTTTTTAGCAGGTAGTATGCCTCCGTGGCCAGGCTTGGCACCTTGCGAAAGTTTGATTTCCACCATCTTGACATTATCCTTGCTGCATCGCTCTTTAAATAATTCCGGAGAGAAATTTCCATCCTCTGACCTGCAACCAAAGTATCCTGTTCCTACTTGATATATAAGGTCTCCTCCGTGCTTATCGTGATAAGGGGCAATACCACCCTCACCGGTATTCTGAGCAAAATCTCCTATGGCAGCCCCACCATTAAGTGCCATTACCGCGTTCTTACTCAAGGAACCAAAACTCATCGCTGAGACATTGAATATGCTGCAACTATAGGGCTGCATGCAGGCCTTTCCTCCTATCAATACTCTGGGATGATTTTCCATATCGTGAGGGTCCAGCGCTCCTATACTATGATTCATCCATTCATAACCCTCTTCGTAGACATTGAACTGAGTACCGAAAGGGGTTGTGTCATTCACTTTTTTTGCTCTCTGATACACGATATTCCTATGTATCCTGGAGAAGGGCCTTCCATCCGTTTCTGGTTCTATAAAGTATTGGTAAAGTTTTGGTCTGAGCCATTCTGCTAGGAATCTGGTCCTCCCAAGCACAGGAAAGTTTCGTTTTATGGCGCTTTTCGTCTGGAAGAAATCAAAGAAACCCATCAACAATATTGGTCCTAAGATCACAAATGACCACAAAAAGACTGGACTGACATAAAAGCTTAAGCCACCGATGACAATCAGCACGATTATGGCAAATATTATGAATCCTGTACGCATTTACTGAAGATTTAAGCAGGCTTCAAGGTACTAAGATTCTAATATATAAGAGTGCACTCCACCTGTGTCTGAACTGGGCTGAGGTGTTTATTTTTCGTCAAGCATTTGTCGGAATGAGATATGATGCCAAAAAGAAGTGTAATTGGCATCATTTGTGGCAAATTAAATCTATTGAACCCCATATATTTATGTCAAAAACCATCCTTAATATTTGTTGTAATATGTTCAGGTCCTGTTTATGTTTTCTTTTTTCATTGTTGTTCCTCTTTTCTTGTAAGTCATCTAAGGAGATGTTGGAGAGTGAGGAGTCGGAAATTATAGCTTTAGAGTTTGATGAAAGACTACTGGATACTCTGACAGTCACGGGAAATAAACCTGGGAGTGAAAAATATGCTAGAGACACTTACAGGGGATCTGCCACAAGATATCACGATCTCATTCATACCAAATTGGAAGTAGCTTTTGACTGGGATAAGCAGCATGTTCTGGGTAAAGCAGAATTGACCCTCAAGCCACTTTTTTATGAGACTGCTGAATTAGTGTTGGATGCTAAGATCTTTGATTTTCATTCCATAACCATGAATGGCAAGAAATTGGAATACAGTTACGATCAGAATCAGGTGACGATAGAGCTGGATAGGATCTATAAGAGGACGGAGAGTTATACCATAGAGATCGATTACACTGCTAAGCCTAGTGAAGGCCCCTCTGGAGGGAGTCAGGCTATATCTTCGGACAAGGGATTGTTTTTCATCAATCCGACAAAGAAAAATAAAGTCAAGCCCCAGCAAATATGGACCCAAGGAGAAACGGAAAACAGCAGTCGTTGGTTTCCGACCATAGATAAACCTAATGAGCGATGTTCACAGGAAGTTCAGATCACCGTACAAGATCGATTCAAGACGCTGTCCAATGGCTTACTGATCAGTTCTGAAAAAAATAATGACGGAACCAGAACAGATGTGTGGAAACAAGAAAAGCCACATGCACCTTACTTGTTCATGATAGGCGTAGGAGAATATGCGGTTGTCAAAGGCCAATGGAAAGACAAAGAATTACTCTATTATGTAGAGCCTGAATATGAAGCTTATGCTGAGAAGATTTTCAATCATACTCCTGAGATGCTGAGTTTTTTCTCAGAGAAATTAGGTTATGAATATCCATGGGACAAGTATGCGCAGATCGTGTGCAGAGATTATGTGTCCGGTGCGATGGAGAATACGGGGGCGGTGGTGTTCGGAGATTTTGTACAGAGAACAGAGCGAGAGTTGCTGGATGGAAACAACGATGATATTGTGGCTCATGAGATGATTCATCACTGGTTCGGTGATCTAGTGACTTGCGAGAGTTGGGCTAATCTTACATTGAATGAGGGTTTTGCCACCTATGGTGAATATTTGTGGCAAGAATACAAGTATGGTCACGAGGCTGCCGAAAGAAAGCGAATAGAGGATCTGAATGGTTATATTATGACAGCAGATCGAGGGGGTACTCATGATCTCATCGATTTTGAATATGAAGACAAGGAGGACATGTTTGATGGTCATAGTTACAATAAGGGTGGACTCATTGTACATATGCTGCGGAATCTCGTAGGCGATGACGCTTTTTTTGCCTCTATCCAAAGATATCTGACCACACATGAATACACGGATGTGGAGAGTCACGAATTACGATTAGCTTTTGAGGATGTAACAGGACAAGATCTTAATTGGTTTTTTAACCAATGGTTCTTCGGAAAAGGACATCCTATCCTGGATGTGGATTATAATATAGATGCTTCCGATAAGAAGGTCGTTATCAACGTGTCTCAGATGCAAGACCCGGAAGATAATGTACCTGTATTCAAGTTGCCAATGAAAACTGCTCTGTACTATCCGTCTGGTAAAGTAGAAATGCATGACTTAGTAATAGATAAACGTGATCAGGAATTTGAGATTTTTTTCACGGGGCCTGAGGTTCCAGTAGTGGCAGTACTCGACGCCACACATGATATTCTGAGTACCAGAAGAGAGAATCGTTCAAATCAAGATTACGTGAACCTTTTTGAGTTATCTGATGAGTACGAAGATAAATTCGTAGCCTTATCCAAACTAAAAGGAAAAGCAGCAGGCTATGATATTACACGAGCTGCCATCAAGAGTCCTTCTGTGGAGATGAGGCTTATAGCGACGAACAGCCTTGATCAAAGAAGAGATTCGGATGTGCTTAAAAAGTTATCGTTGAGTGATGCTGATTCCAAAATTCGTGTGACTGCCCTTAAGAAATTGAAGGACTATGATACTGCATTGTCAGTTTTGGAAAACGATCAATCTTATAGAGTTATAGGGCAGGCCTTGGATATAGTCAATAGAGCTAATCATGACGAAGGTATACGGCAAGCAGAAAAATTAACTCAGTCCTATCACAGGCCACTCATAGGTGCCATAGGGGATATACTTTCTGACTCTAAGGATGTGAAATATCTGGATTATTTTGAAGAGAACATTCACTCTGTGACCATGTATGCTTTCTTCAATTTCATGTCTCAATACACCAGGCTGGCCAAGCTGGCTGAACCTGATAGAATGGTCCAGACTGCGCTGGTGCTAAAACACGAGGCAAGTGAGGAAAGCAATACTTATTTCAAGAAGTATTCCGCTACGAATTCTTTGAAGTCCTTGATGATTGAATTACAGAAAAGGCCTAAGCAGACAACCGCTACCACACAAGCCATACAGTCTCTTTCTAATTTCATCACTATGATAATCAATTCTTCCAACGACGAAAGACTACGAGAAGCGTTTTCTGAATACATAGAGACGCCATGATCGCTGAACTGCTGTGATGGAGTTTAGTTTAGAATAAGAGTGGTTGCTATGGGCCTGAGTTATCTATAGTGTCTAACTTGTTAAATCATTTCGATCTATAATAATTTTTGAATTAATTGTGAAATCAGGGTCATAGATGAAATATTTAATTGTAATATTTTTCTTTTCGTTATTGGCTTGTAAGTCTGATCCTAAGAAAGAGAATCAGGAAGTTATCGATAAAGACGAGATCATTGAAAAGCGGAATGCCGACCAAGAATTACCTAGAATCAGTGCATTCCCGGAGCCAGTACTACGTACGGTTACAGAGGCTGTGGCTAGTACAATTCCTAGAAAAGATGATTGGACCTTGATTAATACACATACCATTGAGGGCGCAGAATTGTCTGGAGTAGCTGCAGTAAAAAACGATTTTCTGGTTTACTCAGATACTATTAGTTCTACTGTGACTTTGTTGGATATCAATAATGGTGATAAGGAAGTTATTTTAGATAATTGCAAAGTAATTTATCTGAACCAAAGAGTGGCCAGGGTAATTATGGCTGCAGTTGATAGAAATTCGGTATTTGTTTTCAGAGGTGCTCCAGATTTATATAGTGTAGAGCTTCCAGTTACCATTAACGGTTTGACTGCATTAGATGGTTTTCGCATAGATGACTGGTCGTTAGTGGATAGAGGGAATAATAGAATTGTCCTGAATAAAGGAAAAGATCATAAGATAATAGGTGGTAGTGGTCAAGGTCCTTCCGAATTTAATAATCCATCTTGTCTTAGGTTTCTAGGAGCTAATTTGTACGTAAGTGATACTGGTAATAAACGCATACAAATGTTCAAAATAGACGGAACTTATGTGAAGTCCTTTGGCGAAGGTGAATTGGAGAAGCCAGGAGGAATAGCTTCAGACGGTGAGTTGCTGTTTGTATGTGACGAGGCACTTGATCAAATTTTTATTTACAATCAAGATGGGAAATTGTTTTACAAGTTGGATAAAGACTTGGAAGATCCTCGAGATATTTTCTTTCTACAAGGAAGGCTGTATGTATCAGATGCAAGTGGAACTATCAAAGTCTTCACGAATTCAATTTATCAATCATAGGCTGGTATGATAAAATTAAAATCAGCCTACTATTTTTGACCTAGGTTTTTATTGAATCGGTAAAGACCAAGCTTCTCATTATTGTTAGCGATGATAATTAAATCATTGTCTTGTTGCTTAAGTTTTTTGATTTTTCTAGCATCCTCTGGGTTGTAAACTCCTGATTCTTTTACAGATAAAACCTCAAATTTTTTGTCCCCTCTATTAAGTAATACAAATCCTCTTCCTGCATCCAGTCTGGGAGTTTCATACTCGGTGTTATATTCATTACCAACAAGGAACAAGTCAAGAGATCCATCCGCATCAAAGTCCTGAATAAGTATATCGTTGACAGGAGATGACTGAGCAAGAGGTGGTAGTTTTTCATAATTGAATTTTCCTCCATCATTCCAGAGAACATAGGAACTGAAATCAGTGGCTTGGAGTTGGATGCCATCATCAATTTTCTCTTCTCCCAAGATGTCAACCAAACTAGCAGAGGCAAAATCCTTGTAGGTTTTATACCTTTCACTAATAAAAGGCATTTGCTCAGTAGAACATTCTTTTCCTCTGGCGGGCACTATTTTGCCATTATAATCTTTGGCCAGTACACAATCCAAAGTTCCATTGTCATCATAATCATTTGAGAAAAGATACAAGGGGTGGTCAGGTGAGGCTTTTTGCTTGAAGTTAACTCCTACATTACCTACTACTAGATCATTGTCGCCATCGCCATCCAAGTCAGCTGCTTTGATGGATCTCCACCAGCCTGATTTACTATTCGTTTTCCATTGAGAAGATTTGTTGACATATTTACCTTGAGCACCCTTTTGGTACACTTGTATGTTTTGCCATTCACCGGCGGTTATCAATTCGGCTACACCATCACCAGTCAGATCAGTATAAGTTGCAGACCTAGTAAGGCCAGGGAATGAATTCAGTCCAGGCATTACGTCTTCTATCACATTGACATATGCGTTATTCTGATAGTCCAGAAGCATATGCTTTTCTGAGGCAGGATACTTGCCAGGTATAGCTGCTCCTAAAATCAGCAACTCACTTTCTGGATCATCGTCAATATTGTACTTGATAATAGCGTGAGATGCTGTATTGCTTAGAGGTAGAACATTAGATATTTTTCCAAAGTCAGATCCATTACTTGCATAGAATCTGTCTTGTAATAGTGGTTCTTGACCTACCATGTCTCCGCTGCCTCCACTGAGAACTATCAGATCCATATTTCCATCTTGGTTGGGGTCTACAAAGGTAGCATCAGTGTCCTCACTCATTATGTCATAACCAAAAGCTTTAGGTATCCATTCTGCAAAGCTACCATCAGTTTTTTGTATTTGCATAGCGGCACTTTGACCTGTGGCTCCACCAGTAAAAAAATCTTCAAGACCATCTCCATTAAAATCTGTAATAGCCAGAGCAGGCCCAAAATATGTTTGCTTTTGTGGTAAGAGAATTTCTGTTTCAAAATCATCAAAGAAATTTTCTGTGTGCTTATAGCTGATCCCAAGATCGGAATTATCGACGCTTGACAATAAGGCACTGCCCGAATCTGGAGCTGATGAAAAGGTGGAGCCTTTAGCGTATTTGATCCTATGTTCTGTATTGATTTCAGGATTGGATATCACTTGGATATTTCCATCTGGCCATAGGACCTCTATCTGTTCTATTATTGTGTCATCTCCCATGCCGAATAGGAGCACCTCTTGCATGCTGGATTCATAACCTCTCACAAAATTATATTCTTGAAGTTGTGTAGTATTAGTTGTTTTGATGGTAATCTTACTGCCTAATTTTTTTGCTTGATTTCTTTCATCCAAATAAATTTTAACGAAGTTTCTTTTTGAGTCTTCCCGTATATTATTTTTTAATAGTAAAGCTGGTTGGTCTACATTGGATATTATCATATCCATATCTCCATCCCCATCAAAGTCTGCTAATGCAGTACCATACGAGTAGGTTTCTAAGTCAGGGTGAGAGAACTCTGCACTCTTATCATCGAAGTGAAGCTTTCCATCATTGACATAAAGTTTGTTCTTTAGTTTCACTTCAGGCATAAGCGCATAGACTTCATCTCTCATAGAGAGCGGTATGGTATTGTTATTCTGCGCTCTTATTTCTTTCATTTTGTTTCTGAAGTCATTGTCTCTTGAGTACCTTCTATATCCATTACTTACAAAGTAATCCTTATGACCATCTAGATTGAAATCCGAAAATAACGTGGCCCAACTCCAGTCAGATTTGAGTACACCTGCCATCGCAGCAATATTGGAAAAAGTATTGTTACCATTATTTAATTGCAGACTATTGAACATATACTGTAATTGATATTCCAGATCCCAGAAGTAATATTTGAACAAGTCTGTATCCATGCCTGCCATCAGTGTCTTGTCTCTAAAGTGATCCTCAGATGCCATATCCACTACGCCAATATCGACCAATCCATCATTATTGATGTCGGCTATGTCACATCCCATTGCAAAGTAGGAGGTCTGCTTGGTGAATTCTTTAATTGACTCTTTGAAGGTTCCGTCCTTTTGATTGATGTACATGAAGTCGGGGACTGTATAATCATTAGCGACATATATGTCAGGCCAGTTATCTCCATTCAGATCTGAAACCGCGACACCTAGACCATAACCATACTTCATGACGCCAGACTTACTAGTCACATCTTTGAAGGTCATATTGCCTTGATTCTCGTAAAGACTACCGGAAGCTTCTCGGAGCTTCCCTTCCTTTTTTAGATCTTTATAGATAGCGTCAAGAACCACCCCGACATATTTTGATTCGTTAAGGACATAGCAATCCAAGTCGCCATCTTTATCATAATCTAAAAAGGCTGCTTGTGTAGACAAATTTTTGTCATCCAGCCCCATTGCTGCAGCTGATTCCGTAAAGGTGAGGTCACCATTGTTGATGTAGAATAAGTTTTTCCTATTTTCTGGAGTATGTGGTCCTTGCTGGCAAACGTAAATGTCATCGCGACCGTCTAGATTTATATCAACGACACTGACGCCTGATGACCATACTTTATTTGTATTGATGCCCGATTCTGATCCTAGTTTTTCAAATTTGAAATCTCCCTTGTTGATATACAGTTCGTTGGGAACTTCGTTGCCTGCAAAAAATATGTCTGGTAATCCGTCACTATTGAAGTCACCTATTCCTACGCCTGCACCATTGAAATAGTATTGGTAAGAAAGAACGTTCTTCTCTGAAAGCGGATCATCTTTAAGCATATTATTAAAATCAACACCACTCTTCTCAGGATCGATTTCTGTAAAGCCACTCTTGATTTCTGACTTATTGATTTTAGACTCTAAATGACTAGAGGTAGAATCTTCACCACAACTTATTATTAATAGTGATAATATGATTATTGTTGTCAGAATTTTAAGAAAGGACATTTCCAGAATTTTGCGTGAATATACTCATTCCCGATGGCCTTCTTTTAGCTTGAAATTATTTTTTAAATACCAAGAATTCTCAGAGAGTTAGTATGATCCGCCGAATAGCTGTACCTTGAGAATAATAGATAACAAGGGGTTGGTAGTAAAGTCAATTGACGTCGATGAGGGAATCAATATATCTGTAGATGGAATATATTTTATGTTGTAAAGAATTCTTATTTATAGGCTAATTAAGCAGAAAAATTGCCATTTCAGCCACAGTTGGCACCGCTGCAAGATGTCATACTTACCTATGTGGATACATGGCGATATGGATCTGATTGGTTCTGGTAATTGGTTTGTGGCAGAGACCGAGACGCCTTGTGCTGATAATGGTTCTGCTGAACTCTTCATAGCTAAATGAAAAAGTACCTAAAGTCTTTTTTAGCACTTTTGATTATCATTACAAGTGCCTACGTCTCACTCACCCTTCCCATCTCTGAAGCAGGGATACCATTCACTGCGCAGAGCTTGGTGGTATTTGTGGTGGCAGCCCTGCTCACACCACGAGAGTTTCTGATAGTGATTGCCAGCTATTTGTTATTGGGAGGGATAGGGCTTCCAGTTTTTGCAGAAGGTAGTGCGGGCTGGGAGAAGCTCATCGGTCCCAGCGGTGGTTTTCTGATTGGCTTTTTATTCTCGGGATTGTTTATTTCGCTGAGCATGAACAGGTTGTCTAGGCCGTTTTTCAAGATACTGACTGTGATGCTAGAGGCCACTCTGGTTCTATTTCTATTCGGTTTAGGGATGCTGACTTATAAATTTGGATTCCCTAAAGCCCTTGAATATGGATTCCATCCTTTCTGGTTAATGGCCTTGGTCAAGGCGGTATTAGCTACTTTTTGTGTTTTTGCAGTCATAAGGAGGACCCAGTGACATTAGGTTATTGAGTATTTTCCTTCATATTAGCTTTAGTTATATATATTTTTGAAGCTTAATCAAGTATTTAAACGTGACTCTACTAATATTCTTTTTTCTCGTATCAATAAGCTTTTCCTTTCTATGTTCTATACTGGAAGCTGTTTTGCTAAGTATTAATCCTTCTTATGTGAGCCAACAAGTGCAGGCAGGAACAGCGACGGGAAAACTGCTCAAAAAGTACAAGGAAGACATAGACAAGCCACTTTCCGCCATCTTGACTTTGAATACGATTGCCCATACTGTGGGTGCAATCGGCGTAGGAGCAATGGCTACTAAGATCTGGGGAGCTAATTGGATATCCACAGCAGCTGTTCCTGTTGTCATGACCTTGGCCATATTGATCTTATCAGAAATCATCCCCAAGACCATAGGGGCAAACAATTGGCGATCTCTAGCACCGTTTACAACAAAGAGCCTCCGCTTATTGATATGGATACTGGCTCCATTAGTTTGGTTGTGCCAATTGACGACTAAGTTTCTGAAGAAAGATAAAAATAAATCAGTGCTCAGCCGTCAAGATTTTGCTGCAATGACTCTAGTGGGGGCAACTAGCGGCGCCATAGACAAATCGGAATCGACCATCATCAATAACTTATTGAATTTTGAGAAGATGACAGTCAGGGACATCATGACGCCTAGGACTGTTGCATATATGGTGGAAGAGAATATGACTGTGCAAGAATATGTGGATTCCAATCCAGACAAGGTATTTTCTAGAATTCCAGTCTACAGAGAATTCAAGGACAATGTCATAGGTACTGTACTCAAGGATGATATCCTTCGTTGTGTGGTAGAGAATGGCAAGGGTGAAAAAATCAAAGACTTGATGCTGGAAGCCAATAGCATCAGCGAAACGACACCTTTACCTCAAGTATTTAAAGGCTTGACTAAGAATAAGCAACACCTTTCCGTAGTCAAGGATGAGTACGGCAGTGTAGTCGGGCTGGTAACGATGGAGGATGTTTTCGAAGCGTTGCTCGGTCAAGAGATCGTGGATGAGTCTGATCAGGTCATTAATATGCAGCAGTATGCACGCGAGAAGTATGGCGAAAACAACAAAGACGAGTAAGCTGCATCAAACCCATTTTTCCCTAGTTTTCAATTCTTTGATCTGATGTAGATGGTGGTGTCCGTGCCAAGCATACAGACTTAACATCCAGTCCAGACCTAATTTTTTATCGCCTTGTTCGGGATGACGAAAAGTTCTCTTGAAGTCTTCATGGGTCATGTTTTCCAGCACGTTGACCAAGCGCTGGTGTACACCATCCAGAATATTCAAGGATGTGGAAATGGGTAAGCTTGCATCAGAACCCTGAACCCAGGCCTGCTGATCATAAGCCTTGATGGTAGGACAGTCTTCTGTCAGACTGAGTTTGAACCTGGTGAAACTATTGATATGGCTGTCTGCCAAATGATGTATTATCTGTCTGGAAGTCCAGCCCCCAGCTCTGTAAGGTTTATCGAGTTGATCATCAGTTAAGTTGTAGCTCGTTTGTCTCAGCAGATACGGCAGTTCTTTTAATCTCCCGATAGCTTTGGTTCTTGAAGCCGGCGTATAATCTACTGGCGGGGTAAATTTTCCAATCGGGTATCTTAATTTGTCCAAAGCTGCATTATCCATTGGTCTGAATTACCAGGTTATTGATACTTAAATATTCCCTTTTTATTTGAAATATCGCATCTTAGATTAGGTTTAATAAGCTAAAACTCACCCATGCGCCTACTTATTTCTGTAATCATTGCGGCTTTGATTGGTTTTTCCTGTTACAAGGGTTTCGAGTTATGCGTATTGACTACTAGCACTAATGATAAGAAATACGATTTTGCTGAGATCAATAAGATTAATTATGGTCTATTCAATATTGACATTTGGAAATCAAAAATCTTTTCAGTAATAGAAAAAAAAGCTGGTGACTTTGAGTTTGGTGACGAGGACCTGACTGGTTTTAAGGTACAGATAGAAAAGTATCTCTATGATCTCCATGACGAGTACATAGAGTCTGGAAAGCTGGTGGAGATGTTCATGTCCAATCAGAAGAAGGATAATAAGATGATGGGGTTGCTTATGGGCTTATTCAAGGGGGGAATAGAGGATCAGGTAAAGAATATAGATTTCAAAGAAAAGATTCCAGGGATTTCTGCTCAGATGATGAAAGAATTTGAGAAAAAAATTCCTGAACTGAAAGCGCAAATCACCAAGCAGGTAAGTGATATGCTCGTGGAAGAAACTTCTAGCACGCTCAATGATCGTAGAGATCTCATATATGATAAGTACGGAGTGACTACTCTCGAGGAGACTAATGATTTTATAAAATCACAAGTCATCATTGCTGATGAGACCAGTAAGGTCTTGATCAAATATATACTGGGTGCGCTGGCCTTAGCTATTTTGCTATTGCTGGTTCTTCAGCAGCAGTTGAGCTTTAATCTGGCGATGCTATGGCTCACGATAGTCTGTGTTGTTTTTTTGGGTTTAGGTTTGGGTTTGCCTATGATAGACCTGGATGCGAGATTGTCAGATGTGGATCTGAAACTGATAGGAGAGGAGATGCATTTTGATGAGCAGGTGATGTATTTTCAGAGTAAGAGCATAGTAGATGTTACCAGAACATTGATTAAAGGTCATACTTGGGACCTCAAGTTGGTCGGGTTGATGATTCTCTTGTTCAGTATCGTGTTACCATTTTCGAAAATGTTGCTTACAACTTTTTATTTATTTGTAGAGAGGGCTCGTAGTAGTGCAGTAGTCAAGACCGTGATCTTCTATTTGGGTAAGTGGAGTATGGCAGATGTGTTTGTGGTTGCCATTTTCATGTCATACATAGGCTTCTATGGTTTGATAAATTCCCAGCTCTCTGGTATGGCTGGCGGCGGATCAGAGAGTGTAAGTATAGAAACAGTTAATTATTCCAAGCTATCTCCTGGGATAATTTTCTTCACATTTTATTGCTTTTTCTCAATAGTGCTGAGCACTTTGATTCATCGAAATGTTGATAATCTGGATAATGTTTAAATTTTTCTATGAAGAATGTTGACGTGTTAAGTTGTATCCAGCCAACTGGCGAGATGCATATTGGAAATTATTTCGGAGCGGTTAAGAATTGGGTTGAGTTGCAAGCTGATCACAATTGTATCTATGGCATTGTGGATCTGCATGCGATGACTAATGCACATGAGCCAGAAAAATTGCGACGTCATACGGATCAGATGATAATCGACTTGCTAGCTTGTGGAATAGATCCTCGTAAAAGCACCTTATTTGTACAATCACTGGTGCCTGAGCATGTGGAGCTATCATGGATACTGGGCACTATGGTCAGTCATAAGGAACTGGCTATGCAAAAACAATTTGTTTCTAAGACCGAGAATAAGAATGATGATGATATTTCAGCAGGCTTGTTCAGTTATCCTATACTACAAGCTGCTGATATTCTAATATACAGACCAGATGCAGTTCCTGTGGGTAAAGATCAAGATCAGCATCTGGAGTTGACACAGCGGGTTGCGAAAAAATTCAATAAGGATTTTGGCCCTGTGTTTAATGTACCTGTACCTAAGTTCACTCAGACACCAGAAATAAAATCACTGGTAGATCCTTCCAAGAAAATGTCCAAGAGTCTCAGTGATGAGCATTCGATTAAACTCTTTGAAACTGAAGCAGCAATTCGGAGAAAAATCAGTGGAGCCAACTTCAGTGCTGAGGGAAAGGATAATCTATTAGAAATTCTAAAGGCCTGTGGTAGTGAGGGCAATTTTGATGAGCTATCTGGCAATAAGAATCTGGGAGAGCTAGAAATAAAAACTGCAGTGACAGAGGCACTGCTTAGAATAACGGCTCAGCTCAAAAAAAATAGGACGGAGGTACTTAAGGATACTTCACTGATGAACGATGCTATCAGGGAGATGTCCAAGCAAGCAAGACAGATAGCTAGAGATACACTTTTTCAAGTCAAGGAGAAAATTGGTATCAAGAATATCAGTAACTTTTAGAATTCAGAATAGAATATGAATAATAAGGAAGAACTGGAAAAAGGGCAGGAATACTTAGAAAAGCTAAAGGAAAAGTATGATGTCATAGGGCAGGATTTCTATGATTACTTGGAAGGCTTAGTACAATCCAAGGGCTTGAACTATTGGGATTACATACATGTGGACAGCCTTCTTGGACTACAAGTTCCACGTACTGATTATCCCGACGAAATGATTTTCATTACGTATCACCAGATCTGTGAGCTATATTTCAAATTGATCAAACAAGAAATACAACTGCTTACTGATACAGAAAGGAAGGAGTTTTTGGAATTAAAAAACTGGCAGAAAAGAATAGCCAGAGTCAATAACTACTTCAAGCACCTCTGCAACAGCTTTGATATAATGAAGATGGGTATGGACAGATATGAATTTGCGAAGTTCAGGATGGCACTCTTGCCAGCGAGTGGATTCCAAGGTGCGCAGTTCAGACACATAGAAATAATGAGTACCAATCTCAATAGCTTGCTAGACGAAGAGGGTAGGGCCAAGAGAGATTTGCCTCTTGAGAAATTATATGATCATATCTATTGGAAGAAGGGTGGGATTGATTTGAAAACTCAGAAGAAAACCTTGACTTTAGTGGAGTTTGAGGAAAAGTATAATGATGAATTCAAGCTTATGATCAAAGAATATAAGTTTAAGAATATAGCTTACCATTTCTACAAGGCTGATAATCTGATTAAGCATGACGAGAAACTAAGGGAATTACTCCGAGCCTACGACAGATGGATTAATGTGTTCTGGAAGCTGAGTCATCTTATGGCCTCTAGTCGTCATTTATCTATGGATGATACCGGTACAGGTGGCACTAATTGGAGAGAGTATCTTCCTCCCAAATCAAGATTTCAACGAATTATATTTTTTGAAACGTTGTGGACTGATCAGGAGAAACAAGAGTGGGGCAAGCTGGGAGTGCAGAAGCACTTCAAAGAGATAGTGGAAAGTCAATGGCTAAAGGCTTGATGGTCCTGGCTTTATAGAATTTTGCTTAAGATATTCATCGATTTTTTTGCACCATTAATGATTCGATGAAAACCTAGTGGCACAATGTTTGACTAGATTAAGTTAACGAACTATACCCTATATCCAAAGCTTACCACTATAACTCAATAGGGTGTGATTTAATTACCCTTAATCCACATTATGCATTCTATTCCTCTCTATGAGAAGCGGCCTCCAGATTCCTGGTTTCATTCTCCAACGTATATCAGATCCATACATTTACTAAATAAAATTTCCCGCTAGAATAATATTAAGGCACCAGAATATTAGTTGGACGCCATCCATTGTGTCAACTGGTATTGGGGCTTTATCTTACGTTATTCACTGAATTTAATTTATCTATCTATGTTGCCAGTTGCTAGTGATAGTAGCTACACTCTTCGTGTAGGCTATGCCCTTATTATATTTTTCTTTTTCATGTCTTCAGTTTTCTCCCAATCCTCTAATGATATATATGTAAGTGATTTTCAGGAGGATATGGGGATATGGACTCAGACTAGATCTGCTCAAATAGTCAATGTCGTAGGTGATGGCTCACCTCAAAGAAGGTTGTTGCTTAAGAAGAATGAATCAGGCGATGACCCTTTCATCGCCACAGAATTAATCGACTTAGGAGATTATTGTGGTGTTAATTTATCTATTGACTTGATGGTGCTTAATGCTTCTTCCATGGATGAGCACATTTATCTGGAAGTATCATCAGATGGAGGAGAAACATTCAATGTGTTGAGAGAGATTGGGGATTTGCCTTCATTGACTACTCAATCCTGGCAGAACGGTTTAGTAAAGAAATTTACTTTTCCAATTAGAAGTTTCTTGAAGAATGAGATGATTTTAAGATTAGCTACTAGTAATTTGAGTAGAGATACTCGAGTCTATGTGGATAATATACTTTTTTCCGGTAAGTCGGATGATGATAACTTATTGGCTGCTTGGCAGATGGGATCTCATAGTAATTCGGAAGTAGAGTTGTCGGCCAAGGTGTATAATGGGAATTGTGTCGCTACAAAAGCGGGAACTATTTTTCTATCTCAATCTGGAGAACATACGTCTGCTTCAGGATACAATTATCAGTTTCTAGCTGATATCAGTAAATCTACTAGCTCCAATGGCATAAATAATGGTGCTCTATGTATTGAGCTCGGAGAATCTTCAGGTGATACTGCAGGTATAGCCTTTTCAGTTACCATAGGACCTGATTCAAAAGGTCAGATAACAGGATTAGAATTCATGGAGAAAGCGCCAGCGTCTGTTAATGGTCTAGCTAATAATTATCCTGAGCATTTCGAATTGAAAATATATAAAGAGGATGAACTAATTTTTTCTCAGGCAAATATTGAGACTTCTCGGGATTGGTCAGAGAAGATTTTCAGGTTGTCTCATATTCAAGAGCTTATAGTTAGTGTTTCAACAGAATTTATCTTTGAGTTGATACCCAATACAGGTCGTAATTCTAAATCGGCATTATCTGTTTGGTTCCTAGATGAGATCAAGGTGATGGGTGGTTGTTGTGAGGCTGATTGTGATTTATTGGAGATTCGGATAGATCATGAGGAATCTGATGGAGGCGTTATTTTGAGACCGATATTAGAAAGAGACAGTGGAGGATGTTTTTCTGAGTGTGAGGGAGTGGTCACTAATAACAATGCTGAATACGTAGCGGGTGGTTCTACTATCTCATTGGGATGGACTTATCATAATGATGCTGAAACGATTGCCAATTCTGAATTTGATGCACCTGAAAATTTTGATGAATATTCATTTCATCTTAATCATACAGCTGGCTCTGAGCCACAATTTATGGAATCTGATATTATAAACCTATGTCCTGGTGACTCCTACTCTGTTTGTTTTGATCATATAGCAAATCAAGAAACAACTATGGATAAAATTGCCGTAACAGTTCATTCTAAAAAAAGTATTGTTTCTAGCGGTTCTAGTGTTTCAGAGTCTTGTATGAGTTTCATTGCAACGAGTGATAATCATAAGATTGGATTATTTACTCAGATAGAGGGCAGCGGCGCGGATATTGATTTCTATCTGGATAATATCGAGATTCATCATCTGGCTTCAGAAGTAAAGGAAGAAGTGTCCGCTGTGTGGCACTATATCAAGAATCAGGATAATTCCAACCAGCAATCTAGTGTTATCAACAAAGTAAAGTATGAATTTAAACTAAATAGTAATGTCGATGCCTTGGACACATATAAGGGCTATGCCCTATATAATCTTTGCTTTAGCACTATAGAATTACAAGGACCTACCATCAAGGATGACATGGAAAAGTTGGTTCTGGTCATAAATGGAAATCTCGAAAAGACCTTTGATGTGAATGCAAATACACAAGAATATTGTATGAGTTTCATGACTGACCAGGTGCTAAATTCACTTGAGTATTATTTTTTGAATTCCGAAGGTAATCCATCGAGTATTGAACAATTTGTCTTGTCGGGGTTAAAATTGTATTCCATGCCATTAGATACTGAAAAAGCTGAATCCACTCACGAATTTCAATGGACTAGACCTGATGGTACAGTATCATACGAACAAGAGATTATTGCGGACCAAGATGGAGAATATCAGCTAACTTCTGCAGATTGCCGTGGCTGTGGTAAGGTACTGTCGATTAAGAATGAAATAAATAAAGATGTGTGCCCTGGGCGCAAGACTGTTGATTGTTCTGAGTCATTGGACCCAAATTTAAACTCCATGCTGAACTTGTTGGTACCAGCTCCACCTTATTCCATAGGGAATAGGCATTATGAAGATTATTCTGATGAGAGTGATTGTGCAAATGAGATAAGTAGAAAGTGGACGGTAGAACGATGGTACAAAGATTCCGTATATGACACAACTACTTGTGTGCAAAGTATTAAGATTAGAGATTGGGAAGCACCAGAATTACCTTTTTTCAAACCAAAAGAGATTAGTTGTGATTGGGATTTACCAGTGGCGACAAGTCCAAGGATTATAGATAATTGTTCTAATTTTACTTTAGAATCAGAAGACGTGTGGAAAGAGGGTAGCGGCTGTCCAGGGGATCCTATAGTAATTTCTCGATATTGGTTTGTTGAAGATGCTTGCGGCAATTCATCTACTTCGGTAGAAAAGTTTCTATTGGTTTTTGATGCGCCTGAGATTAAATGCCCGGCTTCAGTTACGGTAAATTGTCTTGCAGAAATTGTTCAAGGGAAGCCGTTCATTGATGTGACTTGCAATCGATTACAGGTTGGATACAATACAGAATTGAAGTTAGCGGCGGGACCTGAAGGTTGTAATGGGAGTATATATGAAATGACATATCGGAGTAAAGATGATTGTGGAAGAGAAGCCAGTTGTGTACAGACTTTTACCCTGGCGAAACAAGTTTTGACTATTTCATGCCCTGCAGATGTTACTGTGGATTGCTTAAAAGATTTCTCCACTTCTCAACCTGTAATATTTTCCACTTGTGAATATGAAGTAGACGTTACGACCTATGAACCTAAACTGAATTTCGGAAATTCATTATGTGATGGTGCTAGCTATGTAGTGTTATATAAGGTTATAAATACCTGTAGTGAGGCTACTTGTACTCAACAATTAAGCATAGAGAATAATGGGACACAAGTTGTCTGTCCTACTGACCGAGTGGTTATTTGTCCCGAGGAAATAATAAGTGAAGAGCCTGAAATAATAGAGCCTTGTGGAATTGAAACTTCTTATTATGTACACCCACCACAATTAATATCTGGAAATATGGGATGTGATGGTGCCCTCTATAACTTGCGATATTCGGTTAATGATCATTGTGATATTCAGTTAGATTGTGTGCAAAAATTTTCCATTCAGAATCCTGGACTGAGTATAACTTGTCCGGCTGATGAGATTGTTTCTTGTCATGATGAAATCACTCCTGGAGAATTAGATATTACTTCTTATTGTGACTCAAATCCAGTTTTCACTACTACTGAGGCAATCGCACAAGCTACAGAATTGGGTTGCGATGGAGAAATTCATGACCTTACTTATACGGCAACTGATGATTGTGGTTCTTCGCAAAGTTGTGTACAGCGATTTACCATTAATAATTCTGGTTTAATGATTATTTGTCCATCAGATACAATTGTAAATTGTATTGAAAGTGTCGTACCAGAAATCCCTACTGTTATTAGTTCTTGTCAAGTTGAGTTTGCAATTAATAGTTTTTCTCCACAACTTATGAATGGTCTAGAGATTTGCGATGGAGCAGAATACATCATTACTTATGAAGTACAAGACTTATGTGGAAATATAATGAGCTGTGATCAAGTTTTCTCTATTGACAATGAAGGTATGACCATAAATTGTCCTCCTGATATTACTGTGAGTCAGTTGTCTGATGTTCAAGGTTCATCTGCCATAGTGAATCAGCCATGTGGATTAAATTATAACGAAGCAGTGGCTAACCCGATGATAATTCATAGCAGTTGTCAGGAGATCGTTTATTTGATTAATTATTCTGCGACGGACGATTGCATGACCACAGTTAGTTGTGAGCAATATTTCACCTTGAATGATGATGACAACGCCTTAGATTCAGAGTTTATCTGTGGCAATATCTCTTTGTTTGAAGGTCTTGATTGTGATCAAGGAGGGACCTTGGATGAGGATGAATGTGCTTACGGTAGTAATCCTGAAGACCCCTGTGATGATGTAAGTTTTGTTCTGGAGTCTAATAATGCTCAATGTTTCGGAGAAGCTTCAGGTAATATTCATATATCCATCATTGCGGGTAATCCACCGTATGAGTTCAGCTTAGATCAAGTAAGTTGGACCTGGGAGCCTTACTTTGAAAATCTCTCGGCAGGGGAATATGTAGTCTATGTCAGAACAACAGAAGGTCCTTACTGTGAATTTGAATTTTCTGAATTTATTTCTCAGCCAGAGCTCACTCTAGCTGAGGCTGGTCCTGATCAGGAAATATGCATAGGCTTTGTTGCTGAATTGCAAGCATCTGGTGGCGACAATTATTTATGGAGCACAGGAGATCCCACTGCTATTATTCAAGTCAGTCCGCTTGTAGGAACAACATATTTTGTTACTGTTACGCAATCAGATGGATGTAGAAATGTGGACGAAGTTACGGTTACTGTACATCAGAATAATTCTGCGGTTGTAAGCGACACTTTGGAAATTTGTTCAGACAATAATCAAACTGTACTGAGTGCAGGTGGTGGGGTCAGTTATGTTTGGAGTACAGGCGATAATGATCCTATAATAAATGTTATGCCTGAGTATACAACTAGTTATAGCGTTACAGTTACAGACGAGAATGGTTGTACAGATGTTGCCGAAACGGAAGTTATAGTGAATGAAAACACGACCGCAGCAGTAATTGATGATCAAGAAATATGTATGGGTTATGAGGCAGATCTTTCAGCCTCTGGAGGTGTTTCGTACTTATGGAGTAATGGGTCAAGAGTTCCTGTAATAACAGTGTCTCCATCGGAATCCACAACTTATCATGTTACAGTGACCGATGAAAATGGTTGCGTTGCGATAGAGAATACAACAGTGATCGTCCAATTCAATAATTCAGCTGAAGTCACTACAGATATGAGCCTTTGTATTGGTGAGTCATCAGAACTAGTAGCTAATGGGGGAATGGGTTATTTATGGAGTACGGAAGAAAATACGAGTTCTATTACAGTCAGTCCGTTGGTGTCTACAACTTATACAGTTACTGTCACTGATGCCAATGGTTGTACAGATATAGCAGAAGTCGATGTCACTGTTAATGAGTTGCCCATTGCAGAAATAACCGGCCCCGATCAGCTTTGCCTTTCTGAATCCATAGACTTACAAGCTACAGGTGGCAACACATATCTTTGGAGTAATGGACAGACCACTAATATGATTTCAGTTTCTCCTACTTCCAATATTGATTATAGCGTAACTGTCACAGATGCAAACGGCTGTACAGCAATTGCTTTACATTCAGTAATGGTCAATGAAAACACAACTGCTGTACTAATTCCAGATCAAGAAGTATGTACTGGCTCATCTGTTTTATTAATCGCCTCTGGAGGCACTTCCTATCTCTGGAGCACTGGCGATACAGCGGCTTCTATTACAGTAGCTCCTGTTGTGACTTCCACTTACTCGGTGACTGTTACAGATGAAAATGGCTGCATTGCTATAGAGACGGTGGAAGTTCTTGTCCATGAGTTGCTTGAGGCTGATGCTGGAAATGATAGGAGTGTTTGTCTTAATGAAACCATAGTTCTTTCTGCCTCAGGGGGCATGAGTTATTTATGGAGTACGGAAGAAAATACGAGTTCTATTACAGTCAGTCCGTTGGTGTCTACAACTTATACAGTTACTGTCACCGATGCCAATGGTTGTACAGATATAGCAGAAGTCGATGTCACTGTTAATGAGTTGCCCATTGCAGAAATAACCGGCCCCGATCAACTTTGCCTTTCTGAATCTATAGACTTACAAGCTACAGGTGGCAACACATATCTTTGGAGTAATGGACAGAACACTAATATGATTTCAGTTTCTCCTACTTCCAATATTGATTATAGCGTAACAGTCACAGATGCAAATGGGTGTACAGCAATTGCTTTACATTCAGTAATGGTCAATGAAAACACAACTGCCGTACTAATTCCAGATCAAGAAGTATGTACTGGCTCATCTGTTTTATTAATCGCCTCTGGAGGCACTTCCTATCTCTGGAGCACTGGCGATACAGCGGCTTCTATTACGGTGGCTCCTGTTGTGACTTCCACTTACTCGGTCACTGTTACAGATGAAAATGGCTGCATTGCTATAGAGACGGTGGAAGTTCTTGTTCATGAGTTGCCTGAGGCTGATGCTGGAAATGATAGGAGCGTATGTCTTAATGAAACCATAGTTCTTTCTGCCTCAGGGGGCATGAGTTATTTATGGAGTACGGAAGAAAATACGAGTTCTATTACTGTCAGTCCGCTAGTGACTACGACTTACATAGTTACTGTAACAGACCAAAATGGTTGCACAGATTCTGATGACCTTTTAGTTACAGTAAACCCTTTACCTGAGCCATTTGTCATAGGACTTGGTCAAATATGTCTGGGCGATGAAATTGAAATTTCAGCTGAGGGTGGATCTTTGTACTTATGGAGTAATTCAGAAACCAGCTCTACAATAATGATTAGTCCTAGTGAGGAGAATCTCTTTTTTGTTACAGTAACTGATAATATGGGTTGTACGGCTATCGCCGAGCATATGGTCGTTGTCGATGAGAACACCTCTGCCGCGTTTAGTCCTGATGAAGAGATTTGCATTGGTTCTTCAGCTGAATTATCAGCGAGTGGAAGTGCAAGTTATTTGTGGAGTACTGGAGAAACGACAGATATGATTACAGTCTCACCAGTTGTTACTACAGCGTATGCGATAACGGCTACTGATGACAATGGTTGTACTGCTACGAATGAGGTTACTGTAACAGTACTTGATCTGCCCATTGTAAATGCTGGTTCAAATGCAACGATATGTTATGGAGACTCTATTGAGTTGACGGCAACTGGAGGAATAGAATATTCATGGAGTAACAACGAGACTGGTAATGCGATAGTAGTTACTCCAGTTATCAATTGCACTTATTACGTGACTGTTACAGATGAGGCTGGATGTGTGGCTAGTGATAGTGTCACTGTTACTTTATTGGATTTGCCTTATGCTGATGCGGGAATGGATGAGACAATGTGTTCTGGGGAGAATGTTTCACTTTCTGCTTCAGGAGGCATTAGTTATCTATGGAGCACAGGAGCAACTGATTCAGAGATTTCAGTCTCACCCTCAATGACAGAATTTTTCTTCGTGACGGTTACTAATGACGAGGGTTGCTTTCAGGTGGATTCTGTGTTAGTAGAGGTTTATGATTTGCCATTAGTAGATGCAGGGGAGGATCAGAATATTTGTTTAGGAGAATCTATCGAGTTGATAGCTACAGGTGGAGAAAGTTATTTATGGAATACAGGTCAGACTGGTTCGAGCATCAATGTGAATCCTAGTTCTGAGAGTTCCTACGCTGTAACTGCAACTGATTCGAATGGTTGTACTGGAGAGACTTCTGTCAATGTATTTGTCCATGACTATCCGACAGCGGATGCAGGTGGATGGGCATTGGCTTGTGGAGAAGGTGTGACCGATCTGACGGCAACAGGAGGTATTGCTTATGTATGGAGCACAGGAGAAACCACTGCCACCATATCAGTTTCTCCAGCAGAGTATACAGCCTATTCAGTGACCGTATCTGATACGTATGGCTGCTCAGATGAAGCAGTTGTGCACGTGTATGTGCTAGAAGGGCCTAATGCCGATGCAGGCGCAGATCAAGAAATATGTGAAGGAGGTAGTGCACAGCTATATGCTTCGAGTGGTGATGACTTTTTGTGGCAACCTGATTTATTTCTTGATGATAACACCCGCTCTAATCCGATTAGTACTCCTGATACAACCATTACCTATGTTCTGACTGTTTCTGATGAGAGTGGTTGTACCGCGACTGATGAGGTGACAATTTCCATCCCAGAGGATACACAACCACCAGTTGCTCTTTGCATGAATATCACTTTATACACAGATAGTTCTGGTGAAGCTCAATTAACTCCTGAGCAGCTAGATGATAATTCTCATGATAATTGCAGCATTCCCAGCTTGGTGGTCAGTGAGACTCAATTTGCTTGTTTACATCAGGATTATACAGTTGTCCTGACAGTTACAGATGCAGCAGGTAACAGTTCTACCTGTGAATCCATAGTTATACTTACTGGTCCTGATGATGATTGTGATCTTATGGATAATGGTTGCGACTTGTGTGATGGAGGGGATGACACTGTGGATAATGATAATGATGGATTGCCAGACTGCGCCTACCCACCATCCAGTTATACTGACCTTGAGGAATTGTGGAAGTGTGACTCCAGTGGTGTTTCCAAAGTATGGGTATGCCATGCTCCTGACCAATCCATATGCATTGATTATATGGACGTCTATACTCATGTATCTTATCATCAAGGGGACTATTTAGGTCCTTGTCATGCCATAGGTTGTTATGCAGATACCAGAATTATTCATGAAGAGCATCAAGAGATTCATGATTTAGGATCGAAAAAAATTATAGATCTCAGTTGTGAAACGGCCATTTCCAATATCAATTGTAGGACTCAGGATATTGATGAAATCTTGCTTTCCAGTTTGAAAATATTAGAAAGTCCTTGTGATATCATGGAGATAATTACCAGTCCGGACTTGTCTAAAATCCGAAGCAGCTTATGTAGTGAAACTTCTATCATAACAACGTTTGAAGTCAAGGATGAATGTGGTAATAAGGAATCGTGTTTCACGACTATAATTTCCTCGATCAAACCATTGATTATTTATCCTAATCCTGCAAGAGAAGAATTGAAAATTTCAGGACTTGATGGAGAATCCTATGTCATATACAACTTGATACAACAGAAAGTTAAGATTGGGAATTCAGAAAGAATTAAAATCACCGAGCTCAATGCTGGAGTCCATATTTTGATCACTGAAAATGGTAGAAGTTTGAGATTCACCAAGGTGGATTGACATGAAGATATAATAACCATTCTGCATCGCTCTTTTGTTTTTAGAGGGGCGATGCTTCTTTGTAGTAATCGTATTGGCTTTTCGCTCTGGTGGAATTGGTTGGGTTGTTGGTATCAGACGACATCTAATAGAAAGCCGACGTAAACACCTATCCCCAGTAGGAATAAAAATTCCTTTATCACACTATTGTTCTTAGACTCGAGTAATAGTCCAAGGCTTATCGCTATGGGAATGGATACTATTATCAAGTGCGGTTGTTGTAAAGGGGACATTAGAAAAATCGTGAAAATAGAAAAAAGCATTAACCAATAACCAAGCTCTATTTTTTTAATGGCATCAAATTTCTTTTTCTTTTTGATTTCATTATGGAACAAACCCGCTAAGATTATAAAAGAGAGTGTAAGCAACGGCTTCAGCATATTGAGTAAGCTGATCTTACTCAAGTCAGGCACAGAAAAATTATCAATTACTGAGAGTAATATCGTGTGCAACTGACCATGGTAAAATGCCCACACTACTATCAAGCCCATTGGCGCCAGTAAACCTAAAAACATTTGCAGGCTTTCTCTCAAGTCCAAATTACGCATCGAGTACAATCCTATTAATAATACGATGAAGTAAACGATGTAAGGCTGATATATGATGCTGGCAACCGCCATCCAGAATCCAGAATTGAAAATGGTGACGATAGGTAGATGCTTTTTGTAAATCTTGAACAGACTATTGATAGATAGTAAGCAGAAAACATTGGCGATAAGTACGGGATGAAAATGATAATCCTCTATGACAAATGAAGTAAACAACACAAATACAGCTGCAGGGATCGTACTCAAAGCCCTGCTTAACTTATGCCTTATGATCAGGTTGTTCAGTAAGAGCGCTTGGATAAAAATCAAAATCACGGACAAACTCACTTTGAACAACTTGTGATCATCCAGTAGAGAAAGCAGATTGGATAGCGCAGGAATAGAATTGGTTTTATAGGGAAGTCCGTCCCCTGTGATTGGCCATGCAGCCATCAGGGCTATAGCAAATACCAATAGCAAGAGGTTATTGGCAAGTAGGTTTCTTCTAAATAGGCTTAACAATTTTTACCAATTGTATAATTAATCGGGTAGAAATGAAGGTACAGTTACATAGGTAGGAATAGAAATCAAGTACTAATATAGGAATTACACTGAATTTAAGCTTATTCGGGATAGTAGCATATTACATATTTATGACATTGCTCCTTGTCTAGTAAGTTATCTTTATGGTTCCAATATGTCTGTTTTAGAGCCATATAAGGTCCTTACTGTGACCCATCATAACCTGAATGTTCAGGATATAGGCCATTTCTACCTCAAAGGTGGTAATGAACAAAGGGTTTCTGACGGCATATCCAGACTTAAAGAGACTTTTGGTATAGATGAATGCCAGTATATCGAAACTTGTAATCGAGTAACCTACCTGATCTATAAGCAGGGTCCTATCAGTTCAGATTTCTTAGAATCGTTTTTTCAGGTTGTGAACCCCAGACTAGAAGCTGTCGTGCTTGGTGACATATCCAGGTTTGTCACCTATTATGAAGGGTCAGAAGCCATTCAGCATATATTCGAACTAGCTTCTTCCATGGATTCCCTGGTTGTAGGAGAAAGAGAGATCTTCAGGCAATATCGACTTTCTTACGATAAATGCAGAGATCTCAAGTTAGTAGGAGATAATCTCAGATTACTCGAAAAAGCCACTGTCAATGCAGCCAAGGCTGTATACAACTCTACTAAGATCGGTGAAAAACCGCTTTCCATAGTTTCATTAGCGATGGCCGCTCTCCAGAAGAAGCCATTAGTAACTCCTCAGCCCAGAATCGTACTTATCGGAGCAGGCGAGACCAATGCACTGGTGGGAAAATTCTTGAAGAAATACAGTTACACCGATATAAAGATTTACAATAGAAGTCTCCATAACGCTGAAGAGTTGTCTCGAGAAGTAGGAGCTCATTCTTATCATATCAATGAGTTGAGTAATATTAATGGAGCTTTTGACATCATATTTATCTGCACCTCTGCTAACAAGGAAGTCATAGACGAGAAGCTCTATGCTGAGATGCTGCAAGGGGATCAGTCTGAAAAAATCATCATCGACCTTGCAGTACCACGCAACATAGCGCCCGAAGTTGTAGAGCAGCATCACGTCGATTACATTGACATAGAAAGCTTGAGAATAATTTCCGAGAAGAATCTTGAAGCCAGAAAAATGGAGGTCATCAAGGCTAAACCCATTATTGAGAAAAAACTGCAAAAATTCAAATTACATTTCCAACAGAGGCAAATAGAAAAAGCCTTGAACACAGTTCCTCAAGCAGTGAAAGCAGTAAAGTCAAGAGCTATAGATCAAGTCTATAAGGACAGGCTGGCTGACCTGGATGACAATTCTAAGGCACTAGTGATGGAAATGATGGACTACATGGAGAAAAAATGTGTTTCCATTCCCATCAAACTCGCCAAAAGCGTGATAAACTGATCATAATACAACTTGCTCTGAGTCCCTTTTTCATCTTGCACAGTTTATGCATTTGGTGCTTTCTGGCATGAACATGAGACGTTTGGGATTTATGATTTTCTGGCAATTACTGCAATTCCCAAAACCAGGACTGTCTAATTGGGTCAAGGCAAATTTCAATTTATTTCTTTTTGACACCTTATTTCTTAATGATGCTTCCATGACAGACTTGTTATTGATAGCATCCATTCTGCTGATCCTGCCCAGGGAATTTTCTGGCTTTATAGGTTGTGTGGACTTTTCAGTCTCATGAATATCGTGCTCATATTTTATGATGAGCGCTTCGATTTTGGCTTTGAGATCCGCTTTTACTTCTGGTGACATAACAATGTTGCTACAATTACTGTTCTGATAAAAGTATCCTTTATTTCCCATACAGACAGTGGCACAACGTAATTGGACATACTATTCACTTTCAGGTCAGCCCTATCTCATTGAGTTATATCACGGGGAGGACAGTCAGCATCTTATTTTATTTGTGAATGGTGAGATAATGCAGATTGCTTTTACTCAAGTAGAGACTAAGACCTATAGTTTCTTGATAGAGCAGCAGATTATAGAGTTAAAAGTCAAGTCACAGGATGGTGGATATGAATATGTAGTGACACCACAGTTGCCAAAATTACCTCAGGGAGTAGAAGAAGAATCAGCATTGAGTAAGCAATTCTGGATTCCTTTGATTTTCTTGCTTGTAATCATAAATTTGGCCTTTTATTTATACAAAAGTCTCAACAACCTTGGATAACCTACAGCTATATATAGAGAGTCTCGTTTTTGCATCTCCGAAGGTGCTGACGCAAAAGGATATTAAAGCCGCCCTAGAGGCCCATTTCGATTCCAAATTTAAGGATAAGGAGTTGGCAGAACTTCTGGAGGCTCTCACACAAAAGTATGTTGATGATAGCTATCCCTTCGAGATAGTACAGATCTCAGGCGGTTTCCAGTTCATGACCAAAGGTGCTTTCTACCCATTGCTGGGCCAGCATCTGAAGCTGGAATCAAAGAAAAAATTATCCAAAGCAGCGATGGAAACACTGGCCATCATATCCTACAAGCAGCCCACCACCAAATCCGGAATGGAAGCCATCAGAGGAGTTAATTGTGATTATAGCGTACAAAAGTTGCTAGACAAAGAACTGATAGAGATCAGAGGGAGAGCAGAGGGCCCAGGCCGTCCACTCCTATATGGCACTTCTGAGAAATTCATGAATCATTTCGGTCTCAAGACCCTGGCAGATCTACCCAAAGTCAAAGAGTTTGCAATGGGAGAAAACGAAATAGGCTTGAGAACCGATGATTTACCTGAACCAAAACCTGAAATTGTTGGTTCTGAGAAAGAGGTAATGGAGATTCAAGAGGAGGATGTTCCGAAAATTGAAACTTCAATGCCTGGCCCTGCTGATCAGGGTCGTGTAGACGAAGAAGAATGAACATGTCTGACAATATTAAGCCCTTAGTCAATAGAGTAGCTAATAGTGGTTTGAAGGTATTCAATCTGGAAGACCACTATCCTACAGCTAGTTTCAAAGCTTTCGATCTCAAGCCTTACTTATTTAAAGAACTCATACTTAAGGAAAAAGATTTCCGTAAAGCACTCAAGGAACTGGATTGGACCCAATACTCAGACACTATTGCCTTGGTGTATAATAGTAATGATGCCATCATACCCGTGTGGGCATATATGCTGGTGGCGGCTGCCTTAACGGATCATACCTCCGAAATATTCCAAGGAACACAAGAGGAATATCTTAAATTACATTATCAGAAACTGATCTCAGAAATAGCTGGCGAAGAATTTCAAGACGAGCGGGTAGTCATCAAGGGCTGCTCTGGAAAGCCTGTCCCTCCCTCCGCTTATGCAGCGCTTACAGCTAAACTAAAGCCTTTTGCGCAAAGCATCATGTATGGTGAGCCTTGCAGTACAGTACCTATTACCAAGCGACCTAGGAAACTAAAATAGTTCATTTTCATTGCTCTCTCTTACGAGCAAATTTCATAGTGGTATTGCTGAATAGTAAGTATGGTTTCCTTTATGATAGTTCTTTAAGGTTTGTACTTTATCACATATCGAGGCGTCTTCATATTATCCATGAATTCTGCCATCGGGATGTTAAAGGTGACAGAGTTGCCATTGATCACCGCAGTGGCATCACTGGTGAATTCTATTTTTCCAGGTAGATGATAAGTGTTTTTCAATCCAGAATCACCAAACATCATAGCCATCATGGCGTCAGTTTCTGAATTTTCCTCATCCTCTTCTCCGCCACCACCTAGACCCATTCCGCCCATGCCACCGCCAGGCAGGTCATCTCCCATCATCTCGTTCCAGTCAGTAGCAGGTATGATGACAATGCCTTTCTTTCTATCGACTTGCGGTATGCTCATCAGGTCATCCAGCTTAGGTGTTTTCTTACCCATATCCTCGTCCTCAGACTCGTTTTCCATAGAAGCTAGGGCTGCATTTATTTTTTCGTATTCGGCTTCATCGTCATAGTCCATCTTGATAGTGAATTTTGAAATGCCCGCAGCTTTATCGGATTGTACGCGTAAGTTGACTTTTTTTAGCACTTCAGCAAGTTCTGAACCTTTGAGAGAATCCGGCATCACAGCATACATGTTGACTGAGGAATCTATTTTTTCTTCACTCTCCATCAGTTTCATGAAGTCATCAGCTCTGAAGTCATCTTTTTTTGAGGTCTCCTCATCATCACCCATACCGAGCTCTTCTCCCATCATTCCACCCATACCTCCCATCATTTCTATCATGCCACCCATATCCATCGTGAATTCTGAGCTGCCGCTGCCATCTTTTTTGATGTGAGTTTCTGATTCCATACTGCAAGAGCACAGGAATAAAGCAGAAATGGCGAGCAGGAAGATTATAAACTTTCTCATAGATCTATTTTTTCGTTAGTATCTAAGGTAACAGTAAATATGATGCTCAGCGCCATCTGCGAGAGTTTTAAAGATTCCGAGACTTTAGTATTTTGGAGTAGTTGAGTAAAAGGAATATTACACTACTTATCAGACAGCTGCGAGTCTACGTGGTCTGATGTAGCCTTGTGCCTCCATCCACTCATCGTTATAGATTTTGGACAGGTATCTGGAACCGTGGTCAGAAAACAAAAGGACCAGCGTATCTGTTGGTTTGAGTTTCTCGGCCATCAGTCTTACTGCTTGACAAGTACTACCGCTGGAATAACCTATGAATAGACCTTCGTTTCTACAGACTTCTCTGGCCTGCAGAGCACTGTTCATATCTGACACCTTGATAAAGCTGTCTATCACTGATCTGTCGTAGTTGGCAGGAATGATATCCTTACCTAATCCTTCCACTTTCTTGGAGTAAATTTCGTTTTTATCAAAGATCTCCTCCTCGTGGAATTTCTGTAGGACAGAGCCATAAGCATCCACACCTATGATTTTCACTTCAGGATTCTGCTCTTTAAGATATCGCCCAGCACCGACTAGTGTTCCACAAGTACCACCAGCGCAGATGTAATGTGTTATTTTTCCATCTGTCTGACTCCATATTTCCGGGCCAGTGGAAGTGTAGTGAGCAGCAGCGTTGTCTGTATTGTAATTCTGATTGAGATAGTAAGAGTCAGGAATATCTACAGCCAGTTTCTCTGCTCTTTTGTAGTAGGATTCTGGATCTTGACTATCGACTATTGGGCATAGGATCACCCGAGCACCGAGCGCTTTGAGCATAGCCACCTTTTCTGTTGAGGCTGTTTTCTTTACAGTCAGTATACATTTGTAACCCTTGATAGAGCAGATCATTGCGATACTGAAACCCATATTGCCGGAAGTGGCCTCAATGATGGTCGAACCAGTCTTGATAAGTCCTTTCTTTTCTGCCTCAGCTATCATATACGATGCAGAACGATCTTTAGCGGAATTGCCGGGATTGAAGCCCTCGACTTTTGCGTAGATGTTACAGTTCATCTCCTTACTCAGGTGGTTTAACCTCACCAATGGCGTTTTCGCGATTAACTCGGTGACGTCTCTCACCACTTTACCTTCGTTCTGCATCGATTATGTACTATTCTAAACCTTAGTCTTGGGTAATAAATCTACACAAGTATAGAAATATTACCCCAAGTAAAAGAAATTATGGCTCTAAAAGCTTCCTCAAGCTTGTAATTATAAACTACCTAAGGCTTTAGTTATCAGGTAGTTAGAAAGCTTTCGAGCGAATAATTTATCAGTATTCCGTAACAGATGACGTACAATATTGGGATATAGTTGGGTCTTACAAAGAAATATTTTCAATGGATTGCAAAGTCATGGCATTGTTTACTATTTCCAATATCAGGTCAATATCCATGTCTGCCTGCACCATAATTTCATATCCAGCCACCATTTTGCGCTTTTTGACGTCAAGTACAGGGTTGGTTTTGTGCAGGAGGACACCCTGAAGAAAGCATAATTCAAAGTTGCCGTTTTTCAGAGGATTCAGATAGCATAGCCACTTATGGTAATCATAGAAAGGCACTCGAAATCTGATTTTCCGACCCAGCCCGGCAGCTAATAATTGCTGGTCCAAATATTGAAAGACGCTTAGTTGTTCTTCGGATAGAGTGGTTAAGAATTCTGCGAGTCCGTGCATGATCTGAGAGTTTTTCTGTAATGGCTTCAGCTATGAGAATGATTATTGTTTGGTATAATTATACAAATGAGCATTGGAAAAACTCCAGTTAACATAGATATTATGACTAAAGTAAAAGGGCACGTCTTCATCAAAATTATGAAAATATGAGATTGGATAATTCACAAGGTTTCGATATCAAAATGATTTCTTAAGAGGATCCTTTGACAGCAAAAAATGCTTCGTTACAACGTAGACACTACTTTTTTTGATTTCTGAACAACAGAGTTGATTACGTTAAATTAAAGATAAATGGTCAAATTATTTTAGATATGGCCATCCATTAACCCATCAGACTTTCATAATAGCCCTCTCCACCAGCGCTAACACTTTAGCTTGCTCTTCTTTGGATTCTTCCAGCAATTTTATCGCTTTGCTTGTCATCTCATTTACAAAAGTTTCATCACTGAAATCTGCACAATTGATCAAGACATTGAGGTAGGCACCGTGAATGGCAGTATGTGTACAAAGAGCTCCCACTCCAGCATCAGAGACAGAAGCCTTGATGCCTTTCTGAGCCATTTCCATGAGCAAATCATAATTCTGATAAGCCGTTGTCATGACTTCATACGGTACAGCTATGGCGTTGCGAGTGGCAGCAGTTATGGCAGCTTTTCTTTTCTCTTTTTCTGTATCAGAAGTTTTGGGCATTCTTATGGCCGTCATGATATCAGTAAAGGCAGCAGTATCCTTATCGACTAGTTGTAAGAGTTTGTCATTTAGTGCATGGCCTTTTTCTGCCCAGTCAGAATAGAACTCCCATTTGTCATCCCAGCCGCGCTTGTGTGCAGAAAGATTAGCGACCATCGTGCCTAGTGCTGCACCTAGAGCGCCTACGTAAGCAGCTATACTTCCTCCGCCAGGGGCAGGACTTTCAGAAGCAGTCTCATCCGTAAAGGCTTTGAGATTCATATCTATGAGCGGATGAGAAGAGGCATCCTCCATCAGATATTCTATCACTTTCTTTTTTGGGTCAAAGGCCCCCAGCTCATCCAGTCCCAATGATTTGACAGCAATGTGCATAATCTCTTCATCTGATATGCCGACGGATCTGTGTTGTTTTTTCAGAAAGTATTTACCAGCGTCTATCAATACTTTTTTCGGTACTAATCCTACCAGTTCGGAGCCGGTGACTCTTAATCCTCTTTTGGTGGCACAGTCCACGGTGGTCTCGAAGGCCTGGTGCAGAGAAGTGGTGTTGATATCTGTGAGATTCATGGAGATTTGGGCCACGCCATATTCTTCTATGAACCAGCCGATGGCTTTGACGGTTTTGAGCAGGCCGGGTTCTCTGAGAGCATTGCCTTCAGTATCTCTGACGACCTTGCCAGTGACAGGATGCCCAGTTCTTTTGACTCGACCATTTTCTCTGATGTCAAAGGCTATGGCATTAGCTCTTCTGACAGAGGTGGTATTAAGATTGATATTGTAAGCGACTAGAAAATCTCTAGCGCCGATGACGGTTGCACCAGCTGTCTCATTGAATTTTGTAGGGCCGTAATCTGGTCCCCATTCTGGTTGTTGTAGTTTTTTCTCTAGGCCCTCATATTCACCAGATCGTATGGTGGCCAGATTTTTGCGATCGGGGTTTTTGGCCGCAGCCTCATACAGATAGACGGGGATGCCTAGTTCCTTGCCGACTTTGGCTCCTAGTTTTTCGGCATACTGTACTGTTTCCTCCATGCTGATATTGGCGATGGGTATGAGCGGACAGACATCTGTGGCGCCCATGCGGGGGTGCTCTCCTGAGTGCTTACGGAGGTCTATGTGCTCTGCGGCGGTCTTGATGGCCAGAAAGGCGGCCTCGACCACAGCTTCCGGATTGCCGACAAATGTGACCACGGTCCTGTTAGTAGCTTTACCGGGGTCTACATCCAGTAAGGTTACACCAGCTACTGAGGAGATTTGATCTGTTATTGTTTTGATGACAGCCAGGTTGACACCTTCGCTGAAATTGGGAACACATTCTATGAGTTGTATGGACGACATGTTGTATGCTATTTTATGATAAAAGTATACGTATTTTTATAAGCTATGAGAACTGAAGGAAGATTTATCCATACTATGAGGCAACTGTGTATCTGTATGCTCTTTCTGCCCGCGCTGTCAGCACAGGAAGTCAGTCTTTCTTCAGAATTGAATATAAGAAACTACTTTTCTTATGAATTGCTAGGCAAGGTAGAAGATCGGTACATGATATTGCGGGATAAAGGCTTTGTCAAAGAGGTGGATGTATTCAATGAGTATCTCGAGCATACAGCGACTGCTGAGCTTTACCTGGAACAGAAAAGAGCTGATCTCATTCACTCCATCGGTCTTGATTCTGTCTTCCAAATCATATATTCCTATGTGGAGCGAGATAGTGTCTATGTTAAGATGCGGCGTTACGACTCGAGGGTTCAGCTAGTGGATAGTACGCTGTTGAGAGTCATGGAGAAAACTCAACTCAAGAAAAGATTCGGTGCTTTGACTTCAGAGGATAGTAAGAGGATATTGCTGCATAATCTGAATAAGGACAACCAGTTGGTTATGATGGTTTATGATAATGACGTTGGGGAATTGCTGTGGAATTATGGATTGATCATTAAGGATTTCAGCCCGAGATTAGACAAGTATGATTTCCTGTTGACTAATGATGGACAGCTACTTATTACGATAGAACCTCAGCGGGATTTCAATAAGAAAGACAATTCTTCTGTTCGTTTGGTTTATTATGATTTTCGCAGTGCTGCAGCTGGAGCCAGTACTATACAATTGGAAGGATATGTGCGACGAGATCTTTTCGTTGATTTCGATAATCTCAATAAGAAATTGATATTAATGGGTACTTATTCTGAGAAATTCGGTAAGGAGCCTTTAGGTTTTTACCTGGTACATGAGCCACTTGAAAACATCACAGATGACACAAAGCCAGAGTATCTTACTTTTTCAAAAAACCTCATCGATAAAGTAAGTCAGTCCAAAAAGAAGAAGAGTAAAATATTTCAAAATTTCTGGATCAAGGATATTATCAAACGACAAGATGGCGGGCTGATAGTGATGATGGAATTATACAGGGAATTTTCCAGAAGGAGCTCCTATTCTCCAGGTGTCGGCCGTTCAGACTTTAATTCTGCTGCGAGAAGAGGGTGGGTTGATTATTATAATGAAGACGTCATCGTGTCCAGTTATAATCCACAGCATGAACTGGACTGGACTAAGATTCTGTATAAAAAACAGTTCTCTCAAGATGATGAGGCGATATTCTCTTCCTACTTTGTTATGAAGACCCCTTCTCGATTACGCTTGGTCTACAATGATGAGATTAAAAAGAACAGTACGGTCAGTGAGTACATTATGGACCCCACAGGACGAGTCAAGAGAAACAGTTTATTGAGCACCAGCAACCTGGAGCTGAAATTAAGATTCAGGGATGCCATGCAACTGAGCAATAATGAGTTACTGGTTCCGAGTGAGAGCAGTTATAGTTTGAGTTTGGTTAAGATTACATATTAGAGGGGTGGTAATTGTTGATTTCGAATCAAAAGCTTAACCACCTTCCCACGCATCCTGAGGAAGATAGTCATGAATAGACAACCTGGAAATATCCTCCACTGGATTAGGAAATAATGCAATGTGTCCAGGTTCCTCAATATTATCTAAAGAAGAACCCCCAAGATATGGTGTATCACAACTGATTTAAAATTCTGTCTATGACAGCATGTTTAAAATCATTTCCATCTTGTCCATCCTGACATCTTAAAAATCGTGTTCAAGACAAACAGAGATTTTGGGCTGTCACGTGTAATTACGATTTTTACTGCACACAGATTAAGCAATCAAAATTTTTGATATTATGGCACTAGATCAATATTATAAGTACTCCTTGATATAATTCGCCCCGTTTTTGGGTTCGCCAGATTATGAAGAAAACATTGATCAGATTATGTATTTGTTGGAAGATGAGAGAGACGAAGACCTCAAAAATTCTGATCTGGTAACTACTTCACAGGCCTACGGTTTTGTCATAGACTTTTATCAAGAAATGGATGAAATAGAGCTGAAGAACTATTGGGTCACAAGATTCCATGACGTGTATCCTCAGGATATAATAGCCAGAGTTCATTATTGCCGTATAGGGGTGGTGCAAAAGAACGACTTGAAGGGATTGACCAATATTGAAGAGATGTTTTCCTTCGAGATAGACTTGCTAGTCCATGATAAAGCTGTGCCAGTGGGTAAGGAAAAAATTTATCACGATGGAGATTTGGCTATTCTCGCAATATTCTTGATTCAGTATTTCTCAATCAATGGCCGAACTAAAGAAGCCAAGGAATTGTATAAATGGGCGACAAGTATGGGAAATGCACAACTCAAGAGTGATGCAGCATTTTTGATACAGGGAAAAGAAAGACAGAAATTTTATTTCAGCGAACCTGATCCACTTATCGCCGATTGGTGTAAGGCAACAATATTACAGATAGGCTCCAAACTTGCTGAGCCTTTTCATGACATTAGTTATACCCTACTGAATAAAGATCTTTATAGCTGGAATGAAGGAGATATTACAGAGTTGAAATCAATTAAGGATCCTGATGTACTGGAGCAAGATTTATCGTGGGCGCTCAATTGTGGTATTATGAGAGTCTTTCATCAAGAACGACCTTACAATGTTCAGGTTATACTTAACGTGCTATACATGTCTTCTCATTATCGGTTGCATGGTATTTCAGAACTTATACTGAATTTTTTTTCGGAGATGCCAGATGAGCTTTTTGATGAGGTAGTAGGGGATGTGGGAATCGGAGTTTTGCAACAGCCCCTTTCGATTATGATTCACAACAAGCCAGAGTTAGTCGCTAAGTTTATTAAGGATTCTACTCTACAAGATTATCATAAAAGCCTGTTTTTCGACATACTCTGTTATACAGCTAGAATAACAGGAGGCGAAAAGGAAAGAACAGTCATAGCTGAATTATGGAAGAATGGGGAAGATGAATATCATGGGATGTTGGGCTATTATATCAATGCTATAGTTGATCATGAAATATCCGGTTACGAAAAGGCGATTCAGGCAGCATATGCCAAAGGACTCGTGGATCTTAAATTTTTTGACAAAATTGAAGATATGAAACCCATGGTCCATATGCGAAAGTATGATGCCCATTCACTTTCTGAAACAGACCTAGTGTCCATCGTTGCTTGTTATAAAAGAGTTCTGGAAAACATGAACCATAGAACCTATGAAAGCCTGGAAGAGGAGATAGAAGCTACGATTGCTGAAACAATGGACTACGATGATATAATGAACGGTCAAATGGGGTATGAAGATGAATCATCATTGTCGATGGATGACTTTCTAATTCCTGTTCAAGGTCATTCAGAGACAATTAAAAGAGAAAGTAAGAAAGTGGGTCGCAACGATCCTTGCCCCTGCGGTAGTGGGAATAAATTCAAGAAGTGCTGTCTCAATATGAATTGAGATTACCACTTTGACACATATTGTCTGCCGCTCGCCGAGGCTCTCGTCCACGCCTGCAAGACGTGATATAGCCTAGATCTTAATGTTGATTCTCCTTGATAGTCGATGACACAAGTACAACTAGTCAGCATTCTTGATTACTAGGTATGATCCTACTCTCTAACTTCATCAGAACTTATTCATTCTGAGGCATTTATGAGTGATTTTAAAGCCTTAATAATAGGCTGAAACCGGCTTAAATTAACTACTTTCGCAGCGCTAATCCATAAAGACATCATGAGCGAAGATAACAAGGACAAAAAGCCTAAACAGAATCAGGAATACAGTGCGGATAACATACAGGCCCTGGAGGGTCTGGAAGCGGTGCGGAAGCGACCTGGGATGTACATTGGTACGACAGATTCCAAAGGTCTGCATCACCTGGTCTGGGAGGTTGTGGATAACTCAATAGATGAGCACCTGGCTGGGCATTGCAGCAAGATCTCTATCGCCATACTTCCAGATAACTCCATAAGAGTCCAGGATGATGGTAGAGGGATTCCTGTGGGCATGCACGAGAAGTTGCAGAAGTCAGCGTTGGAGGTGGTTATGACTGTACTGCATGCTGGGGGTAAATTCGATAAAGACACTTATAAGGTTTCTGGGGGTCTGCATGGTGTCGGGGTTTCTTGTGTGAATGCCCTTTCCACACATCTCAAGGCAGAAGTCCACAGAGGAGGAAAAATCTATACACAGGAATATTCAGAAGGTAAGCCTACCACTGCGGTGGAGGAAGTCGGTACCACCGATACAACAGGGACTATCATCACCTATACTCCAGACGCCAGCATTTTTGATACGCTGGAGTACAAGTATGAGATACTGGCTATCAGATTTCGAGAAATGGCTTTTCTCAACAGTGGATTGACCATAGAACTTGAAGATCAGAGGACAGCGCAGGAGGGCAAGGAAGGCAAGCCCAAGAAGGAGACTTTCTACTCCGAGGGCGGATTGAAGGAATTTGTAAAGTACATAGACCAGTCAAGAACGGCACTCATAGAAGAGCCTATCCACGTAACAGGGAAAGAGGACAATGTAGAGATTGAAGTGGCGATGCAATACAACACCAGCTACTCAGAGAATGTCCATTCCTTTGTCAATAACATCAGAACGACAGAGGGCGGTACCCATGTCTCTGGCTTCAGACGAGCAGTGAATAGGGTTTTCGGAAAGTATGCAGAGGATAATGGCTTGTTCAGCAAACTGAAGTTCAAAGTTTCTGGTGAGGATTTCAGAGAAGGCCTCACTTCCATAGTTTCTGTCAAAGTCCCTGAACCCCAATTCAAAGGCCAGACCAAGGGAGAACTCGGAAATTCGGAAGTAACCGGTATCGTATCCAGAGCTGTAGGTGAAGCCATAGGGCATTACCTGGAAGAGAATCCCAAGAAAGCCAAGGTCATCATAGACAAGGTCATCCTCGCCGCGACGGCTAGGCATGCCGCCCGCAAGGCCAGAGAAATGGTCCAGCGTAAGAACGTACTTACAGGGACAGGCTTGCCAGGCAAGCTATCAGATTGCTCTTCCAAGGACCCAGCCGCTTCAGAGATATTCCTGGTGGAGGGAGATTCTGCCGGAGGTACAGCCAAGCAGGGTAGGGACAGGCATTTCCAAGCCATCCTCCCACTCAGAGGTAAGATCCTCAATGTGGAAAAGGCCATGGAGCATAGGATTTATGAAAATGAAGAGATCAAGAACATGTTCACCGCACTCGGGGTGAGTATAGAAGACAAGGAGGGTGAAAGAATACTCAATATAGAGAAACTCAGATACCACAAAGTAGTCATCATGTGTGATGCCGATGTGGACGGAAGTCACATCAGTACTTTGATATTGACTTTCTTTTTCAGATACATGAAGGAGTTGATCGAACAGGGATATGTGTATATCGCAGCGCCACCGCTATATCAAGTCAAAAAAGGCAAGAAAGCGGAATATGCTTGGGATGAAGAAGAAAGAAAAGAAATCACAATGAGATTCAGCGGGGGTAAAGAGGAGGATAACTCCATCAAGATTCAGAGATACAAGGGTCTGGGAGAAATGAATGACATACAATTATGGGAAACGACCATGAATCCAGAAACGAGAATATTAAAGCAGGTGACTATCATGGATGCCTTGCAAGCTGATGGTGTATTCTCGATGTTGATGGGAGAGGAAGTGCCGCCTAGAAGAGCCTTTATAGAAGAGAATGCAGTTTATGCTAATATAGACATCTGACATAAGTTATATCAAAAACTGAAGAAAGTAACATCTGAGATGTCTGTTATGAATTTCTTTGAGCAATATGGTAAGATTTCCAAAGAGGGAGTCAAAGAATTATCCAGTAAGCTTAAATTAAATACGGCTAGCAAAGGTGAGTTATTACTGACCTATGGTCAGGTCTGCAAGGATATCTACTTCGTCAATAAAGGCTGCTTAAGGTTGTATTACATCGCTGATGGCATAGAAACTACGGTATGGTTTTCTTTTGAAGAAAACTCAGCTATTGAATTATCCAGTTTTCTGAGTGGGAAACCAACAGAGTACTTCATAGAGGCTATCGAAGATACTGAGTTTTTATCACTGAATAAATTGGAATTACTCAATTTGTATATCCAATATCCTGAGATGGAAAGTATTATGCGGTCTTTCTGGGAAGATGTCATATTGAACCTTCTGCAGCGATTTACAGCCCTGCAGAAAGACTCCGCCGAGCAGCGCTATCTCAACTTGTCCAATAAAACCAAGTATATGCAGAGAATCCCTCAGAAATATCTTGCATCCTACATAGGAGTGACACCGACTTCGTTGAGTAGAATAAGGCGGAATTTGAAATAGATTCTTTTGGATTGCTTTCTGCTAATCTGACCTCTTTCTGAAAGGAGTATCGCTGTCTTCTGCTCTTCTGCCCTCTGACTCCCTTAAGGGAGGACCGCTTCCCGCAGCTCTTCTGCCCTCTGACTCCCTGAAGGGAGAACCGCTTCCCGCAGCTCTTCTGCCCTCTGACTCCCTGAAGGGAGAACCGCTTCCCGCAGCTCTTCTGCCCTCTGACTCCCTGAAGGGAGGACCGCTTCCCGCAGCACATTCTGCCCTCTGACTCCCTGGTGGGAGGACCGCTTCCCGCTTGCTCATACAGCGTTCAATGTGGGAGGAGCACCCCTTTAGGTACTGTGTTTAAATCCAAGTGATTTTGATCTTAATTTTCAATAATTACTAATTTACATACTTAAGGAAGTGCCACCACGGTACTATCCTGTGTAGCTGGAGCATTTGCTTTGGCTACCTTGTTT
>Ga0209187_1000199_pt1 | contig 131706 bp, 115 predicted proteins | sample BantaG_FD_187430 | JGI IMG/M metagenome (GOLD analysis project Ga0209187, IMG submission 187430) | Marine algal microbial communities from Bantry Bay, Ireland - BantryBay_4 metaG (SPAdes) (version 2) | ecosystem: Host-associated > Algae > Red algae > Unclassified | place: Bantry Bay, Ireland...
CCGTCGCGCAGTATAAAAAAGCGATTGAAGGGGGCCTCCTCAAGATCATTTCCAAAATTGGGATCTCTGTTATTTCGTCCTATCGCGGCGGGAATAACTTTGAAGCGCTAGGCCTGTCCCGCGCGCTAGTCGGGGAGAACTTCCCGGGTATGACCAGCCGGATATCAGGCATTGGTCTGGCCGGCTTGGAAATCAAAATCATCGAAGCGCACGAAATCGCTTATGACTCCGCAGCCGTGCGCCTGCCCGTTGGCGGGCTCTACCGGGTCCGCGCCAAAGGCGAACGACATGCCTATCAGGCCGATATGATTCACATGCTGCAAGAAGCCACAACTCGCGAGGATTATGAGCTTTACCGGAAATATGCTGATGTCGTGAACAACCAAGCGCCGATTCAAATTCGCGATCTACTGGACTTCAAACCCGGCGGCAAAGCCCTACCCCTCACCCGCATCCAATCGGTGAATGAAATCCGCCGCCGCTTTTGCACACCCGGCATGTCGCTCGGCGCGCTCTCCCCTGAGGCCCACGGCACGCTCAATATCGCCATGAACCGTATCGGCGCGAAATCCGTCTCCGGCGAAGGCGGCGAAGATCGCGCGCGCTACAAGCCGCTCCCCAATGGCGACAATCCGAACTCAGCCGTCAAGCAAATTGCCTCGGGCCGCTTTGGCGTAACCGCGGAATATCTCAACCAATGCCGCGAAATTGAAATCAAAGTCGCGCAAGGCGCCAAGCCCGGTGAGGGCGGACAGCTGCCCGGATTTAAAGTCACAAAAATGATTGCGAAGTTCCGCAATGCGACACCCGGCGTGACATTGATCTCTCCGCCCCCGCATCACGATATCTATTCCATCGAAGATTTGGCGCAGCTCATTTACGATCTCAAACAGATTAACCCGACCGCCCGCGTCGCCGTTAAGCTCGTCGCCAGTTCAGGCGTCGGCACAATCGCGGCGGGCGTGGCGAAAGCCAAAGCTGACACCATCCTGATCGCGGGACATAATGGCGGTACGGGCGCATCGCCAAACACGAGCCTGAAATATGCGGGCATCCCGTGGGAGCTTGGTCTGTCCGAAGCGCATCAAGTTTTGACTCTCAATAATCTACGCGACAAAGTTACCTTGCGCACCGATGGCGGATTAAAGACCGGACGAGATATTGTCATCGCCGCGCTTTTGGGCGCTGAAGAATATGGCATTGGCACACTCTCACTCGTCGCGATGGGCTGTATCATGGTGCGTCAGTGCCACTCCAACACCTGCCCCGTCGGGGTCTGTGTGCAGGACCCGGCTTTGCGTGAAAAATTCACAGGCACGCCGGAAAAGGTCATCAACCTCATGACCTTTATCGCTGAAGATGTGCGCGAAATTTTGGCAGGCATGGGCTTTGAAACGCTCGATGAAATCATTGGACGGACGGACCTTTTGGCACAAGTTAGTCGGGGCGCAGAGAATCTTGATGATCTCGATCTCAACCCCGTCTTAGCCCAAGTTGATAGCTTGCGCGTTATGGATAGTCGTGAGGGACGAACCGAAGTTCCAGACACGCTCGACCCACAGATTATCAAAGATGCCGGACAATTATTTGAACGCGGTGAGAAAATGCATCTGACCTATGCTGTGCAAAATACGCACCGGGCAGTCGGAACGCGCACAAGCTCGCATATCTATAAGAAGTTCGGCGCAGACGGCGCACCCGCCGGGCACCTCACCGTGCGCTTGCGCGGATCAGCCGGGCAGTCTTTGGGCGCTTTTGGCATGACGGGCTTGCGCCTTGTTGTGGACGGCGATGCCAATGATTATGTCGGCAAAGGCCTATCTGGCGCGGAGATTATCGTCGCGCCGCAAGGCCGCTCACCGATTGATCCGCATATATCCGCCATCATTGGCAACACTTGCCTCTACGGCGCGACCAAAGGCTCGCTAATGGCCGCCGGCCGTGCTGGGGAACGCTTTGCCGTACGAAACTCCGGCGCTGAAACCGTGGTCGAGGGTCTTGGCACCAATGGCTGCGAATATATGACAGGCGGCACTGTTGTTGTCCTCGGCTCTGTTGGCGATAATTTCGGCGCAGGCATGACGGGCGGCATGGCCTATCTCTATGACGTGGATGACGAGTTTGAAAAAGCCGTCAACCCTGACAGCGTCGTCTGGCAAAGGTTTGGCAGCGAGCATTATGAAGAGCAATGCCTTGACCTCATCCGTAAACATGCAGCCCAAACGGGAAGCGAGTTCTCCAAGAAAGTTCTAGCCGAATGGGATTTTGCTCGGACTAAATTCTGGCAGGTCATCCCAAAAGAAATGCTCAATCGGTTGAACGTACCCTTACAGGATGCAGCGGAGTAGCATTTCGAAATCCTTGAATATTAAAAAAGCCCGCTTCAAAGAGAAGCGGGCTTTTTTGTTAACTTGCGTCAGGACCAGGCCTCTGATTTCAGACCCGATCTAAACCCAGAATATTTTCCAACAAACTGAGAGGGAAATCATATTCCGTGGGGCCAGCCATTTCTGCCCATGTGGGCTTCGGTTTGGTCTGATCCGCCGTAAACTCGGGCTCGGCATTAGACCCGACATACAGGTTGTCAAAGGCAACATCCTCACTGCTTGCCGGCATATCTAATACATTGGATTTCACCCAGCTAACGAGCTCATCAATTTCCGGAATCGTCATGGAACCATCTCCTCTTTCGAGTGACTATAACATGGCGATTAAGCCGCGTTTAGGGCAAAAGCAGCCATTATATTTCGCCTCGATATTCCTGCACAGACCGCGTAAAACTTCGGCCCATAACCGCGCCGTCTCTATTTTTGGATTGTGATATCTAATTCGTATCAACTGTGATGCCGCCATCGCCGATATCAATAGCAAGGGTTGGTTCGTCGCTCTGGGCGAACATAAAATATGCCATGACGGCGACTGCGACAAGAAGGCCCCCAACAATTAAATATAGGCCTTTTCCGCCTCCGTTATTACTCGCCATAAGTCTCTCCTATTGGTGCTTTAATATTTCGGATAGTCTGGCGCCGATGGTTCGGCACCGCAATGGGTAAATCAAAGGGGAGCAACTTTACCGCGCTTTCAACGCCGCCGCCAATTCATTCGACTTGGCCTCTTTCAACGCCGCGCAGAGTTCTATGCTCTCGAGCGTCTGCAAGAGGCTTCGCTCATATCCCGGCATTAGCTCTGCATTGGCTTTGACAAAGCTGCGGAGTTCATCCCGGCGATCGAGGGAACAGAAATTCCCGCCCGCGCCGGGCAAGCGGCCTTTGCGGACATCAGGGACTTTACTAACATACTCCGGGAAGTTGGCTTTGAACCAATCCCAAGTTTGATCACCGAATTTATCAGAACGCAGTAGGCCATTCAGGACGGTGCCAGATTGACGCCCCGTCAACGGGCTGTCTTCAGACAGAACGACATCGGCGAGGAGCCTGTCATAAACCTCTGCATCTTCAGTCGCGGCAAGCGCGCCCGCAGCGGCGCCTTTCTCAAGGGAGGATCCATTTACGGCCATATCAAGCAAAGGCTGATAGGCAGGCTTACCGCGCTTTCGCATCGTTTCGCGCAGCGCCAAGCTCAGCATATTCGGGGCGAGTTTGGTTTTATCCACCTCGCCGTCCAATCCGAGATATTGCGAACCGAGCTCCACCATTTGATCGGTCAGCTTTTCGTCCTGCCCGGTCCGAACCAGGAGGCTCGCGAGTGTCGGCGCAAGCAGATTGCCTTCAACTGTGTCCGTGCCGACTATGCGGTTATATCGGGCTTTGTAAGTCTTAGTCACAAGGCGCGCGATGTCGTCGCCGCTATCCTGCATCTCGCTGCGCATAAAGCCCAAGAGACGTGTCGACCCGGAGGCCACATCATATTCGGGATGTTTCGCGAAAGCACTCATGCCGTCAAGGAAAACGCTGGATTCCACTTCGCCGGCGCGGAAGGCGGCGACCAGACTATCCATAACGGTCAGGGCTTCGCGGGTATTTAATTGATCCAGATTATCAACCAATTTCGCCCAAGCGACGCTATCCATCGTGAAACGGTAATAGCCTGCACCATCTTGGTTTAGTGTCACCCAATCGACCAATCCCGGGATTTTTATCTCCGTTTCATTTTCGTCGAGCAGAGTGCATGTCTTACCGATTTTTCCATTTTGACCATAAGCAATGCAGACCGGGATTTCCCAACTTTGTCCTTGCTGAATTTGCGAGCCAAGAGGCGCATAGCGCGATTGTCCCAATACGATGCCTGTAAATGCACCGCTGCCTTTGGCTTGATCCGAGAAAATTTGCGCTTTCACCAGCGGCAAGCCCGGTTGATCCACAAAGCTCTTCATCGCGCTGACGACATCAGGATTGCCGGACCCATCCGCAATGGATTGGAAAAACTCATCGCCTGTTGCGACATCATCCGCATAGCGGTCCATATGCAAGCGAACGCCTTTTTGGAAAGCCTCCTCACCGACAAAGCTTTCAAACATGGAGAGCACGCCCCCGCCTTTGAGGTAGGTAATACCGTCAAACTGATCCATGACATTTTCAGATCGCGCCAGAGGCTCTCGGACTTTTCGTGTTGTGGAGAGAGAGTCGATATTCATTGCACTCAAAGCACTATTAAGTGTGTTACGGTCATAGTTTCCTTCAGGATAAGCAATAGACGTCGCCTTATTGCCCATCCATGTCGCAAAGGCCTCATTCAGCCAAATGTCTTCCCACCATACAGGCGTGACGAGATTGCCGAACCATTGATGCGCAAGCTCATGCGAATGCACTCCGTTGTAAGATCGCTTTTGGCGCAGCGGGGAGTTCTCATTTAGAAGCAGCAAATATTCGAGGTAAACAATCGCCCCGGGATTTTCCATTGCGCCAAAGGCATATTCAGGAGCCGCAATTAAATCGAGCTTTTCGTAAGGATAGGGACTTCCGAAATAGTCTTCAAGCGCCGTCAGAATAGGCTCAGTACCGTCGAGCGCATATTTAACTTCATTTCCTTTTCCCTTGGCAGTAAGGCCGCGAAGTTTCAGCGGCGTCTTGCGCACGGAATTCGGCGGGATTTCACCAAAGTCTGTAACATCATAAGGTCCAGCACCGAAGGCCACGAGATAAGTTGGCAGCGGACGCGTTTTGGCGAAGCTGTGTTTCGTCCAACCGTCAGCACCATCCGCAACGCCCGTCTTTGGCGTGTTCGCGTAAACAACCTGATCGGAAGGGGACGTGATCGAGAGGGTAAACGGGACCTTGAACTTTGGCTCGTCAAAACTGGGGAAAGCCTCCCGCGCGCCGAGCGGTTCAAACTGCGTCACGATATAAGCGTCGTCCCCGCGCCTGACTTGATAGGCGGAATTGAGATTCTGATTATATGGCGTCTCATACTCCAGCGTAATCGTGCCCTCACCTGCCGGAATGTTACCGTCAGTTGTCAGGTAAGCAATCCCGGACGGCGCATCGCTCACGGGAACACTGTTGAATGTCAATACGGTTGTGGAACCATCTGCATAATCAACGCGGGCTGCGGTGACCGTCATTTCCTTGGCGTGAATCCAAATCCGGTCAGACTCTTCATTGATTGTCACATCAATCGCAACGGTTCCGGACATGCCGTCTGCCTGCGGGTCGATTACCATATCAATGCGGTAGCCTTTGGGCGTGACTGTGTCGGGCAATTGCGCATGCGGAATTTCTGCCGATGCGCTCTGTATTTCGGGAGAAGTTACGGGCATTTCTTTCACAGCAGGCGCGTTCTTAAGGTTACCATCAGACGATGGTTGGCAGGCCGCGAGGAGGACGGCCGCACTGACCGCGAGTAAGAGCTTTGAAAAACGCATAATAAAATCCCGAAATCTTGTTTGTCTAAGTATCGTTTCAAGCGGCCTATCGTATGAGCAGAGGCAAATCATTCCCATTTCACTTGAGTAAGAGCGAAAAATCAAACTCGCTATTTAGAAAGTTATGCTATAACACCGCACGAATGAGCGCAAATAGCGACATATCAGAGGCCGATTTGACGGCTACAGCGGATGATCGGTTTGATCAACCGAACAGGCGCGGCCGCCCCGGTCGTCTGCCGCCGGATCATTCTGCTGTCATCACGCGGCGGATTACGGCCCTGGCTGTTGGTCTCGGCGTGGTCATGGCCGTTGGTAAATTATGGCTGTGGGGCGAAACGGGCAGTGTTGGCGTGTTGGCCTCCCTCGTCCATTCAGCGCTTGATATGTTCGGAGCCGTGGCCAGCTTTATCGCGGTTCGCTTTGCCGCCCGCAAACCTAACCCTGATTACAGATTTGGCTTTGGCAAGGCCGAGAGCTTTTCTGCCGTCTTCCAAGTGTGCCTGATTGTGTTGGGCGCGGCGCATCTCTTACAAGAAGTCTTCGGCCACATTGGACATCATCACCCGGTTTCAAAAAGCGGACCGGCCATCATGGTCTTGGTCATTTTCATCGCGCTGACGCTGTGGCTTATCATTGCGCAAAGCTGGGCCGTCCGCGCGACGGGGTCTATCGCCGTGCGCGGTGATCGCGCCCATTATTTCGCGGATCTACTCGCAAATATCTTCGTCATTATCGGAATTGCTGTCGCGAGCTACACACCATTCGCTTGGGCAGACTCGCTCGTGGGCGGCTTGATGGCGCTTTGGCTCTTATTCACAGCATTTCAAATTGGACGCCTCGCATGGGGTCAGCTTATGGATAGAGAGCTCAATGAGGATGAACGCCGCGCCATTAAACGCCTCGCTATGGCAGACCCGCAGGTACGCGCCGTTACGGACTTACGAACGCGCGCGGCGGGGCCACATCTGCATATTCAAATGCGCCTTGACCTCGACGAGACTCAAACCTTGTCCCAGACCCATGACTTAGTCATGGCGGCGGAGAAGCGAATTATGGATGCCTTTCCAGCGGCAGATGTTCTCATCTATCCGCATCCAGCAGGTTGCGGGCATAATCACGGGAATGTCCGCTTCCACACCCATGATAATTTAGTGAGAAAGTCCGCACCGCGTTAAGGCTTCATTTGCCATGTTTGCGTTAAATACACGCTATGCGGACGCTTTATCATTTCCCCCTGCACCCGCCTTCCCGTATGGCTCGTATCGCCTTGGCCGAGAAGAAGCTTAAAGTGCGCGAGACTGTGGTCAATCCATGGGAGCCTGAGGCCGAGTTTTCAGCTCTAACGGCCGAAGGCACGCCGCCTGTTTTAATAGATTTGACACAGCAAGGCACGCTGACAATTAGCGGCGCCCGCGCCATCACCGAATATGCCAATGAGGGATCCAAACGAAACCCTTTGCTGTCTGAGGACCCGTTTGAACGCGCTGAGGCCCGGCGACTATGTGCATGGTTTGACGAGCGCTTTACCGCTGAAGTCGATGCCTATATCCTCGCGGAGAAAGTTGAGCGAGCTGTTCTGTCACAAACGCAATATGATGTTGGCCCAGCCGATCCCGAAGTCCTTCGGGAAGGCCGTGTCTATTTGGCGGAACACTTGACCTATTTAACCTCGCTTTTGGAGAAACGAGACTGGCTGGCCGGGCGACGTTATTCGCTTGGCGATATTGTAGCCGCTGCACATTTATCTTGCCTGGACTTTTTGGGTGAAGTGTCTTGGCGAGAATATCCGCTTGTCAAAGAATGGTATCAAAAGATCAAATCTCGTCCCGCCTTCCGTTCCATACTCTCTGATCGCCAACCTGGCCTGCGTGCGCCCCGGCATTATACGGATTTGGATTTCTAAGCCCGCATGGCAGACCCTCTCAAAGCGCTGACGCTGCGGGCGGCGAAGCTCGGGTTTACACGTCCTTATGTTGCCAATCTTTCCACATTTGGTTCCAATGCGGGAGAAGGACTGAAGGCCGCCGTTTCCGCCGGGCATCATGGGTCGATGGACTGGCTTGCGGAGACAGCCTTTCGGCGCTCGCATCCACAGAACCTTTGGCCCGAGGCAAAATCCGCCGTCATCCTCGGCATGAATTACGGCCCCGACAGTGATCCCATGATCACCTTGGAGACCCCGGACGTTGGAACAATTTCGGTCTATGCGCGCGGTCGCGATTATCATGATATTATGAAAGGCCGTTTGAAGGAACTCGCCGGGCTCTTGGCCCGCGACACAGGCGAAGACGTCAAAGTCTTTGTCGATACCGCGCCCCTGATGGAAAAACCTCTCGCCATGGCCGCAGGTTTGGGCTGGCAAGGCAAGCACACCAATTTAGTAAGCCGCGAATTTGGGTCTTGGCTCTTTATCGGATCCATTTTAAGCGCTGCGATGTTAACGCCGTCGCCGCCCGAATTAGATCATTGCGGGTCCTGCCGGGCCTGTTTGGATATATGTCCGACTGACGCTTTCCCGGCTCCTTACAAGCTCGATGCCCGCCGCTGCATTTCCTATCTGACCATTGAACACGCCGGTCCCGTGGATGAGGATTTACGCGAGAAAATGGGCAACCGCATTTATGGCTGCGACGATTGTCTGGCCGTTTGCCCCTGGAACAAATTTGCCCAGATCGGGACGGAGACAAAACTCGCCGCGCGGGAGGATTTGAACGCGCCGAACCTCGCAGAGTTAGCCCTTTTGGGCGAAGCGGGTTTCAGATCGCGCTTTTCCGCCTCTCCCATCAAACGCATTGGTTGGCCCCGGTTTTTGCGGAATGTGCTTTACGCCGTCGGAAACAGCGGCGACCCTGACCTCAAAGCCGTAGCTGATAATCACATAAGACACGCAGATCCCGTGGTGGCAGATGCCGCGAAATGGGCGGCGCGGCGATTGGGATCGAAATAGCCAACACCAAAATTGTCTTGCGGTCCTCAAAATACAACCGTAACGATAAGCGCAATGAGCGGGGGAAATTCAAAACGTCACAGTGGAGAGCTCGGCCATGCGAATGTCGCGGCCTACCGGCCCGTTTCCAATGCTTTTATGATACTCTGTGCTTCAGCCTATCTAATTTGGCTTATTCTACAACCTCGGGAGGCTTTCAAAAGCCTATTCGCTACGATGGCGTGGATCAGCGTCATATTCGCCGCGTTTAGATTGGTTGCAATCCTCACGCCTAAGCCAAAAGATCATGGGGCGGCAGAGATCGCAGAGGACTTACCCGTTTACACCGTTCTCGTCCCTTTATTTCATGAACAGCAAATGGTCGCGCAAATTATGCGGGGGTTAGACGCGCTTCGCTATCCTCGCGACAAATTAGATATTGTCCTTATCACAGAAGAAGTCGATCCTCTTACAACGAAAGCTGTTGCTCAGGTTTTAAGGCCGCCCTTTCGACAAGTCGTCGTCCCAAAAGGCGCACCGCAAACCAAACCTCGCGCGCTCAACGCGGCTTTAGAGACTTCGATCGGAGAATTTGTAACAATCTATGATGCAGAGGACAGACCGCATCCCGATCAACTCTTAGCCGCCATTGCAGCGTTTGATGCGAGGCCGGACTGGGCCGCCGTTCAGGCTCCGTTGGATTATTACAACCACAATGATAATTGGCTGACCCGGCAATTCGCATTAGAATATGCCGCGTTATTTCATGTCTGGGTTCCCTTTCTCGCGCGGTTAGGCTTGCCCTTTCCGCTCGGCGGCACGAGCAATCATATGCGCCGCGCCGCTTTGGATGCCGTCGGGGGATGGGACGCTTTCAATGTGACAGAGGATGCAGATCTATCCTTCCGACTGGCCGCGAACGGTCATAAAATCGGCTTCATCCATCCCCCAACACAAGAGGAAGCCGTCTCGCTTCTTCCCGATTGGCGGCTGCAGCGGGCGCGGTGGATCAAGGGCTATATCCAGACATGGGATGTGCATATGGCCAGCCCGTTCGCGCCCGGCGGACTGAATGGCTGCCTCCGATTTTTGACGTTACAGCTCACCCTCGGGATAACCCTGCTTTCGGTTTTATTCTACACACCGGTCATTTTGGGCCTTCCCATCTTTGCAGCTGTGCTCTGGTGGGTAAATGTGCCGCTTGATATTGGCGTAACTTATAGTTTGACCTTTCTGTTTTCGATCTCCGTTGGCTGCGTCATTGGCATTTTTGGCACATATCGCGCAGATAAACCCGGCTTAATTAAATCGACAGCGGGCATGCCGCTTTACTGGCTTTTGCTTTTCACCCCCGCGCTGCGCGCGTTTAGTGAACTGCGGCACAAGCGGTTTCACTGGCATAAGACGCGGCATGGTGTTAGTCGCCCCGCCGACCTGAAACCTGTTCCGGAAACCACAACTAACTATGTCCCACTCAGACGATCTGCTGATTAGCTTCATCGCCCTCGCGGTTTGCGCGGGGTTGGTGATCTTAGGCTTTCGCCAGAACTTTAAGGAAAAGACCGAATTTCGCCGGGTACGCCCGCCATGGATGATTATCGCCCTCGCCGCCATTAGCGTGGGTTTCATGATTATCGTGCATATTGCTAACCTCTTTGGGTTTGAAACGGGAAATAGATAATGAGGCAAGCGGGTACGTTTGCAGCCGCCACATTCTCTTTTGGGCGACTGCCAAGGCAGCAATGAAAGCAGGACGTGCCCGCAGAGTTGGTCTTCTGATGGAATACCAGAAGGAAAGTTAGTTTTACAGAAGACTATGTTGATTGGTTTGTAAGGCCAATCAACGACTCTGCGGCGATGGTTTTTGAAGAAGCGGCCCGTCTGTCCCACCAGTATGGCCAGCGTTGGACCATGGCGTCGGCTCTCACTCCTAAAGCCCCGGCACGATCCCAAGTTCTCACACTCAGGCGCTCAGACCCATCGTCTCTCAAACCAGCCAATGCAATTTATCGAAGATAAAATGCAAAGTGTGTCCTTTGTCGTAGACAAATGACACAAAGCGAGGCCTCGCCTGTCCCATGTTTGAAAGAACGTCCCCAGTTTATCATACCGTTCCAAATCGAGGATTATTCTCTGGATATTTTCTGCAAGAGACTGAAACTGAACTATTTCTATTTTTTCGAAATAGGGATGGATATGGAAATTGGGCGTTGGAAGACTCTACCTGAGAGAAGCGAGTTAACAGAGGCCGTCGTGAGGCGATTTTAGGACACTCGGTAAGGGGCTAAGCAATCAATGCTTTGTACTTTTCAACAGGAAACGGATGTCCCCAGCGTTCTTGATATTGTTCCACTCCAACTTCTTCGTAGATTTTCCGAAGGTTCGTACTGATTTGTTGAATAATTCTTTTAGGCGGGCATTCGTCCTTTAACGCCACATCATAATCATCCTGCGGATGCATTCCCCAACTAGCATAATTTTTATATCGCCTTACCTCGTAAAAGGCTGTGCCGTTTTTCACATCTACAATGAACTGTAATTCACCAGGCTCATCCATAAAAACCGCTTTGGCGTCTGAAAGGCCACGTTTTAATTCAAGAGCCATATCCGCTAGCTGTCCGAGGCTGTCGTTTAAATAAGAAACTGGCGAACTCGCAGTTGCATTCACATCAATGAATCTGACGGTTGCCCAGCCAGCGTTGCCTAGATTGTACTCGATAGCGAACTTTGTCATCCAAACAACTTAGTTGAAAACACCAAAGCTTCCAGCACAAACAAAGAACCGCATATTAACAGCTATGAATCTAAGATGGTCCGCGAGCGGCCATTTTTTTGGGTACGGATTTAAGCCACTCGACCCCGCATTCCAACGGTACGCAGGAATTGATAGAATACTCTGCGGGCCCTTAATGTACCTTTGGAACAATCACCTCGTTATCAGCATCCAACAGCACGACGTTAGGGGCATAGTTGCGAGCCTTTTCGGCTTCCATTTGGCAATAAGTGATAATGATGATTTTATCGCCGAGTTGCACGCGGCGCGCCGCTGCACCGTTTAGGCCAAAGGTTTTTGAGCCGCGCGGAGCGGAAATAGCGTAGGTCGTGAACCGTTCACCATTGGTGATGTTCAAAATATCGACCTGTTCATTCGCAAGAATACCGGACCGGTCGAGCAAGTCCTGATCAATAGAGATAGAGCCTTCATAGTGCAGATCTGCCTGGGTGACGGTTGCCCGGTGAATTTTACCCTTCATCATGGTCAACAACATATAAAACTCTCTCTTTTACTCAAATTCACAAGCGGGGAATGCCTGCTTACTCTGAATATAGGCATGAAGCGGGGTTGTCGAAAGGTGAAGCCGCGTTTTCGCATAGAGGCCCTGCGCAGCGTTTACCAAACGTTCAGGAGGCTAGTGATGGCCACCGGGAACGGCATGCGGGTCCAGCGCAAAGACGCGGTCGCAATATTTGCAACGCACAGTATTTTCTGATCCCATATCAAGATAGGTTCTAGGATGTCCGAGCGCTCCGCCAATGCCTTCACACATCACGCGGCGGCTCGGCACAATAACGACATCTCCACCGTCCGGTGAGTTTTCTGTCGTGCCGGGCGTTTGGCCTTTTTCCATGGAAGATATCCTTTAGGCGCGTCAGCGCGGTTTTAACGGTTGAATTCGCCTTTACGCCACGTCTAAAGGTCGGGTCAATATGAGCCAGTCATCTACATCCCAAACTCCTGAGTCTTCAATCGTGCCGGCAATCGAAATCAAGGGCTTGAAGAAGACCTATGCCGCGTCGAAAAAGGCCCCGGCCAAGACGGCTTTACATGGTGTAGATTTGGTCATACCGCGTGGATCAATTTTTGGATTGCTTGGGCCGAATGGGGCCGGAAAATCCACGATGATTAATATCCTCGCGGGGCTGGTGAATAAAACCGAAGGCTCGGCCAAAATTTGCGGCTTTGATATTGATACGGAGACGCGCTCTGCCCGGGCGTCCATTGGAATTGTCCCACAGGAAATTGCGATGGATGTCTTCTTCACGCCCTTTCAAGCCCTGGAATTGCAGGCGGGTTATTACGGCGTGCCGAAATCCGAACGGCGCAGCATGGAAATCCTCGAAGCACTGGGTCTTGCCGATAAGCGCGATGCCTATGTGCGGCAGCTCTCCGGCGGGATGAAGCGGCGCTTATTGATCGCAAAAGCCCTCGTCCATAATCCGCCTGTTCTGATTTTGGATGAACCGACAGCCGGGGTGGATATTGAGCTTCGTCGGCAGCTCTGGGCCTATGTGGAAAAATTGCACGCGGCGGGGACGACAATTATTTTAACAACGCATTATCTGGAAGAAGCCGAGGCGCTTTGCGACCGGATTGCGATTATCCATCAAGGAAATATCGTCGCGAATGAGCCAAAATCGACGTTGCTGGCGCGTTTGGATAAGAAGGTTTTGCGCATTTCTCCCGTTGAGCCGTTAACCGATCTGCCTGACGCCTTATCGGATTTGAACGCGAAACTGGACCATGACGGGCACATCGTCATTGAATATCGCAGCGGCACGGATTCCGTCACGGGGATGCTCAACCGCGTGAAAGACTCCGGTGTGTCCATCGCTGACTTGCGCACCGAAGAAGCTGACCTCGAAGATGTCTTCATGGCGCTAACCTATGCGGGCGACGCTGCGTGAGATTGAATTTTGCAAAATGGGTCACCCCATTTTTGTTGGTGGTAATAAGCGGGTGTTCGGAACCCGCTCAAGATTCTAAATCACCGCCCCTAAACCCTACAGGTATCCATCCTAATATCAAAGCCGGAGACATGTCACCCGAAGACGCGGAGGCTGTCTCCCGCTGGATCGCAGAGGCGACAGCTCTGATGCAATCGCCCGAGTTTGAAGACAATTTCCGCCGCGCGAGCACGCTCTATCCAGAGCTATTTGTGTCGCAAAAAGAAGATCTGGTTCCTACCGCAACGGTCATGGCGAGATTAAAAACCAGCGACCCCAAACTCCCACATCTTTGGTGGCCGCAGAGTTTTGTCAGTCTGACGGGAGACCAAGCTACCCGCTCGCCCGACCAAACCGGCTTCGGATTTGAAGCCTCGCGCATAGCCGGGGCCGGGCCCATCATGGGCAATTATGAAGATGGAGAGATTGAGTTAGGCCGTTTGCATTTGGCACGATATACGCGCGGCGACACGGTCGAAAAATCCTGCGCTCTGAATACAATGGTTCATGAGATCAGTCACACACTCTCTGAAAAACCTAACATGTTTTGGATGCACATCCTCGACTCGGAAGAAGACGTAACGCCGCCCCGAGGTGTTTATGAAGCGAGTTATTTTATCGGCACCATTGCGCAATGCACCTATTTGCAAAATGCCGGGCGTATAGACGCGGCAGGGTTTCGGGCGTGTATGATGACGTTTAGCGACCCGGCCTATGGCTCACGGTTCAAGAGCAAGGCCTGCGATGATTTCACCGGCGACACACCTATCACCCCACAAGGCAGGTTGACGGATTAGATTTAATTGGGCTGAAACGCTTGCACATCGACGGCCAAATCGATAGCGGCTGCGGATGTCAGAAAATTTGACAGTTGAGAAAACAGCCCTCCCCGAAACGTGGTTCGGGGAGATGCGTGCGCTGCTGACTATTGGCGTTCCGATGGCGTTGGCGCAACTCGTACAATTTTCTCCCTATGTAGCCGATACGCTGATGATCGGCCGTATCGGCCCGGCAGAGATTGCCGCCGCCGCCATCGGCTCAGTGCTTTATTTCTTGCTTTGGATGCTCGCCAGCGGCCCTATTTCAGCCGTTACCCCCCTCGTCTCGCAAGCTCTGGGGCGGGACAAAGGCGAGCGGCGGGATATCCGCCGGACGGTGCGCATGTCGGTCTGGGCGTGTTTCCTTATGTTGCCTCTCGTGGTTGCCCTGTTGTTAATGACGCAACCTATCATGATATTCGCCGGGCAAGATCCGGAAGTTGCAGCGCTCGCGCAAGGCTATGTCCTCGTTCTGGCGCCTGGATTGCCATTCACTCTAGCCGTCATGTCGCTTCGGAATTTCTTAGCGGCCATTGAACGGACAATTGTGCCGTTCCTTTTGGTTGCCAGCTCGGCCATTGTGAATATCGCCCTAAACTGGGTGTTGATTTTCGGGAATTTAGGCGCGCCTGAATTGGGCCTCATCGGCGCAGGAATCGCATCGTCCATCGCCTGTATCTACAGCTTTTTTGCCTTCATGTTTTATATCAAATGGGACAGCCGCGCCCGCGAGTTTGATATATTTTCAAATCTTTGGAAACCGGATTGGGACCGCATGCGCGGCTTGCTCAAACTGGGATGGCCGATTTCCATCACCGTCACATTTGAGGGCATGTTGTTCAATGCAGGCGTTTTAATCGCAGGCGCGGTTGGCGTGATCGAGCAAGGGGGATTTCAAATTGCTTTAAACGTCGCTTCGCTGGCCTTTATGATGCCCTATGGCTTGTCCATGGCGGGAGCTGTTCGGGTAGGTTTGGCACGCGGGGCCTGGAATAACGCCGCTGAGCGACGCGCCGCGACGACCACAATTTTGGCATCCACCGTCGCCATCGGAATCTTTGCGCTACCCGTTGCCTTTGCGCCTGAATGGGTTGCAGCCTTTTATTTTAACATGGCCTTAGCCGAGACTCGTCCTGTTTATGACTATGTGGTTATCTTTCTCCCCATCGCCGCAGGCTTTATGTTTTTTGATGCTGTGCAAGTTGCTGCCAACCAATTATTGCGCGGGATGGCAGATGTGACATGGCCGATGATCATCACGGGCATTAGCTATTGGGCAATTGGTTTTCCGATTGCGTATTACACCGCGCTCCATACTAACATGGGCGCAAAAGGTATTTGGTATGGCCTGACGGCAGGTTTGGTCGCGGCCTTTATCGGCCTCGGAATAAGGCTCTGGCTGCAACTTCGGCAGCCGTCTCCTCTTTAGCCATATCGCCGTCCAAAAACGCCCGGCCTTCAATGTCTTCAACCTCAACAATCCAAATGTCCGGGTCCGTATCGACGGCCTTATTTGTCCTTAGACCCAATTCGGCCTCCTCAAATGGACCATCCTGATACCATTCGCGCCCGCCGCTCATGGCCATCTGCTCGGTATACCGAAAGAGCTCTGCACCTTTGCGAACGATGACCCAGAGTGCGCCCGCATCCGGGTCGCCCCGCCGCAAGACAGCCGCGAAAGCCCCTGCCCCCTGCGCGCGCCGCAAAATGGCCGAAACCCGAATTCCAGTCTTGAGACGCGTCACCTAGACCACGCCCTTTAGGCGAGTTTTCTGCGTTTTTCTCGGCTCTAAAGCCATAACTGGCATCCCGCTTGCGTCGGTAACCTCATCTTAACTTTGAGGCATCGGACCATGTTTCGCATTCATACACGCCGCATTGCGGCAATCATAACGCTTCTTAGCACGGTAGCCCTGCCGCAAACAGGCTTTGCTGCCAGCTATTTAGACACCGTTCCCAGGGGCGCGAAGACGGTTTACACGGCCTCGCTCGCTGATATGACACAACGCGATGGCAGCATTACCACGCGGACATTAGATTGGCGTCAGCCAAGCGTAGAGCTTTATTTCGATCTCCCTCCCTCTGAACGAACATCTGACATCGTCCTGACGCTTTCTGCCGATCCGTTAACACGGGTTGCCCGAAATGCACCGCTGCAAGTTCAATTTAATAACGGCAAGCCCGTGCCTGTCTTGTCAAATGGACGCGGTTTCGAAGCCCGTCTTCCATTTGATGCCAAGACCGCGCGTAATCGCAGAAACGTCATTCGCATCAGCTATCCCGCGCCGACGGGGTCAGACTGTGTCGCCCCCGCTCATGGCGCTTGGTCCATTGATTTGGCACAATCCACTCTTCGCATAAGAGGCCGCGCGGAGACAGGTCATATGAGCCTTTCAGAAGTCACGTCTTTTCTTCGGCAGCCGGCGCTTTCGCCCAAAACCGTTGGCTTAATTGCGCGCGGACCTGACGGAACAGATATGCAAGCGCTGGCCGCACAAGGCATCTCTCTGCGCACACCCGGTGTTCCAAAATTCTCCGTCACCGGGCGAGGCACAGACTTTAACATTGTCATGATTAAGCGAGACCGTCTGTTTGAAATTACGGACGAACCGATGATTTTGAACTCCAAAGGTCCGCGTATTTTTGTTCCTCGTGGCCGTCCGACAGATCTTATTTTCACAGCCGATACAGATGCTGAAATCGTTCACATGTTGCAGATTTTCGCAACGCGTAAACTGCCGAGCACGCGCCGGGCGATTTCCAGCCTGGGCGAGATGAACCTGCAACGCCGCTTAAATAGCGAAACAATTAAAGTTGAGGGTAAAACCCGACTTATGGACCTCGCCGCCCTGTCGGCTGATCCCGCATCAGGGGCTCAAACCTATAAATTTGGCGTGACGGACCCGGCCGCAATGGGCGGAGACTTATTGCTGCGTTTGTCCACCTTAGATAACTTGGCGGAAGACTCCCGATTGCGCGTTACCCTTAATGGGAAAACACTGGGCGCGACAAAGCTGGATAAGAAACGTAAATCTGTTGGTTTCGACATTAAACCAGGCGCGCTAAATGCGACCACCAATGTTCTGACCATAGTTCCGGATATGGAAGCTAAACCGGGATTTAGCTGCTCAACAGCTAGGTCTGTAAACGGTGGATTTTCGATCGGTGACGGATCACGTTTAAACATTTCGCGAACGACAATTTCACCCGTGACTGAGCTGTCACAGCTAACATCAACGGGCGGATTATTTGCCCTGAGCGAAAGCTATATCGCCCTGCCGCGCGGGACACGTGACTATCAAGCCTCTCTTCGTATTTTAGGGCGTATGGCAAAAGCTTCCGGCCAGGGCCTGACAATGGCAGATTACACACGAAAGTCGGACGTTTCCGATGATAAACATGTGTTGATTATCGGTCCGTCCAACATGGCGAAAAACCATTTAAACGGCGCCCCTAAAGCCTTCCGTGACGCGATGTCCGGTCGATCCAGCACGGGTGATAATTTATTGCAAGCGAGTTATGGGCGTTCTGCCAGCACGGGATCGGATGCGGCCGTTTTGGAATATGCCGTATCTCAATCCGCGACACGCCGAATTAATCGCGGCGGCGTTGCCGCGCTTTACGACAAAGGAAATGGCAAATTGACGGGTGTGATTTCTGCTGCGCCGGGATCAAGCTTTATTCAAGCCAGCCGGACACTGATTGAGCCAACACATTGGAATGCCTTGCAGGGCGGCGTGGCGCGCTGGACATCCTCTTCTGTGGTGATGGCGCAAACCGTCCAGTCTGATGCCGGAATAGAAAAGCCGAAAATGCAGGGCGTTTTAAAAATCTCAGCATTTGATTTTTGGGAAACCGGTAATCTCGACGTTCATTGGCTTGACGTTGATTGGCCTGAGTTTAAATGGCCTGAGTTCAAATGGCCTGAATTTGACATGCCGCAGGTTACATTGCCGGATATTAAATGGCCAAATTTCAAATCCGCAGAGGGTCCGGCGGACATGCAGCCCGCGACCATGCGGCGCGAAGTTTCAGTCAAAAAGTTAGAAACCGTCCCCATGAGAAATTTGGGCCAAAAAGAGAAAATTGTTGCCGAGAAGATCGTTAAAACGGCTGAAATCAAGCCGCGCTTGAAGCCAACACTCAATCCCTCGGAGAGAGCCTCAACAGGCTTGCGGGGACGGTATGACTTTACTTTTGAAAAGCCAAATCGTTTTGGTTCCTTTCAAGACGTAAGGCGCGTAACGAAAGTCAAATTGTCAGAGGCCAAACGTTGGGTCAAAGCCAAAACAGATAGCCTATCTGACATGCGAGCATTGGAAGATATGACAAAGGCTACATATCGTTTGCAAAACGAGGTCAAACCCGCCGGGGCGCAAATGGCGAAGACTTTGAGGGATAAGATGCCGGGTAAGGGCCTTGTGCAATTCGGCGACCGGACCTTTTCGGTTTACGGCCTTGTGCTAATTTTGGCCTTTGGTTTTCTTTTGCTTCTGATGAGCTTGTCCCGACCCACATCGCGCACAGGCGGTCGTCACTAGTCGAAAAAAGTTCCGGTCTCTGGTCCGAGAGACAGGTCCGACCCGTCACGCCCGGTCCGGGGTGTGGCGGGTTTTTTCTTATTCAGATCAGGTCGCCCTCTAGTCGGCTTGCAGGGGCAAGATGATTTTAACGCGCGTCCCGTCACCTTGTTTTGATTTTATTTCCATCTTACCGCCATGGAGTTCCGTCAAAGACCGGACCAGAGACAGCCCTAAACCGGACCCACGCTCTGCAGATAATTTGGCCGCTTCACCCTGCGCATAAGGGTCGCCAATGCGCGCAATTTCCTCGGCGCTCATGCCGGCACCGTCATCACTGATGGTCAATTCAAGGTCGCCGTCAATGGCCTGCGCGTCGATATCCACCTGCCCGCCTTTATCGGAGAATTTGACGGAGTTAGAGAGCAAATTCAGTAATATCTGACGCACGGCTCGCCGGTCCGCTTGGATCAAAAGCGCCTGATCAAGATCAAGGTTTATATCGATGCTGACGTCCGCCGCATCTGCTGCAGGGCGGATCATTTTTACGGATGAGCGGATCACATCAGCCGCGTCAAATGTGTCGTAATTCAGTTCATATCGTCCGGCTTCGACCTTTGACATATCCAGGACATCACCAATCAAGTCCAACATATGCTGGCCACTTTCATGGATGAGGTCCGCATATTCCGCATATTTCCCGGGCAGTGGACCGAAGAGACGCGAGCGCATCATATCAGAAAATCCGATAATCGCATTTAGCGGTGTCCGCAGCTCGTGACTGACACCCGCAAAGAAAAGCGTTTTATCCGTGCTGTCCTGAGCTGCCATAGCGCCTTGGCGGCGTAGGCTTTCCATTTGGGCTTCGTCATCCGTGCGGTCATGCGCGTGAACAAGCCAACCTTTAGACGCGAGCGGCGTCACCCTTAGATCGTAATTTGCTACCTGTCCGCTGCCGCTATGCGAGACACGCAAAACTTGAGCGCGTTGACGCTGCCGAGCGGATTGGAGCGTGGAGCCGAGCACTGATTTGTCGCTATGCCCGTCCGGTAGGAAATCCGCTATGTTCTTTGGCGGCGAGCCGGAAAATTGCAAAGACCCTTGTTTATTGGTGCCAACCAGCTTGGCATCTGAATCATATTCAAACAATCCACCTTCAATACCGTCGCGCCAATAAGTTCTCGTGGAACTTGGGACCGGTCGTCGACGGGCGGCCGCTGAGAAAAGGGATGCGAGACCGAAGGCGAGTAAAGCCGCCAGAGCCGAGAGTTTTGTCCAATTTTCTAATGCCCCATTCCATGATGGCGGTTCCGTCAAACATCCTTGGCGTCCGGCATACCAAACCGCGCCCGCGATCATAGCGGCAATGACTGTGCCTTCTAAGACTTTCTCGCGCTCGAACAAACATGCGAGGGCCGGAACAGCAATAAACAACAGTGCCATAGGCATAAAACCCAGCGTCAGACACCCGATTACGGCCAGTGCGGCCCAACTGAGCATGAGGACAATCTGCACCCATTCCCGGTCCGTGATACGCGCGAGTAAAACCCCTAAAATAGCCGGAACAGACGCAACCGCAAAAATCGGCAAGAGCGCCAAGACATCCACGCGCCGCAACGCGAGCGCGCCTAAAGCTGCCACTAAAGCGAGAATCCAAACGACGCTTGGCAATAAAACGGGCATTCGATCTACAAAACTACCGCGATCTGCCTGATGGACTTTAGCGGTCAAAACCAACTCCCTGGGTCTATGTCGCATGCGTGAAATCCAGCGTGGACATGGTTAACAACCCTCTGCAAAGCAAATTCGAGGCGTGATGGCTAACGCATTCGCGTCTGACGCCAGTTTTGACTGCCTTGCACACCCATTTGACGTGTTGCGGCTAAAGACATTTGGGGAAAGCCCCCCTATATGCGCCCTATGACTTATCCGGCCAATATTCAGGACATGATCGATGATTTTGCCTTTCTCGACGATTGGGAAGACCGTTACATGCACGTTATTGACCTCGGTAAGGGACTGACGCCCCTGCCGGAAGGCGCGCAAATTGACGCGAATAAGGTCAAGGGTTGCGCCAGTCAGGTCTGGCTTATCAGCGAGCAAACAAACGGCAATTGGACCTTTTCCGGCGATAGTGATGCCCATATCGTAAAAGGTCTGGTGGCCATAGTGCTAGAGATATTCTCAGGCCGCAGCTCAGCGGAAATTGCCGCGCTGGACGCCAATGATATCCTGTCAAAGCTCGGATTGGCGGAACACCTCTCCGCCCAGCGCTCCAACGGCCTCGCGGCAATGATTGGACGGATTAAGGGTGAGGCGGCAGCTTAGGTGAAAATATCGGCCAGCTTGTCAGACTCAACGCCTTCTTTTACACGGCGTATTTCAAGATAGGTCGCAGTCAAACCGACATAGGATAAGGTGGCAGATACCATTTGTGACAAGCCCGAACCAATGGCATTTGCAACCCAAAATGCCGTGGAGCCTCCCTCGAATATAGCCGTCTGAGAATTCCCAAAGAACAGAACCGGAATCTGAAAAACAAGCCCGATAACCGCGCCGAGAACGCCAAAGATAACCAACATCAAAAGTATCCAGCGTTTATACCCTTTGGATAATTTCCATGAGCGGGATAACGCGCCGGTAATTGATCCACCTTCGACCACTTTCACATGCATGGCCAATGCCCAACCCAGGGCTATGAAAATACCAGGAATAATGAGCAGCAAGCTTCCTATCATCACCCCGAGCAAATAGATTAAGAATACAGCTAGAAGCGGAAAAAACAAGCGACGACCCGTTCTGAATGCCTCGCCTAGATTTACCGCTCGGTCATTTAAAGCGTTCACCGCCATTTGAATAAACGCGCCATACATAAAAACGACAATGAAAATGTAGACAATGTAAATCGCAATCACCGGGCCGATTATTCCTGCCCATTCAATATCATCAGTCCAAGTCGGATCGTATATGTTGATGCCCCCGCCGACACCCAGCAGCACGGGCCAAAGGGAAAACAACATTACGGGAACGCCTGCGCCGAAGAAGGTCAGGAGAAGAAAAGGGACTAAATTATTCCGGATAGCGCGAAACGTGCCGGACACCACACGTCCAACATCAAAATTTTTGCGGTTCGGGTTCTGCCACTCATATTCATACTCAGCTGCACCCGGATCTGTATTGGTCATTTAAAAATTCCCCTATCTCAGCGGTGCTAGCGCATGAGGATTCCGTCGTCTAGGCTTTCAATTCGACATCCCAATAGAGGTAATCAAGCCAGCTTTCATGCAGGTGATTAGGCGGAAAACGTCGGCCCTGACTTTGCAGTTGATGCATAGAGGGTTGAACAGGTTTTACCGCCGGGTGCATGCGTGCCTCTTTCGGCAAACGCCCCCCTTTTTTCAGATTGCACGTGGAACACGCCGCCACAATATTTGTCCAACTCGTCTTTCCGCCCAAACGCCGCGGAACCACATGATCAAAGGTCAGCTCATGTGGGGACCGGCAATAGGCACATTCGAATCCGTCGCGCAAAAACAGATTAAACCGCGTGAAGGCGGGTGAACGGTTTTGCGGAACATAGTCTTTTAATGCGACAACGGACGGCATTTGCATTTCAAAGGAGGGACTACGCACGCATTGCTCATAATGGTCTATGACATTTACGCGGTCGAGAAAGACAGCCTTCACCGCGTCCTGCCAAGACCAAAGCGACAGTGGGAAGTAAGACAGCGGTTGGTAGTCCGCGTTTAAAATCAGGCAGGGGTAATTGCCCTGACTGACAGGGGCGGCATTTTCGAGGTCAATGATATGACGGGAGAGCGCACTCATCTCGCGCAAGTCCCGGTACTAGTTTGGCTCTTTTTGGGACTGACACTAATCTTGAAAACGGCTCTCCGGTTTTGGCTGCTTGATTCTTAGACTACGCGGAAATATTATCCTTTGACAAGCACGTCTTACTGCGCCCGGTGTTTAGGCCGTCGGCGTGACGGGCGTGAGGCCCAATAGTTTGGCCAATTTCGCAAGGCGGTAATGCACTTGTTCCGTTATCATAGCGTTGCGGTCCGGCTGGCAGGAGAGGTGCAGTTTCGCGCCTCTGACATCTAATTCAAAATCACTCAACAGGGACGGCGTTCGTCCCGTAACCACAATGCCGAGCCGGATGGCTTCGCCAATACAGGCAGCGGTATGGCGCTGAGCTTCGATCAAGAGTTCGTCAATTAAGCCTGCAACGGGTGGTTTTCGCTTTGCCGTATAGGTCCTGAAAAGCGAGAGCGAAAGAAAGACCCGCTCCGCATGGCTAAGCCCGGCAACGGGGGCGTAAAGGACATCTTCAAACACCAATTCAGCGCGGTGGTCCGGATGTAGATTTTTACCCAACCCCGCCAGATGACAAGCCGCTAGCAAGAGACGCGCGTCTTCCTCTTCCCCAAACCCGCAAGGTAGAGCTGGTAAAAGCGGCGATAAAAAACGATAAAGCGGCGGACCAAAATGCTCGGCCTGGACAAACCCGCGGGCAAAATCTCGACAGCCGTCAATCAACGCATCCCGGCTTTTTAATTGTTCGGACAAGGTATTCCACACCAACCCCTCCCTTAGACCGGCCATTGATATGACAACGGACTTTGGCGAAAAGCGTTTCAACAAACGCTCCAGCATGAGGCCGGCATAGGGCAGAGTTTCCGCGCGGGCCTTTCGCATGCCCGACCAGTTCAGAAGATCATCCATCCCGTCTGTCCAGGCCCAGTGGGCCAGGTTTTGGGCGGCGGCGGCGGACAGGCGGTAGCCCTGAAGCGTTCGCATGGGATAGTTGATGCGCTGCTGATGAACCGAAGCGAGATTTCGCCACGCCCCCCCAACCAGATAGAGGATATCCTCACCATCCAAATAACCCGGAGCTTTGGCTAAAGCGGCGTCCAAATCCGGAATTCGATCCGCATAGTCTTGCGGCGTTAAATCAGACAGGTTTCCGCCGATCGCATCAAATGGCCCGAGAGGAAGCGACACGCCCTGGACCTGTGCGCCGTCTTTTTTCAAGGACGCATCTATACGCATGAGTTCCAAACTCGCGCCGCCCAAATCTGCGCCAATGCCGGCGCGTCTATCATTATTCGACAACAGACCTAAGGCTGCGAGCCGGGCCTCTTCTTCTCCGGAAATGGGCGAAATATCCAAACCGGTTTCCGCCAAAACAGACGCGACGAAATCAGGCGCATCCTCAGCAACGCGCAGCGCAGCTGTCGCGCCTACCAATGGGGCAGGCAAATCACGAGCCGCAATAATATGAGAGAATCGCGCCAAAGCCTCTCGGCATTTGCGTTTCCCGCCTTCGGACAAACGCCCGGTTTTGCGCAAATCACGGCCAAGCCCCGCCAAAATTTTCTCATTATAAACCGGCGTGAAATGCGCGCCGAAAATATCATAGATCACAAGACGAACGGAGTTAGACCCGATATCTATTACGGCTAGCTGCCGGAGATTTTGGGTCGCCGACAGTTAACTTACCAATTTGGGATGAAAGATTTGCGAGAAAGGTAAATCAGAATCTTCGAGATGAGCAGGCGCTGAGTCGTCCAGTGCCGCACCTCGACCTGACAAAGACGGGTTTTCCATAAAATACTCATGTGCGGAAAAACGAGATTGCCCCTCTTCCGCTGTGACCCGCACGTAGCGTCCCGTCGCTTGCAATTCCCAGCTATTTGTATTGTCCAGCAGGTTTGCCATCATAATCTGATCCAGCACCTGATTGTGAACGGTGGGGCTTTCAACCGGGACCAAAGTTTCGATACGCCGATTTAAATTTCGCGGCATCCAGTCGGCGGAGCTAATGAACACCAAAGCCTGATCAGAGGGCAAAGGCGCGCCATTGCCAAAGCAGACAATGCGCGAGTGTTCCAAGAATCGGCCAATGATCGATTTCACACGAATATTCTCGCTCATGCCTTTTACATTTGGACGCAGGCAACAAATTCCGCGCACGACGAGGTCAATTTTTACCCCGGCCTGTGACGCACCATAGAGTTTTTCGATCATAATCGGATCGACCAGTGCATTCATTTTTGCCCATATTCGCGCCGGACGTCCGGCCCGCGCGTGAAGAATTTCTCGATCAATATGATCCATCAAAGTTTCGCGCAGGTTTAAAGGCGCGATAGATATCTTCTGCAGATCTTTAGGTTCGCTATAGCTGGTGACAAAGTTGAACATCTTTCCAACATCTTCACCAATGAATCTGTCAGCCGTGAACAAGGCGACGTCGGTATATATTTTCGCGTTCAGCGCGTGATAATTACCCGTTCCCAAATGGGTGTAGGTTTGTAATTCGCCCTGTTCTTCGCGGATAACGAGACTGACTTTTGCATGAGTTTTATATCCCACAAATCCGTAAACGACTTGAACGCCGGCCCGTTCCAAATCCCGTGCCCAGCGCATGTTGGAAGCTTCATCAAATCGCGCTTTTAATTCGACCAAAGCCGTTACCGTTTTTCCGGCATCTGCCGCATCAATCAATGCGCGAACAATCGGACTGTCATCACTCGTCCGATATAAAGTCTGTTTGATCGCTACGACATCCGGGTCCCGCGCAGCTTGTTGAAGGAACTGAATGACGACCTCAAACTCCTCATAAGGATGGTGAACGAGAATATCTTTCGCGGCGATAGCTGCCAGACAATTTCCGTCAAATTCCCGAATACGTTCCGGGAAGCGGGGTTTGAAAGGTTTGAAAAGTTGATCGGCCGTTCCAATTTTAACGAGTTGCGAAATATCCCGAAGTCCTAGAACATCTGCCGCTTCCTCAATTGTCTCATCAACACAATCAAAACTCGTGATCAGAAACTCGCGCAGTGCGGGCTTCATTTTTTTGTTGATTTCGAGACGAATAACCCGCCCGCGACGCCTCTTGCGTAGGAGGCTTTGGAAATGCTGAACCAAGTCTTCCGCGCGTTCGTCAATAGTCATGCCACTGTCGCGCGTAATCCGAAAAACACCGAAATCTGTCACGTCAAAATCTCGATAAATGTCAGGCGCAAAATTCCGCAACATATCCTCGACGAGAACGAAATTCCGATCTTTCCCATCAGGTTTAACCTCGATAACTCGCGGGACGCTAAGCGGCACGGTTATTAAACCAAAGAGAGGGTCGCGACCGGCCTTTTCAAGACTAAGAGCAATACCAAAACCAAGATTGGACAAGAACGGAAAGGGGTGGGCGGGATCAACGGCCAAAGGCGTGAGCAAAGGTAAAATGGTTTTTGCGAAGGTAGCCCGCAAATCGGCCGTTTGCGATTCTGACAAGGCCGTTACTTGCAAAACATTTATTTTCGAGGCTGCCAATTCCTGCTGCAACTTTCGCCAGCACCTATTTTGCCGAGCGACAATTTTTCCAGCGCGCCTGTCAATTTTCTCAAGCTGTTGTAACGGAGAAAGCAAACTGGGATCTTCGCTTCGAACCCCTGCCCTAACTTGTTCGCGCAAACCTGCGACGCGAACCATATAGAATTCGTCCAAATTCGAAGCCGAGATCGATAGAAAGCGTACGCGTTCCATCAGCGGAACCTCCGGATTCTCCGCTTCTTCTAAAACGCGCGTATTGAAAAATAGCCAAGATAACTCCCGGTTAAATAGACGTGACGGATTACTGGGCTTCACGAGTTCGGCTCTGCTATTTTAAAAGAAAGGGCTCATCCTATGACAGCGCCCAATCAGAGTTTCAAGCCGTGAACGTTACGCCGCGGCTTGAACCGAATCGTCCGACAAAATTGTGAAAACGCTAAGCGCGTCAGGCGCAGCACGCAGACGAGACCGATTTTCTTCACGGCGGAGTTGCCGAGAAACGCGGGCGAGAGCACGTAAATGTGCCCCGGCGGCGTCGGACGGCGCGAGTAGAAAGGCCACCAGATCGACAGGGCGGCCATCTACGCTATCGAATTCCAGCGCGTCTGATAATCGTGCGAAACCCGCAACAACGTGATCCAAACCTTCTATGCGTGCATGCGGTAACGCGACGCCATTGCCAACGCCGGTTGAGCCCAAACGCTCACGCTCCATGGCGGCAGCTACGATGTCGCGACAAGGAATATCCAAAGCGTGCGCAGAAATCAGGCGTGTCGCCAAATCTTGAAAAAGCTGCTTTTGGGAGCCAACATTTAAGTCGACAACCACACTCTCTGCTGAAAACAAAACATCAGTCATACACAGAACTCACATTCTCGCACGCATCATAGGCAATATAGCCAGGACGAGGATCATAGTGCCCCAATCATGCGTCCGTCTAAGTCGGCGGACACATATATATCACGCCTCGGGAGGTCAAATACTGGAGTCAGCCCAGTATTCGGTCCTGTTTAACGGAAAATGGCGGAAATTTATCCTGTTTTAGGATCAATCCAACCGATGTTCCCATCAGCCCGTTTGAAAACGACATTAATGCCGCCATGCCGCGCGTTGTGAAAAACAACGACTCCCGAATCTGCCAGGCCAAGCTCAAGCGCAGCCATACCCGGTGTAAGTGTCCGTATTTTTTTCATGCTCTCGGCAATTACAATCGGCTCGTCCTGCGTGCCTTCGGTACTGTCTTCAGCTTGATCTTCACGCACCGGATCCTCGAGGACGAACATTTGGGCCTCTTTTGCTTTAGCGCGCTGACTATGATCTTTCAGGCGGCGTTTATAACGGCGCAAACGCTTTTCAACATGCTCCAGCGCTTCATCAGACGCGGGATAGGCCTCCTGCGCTTCTCCTTGACCTTCCATTGAAGCCCCCGATGGCAAATGCACCGAACATATCGTTCGAAAACCTGATCCTTCACGAGAAATCGTGACCTGAGCCTCGCCCTCCCGATGGATGTACTTGTCCATCATCTCTTCCAATCGGTCTGTAATACGCGCTTCGAGCGCCTGTGATACGTCGATACCTTTGGAGGCGATTTGGATTTGCATGGGCAACCTTTCTGTTGTCATTTCGTCTAGCTTGGATCCCTTACGTATCACAAACGAAAGCCCTTGTAATATTTTTCACGACGTTTTCGTGTCTGAAACGTAAACATACCATGACCTCTCAAAATATATCCCGCCCCAGCGATGTTTTACGTCAAATTCTAATCCTTGTGGCGACCCCTCTCATTTGGATCTTCTCCTCCTTGGGCATTTTTCTGGACAGCGCGCGGAGCCCGAGCGGTTTTTCGGATATGACCGCGAACCTACTCGTCCCGCAGACAACGGCTTTCTCTATCTGGTTGCCTATTTTTCTCGGTATTATGGCGTTCGGGATCATCCAAGCCTTTCCGTCAAACCGATCCCGTGAGATCTACCGCAAAAGCGGTTGGTGGATTGCCGCGGGTCTTTGGGGCGTCGCCTCTTGGGGGTTAGTTACCGCCTTCGCACCAGACTCGGTTGTCGAACTTTTAGCAAGTTTGGTTTTTATCCCGACCATGGTGTTTTTGGTCATAGGCATGGTCAAACTTTGGCGTGGCCGGGAGGCGTTTAGCAGCTTAGAAAAATGGCTGGTATTAGCCCCTGTCAGCCTGATTGCGGGATGGTGCTCCATTGCGGTTTTCGTCGGGTTAAATGGTCTGGTTTGGAAATTTGTTCAGCCGATGGGGTGGAATATCACGGCCAGCGCGCTCTCCGTACTGGGACTGGCGTTGTGGTGGGCGATTTATGTTTTACGCCACGGTGCACTGAATAAAATCTATGCTCTCCCCATTGTTTGGGGTCTTGGGTTCTTGGCCATTCGGCACCTCAATGCGGACGGCGACCTTTATATTGGCTGCGCCGCCGTCATCGGTATCCTGGCTGTAGTTTTGGCATCCTCCCTGCGCGGCAAAACCTCATCCGAAATCTGGTAAGCCGCTTAATCAAACATGTCTGAGTTCGGGGCTAACGGATCCTGCCCATATTTATTCGAACCCTCTGTGCCTTGGATCATAAACCAAATAAAGTTTCCCAGGCTCGCGAGTATTCCGATTACAGGAAGATTGCCGGCTAAAAAAAACCCAAAAACCCACCACCCGGAACGGTCCAAATCATGGAACCGCCGGATAGACAGCATAATACCCGGAAGAAAATTGACGAGACTAAATGCCATAATACAATAGCCAGCGGCTTTGCCGCTAGGCCCCAAAGCCGCCCATTTTTTCGTGAAGTCTTCCAGCGTAACGATCTCAGTGAGACCTTCAAAAAACGCGGGTCCTCCATCCGCCATTAAAATGACGATACCCAAGACAACTACCAAAATTGTTTGATAAAGCTGCGCCCACCAAAAGGCCGAGCGCTGCGCACGCCCTTCAGGATTTGTGTAATTGCCGTAAAATTGACGAACGGCTTCTCCAAAACTCAACATCATCGGAATATGTCCACATCATTCTCATAAGAATTGGGCCCGTAAGGATCGGGCCCATATTGATTGGACCCGTTTGTTCCCGGTTGAGCAAACCAGATCAACTGCGCGACAACCGACACGAAGATGAAAGCATTGGCAAAGGCAAATACCAATACCAGCCATCCCGTCTGATCCAGATCATGAAATCTTCGCGCCGCGGCAGAATAAGAAGGTATGACATTGAAGAGGGCAAAAATGAGACCCGACACCATAACTGCGAATGGTCCGCCGCCAATATCCTCGCTCCCGGAATTCGTATCCATTCCCACCATGACGACAATGGCGATAATTAAGCCAATATAGACAATGGCCTGCATGAGCACTGGCCACCAATATTCAGCCCGGCTCGCACGGCCCTCAAAATTGAAATAATTCCTATAGAAACGTGAAACCGCCTCACCGAAACCGACCATACTTTACTTCCTCAATACGATATCATCCCTATTCAAAAATATCATAATTGCCTTCATTCTTAGGATTTGAACCATATTTATTCGGGCCAACGTCACTGTCTGTGCATAGGAAAACCAACAAAGTGATGCCATATATGATAGCCCCCAAACCAAATATAACTGCCACGACGCCCATACTGGCGGCGACGTTAGTGTCCGCTTCGGACCCCAATGAAGCGCCGAACAAAACTGCAATAACGATACCAAAGACTAACAGACCCAAGTAAAATCCGCCGATCCACCATCCTGACCGTCCTGTATCATGTAGACGGCGGAAAGTGACCGCTAGACCGGGCAAGAATAACGCAAGATTGAGAAGAGAAGAAAGCGGTCCCGACGTATTGCTACCCATTCCCAAACTCAGTTCAATCACTGAAACAACAATACCTGCCAATATCGTCGCAAGCACCCAATACCAATATTCTGATCGTCTGGCGCGTCCGCTAAAACCTACATATTGTGTGAGAACCGATCTAACGGCTTCGACCATGTTCATGAATTTGTCCTTACTTTTAATCTTGTCTGAATTGCGTTGCCGAAAATCTCAACTGAAAATATCGGGATTACCGATGCCTTTTGGGTTTTGACCATACCGGTTCCAGCCCGACTGACTGTCGCGGGTGAGCATGAAAATCATTAACATCATCAACCCAAAGAAAATCAAACCAGAGATAATATTGTAAATCAAACTATAGCCGAATAAATCCCAGGCGTTCACGTCGTTTCCGTCAACTATATCAATTTCGTATTCCGGCTCCGGCAGAAGTATCGACCCGTAGCTTACAAATATCCAGACAACATAAAGCCACCCTTTTCGCCCCGTATCATGCAAGCGGCGAATCCCTAAGGAGAGATCAGGCAAGATAACGACAGCGCAAAACAAAAGGAAAAACACGGACCAGTCTTCCAATCCTGGAATATGTACATATTCGTCAACAATGCCAAAGGCCGTCCCGCCCAATGATGTGAATAAGGCGAACCACCAATAGGCAGACCGGCGAGACCGGCCGCCGAAATCGAAAGCGCGCTTAAACGCCTGTGCAAGGGCCTGTCCGGGACGAAGGATCAGCCTACCCCGCACCGCCAAAGCGTTCAGTCCACGCCTCAATGTCCTCGACTTCTATTTTTGTAAACAAGACCGGCGGAGCGGAGATGCTCATGCCAATCGGCAATGCGTTAGGCGGCTCATTGCCTGCGGATAATTTTCCAAATTTCCACGTGCGATTCTCGTCAGGGATATTCATAGCGTTCAATATTTTATCCGCCGCATCCGGAATAATGGGTTGGGCCAAAACCCCAAACAGCGCCACAAGATTTAAACCAACCCGCACGCCCATTGCCGCTTGATCGACATCCGTTTTATAATGTGTCCAAGGTGCGGCTTGGGTAAGATACTCATTGCCTGCCGCCCAAATAGCGCGGGTCTCCGCCATGGCTTTGCGGAACTCGCGCGCTTCATAGAATGACACCAAGCGCGGTAAGCGTTCAGCCAGCTCTGCTGTAATCCAAGTTTCGGCGTCGGTCACCACCCCGCCATCGGGAACAGCGCCGTCGAATTTCTTTACGCAATAGCTCGTAATTCGGTTGACGAAATTCCCAAGCACATTGGCAAGGTCAGAATTTATGTTCGCTTGGAAATCTTCCCAAGTAAAAGCGGCGTCCGAACTCTCCGGCGCATTGGCCATGAGATGCCAGCGCCAATAATCGGACGGCGCAATGTCAATCGCCTGATCCATGAAAACACCGCGCTTCTGGCTGGTCGAGAATTTCCCGCCATACCACGTCACCCAATTAAAGGCCTTCAACTCATCTACGAGTTTCCATGGTTGCCCCTCTTCCTCAGAGCCTTGACCCATAATCGTCGTCGGGAAAGACAAGGTATGGAAGGCGACATTATCTTTGCCCATAAATTGAACATAGCGTGTGGTATCCGCACCCTTATCCGTTCGCCAGAATTTCTCCCAATCGCCGCCCGTCTTTTCGGCCCAATCCTGCGTCGCGCCGATATAGGCAATTGGGGCATCGAACCACACGTAGAAGACTTTGCCGTCGAAACCTTCACGGACATCACCATCTTCACCAAGAACCGGAATGCCCCAGTCTAAATCGCGCGTAATCGCCCGGTCCCGGAGCCCCTCGTCCAGCCATTTCATCGCAATAGATGTCGTCAGAGCCGGCCAATCCGCCCGGTGGCTTTCCATCCAGTCGCGCAACCGGCCGCTCATCTCGGACTGTTTAAGATAAAGATGGTTCGTGTCACGAATTTCAACATCATGACTGCCCGATACCGCGCTATAGGGATTAATCAAATCGATGGGGTCCAGCAGTTTCCCGCAATTATCGCACTGATCCCCCCGCGCCGCTTCAAATTCACAATTTGGACAAGTACCTTCGACATATCGGTCTGGCAGGTAACGACCGTCGGCGACAGAGTAGACCTGCTGCGATGTCCGCTCTTCGATAAAGCCATTGGCTTCCAAAGCCAGCGCAAATTTTTGGGTTAAGCGGTGCGTCGCCTCAGAGCTAGATCGCCCGAAATAATCATAAGATAATTTGAAATCCGCGCCCGCCGCCTTCTGCGCCTCATGCATCTGATCGCAATAGTCGGACACAGAAAGCCCGGCTTCGGCAGCAGCCAGTTCGGCGGGTGTGCCGTGTTCATCCGTTGCGCAGATATAGAGAACCTCATGTCCCATCAGACGCATGGCCCGGCTGTAAACATCGGCGGGCAGCATTGATCCCGCCAGATTTCCCATATGTTTCACCCCATTAATATAAGGCAGCGCGGAGGTAACGAGAATGCGGTCATATTTTATATCGGACATGTCGCGCTTCTACCCGCGTGACGCCGTCGTTCAAGGGGAATTGCAGAATTTACCCGGCGTCTACTCCCACGAATTTCAAGCCTGCCTTCGCTATAATTTGCTTGCGACAGGCTGACGCAATATAGCTCGGAAACGTGATAGAAGCCCACACTAAACAGGAAGTCTCTAGATGCCGGAAATTTCTAATACAAACTGGCTCGCTGTTTTACTTGCGACGATAACATTCTACATGGTTGGCTTTGCTTGATATGGTTTCCCTTTCCAGGATATCTGGTTCGCGGCATCAGCTATGACACTGGCTGAGACTGAAACCATGGCCGAAGCGCAAGGCCGGATAATGTTCGTCCGGGGCCTTCTTATATCACTCGCTTAAACGCCTATTTTGTTCTGCGTCTTAATTTTTACTGGAGCGAAATGATTGCCCGAATGCTTGGAAATCGCATTCTGGCTGTTTCTCATGATCGCCGCCTCGCTCCTTACCTATGCGTGTCTGTGTGACGGCTACAGCCTAATCGTAGTATTTGTTGTTTTTAGCAAATTTTGATTGAATAGCTGGCAATGGCTGCGATTTTCGCTCTGTTACGCGGGAAAGACAAAATCGAGGTCTAAAGATAAAAAAGTGCAGGCAGCATCAATAAAGCCGCTTGCCAGCCGCCCCATCGGACGCTAAACGCCCGCCACACCAGACAGTGCCCCTATAGCTCAGCTGGTAGAGCACCTGATTTGTAATCAGGGGGTCCGCGGTTCGAGTCCGTGTGGGGGCACCATTTTTCTCAATAAATTCAATAAGTTAGACGATTTTTAATGATCGTCGATTTTGCACGAAAAACTCAAGGGACCAAATAGGGACCAATTGCGGGTGATATCTAGGGTATTGTGGTGCATTTCTTCAAAATTAAAGCTCTGTAAGACTTCTCAATAACCTGACAATTGCGGGCAAATTCTGAGAGAATCATTTGTACCGATTACGCGGGCGGCTGCTTCTAGTTTCAGCCAAGCGAACAACTGTGAATTGACAAAACAACAATTCAACATTATATCATCATTGATATATGAGTAAGTGGACAATTGAAGCCCTACCCGCTGCGAGGCGCGAAGTAAAATCACTGCCTCGCGACTTACAAGCGAGGTTCTTTCAAATTGGTGACATGCTTACTGAACACGGCCCGCAACAGGTGGGAATGCCGCATGTACGCCATCTTGAAGGCGGCTTGTGGGAAATGAGAATGAAAGGAAAAAGCGGAATAGCGCGGGCCATTTACTTTACGGTTGTAGGCAAACGGATCATCGTTTGTTCAGCCTTCGTGAAGAAGTCGCAGAAGACCCCAAAGAAGGAGTTGGACAAAGCTAAAAACCGCATGAAAGGATTTGAACCATGAGCACACAAACCCACACTTTCAAAGATATGAAATCAGAGTTTTTGGCGGATCCCAAGAACAAGGTCGCGTATGATGCATTGACGCCGGAATATGCTGTGGCAAGCGCCATGATTAAAGCGCGCGCCGAGGCTGGTCTTACCCAAGCTGAACTCGCCGAAAAAGCCGGCATGACGCAAGCTCAAGTTTCAAGGCTCGAAAGCGGTCAATGGCCCACGCCAGCAACGATTGAGAAGCTGGCGCGTGCCTTAGGAAAACGCGCAGAATTGCGTTTCGTATAAAGCTATTGAGACTTCGGACGAGACCAAACCAAGTCAGCACCATCCTCGCGGTCAAACAATGCCGCATTGATGGGCTTATTCATTTCCGGGCCGTCAAGTTTTACACTGATATAGTCCATGGGTTCGCTATCATCTTGCGGCTCGGATGTTTCGTTCCAAGCCACGCCGATGTCACAGCGGCCTGACTTCACAAAGAAATCCGGAGAGGCCTCAGTCTTCTTTTTATCATTCGGGACAAACCTAACTTTGCGGCTTGTCATTAACGTCGCGATTGTGCCCTCATAGCCTCCGGCTTTCGTAGGGCTGAATGTTCCAATGGTTGCCATAATAATTCCTTTCTCTGGCTTCTTGGGGTTTAGACCAGCTCGCGCTTGGCCTTCTTGAAACCGGCATCACTGGCAAGAAATCCTGCAAGCATTGACGGAATAAGGGCGGTAATGTCCTGCTTCTCGCCGTAAGCCTTCTCATAGACTTTAGCATAAGCCTTCAGATCGGCTTCTAGTTCAGGCATCACCGTTATCGTGTGTTTGACAGGCTTCGTATCAGGAAGTTTATCAAGTTTAATTTTGGGTTGGCTCATCGGTTGGCTCCATAAGGTTTGAGGATAAGGTCGCGCGAGACGATGACGTTGAACCGCCATCCTTGGCGCACGCGCAGGGTCGGTTGAACATTGAGGTTGCGGTCAATGATCCGCTGCCCGGCTATATTGGCTGTGTCCTGTCCGGCGTTTTGTAACGCGCGCGTCAGTCGGTCTGTGTCGTCGCTGGCAAGCTCTGAACCAACGGACAGAAGCGATGACAAAGCTGCGCCCTTGATGAACTGCCAAGTGTGACGATCCACTTTGTCTTTGAGACCTGCAAAGCCCTGGCTGTCGGACCCCGGCAGATTATCAAGCTGTATGCTATCACCGTTGGGCAGTATCAGCCGTGTCCAAACGACCAGAGCACGGCTTTGGCCAAACGCAATGACGCTATCATAGCGCCCCATAAGGCGTGAGCCTTGCGGAATAAGTAAATGCTGCCCCGTCACCGTATCATAGACGTTCTCCGTGACTTGGCCGATGACCTGCCCCGGCAGGTCTGAATTTAGCCCCGTCACCAGAGAAGCCGGAATGATGTTCCCAGCCATAACCTGATAAGGTGAGCGCGGCGAAACAAGTCCGTGCGAATTATAAATACCGTCAGTGTCTCGCTCTAAGAAAGCCTGCTTTGCCTCTTGCCGATTCTGGTCTGTAGCCAAAGGCGACAAATCAAAAGCAGACGGCGGCGCGCTGACATCGGGATAGCTCGGCATCCGCGGTAAGTAATCCAGTCGAAGATCTGCGGTCTGCACAGGGAGCGTATCAGAGCTGCGATTTGATAATTCAAAAAACAGATTTGGTTTTTCTACTTTTGGCGGCGCGGCGTAGTCTGTAGCCCGTGCATATCGCGGCTGGGCGGGTGCGGGTCGGTAGCCACCTAAACTTGTTGGCTTTGCCCGTGTGGCAATCGGCTCGATTTCTTCAACCTCGCCCAAAGTTTCAAGATAAGCCGCCCCTAAGTCTCCGGGCAATGGCGGGCCGAGCTTAGGCTTTAGCTCGGCATAAGATTTGGGCAACAGCTCTAGGCCATCTGCCATCGGCTTATGTGTGACATTATAAAGCTCATCTGGCCGTTCATCGTCATAATTAGGAGATTGTAGCGCAACGGCCAAAGCGCCAAACATGAGAACGCCCAATACAAGTCCCCCGCCCATCAAGGCCTTACGGCTAAAACGGCGCACCGCACGCGGACGTGCGCGTATAGTCAGATCTGGCGCCGCGCTGTTCATGACTCACGCTCAATGCGGACAATTGTTTGATCCTTCTCGCCTAAGCGCAGCTCGGCAAAATCAAACAGTCGGTCAACGATATAAAACTCGCCTTTGACGCGGTAATTGACAAGCTTGCCAATTTTGCCATCGCCGTCCGTGATAAACAGCGGCGGAGCTTCTGAGACATCTAAGTCTTCGGGAAACTCAATATAGATTTTCTGCCCATCATCGAAGACGCGCGTGGGCCGCCAGTTGGGCGTATCGCCTTTAATGGAATAATCAAACCGCAGCTCATCTGCGTCAAACTCAAGATTGGCTTTGGTGAAGGTCGCCTGTGTTATGCGAGGCTTATCCAATATATGGCTTTTGATCTGCCGAATAGCGTCATGCGGATATCGCCACGACACGGCGGCCATGTAGGTATCTGCAAAAGATTTCAGATCCAGATAGTAAGTGCGCTTAGTAGTCGTAATGACCGCATTTGTTGAGAGCTGCGGGGCCATTGGCTTAACGAGGATATGCACTTGCTCATTTGCACCTGACCCCGACACTGTATCCCCAACCGTCCAACGCTCCGTATCGCCTGCGGAGACCGATGTAAGCGCTTCACCTTTCTCAAGCGCAATATCAGTGACTTGCGACGGCGATGTATAGACCTGATAGAGCGAGCCCGGCGTATAGGGGTAAAGCTGAATAGCGTTCAGATAATTGTCTGAGTTAGGCTCCACGACCGCCGAGCGGTTTGCATAGCTCACTGCCTGAAATCCTGTGCGGCTTGGGACGTCATAAAATTCAACATTGACGGGTTAGCCTTCATCTGACCGGGCATGATGAGGTTTTGAACAAAAGGCTCAGCTGCAATGGGCGGCTCAACCTCTTCAATTGCTGGTTCTAAATAGACGGCCTTTGACATATCGGCCGATGTCGTGACTTTGCCTGATTTGAACTTTGCCATTGCACCTTGCAAACTTGCGCATCCTGTTAAGCCGGATGAGAACGCGATTAGGCTAATGCTCGTGATTAGGTGTGAAGCTTTCATGGGGTATCTCCTTCTGAGGCGTGTTGAGAGGATAGGTCTTTTGACCAGTTAAGGCCGTGGACGTAGAGACCGAGCGGATTGCGGTGCAGCGTCTCAGCGTCCGTGGGCGGCTGCAACACAACTGATAAGCTCGCCGTAAATGTTTGCACGTTAACTTGCGCGCCGCCGCGATAAGATGTCTCTCGCCAGCGGATTTCAAAGCTATCCGCTGATGAGCGCACAACGCTTTTGACATCGACTGTGACGCTACGCTGTCCGACCTCGCTAAACGGGTCATTATCTCGGGCGTAAACGTTCAGCGCGATGGAGGCTTGATCAGTGGCGTAGCTATAAGCTTCCAGCCAATTCTCTCGCAAGACTACCGGATCAATCGAAACTGAACGAACATTGTTTATAAATTTGGCGAGCTGGTTGGCAATTTGGGCGTCGCTTGGGATAAAGCGCTCTGCCACAGGGCCAATGGCTTTGACGCCGCCTGTGCTGTCCACTTCAATCACATATGGCGTGACCGTCGCTTGTGCGCCTTGCCAGATAAACCCACCTGCCAATATTGCGCTAATTACAGTTTGACCAAAGAAAGCTAACCGCCAATTCTTACCGCGCACGAGCGCGGAACCTAAACGGTTATCCACGACCTGTTTTGCTTTCTGATATGGCGTTTCAGGGATTGGGGTCGTTCCATATTTTGATTGGCTGCGTTTCCACATATTCTTTCTCCTATCCGCCTGAATTATCCATCTGGATTTAATCGAGGGCCATTTGCCGAACCGCCACCGCCCGCGCTAAGCGCTTGTTGCGCGGACCGCCCTAAGGAACGCGTTTGCTGACGGCGTTGAACTTTCTTTGCCCAATCAGGACTTGTTTTTTCTTTGCCTGGGGCTTTGTCTTTCAGGGGCTTCATACCTTTAGAGAGCGCCGCGAAACCTCCACGCGCGCCCCTGTCGTATGCAGCGGAGACACTAGCGCCTGCACCTTTCAAAAGGTCTTTCCCTTTTCCTGCAACGCTACGAACACCTGCTTCTGCAACCGCGCCAATTCCGCCCGCTGCGCCCTTCACGCCGCCGCCATAAGCCATGTTGCCGAGTGAAAATGCCATCTTTGACCCACCCGCAAGCGAAGACCCCGCCTTAACCGCACCAGAAGCTGCCCCTGCGGCACCTTTAGCGCCAGCACTCGCCATGGCCCCGCCTGCCAATGCGCCTGCGCCAACAGCCGCCATTGTGCCGACAGCTGCACCTGCGCCGAGCTGCGGTGCGCCCGAGACAAGCCCCGTAGCGATGCCCGGCCCAAATAGCCCGAGTGCAAGAATTGCAAGCGAACCAAGAATGACAGAGGCCGCGTCTTTCAGTTCGACTTCGCCGGGAGTGAAGGCAGACGTAATCTCGCTGAATATGGTTGAACCAATACCGACGATGATTGCGAGAACCATAAGCTTGATGCCGGATGATACGACGTTACCAAGAACCTTCTCAGCGAGAAACGAGGTCTTATTCCAAAGCGCAAATGGAATGAGGATAAAGCCCGCAAGCGTAGTCAGTTTAAATTCGATGATGGTGACAAAGAGCTGAATAGCGAGGAAGAAGAACGCAAAGAGTGTTATGACCCAAGCGATCATTAAAACGCATATAGTCACAAAATTTGTGAAGAATTTCACAGGCCCTAATAGCTCGCCAACCTCGTTCAGGAGTGGATGCGCAGCTTCATATCCCGTATTGGCAATGAACCCCGGACGCAGAAGGTCTTTCGCCGTCATGGTGGAGTTTGTCGCATTAAGCCCAAGCTGCCCAAAGCTATCGAAGATGATTGTCGCAAGGCTTGAGAAATTATTGATGATCAGCGCAAAGACACCAACATAAAGTACCTTCTTGAGAAACTTGCCGATGACAGAGCTATCAGACCCCATAGCCCAATAAAGACCCGCCAGCGTAATATCGATGCCGATAATAAACGCGGTCAGAAAATGCACATCTGCATCGATTAGTCCAAAGCCGCTCTCGATATAATCTGAGAAAGTTTTTACAAACTGGTCTATGATTCCGAGGTCGTCCATTACTTGCCACTCCCTGCATAGGCAGATTTAGAGCCGACAAAGTGCTGACGTTTTTGCTTACTCTCTTTTTCAATGGCGAGGCGGCGGGCTTGCTCCACAGCATCGGCGCGGCCTAGAGACACCTGCATTTGCTGCATCTGCATAATTTGCTTGATGAGCAAAGCGAGGAGCTGATTGGTGGATTGGGTCGCTTGCAATTCGCCAACGGATGACTGGCTTTTCGTCATTAATTGGCCAAGCAGTACCTTATCGCTTGTAATGCTTTCTACCATTTTGGACTGCATGATCATTGTGTCGTTATAGGCGCGGCGCGACATCTGCCATTGCTCTTCGGCGCGCACGACCATCTCATCATCAGAGAAGTCTTCATAAGTTTCAGGGTAAGTCTCGCGCACAATCTGGCGCGTACGGTTGACCTCATAGGCAACATTCTCAGCTTGCTGATTGAGCCATGTGATCTCATCTAATATGGCGAGCAAACGCGATTGGGCGCTAAAGTCCAAGCGGCTTAATTGCTTAGCGTCATTGATGAGCATTTGCGCTTCATTTCGGAGTTGCTGCGCTTGACGCAGGAGCGCCGTATAGCTGCGCACTGCCGTTAAGAAGTTTTGCTTAAAATTGGCAGGGTCATAGACCACCCCGCCGAATTGGGCATAAGTAGCAGGTGCATGAGAAAAGCTCATGGTAGCAATTAGAGCCAATGTAATTATTCCGCGACGTCGAGCCATGGGACATACTCCTCATCAATTAAGTTAAATTCAGCGCTCATCAAATCAGCGGCCCACTCCAGGCCTGTGAAGCGCAGCCAATTAGCGGCAAAATTATCCGGGCCGTTAGAATCCAGCACATGATCCAAGTCACAATGGTCTTGCTCTGATCCCGCTCCGCAAAAGGCGAGCGCGACGGGGCCAAGCTGTAAGTCGAACAGGCGGTTGCCGTCGTGACTTTGAAAATAATAATCACGCTTAGGCGTAGCCGAGGCGATTATCCCGATCTGGCGATTGTTTAGCCCGAAGCGCTCATAAGAGACTTGCTGCTGAGGCTCCATGGCTCGGTTATTGGGCAAGAAGATGCGCGAAAGGCAGCTTTCAATAATAGCCGGCGCAATCGGACTATTGGCAATATCTGCCAGCGATTGCGTTGCAAAAATAACGGAGACGTTTTTCTTGCGCAACACTTTAAGCCATTCGCGGATGCGGCTTGCAAACATTGGGTCATCGAGAAATACCCAGGCCTCATCCAAAATCAGGAATGTCGGCGAACCATCAAAGCGGGCTTCGAGGCGGTGAAAGAGATAGGTCAGAACCGGCGCAACGAGACCCTTGCTGTGCATGAGCTCTTCCATCTCAAAAGCCTGTGTTTTGTTGTTTGAAATCTGATCGCTATCGCCGTCCAAAATATGGCCGTAAGCTCCGTCTAATGTGAAAGGCTTGAGAGCTTGGCGCAGCTCTCCGTCTTGCAGCAAGGCTGATAATCCGGTGAGCGTGCGTTGATTGGACGGCGCACTGGCGAGGCTTTCCAAAGCTGACCAGACGGCTTCTTTAGTGTCGGGCGTTATCTCAATGCCTTCACCTGCGAGCAGCCCTGTGACCCATTCTAAAGCCCAACCGATTTCGTTCTCATCATAGATATTGCGCAGCGGCTGAAACGATAGCCCCGTATCTTTTGCGCCGAGCGCATAAAAGTCTCCGCCAAGTGCATCTATGGTCGCGCGTGATGACGCGCCCTTATCGAAGGTAAAGACTTGAGCATTAGGATAGCGCTTGAACTGTAAGGATAGCAGATTGAGCAAGACGGACTTACCTGCGCCCGTTGGCCCTACGACAAGCGTATGCCCGACATCACCTTGATGGGTGACCAGCCGAAACGGCGTATGGCCTTCGGTCGTTGCGTAAAGTAATGGCGGCGCTACGACACTACCGCCGCTAAAGTGGGCATTACCTTCCGGTCCGGCCCAGACTGCGGATAGCGGCATAAGATGCGCGAGGTTTAGCGTCGAGACTAAAGGCGTTCTAATATTGGCGTAAGCATTACCGGGATGTGACCCAAGCCAAGCATCAACTGCATTGACCGTTTCATGAATGGTTACAAAACCGCGTCCATTGATAATGCGCTCTATCGCGTGAAGGCGCGCTTCTGCGATAGCGGCGTCAGGGTGCAGAACACAAATCGAAGTCGTGAGATAACCATAGCCAACATAATCGCCGCCAAGGTCTTGCAGCGCCGCGTCTGCATCTGCCGCTTTGTTATCCGCATCACTATCCACCAAGACGGATGTTTCATTCATCAGGGCTTCTTTAAGAAGCGCAACAACGGATTTACGCTTGGCAAACCACTGGCGGCGCAGCTTGGTAATCGTCTTGGTCGCTTCTGCTTTGCCAAGCGGCAGATAGCGCGTCATCCAGCGGTAAGAGAAGCCAAGCGTGTTGAGCTCGTCCAGTAAGCCGGGCGTTGTCTCATTCGGAAACCCCCGAATAGACAGAATATGGATAGAATGTTCGCCAAGGCGCGGCACAAGCCCGCCGACCAAATCAGCTCCGCCAATAACCGCGTCAATATAAGCCGGAACATCAGGCGTCTTTACGGCGTGGCGTTTAGGCGAAATCGTTGAGTGCAGATAAGTCAGCGTGGCGTCATCATCGAGCCAAGCAGCTAAGGGAAACTGTGTTGCCAGCAAATCAAGGCAGCGTTCCGTCTCATTAATGAAACTGTGCAAATGGTCTTGTGAGGATAGGCCGACTTCATCTTTAGGCGTTTCGATTAAAAGACCTTCAGCTTTAGAGGATCGGTCAGCGGGCGGCATAAACTGAAACGTCATATAATAAACGCTCTCAAACAGCTCGCGCTCATCGGTCTCTTGTTCAAACTCTCCGCGCCGTTCTTGCTCCACAATCCATGCGGCGGGGTCTGTGAAAGTTGAGTGCGGATAGCCTCTCGCACGAATACGCGCCGCTTCAAAATAGAGTGCCCAGCCCGAGCCAAAGCGGCGCAGAGAGTTATTGATCCGCGCGCAGGTCGCAACCAGTTCTTCTTCCGTCGAGCTTTCCAAATCAGGCCCACGAAACTCCGCTGTGCGCTGAAAACTGCCGTCCTTATTAAGGACAACGCCGGGCGCGATGAGCGCAGACCACGGGAGATAGTCGGCAAGGCAGTTGGGACGTTTGCGATATTCCGTGAGATTTAGCATGACAGATAGCTCTTATGTTTGATGTGGCGCACCAGCACGTCCATGAACTTTGGATCACGAGTGGCGAGAAAGACGCAAAGCGTGTGAGAGACGACCCAGTAGAGAATGCCAAGGAACCAGAGCTGCAAACCAAGCCCAAAGGCTGCGGCAAGTGTACCGTTCAGGATGGCCGCCGTTCGCGGCGCGCCGCCGAGCAAAATGGGCTCGGTCAGCGAGCGGCGTAAGGGTATGGCGTATCCCTCAACCATTAGATTACTGCTCCGCCTGAAAACTTGAAGAATGAGAGGAAGAAGCTGGTCGCGGTAAAGGCGATAGACAGTCCGAAAACGATCTGGATGAGCTTACGCACGCCGCCGCCCGTGTCGCCAAAGGCGAGGCCGAGTCCCGTCATAATAATAACGACTGTGCCAAATATTTTAGCCACCGGGCCTTCAATAGATTGCAGGATTTTAGTGAGCGGGGCTTCCCACGGCATAGCCGAACCTGCCGCGTGGGCAGTTTGCGGCAGCAATATCATCACCGCCGCGATAATAAGCGCCCCGAGTAAAAGCCGTGAATTAAGGTCATGGGCTAGTGGTTTAAGCATGGGTTTTCTCCGTGATATGTGAGTTTGGGGATGAATGACGGGGCCGTTAGCGGTTCGAGCGTGTAGCTCTGGCCGCTGACCTCCACGAGACGCGCAATTGTTTCGATGCGTCTTTTGGAACCTCGCCCGGATATGAAGACAATCACGTCGATTGCTTCGGCGATGAGCGCGCGCGGAACAGTCTGCACGCCCTCAAGGATCAGTTGTTCAATGCGGGATAAACCCGCTTTTGCTGAATTGGCATGGACGGTCGCGATGCCGCCGGGGTGGCCCGTATTCCAGGCTTTGAGCATATCCAGCGCTTCGGGGCCGCGCACTTCACCGACGATGATACGGTCTGGGCGCAGGCGTAGCGTAGAGCGGACAAGATCGGAGAGCTTCACCTTTTGGCCGTGCGTGCGCAGCGCCACAGTGTCCTCGGCCTTACATTGCAGTTCGCGCGTATCTTCTAAAATCAGAACGCGGTCACCTGTGCCCGACACTTCGGCTAACAGCGCATTCGCGAGGGTTGTTTTACCTGATGATGTCCCGCCAACAATCAATATGTTTTGGCGCGATGACACGGCGTAACGCAGCGCTTCCGCTTGCACCGCCGTCATCGTTTGCGCGTCCACATAATCACCCAAAGAGAAGACAGACACTGCGCCTTTGCGAATAGAAAAGCATGGCGCGGTGACAACTGGCGGGATGACGCCTTCAAACCGTTCCCCGTTGCCGGGCAGTTCTGCGCTGACAATTGGCGAAAAGGCTGTCACGTCTTGATGAATATGACTGGCAACAAGGCGCACAACACGCTCGGCTTCGTCTGGCTCTAATTTGCTGTTTGTATCAAAGCGTCCTGTGCCGATTTTGTCGAGCCATAGCCGTCCATCAGGATTGACCATGATTTCTATAACGTCCGGATCATCCAGCGCTTCGGTAATCACCGGCCCCATCGCCGTACGCAGCATGTCTAAGGTGCGAGCGTTAGTGACATCTGTGGATAGTTTAACCAAAGTTGTCTCCAATGTCTTTGGGCGACAACGCTGCAAAGTTTTCCAGTTCTTCCGACGTGAAAAACTCTTCTTCAGGAACGGTAATCGTTTTATCGAGAATTTTTTTGATAGACTTGGGGCCGCCCTTCATGCGCTCTCCAAGCTCATCAATATATTCGTTCAATAAGCTCACGCCCTGAGCAGCCCGAACCTCTTGATCTTTGTCGCCGTATTGCGGCGCGAAGGTGAAAAAATAATGGCTTAGTAAAGCCTGCATTTCTGTAAGAACATGCGTGTCGCGATGCACCCGATGTAAATGCCGCGTTAGAATATCAAGCCGCAAAATAATTCGGGCATCTCTCATGTCGTCGCGTTCAAAACTAAAATAGCATGAGAGAGCAGCATTGATGAGGCGATCACGGGATTTCCCCTTACGGCTTGCCGCAGACTTAAGTGCCCTCCAATTATCCTCGGTGATACGGCCTCTAACTCGGTGTGTTAATTTTTCCATCTTAGACTCCCATTCCTATTTCCGGTTCTGTGGTTCGTGAGATGTCATGTGCCCGTGCGAGTTGCGTGGTATGACGCTCAAACTCACCCAGCTTGTTTGTAATCGCGAGCTCTTGTTCATCATCGAGTTCGTTCAAGAGCTCGTCCTCTAGAGTTCGTTCTTTCTTCACCTCTTTTTCAGGCAATTTGGGTTCAATACCCTTTCCAGGGTTTTCCGCTGGGATATCGTCACCTCTCGCGCCATGAGACGAATAGAGACGGTCATCCACAGGCCGTGTTTGGGCTCCCCAGTCGCAAGGTGATGGACTTGGGTAGTCGCCTCCGCGAGGGGAAAGCGTCGGCGGGTTATGAACACGGCCTGTGAAATTTTTGTCTAGGTAATACTTTAGTTTCTTGGCTCTGATCGGCGGAAATCCCGAGAGCAATACCAACTCATCATCAGGGGGAAGCTGCATGATTTCGCCCGGCGTAATGAGCTGACGCGCGGTCTCTTGGCGCGACACCATGACGTGAGACAACCAAGGGGCCAAGCGGTGTCCCGCATAATTGCGCATGGACCGCATTTCAGTCGTGGAGCCTATTGCATCAGAGAGTCGTTTAGCTGTGCGCTCATCATTTGTCGCAAAAGCAATGCGAACGTGGCAATTATCCAGAATTGAGTTATTCGGCCCGTAGGCTTTTTCGATCTGATTCAATGATTGAGCAATCAAGAATGACCGCAAACCATACCCGGCCATAAACGCAAGAGAGGTTTCAAAGAAGTCCAAGCGTCCAAGAGCGGGAAATTCATCTAGCATAAGCAAAAGCTGACGCTGTGATTGCCCTTCGGCCCGAGTAGCAAGCTTTTCAGTCAGGCGGCGCCCAATTTGATTCAATATCAACCGGACCAGTGGCTTTGTGCGGGAGATATCAGATGGCGGCACGACTAGATAAAGCGAAACTGGTTTATCGGCTCGCATTAAGTCATCAATTCTCCAATCGCATTTTGAGGTCACCTCGGCGATGGTGGTATCCCGATAAAGCCCTAGAAAGCTCATCGCAGTTGAAAGGACTCCTGAGCGCTCGTTTTCAGATTTATTTAAAAGTTCACGCGCCGCTTGAGCTACAACCGGATGGACATTCGCCTTACCGCTTTCGCCGAGGTGATTAGTTTTCATCATGTCCCGTAGTGTCGCTTCAAACGAGCGCTTTGGGTCAGAGAGGAATGAGGCTACGCGAGCCAGCGTCTTTTCGCGCTCTGCATAGAGTATGTGGAGGATGGCGCCGACGAGTAGGCTGTGAGCCGTTTTTTCCCAGTGATTGCGGCGCTCCAGCATTCCTTCCGGATCAACAAGGATGTCTGCAATATTCTGAACATCGCGAATTTCGTTGGTGCCTTTACGAACTTCAAGCAAGGGATTGTATTTGGCGCTCAGTGAATTTGTTGGATCGAATAATAGGACGTGAGAGAATGTTGATCTCCAGCCCGAAGTTAACTCCCAGTTCTCACCTTTGATGTCGTGAATGATGGCACTATCGGTCCAAGACAACAGGGTCGGAACAACTAGACCAACACCTTTGCCGGACCGTGTAGGCGCGATAGCCATAACATGTTCAGGACCATCATGTCGGATATAGTCGCCCTTCATTGAGCCAAGGAAAACACCTTTCTCATCAGTCAGGCCTATGGATTTGATTTGCTTGTGGGATGCCCAGCGCGATGATCCAAAAGTATTCAACGACTTAGTGGCTCGTCCGCGCCAGACAGATCCGATGACAGCAAATACTGTACCGACAAATCCGCCGCCCGCTGCAATTTGGCCGCCTCGGTTGAAAACTTCCGGTGCGTAAGCATCAAATTGATACCACCAAGGAAACAAACTCCAAGGTGCGTAAATAGTGTGCTGACCTAATCCGAAAAGGCCTTTGCCCAAATAGGCGTCGTAACCGAACTGAAAGGCGACCCACTGGGTTGCATACCAAGTCGTAAAAATAATCGTCGTAAATACAACTATGATTTGTCCGATTAATATGCTCTGTGGCGACATAGCCTAAGTCCTTCATTTCTGATGATCTTAGGCTGCACGAAACTTTTAAACTTCGTCCAGTGTGTTAGTTTCAGGAATAAGCAGGGTCGGGAAGGTTCAGGCAGGGTTGGGTGAAGTCGATCTTTTTATGTCAAATTTTGAATTGGAGAATTATCCCCAGAACTGAATTCGCAAACAATCCTCATTGCGGACCTTAGCCTAGAAGCTTAAACCATAAAAATGTGTTGCTCCACGTGACCTACAGCGACTGTTGGCTCAGTTTTTTACTAAAACTGGGGATTATAGAATCTTTCCACCAATTTGGGCTGTTAGTTTTTTACCGTCATGGGCGTCAAGACATTGAGAGTGATCGCTAAGACTTTCGAGCACTTTGCAGCTCGATATTTTGCCGCCCTCGCAAGCAGAGATCATACGCTTTAACTCGGCTTCAAGAGCTTCGAGCTGTGAGAGTTTTTGGCGCACATCGGCGAGTTGCTTGCGCGCGATTATATCCACATGCCCGCAATCCTCACCGGGCTGGGCCTGAAGATCAATAAGCTCTCGGATGGACTCTGTCGGGAACCCTAAATCCCTTGCGTGCCGTATGAATGACAGTCGTTGCACCGCCTCATTATCATAATGGCGTTGACCGCTAGCGCTTCGCTCAGGTTCCCCCATCAGACCAACGGATTCGTAGTAGCGGATGGTGGTCACTTTAACGCCCGCAGCTTTTGATAACCCTCCGATGGTCATAGGTTTCATGGATATCTCCAATTTTTCTCTTGCCTCTACAGTCGTTGTAGACTGTAGGTTACGATATAAATTGTCAAATTGATCGGAGCCAACAATGTCTGACTGCTGTGATAAGAATGCGTTTGATGGCGCTTCGCCTGCTTACAGGCGGGCACTTATCGCTGTGATTGCGATTAACGCTGTCATGTTTTGTGTTGAAATGAGCGCAGGTGTTTTATCTGGCTCACAAGCCTTGAAAGCGGACGCTTTAGACTTTGCTGGGGATACGGCGACCTATGGTTTAAGCCTGTTCGTTATCGGGGCCTCCCTGCAAACGCGGGCACGCGCCTCTCTCATTAAAGGCGCGTCTTTGGCTTTGATTGCTCTGGCCGTTCTGGGGATGACGGTATTTCGTGTTGTGAATGGCGGCACGCCGGAAGCCTCTACCATGGGTCTTGTAGGGGCCTTGGCGCTAGCCGCAAATTTGACAAGCCTCGTTATCTTAATGCGCTGGAGAGATGGCGACAGCAATGTGCGATCCGTATGGCTATGCTCGCGCAATGACTCCATTGGCAATGTCGGCGTGATTGTCGCCGGAGCGTTGGTGGCGGCCACAGGTTCAGCTTGGCCAGACCTTGTCGTGGCAGCGCTTTTGGCCACTTTGTTCATGAAATCGGCCGTTTCTATTATCACACAGGCGCGTGCGGAATTAAAATCAGTTTCAGTTTGTGGGGTTGCGGAGAAAGCGTCATGAAACTGCGCGTACCTCCCGTCCTTCAATTTTTCCTATGCGATGCGCTGGCTATGCTCGTCTCTCATTACTTGCCAAGCTTAAGCTATGACAGTTCCATTCTGAAGATTCCGGCTTACGTCATTGGCCTAGCAGGCATTCTACTTCTTCTTATGGCCGTCGCCGCTTTCGTGAAAGCTCGGACAACCGTCAATCCACACAAACCTGAAACAGTCTCAAAGCTCGTTACAACAGGCCTTTATCGCATTTCCCGAAATCCGATGTATCTTGCCATGGCGATGCTCCTCATAGCCGGTGCTACCCTTTTGGGGAATGGGGCGGCTTTCATTGGCCCTGTGGTCTTTGTAGCCCTAATCACATATTTACAGATCAAGCCTGAAGAAGCGATTTTGACAGGTCAATTTGGTGATGCCTACACAGCCTATTGCCAACAAACTCGCCGCTGGATTTAGGAGAGGCGGAAGATGCTTGATGTACCGTCATGGGCGCACTGGCTGGCTTTTGGTCTTTCCCTTTCAGGGGTAATGGCCATTTTTGTGCTGTCCGCTATGGCGGGACTGCGAGATGACTTCCAATTTTTTCCACCGCCTCGCAAACAGAGCTGGCAACATACAACCTTTCTCGTTTTGTTTCGGGTTTTTCTTTATCCGTTGATTGCATTGACAGTTCTCGTTTTTGAGCCTTCCGAACAGAAGAGTTTAGTATGGTTATATGCGTTTGGTAGCCTGTTGATCCTCATAGGGTTTGGCATGGCGTTCAGGATTACATTACAAATGGGATGGCGAAATGCCTTCGGTGAAAAACGCGGACTTGTTACCACAGGATGGTTTTCGAGAAGCCGTAACCCGGTTTATGTCTTTACTTGGCTAGGCTTGATAGGTTGGGCGCTATTTGCGCAATCTTTCCTCGTTACCGTTTTGTTGTTGGCGTGGACGTTGATTTATGTTTTCGCGCCCATGTTCGAAGAGCCTTGGCTGGAAAAGCAGTATGATGATGTTTATCGAGAATATAAACGAAATGTTCCGAGATTTTTCTAATACACAGTAAGAACAAAAACTCCTCTCCCAAGTATGTATCTGGATAATTTTTACCAACTTAAGGAACCCGACTTAGCGCTAAATTCGGCTTATTTGGATAATTGGCTTTCGTCCGCAATGCCCCCCAACCTGAAGTCAGGATGATCCTCATAGCGGACCTCGGCGAATGCCTCATATGAACTCCTAAAACACTTGGGTGAGCTCTCTCTTTATATTATTTTCTGGCGTGGCTACCACATGACCTTGTAAAATGCCTCTGTTTTAGACCTCGTGGTTTGAACAGGATTTATTATACCGGTGCTCATGGATATCGCTTGATGAATAGTGAATGATATTGAGTCCAGAATTCTCGTTCTTGGGCATCGCCAGCAATCGAAAGAGTTTTTATTATTTGAGCAATTGAGTCTCGAATTCTTTTATCAATTTCCGCTCCATCACTTATCATAACGTTCAAGGAACTGTTGATTAAATCCGCGGGCAATTCACCATTATTCATTCGTCGATTTGCATCGGCTAAACGCTTGGCCATCAAACCACGAGTGGACATCGATCTGTACTTGTTGAGATTCGGTGCGATTTTAAATAGGGACGTTAGAGTTTCTAAATTCGATAATGAATTGCCAATAGCAAGATTTGCTTCGACGCGTTGTAGTAATTCGAAATGTTGGTGAAGTTGCTTATAACGATCTTCTCTAATTCCAAAAAATTTGTCGCCGAGTTGAACAATAAAATAAGCTTGAGTTAGTTGAGGTTTAGTTTGACCAAAAACAAAACGGTTGAACTGATAGTTCCAGTACACGTCAGAGGCATTTCCGTCTTCATATTCAATAGTAGCATATCCGACAGGGACTATAAACGGAGGGTGTTGTAGAGCTTGAAATTGGCCACTGATATAGCCATCAATTCCTTGTCCATTGATATCTGATAGATGCAATGATCCGGGGCCTATCGGAACGCCCATTGAAAAGTCACCAGTAAATTCTGTAATTCCGTTGTAATTAGCGGTGGTGCCGTTTTTGCCATGTGGCAGACCGTTGAAAAACGGGCCCGCATAATATCCTTTTCCTCGAGAATCGGTAATAATGCCCGCTCCATGTGGTATTGCTAAATTTTGTAAAATATCAAATTTTAAGTCACCAATGTAACTAGTTTTGATTCCATTTAGGTTACGCTCTATAAATCCTTGCCCTTTTCCATCGACTATTTTTCCAGAAAAACTCATCTGCGAGTTATTAATTTCCGACCACTCAACAACAACACCTTTAGAAAATTTCCCGGAAACTTTTCCTTTTTGATCGATACTAGTGCCAATTCCATCTGGCATTTGATGCTTAATCTCGCCTTTGTAGTCTCTGCCTTGTAGCTTTTGCTTTAGAGACCCCGACCCGGACATCTCATTTAAGTTTATGTCTTTGTCCAAAGACATATCTATAATTGCGTTACTGAAGACCATCTTGACGACATTACCATCTCTTTTTTCTACTGTCGCGCTAGAACCATAACCCAAATCAATTTGATGAGTTCCATCCCCATACTGGTTCATATCAACATTTAAAAATGGTGATATGAACACGGGCTGTGTTGATCCGGTTCCCGCTTGAGAGACGGATGAGGATTGATTGTTTCTAGATGCGTCATCTACATCCGATGTTTCGCGGACACGTTCAGTGGCAGTCTCTCTTCTGTCACCCCACACTCCTTCTATATCAATCCTTTCTTGCTGTGCATGTGCTTGAGGCACGCAACAAAACAACCAAACAAACAAACCCATATGCAAAAATGAGCTTTGGGCCCAAATAGACTTTTTCAATTTTAAAGATACAAAGCTCATACCTACGACTATACCACAATTTACCATTTTGAAAATTTTTAAATCATGACAAATTCCTGCCTAGACTAGGTCGTGAAAAAAGGACCTCAAAGGTCCGCTGTGCCCCCCAACCTGAAGTCACGATGATCCTCATTGCAGACGTTAGACGTGTGTCTTAAAACGCCCAAAAACGGCCGCTCGCGTGTCTTCTCAAATGGCGGCTTAGGAGACGTTAGCATTTCGTTTCTACAGATATTCTTTAGTGTTAGACGCTAAAGTGAAACCTATCTTGAAAAAACTCCGCAAAAGCAAAGGATGAGCGATTTGCCGATACCAGACTTTGACATACGGTTCATGAAATTTTCTTCCCTGAGAATGTATCAATATCGTCGTTTATGCTTAAATTGAACAAAGACGACGAACCTGCACCCCATAGAGCTTTGCAAGATATTCTTAGTCTAGAAAAAGGGCCGGGTTCAATAAAAACGCTTAAGAGACTCAAGACTTTACATAATGGTTTGATGCAGTGGACTCACGCCGATCCAGAAAAAAGGGCGGAAATTATTGAGCCTGACCTCGATGCGATTTGGACCAGAGATTACCCAGGGGAATTTAATTCCTATTGGGAAATTGTACTGGATGCTTTGCAAGAGACGGCGGTTGACTCATTGTTGCCTTTAACAATGAAAATTGTGGCATGCCTTAATCGACAACGGCCTTCTTTAAATAAGGCCTTAAAAGCGCGCAACCGCAACGACATATCAAAGAGCTTGCACTTGGCCTATAGTGGAGCCTTACCCCCTCTGGTCAAAATGATCGGCGATTGGCTGAAAAAACCTAACAGCGATAGCGAACTCGATTCCGTTGGCGCTTACCTGGGGATAACGTCTTTCATTTATGTTTTAGCAGCTTTTGATGCTGATCTGATGGCTTTGAAAAAACGTTCTGTAAAAAGTAATCGGACAAGTCTATTTCAGGAAATTTTCACATCTGAAAAGCCGATAAATTCGTGGATTGAACATCTTCGACACGAGTGTGAAAAACGAGGCCGCGAACTCCCAGAACACTGGTTTATTCGCGCCTTAAATAATTCTAGTATTTGCAGTGCGCCGTTATCGGAACGGGAACGGCAGGAAAAGTACCGGTTGACAAATGGGCAAAAAATTAATCCGAAGAAAATGAATCGTTGTTTAGAGAATTTGAAAAAGGCTGACTATATAGATAGTGAAGATACTTTTGTAATACAGTTGTTATATTTCGTGGCGATTTTTGCTTGTAATATTTTAGAGGCGACCCCAAAAATAAAAGAACGTGCTCCAAGTTTTTTCACATCTGTTTCAAATCAAAGAGATATATCTCCCCTATCTGATTACAAGTTTATGTTAGATCGTGCGCGGGAATCCCGCGCACGAATAGAAATTAGACAATGATAGAACCAACAAACTCTAAGGACCCTTAGGAGTCCTCAGGCTCAGCTCTTGATCGATCATATTGATCATTGTTCGGGTTAAGATTGTTCGATCGATCGTCAATTTCATGTTGATCGTGATCATCACCTTTATATCTTGACATGGTATTTTTCCTTTCGGGGTTGTAGGCAGCAATTCTGCCAACTATCTATTTTCACGTTTGGTTAACTGAGGCCGTTACGAAATTGGGAAAAGTTCAACTGACCAGCGCGCAGGAGGAAGCCGTGAAGGCGACCCGAGTTGGGCGTTTTTGCGATTTCTCTAAAAATCTGACTATCGTCCGCAATGAGGATATTTCTACAATTTTCTGAGCGTCCTAAAATCGCGTGTGAGTTCAATTGGTCGTCGCAACACATACTATAAACTAAGTATGTGGAGTTATGATTATGAAGAAGAAATATGTTCGGGTTGGGTTTACGCCCGCTCAAAAGAAAGAGCTCTGGGAACGGTGGCGTCGCGGTGAACAGATGAAGTCGATCGGGCGAGAGATATGCAAGCCCTCTTCGAGTATTTTCAACCATATACGTTCTACGGGCGGGTTCACCCCTATTGTACGACGACGTGCTCCAGCGGCGCTAAGCCTTGCTGAACGTGAGGAGATCTCGCGGGGACTTGTGGCAGGTCAGTCGATTAGATCTATTGCCAGGCTTCTAAAGCGTGCGGCTTCTACGGTTAGTCGTGAAGTTGCTCGCAATGGCGGCGCCTCGCGCTACCGAGCTGTCACGGCGGATAAGCGAGCTTGGAAGCAGACCTTACGGCCCAAGTCCTACAAGCTGGTATTATATGACCGCCTGCGGCAAGCTGTTATCTTCAAGCTTCAGCGTCATTGGTCCCCGCAGCAGATTGCAGGATGGCTAAAGCGCACATACCCACGCCAAGAGGCCATGCAAGTGTCACATGAGACAATCTATAAAAGCCTATATGTTCAGGCACGCGGGGCCTTGAAGAAGGAGCTGCAGCAGTATCTGCGCACAAAGCGGCAGCTACGGGGTTCGCGTCATGTTGTGAAGAGCAAAGACAGGCGCGGCAAAATTACTGACGCTATATCTATCAGCGAGCGACCTGCCTCAATAGAAGACCGCGCTGTGCCGGGGCATTGGGAAGGTGACCTTATCTGTGGTCCGAACCACAGCTTTATTGCTACTTTGGTAGAACGTCACTCTCGCTACGTGATGCTCGCGAAGCTCTCGGACAGAAAGACAGAAACCGTCGTGAATGCTCTGATCAAACACTCAAGGAAGCTGCCCGATGAGCTCTATAAATCCCTGACCTGGGATCGGGGCATGAGCTTGCCGAGCACAAACGGTTCACAATGGAAACCAATATAGATGTTTACTTCTGTGATCCGCAAAGCCCTTGGCAACGCGGCACGAATGAGAATACCAACAGACTGCTCCGGCAATACCTCCCAAAACGCACAGACTTATCCGTCCATAGCCAAGCCAAGTTAAATGCAGTAGCAAGAGAGCTTAACGAGCGTCCCAGAAAGACCCTCGATTATGAAACACCGGCTGAGCGGTTCAGCCAATGTGTTGCGGCGACCAATTGAACTCACAGCGCCAAAACGGCCGCTGGTAATGTTTGAGATTTCGTACTCGCTGACGTCCGCTCTGCCCCCACAGTACGCATACCAATAAGATCCGAGATTGCTGTGCTCTTTGAAGAAATGATGCCTAACGGTATCACTCAGGAGATATCTCTTCCTTTTGAAATCGTCCACGAAATCGTCTGCCGCCCAATAGTTCCCTTAAGAGTCCGACCTAAATTTCGGTCCATTGTTTCTCGCCATGGAACCAATGTGAATTCCTTCGATTTTTCTATCACTGCATATTTGCCGCTAGGACGCTCGACTGTGTTTCTAAATGTCCCCGACAGAGATCCTTTGGTTGGCGCGTCAACATAGGGTTTGTTCATTTCCTTGCTCAATGCTTCCCCTGCCGATTTTAAATCCAAGGACTCCAGTTCAGATAAAGTCCCCTTGGTAACGTCTCCTGACTTCCCCAATAGCTGCTGATTTTTCAGGAATGCCATACGATTTATTTTCGCTTTCTCGACATCATTCCCAAACCCCTCTCGTGATGCAGCACTATTGGCGGATGCTAGTTCTGCATCCAGCCACGTCCGGCCTATGACATTAGTGGACTTGTTCAAAGGTAAACGCGATTTCAGATCAATTTGCACAGGCTTGCCAGCACTATTCTTTCTCTCAAATACTTGCGCCCGTTTCAAATAATCCGGCGGCACTTGCCAAGTGCCATCTTTGTTTCGTTCGGCATGACCAGAACGTCTCATTGCTTCGAGCCGCCTGATGTGTGCCTGTATAAAAGCTTCGCTCGCTTTGGGGTCGGCGGCTTCATGCGCGGATGGGCTGTAAATGCCGCCACGCTTAGCAGCGATTTCATCAATTGTGTAATCAGAGGATTTCGGCTGAAATGTCTGGGGACGGATGGTCACAATCATGTCCTCTTGAATATCTCTGACATTGGCCTCCTTGCCGGTTTCAATAAATATGGCTTCGCCCTGCAACGTATCGAGCACAATAAAACTTCGGTCGTTCACATCATCAAAAATTCCAACTTTCAGAACCCTGCCTGTTATTGGCTGCGCGTCACCCGCGAGCGGATCATAGATTGGTTCTCTGCGGGACGCTCTATCCACGCCATTCATTTTCATGGCTTTATGACGCGCTTTGAGGATGTCGCCGCGATCTCCCATGCGCCGCAAAGTGCGCTCAAGCTTTTCGTCGAGCTTCCACTTCCCGCGGCCCACTTTTTCGGCAAGGCCCATACGCGCGAGATGTTTGACGCGCCATATTTTAAAACGCTGTGACCAGTCACTGCCGTCTTGCTTAATCTCAGACAAGTTGACGATATTCTCTGACGCTCCATGAAGCAGGTCTTTGTCAATCGTCGTGAACCGTTCTTGCCGCGTCATCACTGCGAGTTTTTTGGCGACATCAATTTGAGTCACAGGCCCAAGTTCCAGCGTCGCTAAATGCTCAGCACGATCACGCATGCCGTAAGAGATATATTCGCGCGGGATAACTAAATCTTTGCCGTCATCGCGCACGCCGCGCAGAATGATATGACTATGCGGCCGCCCCGTATCGTAATGGTCTGCCGCGACCCATTCCAATTTCGTGTCCATATCGCGCTGGACTTCAATCATAAGATCTCGCGTAAACCGCGTCAGGTCAGCAATGTCTTTGCCGTCTTCGGGCGAGACGATGATTTTAAAATAGTGCCGGTCATCTTTGCAACGCTCAGCAAAGCTATCTGTGTCCGCGTCCGGCTCAACCGCATTGTATAAACCGCCCTTTTCATTTTCCTGCGCGGCGCTCTCGCGGGCGACATAATCCAAATGCGCTTTGAAATTCTTCCCGCCATTGCCTTGCGTCTTCGCCAGCGAGAACTTTACGATGACGCGGCGCGAAAAGCTCTGCTTCGCGACCGTATTGGAACGCGGCCCGCGCGAGCGCTGTCGCCCCGACTTTTGAGCAGCGCGGCGTACACGCCCGGCAAAGCTCACAAAACGCCCTGTTCCTCCCGGCGACATAATACGCCCAAGTTTGACTGTGAACGGGTTGTCATCGGCCATATTGCGCCTCCAACAGCCTTAAAAGCCGTAATTCTCCATTTGGCCCGGCAGTTTCCTGCGGTAACAGCGGCGATCCCGCCATTTCCTTGGCCCAGCCCATAAATGGGGCGGGCCAGAAAAACCGATGTGCAGACAATAGCTTAGCCCGAAACGGGCCAAGCCTTTTATCTTGCATTTCCCAAAACCCTCTAATCACCCCCCAAATCCCCTGTTTTTCTATGTTTTGGGAGTCTGCCATTTCCGAGATATTTAACGCCCCCAACCAGCCTATTATGGCCGATTGGACCAAAATAGCGGCTATCAAATCCGGTCTGCACATCCGGTGACGCGATCCAGAATTCGCCCACGCTAAGGATATAGCACCCTAGAAATTTTTTAGGCATTTCGCGTCCCAAACGGTCCCGCGCCAGTAGCGGGATATCGGCACCGTTTGGGACACTCACCCTGTCGATATGATAACAAACCTCATCCCCCTCGATGGCCAAAACCGATTTTATGAGGGGGTAGTCATAAGGCAAATAAGCCCGCTCATCCGCAAGCTTGCGCGCCCAGTCAGGCGCATAAGCTGCGATAAGATCATGTTTTTTTGGGGAAGCGTTTTCGGTAACTTGGTACCAGCCTATTTGAGCACTTGGGCTTGGATTATATAAAATTTTTGGACGGGGCGGCAGCGTAATTTGTAGCGCCGTTCCCACGATAGCCAGGGTCATCACTATGCCTATACTGGCTTTAATCAACATGAAACGCCCTCCGGTTTGCGCAAATATCGCGGCAAATTTGGCAGCGCATGTTTCGTCATCAAGGCATTTGAGACTCCGAGCCAATAGCTCGCGGGAACCGATTCAAGACCGCTGGCAAGTTGTTTTTCAATACTATCGATAGCGTTTAAGCTGCGCTTCACAGCTGCCTTGCCTGTAACGGAAAGCAATGACTGGGCGGCAGGATTAATCCCTTCCATGAGATTTAAAGGGCCTGATTGCCCCGTTCTCACCACGCAAAATCGCCAATCCTGCGTGCCATATTGATTACCCGACCAACGGCTATACCCAAGTATTTGCCCGGCAGTGAAGCAGGCTATTTTGCGGCGTTTATCGAGCGTGACCACCTTCTGCGGGATACCAAAGCGCAGTCGATGGTTCATTCTATTCTGCACGTAATGCAGATAGACACATGTATATTTATCCGAAGTCACGGCCCGTCTTTTCCGGCATAGTTGGTCCCGAATGACAGTCTCGCGAGTTTGAATAAAACGTCAGATCATCAGGATGGTAGAAGACGCGCGTGCCATGTTTACGATAACGCGGCCCCGTACCTTTCCATCTCATATTATCTAAAGTTCGCTTCTGAAGGCCTAGAAATACAGCGGCTTCTTCAGCGGTTAAAAAGGGGCATTCAATTGCTTCTCCCATAATTTTCTCCATTCACTTTTCCCTTTCATGGACAAACCATGACGGGGTGTAGTGATTCGAGACACAGCTTTTAGTATTTTGGAAGTGCTGATTATTTGGGAGAGAGATTCGTAACCCCGCAAGAAATGGAAGGCTATTTTTTCAACAAATCAAGATAGCCATGCTGACTAAGCTCGTGACCTCTGGCACAGGCCCGAACAATTTTTGATTTCAAACTGCATCCATTATTGTCCCACTCTTGTTCAACCCGATCTTTGCCAAACAATATTTCTGCCATGCCCCGGTAGCTTATTCCTTTTGTCCGAAGGGCAAGCGTTTCCCAGTAAAACTGGAGTTTTTCATAGCTCTGCGTAGTATTCTCATATTCACTGTAAACAGGCTTATTATCTCTTAAATCTGCGAGAAAGCCCAAAACATCCAAGCGCTTTCGCAGACCTATGCCGCCGTCAACATGGACAATAATGCGTCCTTTTTCATCTGATGGTATCTTGGGATATCCGAAAAATTGCAGCCAATAATGCGATGATTTTAAAACAGTTTGGCGTAGACCATTGGCCGTCAGCAAGTGATGGCGTGTGCAAGAAATATCTGAAAACTGGATAGATTTGTTTGATATGTTCGCAGAATTTATAGGTTCTACACCTATGGCAAGGCTCTTAGGGAACGCTTTTTCCGTCCAAAAAACAGGTGCGTTCAAATAGTCTAAGGCCGGGTCTGCGAAGTATTGGAGGCCCCACTTTTCAGCGGCTTTTGACGCAGACTTTGACTGAAAGAGGTAACCGCCATTGATTAGTTTTTTAGGTGGACCTTGGGCCGAGCGGCTACGTTCAAAGCTCATCCGATACTTCGGATTTAGCCTTAAAAACTCCCAAGCATATCCCGCATAACTTTGCAGAGACGTGCTATGCATCAGGTTCAACGCGCCCATAATACCTATGAGTGTATAATAAATTCCACAAATTTGCAACTTTCGGCACAAAAAACCCGCATCGGCGTGAGCCGATGCGGGGGCTTGCGAGGCGGGATTAAGCGTCTAGCGGGTTCCAGAGGATCGCAAATTCATCCGCCTCTTTGCCGTAAGCCTGACCGAGATTGGCGTAGACTTTACGCGGGCCGAGAGTCGGATGGGCAAAGGTGAGCGAGATATATTCTTTACCGCTCGTTTTGGCGGTCTTGAACCAGCCGCCGCCAATGTCTTGTCCGAGCGTATCAACAATCCGAAAGTCGGGCTGGGCCTCGCTCTCTTTATTGTCGTTGCTGACAATGTTGATGCGGGACGCGCCGCCAAGGTTAAGGGTGCCTGCAAAGTTACCCGTTTCGTTTTTCGTTACATATCCAAGTGCTTGTGCCATGGTTTCAGTCTCCAAATTATGTCAGCTAAATCTTGGGAGCCAATCTCCCTGCTGACAAAAACCGTCCGCCCCAAGTTCTGATTTGCAGAGGCGCGAAGCGTCCCGGAACGCAGTGGAGATAGGCCAAAGAGGCGCTCTTTTGTTTCGCGATGAATTGTTCATTCCTACGGAATGGACGAGAGGAAAAGAGTGACACGACGCCTATTCGGCAGAGCAGGTTTTGGGCAGGTTATTTTGACATCAGCAGGGAATTTGGCTTCCTCTTACTATTTTGTTGATATGATTTTGAGACGCCCAAGCCAGGGCGCAAGCGCTTGGATATGTTCATATGCAAAATGAAACGTGTAGTTTTGTCCTTATATCCTTAGCCTTGCCGGCCCTGCGCCCCGCGTCGACATTGTCGCCTATGACAATAGAGAGGGCACGGCACGGCCCTTTACATTCGGATTATTGACGCGCTTGGATAGGACATTGGCGGCTCCTGCGGCTGGGTCAAGACCGCCAAGGCGGGCGTGATAAAGTGTATATCTCGCCAGCCTTTGCCCCTCCGATCCTCGGCCCGATGTAAAGTTCCCCTCCAATCTTGGACAGGCTTACGGTGAAGAGGCTCCCTGAATTTGCGTCTCTGGACCCTGCAAGGCGTTTAAATCCTGCCTCGCATGACCCCGCCTTGGCGCACACAGATGCGGGATTTTTTTGGCCGTAAAGTCTGGCTCTTGCGGTCAACCGCCGCTCGCCGCACGTTTGCTTGGGTCTTCCATAAAGCAAAGCCCCCGCCAACTGGCGGGGGCTTTTCAGTCTCCTATGGGCCGCAAGGTCAAGCGGGTTTGAACATCTTATCAATGCGCCGCGCCCGCTCTGCGGGGGCGCATCCATTAACAGCCTTATAGGGCTTGGCGGGGAAAGCGGCCCATCTTGGGAGCCAGTCAGGGCTGGCCTCTTTGACGCCGTGCCCTCCCATGCGGTTCTTGATAATCTGCTTTTGCAGCTTTGCCGTGTCGGTCACTGCGCCATCGGCGCAGGACTTCCCCGCAATGTCTTTGACCATCGCATTAATCGTCGGCTTGTCGCGCAAAAGTGCAAAGAACGCCTCATCGGGCGTCCAATACTCGCCAAAGTCTGGCGCAGTCAGGATGCCGATAGCTTCCACTTCACTGCTATCCACGGCCAATGTCTCGCAGAGACAAAAGGCTTGGATGCGCAACACGTCTGCATCTTCCAAAGTCAAAAGCCGCGCAAATATTTCGCAAACATCATGGGGACTTTCATAGCGGTAATAGAGTTGCGGATGGTCTTGAGAAAGCCCTAGCAGGTCGCAGACCGCTTGGCGTTCCTCGGCCAGTAAGCCTTCCGCCTTACTGGCTTCCACACTGGCTTGGGTTTCCGGCTTGCGGCTACGGGGGCTTTTGCCATCGATTTTCCAGTTCCGCGCGCCGCATAGCATATGCGCAACAGACAGACGCAAAGCCAAATCGGGCCGCTTAATCAACTCGGCCCGTGCAATCGAATGACGGTGCAAGTTCATATAGTCGGACATCGGGCCTGACATTTCAGGCTTGCTCGTTTTGGATGCCTTCGCGCCCTCGCTCTGCCCATTTGATAAGGCACGGCGTATGGTCTGCGCCTCTTTATCGGTGATATAGCCTTCATGGAACAGCACTTCGCCGCTATCGCGCGTCTCGATATAGACCCTGCCGCCTTGCTCTTTGGGATGGTGGACGTGGCAATAAGTCGGAAAGTGACGGCCACGTTCTCCTAAGATGACTTCCTTCCACCCATCCGCTTTGTAAGCCTCAACGGCTTCTGCGATGGCCGCGTTTTGGCTTTCCCAAAAATGCTCAATATCGGCGAACTGACCGTGCTCACCAAACAAATCCGTCAGGATTGTGCCTGTATATTCGGCCACATTAAATAAGGCGGTTTCGGTGGTAATCACCCCGCCGCCTGTCAGCCATGCTTTAAGCTGATGCGTTCCTGTCGGGCAGTAGTCATCGGAATTGAACAACTCAAGCCATGCGGCTTGCTGTTCTTCCGTGGCCATTGTCAAAACCCGAATAGACGCCGCGTCAATTTGTTGATTGGTGTAAGCCTCTTTGACCTCTGGAATGAGTGCGCCCAATGCCAGACGCCGCTTCACGGAATTAGCCGTAATCCCAAAGACTGCGGCGATGTCGTCAATGCTCTGGCCTTTCTCGGCTAGGGCTGAGAAGGCTTCATATTGCTCCATTTCAGTCGGCGCGAGTCGCGCCACGTTTTCAATAATGCTTGTCTCAATGGCAAGTGCATCGTCTTTGGCGTCCATGACGCAACATGGGACATCGGCGATTTCGATGCCTTCTGCCGCGATAGCGGCAAGGCAGAAATGGCGGCGGCGTCCTGCGACGATACCGTATTTAGGCTTTTTGGCCGTGCCGCCCTCACGGCGCACGATCAGGGGTTGACGGATGCCTCGGGTTTTCACGCTCGGCAAAATATCGTCAATTTCGGGGGACGTTTCACTGTGGCGCATATTCAGTTCAGAGATATGCAATTGAGAGAAGGGAATGAATTTTAAGTCGAATGGTTTGCTCATGGGAGCCTCCTGTTGGTTTAGGTTTGGTTTGAAATGAGGTCTAACAAGTCAATTTGCGCACGGCCGACCTCGTCGAATAAGCCGTGGTCGCAAGGCTTCTGCCCTGCATTGGGGTTGCGTTTGGGAGTCATGGGGTGCGCGGTTCGGGCGGTCAGTTTCTCGCCAAGCGTGACGGGGCGCACCCCGTCAATAAGGCTTTGGGGTTCGACTTCCGTGGGTTCAAACTGGCGGGTCATGCCGCGCTGTCCGCTTGGCAAAGGATAGCGCATTGCCGCGCTCTCTCCGCTTTCGCGGCCTCTAAGGCCTCAAACAATAACTCGTTAGCGACTTCGCTCAGATAAGCGTTATCACTGTCGGGATAATTCGCCTCAATGCCCCAAAGGCTTGCGGCAAATCTGTCAAGCGTAAGACCTTCAATCGCCACTGACAAAATGACGCCGCAATAATACCACTCGTCATTCTTCCACGCGGCCATGACTCGCTCGGCGCGGGCTTGGGCCGTGTCAAAGCGATCTCGCCACCCATTCCCTGCGCCGATAAATCCTGCGTCATTGGGATAAAGGCTCGGCCAGAATCCATCTTGCCGCTCGTCGGGTGCGTCTGGCGTCTCGTCATGGGCAATCCGCGCGGTGGCGGTGTAACCGTCCACGGTGCAAGTGATGGTGTCGCCTAGGCAAACATAGTCATCGAATTTTTGCGTGAAGGTCATGCGACCCTCCGCATCTCAAACCCTGCGCTGTCGCATAGGGTCTGTAATTGGGCGGCGTCTTGGGCGTCCAGTTCATCGCCTAATTGGGTGTAAATCGTGCCTTGGCGCAAAGCGTTATGACGCTTTACGACATGGCTCCACCGATAGGGGCCGCGTCCATCCTCGCGGGGTTTGACTTGATAACGGGCCATCTCAATGCGCCCAAAAAATGTGAACAGAGCCGCTGGCCTCAAAGGTCAGAAAGTCGCCAGACTGCTCATAGTCATGGGCCATCGCTTTATAATCGATATAGGGCGCAAGGCTTTCGGGTATCTCTAGCCCCGTCTGCTCTGTCAGCTCCTCCGCATAATCGGCAAGGCTGTCATATTCGCCCGCATATTCATCAAAGCGGGCTTTGGCATCTTCGATATTGCCGCCGTAATAGTTCAGGACTTGCGCCCCTAATTCGCCGCGCTCTCGGATATAGTCGGCAAGCTCCACGACATTTTCAAAGCTGTAATATTCGCCAACTTCTGCGCCTTCAAACCCCTCATAGTCGTGAATAGCCCATTCTTCGGCGTCTTCCTCAATTGGGGAGCGGAACAACATGGCTTGCACGGCTTCCCAAATACTCGCCTCGTCGGTGACGTTTATCCATTCGCCGTGCAGTTGGCCGTTATTATAGGCGGCAAGGCAAGCGACATAAATGCGGATGGGGTCAGGCGTGGCAAAAATATCAGGGTTTGGCGGTGCTGGTTTTGGCAGCTCATGGTCAAAGGGGGTTTGAGTCTCGGCTAGGCGCTGCGTCATCGGTCTGGTCTCCAATGCCGCCCCCGAAACGGGCGCGCCCCGCGCCCAATCGGACGCAGCACGTTCCCCCCGCAGGGGGCGGGGGGAAGCGGCAAGAGGCCAGTCCAGCGACGGGTTAAAAGGCTCGGTGCAAGCGCTTTGGTAGGACGACATGAAGAGACTTAAACAACACAAGCCAAAGGGCTTGCGGCGGGACTGCCCGGCGCCAGATTGGCCGACCGCTTCCCGCCGACCCCGAAGGAGGGAACCTAATAAAAAAGCCGGCCCGTCAGGGCCGACTATCTAAGGTTCAAACCATTCGGTTTTTCCCAACAAATCAGGACGTAATTTTAAGTGGGCCTCAATGAGTTTTTTCAGGCGTTTCCGTGTCGCGTATCTGGGCATTACATTTACATGATGATGCATGCAGCGCCCTCGGTAGCAATTGGATTTACGCGGCATTTGACCCAAGACAGACACATATTTTACACCGTAATCCACCGGCCATTTATCGACCCCCATGACGGCATTATTAACATTGACGCTTTTAACGCAGCCTGACCTTTTTGCGCGTAACAGCGGGACCTTATTGGCTTCGAAATAATCCATATCGCGATCAAGCGCCTCACTCCAAGCCCAGCATATAGGATACTTATCAATAAGCCGCGTCGGGTGTATCCGATCAAGCCATCGATTAGCTCGCCTGCGCTTAATCCGCGCCTTATTTCTCTGATGCGACGGCAACAGATTGATCTCTGATTTATCTAATGGCGTTAGTGAGTTGTCATCACAATCGCGCAATCTAAACCCTTGCGCTTCCAGCATCAAACGCAGGCGCTTTTGCACCTCAGAGGAAGGAACCACGCGCTGCCCGCCATGTTTACAGAACCGCTGACCCTCGGGTCTGTATGTCGAAGCGAAGCCATCGGGCCAATCCGTTATCTTCAATCTGAAGACCCATATATGGATTTCATCAATATCCATAATTTGCGTTATTTTATGCCCGCCCTGCTGAACATCATCGAGCAGGCTATCAAGCTGGGTTGTCCATGTTTGGCAAATGGGAAGATGGGTCATATTACATTCTACAAATAAAACGCCAATCGAACAGCCTCAATTAAACCGCAGAGCAGAAGTGACCCCTCTGGCGCAGCCAGTGGGAAGCGCTTCTGCGCGTTAAGCGCCCGCAAGCCCCGGAAACCGAAGGGCGACGCCCTGAGGCCAGAGGCGCAGCGGGCCGGACTTTGGCCTGAATTGAGCGCGGGACTGGACTGTTCCCGGCCTGCGGGCACCGCAGAGTCGGGCACGTCAGCGCTCGTGCGGCCCTTATCCGGCGAAGCCGCGTCAGGGACAATTCAGGGCAATGTCCGAATAGCCGGTTCGATAGAACCGCGCGCTTAACAAGGAGCAGCCGCGATAGCGGCGTGCGTCAAGGATGGCCGCCGCATGGCCGAGACCGCAAAGCGGGCTCGGTTCACAACAGCCTGGCCCGAAGCGCCAGCGTAGGGAGACGCCCAACTCATCAGTCTTTGCTTTCAAATAACTGAGGCCCAGCGGCTAAAGTTTGCTCACAAAAGCGAATGACCTTTTCTCGATCATCATATGTCAGAATACTATGAAAGGCCGTCAATAAACGAACGCGCTGCTTTTCTTCTAATTCAACGGGATCTAAATCTTCCATCACGCCGCCTCACTCTCTCGATAAATAACCATACCATAATTTACCAATTATCTGAATTTAAGATAATCTAAAAAACAGATTACCTGATTCTCCCTCGACTTCGTCCAGAGGGTCAATTGAGTAAAACACTAGGAACATCACGCCACAGAGCGCTTATCGCGTTTCTCACGGCCAAGCGTCATGCCGCAGGCATGAGCCAAACCGACTTGGCTAAAGCCTTGGGCGAATACCAATCCTTCGTCGCCCGTATGGAAAGCGGCCAAAGACGTGTCGATGTTATAGAATATGAAAATCTTGCCCGCATCCTAAAGTTCGATGTCCATGAGTTTTTCACGCCGGACGATTTGCTCGATTAACAAAGCCATCGCCTTTGTTTTAATTAAAAGGCAAGCTACTCACCTTATGCAAGCATCGGTCTTCTTTGAGGCCGTAACCTGAACATGACCAAAAAACTCCATATTTACCTTTGCGCTCTCGCATGGGTCTGCCGCATTTCGGGCAGATCGGAAAGCTCTCGCGGCATTTGATATTGTTACAGATGCTTTTGTTTCGGCCATCAATAGAGGGAGACCCGCAACTTTTACATGTACGCGCTTTTCGCACTGTGCAGGCTAAACCCGAGCTACAGGCATAAAATTGTCCATGCGGCCCCTGAACGGATTGAAAATAACCTTCTACGCAGTGCCCACATTTGAAACGCTTTCGAAAAACTTCGGTGAAAAGGTCTGACTTAATTTCAATCTCATATTTTGGATTCATAAGCTCGTCGATAAATTTTGACGGACTTTTCGAACCTCCAATAATATAAACCTTATGGCGCGCTCGCGTCATTCCAACATAAAGCAGACGGCGCTCCTCAGAGTTAGGATACGGGTCAAGGGTCGGTAGCAAAGCCTCTAAAATTGTTTCATTTGTCCGCGTGTCTGGAAAGCTCGGATACCCCTGTGTGAGACCCACCAGAATAACGTAATCCGCTTCTAAGCCCTTAGACCGGTGATAGGTCCAGAACTTTAAATCATCCCGAAATCCGTTTGAGATCAGCGTGCTGCGCGCCTCGTTAATCGTCTTGTTGTAACGTCCAATAATTGCAATGGAGGCTTCCGGGTCATTTTCTCTAATTTTCGCAACAATCTGGACGACACGGGCACACACCCCAGCGTGTTTATTAACTGCTGAATCAGTAGCTTTTACATTATCATCGAGCAGGTAAATTTGAGGCGCTTCAACTTGCGTATGTGTGATAATTTCCTTTTCATATTGCTCAGGGTTTTCCATCACAAACGTACCAGCCGAATGCGCAATAGAATTATTGTAACGGAATGTTTTTTGCAAACGCGTCAAAGTTCGAGACCCGACCAATTCTTCAAATCGTGTCGTAAGTTCCAGCTTACCACCGCTGAACCGATAAATAGACTGCCAGTCATCACCTACGACGGTTAAGGATGGAGCCGCCGCTTTATCTATCAAGGCTTTAATCAAGTCCATCCGAGCTTCAGAAATATCCTGAAACTCATCGACGAGAATATATGACCATGACGGGATAAATTTTCCGAATTGAAGCGCCTCAATCGCGCTTAAAATCATGTCATCAAAGTCAATGCGGTCTTGGGTTTTAAGCTCCAATACGTATGCGGATAAAAGATCATCTAGAACATCTGCCCACAATTTGGCTTTCATGATTTTTGAGTTCTGCAGACGTTGCAATAAGCTGGCTTTATCCAAACGTTCAGTACGTATGGCCTTGAGACAATCTAAAAACCGTTTGCTCCATAAGCTGATTTGCCCTGACGCATTCAGTTTTTCGAAAATCTCGGACGGGTCCATGGGGGAGAACTCAATCCCGTGAGTCTGCATTTTCTCATCCAGGCCAGAGAGAAGCGTGTCTTCTTTCCATTCGTAATGAAACGTCTCGATAAGCGTCGTGTCTTGCTCTTGATGCAAGGCGCGTTTGCTATTTATTGAAGCGTTATAAGCTGCGGCGTCAATGTCAGCCCGCGTTGAGCCATCGCGCGAGATTCCAAAATGCTCCAAATAAATATCCGGGTCCGTCAGATGAAAGTCAGGGCGGTAATCAAATCCAACATCGATCCGCTGCTTCGTCACATAAGGCGCTTCATAGGCGTAAGGCACGCCCTGCATAAAAAGATGATTAGCGATTAAGAGTTCTTGATATCCTTTTACCCGCTCATCCGCCAAAGTTCTAAACTCCGTACCACTTATATAAGCTTCATATTCCTCAGCCGTTGCAAAGCTAAAGGGATCAATGGGTTCAGGTATAAGCGTTAGAAGTTCGATCATGCGTCTTGGCTGGGTTTTCACATAGTCCGATATCCATGCCGTGACCCATTGGTTCAGTTTCATCGGATCTTCAGTAAAATCGCTCATATAGGTCGTAATGCCGACATCACGAATAATTTGGCGCCCGAGCGCATGAAAGGTCCAGATATCGGGTTCCGTTATAAGGTCAGCCCCGCTGGTTTGAGCTCGCAGGCTTAACCGTTCCCGAATTTCTTTGGCTGCAGAATTATTATAGGCGAGCACTAAAACTTCAGACGGTTTCGCTAAACCTCGGTCAATAAGGTCCAAGGCTTTGGCCACAATAACGGATGTTTTGCCTGTCCCGGCTGCCGCCAGCACCATGTTACGATCATTGTTGCGCAAAACAGCCAGTCTTTGTTCCTCGGTAAGAGGATTGGCTTCAACCCGGTCAAAGAAATCTGACCGCTCTGTCAGTTGATGCTGCTCATGGGCCCATTTGGCATTCTTTAAATCAAAGGGATGAAAAGAGGCGGCATGCCGTAAGGCCTCTTGCTCAACATCGTTTAAATTTGCACTTAACACATCAGAGGATTTTAACTGCCTTCTGTGAAGCGTCCCGACGATATCCTTTAAGCGGCTTTCCCACGAGTCTCTCGGAAAATGCCTATAAACTTGATCAAAAAATAATGCCGACAGGCGCTTAGTATCGTCTGTAATCGCTTGCGAAATTTCAGCATTGAGGCTTTTAACAAATCTCTTGGAGTCTTTGGCTTTTAGCCATTTGAACACTCTGGGCGTCTCACCAATTTTCAGAATAAAGTCTGACGCGAGCAATCCTTTACGGTGCACGGCAAAATCATCAAGGTCTGAAAGTTTGAAGGTCTCAATTCGCTTATCTACATGAATAAGCGTCAGCACCCCGTCTTCAATACGCATATCCCGAACAGGCGTGAAGATGCGGTCAATTATCACTCGAACGAATCCAGCTTCCAAATTAGCAGACACACTCACGCTTTCAGGATAGCGCTATAACCACAGTGGGCGTTTTCGAGATAACAAAGAGACATATGGGTCAGTATGGTCCAGGTTTTGAATTCAATTACACACGACCAGATTGTCACAAAGCTGAGTGTTTAGATAGCAAATTAAATTAAACCATGCTTCTGCGATATTCTTTCTACGGCCCGCACTGATCTTACGCCGCGAACAAACACCCGGGAAAACCACAGAAAAACAAGTAGACCGAAAAACCCTATAATGACTTTAACGATGGACACGTCATCAAAGCCATCTTTAAAGCTCCACCCCATCAAGCACAAACCTAACGTCATCACAGCACCGTTGCTGATAAACACCATGCGTTTAAAGAACCGAATATGGGCCCGTGCTTCCGCTTTAGATGTGAGCAAAGATTCAAACAAAATATCGTTAAGTCCATGAGAATTTCGTAGATACTCGATGTCGGCTTGAAGGGCTTCATCCAAGTCTTTACTCATCATTTTGACACCAATCTGGTTTTGCCAATAAGGCCCGGCCATTTCGATGAGGCCAAGCTCTAAGAACGCCTTCCGCAATGGCGCGCTCGCCAACATCCACGCCGTCCACACTCAGATCAACAACAAGCCTTTGATACCGGTCATAGCCATAATCTCGCTCGATTTTAATGTTGCCGCTTTTTGTTAAAGCGACGATATAAGCTTTAGCGTCATAACCTTTTTCTCTTTCCAATTCACATTTCGCGCCGCCTCTTTGTTTGAGGCTTCCCGTCTCAGGTGCATCAACATTGGCTAATCTAAATTTAACGCCGTCGATACGTCCGCTATCACCATCAGACCAGTAAATAGTGGATAGACCATCTCCCTCGAGGTTTTGCTTCGCAAATGAAGCCTCACACGAGAAAACTAAAGCAAGCGTTAGAATCAGAAAGAATAGGCCTGAGAGCTTGTTTCGATACCCAACCATTAAATTACTCTTCCACGACAGGATACGCAGGTGCCTCCCATTCACAATTGGGATTGTCCATCATAAGATTTATAAATATGGGCACGAGATTGGATAGAATTTGACAGCCACTCTCTAATTGATCCCTGTTAACACTACTCCCCCATGTCGCCCCGCCGTGTATAATCTGGTTTCGTAAAACATAGATGCGCGTGAACAATATTGACAAAATCAGGTTCGTATTTTTGTTAGCTAACGCACTGTTCACTACTTTTTGCGCTGAAGAAAAGCTTCTTTCCCACTCCTGTTTTGACACAATACCTAGCTGATATTTCCAGAAGGGACCAAAAATGTATTTATTAGAAAGCAGCAACCGGACTGGGCCAGGATAAGTTTGCCATATATTTTCATAAATTTGATTCTTCTTGTCAAAATCAGACAGTGTTTTGAAGAACACACTGATTTGGTCTCTCTCAGTCGCGTTTTCATTTTCATCCAGAAGTTTGGCATAAGCGGCATTGAAAGAAATCCATAAGAATATAAATTTGGAATCTAGATCGTTTGTTTGCTCAGCTCGATCGAGCCAACTAAGTGATCTGTGAACACGGAGAGATAAGTTTAAAGGGAAACCATCTCGTATTGCACGATGTTTTTCTTTAAGTGCTTTATACTCTAAATTTATCATATTAATGCCCTCCACTAAAATAACTCTATTCGCCATCGCCCTTTATCTTTATAGCGCTTCAAGACTTTATCGCCGTCTAACATTTCCAACCATTCCTGAACTAAATACTGACTCAATCCGGCGTCTTGTGATTTGGAAAATTCATTGATCAGTTCCGATTGCATGATCACTTTTGGGCCTTGAATTTCTTTAAGATAAACTTTTAGTGCTTCAAATGATTCAGTCGTGGATATCTGTTTGTCCAGTTCTTCAAACATACCCGATTTTAAAAGTAAGCCAGGGACATCAATAAGGTTTTTTAAGGCCACCAAATCAGTACGGTTTCCAATCTTTTCATAATATCTGGAAACTTGGTAGACCGCATTAAACCGAAAGCCGCATCGGTATTGAAGTTCATCATCAAGAAAGAATAGCTCGTCTTCATTCATGAGGTCTTCATCGCTAGCCGTTTCCCGCCAATTAAATTTATAGTCCTGAACTATAAATCCATTGCCACTGGCTTTTAATCGCACCCATTCAACAAGTTGCAATCGCAAAGGAATAGCGGACTTGATCAAACCTAACACTTTGGTTGCGGTTTTTGCATCATTAACGTCATGTACAGTCTCAAGTCTTTTGCCTAAAACTTCTAACTTCTTAAAAAAAGCTTGTTTGTCCATTTCATCAAAGATTGCATATTTGTTACCGCGTGAGAATTCTTCATCAGAATCTCCACCTTCAAGCGATGCAAATAACTCTTTACGGATAAGCTCTACGCTTTCAGCATCTTCACTAATATCGTGACTCGCCATTAAAAACAGCTTGCCGACTTCCCCATGATCAAAACCAATATTAATTAGCAAGTCAAAACAAGATTTTATCGCGGCTTGAGCAACTGTTTCGGTATCAATAAACGATTCACCATCACTATTTTCAATAAATTTCACTTCAACAATTCTCCCGATTCACGACTTCCACTGAGTGCTTTTCTAACCTCGCATTGATTTGATCTAATCCCCACCGCCGTTCGGCGTAAAACTCCAAAGCCTTCCTGGTTTCCACGCAGAGCATTTCTTCAGTAAAACCATATTCTCGTCTTACAGCTTTTGTTTGAAGTTCAGATAGCCCTGCTTTTGGAACCAGAAAAATGCGAACAATCGTGTTCCATTCAATATCAGGGGGTAGATCTACCTCTACAGGCCGTATCCTAAAACTACTGGTTTCCCTTATTCGGATAGGGACATAGTCGCGATACTCCTCATGCTTGTAACTATAGGCGCGCAAATGAATGCGTTCTCCGTCCGAGGCAAAGCTCGTGGGCGTGATCCATTGGTTTTCTGAACTGCCTGTTGTCATTGAGATATATTGAATTTCTATAGCCTGATGTTTCTCCATCGCGCGGTAGAGTTTTGATACACTGCTGAAATCCGAATGACGGTCAAGTTTTGGTAGTTCATCAAAACGCTCAGCCAAACCTTGTGAGACTATACTTTTCCAATCCTCATATAACTTTTTCGGAAATAGGCTCTCATGCTTATCAGCCGCTAAATACGTTTTTTGCCCGTTATCATAGACCGGAGGCGTTTGCATTGCATGTTCAAGGTAGATTTTGAAATCAAGTGCCGCCTGCGCGGTTGAAACGCCGAACCGATCTATCAAATCACTGCGGTTCGCCATGCCTCGCCATGCAAAGCATTTGTCTAAATAGATCAGCCTCTCACGCTGGGAATATTTTAAGTCATCAAACATCGTTTATTTTTCTAGTTGACTCGAACGCTGATGTCCATCTAAAAACTATACGTATAAAAATTATATGCATTAGAGGTAGTGATGAGGATTTTACATACCAGTGACTGGCACCTCGGTCGTCAATTTCACGGGCAGTCATTGGAAGATGACCATGCCGCCATTCTTGATCAGGTTCATACGGCCTTAACGACCCACACTCCTGATGTCCTCATTATTGCGGGTGACATCTTTGATCGCGCTTCTCCGCCAGCCAGCGCAGTGCGGCAATTCAACGATTTTATTAAACGTGTCGCCTCTGAAACAAAGTCTGCAATCGTCATGATTGCCGGAAATCATGATTCTGGTGACCGCATTGACTCTTGGGCTACTCTCACAAACCCAAACCGTGCCCTTATCAGAGGGCCGTTATTAGCAGACGAACGGCCTCTTATTTTAGAAGACGAGCACGGAGTTGTGGCCTTCTCGGCTCTTCCATTTGGCTATGAATTTGCGGCGAGAGAATGTTTTGGGTCTGACGATATAAATGCGCCAGCAGATGTAATTCGCGCACAAATTGCTGCTGCAAAACAGCATGTACCTAAAGACGCACGCTGGGTTGTCGTTGCTCATGCTTTTGTTTCGGGCGCAAGTCCGAGTGATAGTGAGAGAAATCTTGGGCGCACGGTCGGGGGTATTGAAACCGTTCCATCGGATGTCTTCGATGGTGCACATTACGTGGCTCTTGGCCATTTGCACCGCCCTCAAACGGTAAGTGCTGACCATATACGATATTCTGGTTCACCATTAGCCTTCGGGTTTGATGAGTCAGATCGCCAAAAGTCAATGTCGCTCATTGATCTGGCCGCCGACGGTTCCATAAAGGTCAAAGAGCTTGATTTTATTCCCCCACGAAAGGTTAGAACCCTTCGCGGTAAACTCGAAGACCTTCTCGCTTCGGGTGAAGTCTCAAATGATTTCATCAAAATCGTTTTAACGGATGATGGCCGATTGATTGACCCGATGAAGCGAATTCGGGCGTTGTATGTCAATGCTAGCGCGCTGAGTTACGAGCGAGATGAAGCTCTCAAAACAGTAAGCGCGCCAGAGCAAGTTACGGCAAGCCTTACAAACCCTGCTCTAGTTATTTCTGAATTTTTGATGCAGGTGCGCGGCGAAGCCCAAACTGAAGACGAAGCCAAGATCATTGAGGCACAGCTCAAAGCTCTCACAGATATGGAGGCCTAACCATGCGCCCTATCAAATTATCTATGACAGCTTTTGGCCCCTATGCAGGAACAGAAATCGTTGATTTTAGAGACGCTGTCGCCAGCGGGCTCTTTGGTATTTACGGCGCCACAGGGTCCGGAAAATCAACTATTTTCAGCGCAATGACTTTCGCGCTTTTCGGAGAGCTCGCACGTAGCGAACAAGACGCCGTTTCAGTTCGTTCCGATCATGCGGAGAGTCATGCGCTGACTCAGGTCGAGTTTGTTTTCGAGGTGGGGAGTGCGCGATACCTTATCCGGCGTACGCCTGATCAAATGAGACCAGCCCTTCGCGGCGACGGCGAAACTAAAGATGTTCATAAAGCCTGGCTGTTTGACGTAACAGGAATTGAACCTGACGACATAACGCCAGAGAATACAGGCAAAATTATAGAAGAGAAAAAGGTCAGCCGCGTTAAGGAGGCTATCCAGAGGCTTCTTGGTTATGGCGCAGAGCAGTTTAAGCAGATTGTGCTTTTGCCCCAAGGTAAGTTCGAGACATTTTTAACAGCGAAGACTGATAATCGTCTTAAAATATTGCGAGAGTTGTTTGATGTATCACTCTATCGGGCAATGGCCCATAAGTTCAAAGAACAGGCTCACGAGGCTGAACAGGCCGTAAAATTAGAGCGCCATAGCTGTGCAAGTCGTTTGGAGCAGGACGGTTTTGAAAGCCCTGACGCACTTAAATTCGGCATTGATGAGGCAAAAAAAACGACCAGTGACGCTAGTGAAGCTGCAAAGGCCTCAACAAAAAATGCCACATTGGCTAGTACAACATTACAAGCGGCCCGGCAAGTTGATGCTAGTTTTATCGCCAGCGAAGCGGCACAGAAATATTTGGAAGAAATTTCATCGAAGTCAGAAAGTATAGAGGTCACCTCAGAGCGTCTTAAAAACGCCCGAAAAGCTAAAGCGCTCATAGATGTCTATGATGCGGTCAAATCTACAAAAAATGAGCTTCAACAGTATCACGATTTACAATCTCAGGCACAAACAATCCTTGAGTCTGCCAAAGTCTCTCATCAAACAGCCATCACAGACTTCAAATCTCAAGAAGCCCTGACAGATCAAAGGGAAACCCTACAAAACACTATTGCTACCTTAAAAACTCATTCTGAAACACTTGAAAATTCGAAAGCGTTTGAATCACAATGGCAAATTGCCAAACAAGCAGACAAACTAGCCAAAGCCGCGGCAACTTCGTCTCTCCAAGCCCATCAGTCTCTTTTAAAAGAACTAGAAATACAGCAAGCTAAGCTCAAAAACGCCCAAGCCCACGCGGTCACGTCTAGCGCACTTAAGGTGGAGCTTCTTTCTTCGGAGCAAATATTAGATAAAGCCAATATCTATCAAGCCGCACACCAAGCCGTTTCCGAGGCAAATGCACAAATGATGAATAGCGCCGCGAAGGCTGACGCGGCGAAGATTACTTTTAGTGCCGCAGAAAATAGCTTTAGGCAGGCCGAAACGGCGCTTGCCTCTGCGCAAGCGCAGCATTTGGCAGAGAAGCTAGAGGACGGGGAACCCTGCGCTGTATGCGGATCACAGGATCACCCTGATCCAGCAAAAGGCAACGCTGAAAGTTCGGGTCTGGACAGGGCCTTTCGAGACGCGAGAGCTGATCTTGAACGCCAACGTAAAGTCTATGCAGATGCTTCTCAGTCCTTATCGGTTGCTACAGCCCGCCTGAATGACCGTAAAGCAGCGCTGAATAAAATAGACGTGCCCGCACATTCCACACAGGACGCTCTGGCAAGTCACGAAGCCCTCAAGGCTCGCTTCGTAAAGCTCGGCCCTGCCATTGACATTCCAAATCTAGAAGCCCGCATTTCGGCTCTCGGAGAGCAAATTTCTGAGGCACAATCAAGCCAAGCTAAAGCGCGGGATGATAGCGGAGCAGCCTCTACAGCTGCTGCTCTAGCTCAACAAAAATATAATTCAGCACTTCAAACTATTCCAGGCGAGTTGCGCGAGGACGACGCTCTTGAGTTGGCCATTCGTTCAAGCGAAGGATCGCTGGATGCGATGACAAATGCTTTTAAGATTGCTGAGGAAAATAAAACTAAAGCGCGGGAGGCTGAACTTCGTCGCCAAAAAGATTTTGAATCTGCTGAAACTGCCGTTGGAAAAGCGCAAGCTAAAATGAAGTCTGCTGAGACCGTATTTGGGGCGCGCTTAGTGAAGGATGGACTAACGCAAGAGCTGTTTAATCTTCATAGAACCCACATCCTTGAGATCGAGGCAATGGAACAAGAGACTACCTCATACAAAGAGGCGCTTGTAATTGCTAAAGACAGAGCGGCGACAACACGCAATGCAATTAAAAATAAAGTTAGGCCAAACCTCATTGTTCTCAGGCAAGAATATGAAAGGGCAGATGAATTACGGGAAAACGCCGTCAAACAAGCGGCAACATTTCAAGCTCGAACAAGTCACCTGGAAAAACTACTTATATCAATTGCAGCTGAGTACGACCGTATCAAGAAAGTGGAAGAAGATACCAAGGCCTTGCGAGAGCTTGCCTCAATGTTCAACGCTGCCAATCCGGCCAAACTCGATCTTGAAACATTTGCCATTGGCGCGATGTTTGACCAAGTGTTGCAAGCCGCAAATCTTCGCCTTCAGCCTATGACTGATGGCCGTTTTAAGTTGGAACGCGAATTGGAAGGCAAAGGCGGTGGACGGCGCGGCCTCGGGATCGCCGTTCACGATATTTACACAGGAACGGCGCGACCAACGTCAACCCTGTCGGGCGGTCAAACGTTTTTAGCGGCTCTAGCCTTGGCCTTAGGGTTGTCCGATATTGTCGAGAGCACATCTGGTAATATCAGACTCGATACAATTTTCATTGATGAGGGCTTTGGAAGTCTCGATGCAGAGACTTTAGACCATGTTCTACAAACGCTCCGTGATGTCATGGGGCAAGACCGGACCGTTGGATTGATATCCCATGTTGATATGGTCAAGGAGGCCATTCCGAATGGCTTTACCATTAAGGCTACTCGCACTGGCAGTCACGTTGAAGCCAGGAGCGTTTAATATGGATACACATCAATTATCGTGCAGTATAGACAGCGTCATTTGCCATGCATGGCAAGAGTATGGCTCTCAAATATGGCGCGGAACGACGCCTAATTACGTGAAGACAGTTTAGGAAAATACCCTAGAAGAGGCTCAATAATTTTACGCCTTAGACTTGGCAGAGACACAGGAAAAACATGATATCCGGAAGTACAAAAGTCACCCTTTGCCTTTCAAACCCGCCAGGGAATGGAAGCGTCAATAGCGCGCGGAATGGGCATGTATGGCTATCCCAAAATAGTTTCTTGAATTTTTTGGAGACTCGTTTGGGTATCAATACGCCTGAGCTATCCTTTACCTCTCGCCTCGTCGATTATTTGAATTGTTTGGAGCAAGTAAAGTCTGAAGACCTCTTCTTCTTTCGGTCGTATCAAGCTGACCCTTTTGCCGTCGCGAGAAAGCTATTACTTTGGAGAGATGAGCTATACATGGCGGGCTGGACCGGCATTTATCCAAATTCTTCGGTTTTGACAAAAAGATTGCGCGATTTGGAAACGATTGAGGCTGTCGCTCAAAAACAAGTCTCGAAAGGCGCGGGGCAAAGGTGGCAGGATGTGTTGTCGAGATTAGCAACAGATAACGTGTTTATTTCTGACATATATCTTCTGGATCCCGTCAAGTTCTTTGCCCCCTTAGTGCAAAAAACCCTAGAAGCAACGGGCGCAAAAATTGTGGTGAAGCACTCCACTCCTGAAACCCCTGAAAACCCAACTTCAGACCTTCAAAAAATACAACGCCTAATTCTGACGGGCGATATAACGAGCACAATCGAAAATGACGGCTCGCTTGTGCTTATAGAAAGTGAAAACTTATCTAATACTGCCTCCGCGACGGCGCAAATCATTGCGCAAAGCTTTAAAAGTATGCCTTCCCATTCACCTCTCGTGATATCTGAAACTAATGGCCATATCTTAGACGAACACCTCGAAGCTATCGGCTTACCAAGAGGCGGTTTTTCTGAGAACTCACCTTGGCGACCTGTTTTTCAAGTCCTGCCATTGGTGCTTGAATTGTTATGGGATCCAATCAGCCCTCGAAAAATGCTTCAGTTTCTAACCAATCCGGTCAGCCCTCTTCCGGGGTTCGTGAGATATCGCCTAGGAAACTTGGTTGCTGAAAAGCCCGGTATTGGAAGCCAAGACTGGGATGAAACAATTGAAAAAACTCTTAGTAAAGAAGAGGATGAAAAGAAACGTAAAGCGATACGGCGTGACATAGAATTTTGGCTGGAAAGCGAAAGGTTTGACGCCGAGACCGGCGTTTCAACAGATGTTATTCTAAAACGCATAAATGCCGTGTCCACTTGGCTTGGAACGCAAATGGCTATGAGTGACGACCCCAATAAACAAACACTCTTCGCGATAGCTAAAGGGCAAGTCGAAGATTTATCTTCCGCTGTATTACGTCTGGAAAAGTATAATGAAGGCCGATTAAACAAAGCAGATTTACGACGTCTCGTTGATGATATTAAAGGTGTTGGCGCGCCACTGGCGGACCGATATGCTGAATTATCCGTGGACTTGGGCGCTTTAAAAGCGGTTCGTGATAGCGGAGGAATCTATGAGGCTGAATCTGAGATTATATGGTCTGGCTTAACGGGGGGTGATTATCTAGACTCTCCATTCGTTACCGACATTGAGCGTCAAAGTTTAACGGCTCAAGACATTCTTTTTGTTGAGGAAGCTAATAATCTTGAGGCTTTAAGCCAAAACCGTATCCGGCCGGTCCTCATGTCGAGAGATAGGCTTGTTTTGATATCTCCTAAAGACCGCGCATCCGATCATGCAATATGGACCCGTATAACCACGGCATTCCCGGGCATTAAAATTCATACTCAGACGTCTGCATTAGACTTGTTAGGTGTTGAGAAGACACAGCTCGCTCCACTCACTTTGCCCCTGAAAAAACGAGAATGGCATTTAGGAACAACAACTAGAATTCCGAGTACAGATTACACATCATACTCCAGTCTCGACAAATTTTTATTCAAGCCTCATCAATGGATATTAAACTATCCCGCAAAGATTAGGTCCGGCTCCTTAAACATTACCAATGAAGGTAACTTACTAAAGGGAAACCTGGCTCATAGATTGATTGAAACATATCTGAATACTCATACCGACCTTCAATCCGTAGATTTAGATGATATCGAGACATGGGCAGAGATTGCGTTGGCAAAGCTCATAACAGAAGAAGGCGCGATCCTATTAGAAGAAGGCGCTTTTAGAGAGCGCGTTGAATTCACAACCATAATGAAACGCGCCCTCAAGGTACTCATTACTCAATTAGTCAAAGTTGGCATCATAAGCACAGAAACTGAAAAGTGGGAAGAAGCGGAGTTTATCGGTGGGTCTTTAAAGGGATCGATTGATATTTTGGCTATTAATGCAAAAGGCGAAGAAGCCATAATCGATGTTAAATATGGCGGCGCGAAGTACCGCCGTGAGGAATTGAAAAACTCTCAATACCTTCAGCTTGCGACCTATGACCGCTTAAGAGGGACAGACCCGCATCTGAGTTTTTTCATTATTACCGATGCCTGCATGCTCAACCTTTCGCATAAATTCTTCCCCGAGGGAGAGAGCGTTGATCCCGATTTGGGTCTTACCCCTGAGGACTATTGGGGCAATATAGAGTTGATTTGGGCTTACCGCCGCAAGTTATTTGATGAAGGGATAGTTGATGTGCCTATTGAGGGGACGCAGCCCAATGCGAGCACAGCTCCCGACGGTCTAGTTTTAGATATCCCGGAAACCAATGACTCATTCAGTGATTATACAGCCCTTACGGGCTGGGAAGCAGGCTCATGAGCACCCTCATTCAGTTTATTAGTGCCGGCGCAGGAAGCGGTAAAACCTTCGCTCTAACTGAAAGGCTGAACGCGGAATTGAGCTCTGGGGAGGTAAGACCTAAGGCTGTCATTGCGACAACATTTACGCGTTTAGCTGCACGAGAACTTAAGGATAGGGTCCGTGAATCCCTTATTAAAATAGAAAGGATTGATTTATCCGAACAAATTGAGCTCGCGCAAATCGGGACGGTTAATAGTGTTTGTGGCCGTTTGCTGGAACGGTTTGCTTTTGAAGCGGGAATCCCCCCGGGCCAAGAAACGCTTGATGAAACACGTGCAGATATTTTGTTCCGCCGTGCGCTGGATCAGGTCATTCGTAAAGACCAGGCTCTTGTTGAGAGGATGAATAATACGGCCCTTCGTTTATCGATTGAGGACTGGGAGCGTGAAGTCAAACAGATTGTTGATCGCGCGCGGGCAAATAACATGAGCGCAGATGCAATCCGATCTTTCGCGGCTACTTCGTCAAATAGCTTGCTCGCCTATTTTCCAAAAGCCTCAGCGACATTTAATGAAGCGGGTCTCTCTAACGCTATCACGGGCGCGATTTCTGGCATTCAAAACAATATAGACAAGGGTGTTGACTCGACGGGGACGACCAAAACATATCTTGGAAAGCTCAAAAACGCTCAAATTCAACTCGAACAACATCAGCTGCCGTGGGCAAGTTGGGCCAGCTTAGGCAAAAGCGCACCCGGCGCCAAATCACGAGACTTTGGCAATCCTGTTCAAGATGCGTCCGTTGACTTTGGCGCTCACCCTAAACTTCGCGCAGACATCCTATTTTTTAATCAGCACTTATTTGACTTTGCAGCCTCCAGTCTTGAAAGCTACCAGACCTTAAAATCTCGACGCGGTCTGGTTGATTTTGTCGACCAAGAGCAAAGGCTCTATCTGACTTTGGATAACGTTTCCGTACAAGAGACATTGAAAGGTGAACTTGATTTACTCATGGTTGACGAATTTCAGGACACGAGTCCCATTCAGCTCGCGGTTTTTATGAAAATAGCGCCATTGGCTAATAAGGTCATTTTTGTGGGAGACATCAAGCAATCTATTTATGGCTTCAGGGGCGCTGACCCGGCGCTCATGGAAGCTCTTTTGAGCAATCTTGAATCCTTGGGGATTGAAGAAAAAATCCTTGAGAACTCTTGGCGCTCAAGGCCCGCTCTTGTCAATTTTGTAAATGGTATTTTTAAAGCAACATTTGCAGACACGCTGAGAGAAGACCAAATTACCTTAGCTCCTAAGCGAGACGAGATAGAAAATGAGGCGGCCGTGGAGACATGGACCCTAGATGCAAAAAACATCCCGGCACAGCTCCAGGCTCTCGTTCAAGAACTCAAGGTTCTCGTTTCCAATGGCAAAACGATTTTCGACAAGAAAACTAAAGAAACCAGACTCGCAAGTTTTCGGGATATCGCTATTTTATGCAGAACAAACCCTCGGCTCACCAGCTTGTCTCAAGCGTTAGCTGAAGAAAATATTCCTTGTCGGTTCGTCCGCAGTGGTTTGCTGGAAACACCTGAAGCCATATTGGCGCTTGCTAGTCTCAGACGCCTTGTCGATCCGTCAGATGTTCTTGCAGCCGCAGAAATACATACTTTGACACGGTGTGAGAGCCCGGAGGACTGGCTTCCTAAACGGCTCAAGTTTTTAGAAAGTAAAGACAGTAATTACCGCGATTGGACGATTGATGATTTTGGAATTTTCGAAAGATTGGAACGGGCTCGAGCCCGTTTAAGCTTCCTTACGCCTGTGGAGACATTTAGGCTCGCCCTTGCGAAAGCCGATGTCTTTACGACAGTAACAAAGTGGGGCCCTACCGAGGCACGCGCCAGTTTAAGAATAGCCAACCTGAATAGATTAGTTGAAATTTCTGAAGAGTATGTGGCTGAGTGTGAGCTGGAATCTGAACCTGCCACAGTTGCGGGTTTGGTGTTTTATTTCGAGCGCATAGCGAAACAAGGTACGGACATGCAAGCGCCGGGCGGTGAGGACGACTCCGTTCAAATACTGACCCACCATAGGGCTAAAGGTTTAGAGTGGCCTATCGTCATTCTACTCGACCTCGATGCAAAATTAAAATCCCGCATCTGGGGACTCTCAGTCATAGGAAACCCTTCCGGCATATCCATCGAGACCCCTTTGGCAGGACGGACGCTACGTTACTGGCCGGGTATTTTTGGAAAGAATACAAAGGATATAGATATTCTTGACCAGATCATGGCGGGGGATGAAGCAACCACAGCTGAACAGCGTGAAATAAGCGAGCTTCAGCGCTTGCTCTACGTTTCGATGACGCGCGCCCGCGATTGCCTGATTTTTGCGGTCCCCAGCAAGAAAAAGCCAAGCTTTCCTTGGGCAGAAACACTTGGGGTTGGGCACTTCTGGCCGGGAGCGGATAACGAACAGGCCCTATCGCCAGATTATTTCGCGGCACATAAAGTCATTGAGGCTCATGAACCCATAATCACAGTCCCAGAAACCTACACCCCTGAAATAATTCAATTCAGTTTTGAGCACGAGAAGATTAAAGCCAGATTGTCGCCTTCAAGTTTTGAAGCTGTTTCCGGCGCTATTATTACGGAAACGATCGAGCTTGGAGAGCGCATCAAAACCCAGGATAAATATGACGTCAATAAGATGGGCAATGCACTACACAGCGTCATTGCCAGCCATTTTATGGGACAAACGGCTACTGATGAAATTTTAAAGACGCATGAGATGGATAAGGTCATTTCAAGCCAAGAGGCACTAGGCGCTGCTGAAAGGCTGGAAGCCTTCATAAATGAGAAGTTTGGTGAATGCACTCTTCACTGCGAATATCCGATCCTTTATCAAAACAAAGAAGGACAAACTATATCTGGCTGGGTCGACCTTGTTATCGAGACAGAAACCTCTTTCATAATTATTGACCATAAAGCTTCACCTCGCCAGCGCAGCCACTGGGAAGACATAGCCCTGAGCTATTCAGGTCAGCTCGAAGCCTACGCTAATGCATTTAGGGAAACGCTGAATGGGAAGCAGATAGAAACCTGGATACATTTTGCATTAACGGGCGGCATTCTTAAGATTGAAAGGTAAGATTCAACTAATGCTCAATAATTTATGTTCACCTTTTGAAAGCTCAAATCTAACTAGCCGAAAGCTGCCTTATCCGCTATCAAACTTTCTGGCTGGAGAGACAATGGCAGACGAGATCACGAAATATCGATTATCATTCATTTCGGGTGGGATGTTTATGCGCGAGTCTGTTGAAGCCATTCGTATTTATGACCGCGTACGGGACTGGCATCATGTTCGGCAGGTTTTAATTAATGAACAAGTCATTTCATTTAAAACACTAAGTTCAGCTAAGAGATTGGCTCATGAAATCATTCTCAGACTAAAATCACTCAATGACAACGAACTGAGATTTGCTTTAAATGCAGATTATGAGGAGAGACGGGCTATTATTTGGTTGGCGATTTGTAGAACATACCAGATTATCCCTGAATTTGTGCGCACAGTTTTGACTGAGAGACTGTTAATGCTACGAAACGATTTATCCCCTCAAGATTTCCAGGGCTTTCTTGAAGGTCAAGCTTTGATACATGATGAAGTGGCTCGTTTAGCCTCGTCTACCTGTACCAAATTACGAACGGTTTTATACCGAATGCTACGGGAGGCTGGCTTTCACGACAAGAAAGAGGGACTCAAATCCATTTATGTCCCTGCATCCGTGCGGCGGCTGATCGACGCCAATACACCCTCCGAGATAAGATATTTTCCCGGGCACGATTTATAATGGCGTTTCGAAAACACAAAGACCTTCGATTAGAAGATGACACATATGGTAGAGTTTTAAGAACCTTCCAGAACTCATTATTTTTAGAGAAAAAAGGGTTGGCGAATGATTTGCCCTTTTTCATCTGCCCTTATGACCCAGCTGCTGAAGTGCGCGCTAAAACTCTTGTGCAGATGTTTGCCAAAGAATTGGACAAAAAAAATGTCACAACCTTGAGCATTAATCTTTACGACGTCCTTATTTCAGTTCTGAAAACAGACGGATATTTAGACATGCTTTTGGAGAGAGAGGGCACGGTTGAACGCGATGAGTTTCTTGAAACCATCCAAAACCTTGCGTCTCCTGTCGAAAAAATAGTACCGGAAATTGAAGCCCTTCTTACGTCCTCTCCCCCTCAAATTTTATTTTTGAGCGGTTTAGGTGAGGTTTTTCCGTTTTTGCGTCCGCATTCTATTTTAAGTCATCTGCAAGCCCAGCTTAGTGATCAACTCACAGTCATGTTCTTTCCGGGGGATTATTCTTACACGGAAGCTAAAGGTGCTACGCTCGACATTTTTGGGTTGAAACAAGAAGAGCGCTATTACCGCGCTTTCAACATTTTTGAATACGAGGTCTAGTCTATGAGCCTGACATTGCGAGAGAGCTTTTCGAAACCGGTAGACCGGAGGATTGATGGCGTCATTAAAGCTGATGACAATCGGCATTTGGAAGTCGAGCTGGACGAATATGTGCTGACCAATGAGGTCGAAAAGCATCTATCAAAATTTTTGTCTGAGTACAATTCAGCGCGCACCATACCCAGCGTTTGGATTTCAGGGTTTTTCGGCTCCGGCAAATCTCATCTGCTGAAGATACTATCCCTCGTTTTGGAAGCTAAGCCCGTTGGCTCACAAACGGCAGATCAAATCATGCTGCCTAAGTGTGATCATGACGCCTTATTGAAGGGCGCTTTAACAAAGGCCGTTGGCACAGCCTCTGAGAGTATTCTGTTCAATGTTGATCAGAAGGCTCAAAAGCGAGATGATATTCTGTCTGCATTCCAGCTCGTCTTTGATGAACATTGCGGATATTATGGAGCGCAGCCCCATATTGCCAAATTTGAACGAGACTTGGACGGGTTAGGCCGCCTTAAAGCCTTCAAAGAACGCTATCAGGAAATGTCCGGAAAACCTTGGGAAGAAGGCCGTAAACTGGCGGCTCTAGAAGGTACTAATATTTCTAAGGCTTACGCGTCGGCCAGCGACACCAGCGATGTGCCCAACGATATCATTTCACAATACCGTAAAGATTATGCGCTCTCGATTGAGCAATTTGCAGAAGAGGTGAAAGCCTATATTGCGAACAAAGAAAAAGACTTTCGGCTGAATTTCTTTGTTGATGAAGTCGGCCAGTTCATTGCTGATAACGTAAACCTTATGACCAATCTCCAGACTGTCGCGGAGAGTCTGGATACAATCTGTAACGGTCAGGCTTGGGTGATAGTCACCGCGCAGCAAGATTTGGAAGCTGTGCTCGGTGATTTGAGTTCCCTCAAGCAAAATGACTTTTCAAAGATCAAAGGGCGGTTTCCTATTACGCTGAGTCTGAATAGCGCAGATGTGGCCGAGGTTATTCAGAAACGCCTGCTCGATAAGAAAGAAAAGGCAAAAAGCGCTCTGCACGAGATTTATAAAGCCCAGCAGAATAATTTCGATACGCTGTTTAGATTTGGCGATGGGACGCGCACATATGACAGATTTAAGGATAGCGATCATTTCGTCTCGTCTTATCCATTCATTCCCTATCAGTATGATCTATTCAGCGAAGCTATTAAGGGCCTTTCCCGGCATGGCGCGTTCCAAGGACGTTTCTCGTCTGTCGGTGAACGGTCTATGCTGGCCGTTTTTCAGGAGGTAGTCAAAGAAATCGCTGACCTTCAACTTGGTCAGATTGCGCCTTTTGACCGGATGTTCGATGGCTTGAAAGCCTCGCTGACGGCCGAAGCTCAAAACTCAATTACCCTATCAGAGCGGACACTGGTAGAAAACCCAATGGCCTCTAGAGTGCTCAAATCACTATTTCTGGTCAAATATGTCGATGGCTTCAAAGCCAGTCTCTCGAATATTGCGATTTTGCTGCGGGAGAGCTTTGAGCAAAACACACAAGTCTTGCGTGATGATGTTGCCGAAGCGCTCGCCCTGCTTGAAAGCCAGTCCTTTATTCAGCGCGAGGGCGAGTTTTATGACTTCCTCACGGATGAAGAAAAAGATGTCGAGAAAGAAATCAAGGATGTCGATATTGACCAGTCGGAGATGCTGGACGCCCTCAATGAGATTCTCTTCTCCGAAGTCATTTCGACCACGCAGATGCGCCATGAAACATCGCGGCACAGCTATCCTTTTGCGAGAATGATTGACCGAACAGCGCGCGGTAAAGATCAGGAACTCAAAATTCACATTCTTTCGCCTTTTGAGACAGACCTACTGGATGATGCGGCTTTGGCCTCTGAAAGCGCAGGATCCGACGCCGTGCTCGTCCGCCTATCAGAGGATGCCCGCTTTGTTGGAGATATGCGGCAATACCTGAAAACGCAAAAATATGTGCGCCAAAACCAAAGCAGCGGCAACAACTCCACACGCGACAAGATCGTCCTCGAAAAAGGCGAGCAAAACCGCCGCCGTCGTTCTGAAATCAAGAAGCGAGCCGAAGATTTAATTCGGGATGCGCGGTTCTATGTGCGCGGCGCCTTGATTGATGCGGGGTCCGGCGACGCCAAGGCTAAGATTGAGCGCAGCTTTTCTGACCTCATAGACAAGGTTTACACAAACCTACGTCTCCTGCGCGGCAACGTTTTTTCAGAAACAGATCTCTTGGGACTCACTGTGCGCTCTGACGATGATGTCATCGACACGGAAGTGACTGAGGCTGAAGCGGATGTGCTCAAACATATTGAGCGGCGCAAAAACCAAGGGCTAAATGTGCGCGTCTCGGAAGTCATCGAGCATTTTGAAAAAGCGCCTTATGGATGGCCCTATCCGGCCATTTTGTGCCAAATAGCGGGCCTTGTTGGACGCGGGCGTGTGGAAGCGCGGCTCGATAGCGATATTCTCTCAGGTACGGAACTCGCTAAAGAGATCAGAGCGCGCAAAGCCCATGCTCAGATTACGCTGCAGCCGCAAAGAGAATTTGGTGGTCAACAAGTCAAAGCGCTCAAGACATTTTATGATGATTTTTTCGGAAAACCGCTCACTGGGTCAGACCCGAAAACGCTGGGCGAGCAAACCCGCGAGGCTTTTGATGGGCTGGCAGCAGATTACCGCGAATTGAGTGCGCGATCTGAGAGCTATCCGTTTAAAGATGCGCTTACGAGCATTCAGCCAGTTCTTACCGCCGCGACCGGAAAAGCCTATGATTGGTATTTGACCGAGCTGTCGTCGCAAGAGACAGCCTTGTTTGACGCCAAGGAAAAAACGCTGGACCCTATCAAGCGGTTTATGGAAGGCCCGCAGCGCGGCATTTTCGATAGTGCCAAGGAATTTTACCAGACGCATCGCTCGCATTTTGACAGTGCTGACCCTGACATTGCCGCGCTGTCACGAGCATTGGACGATCCCCAAATTTTCTCATCTGCCAACGGCCTGAAAACCGCACTTGATGCCCTCCAAAGCAGGATCGGGGCACAAAAAGATGAGGCTTTGAAAACAGCGATGGGGAAATTTGAAACCTACCGCGCTCAAATTGAGGCTATGCCGCAATATTCGGGCGCATCACAATCTATAAAAGACACTATCAAATCAGCATTTGATCGCGCCATTCAAGATTTAAAATCCGCGGAAACCCTATCTGAAATTTCAGACAGTCCGCGGTGGTTCAAAGATACCCTTTATCCGGGATTAGTTAAATCGCTTCTTCCAAAGTCCAAGGAAACGGATGGTGAAAGAGAACCCTGCGTGGAAACACTTGTGCAGGCCTCCTCGCTCTATACAGCTAATATGGCCGCCATCAGCACAGAAGCCGAGCTTGATGCTTATCTGGACGCCTTGAAAGCGGCCTATAGTGAAGCCATCAAATCCGGCAAACGGATTATACTCTAATGGATACGTCAGCTCTGAAAAAGTTTGCGCAAAGCGCGCGCCGTGATCTTGTTGCTCAAGTCAGCACCCGCCTTGATGTCGTGCTCGCCGGCAATAGTGATGAACGCAGAGATCAGCCTGCCGCTGTAACCGCGCTTGAAGCGGCCATCAAACACTCAGGCCGTGACCAGGTGATCGAAAAGGCTGCCTATACATGGTTTAATCGGTTTTGTGCGCTGACCTTTATGGACCGCAATAATTATAACGCGGTGCATGTCGTCACGCCCGGTGAAGACGGTATTCGCCCTGCAATTTTGTCCGAAGCACTAGGTGGACAAGTGGATGAGACAGTGCCGGACAAAGATCGCGCCCGCATCCGCGCCTTGCTTGATCGCACCGCGCCAAGCCGTGAGCCAGAGCTGGAAGCTTATAAGATCCTGCTCTCAAGCGCGTGCCAACAATGGCACATGCGCATGCCTTTCATGTTTGGCCGTTTGGAGGATTGGACAGAGCTGCTCATGCCAGGCGATCTGCTGGCCGAGACATCTGTGCTCAATGAGATGCGGTCCGTGATGACTGAAGAGACCTGCCAAGATGTAGAGATCATTGGTTGGCTTTATCAATTCTACATTTCGGAGAAAAAGGACGAGGTGTTTGCGGCGCTTAAAAAGAACGTCAAAATCACGGCAGCCAACATCCCCGCGGCTACGCAGCTTTTTACCCCGCACTGGATTGTGTGCTATCTGGTGGAGAACTCACTAGGGCGGCTCTGGCTGTTAAATAAGCCGAACTCCAATCTTGCCGAGCAGATGGAGTATTACATCGAGCCGGAAAAGGTAGAGACAGACTTTCTAAGGATTTCAAATCCGGAAGAAATTAAAATCTGCGACCCGGCGGTCGGCTCCGGCCACATGCTGACTTATGCCTTTGATCTGCTCTATGCGATTTATGAGGAAGAAGGCTATTCGCCTGACGAAATACCCGCACTCATTCTCACCCATAACCTAACTGGTATTGAGATTGATGACCGTGCGGGTGCGCTCGCTGCCTTTGCGCTTACCATGAAAGCGGCGTCCAAGCTCGGGCGCCGTAAATTCCTACAACTGGACTTGCAACCCAATATATGTGTCTTGCAAAATGTCAGCTTCACAGACTCCGAGCTGGAAGATGTCGCAAATGTCCTTGGCAAAGACCTGTTCACAGAGGCCCTCAAAGAAACGCTAATCCAATTCGGTCAGGCTAAGAATTTCGGCTCCCTTATCACCCCCAAACTGCGCGACCCGAGTGAGATTCTGCGCATGGTCGAAGCCAAAGAATTTTCCGGCGATCTCCTGCTGAAAGACGTACAAGACCGCGTCATCCAGGTCATGCGCATGTCTGAAAACCTGTCGCCAAAGTATCATGTAGTCGTGGCTAATCCGCCTTACATGGGCACCCGAAATATGAGCGCGGACACGCAGTCATTTTTGAAAACAAAATTTCCAGAAACTAAGTCTGACCTTTTTTCAGCATTTATTGAACGAAATTTCGAACTTTGTGTAAGCAAAGCTCAGCTCGGATTTATGACTCCATTTGTATGGATGTTTATTTCCTCTCACGAAGCCCTTCGTAACTTACTTACTAACCGAAAAACACTAACAAGTTTAGTGCAGTTAGAGTATTCAGGATTTGAGGGCGCCACTGTACCTATATGCACCTTTACAGTTCAGAATAGTCACGAGGTAAATTTTAGAGGCGCATATGTTAAGCTTTCAGACTTTCGTGGACCAATCAATCAAGGCCCAAAGACTTTAGAGGCCATAAATAATAATGAATGTGGTTGGTTTTATCGCGCCTCAGCACTAGATTTTAAAAAGGTACCAGCCACACCAATTATTTTTTCCAAAGATGCTAGTTTTCGTGATGCATATTTACACGGTAACGCTTTATCCGATTCTGCAGATATAAAACAAGGATTGGCCACCTGCAACAACGACAAGTTTTTAAGGATTTGGAGCGAAGTTGAACTTAAGAAAGTAGACTTTAACTGTGCAAATCGTTCAACCACCAAAACTTCAACAAAGCGCTGGTATCCTTACAATAAGGGGGGAGGATATCGGAACTGGTTTGGCAATAATGATTACCTTGTAAATTGGGCAAATGATGGTGCCGACATACATGAGTATTCTGGTCTCCCTATGGATTATTCAGGTGCACCTGTTCGGGCAAAACAGTTCTATTTCAAACCTGGCGTAACTTACGGACTTATTTCGAGCTTTGGTTTCAGCGCTCGTTGCGTGCCAGCTGGTTTCATTTTTGATGTTGGGGGATCTATGGTCTTCCCTGATGTTCAACCTGAACGCATGACGGCATACTTGTGTTCTAATGTAGCTAAAGATTACATCAAGGCATTAAACCCGACGCTGAACTTTCAAGTCGGGGACGTTCAGAGATTACCAGTAATAGAGAGCGCTTTGAACAACGCGAATCTATTAACAACAGAGTGCGTTAGACTAGCCAAATTTGATTGGGACTCCTATGAAACCTCTTGGGATTTTACCACGCTTCCTTTGCTACAGTATGAGTATCGAGGCGAAACACTAAAGGAAAGTTTCACTAAGCTTCGGAACCATTGGCAAACTATCACCAATGAAATGAAGAGCCACGAGGAAAATAATAATCGAATTTTCATCGATTCTTATAGTCTTCAAAGTGAACTAAGTCCTGCGGTATCTCTTTCAGAAATTACGCTCACGTGTAATCCACATTATCGATACTCCCGAGCCAAGGATTGGAATCGCGAAGATTACGAAGAGGCGCTTTGGGAAGATACAATCAAAGAATTCCTCTCTTATGCTGTTGGCTGCATGTTTGGCCGCTATAGCCTTGATGCGCCGGGCCTCATTCTCGCCAATCAGGGAGAGACATTGCAAGACTATTTAGCCAAAATTCCGAGCCCAACTTTCGAGCCGGATGATGACAATGTTATCCCCATTTTGGATGGTGATTGGTTCTCTGATGACATCACGCAACGCTTCCGTGATTTCCTGCGCGTTACATTCGGCGAAGATCATTTTGTTGAAAATTTGGAGTTCATTGAAGAGGCGCTAGGCAAAGACATCCGCAAATATTTCCTCAAGGACTTCTATGGCGATCACGTCAAACGCTATAAAAAACGCCCAATCTATTGGCAGTTTTCCAGCCCTAAGGGGCACTTCAACGCACTAATTTATATGCACCGTTACCGCTCTGATACGGTTAGTATTGTGCTCAATGATTATCTGCGTGATTTCAAAGCCAAGCTGCGAGCGCATATCAAATCCTTGGAGGCCATTACGATTGACCCCAGCACATCCGACCGCGAAAAAACCAAGGCCGGAAAAGAAATCGATAACGCTCGCAAAGCGCTCCACGATATTGAGACTTATGAAAGCGAGATACTCTTCCCGCTCGCCGAACAACAAATCGAGATCGATCTGGATGACGGCGTCAAACAGAACTATCCAAAGTTTAGCAAGGCGCTGAAAAAGGTTACGGGGCTGAGCGCTAAGTAATGGATGATAAGCTCCACAATGCGCTCGTCGCCCGGTTCGAAGATCACCGCATCGTTTTTTGGTATGACGATAAGCGAGAGCTGCGCGAGACCTTTGACGAGCTGACGCTAGACGGCGTGACCAAGCTCGTCATGGGCGATAAACCGTTTGGCCTGAAATACCGTGTGCTGCGCGCTGAACCCGATACGAAGTTTTTACTCTTCCATGACGGGCCAGAGCCTTCCAATATCGAAGAGAATTGGCTCTATGATGTGCAGCTCGCCCATACGGTGTTCCACGCTGATCAAGTAAGCATGTGGCTCAGTGATTTGGGGCTCTCGCCCGCCTTTCGGAACTTAGCCATTGAGCACGGCGAGTATTTTCGTTCAAAAGAGCGGTTGGAGAAGCTGAAAGCCGTTATCAAAAAGGATAATACCCCTCAGCAGCTTCGTGACCGGATGATCTATCTCGCTTGCGGCAATGCTAACAGTTTGGACGCCGCAGTAGAAAAGCTATTGGCGGAGCTTGTCGCAGACAAAACGGACTCTCTGCGTTTATTAGAACGCACACAATTATTGCCGATGTTATGGGAGCAGTTGGAGCGACGCTTTGGCTACATCTCCAGCCAGCCAGATATTGAAGACTTCGCGCTGGAGCTCTTCAAAGCACATATCCCCGTAGATATTGCACCTCCATCTGCCCTGTCTTCAGATGCTCGCGTTTTCTTTGCACGTTGGAAATCTAACGTACACTGCGTTGATCATTTTAAGGCACTATCCGCACGTTTTTCAGATGTGCTGGATATGGAGGGAACGGCGGCGAAACTTGATTATACGTCGGCCCAAGACACTGACGCTTTTGAAGCACTGGAAAAGGCCATCGTTCGCGGGCTGGCGGATGATGTGAAAAACCGCGTCTTGCCCTATATTGATGTGAAACAGCGCATCGATCAACGCAGGCAGTCGGCATGGTTCCAGCCCTACAAACATGTTTACGGCGCGATAGAACAAGCCGCTTCTTTCTTTGAGCTCATTTCAAGGGCGAGCTTTCACATTTCAGGTTTTGATCACGGCGTGTCGCAATACACGCAAAGCTGGTTTGAAATTGATCAGGCATACCGAGGCCATATTTATCATGCCGGACAAATTCGCGGTATCGAACCACCTGTGCATTTGATGGAAGAGGTCGAGAATCAGTATCTAAACAGTTATCTAACCCGACTAAATGACGAATGGCAGGCACAGATCAACACTCTGGATAGCTGGGTGGATAGCTCGCACCTTCTACAGCGCGATGTCTTCCGCCGTCGCTTAAAGCCTATTTTGGACAAAGGACAGAAAGCCTGCCTCGTTATCTCTGACGCTTTGCGTTTTGAGGTCGGCGAAGAGCTTGCTCGGCGCATTCGAGAGCAAAATCGATATACAGCCGAGATATCACCTTCGATCTCCGCGTTACCCAGTTACACGCAACTCGGCATGGCGTCGCTCCTACCGCATAGCGACTTAGCATTTACGGATAATGATAAGAACCCGACTGAAATTCTCGCGGACGGACTTAGCACTCAAGGCACGCCTAATCGTGAGAAGATTATCCAGCAAAACAGCGGTGTGAAGGCCAAGGCTATGCAAGCCAAAGACTGGCTGGCGCTCAACACAACACAGACAAAGGACATCTCACGCGATCATGATCTCCTCTATATTTATCACAACCAAATAGATGCGATTGGCGATAAGCGTGACACCGAAGAACGCACATTTGATGCCGCTGAGGCTGCGATAGACGAGCTGGTTGAAATTACGCGGAAACTCAGCTCAGCCAATATGGTGCATATTTTCATCACCGCTGACCATGGTTTCCTATTCCAGCGTCGAGCATTGGAAGAGTCAGATTATCTACACGACACTCCAAGTGGTGCGAAAATACTCAAAAAGGATCGCCGCTTCGTCATCGGGAACGGCCTCGAAGAGAGTCGAGGCTTTAAGAAGTTCGAAGAAGCATCGCTGGGACTTACGGGTAAGCGGGACATCCTCATCCCAAAATCTGTTAATCGGCTTCGTGTTCAAGGATCAGGCAGTCGGTTCGTTCACGGAGGAGCAACGCTTCAAGAGATTGTAACGCCTTTTATCCAAGTTAAAAAAGCGCGGGAGGCTGACCAGAAACAAGTCGAAGTCCAGATCCGCACATCGTCCAGCCCAACGATTACGACCAATCAATTTGCTGTAAAACTCTATCAACGAGATCCGGTCAGTGAGAAGGTTTTACCACGCCGCTTGATAATAGGACTGAAAGCCGACGACGGGACGCTATTATCAAACCAGCATGAAATGACATTTGATGCGCAGGCTGATGATACTAGGTTACGCGAAACGAAAATACAGTTCATTTTGTCCAGCCAAGCGAGTGACTATAACAACCAAACTGTTTTTCTAGTATTAGAAGAACCTTACACAGCCAGCACAACGAAAGAATATTCCCGCCAAGCTTACCGCCTGAAAACTAGCCTTGGCCGAGACTTTGATTTTTAGGGCAAGGATTTTTAGGAACGTATATGAGTGATTTAGACAAAAAAATAAATGACCATTTTGCCGGTCGTGTTGTTCGGAAAGACCTTGTCAAAACGGTTAAGGGCAATGCTATCGTTCCGTCTTATGTGTTGGAATACCTACTGGGGCAGTATTGTGCCACTGATGATGAAGCCTCCATTGAAAGCGGAATTGAAACCGTCAAAGAAATTCTACGCAAGCATTACGTCCATCGCAATGAAGCCAAGCTCATCCAATCGAACATCAAAGAGAAAGGCCGATACAAGATAATTGACCGTGTCAGCGTTGCCTTGAATGACAAGAAAGATGCCTATCAGGCGAGTTTTGCCAATCTGGGCGTCAAGCAAGTTATCGTCGACTCTGCAACAGTGAAGAAACATCCGAAACTTCTTGTTGGGGGCGTATGGTGTATTTGTGAAATCGAGTATTTCTTCTCTGAAGATAGTGACAATTCGCCTTGGATTCTTAGCGATCTCAAACCTATTCAACTGTCTCATTTTGATTACGAAGAATATCTAGACGCCCGTAGAGCTTTCACAACTGAGGAATGGATTGACCTGCTTATTCAAAGTATTGGTTTTAACCCTGAATATCTTGGTCGCCGTAACAAGCTCATACAGCTACAACGCTTAATCCCGTTTGTTGAACGTAATTACAACCTGATTGAGCTTGGCCCGAAAGGGACAGGTAAGTCGCACATCTTCTCTGAGTTTTCCCCTCACGGTATTCTCATCTCAGGCGGCGAGGTCACAGTCCCCAAACTCTTCGTCAACAACAGTACCGGAAATATTGGACTTGTCGGTTATTGGGACGTCGTCGCATTTGATGAGTTCGCAGGCAAGGGGAAGCGGGTCGATAAAGCTCTTGTTGACATTATGAAAAACTACATGGCGAACAAGACGTTTTCTCGCGGTATTGAAACTCTCGGCGCTGAAGCCTCCATCGTGCTGGTTGGCAATACAAAACACAATGTACCTTACATGCTCAAAAACTCAGATTTCTTTGAAGAGTTGCCTGACAAATACTACGATCCAGCATTTATCGACCGTATTCATAATTACCTTCCCGGCTGGGAAGTGGACGTAATTCGAGGGGAGATGTTTACTGACGGATACGGTTTCGTTGTGGACTATATTGCCGAGATCTTGAAACATCTTCGTAGTGACGATTTTTCAGATCGCTATAAAACTTATTTTGAGTTGTCATCCGACATTTCGACCAGAGACCGCGATGGCGTGAACAAAACATTTTCAGGTCTGATGAAGATTCTTTTCCCTCACGGGGATGCAAAGCCTGAGGAAGTCGAAGATATTCTTAAAATTGCGATTGAAGGCAGAAAACGTGTGAAGGACCAGTTGTTGAGAATAGATGACACTTTCCCGGACACCGACTTCTCGTATGTGCGGAAAACCGGCGAAAAGGAGCAAGTTCAAACGCTGGAAGAAACACAGTATCCAAATTATTATCACAAATCGGGAAAATTAGACGCCCAAACGGAAGCATCGCCTGAAAACCCTGAAAGCAGTCTCACGCCCCATACTGCAACAACAGATGCGACTACTCCGACTGGAACACTCATAATGGCCAAGGAAGGTCATGAGACTTATTTGGAGAACCAGAAAGGAGTTAGTTTTGAAGGTCTTTTTGGTGACTATATTTACAATGCGAAAAAGGTAGAGATTCAAGACCCCTATATTCGCACGTTTCATCAAACCAGAAACATCATGGAATTGATTGAACTTCTCGTCATTTTGAAAGATCCTGCAGATAGTGTTGAAGTTGATTTAGTCACGGGTCGTTGTGAATTTAACCCACAAAAGCAGGATGAGTTTTTAGGGCAAATTCAAATTGCCGCAGCAGAAGCTAACATTCAATTCTCTTGGCGGTTTGATAATTTGATTCACGCACGTCACATACAATTGGACACAGGATGGAAAATTACGCTGGACCGTGGATTAGATATATTCCAACGTTACGAGATGAATAACAGTTTCTCATTGAGCAACCGTCTTCAAGAGCAGCGGCAAGTCAAACAGTTTGAGATTACCTACATTAAAATATAGCCGAAGCACATCATCTTAAGACTCAATTTGTAAGTTTGAAAGTAAAGTGGTTGAACCTAAAAATTCGCGGCATCTCGCATAACTTCGTCATATAAATGGGCATAGCGTTCAGTGGACTTTATGCTCTTGTGTCCCAGAAGCTTCCCTACGATAGGCAATGACAGATTCTGCGATACGGCCAAGCTCGCATAAGTGTGGCGTAAATCGTGAATTCGCACATCCTCAATTCCGGCCATTGCACGTAACTTTCTCCACGGCTTTTGCAAATTCACCAACGGCGCTCCGTTTCTTTGTCCGACAAATATATAGGGGTTGCCGCGCTTGTGAGGAATGGCATCAATATAATTCCGTGCTTTGTCACTCAGCCAAATTGTTTTCTTTCCCGACTTGGAGTCTGGCAAATTAATTTTTCCATTCTCGATGTCCACATATTCCCACTTCATGGTCAGCACTTCTTGAAGTCTTGCACCGGTCATTAATAAAATTCGGATTGCATGAATAACGGAATGAGACACCAAGTGTTCTTTATGAGCCTTTGATAAAGTCTGTTCCAGCGACACAATTTCGTTCTGTGTCAGATATCTTTCCCTCGGGATTTCCTTGTACTTGCGAATGTGCTGAGTGGGGTTCGTATTCGCATCTCGGAGCTCCCATTCCTCGGCTAGATTAAACATCTTTGAGAGCAATGCGAGCAAACGATTTGCCTTTACCGGTTTTGCGCTCATTGAACTGTGAATTCTCACTATGTCCTTACTGCGAATATCGGAGAGATTCTTAGCGCCCAAAAGCGGCTTGATTTCCTTTTCGATATATCGCGAGTCATCTTCGACACTGCGTGGTTTTTTGTGCAGCCGAGCATAGTCTTCCAAATACATGTCACATAGCTTTCGCATCGTTATCGCTTTTGTCTTTGGGCGGTCCTCCACAATTGTTTTTCCCAGCGCGACATCCGAGACCATTGCCTGAACTGTTTTGCGGGCAACCTCTGCAGTAAGTGTTTCCGGAGCGCCTATTTTTCTATTTCGTCTCCGGCCATCTGGCGTTCTGAATTTGTAGATATATGACCGACGACCTGATGGCTGCACGCGCAAGCCAAAACCTTTGACTTCCGTGTCCCAAAGATACACGTCTTTTCCTGCTTGACCCTTAAAGGCATTGACACTCCGAGATGTAATTTTACCCTTCGGCATGATCGCTCTACCTTTCACTCTCATATTCAAGGGTCCAAATAGGGACCAATTGCAGAGGATTCAGAAAGAAACCCTGTGAACGCAGAAGTACAATAGCACTAATTTTACTTAATGAATACAGCAGCTTAGTGACGCGTAGTGACAATGAGTGACGTAGAGAGAACTGATTTTTTTTGATTTGTAATCAGGGGGTCCGCGGTTCGAGTCCGTGTGGGGGCACCATTTTCCTAACATAGCAAGTTGCGTAAACCTCTGAAAAGTCTCGGAAAATCTCTCTTCCTTGTACTTTCCACACGGTAACTCGCGCGATTTGCCTCACTTCTTGCCTTACAAAAGGCTACACAGGAGATGGCAGGATGAAGGCGATTAGACGACCCGACCAATACCTACGGCTACGAGGTGATATATGGCATTATGTGCGGCGCGTACCTAAGGCAGTCAGTCATATTGACGACCGCACATTGATATATCGCTCCCTCGATACAGATAGCCGCAAGGTCGCGCGGCAGCGGCGGGATATTTGCGCCGATGAAGACGAGCAACGCTGGCACGAGATAATGCCGAGCCGTTTCCAATCTACTCCAAGAGAAGTCAGCTTCCGCGACGTAAGCCATCATGCCCGCTCGCTAGGATTCAATTATGAGCCAATGGATAGCTTGATTTCGCGAGATACGGTCACGGATTTGTTGCACCGTTTGCAAGCTATAGCGCCATTACAGGAAGCGCCGCAGCCGAAGGAAGCGCAGGACGCCGAAGCCTTGCTAGGCGTTGCCAAGACACCATCGGTGACTATCACGCAGGCAATGGATTTATACCTCTCCGAGATCGTCGCCGACGAACTCGCCAGTAAATCACCGGAGCAAGTGAAGAACTTCTCTAAGATTAAGCGCCGTGCCGTTGCCAACTTTGTCAACATAAACGGCGATACAGATATGAGAGACATTACCCGCGAACATGCCCACGCCGTGCGTAAATTCTGGCATGAGCGCATCCATCCTAAGGATGGCTCCAAGCCTATGAGTGGGAGTAGCGGGAACAAAGACTTGGGCAGTTTGCGCAAACTCTACCGTCGATACTTTGAGCACATAGGCGAAGAAGAGCGGGAAAACCCTTTCCGCAATATGCGGTTCAAAGACAAAATTCTAACGAAGGTTATGCCCTTTAAGGACGATTGGGTTAGGTCGCGCATACTCGCACCAGACGTATTTGAGGGCCTCAATCGGCAAGGCGCTTTGCTTTGTATGGCGCTAATTGAGACAGGATGCAGGCCGAGTGAATTGGCCAATATCAGGCCAGAGAACATAAGGCTGGAAGCGGAGGTTCCGCATATTCGCATCCGTCCTACCAAAGACAGAGAGCTTAAATCAGGCGCATCCGTCCGAGACATTCCGCTTGTCGGCGTCGCGCTGGAAGCTATGCGGCAAGCGCCAAAAGGCTTTCCGCATTATCGAGACCGTAGCTATTTATTGAGCGCTTCACTTACAAAAGCCTTCAAAGCGAGAGGGCTGTTCCCAACAAAGCAGCACCGCATCTACAGCTTTCGGCACAGCTTTGAGAACCGAATGTTAGAGGCTGGGTTGGACTTTGGCTTGCGCTGCACATTGATGGGTCACCGCAATCCGCGCCCTGAATATGGGGATGGAGGGTCACTGAAATACCGACGCGATGAGTTGTTAAAGATAGCTCACCCCGTAATCGAAGAGCTATTGCAGAGCTATCCATTTAAGGCCTGAACTTATATGCTTATGCAGCTTGGTCGGCGTCCGAGAGCAGCGAATTAAGTAACGCCTCGCGGTCATCCATCGCGTCATATTCCTGCTTGAGGCGGTCTAAAACAGGCCAATACTTAGGGCCATATCGCTGAACAAGTCGCGCCGCGATGGTCATGCCGTGCTTAATTTCAGCGCGAGACGGCGTTTCTATTGAAGCGTTTGATGATATATTTCGGGCTTCATTCACATATGAACTTTAGCACATTCGGCACTATTATTTGTGAAGTAAAGAGTTGGGTAATTAAAGGCTTGCGGGCTAAAACGGGTGCCAAATAGATTTATTTTCACAGAAATCTTACTCCCGTGATAGTCATCAAGTGTCGAATTATTACGATTTTTAAGCCGCTAGTCCGCTTATAGAATCCTTAATCAGGAGACTAATTGAATCTTGCCTGAGAGTAGGAAACATCGGAGAGTATCATTAAACGAAGTATCTAAAGAGAACTAAATATGACCAAGACAAATTTTGTATCTTGTGCACTAGGTGCCATACTCCTGATGGGTTGCGAGAATGCAGTGATCGAAGATGACGATGTTAAACCGAAGACTGTTGAAGCCGTTGAAACGAGTGCAACACCACAGCCCCCTAAAGAGAAGGTTGTGGAAACCCTTTTGCCAGACGCAGAATATGAGATTCAGATTTCTGCTGTTGAGTTAGGTCCAACTAAGGTCGAAATCACCACAACAACAAACTTGCCTTTGCCTGTTCAAGTGATGGCAGGGGTTTCTTTACAAGGTCAAAAACCTGACGACACATGGATAGGATTCAATCAAAAAATAACGCTCAAAACTGATAACCAGACCTTTGTTTTGGACTTCCCAAAGAAGCCCTTGCCCACCGGTATTTACGACGTGGAAGCAACTTTTTATCCTCGATGGGGAGCGAAAAACGGTAATTCGATTGCCTCTCAAATAGGCAAAAATATTGAAGGGGTAAACCAGATTAGATTAACTGGTGATGGTCAACGGGCTGCTGACAGAATGGAAAAAGACAAAATGCAGCTATGGATTATGGAAAATGTTAATCCAGCTACTGCTTATAGCGAATCTACTATGCGTGCCAAATTAGGCGCATCGGAACCCGTAGCTGTCACAAAAATGAACCCTAATATTATAAAAGGTCATTACTTCCCCAAAGCGGATATGACGATTTATGTGAACACGCTAAAGAATGAGTATGTCACTTTCCGCAAGGGAAGAGATACAAATGGCATGTAAAAATACCCTCTCTTAAGGGTCAAAAACGCGCGAGTGTTTGCGCGGATTTCAAGTCTATCAGTCGGGGTCTGGCTTTGCTGCAATCTTATGAGCTCAGCCATTCCTTCGCCGCCCTGCGGCGAGTCCAACGCCCCTGTCTCCGCTCGTGTGGGCGGCTCCGGCAGGCGCGTCGGCCCTTCAACATTCTTTGGATTTTTCGATGATTATGTGCTTAGGTGCAAGAAGTCATAAGGAGTATATAATGGCATTTATTGAACGTTCCAACAAACTCGACACGGGTAACGAAATTAACCAAATGAAGGTTGTTTCGGAAGGCTTCGTTCTATTTCGCCTCTTGAAATCCGACGACAGCTACGTGCTAATGACGGCTACAGCTGATGAAGACGATAAAAGCTATCGATGCTACAATGATTTGGAAAAACTTGTTGCAGAGACCTCCAAAGTTTTTGGTCGAGGCGAACATAAAACTGACAAAAATGGCCGTCCATACTTTGAAATTAAAAATGTTACACACCCCACAACCGTGCGCAATTTATCAAATAGGGTATGTCAAAACTTAAACCTTGAGCCTTGCGAAACTATGTGGGCTGATGAAGAAATGCGTCAATTATACGAAGACTTTAGCATTGGCGATGGAGAGAAGGTATATTTGAGCGACGGTATGTATATTGATCAAAATGGCAACCTTTCCGATGGGTGATTTTGAAGATGTCTTCGGCGCGGGCGCAGATGCAGACAGTATTATTGACGGCTATGACAACGACTATAATCGGGCAAGCCACGTCGAGAAAGCAAATTGGTTTGGCAGCGCATCTGCCGAAAAAAATGAGATTGCTATTGCAAAGGATGAATTTGACATCTGGTGTAAAAAAATTACCCAGCAAGGTGGCAAACGGGGTCCTCGTTTTTCGAGCTATTCAGAACTTGGGATTTGGGACAAGACCAACAAACGAGAGCATGTTAGACGCCGAACACCAACTGGCGGTTTTCAAGTTTTTTATTTAGATTAGAAATGAAGAGATTAAGAAAGAAAAGAGCTTTAGCAAGATAAAGCGAACTGCCCTTTTGGGGGCACTTCGACGCTAAAGCTCTGTTTTTGCTACGCAATTTGGGGTGTCATCATTTTAGGAACTCGTGTGTCATGCCTCCAAAATAGCACTATCCCGCAAACCCCCAGAAAACTCTTTTCGCCTGCAATTTCCTTTCGGCTTTCCTCAAGACAAAAGCACTTGTTTTGCCCGATTATAGGGCATGTCAGATGAAGATGATTTCCGGTTAAAAGCCAAGGCCCGCAAATCTCGCAGCCAAACCGCTGAGGTGCATATCCCGGCCAGCTATAAGGGCTTTTACCAAGAGGCTCGCATTGCGCTTGTGAGAGGCAAGGCCGTCTCTGGACGGCGAACACTGACTAAACCCGCTACGCCCCGAACAGGACGCTTCAACGCGCGCGGTAGAGGCCGCGCGGGCACTTAGCTTACCTCCAGCGCGAAGGCGCAGGCGTCGAGCGAGCCGAGGGCCTGGACGGCTCGGCGGAACTTACCCCAACGCGCGGCCAGCTCTACGGCCCAGAGGACGGCGTCGAGATTGACGGGCAGGATTTTGTGGCCCGCTCGCAAGAGAGCTTTGACGGGCGCGGTGACCCGCACCAGTTTCGGATAATGATCTCGCCCGAAGACGGCGCGGAGCTGGCCCGCGTAAACGGCAACGGCACGCCGAACCTCAAAGAGACGACGCGAGCGCTGATGACGCAGATGGAAGAGGACTTGGGAACGCGGCTCGATTGGGTGGCGGTTGACCACTTCGACACCGCCCACCCGCACACCCATATCATCGCGCGGGGCGTCACCCATGACGGCAAAGGGTTGAACATTGCGGGTGAGTATATCTCGCGCGGCATTCGCGGACGACTGGAAGAAGAACTCACCCGTGAGCTGGGCTGGAAATCCGAGCTAGCCATCCAGCAGGAAATGAAGCGCGATGTGGACGCCATGCGCGTCACAACAGCGGATAGACACATCGAGAAAGGTATGGAGAAACTAAACAACACAATCGACCTACGCTCAGGGTCAGCGGCGAGCACGTTTCCAGCCAACTCATCCATGAACAGACACATCCTCATTGGACGGATGAAACACCTTGAGAAAATGGGCTTGGCGCAGTCAAAGTATGAGGGCCTGTGGCGAGTTGAAAAACATGCCTTCGAGACCCTCGGACAGATTGAACTACGCGAGCAGCTAAACAAAGAAATCCATGCCGCTATGGATAGGGCGAACATTAAGCGCCCCGTCCGCCTAAATGATGGACGTGAGAGCTTTGATGGAAGCCTATCAAACAGGCGCGTGATTGGCCGCGTGATTGCTAAGACGCTTGGACGTGATGAAGGCATGGACGCGGACGCAAGAGGCGGCGGTAAAGTCAGGTTTATCATCGACGGGACTGACGGCTATGTCAGCACGGTTGAGACAGGCATGGACACGCGGGCGGGCGAAGCCGCTAAGGTTGGCTCTATCATTGAAGTCTCGCCGCCGAGCCTTCGCAAAGTTGACCAAAACCTACAGGCCCTTGCGACGGGTAAGGACTTTCACGGCAATCCTCGTAACGGACTTGTCGGAAATTACGCTATCGCGACGAGCGGGCCAGAGGATTGGGTAGACGGCAGCGGCAGTAGAAGTGCGGCTCATATGCGGGCGCACAGGTTGCGGCTCGCAACGCTAGTTCAAGCGGGTGTGGTGCAAGTCGCGAGCATGGACAAGGACGGCGACCCTAATGATTGGCGGGTGCCAGAGGATTTTGAGGAGCGGGCTATCTCGCTGGACTTGAGACAAGGCCGCGCGTCAGGCGTGAAGCTACTCTCCCGCCAAGACTTGGAGGCACAACTTGAAAGCCCCGGTGCGACTTGGCTTGACCGCACACAGGTGAGCTGGGGCAGAGGTGGACTAGGAGGAATAAGCGTAAAATCTAGCGCTTTCGCAAAAGAGCTGGACACAGCTTTCCAGCAGCGCCGCACATGGCTGATTGAGCGAGGCTATGCAGAGCTACGCCAAGACGAGCAGAAGACTTCCATCATTTACAAACGTGGCTATTTGAAAGCCTTAGAGACAGAGGGGTTTAACGCCGCAACCGAAAAGCTAGAGAGTATGACGGGCAAGGCGCATGTTGCGGCGCAGTCAGGACGGTTGATTGAAGGCACAGTCTCGCAGAAATATGAACTCCCCCACGGCCCCCATGCGATGATTGAGACGCAACGCGCGTTCTATCTCGTCCCATGGGAGAGCCATCACGCGCAAAAGTGGGGCAAGCGCATCAAAGGCCGAGTGCTTGGCGGCGGCGGTTTTGATTGGGAGACTGGGCGGTCGAGAGGGATTGGGCGATGATTTCAAAGACGAAATGATACTTATAATCCGTCGACTTAAAGTCAGCAACAAATACTCTTTTCCCGTGACCAATAATGATTCTATTTTGAAAGCCCGTTTCGGCTCCCGCGTTCGGGAGTTCAGGCATAAATTCAATCTCTCGCAGGAAAGCTTAGCCGATAAAGCGGGCTTAGATCGAACATATATTGGAGGCATTGAAAGAGGTGAACGAAATCCATCGCTAGTAAATATACTTAAAATTTCCAGAGCGCTTGGAGTTGATCCTGCGGAACTTTTTTCAGGGTGGGTAAAATGACTAAAACAACTAAAGAAATACGTACATCTCTAAACCTATTAAACAAAGTTCTATCCAGTTTAGTTGATGATCTCGGAGATATACCTATTGGCGACGAAGGTCATTTTCCATTTGGGTGGAGGAAGTCTGCAAAAGGAAGAACTGTTTGGAGGTTGATTGAAGAGGCAATATCTCAAAACCTTGAAATAAGTGCCGAAAAATTAGGTTTGATAGACTTTTCACCTGCTTCTAGCGAGGTTGGAGTCTACGATTTTTCTTATAGCCACGACGGAAAGCAGAAGAGTTATGTAAATATCAAGTCAGCTGTTCAAGGTGCTCGCAAAAATAAAGACGATGTCTCTAAGGCAATTAAACTGAAAAGCTTTCTTGAAGAAAACCCCGACGCAATTCTCTTAATAGCATCTATAGAAATAGCATTTTCAGAAAAACCAATGAGAGTTAGCCTTGAACGATGCTATATCGTTCCAATAACTTGGCTTCCAGATATATATGTAAATCCTAGTAATAATGGAAACCTACAATCATCAAAATACAAAGACTTTGATTTGTGTATTGAACGAACCAATCAGGAATTTCTGGAAGTGCTGTCTAGCGAAATCGAAGTAGCTAAGATAAAAAAAGCTAAAAAAGCTGCTAAGTAAGGCGTACTACATCCTTTACAAAATCGTCCACTATACTGCGGTCGGCATCTGATAGTCTCAGGCTGTCGTAAATTATGTGATCAATTTTTGTCGCTATTCTTCCATCGAGATAATTCTCTTTTTGAGCGTTAACGTACGCAGTTTTTGCATAAGTTGTTAGCTCGTCTTTTGTATCTTCATCAAACTTAGGAATTGGAATTCTTGCTGTATAACCCGCAGTGATCATATTGGAACGAATCATCATTCCACGCGTCAAATATGTTGCTAGGTTGCTGTTCAAGAATGCTAAAACCCACCATTTATCATTCTCATCTACAATTATTGTAGAGTTCACCCCGAAAGTCGAGTTACTCGGAAGAACTACCGCACCGAATTTAACACCCATTGAGGAACAAGTAATACCTGACTTAAACAAGTGCTTCTTGTTCCGGACTATAAAAACAGAGTCTGTTTGCGAAACTTTTAAGAAATCATCAGAAAGAAACGCATTTGGGGGTGAGTAAAATTTTCTCTTACCAGGGTTTTTATAAAAGGGAATTGTAAAGCCAGTTTGTTTGGAAGCTCTCAAATACTTTTTGTCGTTGCCTGTAGATATTCCAGTTATACACGGAAAATAGTCTCGGACTCTTTTTTCACAAAACAACTCTCTGATTGAGTCAGGAACGCCGACTACAATTTCTGAGTTATCCGACTCGCTTCTTAGATAAAGATTATTTTGATTTACTTGAGTAAAGGTCTCATTCTTTAATATGTGCCTGAATTCTTCTGTTGTTGCGGGACGATTTGAGACTAATGATTGGTGATTTTGTCCTGCCTTTTTTTTCCTCAAGACTAATAAGCAGGTACGAACGTCAGCGCCTTGAGATCGAAATAAATCAGTTGGGCATAAATGCAATCTATCAATCTGAAAGTCATTCAGGATTTTACGCCTTAGAGGAGCATGGCCTTTCGAAGTTAAGAAGGAGTCATGCGTAATCATCGCAATCACAGCGCCGTCTTCTGCAAAATCTAACATTGCTTCTATAAACAGTGAGTACATGTTAAGAGTGGAGTGCTTGCCGAATATACGCCTTAAGCTCTCTTTGTTTTTTCGAATGTAATCAATTTCGTGACAGTTATAAGGCGGATTGGCTATGATTGCGTTTGGTCGATTGAGTGTAGTTCTTGCGAATAAGCTAGATTTATAATCAGACACATAATCCACAAAATTCAGCTTATGAAATTCGGACAACCCAAGCGCATCCATGTCTATTACATCAACCCCAACCACATTTATCCCAGCTTCATTACATGGTTGGCTCATCTCTCCGTACCCAACACACGGGTCTAATATTGAATCCAATTCAGGCTTCGCGAGCATAATGTTTTTAAGAAGATACTCACTTATGAACTTTGGTGTTGAATAATAAGCGGATGCTCGCCTGTCGACTCCAGAGCCGCTTGGGATGATCTTACTATGTCTTCCCACAATTTTATCCTTTGGTGACTTTAGGTATCATTTTGTGCCTGTTGGGCATCGATGTCAATCTTACACTAGAACATTACGTTCAGTGGTTCAGGTAATTTTTGTGGCTATTTATTTGCAACGTTGAATCTATTTAGCGGCGGGTAATTAAGACTGACTCTGTACAATAGTTTATGCGCCAAGTTGTAAAACGCAACTTACATTAAAACTGTCTTTCCAACAGCAATGCACAGCCTGTGTGATTTGTTCTCTCATCACCCGATTCTGATGCAATTTCGGTTAGTAGAAACTGCCTCACAAATATCCTGACTTCTTGCCTCACAAACGTCTTGCGCAAACAGCTAAATCATTGTAATAATTAGGTTCTCAGGACGATGGGCACCCCGTGTGTTGGCAACGAACCATTTCCTTAAGTCACTGTTTTGTAGGAGTTTTGTTTTTCTTTTAAAGCAAGGTGCCTCAAATGGGCACCGAACTATCTCATATGAGACGTTATGCGATGGGATTGCGCACCTATGGGATTGCGCACCTAACAGACCTGCGGCTTCGTCTTCTATGTTTACTTCGGGTTCCCTTGGAGCGCCATTTTTCCTAACCAAACAAGTACGCCTCAGGCAGTGTAAAACCATTTTTCTTTTCCTAAACGCTACCGGCTCATATTATTCATTCATTCTTTTTGGGCCAAGATTTCCTCAGCCCTGAGCCCTTCTGATCAATTGCTTTGGGGAAATGCATTCAGTTGTAAGAACGCTTCCATAAGCGTACGAAATTCATCCGGGTCCAAACGATCCTTCGGAATGTAACCGGAGACGTGGTGCTGGTAACTCTTATCAATATCACGTGGATCGGATGATGTTGAAAGCACAAAGACGATCAGCTCCTTGAGCCTGTCATCGGCTCTCAATTGTTCGAGAAATTCAATGCCGCCCATACGAGGCATGTTTAAATCCAAAAGGGCGATCACAGTCTCATTGGCGAGTCCGTCTTCGGATTCATCTCTCAATAGCTCAAGGGCCTCTACCCCATCATGTGCAATTGAAAAGGAAATATCGTTATCGACTTCCACCAGAATGCGCCTGAGCATCATAATATCAACTTCGTCATCTTCGACGATCAGAAAGTGAAAACTTTTAAGTTTATCCGTCATGCTACAGGACCTGCTGACTTAGCGGTAAAGTTACAATAAATCTTGCCCCGCCGTGAGGGCTGTCATCCAACCGGATGCTGCCGCCTTGATGCGTAATGATTTTATTAACGATCGCCAGTCCCATACCGGAAGCCTCCTTCTTATCTCGTCTGTCCAAAGTGGTGAACACTTCGAATATTTTTTCACGGTATATCTCTTCGACGCCCGGGCCGTCATCCTCTACCTGCAGCTCAACCCTCCCCTCAACGAGTTGCGTTGAAACCCATACATTTTTATGCGCCTTGCTGTTATGTTTGATAGCATTTGTGATCAGGTTGGACAGTATCATTTCATAGGGGACGCGGTAATCAATAAATTCGAGGTCATGACCTGACACATGTATTGTGCTGTGATCCTGAACAGCCAATGTATCGAAAACTTCTTCTGCCAGTTGTGCCGGTCGGAGGAGTTCTACTTCTGTCTCGATGCGCCCAATTCGCGAGTATTGTAACAGGTCGTTGAGAAGATTGTCCATGCGCTGCGTGCGGGATTTAAGAAGTCGCAAGTTATTTCGCGTGTCGTCGCTACACGTATCCCCAATATCTTTCTCAATCCATTTGGATAGGTTGATGATTCCTCTCAAAGGGCTGCGCAGATCGTGAGAGGCTATGTAAGCAAAGTTCTCCAGCTCTTCATTGGAGCGCTTAAGATCTTCAGTGTAACGGTTTGCTTCCTCCAAACTATCCAAGCGCAACTCCTGCAGCGTCCGCACGCTGACCCAATACATCCTGAAATCAATGACCAAAAGCGCCGCATAACCTGACCAGGCGATTATCAGCGCGTAGCTCATCGGAATCGTCATACCCCAAATCTGACCGCTCATCACTGTATGAAACCCTGCCATCATTGTGAACATCAACCCATAATGGGCACGGTGATGAACCCCGCAGGAATGAATGAAGCGAGCAAAATATTCAACGATATTGCCGGGTATGAGTATCCCTTCGCCTTGCGCGCCGCTGACCCTACGCAGGAATTGGGGTATGCGGTGATAGCACCACCATGTCCCGACATTTACTATGACAAGCAGGAACGCCGCCCATAACGGCAGCATAGCCTGACCTATGAAGATCAGAACCAAAATGTCGAATGGGAACAGCTTTAAGTGCGGACCGAGCCGGACGGACTTAATATCTTCGAACGTAACTTTCGGCACAAAATAACGAATGCCGCGCTTGATTGACGTGTTGAGCTTAAAAAAGGACCGATTTTCTAACGCTGTTCGCTCGGAGTCCATCGGCAGCCTTCGGGTTTGTAAGGTGGCCCTGATCGTGCGGCCGGTTTCATTTTAAGCAAAGATTAAAGCGATCCTTTAACGACCTGACATCTGACGTCTTTATTGCCTCAGACGCTAAACCTCTGACAAAAAAACAAATAATTCAAAGATTCCGAATATTCACATAAGTGCAAATCTTAAAGAGGCGTTGATGTCAAATGTGTTTGTCTAAACGAAACTACACTGTATAGTGTAATTTGGTAATTGTAGGGATGTGGGGATATATGATTGAAGTGATTGAAGCCTTGAGTCCGCCTAAGCGGGCGACAAGTTCGCATGATTTGCGCACTAAACGTATACTGTCCGCAGCAGAGCGCCTTTTCTTAGTACATGGGTTTGACGGCGCGAGCATGGATGACATTGCATTTGATGCGGGCGTATCCAAACGGACCGTCTATAATCGCTACGTGTCTAAAGAAGAGCTTTTTGATGAGGTTGCTTTTGGTGCATGCGAGAGCATTTTCAATTTCAACTTTGACGAATGTTTCTCTCTCCCTGCACAGGATTACCTTTTGAACTTCGCAGAAGCGCTCTTACGGATGCGCTTAAGTCCGCAAAGCATCTTATTGCAGCGAAATATTTCATTCCGTTCCCACCGCACGGAAAGTTTAGCATCAGGATATGAAAGCTTCGGCACCAAGCCCATTATAGAGATGCTCTCAAATTATTTGAAAGATAAAACCCTTCAATTGAACGGGAATATGATGGACGAAATAGAGGCAGCCTGGACACTCTTCACGCTCGTTAGAGAGCCACTTGAGTCTAAGATAATCATGTTAGCATTTGAGCCTGAAAATTTGGATGAAGCCATTGAAACTCAGGCCCACCGGGGCGTGACCAAGTTCCTGACACTATATCCGCACTTCGCGCAGAATCAGGCGCCCGTCCAATAGTACTTACACTTTGAAGTAAATAATCGCACCGATCTATCGGTAATATCTTCTCCCTACACCGCTGAAGAGAAAAAATTTTCTGTGATTGATCCGTAGCTGCATTTGGCTTCCACTACCAAATGAGGGCCTAAATCACTGTTTTAAATATATTTTTTTTAGAAAACTACACAGTGTAGGAAGTTTCATTGTGTTTTTTCTCAACGCGCCGTCTTTTCCATCTAATGGTAAGGCGATTAAGTACTTATAGTTTTTAGTGTTTTCACATCGATTTTACCTCTGTTGCGAGATTTCTCGCTACAGCATCTAAAAATCCGATGGGGTACAACATGCATTTAGGACTTCACAAAATTAAATTATTTATCGGCGCGGCGGCGTCATCACTTCTCATGGCACTTCCCGCCATGGCCGCAGAAATCGGGGGAAGCCTCGAAACGGCCTTAGAGACAGCCGGCCCAAATGATTCATTAGAAGTCATCGTCACATTCGATAAAGACGGTCCCCTAGATACCGGTGATATTAATCTTCTTGACGGTCTGGGCCTGCCAGGTCTGACACTTCAAGTTCTCCCTATGGCCGCCGTAATTGCGACCCCCGATCAGGTCGCTGCGCTCGATTCATCGCCGGAAATCCGTTCAATCTGGCTAAATGAGGAGTTGGAATATGACAACGCGCTTGAGACGGCTCTAACGGGCGTGGATCGTATGCGCACTGACTTTAATTTACGCACCGATATGGGCCTACCTTACACGGGCAAGGGTATTGGAGTAATGATCAATGATTCAGGTGTCGATGGACAGCATCCTGACTTGCAGAATAACGTCGTTCAAAACGTACTTGCTCAGGCAAACCCGCGCAGCTCGTCCGACCTTCTGCCGATCCACTGGCAGGAAGATGTAGCCGATACCGATATTGCGGGTGGTCACGGTAGCCATGTGGCCGGTATTGTCGCGGCAACAGGCTCAGCCTCGGCCGGTCTACAGGAAGGTGTCGCTCCCGGTGCAGATATTATCGGTTACGGTTCGGGTGCCGGACTATTCATTCTCGATACACTGGGCGCGTTCGATTACGCTCTGGTCAACCAAGTTCGCTATAATATTCGAATTGTTGCCAACTCCTTCGGCAGCACAGGCGGAGCTGGGGCCGATTTCGACCCTGATGACCCGACAAATATTGCCACGAAAAAGCTGACGGATCGCGGCATGATCGTTGTGATTTCAGCTGGCAACTCCGGGTCAGGTGAAAACACGATCACCGGTAACTTCAAAAAGGCACCGTGGATTATTACCGTCGCAAACGCGGATAATAATGGTCAACTGAACGACAGCTCCTCCCGCGGTAAACCCGGTGGTGGCGGTACGGTTGTGGTCGATGGCGAAACTTTCGAGTGGGAAGATCGACCCACCGTAACCGGACCGGGAACAGATGTAATTTCCGTTCGCGCCAAAAGCGACCCTCTCTCCGGCCTTGGAGTTGACCCGGAGAATGGCACAGAAGCCTATTACTACACATCCAAGACAGGAACATCCATGTCTTCGCCTCATGTCTCGGGCATAGTGGCCTTAATGCTGGAAGCCAATCCTCGCCTATCCTGGCGCGAAGTGAAGCAAATCCTGCAAGACACAGCCACGAACATGCCGGGCCGTGAAGAGTGGGAAGTCGGTGCGGGTTATGTCAATGCCTACGCTGCCGTTTCTACGGCTGCCGAGATGGCCGAAGATTATGGCCGCACACCAATTATTAGTCGTGACTTCAACGCCAATCTTGAATCCACACGGATCGAGGGCCCGGACTTCTCAATCACATTCAATCCCGTAGGTGAGCAGGATACAAGGACGTTTGAAGTTGCAGAAGGCCTATCAACGGTTATCGCAAGTGCTACAATCTCTACTAACACAACCGCGATTGTTCTGACGGATCCAAACGGTAATCGTTATGGATCGGGAATTCCGTTACCTGTTCTAGGCGAAAGTGTTGCAGTGACCGCACCTGCGGTCCCCGGCACTTGGACACTGTCTCTCGGCGGCATTGGTTCTGTCTCAGGCATTACGCTCGATCCTGTAGGTGTCACAAACGGTACGGCAGTTCCTGTTGTTCCTGTTGATGTCGATATCGAGTTCAACCGAGTTGACGGCTACTCAGGCATTGACGATGTGACCAGTCAACCTGCCCGCAGCTTTATCGAGCTTGGCGTTGCGGAGCGGCTTTTGGACAGTCAAGACGGCGGCATTTACCGTCCTGATGATATGCTCACACGAGAAGACTTGGCCAATTACCTCGTCCTCGGCGGTGGTATTCGTCAGTATTTTGCAACAGATGGAACGCCGCAATTCAGCGAAATGTATTCGCCCCTGTTGGCCGCCAACGCAGAGGCCGTCACTATTCGCGGTGCAGCTCTGGCAGACGGCGCGCATGAACAAGACGGCGTCATGAAATCGGTAGGAACGAGCTTTGATCCAGACGGATTGGTTGCTCGTGCTGAGTTAGCTTACACCTTGGTCCAGACATTAGGGCTTCAGGACGAAGCTGAAACGGCCGAGGCCAATCTTGAAAATCGCAAGATCACCGTGACCCGTGGCGACGAGCTCATTGAGTTGAGTGACGATGCAGACATTCCGGCGGAATTGCGCGGATATGTTCAGTTGGCACTCGACTTAAACCTGATGCGCGCCGAGTTCGGTCTTGAGCAGGGTCCTTTTGATCTGGAGCCAACTTTCACGGCGACGTTCAGCCCGACAGAGACTGTAACGCGAGGCGAATATGCCTTTAATGCGGCAAATCTCTTCAACCGCCTCAGTATCATTGCCGAGTAAATTTTATCAGACCAGCCCTCAACGGGGCTGGCCTTTTTTACAGGTCTGACGCTCAACCCAATACATTAATAGGATAAAAAATGTCTGTTTCTAAAATTCTTCGCAGCGCACTTCTTGGCACCATTTCCGCCCTCGCACTTCACGGCACTGCCTTTGCCGACGCAAAATTAGGCGGCAGCCTTGTCGAGGCCCTTGAAACACTTCCTGCCAATAATACGCTCGAAATTGTTGTCACCTTCGAAGGCGACAGCGCGCTGACAAGCGATCAATTAGGCGCTCTCAATAATCTCGGCCTAAAAGGTATGTCATTTCAAGCGCTTCCTATCGCCGGGACGATAGCAACAGCAACTGACATTGACGCCATTGCCGACATCGAAGGTGTTCGTTCAATCTGGTTGAATGAAGCCCTGACACTTCACAACAGTGACGCTCGCAAACTCACGGGTGTTGAGCGTATGGAAACTGATTTTAATCTCCGAACAGACCTTGGTCTGCCCTATTCAGGAAAAGGGATCACGGTGGTCGTAAACGATTCAGGCGTTGACGCGACGCATCCCGATTTGCCGCTCAATAGTAAGGTTCTCGAAAATGCATCCGGGCATGTGAATCTAAGCCCCATCACGCCGGGCTTTGAACCCATTTCCTATCTGGAAGGCATCCCCGATACAGATATCGGGTCAGGTCACGGTACACATGTCGCCGCAACTGTTGGCGGTCTTGGCACACAATCAGGTGGTGAGCATGCTGGCGTCGCGCGGGGTGCCGGTATTATCGGTTACGGCACAGGCGCTGTCATTCTTGTCCTCGACGGTCTTGGCGGATTTGATTACGCTATTCGCAATCAGAGTGAGCACAATATTCGCGTCATCAATAATTCCTTCGGTGGCAGCGGGACCGATGCCGCTTTCGATCCGGATGAGCCCTTTGCTGTCGCATCCAAAATCGCAGCTGATCGCGGCATTATACCTGTCTGGTCCGCCGGAAATGCCGGAAATGGCGAGGCCACAATTGGCGGCACATATATCAAATCTCCTTGGGTCGTCGCGGTTGGCGCCGGCACAAAGAGCGGCAAGCTCGCTGGCTTCTCTTCGCGCGGCGTCAAAGGCTCCGGCGGAACTGTTGAAATTGACGGCGAACAATTCGAGTGGAAAGATCAGCCGACTATCGTGGGGCCCGGCGTAGACATCATTTCGGCGCTCGCGAATACTGGCGCGCTCGGATACACGGATATAATTGACACGGATTATGCCCGGATGAGCGGAACCTCAATGTCCGGCCCGCACGTGGCAGGCGTGGTTGCGCTTATGCTGGAAGCCAATCCAAATCTGGGATGGCGGGAAGTCAAATCCATTCTGGCAGATACAGCCACCAACATGCCCGGCCGTGAAGATTGGGAAGTTGGCGCAGGTTATATCAACGCTTACGCGGCTGTCTCTATGGCCGCGGATATGGCTGACGGATATGATGAAACGCCGATCGTGAACCGCGAGTTTAACGCCAATTTTGATACCTCACGCCTTGATGGGCCGACATTGGCGGTGGGTTTCACACCCGTCGGCGAACCTGAAACTCAAGAATTTGAAGTTGAACCCGGACTGGCGCTTGTGACTGCGAAAGCCGTCATTTCGACGAATACCACGGCGATCGTTTTGCGTGACCCCGAGGGAAATCGTTACGGTTCCGGTATCCCTCTGCCGGTCTTGGGCGAAAATGTTTCCGTCACGGCCCCTGCCACTCCCGGCACTTGGACCGTCGAACTTGAAGGTATCGGATCAATTTCCGGTGTTCCGACTGACCCGACAGGCGTGACGAATGGAACGGCTGTTCCTATCATTCCTGAAAATGTCTCAATCTCGTTCCTACGCGTTGATGGATATACGGGTATCACAGATGTCACAGGTCATCCGGCACAGGGCTTCATAGAAGCAGGCGTTTCAGAGCGGTTGCTCGATTCCAAGCCCGGCGGCGTATTTGATCCGGACGCATTGCTTACCCGCGATGATCTGGCAAATTATCTCGTCCTTGGCGGAGCGGTTCGTCAGCATACTGCAACTGATGGGGCGGATAGTTTCATGGACACGGTTGCGGGTTTGCAAGAATCCAATGCTGAAGCCGTATCCGCGCGCGGTGCGGCTCTATCAAACGGTCCACAAGATCAGAATGGCGTTATGTTATCGGATGGTGGTGCCTTTGATGGTGCGGGGCATGTGTCCCGGGCTGCGTTGGCTTACTCTTTAGTTCAAACTTTGGGTCTGCAAACGGAAGCTGCAACGGCGGCTTCAAACGTAGAAAATCGCGGCATCACGGTCACCTTCAAAGGCGAGCTCATTGAGCTTGAAGATGATGCAAACATCCCAGTCGAACTTCGCGGGTATGTCCAGATAGCATTGGACCTTCAGTTGATGCGTGTTTCCTACGATTTGACCCAAGGACCGTTCGAACTCGAGCCAACTTTGAAGGCTTCATTTGACCCAAATCGTGATGTGACGCGCGGTGAATATGCCTTTAACGCCTTTAATATTTTCTCGATTTTGAACAGCGAAGAATAATATCAAACCACACGACCTGGTTAGTTGACTGGTTTGATTTACAGCGCCCGATCCTCGATTCGGGCGCTGTTGTATATTTATCCATTAACTCATTGAACGATAAAAAATACAACTAAAAGCGACGACACTGTGTAGTTTTCATCCTTTCTGAAAGTAAAACTTCGTGCATTATGAGTTTATAGCAACACGCAAAACTAGGATCTGTCATGAAAACTAAAACGAAAATTATCTCTGCAATATGTCCAATGCTTGCGTTGATGGCATCTGGAACAGCGATGGCGGCCGACGCCACCGGTACGCTGGTCGTTGAAGCGACGGTTGCAAATGCATGCAACGTATCTACATCTCCGGTTGGGTTCGGAGAGGTCGGACTGGAACAAGCGAGTGCGAACGGCACCATTACTGTGAATTGCACGGTTGCTTCTCCATTTACAGTGGCGCTTGACGGCGGTCAATCAGGCGACATTGATGACCGTGCACTGACAAGCGCTGAGGGCAATAGCTTGAAATATCAGCTTTACACCTCGGCGAATAACACGGCAGTTTGGGGTGACGGCGCAACAGGTGACACTGTGGACGGAGCCGGGCCGACACAGACGCTGACCGTGTATGGTAAGACCCATGGCGATCCAACCGCCGCTGGTGTCTACACAGACAGCGTAACTGTCACAGTTACCTATTAATTCAGGTCCCATTAAGGTCTTTAATGGGAAAAACGTGGAGAATATTTAGGGATTTCGTGAATGCTGAAGAGTCTTTTCTTAGGTTTGCTTGGAATATTTCTGGCCGCCGCACCGGCATATGCCAATGGAATCTCCATCTCTCCAATATTACTGACGGTATCTGAAACGGGAGGCCCGGCTTCATTGAAAGTCGGGTCCTCTCGCGACTCTAAGGTTCTTATTCAGGTTAGAATTTTTAATTGGAACCAAGAAGATGGCGCTGATGTTATGACGGAGGCGACTGATATACGTTATGCCCCTGAAATTCTTGAACTCGACCCCGGCGAAGAAAAAACAATCCGCATACGGGTGCCGGACACTGACGGGGACGGCATTTGGAGAATTGTCCTAGATGAACTGCCGTCAACCGATCAAGTGGACTCGACCTTCTCTGAACAAAATGCCGGAATGAATATGCGCGTGCGCTATGTCGTATCGATGTTCGCCTCGGAGGCCTCGAATGGAGACGGCCTCGTCTTTAATATGACAGGCAGCGAGGAGACCATAAAGCTCGCCATCACAAATAACGGCACAGCTTATGCGCGTCTCTATGGTGTAGAGTTAGAAAATGCCGCGCAAGCTGCCAACACGCTTCTTCCTAAATCAGGCGAAGCCGAAGTCGAGCCGGCGGAACAAGCAAGCTCCAACACTGCGCTCCGACCTCAACTGATTTATGTTCTGCCCGGTGCAACCATATCAGCGGATGTTCTCAAAGCCCCTGTTGCGCCCGACACGGTGTCATATAACATCGGTGAGGACCGCCTGACGGCTCCTCTTAAATAACATGTTAAGGCGCTTCCTGCGCAGTAGCGTCATCCTGGCCTGTATGGGTTCTGCGGGCTCAGCTTTCGCCCAAACGCCGCATCCTGCTGGAGACTATCTTGTTGACATCTATTTCAACGCCAACCCCACAGACGTCTTGGCGGATTTGCGTATTGATGAGACAGGCCGCGCTTTTGTGCCCGCCCAATATCTATTAGAAGCCGGTTTTGATATCGACGCTAACGGTGAAATCGAAATCGGGTCTGACTTTCCTATTGATTACCGCTTCAATGAAAACGACCAAAGGCTTGATCTGTATCAGGCCGAGGAAAAACCTAAGCTAAGCCGATATCGACTTTCTGCCGCGCCTGAACTCTCGCGAGAAATTCCGGCGGTCATATTAGATTACGAATTGAGCTATCAACGCGTGAACGGTCCTGAGACGACGCGGGACACATTTTTCGGCAACGCGAATATCATCGCCACGCGAAACGGATGGGTGTTAGATCACCGCATGGTCGTCAACACAAGTGACTCTGATACGAACTTTGTCCGTCTTCAGACCCTATTTGAACGTGATTTTTATAACAAACTTACAAGGCTGAGCCTTGGCGATAATTTCTATCGGTCACCGTCTTGGGGGCGGAGGTCGACCTTTATCGGTGTGCAGTATGGCAAGGATTTCTCCCTGCGCCCTGAGGATAGTCAAAGACCGTTTGCGCAACTTCAAACCCTGCTCAAAGAACAGTCTGAGATCGAAGTTGTCGTCAACGGTGTTACCCAAGACATCCGCACTGTTAATCCGGGGATCGAGCTAATTACGCCCGAGCAAGTTGACGGCGTTAATTTTGTAGAGGTACGCATACGGGACGCACTGGGGATCGAACGCGTCGAAAATTTGAGCTTCTTTTCCTCGCGCAGCGCTCTGGCAAAAGGGGTTAATGATTATAGCCTCAGCGCAGGCGTGCCTCGAACGTTTAACGGTTTGGAAAATGAATATGAAAACTATCTCATTGGCTCAGCAACATCCCGCTATGGGGTCAATAATTGGTTCACCTTGGAGACGGCCGCAGAAATCTCTGATCGCGTAAACACGGCGGGCGCAGGGGGCCTGTTTACGCTTTCCTCCATTGGCGCTCTCTCACTCTCCCTCTCCGCGAGCGACAGCCGCACGAGCGGTTTCGGTACCCAGATTCGCGGCGGATTTGAACGCAGGAACCGCAACGGATCCGTTCAGGCCCAAGTCCGATTTGCCTCCTCAAGTTATAATGATCTGGCCGGCGAAAGAGGCATTGAGTTTGCAGATCGTCAATGGTTTATCCGAGCCAGTCGACGAACTGAATTCGGTAATTTCAGACTGACCTATAATGAGCGCAGCGATAATATTTTGCCACGGCGCAGTTTTTTAAACGCTGGATGGGATTACAGCCTTAAAAATGGCCCCTCCTTCTTTGCGAATGGCTTCAGGGACTTTGAACAGGATAGTTTCGGATTAAGCGTAGGGGTTCGGTTCACAAGAAACAGATATTTTAGCCGGGCGTCCTATGAAAATGCCAGCAATCTCCATCGTGCGACAGTCAGCGTCGGGAAATCGCGGGCCGGACGAAATGATTGGCAATATTCCGCTTTCCTAAGCGGCGGAGATGGTCCAACCCTCATGCGCGCCGATGCTTCCTATCAGTCTGATTACGGCGAATACTACGGCAGTGCGAGCAAATTGGGCTCTACGAGTGACCTAATTGTGGGTACGCGTGGTAGTCTTGTGGGAGTCGGTAAATCCGTGCGCTTCAAACAGCAAATCGGAAATGCCTTTGCGCTCATCAAAACGCCCGGTCTCGAGGGGCAGACCGTTTTCAAAGACTTCCGCGAAGTCGGAAAAACGAATAAGAACGGCGAGATACTTATAACAAATTTACGCCCTTTTCAGTCGAATAATATTTCTATTTCTCCGGATGAGATCTCGCTCGATTACACCGTTGGCAATACGAAAATTCAAGTCGTACCCCCGCGCCGCGGGGTCGTTACTGCTGAGTTCAACATTACGGCAAATACGTCTTTATCCTTCCAAGTATTAGAAACTGATGGCAAGACTATTGAGTCGGGGCTAATGGTCGGATTAAAGAACGCTGGGACCAAAACTGTTGTAGGCTATGGCGGACGCGCCTTTTTGAGCGAAGCAGATGAGGACGATATTGTGCAAATTTACGGGAAGGCACTGCTGGCGGAAATTTCCGTCGAAGAGCTTCGTAAAAGCCGGAAAGTTTTTGTCACTACGGGGCAAAATACGGAATCAGACTCGTGACCGAGATAAAGTTTACAATAAAAAAAGGTGTCCTTGTTTTCGCGCTCGTCATGTTTGTCGGGATCTCAGATGCCTCGGCGCAGGTCAATTGCGGAACATCGATTACGCCTCTGAGCTTTGGTACGTATCGCCCCTTTCTTGAGAGTGATACCAACTCTGTTGCTAGTATTGCGCTTAATTGTTCCGGCACCAAGGGGACAACCATTCCTTATGAAATTCGCTTGTCCACGGGTCAATCTGGAGATATTTATAACCGCGCTTTAAGTGCCGGAGACGCGCAGAGCGATCTGTCCTATCAGCTCTATATTGACCCGGCCTATTCAGTCGTATGGGGTGACGGCATCACCGGCACATCAGGATCGGGTGTCATTTCCTTACTCGCCCCCAACGGCGTTTCGACAAAAAACATCTATGGCCGGATACCGAAAAAACAAACCGTCAAAAGCGGTCGCTACTCCGACTACATAGTCGTCAGTGTTATTTTCTGAGTATGAATTCCCGAAACCTACCGGTCTCTGCTGTATTGTTCGCAAGTCGCAGCAACGTCCGGCTCCCACAAGGAAAACCTAATTGAGTAGATTACTTTCTAATGGTTTTGAGCACGTGAAACAAGACGGCTTCACCTATATGCCGCAAACTACTTCTTAATCTTCATAAGAGATTATTTTATATGTATTTCATTTCGCGGCGCTGTCCGCGCGTTGGCAACGCCCTGTTTCCTGTAGTCTCTGTTTCATATGACATCTGCATTTAAGATATAAGCAAGGTTGCTCAAATTGACACCGAACAATCTTTTAAGATACATCATGCGATGCTTGGGAAATTTTACGGCAGCTGCTTTTTCTGCTCAAGAATTGCCTTTCTATACGTCTTACACAATTCATTCTCCCCGTCACAATCCCAACCAGAGAAAAATGAAGAACTCCGTGTGCCACAATTCCAAAGGAGCACGTGCCACAAATTCAAACTTGACAGTCGTAAGTAATTGTTTTATTTGAACTTTTCTACACTGCGTCGTGCTGTGTGGGGGCACCATTTTCCTAACATAGCAAGTAGCGTAAGCCTCTGAAAAACTTAGGAAAACCGCATTCTTCCTTGCCTTTCCTGTAGTAACTTACGCGATTTGCCTCACTTCTTGCCCTACAAAGGGCTGCACGGAGATGGCAGGATGAAAGCGATTAAAAGGCCCGATCAATACTTACGATTACGGGGCGATGTTTGGCACTATTTCAGGCGCGTGCCCAAGGCCGTCAGACAGGCTTTGTCACGTTAATGCCAGCTTTCACACATTACGCTAAGAACTGGCGATGAAAACCTCTATCTATTCTCGTCATCGCTTCCATCCGGATATTATTCGTCGTGCCGTTTGGATGTATTTCCGCTTCAATCTGAGTTTTCGTGACGTCGAAGAACTCATGACCGAACGTGGTGTTGATGTGTCGTACGAAACCATCCGCAGATGGGTCGACAAATTCGGTTCGAAATTCGCAAGACGGATAAAGTCTCGATCCGGACCACCCTCACCTGTCTGGCATTTGGATGAAGTCTATACAAAGATAAATGGCAAAAATGGTTTATCTTTGGCGAGCTGTAGATGATGAAGGCACAGTTCTCGATGTTGTTGTCCAAAGACGACGGAATACAAAAGCCGCAACCCGATTACTCAGGAAACTCCTGAAGAACCAAGGCATCAGACCTACGAAAATTGTCACGATAGGCTTGGATCTTACGGAGCCGCTCTTAAACTCTTGGGCTTAAAGCATCTGCAAGACGTTGGAGGTCGAAAGAACAATCGCGCCGAATGCTCGCACGTGCCGATAAGAAAACGAGAACGAAAAGCCCAAAGATTCAGATCTGCGAGAAACGCTCAAAAACTGCTTTCAGCCCACGGCCAAATCTACAATCTCTTCAACTTTCGACGCCACCTTATCTCAAGAAACACACTTCGAAAATTCAGGCAACAAGCTCAGGCCGAATGGAACATTGTAACGACGTCAGCTTGCGCTTAAAGTGCGATTAGAGAGAAATAACCGCCAGACGACTTAACGTGACAAAGCCTTCTGTGTCATAAAGAGCTGAAGAGGTTTGCTTGGTTATAGTGTGTTCCTTATGTTGAGTGTTATGCTGATACACTGGAAACGCATGGCGTTTGGTTCCAAAATTCCTAGTTGAACATTTTGTAATGACCTTCATCACAAGTCTCGTTACCTCCGAATTTTTCAGCATCGCTGTCAAAACGTTGTAACTAATTGGAACTGTTAAACTCTTGGCGTGTTTATATCACATCGGTCACGAGGCAGGCCCATACGCGCAAGTACAAGTAAATATGTAGAACCAATTTTCTTTAAGGTATTAAAAAAACATGACTTCTGCATTTCAGATCATGATCCCTCCCCTCATTGAAATCAGCTTTACAGCGGTTGGAATATTTGTACTTCTTATTATATATACTCGAATTTTGGGTCTTAGAAGCTTCTCGAAAATGAGTTCCTTCGACTTTGCCATGACAATCGCCGTCGGCTCACTCTTAGCGACAACCATCATCTCTAAATCTACATCTCTACTCGCCGGTGCGATCGCTATTGGCTCCCTCTTTGTTATACAGGGCAGTCTATCTTTCCTTAGAAAATGCACGGACTGGTTCTCAAAAGTTGTCGATAATGAACCCCTATTGCTGATGCGTGACGGCGTAATTTTTTACGACGCCCTCAAAATTTCAAGGGTAACTGAAAATGACCTCATTGCTAAGTTAAGAGAGGCCAATGTTCTGCGGTTTTCACAAGTCAGAGCGGTTGTACTGGAAACGACAGGAGATATTTCTGTACTTCACACGAACAATGACACAGACTTGGAGGACCGTATTTTGCAGTCGGTTAGACATTCCAAATGATCGATCCTGGTTTGAAATTTCAAAGTAAATACTCGGAACTGCTTGAGGACAGCAAAGATTCAGATGATGCCATTATTGAGAAGGTCAAAAGCTTCATCAGGGACGATAATTTTCCATGCGTTGGTGCGAAAGCTGCGCAATCCCAAAAGTTGATTGAGTACCGAGTCTACCGCGAACTCGCATCGGAAAGTTCCACAACAAGCTTCTACCTCGATATTCACGAATATCTTCTCACCTTAAATTTGGAAGATGCCCGTGTTCAATCTTTCGTTGCGATATTCCCGGAAACGGCTTTTGACACTGAAATAGAATTTGAACGTATTTTATGGGAGCAACTTGGCGACCTTGTTGAACTAGATAAAGCACTCAATGTGTCATGGGCGAGCAGCGTGTCCGATGATCCCGAGAACCCTCATTTTTCACTTAGCATCGGTGGGCATCCATTCTTTATCGTAGGTATGCACCCGGCGGCACACCGTGGCGCACGGCGGTCACCCTATACGATGTTGGTATTAAACTCGCATTCCCAATTTGAGAAACTGCGGGAGGATGGGCGCTTCGATAGACTAAAGACGATTATCCGAAAGCGTGATTTAGAAATACATGGCTCCATAAATCCATCTTTAGATGATTTTGGCAATACATCTGAGGCTCGCCAATACTCAGGACGTAAGATCACAGATGATTGGGAATGTCCCATTGATCACGCTGCTTTAGCTAGAAAAACGATAAGCGACCCTTCAGAGGCCGATAATGATTGAGATTTTAAGATGGTTTGCCTCAGCCACGACAATAGTTGCAGCAATTTTGGTCGCCACTAACGTATCTGCAAAAGTTTCTGGCTTCGGCTTCGTAGTCTTCACGGTTGCATCCGTCGCTTGGATCAAAATAGGTATTTTAGACGAAGAACCGGCCCTTACAATTCAAAATATAGTTCTTACCGCTATCAACCTATTCGGTGTTTACCGCTACATACTTCGCCCTGCCGTAACAGGCAAAGACCCCCAAGAAACATGAGATGAACCTGTATATGAGCGCCACATTTGTCGGAAATCTAAACTTCGGGGTTGAACACAACCATTACGTTTCAACAGGCTGTTGGCCCGTTGATTTAGGTGAAGAAATTCATGATTGCCCGCGAGGCGCTGCTGACCTTGCCGTAGGTTCTAGGAGTAGATATTCTACGGCTTGTAAGATTGGTCTGCAAGTCGAGATTGCTGAAATGTCTCTCGCGGCATGGCTTCTTCAAAATCACCGCCCCACTATAGGAAATTTTTAATGACTAATGTCTGCAGAATTGAGCCACGTTCAGGAACTGCATTATCAGTCAAAAAGGGGCAATACCTCACAGTAATTGACCCTGAAGGTGAGCAAGTTTCAGATCTTCTCTGCTATAGCTCCAATGAAACGTCAGAGTACTTGTCGTCAGGGCGGTCAGTTGACTATGCGAGCCGTATATTTTTGACAACTGGCGACATACTTTACAGCAATAGAAGCCGCCCAATGATGAAAATCGTGAACGACGACGTAGGCCGCCACGATTTCCTTCTTACGCCCTGCTCGAAAGATACATTCCGAATAATTTACGGCGATAAGAGCCCGCATCATGGATGTCAGGGCAACTTTGAGCGTGCATTGAGGCCCTATGACATTGGGGCTGACGAAATACCCGTAGCCTTCAACATATTCATGCACACGGACGTAGACGGCAAAACGGGTAAGATTAAGGTGTTGCCGCCCAAAAGCCGTCCGGGAGACAGTATAACCTTTGTCGCCGAGATGGACCTTCTCGTTGCGATGACAGCTTGCTCTGCTGGCCAGTCCAACAATTTTCAGTATGGTCCAATCGACTATTTTGTCAGCGATACGTGGCCGATTTGAGCAACCCTAAAATATCCAACGATCTTGCGACCGAGCGAACGGAAATGGCCGAGGATCGCACGGTGATGGCGAATGAGCGAACCTTTGCAGGATGGATGCGCACGGGTTTGGCGACAATGGGGATCGCTCTAGGTTTTAATGCGCTGTTCGGAAAATTAGAGCCAGCGTGGGTTCCGAAACTTATCGCAACGGGCTTCCTCATCGTCGCTATCCTTATTTTTGCATCGGCTTATTTACGCGCCTCAAAGATCTTTGAGCGCTTAAACACGCATGCGATAGAACGTGTCAGTCGCCGTGGTATATTTCTCGTGATGACGGTTATGATTATTGGGGCGTGCTCCCTTATTTTCGCGGTATGGATGCTAAAGTGGGATTAAAAGGGAAAGTTTTAGGCGTCTTAAAAGTTGATCAAGCATAACATTCACATGAATAATTTTTGTAAAAAAAGATATTAGAGCAGTTGGCAACAAAGTCGCTGGCAGAGCAAAAGATACGGTCGGTGATGTAACAGATAATGCATCTTTAAAAGTTTAAGGCATGGCTCATCAAGTCAAAGCCAAAATGCGAGGGGACATCGGCAATATTGACCTGCCCCTATTAAGTGGTCCGCCTTTCAAGTTAGAGTTTGGCGGTTATGGTCGTCCTACTGGGCTGACCGTAACGCAGTGAAGGACAGGCCAACAGGGCGAAGCAAGATAGTTTCTGGGTCCGGTGGTCGATAGCCAACCGTACTGTGTGGCCTGATGGTGATGTAACGATGTCTCCAGCGTTTGGTTAGGATTTGTGCCTCCTTGAGTGTGTAGAAGATTTCTCCGTTGAGCAGTTCGTCGCGGAGCTTACCGTTAAAACTTTCATTATAGCCGTTCTCCCAGGGTGAACCGGGGTGATATACAACGTTTTGACTTTCACTTTCTCTAGCCATTCTCGCACAGCTATAGCGGTGAACTCAGAGCCGTTATCTGAGCGGATGTGTTCTGGCGGTCCGTGCCTCGTGAACAGTTCGGTGAGAACTGCCAGTACATCATCATGTTTAAGCTTGCGCTGCATATGGATGGCTAAGCATTCCCGCATAGGCAGGGTGAGAGACAGCCACAAGGCCGAGACCTGCGAATAGCAGGGAAGTAAGTTTTAAAGGACGCACAGGTCACTCCATAAATATATTTAAAATCAGAAAATAGAACGCAAGCGCCTTCAATGGCGCATGCGAAAAGATGACTCACGCAAAGTAAGTCGGTTTCAGGTTCTAAATATAAAGGGGTGGTGCGCGGGCAGAATCGGGCCGCTGATTTGGGTCAGGCGGCGGGTCAATTGATCTTTCAGCATAGTCAACTGACGGAGCACTTTCAGCTTCAGGTAAGGCTAAACGGTCAATCTGAGCCCAGAAGACCGATGTGTCTTCCACATCAGGTTTTAGATCGGCCACTATATGTAAATCACCATCATTATTGACAGCTAAGACACAAACCTCACAGCTTTGATTAAGCGGCTCGTGGTCAGAATGATCGTGAGAATGCGCGGCTGAAAGCGTTTGCGCAAACAATAAAGCAGCGACCAATAATAGGCAGCATAGGCGAGCAAAAGTTGCTCGGCGATTTACAATCGGCGATATGTTTTCTGTTTCAAACACAACACGCAATTAACGCAACACTATAACATTGGCAATCATTTTGTTCGCCGAGAAAACGGATGTGGAGTTAGGTCCGGCGATGTTTATAAAGTCAAACAAGCCCCTTCCCTCCTCGCTTCGCGACAAGTCCAATTCGCCTCTTAGTATTAAGACGCCGTTTTCCTAAATGTGAAAAGATGAGAGGAGAAATCACCTTTATCCATATAACGGACCTTATCGCTCACATGACTGGTCGTGACGTAAGGCAAAGGAAGACCATTTTGCATCAGCATGTCACCTCCGTAGCTGACGCCGCCATCGACCGGAGTGTAATAACCCTCAGGGTCGAGGCCGATCAATAGCGCGCGCCTGAAGGGAAGATTGGGCGCGGACAAAATATGGAAATAGGCGACATAAACCGTCTGCTCATCGCGGCTTGTATATTGCCAACAGACTTCATTTTCATTTTTCATAAGCCTGTCAAAGCGGCCCCCGACCATGTCCTGTGCGGTAGATTTTGCCAGAGCCATGAATTGAACAAGTTCATCTTTATGGGCATCGATGTCAGTTTCATTCAGCGAAATGCCGCGAGCGGCACAAAATACGCCCGCGAGAAAACGAGTTTGTATAGAAGACACGCGGCCATTCTGGTGATTGGGGGATGGCCCGATATAGGCGGCCGTGACATCAAGTGGATAGAGATAGGATGCCCCATTAATAATATCCAAGCGGCCGATGGGGTCGCACATGTCGCTGATCCAGCCTTGAGGCATGTAGCTCAGCATGCCGAGATCGAAACGGTTCCCCCCGCTCGCACAGTTTTCGAAAAGCACATCGGGATATTGCGTCGTAAGTCTTTCTAAAAGGTTATACAGCCCCAGCATATAGCGATGCGAGACTTCCCGTTGACGATTTCGCGATAAGGCGCCAGACCCAACCTCGGTCATATTTCGATTCATATCCCATTTGACATAATCAATATCGCCACAAGACAGAATATCGTCGATTTGTCCGTAAAGATAATCAATGACCTCGTCTCTGGAGAGATCCAGGGTCAGCTGGTTGCGTCCCAACGAAGACTTTCGCCCGGGCACCTGGATGGCCCAATCCGGATGGTCTTTGAAAAGTTGACTGTCAGGATTGACCATTTCAGGCTCGAACCAAATACCAAACTTAAGACCCTTCGCTTTGACCTTGGCGGCCAAGGTCGGAATGCCCGATGGGAAACGGGCTTTATCCGCCCGCCAATCACCTAGCGAGGATGTGTCGTCGCGGCGGCCCTCAAACCAACCATCATCGAGCACCAGCATGTCCACGCCAACTTCAACAGCTCTGTCGGCAAGATGCAAAACTTTGTTCTCATCGACATCAAAATACGCGGCCTCCCAAGTGTTCAGATAGGTGGGACGAGGCATATTTTTAAATTTGGGCGGCGAAATCTTTTCACGAATGAAGTCATGCCAAAGATGGGTCATACTGCGCAGGCCTTTATCAGCATAGACATGAAGAGCCTCTGGTGTGCAGAACTTTTTCCCAGGCTTGAGGCGCCAGTGAAAATTGAAAGGGTTAATCCCCGCCAGTAACCGGACATCTTCAAATTCTCCGGTTTCAAGGCTGAGCGCAAAATTTCCGCTATAAATAAGCGTGGTGCCGTAAACCCGCCCATAATCTTCTGTCGTGCCCTTTTGCATGACGGCGATAAAAGGATTGTGTGCAGCGCTGGATGTGCCGCGGGCTGAGTCGATGACGAAGCGGCCTTTCGGCATGGCGACGCGCTCTGCATTGAACTCGCGCGCCCATGTCCCATGGAGGTGGAGAATTTCATACTCTGCGGGCGGTAAATCCAAAGCGGAACTGAACGCATGTTGCAGCTGGATTTCTACCTTGGATTTATTCTTGAATTTAGCCGACCGCACCAAGACGCCGTAATCCGCATAAATTGTGTAAAAAAGCTCGACCTCTAATTTGTGAAGTGTGTCTTCAAGTGTGATAACCAACGTTTCGCTATCACCGCCCCGCGCAGAGGGAAGTTTCTTGAGGCGCGGTTTTTCTTTGACAATTTTGTGCTTTTTATATTGCAAAGAGAATATTGTATTACCGTCGGCATTTCGTCCATGCAGAGCAGGAAAACGGTAATCCGATGTGCCGAAGCTCGGAAACTCCTGTGGCATTCCGCTCAGGTTCAAATGCTGATGGCCTTCAAATACAGATGAGGTTTCTCTTTGCGTGCGCAGGTGGTGTATAGAAACCTGCTCCGGATTCTGTAGCGTGCCGCCATAGTACAGATGTTCGATCAGACGTTCAGGTGAGACCCTGAACACGTATGAAAATTTTTTGTTCGTCAGAGAAAATGTCAGATTTTCAGAGACTGTTATCATGGCACTCATAATCTTCCATACCGATATATTAGGACAATTGGAAAGCTTGAATTAAGTCGTGGAAAAATAAAAAGGGTAGCCGAAGCCACCCTTTTCAAACCTAAATAAGGGGAAATATTTAGAATGTCGCTCGCGCGCCAAGCGTAAAGCGGCTACCTGTATCTTCATAGGTCAGGAAGCGGTTTTCGAAGCGAGAGAAATCCCGAGTGTCTTCATCAAGGATATTAATTCCTTCCGCGAAAACTTGGAATGTGTCATTCACATCGAAAGACGCCGACGCATCCAACTGCCCGAAGGATTCACGCTGACGCGGCTCACCTTGGTCAGAAAAGGCCTGAACTAAGAACTCATCACGATAGTTATAGGTCACGCGGGCTTGGATTGGCCCCTTCTCGTAGAACCCGCTGACATTGAAAGAATGCGGTGACAGTCCGTTATAGTCGAGATCCTCATTTCCTGATCCCGCTGCGCGGTCAATTGAACTATCAACATATGTATAGTTGATCGCCGCGCCAAAGCCATTTTCAAACGCCTTTTGAAGGGCCGCTTCAACACCGATAATACTACCTGTTTCGCCGTTACGTGTGCGTGTGTCCAAGAAAGTCACAGCGCGCGTAACGTCATTTGCAGTCGGGTTAGAGGCGTTACCTGCCGGGAAGACGACTTGTCCCGCAACAGGCGATGTTTGGGACTCAAGGAAGTTATCAAAACTTTTGTAGAAACCGGTGACTCCAAGGAAGCTCAGGTCATCAAGATACCATTCAAATGAGGCATCAAAGTTTGATGATTCAAAGGCCTCAAGATTTGGATTGCCGCCGGTGGACGTAGGGGCATTTGCACGACCGCCAAAGGCGTTGGCGACCCCCAGTGCCGTCAGCGTCGGCCGCGTAACTGTTTTGGACGCGGCCAAGCGCACCACTTTATCTTCAGCCACATCAAACTTCACGTTCGCGGACGGCAAGAAGTTAGTATATCTATTATCGATCGTGACTTCTGCTGGATTTGCAAAGATTGCGATAAGCTGTGTATCGCCGTCCGACTCGCGGAACTGGGTCACAGGTTGATCAACACCAGAACTAGATGTTTCTGTATGATCAATTCGGAACCCGAAATTTGCAGAGAATGGGATCGAACCTAATTGCTTATCCAACCAAGACGCATTGAAGAATACGGAGTTTACAGTTTCGTCGACAGAGAAACTTCCGGCCGGGTTAAACTCGGGATCGTAGAAGCCAAGAAATGAATCCGATGCGTCGCGGCGTGCACGAAGCTCTGCGTCTGACAAGGCGCCACGGCCTGAGCGGTTTGGATCTGAGATCGCCGCGTCAGAGTTGAGTTGAGCGAAGGCGTCCTCGAAACTGGCTGTCAGGAAATTGAGCGGAATACCGTCACGTCCATCTACGCCGCCAAGGAAACCGTTCAAATTGACTTCGGCAAGGATGCTGTCATCAAAGTCCGTTCCATATCCACAATAGGCGCAGAAAATACCGCCGCCCTGTGTGGGAGAAAAGTTGTCAAACAAATCACGCGATTTCGTCCGGTTTGTATGAGCTGCGCCAACCGTAACTATCTCTTCGCCCGTTGTTGATTCCCAGTCCAATTTAGCTTTCGCCTCAAAGACATCGTCCTCAACCACTGTTCGGGCGACATTTACGAAGTGAAGGCGCTGAATGGAGGCATCCTGAGCACCGACAATGTTAGTCAGGGATGTAATTTCGGACCCCTCAGGGATTTCAATTAGCGGAGAGACCGGGGCCAATGCGCCCAGAACAACAAAAGGGTTTGTTCCGTCGCGGTCTGCTTTGGATCCTGAGACATCGAAATTAGCTGTGACTCGGTCACTAATATTCCAATCCACATTGGCTCCAACTAAATATGTCGAGGCTTCGCGATTATCGGAGGTCAGGACGTTATCATTTTGTGACGGACCCGTCGTCAAACCCGGGTTACGAGCCAAAAAGTCGAGTCCCGGACGGGAGAAAGATGTCACTGTACCGTTTGCATCGACAACCGGATCAATGAAAGGCGGGCTAAAAAATCCCGAGAATTGCCGGTCAAAGGAATCGACTGTAAACTCAGTATAGAGACCGTCGACGGTCAGAGTTATGTCGTCAGTTGGCGAAAACTGAACCGTTCCGTTAGCCGTGATGCGTTCACGATCTTGTACGTCTCGACTGACAATAGCTTGTTGCTGCACGCGAGCATTTGCAGGGAGCCGCTCAACATTCGCTGCGTTAGTAAGACCTGCCGCATTTGCAGTGCCTGCACCGCCTGTATTAATGAAGTCAGCACCACCGCGGGCAGAAAAACCATTGGTTAAAACACGGTCGCGTTGCGCTTTGCGGTCCGAGTAAGAAATGCCGCCGGCAAAACCGATAGTGTTATCATCATTTGTCCAAGACCCTACAAGTGATCCTTCCGGTGAAACTTCTTCCCGCAAAGTATCGTAGGTTCCGGAAACTGACGCCGCAAAATTTGTGCCGGGACGCTCTAAAGGACGAGCCGTCACGATGTTTACAAGCGCGCCAATTCCGCCTGACTGACGAGTCGGATCCGAGGACTTGAAGACTTCAGCGCGTTGAATAATGTCGGAAGACAAGACGTCGAATGAAAATTCGCGGCCATCATTATCTGTCGCGATTGTGCGGTCATTAATTGTAACGGCGTTAAACTCCGGCCCTAGACCGCGGACTGTAATGAATTGACCCTCGCCACCGTCACGGTCAATGGAGACCCCCGTAATACGCTGCAAGCTTTCTGCGATGTTTGAATCAGGAAACTTACCGACATCTTCGGCTGAAATTGCATCTACCACGGATGTTGAGTCGCGTTTAATGTCGAGTGATTGTTGCAGCGAGCTACGAATACCTGTCGCGATAACGACATCGTCGTCGCTGCTCTGTGCCATAGCGGGCATTGCGACCAACATAGCGGCAGCTCCGGCTGTGCACGCGAAAAAATTCTTTCTACTGAATGACATTTGTTACTCTCCCATGGTCCCGAACTTATTTCGGATTCTCAATAATTGAAGAGTGGATGAAAGAAATCGACTTTAACGTCAATCCTAAAAATGTTCTTTTTCGAACATTGTGTTCTTTTTACAACATGGCGGTTTCATCGCCCAATGGACCTAATTCGCGATATTTTATGAGTCAGCCACATGAAGCTCTATGCCTTCGGTCGTGCAGATATTTTTGAAAACCAAATCCAATTCGCTATCGGTAACAATGAGATCCAAATCCCGCATATGTCCAATCCGGTTCATGGCTCTGCGTCCAAACTTGTAATGGTCTGCGGCCAAAATCGTTTTGGCGGAATTTGCGAGAATGGTCTTAGCGATTATGACTTCTTGAGGATCATATTCCAGTAGAGTGCCGTCTTCGTCCACACCACTAATACCGACTACCCCAATATCCATCCGAAAATTATTTATAAACGCTTCGGAATATGCGCCCTTTATGCCGCCGTCATGATGCCGCACTTGCCCGCTGGAGACAATTATCTGAAAATCTTCATTTCGCATCAGAATCTGCGCTACATGCAGGTTATTGGTAAATATATGTAAGTTTTTGTGCCCCAGAAGGGCTTCTGCGATAGCCTCTATGGTCGTCCCGGTGCTCAAAAATATTGAGGCGCCGTTGGGTATCAAGGCGGCAGTTCTCGCGGCAATCATTCGCTTGGCCTGAACACTGGTCTGCAGCCTGGCCTGATAAGGCGGATTCTCAGCTGTTTTAGCTTGCCCTGCTCCGCCGTGAAAGCGCGCTAATAATCCATGTTTGCTTAATTCATTTAGGTCCCGCCTGATTGTTTGCGGTGTAACATCAAATTCAATAACCATCGCTTCCGTCGCCACAAAGCCCTGACTTTCCACCATGGTTAGAATCGAAACTTGGCGCTTCGAGGGTTGAAATTGAGTCATAAATTATTTCCACTCTGGTTGTGTTTGCCTATAGCATTATCACGGCGTCTCGGCGACAGGAACTTTTCACTAGCCATCGTTTTCATCTGCGGCTATGAGAATGTTCGTTTTAGAAAATCAAGGCCTCCGAATGAAACCGCTCGCACATGGTGAAGAAGATACGGGTGCGATGTGTGATAATTCCCTTATTCTCTCTCGAACCATTGCCGGACAGGCGATTTATCGTCGACAATTTACCAAACTGGATGGTCGTGATATTTTTCTTTATGGCCTCCAAAAGCACACTGAGATTCCTCTAAAACAAGAGGCGGGTGAGGTCGCCAAGGGCGGTGAATTACGCTGGCATCCGCTGCGCCGGGAATGGAACCTATATGCCCCGCACAGGCAGAACCGAACATTTAAACCGTCTCAAGCCAATGACCCGCTCGCGCCATCACGACCGGGCGGCCCAGCAACGGAAATCCCGTTCTCAAACTTTGAGCTTGCTGTGTTTGAGAATAAATTTACCAGCCTTCATGCCGAGGCGCCTCAACCTGTATCAACCGCCGACATTAAAATAGCGCGCGCAAGAGGCCGATGTGATGTTGTGGTTTACGGGCCTGATGCAACAGGCAATCTGTCATCCATTGGTCAAGATAAACGCCGATTACTGCTCAGCACATGGATAGACCGCTACGAAACCTTATATGGCGAGGGTCATAAATTTGTAATGCCGTTTGAGAACAGAGGCGATGAGGTCGGCGTCACCTTGCACCATCCTCACGGACAGATTTATGCCTTCCCATTTATACCGAATGTACAAAAACAAGCTGCTACGGCTTTTGCCGAAGGTTATGATCTCTCAGACGCCATCAAAACTTGCGAAGCGGGCTATAAAGTTGCTGATGCCGGGGGAATGGTGGCTTGGTGCCCACCCTATGCGCGGTTCCCTTATGAAGTATGGATTGCGCCGCGCGAGCGGAAAGCCGGGCCTTGGCTTTTTAATGAGGCTGAGCAGGATGGCTTTGCGCATCTGCTAGGCGACATTACCCGGCGCTATGATGAGTTGTTCCAACGCCCGACTGCCTATATGCTCAGCCTTCATGCCGCGCCGGCGGGGAGTGAAGAAAGCTTCCACTTTACCGCTCAGTTTTATCCCCTATTACGTGCCCCTAATCGCGTAAAATATCTGGCGTCAGTTGAGCAATCGACAGGTGTGTTCACCGTAGATGTCATGCCTGAAGTCGCCGCTAAAACGCTCAGATCGTTCAAATGATTGCGGAAGCATCTAAAGATGTGTTTGGGTCAGCCCCCAGTGCGACATTGTTCACACCGGGGCGTGTAAACTTAATTGGGGAGCATACCGATTATAATGGCGGTATGGCGCTTCCGACAGCTATTGATCTTGGAGTGACAATTGCGCTTAGTCCTCGAGAAGACAGCAATATCCGAATTATTTCCGATAAATTCGAGACTTTCGCAGAACGCTCTTTGTCCGACTCATCTCAGGATCATTGGTCGGACTATGTGACGGGCGCGGTTATATATGCGAATAAAGTCGGCTTGCTAAAGGGCGGCGCAGACATTGCAATCGAAACCACCCTCCCCTTTGGCGCAGGGCTCTCGTCCTCAGCTGCAATTATCGTATGCGTTTTGAAAATCGGCCGGGAGCTTTCCGGCCAAGATATCTCAGACATAGACATTGCAGTTTTAGCACGCCGCGTTGAGAATGAATTCATAGGTATGCCTTGTGGAATTATGGACCAAATGGCTATCGCCATCGCTCGCCCCGGCCAAGCGCTTGCGCTTGAGACAGACAGTTTAAATTTTGACCTGGTCGATTTGCCTGCCGACTATCATATGGCCGTCGTGCATTCGGGACAATTCAGGCAACTCAGCGAAGGTCGCTATAAAATCCGAAAAGAAGAATGTGACGTCATTAAAAAATTTCTTGGGCGCGATGATATTTGCCGCATGAGCGACGCAGAATATGCGTCGCTTTCAAGCTTGCCGGATCACATTCAGCGCAGGGCGAAGCATTGTATGACGGACCATCGCAGAACGGTGGAAGCTGTCAAACTCATGACAGCTAAAAATATGCAGGCCTTCGGGCAATTGATGATTGAAAGCCACACGTCACAGCGAGATGATTTTGAAATCTCCCTCCCGCCCGTTGACAGGCTTGTCGACGATGCGATTAAGTCCGGCGCGCTCGGAGCCAGACAGACCGGCGGCGGTTTTGGCGGCTGCATAGTTGCCTGTGTCCATAGAGATAAATTGCAAGGCTGGAAAGATGATGTTCTATCCCGTCATCCGGACGCATTTTATGTTTGCTAGGATAGTTAAATGAATAGCGCGCGTCATGATCTTGCGGGACAAGACTTTATCGTCGTAGGCGGCGCTGGATATATTGGTAGCCATGTCTGCAAGGAAATTCATCGGCACGGCGGGCGGCCAATCACTTTTGATAACCTATCTTCCGGCCATGAGCATGCGGTCAGGTGGGGGCCTTTGGTGACGGTCGATGTGCGAGATGATGAGGCCCTCAATAAAAGCTTCGCAAAGTTTCCTGACGCAAAAATTGTTATCCATCTGGCCAGTTCAATCGAAGTTGGGTTTGGCGAAAAAAATCCTGCGGAATTTTACGACAATAACGTCGTCGGCGCGCTGACGCTGTTAAAGTCTATGAGGA